>Ga0208745_1000001_pt1 | contig 376088 bp, 369 predicted proteins | sample CryBogCBH23Jun09_FD_184622 | JGI IMG/M metagenome (GOLD analysis project Ga0208745, IMG submission 184622) | Freshwater microbial communities from Crystal Bog, Wisconsin, USA - CBH23Jun09 (SPAdes) | ecosystem: Environmental > Aquatic > Freshwater > Lake | place: Crystal Bog, Wisconsin, USA... | reverse complement strand
TTCGTGAGCATTCACTGCAACTGGGCTAACAGGCGTTCGGCCAATGGAGTCGAAGCCTACTACTACAATCCACGATCAGCACCACTGGCCGCGAACATCCTCCGGGAAATTGCTGGATGTTACGGTTCACACAGTCGCGGAGTGAAGTTCGCGCGTTACTACGTGCTCCATCACAATGAACGTCCTGCAACGCTTCTGGAACTTGGCTTTATCTCGAACGGCAAGGAGAACGCCTCCTTGCAGGATCCCGCCGTTCGCCAGCGGATCGCCGAGAGGATCGCCATCGGCATCTCCAAAATCCACGGCGGCCATGCCCCTGCCCTGTCCGGAAGCTAAAGGATATTCTACGAAAAGAGCCCCTTCAGCCTCTCGGTGAAACTGCGGTGAAGCGGGGTGTTGTGATCTCCGCAGAGTTCGGCAAATGCCTCGAGAGCCTTTCTCTGCGAGTCATCGAGTTTTGTCGGGACCTCCACCTCGAGCTTCACGTGAAGATCCCCCTTGGCATGGCTCTGGAGTCGCGGCATTCCTTGACCTTTGACCCGGAAATCACTTCCACCCTGAGTTCCAGCCGGGATTTTCATCTTCACGGTTCCCGCAAGTGTGGGGACTTCGATCTCTCCGCCGAGCGCGGCGGTGACAAATGGAATCGGCATCCGGCAATGAAGGTCGGTTCCATCGCGCGAGAAGATCGCATGCTCCTTGAGGTGGATCACGACATAGAGGTCACCGGAACCGCCGCCTCGGCTCCCGGCCTCCCCTCCACCCGAGGAGCGCAGACGCGATCCCTCGTCGATTCCGGCAGGAATGGTGAGCTTGATCCGTGAGGTTTTCTCCGCACGACCCTCTCCCCTGCAGCCTTTGCAGGGCTTGTCGATAGTCTGACCGGCGCCATGGCACTGGGGACATGGCTGGGCAACCTGGAAAAAACCGCGCGATGCCACAACCTGACCGCGGCCACGACAGAGGGAGCATGTCGATACCTTGGCTCCCTTGGCCGCACCGGAGCCACCGCAGTCATCACAGGCATCAAGTTTACGGAGTTCGATCTCCTTTTCACAGCCGCTAAAGGCCTCTTCGAGGGTAATTCGCAGATCGTACCGCAGGTCCGAGCCACGTCCCTCCTGCCCGCCTCCTCCTCCAAAAAAATGGTCGAAAATTCCTCCTCCACCCCCTGATGCTCCGAACATTTCACGAAAGAGGTCGAAGGGATCATGCGCTCCACTCCCTCCCGCTCCCATACCACCTTGGAATGCTGAGTGACCATAGCGGTCGTAAGCAGCCCTTTTTTCAGGATCACTCAGGATGTCGTATGCTTCGGCGATCTCGCGAAATCGTTCCTCCGCAGTAGTGTCGCCGGGGTTCTTGTCTGGATGATGCTTGACCGCAAGTTTGCGATACGACTTCTTGATCTCCTCGAACTCGACGGTACGGGTGACCTGCAGTACTTCGTAATAACACCTCTTTGCCATGGGGTTGTATTCTGAGAAGCCTTAGACGGTCTTAAGCAATCTTGTTAACGATTACGCTCGAAGGACGGACGAGACGGTCGGCAAGACGGTAGCCGCGACGAAGTTGCCGAAGCACGATTCCATCCTCCTGCTTCGCATCCGTTTCGTGACCGAGAGCCTCATGGAACTTGGGATCAAAAAGCTGGCCGACCGCGTCGATCGGCTGGAGGCCGCTGGAAATAAGGAAGTCCCCGAGTTGGCGGTGCACCATGGCGAAACCATCCACAATCCCCTTTGAGCCCTGGGCAGAGGCGTCTCCGCGCGCGGCATCGAGGCCGAGTTCAAAGTTGTCTAGAATAGGCAGCAGCTTTTCAAGCAGGCCTGCATTGGCAAACCTAATGGCCTCCTCCTTTTCCCGAATCATGCGCTTGCGGTAATTCTCAAGGTCTGCGGCGGCACGCAAGGCCTGGTCCCTATAGCGCTCAACCTCGGCCTGAAGATTTGATTCCGGAGCGGCTTCCATTTCGGAAGCTGGTTGTTGCGCTTCCATCTCCTCGGAAGAAGGGGCTTTATGATTATCAGCTGGATCGTTGGTCGGATTCTTTTTCACGGTGGTTGTTGATTAAAGCTTCAGAGTTTGCGGAGCGCAATGAGCGTGATGTCGTCATGTTGGGGTTGGTTACCCGCAAAATCCTTAACGGACTGGGAGAGTCTTTGAAGCGTCCTGGTGGCGCCTTCATCGGCGTTTGCCAGCAGGGCATCCCGAAGCCGTTGAACCCCGAATTCAATTCCCGAGGAATCAAGGGCTTCCGTCAATCCGTCTGTATAGAGAAGCAGCATGTCACCGCACTCCAGCGTGAACGGAAAATCACTGCAGAGCCGGTCAAAAACACCACCGCTATCTATTCCGACAGCCATTCCTTTCGGATTGAGACATTCCACGGCGACCTCTTTCCTTCTAAAAAGAAGAGGGGCATCGTGTCCCGCTCGGGCGAGAAGAGCCGCCCCGCTGCGACGGTTCAAGACCACGTAGGCCATGCTGATAAACATATCCTCCTTCATGTCGGGATAGAGCTGCCTGTTCACCGCCTGCAGGACGGCAGATGGGGAAAGCTTGCCGGGTGCCTGGCTTCTGAGAGCACTCCGGCACATAGCCATGATAAGGGCGGCGGGGACACCCTTTCCTGAAACGTCTGCGATAGCGATGCCCACATGGTCATCGTCGACCGCGAGATAGTCGAAATAATCGCCGCTCAGAGTCCTCGCCGGAAGATTTAGTCCGCTGATCTCGAATCCCTCCACATCCGGAGCATCTGCGGGAAGGAGAATCTTTTGAATTTCACCGGCGATCTGGATGTCGTGATCCAGGGCATGCTTCTCCCCGGCTGTGAGGTGAATGGCCTGATTGAAGAGGGCGAAAGCCGACTGCTCGGCAATTGCCTTGAAAAGCTCGATTTTAGCGTCGCTGAAAGGGTTTTTACCCTCTCCACGGGCTAGGGCAAGAACCCCCAGAAGTTTCTGACGGTAGACGAGGGGTCCCATGACGAGGGACCCAAGGTCCTGATGGGTAAGTTCCTCGGGGAGATCTCCCCGACGCCTGAGGAACCTCGGCTCGCTCCAGTCGCAAGCCTTGCCAAGAAAACCCTCGCCAACCCGAACGGATTGCAACCTCACAAAGCTCTCGATTGCTTTTTCCTGATTCTCAACTCCACCTTCGGATTGAAGGTGAGGTGGCAGGACAACCAGAGGGGGACATCCCTTGGAGAGAAATGCCGGCAACAGTTGCTTGCCAGAACGATCGGCGAGATAGAGCGCCCCTCCGTCGGCCTTGAGAGTGTTTTGCGCGCCTTCGACGATGAGTCGATGGAGTTCTCCGGCTGGAACTCCCTCGGAAAAGGCGGCCCCCAAGCCATGGAGAAAATCGAAGACATTACGCTCTTCCTGGTGAATTTCCGCGGAGACACGCTTGAGTTCACCGACCTTGCGGCGTGATCCGAAAATAATGATGCAGAGCACGACCATCGCCGCGAAGAGGGCGGCAATGACAACAGGCTCGATGCTCTGAAGAATCATGAGCGTGTATCATGATACGAAATCGGCGAAAAGACCAGTACGTGCCGCAAAACCACGTATCGGCACCGCTTTAACCGAGAGTCGGGGAATTAATGACCGCCGCCAGGAGTGCCGTGCTTCAGGTAGTCGAGTACATCCTTGAAACGCTCCGCATTGGCAGGATTGGCAGCGATCAGGGCCTGGTGAGCTGAGAGAATGACATCCTTGTCCGTGTTCGTGTCCACGGGAAGGGGCATGAGTTTTATTCCCTCCTCCCCCGGTCTTCTCAGGCTTGATCCAGCAGCCTCAATGCCGAAGAGGAAATTCAAGCCAAGGTTTTCCATCAGTTCGAGATTTCTCGGAGCGACATTGATCACCTGGAGGGAGCCCTGTCCAAGTTCACGGAGATTTTGGGAAATGCCCGTAAGGGTTCCCATAAAGGTGGAATCCATGTGTTCACAGGCGGCAAGGTCGATCACGAAATGCCGTCGTCCGCGCTGGATCATCGCATGAACAAACTTCCGGATGGAGCCGCTGCTTTGAAAATTACCCCGACCTTCAACCCTGATCCATACCTCATGATCAAAACATCCTGCACTGATGTTGGCGGGCATCGTCATGGCAATAAGGCGTTAGGACAACGAATCAGGGTATTGCGGGATAGCTTCCGCAGACTTTGGGAGAGAAGCCGCCTTCACCCAGAAGCGAAACAGCGCGCTGTACCGACACATCGTCGGCATGTCCCTGCACTTCCAGGAAAAGGTAGAGCCCACCGCCATGGGCGGGACGGCTTTGGATGGAGATGACATTGACTCCGGACGCCTTGAACGGCTCCAGAACGGAGGCTAATGCTCCGGGCTGATCCGTGAGGCGGAATAGCAGGGCGGTCTGGTCGTCGCCGGATCCGGCGTTGAGCGTTTTGCCCAAAACGAGATAACGGGCTCGGTGAGATCCCTCCTCGCCACCAAGCACGATCTGCGAGGAGAGATGCGCCTCGGACTTCATGAGCAGTTCCAGTACGGTTGAGTCAAGCCCCTCCTCTCCCAAGGGAATCACTCCGCAATCGGCATTGCCGGACGTGACCGCCCCGAAAAGTTCGGAGGGATGATCATGGAACGTGTACCGTACGCTGGCGCCGAACTGTTGTTTGGCGGCGAAATGGGTTCGTCCAGCCACGCACCCTTCGCAGGCAATGACCGTATCCTTTTCCAGAGAGAGGGAGGCGGACATGATCTCGCGGTAGATTGCACGAATTGCCATTTCATCGAGAGGTCCCTCGTTACGCTCCACAAGACGCCTCATTAATTGTTCCGCCCGGCCCGCAACGTAGACGGGCGCCCCGTTGCGTTCCTTAATCCTGCCGATCCCCTGGGCCAATCGTGCCCGCTCGTTGAGAAGAACGAGCAACCGCCCGTCGATCTCATCGATCGCCTCGCGCAGTTTGTTGAGATCGTCCATACCGGGTCGGGTAGTGTTCAGTGATCCGGGTGATTCTCCGTGGTCCCTTTTTCGACATCAGGTGAGTCGATGTCCGATGGCTTTTCCGTCTCGAAGGAAACTTCGTCGAACACAATGGACTCCCGGACCTCGATAATCTCCGTCACCTCGACTTCCTCCAGCGGCTCGATGGTCTGTTCTGACGGAACATCTGCAACGCCGGGCAGATCAGGCGAAGTGCCGTCATCGACAGCGGGAACGGAGGATTCAGAGGCTTCGGGAGCGGCCTTGGGAAGCGGTATGTGCCGAAGCTCCGCGGCATTGGGGAGTTCGTCCAGGGTGCGGAGTCCGAAATGATCCAAAAAATATTGCGTGGTTGCGTAGAGCAGGGGTCGCCCCGCCACCTCGGCACGTCCAGCAATCTTTACCAGCCCGCGATCGAGCAACGTCTGCATCACTCCATCCACGGAGACTCCGCGGACGGCTTCCATGTCGGCTCGTGCGATCGGCTGACGGTAGGCGATGATGGCGAGCGTCTCGAGGGCGGAGGCACTCAGGCGAGTGGGCTTGGCTTCTGGATAAAGGGCACGCAACCATGGGGCAAAGCCGGGCGCGCTGGAAAGCAGCCAACCCGTTGCCGTTTCCCGGACCTGATAGGCTCGACCCGAGGCAGCCACCTCGGCCTGTAGGTCGATCAAGGCATCGCGAACATCCCCCTCCTTGATGCGCGCAAATGCAGCGGCAACGGAGGTTGGTTCCGCAGTTGCCGCACTCTTCAGGTGAGTCGTGAGCTCCTTCGGGGAAACCGCTTTCTGAGAAGCGAAGAGAATAGCTTCCAGCACATGCGAGAGCGGGGGAAGCTCCCCTGCCGGAACCTCGCTGAGGGATTCCTCGGTGACAGCTTCGGGAAGGAATGAGGCCTCGTTTTCCTCAACGGGGTTGATCCCCTCGCCGTGATCCGAGGATTCCTCGGATGCTTCTTCTGGGGAAAGGATTTCAGTCAACGGCTCGACCGTCTCCGAAGGGATCGAAGATTCTTCAGCTGCCTGATTCTTATCCTTCTGCTTACGTGATTTCTTACTCATGGGAATGTTCTGGTGGGGCTTCGGACGATGCGATCTCCTCCTCGTCTGTCAGGGTGCGATCAAGCCAGATTTCACCGAATTGTTCCTCCTGACGCACGCGGAATTGTTTCATGCGGATCAATTCAAGGATGGCGAGGAACGTGACCACCAGTTCGGAGCGGGTCGAGGCCTCTCCGAACAATTCCTCAAAGCGCATCGAGACCCCCCGGTCCACCAATCTGATCAGGTGATTGATCCTATCGGTGACCGTGTAGGTCTCCTCCCGGATCTCGCCGGCTTTCTCCTCAACGGGGAGTCGCTTTAACGCACGCTGAAACGCGTTGATCAGGTCAAAGATGCCGATGTCCCCGATCAGCATGTTTTCGTCCAGAATGGGAGCGTGGGCGGGGTCGAGTGATGCCACGCGGGGGAACAGCGCGGCCTGCAGTTCTTCTTGATCGCGAAGATGCGCGGCGGCTTCCTTGAACTTCCTGTACTCGATAAGCTGGCGGATGAGCTCCCAGCGGGGATCGTCCTCCTCAGCCTCCTCCTCGGGCATCTGCTGGTCCTTCGGCAGGAGCGTACGGCTCTTGATGTACAGCAGATTGGCCGCCATCACGAGGAACTCGCCGGCCACCTCGATGTGCAGCACCTCGAAAGTCTCAAGGTACTCGAGGTACTGGGTCGTGATCCGTTCGATGGAAATATCATAGATATCCACCTCGTCCTTCTTGACGAGGTAAAGTAACAGGTCGAGAGGCCCCTCGAAGGCCTCCAGTTGGACTTTGTATTCCGACTCCATCTACCGGACGGTAGATGTTAGCGGCGGTAGCCGTGACGCTCGATTTCGCGGGCGACGCGGACCTTGTGCTTTGTCTTCTCCTTGACCTTGGTCTTCCGCTTGCGGAGTTGCTGCGCGAGCTTGTGAGCCGCAAGGTCGATCGCCGAGTAGAGATCGTCCTCGGCATCCTCTGCATGGAGGTCCTTGCCGGGCAACGCGAGGTGAATCTTGACCTGGTAGTCCTTTTTCTTGGAGCGGTGCTCGTCAAACAGAAGGACGACATGGGCGGCGAGGATATCTTCCGTGTATTCCTCAAGGTGGCTTACCTTTTCAGCGACGTGGGCATGAATGGCGGCGGTGAGTTGGATGTGACGGGGACTGAGGTGGATTTGCATAATTTTGTGTTTCTACTTCTTTTTTAAGGCCGGAAAGGGCTTCACGCCACCAAAATGAGGGAATTGATTATGCACCATGGGGCTCTCCTCATAGGGGGCGCCTCAGTAGGGGCCGCGGATCTGGGATGCCACGGAATGTTCATAAAATTCCCGAAGCAGTCCGTGGAGGTGGGTCGTGAGCGGCGCCAGGTTCGAGACGGAAGCATTTTGAACAACCTGTTCCACCCTGCTTGCACCCGTGATTACGGTCGTAACAGCCTGATGATCAAGAATCCACCGCTGCGCCATGGCCGCCATACTGATCCCTTCTGGAACGAGGGCCTTTAATTCTTCCGCCAATGAGACAGCCTTCGCGTAGGGGATTCCGGCAAAGGTTTCCCCGACATTGAAAGCCGCACCATCGCGGTTGTAGCTGCGATGATCTTTTTCATCGAAATGGGTGGCCTGGGTGAACTTCCCGGAGAGCACGCCGCTGGCAAGAGGAAGACGGACGATGATACCCACTTCTTTTTTCAAGGCTTCCTTTAAGAGATGAAAGGCGGGTTTTTGGCGGAAGATGTTGAAAATCACCTGCAGGGAGGAAATTCCTTCCTGCCCGAGGCATAGAAGCCCTTCGTCATCGGATTCAACACTTGCCCCGAAGCGACGGATCTTGCCTTGGGCACGGAGTTTCCTAAGCCAATCAAAAATCTCTCCCTGCCTGAGAATCTCAACAGGCACACAGTGCAACTGGGTAAGATCCAGACACTCGACTCCAAGCCTGCGAAGTGAACTCTCGGTGGCCTTTCTGACCCCCTCCTCGGTGTACTTGTCGGGATAGAGATCGCCAGTTCGACCCAGCTTTGTGGCGACGAACACTTTCCCGGAGAGGGAGTTTTCACGAAGATATTTTCCCAACAGCTCTTCGCTACGTCCCGATCCGTAGACGTCGGCCGTATCAAAAAATGTGATCCCGGAATCAACGGCTTGCCCGAGGATCGAGAACGCCTTTGCATCGTCCACATGGCCCCAGTCAGCTCCGCCGAGCTGCCAGCAGCCGAGGCCGATTTCTGAAACTGGGATGTCCGGGTGATGGAATATTCGGGTTTTCATCAAGAAGTTAGCGTGGTGAATAAAAACCAAGGATCGCGGCCACAAGCCCGGAAATATCATGCTGCGATGCCTCCAGGTCGATCGGAAGAGCGAGTTTTTTCATTTCCGAGGTGGTGACCGGCCCGATGCTTGCGGTCTTGAGTCCCTCCGGCATCGGGAGACGGAGCGCCATGAAGTGGGCCGCCGTGGAGGCGCTGGTGAAGGTGATCATGTCGGCGCCCTCCTCTCGGAAGCGTCGAATCCCTCCCGAGACATCCTGCGTTTCCGGAACTGTCTGGTAGACCGGGACATCATCAACGATGGCACCTAGCTTCTCGAGTTCAATGGCAAGCATTTCCCGGGCTCCGGCAGCTCGGGGAACCAGCATCTTGAGATGCTCGACGTTGAGCTCCTTGAAGGATTTGAGAAGCGACTCGGCGACGAATTCCTCTGGGATCAGGTCGACGGCGTAATGATACTCGCGCACTTTTTTAGCCGTTCCGTTGCCGATGACGGCGATACGGGCTCCTCCCAGGTCTCGGGCATCCTCATGGGCGGCGAAGAAGGCGTTGAAAAATGCCTCCACACCGTTCGGGCTGGTGAAGACGATCCAATCGTAGGTGCGGACGTCGGCAAGGGCCTCCATGAAGGGTGTCTTGTCGGAGGGAGGTTCGATCCGGATCGTCGGAAGTTCGTAGGCATCGGCGCCGAGTTCACGAAGCGATGCGAGTAATCCACCAGCCTGCTGACGCGTCCTTGTGACTGCAATGCGGCGACCAAAGAGAGGACGTGTTTCAAACCAGTTGAGCGTATCGCGGAGATTCACCACCTCTCCGAATACCGCCACGGCGGGTGCCTTGAACTGCGTCTCATCGGCCAACTTGGCGATAGTGCCCAGCGTTCCGATGAGGGTCTCATGGCGACCTGTCGTTGCCCAGCGGACAAGGGCCACAGGGGTGTCGGCGGCCATTCCTGCCGAGGCCAACTCTCCGGTGATCGCGGCCAGACGCTCCACCCCCATCAACATGACCTTCGTGCCCGGAGCGGAGGCGATCGCCTTGTAGTCGATTCCGGATGTCTTTTTGTCAGGCTCCTCGTGTCCGGTGAAAATCGTCAGCACCGCGTTACTCGCACGGTGCGTGACCGGAATTCCGGCGTAGGCGGGGCCGCCGATCGCGGAAGTGACCCCGGGAACGATCTCGAAGCGAAGTCCGGATGCTGCAAGCTCCGCCGCCTCTTCTCCTCCCCGGCCGAAGAGGAACGGGTCTCCTCCCTTCAAACGCACGACCCTTTTTCCCTCGCGTGTAAACTTCACCAAAAGGGCATTGGTCTCTTCTTGCTTGAGAGCGTGCCGCCCCGCCGTCTTGCCGGCGTAGATTTTTTCAGCGGAAGCGGGTGCAAATCGCAAAAACTCCGCATTGCTCAGGTAATCGTAGATCACCACATCGGCCATCTCGAGACACTCCTTTGCGCGAAGCGTCAGAAGCCCCGGATCACCGGGACCGGCTCCCACAAGGTAGCAGATGCCAGCCGCTTGCTGCATGGAGGGCAATTGTTTCTTCGGTGGCTTTGGTGCTATGGAGGAAGTTTTTTTCATCATGAGAGGAGTTGGTCGGCAATCATCCTGGAGACTTCGGCAGGACTGGAAGCGGTTGCCTGCGCACTAATCGGAGCGGATTCGGGATGAGGAATAAAGATAGCTTTCATTTCCATGCCTTCCGACGACTCGGTTGCAAGAGCACCTAGTGCAAGATGACAGCCGCCGCCGAGATGCCGCAGCACCAACCTCTCGGCCTCGACACATCGGGAGGTGGAGTGATGGTTGAGAACGGAAAGGAGTTGCTCCGCCTCATCACCTTCCCTGCATTCCACCGCGATAGCCCCCTGACCCGGTGCGGGAAGCATCCAATTCAGCGCCTCCGTCCATAGAACGGTTTTTTCGATCATGAGGGATCCCGCAGGGATGTCATGACCAAGACGAACAAGTCCAGCAGCAGCGAGGATGGTCGCGTCGTAAGCACCACCCGCAGCTACCTTCACGAGACGGGTCGGCACATTACCTCGAATCGGAATCAGATTCAGGTCGGGGCGATGTGCTTTGAGGAGCAATGTACGCCGCGGGCTACTTGAGCCGACCGTTGCTCCCTCCGGAAGCCCTGCAATGCCCCCGGGATGGCGCGAAATAAGCAGATCATCAACAGGGGCACGCTCCAGGATTGCGGCAAGCGTAAGGCCTTTGGGAGCCTGAACCGGCAGATCTTTCAGGCTATGGACAGCAAGGTCGATCTCACCTTTGAGAAGGGCCTCTTCCAGTTGTTTGGTAAAGAGCCCCGCCCCCTCGGCTGTCGGTTCATAGAGGGGCATCGAGGTTTGAGCATCCCCCGTCGTCGTGATGATGGTGAGTTCCACGGAAAGGCTGGGGTGGGCGGCCACAAGAGCCTCCCGTACCATCCTGCTCTGGGCCAGCGCCAGATCGCTTCCACGGGTGCCGAGGATAAGACGTGTCTCCGACAAACTCATTCTAAGCCATTCTCCCGATGTGATGCTGGTCGGGTGAATGAATAGTCCTCATCCAGCTGAGAAAGCCTCCGACATGCTGATCAATGAGCGATTCGCAACGGATCACTTCCTGCTTTCGGATGTCGAGTGACTGCGCGGCGATCTGCTCAAGACTGTCGATGTCGTAGAGAAAAACCCCCTCCATCTCATTGATCGAGGGATCCGCGTCGCGGGGTACGGCCAGATCGATCACGAAGAGCGGCGCGGCGCGGCGAAGCTTGAGCAGTGGGGCGATTTTTTCAGGTGTCAGGATCGCATGCGGGGCGTTTGTGGAGCTGATCAGGATGTCGATGTCGGCGAAGGATTTTTCCCAGTGGTCGAAATGAAGTGCCATTCCTCCGATTTCAGCGGCGAGCTCTGCCGCCCGTTCATAGGTTCGGTTGGAGACGATAACGCTCTTCACGCCGCGTGACTGAAGGCTTCGCGCCGTGCGCTCGCTGATCTCTCCCGCCCCCAGAATCATGACCCGCCGTTCCTTGAGTGAACCGAAAATCTTACCGGCAAGTTCGACGGCCACTGATCCCACGGACGTCGGCCCACTGGTGATCTGGGTCTCCGTACGAACGGACTTGGCGACGTGGAAGGCATGCTGGAAGAGCTTGTGAAGCGGTCGGGTCGCCGCACCGGCGTCTGCCGCCGCTGAATACGCTTTCTTGACCTGCCCCAGGATCTCGGTCTCACCGATCACCATGGAATCAAGGCCGCTGGCCACCCGGAAGAGATGCCTTACAGCCTCGGGCGTGGCATGGTAGTACAGGGGAGCTTCTAGCCCTGCCCGCTCTGAGAGGATTTTCCTGAACCCGTCCAGGGCACGCAAGGGGCATAGGCTAGAGGCATAGAGCTCAACGCGATTGCATGTCGAGAGCATGACCGCTCCGGAGACCCCTTCGATGGAGCGCAAGCGTCCCAACAGTTCCTCCATTTCGTTGTCGCGCACGGCGAATCGCTCCCGCACATCCAGGTGTGCTGTCCTATGATTCAGTCCTGCGCAGAGAATATTCATGCTGTGACTAGGCGCGCCCCGAGAGCCTCTCGATAACGGGCAGCAGGATCAGGGCAAGGAGGAAAGCCAGGGCAACGGCGGTTGCAAAGCGCCGGCCGGAGAGACGCCCCGACTTGGCGGCAAAAAGAATTGCCGCATAGATCAGCCAGATGAGCAGGGAGAAAAGAAACTTTCCGCCGGCCACAGCAAGATGCGCCAGAATCCCCGAGACAAAACTTAGCGTGAGGAGCAGGAAGCCAATCCAGACAAGTCGCAATGTCGCCTCGGAGAGAATGCTGATCGGGGGAAGATGGTGAAAGATCGGCGCCGGTCTGCGTGATTTCAGCTGTCCCTCCTGAACCAGAAACATCAGGCCCGCGACGCATGCAAGGCCGAAGGCACCATAGGCCACGAGCGAGAGGGCGGCATGGGTTTCCACCCAGGGATTGGGGCGAAAAAAGCTAACGTGCACCTCACCCGGAAGTAGTAGCGCGATGATCTGGAGAAGCAGCACGAGAGGCGCCGTGAAGGCTCCCATCAGGGAGAGGCGATAGGCGGGTCCTATAACGAGATAAATCAGGGCAATCGACCAGGAGAGGAAGATCAGCGTTTCGGAGAGGTTTCCAATCGGGCAGGAATGCTCAGATGCGCCGCGCAGGAAAAGATACCAGGTTTGTGCAGCTGCTCCGAGAGCCATGGCGAGGAAGTTAAATCTTCCTAGTTGGAAGCGCCCGGCGCCCAAGGCATAGAGCGTGTGTCCGAAGCTGAACAGGTAGCAGAGCGTGGCGGCCAGCAGGGAGATGCGTTCCATGACTCTAAATGCTTTCTAACCTTCCCTGTCCCGCGCACTCTTGCGCTCCACGAGAGCGTAGGCGTTGTGATTGTGGATCGACTCGAAATTCTCCGCCTCCACACGATACCAGAGGATATTTGGATCCTGCTCGGAGCGGGCGGCGACATTGCGAACGAGATCCTCTACAAAAACGGGGTTCTCGTAGGCGCGCTCGGTGACGAATTTCTCATCCGGCCGCTTGAGCAAGCTGTAGAGCTCGGAACTCGCGGAATCCTCGACAAGACGGATCATTTCCTCAATCCACATCGGCTTGGTACATCGGACCGAATAAGTAACGTGACCCCGCTGATTATGGGCTCCCGACTCGCTGATAGCCTTGGAGCAGGGACAGAGCGTGGTCACGGGAACGACGACGGTAACGATGAAATCCGCCTTGCCCTTCGGTCCGCCCGTGAGAGTGGCGCTGAACCTTACCGTGTAGTCGAGCAGTCCCACAGCCCGGGTTACCGGAGCAGGCTTCTCGATGAAGTATGGAAACTCAAAGTCAACATGGGCCTGATCGCTCTCAAGGCGCTCCGAGAGTTGTACCAAAATATCACGGATATTCCGGACGTGGAGAGCCGGCCCATGGGAATTGAGTGCCTCCACGAAGCGGCTCATGTGGGTTCCCTTGAAGTGATGAGGGAGGTCGACGGTCAACTGCACGGTGGCAATCGTGGCCTGTTCCGTATGGTTTTTATCACGGACACGGATCGGATAACGCAGGTCTTTCACCCCCACGCGGTCGATCGGAATCTGCCGGTCATCGGGCAGATTCTGCGTGTCGGATAAGTGGGCTGCGGACATTGAAAAAGGGACTTTGACTCTAGGTTATGAGGCTACTGGGTCCAAAACATAAAATGCTCGCCCCGAAGCCAGCACCTCATTCTGACTACACACCGAAATTCCTAAAGCCTAAACCTCTGGAGCCTTCGGCCTAAAACAGCTCGTGCCCCAGCACGCTCAGGCAATACAGCGCCGCTGTTTCCGCTCGCAAAATCGTGGGGCCGAGCGTTACGGGCGCTGCCCCGGCAGCTGTGATCAACGTGATTTCCTCCGGGGTGAAATCCCCCTCCGGTCCCACCATGACAGTTATGCTATTCGGAAGATCGCCTCTGGAACTGGCATGCGCCGCAAGCACTTCCTTGATCGTGCGTGCATCCGGTTGAAGCGATGCAACCAGGAGCAGTTCCTTGGAGGACAATCTCTTCAGAAACTGTTCCACTGTCGAAGGAGCTGCAACCTCGGGCATGCTGTTACGCCCGCACTGCTTGCAGGCCTCAAGGGCGATCTGCTGCCACCGCTCCCGTTTGCGCTCGGCGTCCGCCGCGTTATCCATCCGGACCACTGTTCTGGAGGTAAGCAGGGGCACAATCCGGGAAGCCCCCAACTCAACCCCCTTCTGTAGGATAAGATCCATGTTTTTACCCTTCGGAATTGCCTGGACCAGGGTGATCGCGCAACGAAGCGCCGGGGTGATATGGGCGTGACCGATCCGGAGGACACACTGCTTGCGGTGGACTCCTGTCAATTCCGCTTCGGCGACTTTTCCTAAGCCATCAAAAATCACCACGGTTTCCCCGACCCCCAATCTCAGAACATCTGCGCAATGGTGTGCGTCCGATTGCTCGAGTTCAGGCGCTTCCTCCGCCCAACGGTCGGGTGGAAGATAAAAGCGATGCGTGGACATGACCGAGTGATAAGGGATTCTCCTGGGACGGTACACGACGAAAAAGAGTTGCCTCCGGCGGTGAAGGAATTACCTTCTTCCTCCCACTCTTGGCGCCTGACGCCACGATCTGCGCGGTTAGCTCAGCGGTAGAGCACTACACTGACACTGTAGGGGTCACAGGTTCGAACCCTGTATCGCGCACCACTTCCAAATTAGCCTCAGTTACTCTTTAAGGCTGATAAATAGAGGCTCTATGGGCGATTGCCCGTCTCCTCCCGCTCTCGCGGATTCCCGCAGATCCCGCAAACTTTTTGTTACCTTTTGTTACCTTTTCGGAGGGCTCCATCGGCCAACCTTGCGCCCCCACCGGCAGCCGGAGATCCGAAAAAATTCGGATCGGCCACGCCCCTAGCCTCTCCCCTTCATTTTTTACCGGAGGAGGGGTTTTTTACCGGCCAGTGAAAATGCCCCCTCTCAGTGAAACTCATCCCCTGTTTGAGACCTATCGGGCGGTTTCGATAAACCAACGCGGATTTTTTGGAAAATTCCGCGTTGATAAATTCTTTTGCTCTGAATCAGCAAGAGAGGTGTTTCCACGCCAATTCCATCCATAGGCTGATAAAAAGCGTTTCTTTGATTTGACCCTCCATCTCCCATAAAAATCCTTGTCGTGTTCACGTTTTATATTATGTTCACGAATACATGAACACTGTCACTTTCATGAACATGACGAATCCTTCAGAGGAGTTTTTCGAAAGAGACGCCTGCTCCAAGCTTGAGGAGATCCTTCAACGCATTCCTTGGCTTCAAGGATGGAAGGAGGTCCATTCTCAACACTCCTCTTGGGATTTGGAGATGAGCCTCCCATTCCCCGACGGGGAGGTTCGTTTCTGCGTCGCTTGCAAAAAAGAGCTCCGGCCAAGTGGGTTTCCCCTCCTCGCTCATTCCGCCCATCTCTCTTCCGATGGGGTGACTATTCCGGTCCTCGCAATGCCGTGGGTTTCTCCAAGGATGGCTGAACTCTGCAATGAGCATGGGTGGAGCTGGTATGATTTATCGGGAAACTACCTTCTTGATGTTCCTAGACGGCTCCGCCTTGAGCATGCCGGCAACAAGCCTCCTCGCAGAACGCTAAAGCAAGCAGCGAATCTCAGCACCCCCGAAACTGGTCGCATTGTTTGTCTGTTACTACAGCCAGAACATGCAGGCAAATCGTGGACTCAACGTGAAATCCAGAAGCACTGCGCCCCGATCGTGAGCCTCGGTCTGGTCAACAAAGTGGTTCGTCATCTACGGGATGAATCCCTAATTGAAGGGCAGGAAGGCGGGCTTCGTGTTTCGGAGCCATTGAAGCTCCTCATGGCTTGGCGAGAGGCCTACCGCTTCAAGCGCCATGAGCGCATGAGCTACTTCACCTTGTTACAGGGCAAAGAGCTACACAACGCGCTTTCCCGCCTCGGACAGGCGCACCCCCTTCAGGTTGTCTATGGAGCTTTCTCGGCCGCTGATATTCAAGCGCCCAATGTTCGCCAGCCAAAGACATGGATCTATCTCTCGCCTCGCATCGAAGAAGAATTCCGATCCGTTGTCAGTGCGAAGCAGATCGATTCCGGTGAGAACCTTGTCGTTCTCTTTCCTCAGGATGAGAGCATTCTCGCGATGTCCGAGCCGGCGCCGGTTGGCTCTGAACGCATACCCTGCACCAATCCGGTTCAGACCTACGTCGATCTTTACCACTGTGGAGGTAGAGGACAGGAAGCCGCCGAAGCGCTCCTCGAACAGCGCTTGAAGCCAGCGTGGAAAGCCGCTGAAGTCATCGAATGAATCCCGAGCCACGCCATCAGGAGGACTACGCACCCCGTCAGGTGGAAGCCGCAAAGCGTGTGCTCATTGATGTCGGACAGATCCTTGCCTCCTTTGCGGATTGTCTCGTCGTCGTGGGAGGATGGGCACCCGATCTCCTACTTACAGAAGCCGCTGAAGCTCACACAGGCAGCATAGACGTCGACCTCGCACTCGATGTGGAAAGACTTGGCGATGGTCGCTATGCAAGCCTGCTCAAGCTACTCCTCGATACTCAACGCTACCGCAAGGGAGAAAAACTCTTCCAGTTGATCACTGATGTGGACCTTAAGGACGGAGAAAAAGCCGTTCAAGTGGAGTTGGATTTTCTGGCCCCTGAAAGCGCCCAATTTGAGAAAAACCATCCCAAGCTGATCGAAGATTTCCGAATCCTGAAAGTCGATGGCTCCGAAGTCGCTTTTCAGAATCCCGTGAACCTCACCATTCCCGGCAGGAATGTCGTTGGAGCCAGAAACTCCGTACAGCTACGGGTCGTCTCCCTTCCAGACTTCATCATCATGAAGGCGCATGCCCTCCGGGGAAGGGAGAAACCCAAAGATGCCTACGACATCTGCTACTGCCTGGAGAACTACCCTGGCGGACTGGAAGCCCTTGCCGGCAATTGGAAATCCCGCCTCGGGGAAAAAGCTGTCACCACGGCAGTTGCCATCCTCGGAGAAAAGTTTGAGGGCGTGGATTTCCTGGGGCCCGCTCTTTACGTTGAGTTCTACTCATCAACGGACACAGAAGAACAGGCCATGCAGGCCCGCCGCGCCTACGAGCTTGTCCATCGATTGCTGAGCCTCCTCCATTAGAGAAGAGAGGCTTTCAGCCCCAGCTACCGGGGAAGTCACAGGGGAAGTCAGCTGCTCCTACTCTACGGATAAAGTAGAAGACGGTTTATTCTGTCCTTCTTAAAAGGACAGATATTGAGAAACCGGTCCTTCTCAAAAGGACAGGATCCACAGGACTTCTCTATCCCCAGAAGCATCCATGCTCGTCTTTGTTGACGAGATGGAGCCATTCCTCCAAGGAGCCGGTCTCGGGACATGGGTCGTAGGGATGCCATTTTCCATCACCACGCCTCCAATAGACCTTCCAGACGTTACGGCTGCGCACATAGCTGGTCTTGGCCACCGGACTCTTGATCCACTGTGACTTGTCGCGGAAGTAAGGCCTTTCCTCAAAAATCTCGATCTCGTTCCCTTCGATACGCTGGCCTTCCCTGACCATGTTCCGGAGGTGAAGGGGCGGACGGCGGTGAGTCCACAGGATCCGCTCGATCTGCTCCGTGAATGTTGCGATTTCGTCGTCAGTGAAGGCCATGGATTCATCAAATCGGCATTCCGAGAATCCGTCAAAATCTTCTCCCTGCATTCCCTCTCAAAACTCACCAGAACCCCGCATGTGACCCCGCAAGTCACCCCGCATGTGACCCCGTAAGTCGCTTCGGGTAATTCCAGATCTCTTTTGGACGCCATGTTTAGATCCCGTTTGAATATTCCCCCATGAGGGGAATATTCGCTCATATTTCAAACACTTGTTGTCAGAATGATTAGATAATGCTCTAGTATTCCCCTATGAGGGGAATTTCCAGACATTCTCTAATCAGGCCACTCCACACGAGCCTCCCTCATGGAGCGCCCTTTGACGTTCAGGCCCTGACGAAACAGAAAATCTCTCCAAAGCAGGCCGCCCGCTATGTGGAGAGCGGATGGCTCGTCAGGCTTGGACAAGGGGTCTACGCCTTCCCTTCGGACAAGCTGGATGCGCCCGGCTGCATCCTCCTGCTCCAGAAAAAGTCCTTTGGGCTCCATGTGGGAGGGAAGAGCGCCCTCGCCCTTCATGGCGTTCGGCACAATTTAGGAGCCCGTGAAACTTGGACCCTCTGGGGAGATCAACGATTCCTCCTCCCCGAATGGTTCACCTCCCGATTCTCGGCCCGGTATACCTCATCCCGGCTCTTTGCCTGGAAGCCCTCCTCGCTCAATGCAGACACCATCTCCACCCCGGCGGGAGTCCTGGACGGCCTGAATGTCTCAGTTCCCGAACGGGCCGTCCTGGAACTGCTCTCGGAGGTCGGCCTTCATCAGGATTTGGAGGAGGCTCGCAACCTCTTCGACGGCCTCCGGAATCTCCGCTCCGGCGTCCTCGGACAGCTCCTCTCCTGCTGCACGAGCGTAAAGACCATACGACTCTTCCTATCCTGGGCTCGTGAGACCGGCGTCGTGGATGTCGATCAACTCCTGAAAGCTCACAAGATCTCCACCGGCAGCAAAAGCCGCTGGATCAGTCGGATGAAGGACGGCACCCTGCTGACACTCAAGCATGGATAAGACCTACATCGATACCGTCCGGCTCCTACTCAGGGTTGCCCCCGATGTATTCGCTGGGGATCTCTTCGCACTCAAGGGAGGCACAGCCATCAATCTCTTCTTGCGGGACATGCCACGTCTCTCAGTCGACCTCGATCTGGTCTTTACCGATCATACGCTCCCGAGAGCAGAGGCTCTTCAGGCAATTACATCGGGACTCCAGACGATCGGCGACCGACTCCACAAAACAGGCTTCTCTGTTCGGAAGATCGGCAACAAGGAGATGGGGGACACCAAGCTCGTGATCGAGGACGGGACATCCATGGTCAAGATCGAGGTAAACACTGTGCTTCGCGGAACGGTTCTTCCAGTAGAGCACCATTCCCTCACCAAGAGCGCCTCGGACCTCTTCCTTGCAGAACTTCAGCTACCCACCCTGACCCATGCAGAGCTCTACGGAGGCAAGCTCGTTGCCGCACTTGATCGCCAGCACCCCAGGGATCTTTTCGACGTCCATCTGCTCTTCGAGAATGAGGGAATCACGGAGGCCATGGTCGAATGCTTCGTCATCTACCTCTCCGCGCATGATCACCCTCCCCATGATGTCCTGGATTCAAGGGACAAAGACATCAGCAGAACCTATCAGGATCAGTTTGAGGGAATGGCGACTGTCCCCGTGACCTTGGATCAACTGGTGGCAACTCGCACAAGACTCCGAGATGAGCTGTCCAAGCGTCTCACCATGCGGCAGAGAAACTTCCTTCTGAGTCTCGTGCGTGCCGAACCTGACTGGAGCCTACTCGATTGCCAGCATGTCTCGGAGTTACCTGGCATCCAATGGAAGCTGCTGAACATTCGGAAATTCCGAGATCAGAAGCCTGAAGGCTTCGCCGAACAAATCCGAAAGATGGAGGAGCTCTTGGGATAAGTAAGGCAGGTCACAGAGCCTTGGAAAACAGCCTGTTTCCATATTTTGATCACCTTGCATGAAGAGGCCGCATGAGATCCGGGCAGAGGATTTTCCGATCAAGATTCGTCCCAAGGCCAAGGATCTCGATGAGATCCTGCCACTCATAACCCTTTGCGCCTCGGGAAAGCTCTACGAAGTCGAGGAGTGGATCGCTGCTGGCAAACCGATCCAGTGCCTCCCATCGGATGATCCGAGATGGCGCAAGATTGCTCCGCCCTTGCGGACGGCAGCAGACAGAGGATTTCACAGCCTGGCGGCGTTGCTTCTGGTCAACGGTTACGATCCCAACGGCGATGACGACTCCCCGCTGAGCGAAGCCGTCCGATCCCGAAACCACACGATGGTCAGCCTCCTCTTGGAATACGGCACTGACCCCTGTGGCTTCGATTTCTGCGACGCACTGGAAACCTACGATCGGGAGATGATGGACCGACTTATGCAAGCCGGTGCTAACCCCTGCCAGGACAATGCTGTGGCACGAGCTCTCAGGAGCAAAGCCAGACCGCTCCTAGGATTCGTGAAGAGCTATCGGGAGCATTACCCCTGCCTCCAGCGACAGGTCGACATTGCCCTCAATGTCTTCGTCGAAAATCAGGACGAAAAAGGCGTCGCGCTCATGCTCTGGCTGGGAGCCGATCCTCATGCCCGGGTTCCATGCTCACCGTACATTGAAGATGAAGAACACGAGATGGCCTCCCTTGAGTCACCATTCGAGCGATCCGTCTGGCGGACTCGTGAAACCATCATGGAAATGCTTCTGAAGAAGCCCATCCCAGCGGAACAGGCTGATGAACTCTTGATTCATGTTTCCCACTGGGGGCTTCCCAAAGTCGTTAGCAGACTCCTGAAAGTAGGAGCGAATCCCAACCATATCGCGGAGGAAAACTGGCACATCCTCGATGGCTTCATCAGCACCCTCACCTCCCGATGGAGACTTGCTGAAAACGATAGCGACGAGCGAGGCATTGAGGCCTTGAGGTTGATCCTAGAAGCAGGCTCCAGATGGCCTGATCAACGTCCCGACGTGCCACGGCTTCGGAGAGATCTTCTCAACTGCAAACCAAACACCCTCAGAGCTATTATCGAGCTCTTCAAAGAGCATCAGATCCTCACAGAGGAACAGCTTCATGAGCTCACACGCACCCCAACCATGAAGAAGCACCTTCAGAGTGCCTCACCCATCGTGCCACGCTCGACACCCCAATCCACATACTCCACAGGGGGTGCTACGAGCAACTCAGGGGGCTACTGGAAAAAGCACTGGTCGCAGCGCTAACCTACATCTCAAGCCTTTCTCTCATTTCAGCTCGGCAGCAATAGGCAATAAATCATCGGTTGGTATGGAAGCTAAACGCATCAGATTAAAAATATCTGCGCCCATGCCCTGAACCGTCAGTTTTGCTGGAGCTATGTCTGTTGGACCAAATGCAACTTCTCCTCCAATACTTACGAAGCCACGGTGATAGAGATCTAAACACTCGTAAAGTATCTGATATAGCTCTTTGGAAAAAGAGTTGCTCCCACGATAGTCGGCTGTTCTGAGGGAAAACGCCTCTTTTTCAACAGAGAGTTTTAAAATGCATAGCTGCCGATAAGTCAGGTGCTCCGATGCCTTGATAATCTGGTGAGCCATCGCAGGGCTGATGTCTGAAGCAAATGCGATATTAGAGAGTAAGTAACCCATGCATGGCACCTTCCGCTCCTCCACTTCACGCCGAGCCTTCTGCAAAACCCCTTCGGCCACCTCCTCTGCGTCAGAACGTCCATCAGCCTTCGGATCAAAGAACCCGTCATTACGGAGCATATGCACGACCTGTAAAAAACTCCCAAAGGCGGACCATCGCCAGTGTGTCGAGTTTGCAGTAGGCGAGAAGCTGCGACTCAATTTCTGAACGTCTTGTAGGAAGAGTGTTTGGGTGAATCGCCTCTCGAAAAGCTTCAACGGCAGCCAGACCATCCTGCACATCCTTGAGATCATCATACCTCAGATCGGGGCATACAGAGGGGAGTACCGCTTTGATACTCCAACTCCCTCCCTGACTTGGATGGTAGTAGTGATTACGGGCGATTGGCAGGAGATCCACGATTCGATGCAGGAGCTCCTTCAGAGGTTCTGCGAATTCTGGGTGACGAGAGATCATTGCATTGATGATCCGTCTTTCAAAATGAGAGTAAACGAAGATGGGACCTTCTTTCCCGCATGCGCCCAGCAGGGCGTTAGTGAATGCGGCGGTGGGAAGATCCCCACTCAGATTCAGAAAAGCAGCATGATCGAGCAATCCAGACTCACCGAGGGTATGGAGACTAAACTGGAAAGGAATTTGCTCATAGGGACTGGTTCCCGCCCAAATCGGCACAGGAAACTGAGCACTTTCAAAATCTAGAAATCGAGCAGGAAACCCGTAAGGAGCAAGAGCATCCTTTGCCCCTTCGGCATCGAAGTAGTGCGTTCCCGAGATGGTGTGATCCTTCACCCGTTTTTGCTTCTCGTTGAGTAGATGATCAGGAACATCACGAAGATCCTCGATCCCCAATTCCTCACACAATTCCCGTTTTCTAAAATTCGGGAGTCCTGAAATCGGATGCTCTGGCAAAACTTGATCCCTGTCGCAGTAGTTGCAAAAGCTGCATTCAAAGGGCTTGGTGCATTGCGGTCCCGTCTCGACAATTGGTTCTTCCGGCAACGCAGCTATCACCTGCGCTTGAGTGATCCACTCTGCAACTTCCCCACTCCGCGAAAAGGCCTCCTCGGTTAAGTCATTCTCCTTGAGGAGGCCGTTGTAATCACCTTCTCCGGGATAGATCCAGGAGCTATCGACATGAGCGAGAGAGACCGAGACGAGTGGAATCCCGGAGGCACGGGCGATATGGGCCTGAACGGCAATATCGTCATGATGGTAATCCTTTACCTTGGTAGAAGACTTCACTTCGACCATGCGCCAGGCAGGGTTTCCCTCCCTCTGAATAGGCAACAGGGCATCAGCAAAGGCACGTCCCCCTGCAGCTTCAAAACCTGCCTCAAAAATCGGATGTCTTGATGTGGCTACAAGCTCTGTCGTTCTGGCAATTGCTTCGTGAAGACGATCGGGGTTTATCTCAACGGTCTCCCCGTTGCCGTTTGGATCGTAAATTTGGCGAGCCATATCCCCCACTTCATAGCCAACCTGAAATGCGGTCTCGGAAGAATTTGAGACCTTTTTCAACTCCGGATGATGAACCTCGAGCCAGAGGCGCTTCGGGCACTGGCGGTAGGCGATGATCTTGGACTTGGAGAGATGCATGAGACGGGTGCTTCATTCAGACGATGACGATGAGTTTGAAACTCATCCAGCCAAACAATTGTCCCCAATCAATGCCCTATCGGGGATGGGTGATTCTCTGGCAGAAAGTTCCGCATGATCGAACTAACAGAGAGCATTAGTAGGCAGATTCCAGAGGCTGTGCTCCGCAGGCTCGACTCGTTGGATCCGTTGACTCAGGAGGCGTTCCTCACGGAATTTAAAAAGAAGAAGAAATCAGGATTTGTAGCTTTCCTGCTTTGGTGGCTCTTCCCTGCCTGGCACTACTTCTATGTCGGCAAGGTTTGGGTGAACCTCCTTTTCTGGATCACCTTTGGCGGTTTGGGCATCTGGTGGGTCATCGACCTTTTCCGCCTCTCGGGCATGGTCCGCGAATACAACAAGACCGTCGCTATCGGCGTCCTCAAGGATATAGAATTTTTAAACTAACAAACCAGTATGAAACTCTGGATTGATCAAATCAGATCCCCCAAGGAAAACGGAATGCCCGATGCTGTGTGGTGCAAGAGCCTCAAAGAGGCACTCCATCATCTTCTCAAAAAGGAAGTGAACTTCCTTTCCCTAGCCCAGGATTCAGAGAGTGCATTGGATGGGTATGAAGTGGCCTCGGTGATCGAGCGCCTTGTTCGAGATGGGCATCTTCCGATGCCTGGGTGGGAGATTCATTCAGCAAGTCCCGAATGGAAATCTGCGATATCAAAGATTATGAAAAGCGCCGAGCGCTTCAGTAATCCATCCGGTGTATCATCCTCCGGAACAGCCTCATTGAATTATTTTCGGGATGGTTCAGTCGGTGGGGCTCTTTATGTGGGGCTCGATATCGGGACGAGCAAGATCTGTGTGGCAGTCTCCGAGCGTCGGAAGGATGGAACCCTTCACCTTTTGGGTATAGGAGAGGCTCACGCTCGTGGCATTCGCAAGGGCGAGATCGTTGATTCTGCTGAAGCCGCCGAGTGCATTCGAGCGGCAATACTTGATGCCGAGAATAAGACCAATGTGGAGATCAGGAGTGTCTGGGTCTCCATCACCGGAGCACATCTGAGTAGTATGAAGGCGACAGGCACATACATCCTCCCCAATGAACGTGATCAGGTGATCAGAGAGGATCTGCTGGCCGCAGCAGAGAATATTGATGAGTCGGCGTTACCGAGTGGTCACCTTCCTATCCATGGAACCGTTGATCATTACAGTATCGATGGTCAGCAATTCACTAACCTTCGTGGAATCAAGGGGAGTCGTCTCGATGCGCACCTTCACCTCATCCATGGTTCCAGTAGCCGGATCCATAGGACGCTTGATTGTCTGGAATCCCTTCAGCTCCAAGTTGAGAGCCTTGTTCCATCATCCGTCGCCTGCACTCACGGCGTCCTCTACGGGGAGAAATACGCCACACCTCTTCTGATCGATCTTGGTGGAGGCACGACCGATTTCACCGTCATCCGTTATCCAGGTCAGGTTCTTTGTAGTGGAGTCCTTGCCGTTGGAGGCGATCACATCACCAGTGACCTGTCCATCGGCCTGAAGTTACCGAATACCAAGACAGAGCTTTTGAAGATTCAGGAAGGAGCGGCTGTTGCGAGTGATGGCCACTCAAACGGCAAGATCACCACGGATAATGTTCCAGGAGAGGCCAGCTACCAAATCGACCGAACCTCATTGGACGCCATCATCCATCTCAGGGTGCGGGAGATCTTCGAGCAGATACGAGATTGCATTGCTGCCTTACCCCGAATTGCCTCTATCGAGGGTTCAGAAGGTATCTTAGAAAGCGTTTCCCAAGTATTGCTGACAGGTGGCGGCTCGCGATTGCGTGACATCGCGATGGTGGCGGAGCAGGTGTTCCATTGCCCCGTCTCGCTCGTTTCCGCCACCAGCGTGATCGGAGATTCTCAAATTCTTCAGAATCCCGCCTACACAACAGCTATAGGCATCACGAGTCATGCCAAGGTGACGACAGAATGGAATCTCGATCCAGAGGCTTTTCCCAGGAAGTTTCCGCGGAAGCCTGAGACAGAGAGTGTTGAAGGACCCGACCATCACACCGTTCAAGCCAAGGATGATCTTGATGTCCCCACCTTCCTACGTAAGGGAACAGAGGGCGTGGAGCTCAACCGTGCGCGAGTGCTCGCTCCATGACCTCATCCATCCTAAGCCCTCTCTCGATCGAGTTTCATGGTTTTCGGTTCTCGGAACCGGCAATCCTCGTGGCGCCAGTTTTTGTCGCTCTCATCTACCTCTCAATCTCCTCGTTGATCTGGGTTTATCAGGATGCGGAGCTTCGGGAGAAAAAGGGGTGGCATGCCGTGCTCTTCGTCCTGTTGACTGGATGGCCCCTCTCCTTTGTCTGGTGGTTTTGGCTTCGACCGGAGGCTGACCGACATCCGATCAACTGGAAGCGCCTGAAATCCTCACCGAACCGAAAGAATGACACAGGGAGAGCCATCGTGTTCGTCCAGATGCGAATTCCATCTCGTCCACCGAGAAGAGCCGAAAAGGCCGGATATGGCTTGACCGTTGTCTCATCGAAGCCGTTGATATCAACTCAAACGGTCTTGCATCGTTTGGAAGCCCCAACAACCCAGAACTAACCCTCAAACCTCCTATCCTATGGCCTGCAAAACATGCTTCGCTCGTAAAACCATCGATTGTCCCGTTTGCCGCGGAACCGGCAGAGTGAGCGGTAAAACCTGTCACTCCTGCGGTGGTGACAAAAAACTCGTCTGCCCTACCTGCAAGGGGACGGGGAAGTGATTTGACGGCTCTAAATTCCACCGAGGAAAATAGGATGATTGCTAATGACGAGGAGGGCATCCCTCCTAGCGATGAAGAATGCTGGCCCCGTGAGGTAGTTATCCGGCCAAGCGTTAAGAAGGCCATTGAACTTCTTGGTTCAGAATACAAGGGTGACCCAGAGGGTGATGATGCGCTTCTGTGGAAGATCGGATATGAGATGTCAGAAACTATTACAATAGCTTCTTGGAAGGACTTTGAGAAAAACTATAGAGGCTATGACCTCGGTGACCCTTATATGCGCCAAGAACACGAAGAGTTTCTCACTTCTAAGAATGTTTAAAGAATTAATTCATTCTACGGTTTAACTTCCAGTTTTTTGGCAGTCTCTAAAATCTTCCCAATCCATTCGACGATTGACTCTTCTACTTGCTCTGTTGGGTCATTTAAAGACCACCTCTTAAGAATGCGTCTACTCCCATCAGTATCTTGAACATTCAAAGGTTCCTGTTTGATCAGTTTGTCAAAAAATATTTGTGCCCCTTTTCTTGGAAAAATTCCAAATCTCCAGCCATCGGAACTAATGATAATATCGAGCGCCACCATTCCTTCTACAAAATAAAAATCGAATACTAGGTAATTAATTCCCGCTTCTTTCTCAGACCACAAACGTTTTTCAATTTTAATTAGATCACTGGGAATGGAGATCCCTTCATATATTTTTTGAATTCTATTATTTAATTTCTCTATGAATTTTCTATGTTGAGTAATTAGTTTTTCAATCAAATCTTTCTCTTTAATAAAAAACTCATCAATTTTTGACAGATCCATATTTTCTCCTGATAGTCTTGCTGTTGTTTCCATAAAGTCCATTAAGAAAAAGGTCCACTTAGAATTTAGATTTATAATATAATCCCCAAGTATAGCTCGAATATTTTTCCAAAGTTGTTCGTAGGTATAACTTTTAAAATCTCCATATAGTGTTTCAGGAGATTCTTTTTTTATCCCCAAGACTATTTTAAATTTTATTTTTTTATCCCCAAGACTGTCAATTTTATCTGAATAGTCTTTAAGGTCATTAGCTACCCAGTGATAGATTTTGTTTTCTATTCCAATTATGAAATCATCTCCTTCTATAATAATATCAAGTCTATTGTTTTTTGAAGTAGTACATTCTCTTCTAATATCAACATATGTTGAAAAGATATTTACCTCAGACTCCACCATTTTCATAAATCCCCTGAGGAACATTTCTCTAAAACCATGCTCTTCATTAGGGTCGAAATAGAATGCCAATATATTACTACAAACATTTTCAAAATGAGGCTTTCTCTGAACTTCCATAAAAGTCTTTTCCTGATTCGTTTGTGGCAACCCACAGAAACGTAAAAGCAGACTAGAATATTCTTCAATCTGCATTGTCTCTGGTTGTGATTTCTGAGAATTCATTATTTTTAATGTAATGTTTTATCTAACCAAAACTCTCTCCTCAACCTAGCCAGTCTCTTCGGATCAGTCCTTTCATCCAGCCCGAGTCCCTTACAGAGGAAGGCATGACGGGTTTCTCCTCGGAGCTTTAGCTTCTTGGCATCGGCATCGAGTTTCTTGAGTTTCTTGGAATCAGACCGCCGCTTGGCTGCACTCTCAGCCAGCCCCTCTCCTTGTTTCTTCAGTGCTCGTGCCCGATGGAGTTTCGTGACGGCGTCCCAGCATATATCCCTCTTTGCATCAAAGGACCAGTAGGCAGGAATGAAGATCATGGTTCCGTAAGCGGTTAGATTTACGGAGAGCTTCATGACGAGAGGCTTCCCCTTTTCCATACCGTAGAGATTCCAACGATGGCAGAAGAGATCGAAGACCGCCTGGAAGCGATCCTTCGGATCCGACCACTCGACCCAGAAGCGGGCACGAAGGTTCCGCTCACCTGTCAGTGATCGTCGAATGATCCCCTTGCTGTCAGTGAATTGCCTCACATCCCACTGGGCTTTGATCTCCCTCCATTCCCTCAGGAAGTCGGGATTAAGCTCTGCATTCTTCTGGATGGAGTCGAATTTGGCGGCTGTGTTGACGAGGGATTCATAGCCACCCTTCCAGACGAGTCGTTCGTGCTCGGCAACGACGTGGCAGGCCTCCTCTCCCAGTGGCTCGTGGAGCTGTGCGATTAGGAACTTTAACTCCTCATCCAGTGACTTCCCCTTGTCGATGGCATCCATGCAGGCCACGAAAATCGGCTGGAGGTGAATCGGCCAAAGAGTCACGGGTACGAGCATCCAGCGGTGGAGTTTTGTCAAGGGAGCCATGACCTCCGGTCCCTTTTTCTTCAGCAATGCATGGTAGCGTCGGATGTCATCCTCCGAGTACTCATGGCGACGATAAGCCAGAGACTTGAGCTTTTTGAGATCCTCGGCCAATTCGTTGGACTCTTTGTGAACTTTGGAGGGGACTGCCGTCATGCTTGAAAAGCTATCCCTCCTCATTAGGTGAGACAATCATCCACTGTCACCGACTGGGGACAATGCCATCCCTGTCACCACGAGGATGAGTTCGGAATGATGGATCCATGATCACCAGACCCAGAAACCAGCGCAACCAAGGACCTGCCGCCGCCCTCACGGATGTCGCCAGGCTCGTCCAACCAAAGGAAGTTTCCCTTAATTGGAGTCTCTCCGATGGGAAGGCATACTACCCGGAGCGCAACTGCCCTCCCGCACCAGTTGTCATAGCGTTCGGTGGGGAGCCGATGCATGCCTGCAGGTTGCCGGGGAAATATGACTACAACCGGGCCATCATGGATAATCCGGGGCTTTTGGTGAGATCCTTCAAGCTACTTCGAAGCGGGTGTAAGGAGGATGAGTGGAGCGACGTCATTTTCCAGTTTGGTGAGAGATCATTTCTCTACGGAGATCGGGCAGTTCCAAGAATTGTCAGCTATGCCTCAACGGAAGATGAGGCTGAAAGAATGGCGAGAGTTTTTGCCGAACGCTATAGCATACCTACGCCTCCCGAAGCTGGTAGCTTCGAGTTGATCAGGCTTGATGATTCCGACATCTCATCACACACAGTTCCCTTGGAGCAGGAATCCAAATTAAGCAATGAGGTTTTTGGCCTACACTATCCCGAAGGGATGGAAGTCTGGCATAGTGAATTCAAGGGAAAGCTGACGGAGAGAAAAAAAGGATTATCCATTCTGGAGGGGAAGCCCGGCACCGGGAAAACCTCGTATCTGAGGCATCTGATCGGGTCACTGATGGAAACACACCGCTTCTACTTTATCCCGCCATCATCCATGGACATGCTTTCCAATCCAAAGTTCATTGGGTTCTGGGCCAAAGAGCGAAGCTCCCATGCAGATAAGCAGCTAGCCGTGATTCTTGAGGATGCAGATGCAGCCCTGATGACACGTGGATCGGACAATCGGGACGAAGTGAGTGCTATTCTCAACCTTACGGACGGAATGCTTGGAGACTTCCTTAGCCTGCAGATTATCTGCTCCATCAATTGTCCGATTGCTGAAATTGATCAAGCGCTACTTAGGCCGGGACGCCTGATAGCAAACCGCAGATTTGAGCGATTGACTGCCGATCAGGCTGAACGCTTGGCGTTGCATCTCGGAAAGGAACTCTCGCAAAAGGAGGACTACTCTTTGGCCGAGATCTTCTCGGAAGCGGTGGAGCCGGTGTCCTCAAAACGCAGAATGGGATTTGGGGGGTGATTCTTGAACAGCAATAGAAATATCACTCAACGGATTGCACAGACAATGGGACATCTCCTCGGCTTTGCTCTCATCCTATTTCTGGGGATCCTGATCCTCCTACTCATGCCAGGATTCATCGCAGTATCCGCGCTAGCTGATCAGCCAGGCATCACCATGAGCACCGGAATGCTCTGGGTCTGGAGTATTGCAGTGTCACTTGTCGTCTTTTTCATTCTTTTCACACTGACGAGAAATGCAGATCGAGCATTCAAGATTTATGGAGTCCTCTGCATCTCCACGCTACTGACAGCTATGATTCTCTCCATCGGATCTCAGCATCACTTCGGCCAGCGGTGGGCGAGACGATTCCTAGGAGATAACGGCCATACCCAAACTGCGCCATTCCACTATAATCGATAAAACGACCTATGGCACAGTTCCCCATCGATAAGAAACTCGTAGTTGCGATTTCCAGTAGCGCAGTCTTCGACATGAAGGACGCAGGCGCTGTTTACAAGGAGTGTGGAGAGGAAGCCTACCGCAATTTCCAGAGGGAGAATCTGCATAATCCGTTTGGCAAGGGGGTTGCCTTCCCCTTCATCCGGCGACTCCTCCATCTCAACAATCTCTATCCCAACGAGCAACCAGTGGAGGTCATCGTCCTTTCACGGAATGACCCTGACTCCGGGCAACGTTTCTTCGAATCCTGCAAGCACTACGCTCTAAACATCACTCGTGGATCCTTTCTCTGTGGGAAGGATCCCTATCCCTATATTCATGCCTTTAATGCATCGCTCTTCCTGAGTGCGAATGAGCCCGATGTTCGAGGGGCACTTCAGGCAGGTATGCCAGCAGGTCTTGTCCTCCCGACTCAGGCGTCCGATGAACCCACCTCAGATGAGTTGCGGATCGCCTTCGACTTCGATGGCGTTCTGGCAGGAGATGAGTCTGAACGGGTCTACAAGCGTGATGGTCTAGCTACCTTCAGAAGCTCTGAGCAGGAGAAGTCTGATGAGCCCCTCCAAGCTGGCCCCCTCCACAGCCTGGCCCAAAAGCTCTCATACTGGCAGAAGTTCGAATCGAAGCGTCTAAAGGCCGACCCCAATTACAAACCTCATCTCCGTATTGCGATCGTCACAGCGAGAAGTGCTCCAGCTCATACCCGATTCATCAAAACATTAACAGCATGGGGGTTGGCACCCACTGAAACCTTCCTCATGGGAGGGATCGACAAGAGTAGGGTACTCAGGGTTTTCAAACCGCACCTCTTCCTTGATGATCAGCTTTCTCATCTGGAAGGAATCTCTGACGAGATCCCTTGTGTACATATTCCTTTTGGCGTCGCTAACGACAAGCAGCAGTCAGACGAGCGCGATAATAACGAAGATCTCCAAGGAGCTCAGCGCCGCACACTTATGTAGCCACAGCCAGTTCGATACCCGCTATAGGTTCTGCAGCCTCCATATCCTCCGCCCCATCCTCGATTGTAGCACCCCCAATTGCTCCAATTATTTACCCACTGCCTCCAACCAAACCCATAGATAGGGGCATAACCGCATCCATATCCGTAATAGGCACCGGGCGTTCCCGGAGGGGAATATGGAGCGACTGGCACGGGGTATCCTGGCGTCCCGTAGACCGGAGCGTAGACAGCCGGAGCCACATAGGGAGTCGTGACCGTCACCCCGTTTGGGTAGGTAACCGTGGTGCACGCGTCTAGGAAACCAAAAACTGGAATCATGACCATCAACTGCAAAGCCTTTGAAGTGGGGTAAATCTGCATACCCCACCAATACCTCCTAAGGGGTTGTCCTGTGAGGGCATCGATTGTCCCCAAAAAAGAGCCAACTTCCTACTTCTAGGGAGCCTCTTCCGTCGGCAGTACCTCCTCCACATCCATGGGATGCTTCCGTTTTAACAAGAAGTTATAGAGCCTCCATTCCGGATCCGGAACGGTCTGCTTGTATGGTGGAAAAATAACCGTGGTAGTTCTTAATCCGTCGACTGCCTCTTCTCGGTAGTAGGCCTCGACCTGCTTGGGTTTGAAGACAAAGTTGTTGATGATGACAAACTCAGAGTAGTTGTCCGGTGCGGTGCTGTATTTGCGGTTGGGTCCTGTGATGGTCATGGTGGTGTTGGTTGTAGTGTTGGTGTTCTAGGAGATAGGTGCGTTTGAGCTTGGTAAGGGTCTGTTGCATCTGGCGGAGAGAACGGGATTGAGCAGCGACTCCGAGTTTTTCCCCGGCTCGCAGCAGGGGGTTCTTTTTGACCCTGAGAGCCCTTTCGGCAGCCCGTGCGGCACGAAGGAGAGCGAGCTGTTTCTTCTTCTCGGCAATCGCCGCCTCCAGCCCAAGAATCGACTCGTAGGATTGGCGTAAATGGGACGCCGACCCATGATCCGCGTCCATCAAGGTGATCCGCTGTGCTGCTGAAAGCCTCGGTACAATGGCGAACTTTTCCTGATCCAGACGCTTTGAGAGAGACTCGTCTACCTTCTGCTGATTGGAGAGGAATTCACCTCGGAGCTGATTCTCCCGCTCAAACCACTCCCTCATGAAAACCATCTGGTTTTTGTGCTTACTCGGATGCCGGGACATGCTGCATCCGACGTAGCGCCCCTTCGCACTCCGGGGGCAAAGGGCGACATGGACATGGAGGTTATCTGTGTCGTGATGGAGCCCGTAGGCGTATCCAATCGAATCTCCCCGGTGGAATTTCTCGGCGAAACGCCCCATCACTTTTCTGACGCTAGAAATCACCACCTGATCAGGGCTGATCCCGGCCTTTACGAGAGCATCGTGCTGCTCGGTCGACATCGAAAAGACGAGGCGATGAGCGATAACTGGACTCTTGGCCTGAGATCCAAATCGATCCAAATGAAAGCGCCACGCCTCGGTGATCCGACGCTTCCTTTCCTCATTGGTGAGCTTACTGGGCGCGGTGCTGGAGCCATCGGAATTGCGACGAATCGCGTTGTGCAAAAATCCTCCGGCGTGAACCTGGCCGATCGATTCCTTGGAGGCGTAGTCCACAAACCCCTTCAGCTTCTTGCCCACTTCCTCATCCAACTTCTTGGCAGCGCGGAGAGAGGCTTTTCGTCCGGATGTCTCGTCGAGATATTCCAGATCGAGCCGTCCCCTGGCCGTCGACTTGTGCGCAAAGATGAAGCCGTTTTTCACGAAAGTTCCTCCAGGAATTGCATGGCCTGATCGAGCTTCGTCTCGATCCTTTCGATCGCAGCGGGATCGATTTTGCTGTCGAGTTCCGCGGCAACGATCAGAGCCTCCAGTGTCTCTGCTTTGGTGCGAAAACCACGCGCCTCGTGAAGCCGATGGAAGCGCTCATACGCCTCGTTGCTGAGTAAAAACTCCATGCGGCGTGTGTTTGGCTTTTGATGATGCGGCATCGCGGTTTTTAGAGCGGAGTTGGTCGGGTTCCGTGGGGATCGGCTAACGGATTCAGGGAAATCTCTGGAGCGTGCCTGACACGCGGAAGAGGAAGCGGGGATGAAGCGCGAGCGACCCCGCCGGCACTTTCCGGGAGAAAGTGCTATCCTGTTGGTTGTTTGGCCCGGGTGAACAAACACCACGATCCAGCTTCCAGAGGTCTGGAATGGGTCTCAATGAGGAGGTCGAAGGAGGTTGCCGGGAGTAGGTCGAGCAAGTGGGTGAGCCGATTGCAGGGAAGCGGTGGGGATAGGGCCGATTCGCTGCAATGGGCGAGGGGTAAGAGGGTCGTCTGGCAGGGTGAGCTGATGGGGTGGAGGAAGCAGGAACAAGCGGGGCCCACCTAGAGCCCCCAGTGACGTCCGCATAGCGGGCGACGACACCCCATGAGCGGAGGGAAAAAGCAGGTGCGAGAAGGCTCCATGGAAAGGGCTTCGGAGAGGCCTGAATGAGGGATCGAACGAATTCCATGTCATCCATTCTTTCAGGAAAAAAAGCTCTTGGTGCTCCCGATCGGGAGCACCATGCCTCTGTAGATCTGTTTTATTTGGTGGCTATGCCACCAAAAGCACCCAGCAAAACTGATGATCTGACCAAGGTGAAAACTTGGCTAGAGAAGCCGGAGCAAGCCGAGATCCTCGGCTATCTCCGGGAGATGATCCGACCGACGCTTCGAGCCGAGCTGCATGAGGATTTCATCCTCAAGAAAGCCCAGCGATTCCTTCGCTCCACGGGCTACCAACTTCCCGGAGAACGATGAGCCCAGAACACAACCTCGGAGAAGGTCGGAGGAGGCCCCAGAACATGAGCGAGGCCCTCCGTCTGCTGAGCTCAGTCATTCAGCCCAAGGGGGATCCTCCGGGGGCTCATCCCAAGTCGGAATTCATCAATACCAAGGCCGCTGCTCAGTGGCTCGGGATCCCCGAGCGATCGATGCAGCAGTATGTCCAGATGGGACTCCTTCCGAGCTACAAGCTCGGCAAGCACCGGCTCTTCCGTAAGAACGAATTGCTGGAGGCTCTGGGGGCCACTCGCAGGGCTACCCGTGCGGAGATTCTGAGGTGAGCGAGGGGGCTACTTGGCGGACTTCCGGGAGGTCCTCTTGGACCGCTTGGCGGTGGTCTTCGCAGGAGTCTTCACGAGGGTCTTCCCGGCCCCCTTGGCTTTTCCTTTGGAACCCTTGTTGGGCTTCGTCTCGGGGAGGATGCCGAAGTATTCTAGAGCGGCCTTCTCGGTCACCAGTTCCCGGTAGTTCTCGAAGAGCATCTTGGGGGAGTTGCCTGCCTCCAGGGAAACCTGAGCAGCTGACTTGGTGACGGCCAACCGGTAGGAGCAGAAGGAGTGACGGAGGCCATTGTGGACGAGGGTCACCAAGGGCTCGTCCTGGGCATCGACCAGCTTGGAGGTGGCCTTCTTAAAAAGCTTGGTGAAGTGGAAATCGTCGCGGATGCCGGGAAGGATGGGACCGGTCTTGGCTCGGGGTTTGAGCCATGCCTCTAGGGCGGGCACGATGGGTGCCAGTCGCCGGGTGGCGGTCTTGGCCTTGTCCTTGCCGACCTCGATGACCCCCTTGTCGAACCAGACGTCTTTCCACTCCAACCGGAGGATCTCGATGGTTCGGAGTCCGGCGAACCCTCCCAGAGCGATGAAGGGGATAAACCGCTCCTCGATATTCTCCAGCAGGGTACGGAACTGGTCGGGGGTGTAGATCCCGATGTCACCCCCCTTATCGTCGTAGCGGGTGGCGAACTCTGCCTCGGTCTTCTCCCCTCGGGGGAGGTGCTTCTTGTTCCTCGCGTAGGAGAAGAGGGTCAGGAGGGCCATCCGGTAGTTGTTCTTCGTGCGCCCAGAGGCCTTCTTCATGCCTGAGAGCCACTCGTCGATGTCATCAGCACGAATGCCCCGGATCTGTCCTTTGAAGACGCCAGAGGCCTTCTTGAGCTTCGACTTGAGGTCGAGGATGTAGCGACTCGATTTGGTGCCCTTGATGGATTCTAGGAACTTGGTCGTGAGTTCCGGGAAGGTGATCGGGGTGAGGGCACCCCGGCGGTTTTCCTCTTCGAGGTGCTTGGCGTAGAACTGGGCTGCAGAAACGATGGAGCCACCCCCTAGGATTTTGTGGGCCTCGGCGAATTGCCGGACGGCATCTGTAAGGGAGATTTCCAAAGGGGTGAGAATATCCACCGCGTCGTTGATGGAGGCGGTTTCCTTCGGGGTGAAAGCGGCCACATGGGCTACCCCCGTGGTGAGGGTCTGGATGATTTCCTTGGCACCAGCCTTGGCTGCCTCCAGGGACTTGAACTTAACGAGCTTTCGCTTCCCCTCGGCGTAGTAGGCGGCTATGAATCGGCCACCACCGGCATCGTAAATCGGAATGCTGGCGGTCTTTTCCTTGATGATCTCCACCGGCCCACGTCCCTTCGCCTTCGCTGCAACACGGGGTCTTTTCATGCCCCAATTGTTACCTTTTTGTTACCTTTGGGTCAAATAGCGAGTTCTTCTCTGTAAAAACTACGTATTCGAACCCTGTATCGCGCACCACCTTCTTATTAGCTTCCCGGAGGGAAGTCTGTCGCCAGACCTCTCTCCTTCCACGCCGTCAGCTCCGCTTCTGTGGCAGCGAGTTTCTTGGAAAAAATCGTTGTGGCGTACTGGCCGATCACCAGTCGGAATGGTGGCTTCTCCTCCTCCAGCAAGTCGATGATCAGTCTCGCGGCGGCAGCGGGATTGCCGGGTTGCCTTCCCTCCACCTTGGCAAGATAGGCGCCGAATTTTCCAACGGTGGCCTCATACTCGGGCAGTCGCGGGGCATGATCCAGCGAACGCCCGATGAAATCGGTTCGGTAAGGCCCGGGGATGACTTGAGTAAACTTGATGCCGAAGGCAGCGGTTTCCTGAGCAGCGGCGTCGCAGGCGGCATCCAAGGCCGCCTTGGCACCCGCATAGACCGCGAATCCGGGATGATTCGCATAGGCAGCGATGGCGGAGAGAGAAATCACACGGCCCTGCTTCTGGGCGCGCATGATAGGAAGCGCGGCTCGGATCAGACGGAAAGGTCCGGTAAAGTTTGTCTCGAGGTTACGTGCAAGCTGCTCATCGGTTGATTCTTCCAAAGCTGCCAGCAGTCCATAGCCGGCATTATTGATCAGGACGTCAAGGGTTCCAAACTGCTCGACTGTCTCCTTGACCACCCTCTCCGCATCGGCGGCTTTGGTCAGATCGAACCGGATGGAATGAGCTTTCCCAGGAAACTGCGCGACTAGATCGGCAACGCTTTCCGGGTTGCGCACAGCCAAGGCTACCTGATGACCCCGGTTCAAGGCCTCCAAGCTCAGAGCCCTGCCGAATCCGGTCGACGCTCCGGTGATGAGTAAGGTTTTCATATCGTAACCTTGGGTCCTTGAAGCACCGAACTCCAGATCAAAGCCGACCGATCCCCTGCCTTTTTCAATTTTTACCTTCCCGCTTTCCTCGTGCTCTCAACCCTCTTAAAGTGGATGGACTATGTGGAATACCGCTCATGAGCATATCCTCAAACGGCATGTGTACGAACCGGGTAAGCCGGTCGAGGAGTTGGCGCGCGATTTGGGACTTCGCGAGGAGGAGATCATCAAGCTGGCTTCCAATGAAAATCCGCTCGGCCCCTCCAAAAAAGCGCTCGAAGCGATGCGCCAGACCCTGGAGCGCTCACATTTCTATCCCGATGGCGGGGGCTACGAGCTGCGGGGAGCAGTCGCGGAGCGTCTTGGTGTCGCCCGCGAGAACATCATCCTCGGCAACGGATCCAACGAGATTATTGAGTTCATTGGTCACGCTTTTTTAAAGCCCGGTGACGAGGTAGTGGTGGCCCGTCACTCCTTCGCGGTCTACAAACTGATGGCGCAGCTCTTTGGCGCCGACACCGTCGAGGTGCCCGATCCCGGCTTCACTGCGGACCTTGATGCAATGATCGCCGCAATTACGCCCAAAACGCGCGCCGTCTTCATCGCCAATCCGAACAATCCCACCGGGACCATGGTTGGCCAGGAGGCAATCGACCGTTTCATGACCAAGGTGCCCGACCATGTGCTTGTCGTTTTTGACGAGGCTTATCATGAGTTCCTCGACGCCGCGCCCGACGTGCTTCCCTACGTGCGTCAGGGACGGAGCGTTATTGTGATGCGCACGTTCTCCAAGATCATGGGCCTTGCCAATCTCCGCATCGGATACGGCATCACCACCCCCGAACTGGCCGCCGTTCTGCAACGGACGCGCCAGCCCTTCAACGCAAACGGCATCGCCCAAGCCGGAGCGCTTGCAGGACTCCTGGACGAGGACCACATGCTCAAGACCCGTGAACTCACCCACGAGGGCCGCGCCTATCTGGAGAAGGAATTAGCCTCCATGGGGCTGAACTATGTCCCCAGCGTCGCCAATTTCGTGCTCGTGAACGTGGGCGACGGTAACGCCGTCTTCCAGGCCCTGCTCCGCAAGGGAATCATCCTTCGCGCCATGGCCAGCTACGGCCTGCCAGAATGGATCCGTATTTCCGTCGGGACCATGGAACAGAACCGCCGCTGCATCGCGGAGCTAAAACAGGCGCTCAGCAAGTAGCCGTGCAAGAGACGATCGCCGCGCTGGCCACGCCTCCCGGCGAAGGAGCTCTGGCCGTGATCCGAATCAGCGGAGCGAAGGCTCTATCAATTGCTGATGCAATCTTCCGCGGATCCCAGAGCCCCTCTGCCATTGGCGAAAGAAGCGTCGCATTCGGCAGGATTATCGATGCACAGGGAGAGTTGATCGACGAGGTGCTTCTTACCGTGTTCCGAAATCCGCGCAGCTACACTGGCGAAGACCTGGTAGAGATCAGCGGACACGGCGGCTCGCTTGTCGCCTCGCGCGTATTGGCGCGGACGCTTGAAGCAGGTGCCCGCATGGCGCGAGCCGGGGAATTCACGGAACGGGCTTACATGAATGGCAAACTTGATCTCACCCAGGCCGAGGCTGTCATGGATCTGATCAACGCCCAGACGACCCGCGCGGCGAAAGCGGCGGCCGGCCAACTGGAGGGTCGATTGGGTCATCATATCGAGGCGCTGAGGGGCGAGCTCCTTGCATGTGTAGCCCACCTAGAGGCCTTCATCGACTTTCCGGAGGAGGGGATCGATCCGGAAAGCGGCACACTTCTTCACAAGAGAATGAAGGGGATAGCCACGCACCTTTCTCAATTGCTCTCCACGGCCAACGAAGGGCGCCTCCTGAGAGAAGGTATCACGGTCGCCCTCTGCGGTCCGCCCAATGCTGGAAAATCAAGCCTCCTCAATCGCCTCTTGAGAGCTGATCGAGCCATTGTAAGCGAGATCGCCGGCACCACGCGTGACACGATTGAGGAGAGTGCAAGCCTCGGGGGATATCCATTCCGAATCATTGATACTGCAGGCATTCGGGAAACAGAGGATCCTGTCGAAAAGGAGGGGGTAAAACGGGCACGACATGCCGCCAAACAAGCCGACCTGCGCATCCATCTTGTCGATGCCAGTGTGCTTCAAGCCTCTGCCATTACCCCCCTGTTTGACGACGAGATCCTGGTACTGAACAAGATGGACCTTGTTGGCCTTTCTGGAAATCAGACGGCTCTACCGCCGGGAACCCGTATTTCCTGCCACACGGGAGAGGGAATCGAGGCCCTGGTTAACGTTATTCTGGCGAAGGTTACCGGGCGGCCCGAAGGGGAGGCCACTCCCGATGGAGCATCCATCAATGCACGTCACCAAGGATGCCTGAAAAAAGCCCTCTTTTCCCTGGAAACAGCGATGAATCTCTTGGACACGGGCGAGCCCCCGGAGTTAGTGGCCGTCGAGCTCAGGGCATCGCTAAGTTCTGTCGGTGAAGTGGTTGGACAAGCGGGCACCGAGGAAATTCTAGGAATGATCTTTAGCAGCTTCTGCATCGGAAAATAACACACGGAAGTTTCTGAAAGCGGTGGCGGAGAGAGCAAAAGGACCGGTTTCTGCTTTTCACTTGTTCTGGGTTTCTTCTCTTATAGGCTTCCATTCTATGTCCACGGGAACTCTGCCGACCATGCATCCCCATGCAACCCCCATCACGACACCGATGGCGTTCGATTCCAAAATCGAGGGGAACATCATCATTACCAAGCTCGATGCCGCCATCAACTGGATGCGCAAAAACTCCCTCTGGCCGATGCCGATGGGTCTTGCATGCTGCGCAATCGAACTGATGGCCGCCTCGTCCTCCCGCTTCGATATCTCCCGTTTCGGAGCAGAGGTCATGCGATTCTCCCCACGACAGTCTGACGTGATGATCGTCGCCGGCACCGTTACCTATAAGATGGCCCTCTCCGTGAAGCGCATTTACGAGCAGATGCCCGAGCCCAAGTGGGTTATTGCGATGGGAGCCTGCGCCTCATCCGGCGGCATGTTCCGCAGCTATGCCACCCTCCAGGGTGTTGACCAGATCATCCCCGTCGATGTCTATGTCTCCGGGTGTCCGCCGCGTCCCGAAGCTCTTCTGGATGGTCTCATGAAACTCCAGAACAAGCTCATGACCGAGCACTCCGTGCTGGATCAGAAGCGGGCCCTTCTTCAGTCCCTCCGATGAGCGCCGCTACCGAGGCCACCAAGATCGAGGAGCAGTTCGGCTCCGATGTCATCGAGCGGAAGGAATTCCGCGGCGAGACCACCCTCTCCATTCATCCGAACCGGATCCATGACGTCGCACTTTTCTGCCGCGACATGCTCGGGTTCGATATGCTTCTGGACATCTGCAGTGTCGACCATGCAGGCACCCATCCGCGTTTCGAAGTGGTTTACGGTCTTTATTCCATCGCCAAGAAAACCCATCTGCGCCTTAAGGGCAGACTCTCCGAGGATGAGCCCGAAATCGATTCCATCACCGACGTCTGGCCCACCGCCAATTGGCATGAGCGCGAAGTCTGGGACATGATGGGGATCAAGTTTCGCAACCATCCCGATCTGCGCCGCATTCTGATGTGGGAGGGATATCCCTATCACCCACTTCGCAAGGAGTTCCCGCTTGAGGGCATTCCAAGCGATGTGCCTGATGTCGCTTTCACCGAAGTGGCTCCGCTTGCCGGAGGCCCCTTCGTCACCATTCCCACCGAGGGCAATACCGAGGTGCGCGAGCCCCGTGCCCGCCACGCCGGAGAACTTCCGACGACGGCCACCTTTATCGCTGAGCCTTGATCGCAGGGGAATCCGCCTTCCGCGATTACCTTTCGGGCCTTTCCGGCCAGCAGGAGGTCGCGCTCGATACCGAAGCGGACAGCCTTCACTGTTACTTTGAGAAGCTCTGCCTCATTCAGAGCGGCTGGGGTCAGGAGCCCCAGAGCGGTTGGGCGGAAGAGTTGAAGTTGATTGATCCGCTGGCAGGACTTCCCCTGCAGGATTTCTTTACGGCACTCAAGGGAAAGACGGTGATTTTTCACGATGCCGACTATGATCTCCGCCTTCTGAGACGTTCCGGCGAGTTCCCCGACCAGAATATCTTCGACACCATGATCGCGGCCAGGATCTGCGGCGAACCGCAGCTTGGCCTCGCAGGCTTGGTGGAAAAATACTTCGGCATCACCCTCTCCAAGGCATCACGCAAGGCGAATTGGGCGCAACGTCCTCTCTCAGAACAGATGGTCGAATACGCCCTCAACGACGTCCGCTTCCTACCACAACTAGCCAGCATCCTCGCAGAGCGCCTAAGGGAGCTCAACCGCACCGAGTGGTATGAGCAATCCCGCGACCGGATGGTCAAGGGCACCATGGAAACCCGTCAGCGTGATGAGGAGAACCTCTGGCGCATCACCGGCTACGCGGCGCTCTCCCAGCGGGGATGGGCGATCTTACGGGCGCTCTGGCACTGGCGTGACTCCGAGGCGCGGCTTTGGGACCGCCCGTCCTTTCATGTTCTTTCCAATGAGAGTCTTCTCCGTCTAGCCGACGAGGCTTCCCGTGGGGGACGTTTCTCCCGACCCCGTATTCCACAACCCCGAGCCGACCGGATGGAGGAAACCTTGGAGGCCGCACTTGCTCTTCCAGAGTCCGAGTGGCCAAAGGTCATCAAGGGTGTCCGCACCCGTGCCTCGAAGGAGCAGATCGACCGTTTCAATGACTTGAGGGATTTTCGGGATAAGGTGGCGCGCGAGATCGACCTCGACCCCTCGATCATTGCTCCAAAGGCCGCCCTTGAAGCCGTGGCCGCCGATCCCGCAGCCTCGGTTCTCCTGCCTTGGCAGCGCTCCCTCCTCAAGCTTCCAACAACTCAGGAAAGCCACAGGGAGACGGCACAACCCAACCTGTTGTAGAGTCCCTATGAGCTCCGGGCATGATGACGCCGGTCTCGCTAGTGATTTGCTCAACCTCGCGCTGCGTGAGGATCTCGGAGATGGCGGGGATATTACATCCAAGGCATTTATCCCTGCAGAGTCGGTCTCGCGGGCCAAGATTGTAGCACGCGAAGAGTGCATCGCTTCGGGACTCTCGACCGCAGCCGAAGTATTCCGGCGAATCGATCCAGATCTCCAAGTGACCATTCATTGCGCCGAGGGTGACCATCTTCCAAAGGGAGCCGAACTCTTGGAGGTCATCGGTTCCACTCGTTCCATTCTTTCCGGAGAACGCACGGCCCTGAATTTCCTCGGCCGGCTCTGCGGTGTGGCCACGCACTCAGGACGCTATGCCGACGCCGTGCAGGGAATTGACGTGGCCCTTCTCGACACACGCAAAACGACTCCTGGGTGGAGACTTCTGGAAAAACAGGCCGTCAAGGCCGGCGGTTGCGCCAACCACCGGATGGGGCTCCATGATGCCGTGCTGGTGAAAGACAATCATCTGGCGGCACTGGGCTCTCTGGATGCCTTGCCGACAGTCATCTCCAACCTTCATACGGAATACCCCGGCCTAAAAATCGAGATCGAGGCCGACACGTTGGAGCAGGTCGAAAGACTGCTCGGCATGGAAGGAATCCACGTCATCCTGCTGGACAACATGCCTGCCGAGACCATGCGGAAAGCAGTCGCCCTGCGTGACGCTGCGGCACCGGACGTCCTGCTCGAAGCCAGTGGGGGTATTACCCTGGAGGATTTGCGGACGATTGCGAAAACAGGTGTCGACCGGATCTCCGTTGGGGCACTTACCCATTCGGCGCCAAATGCCGATCTCTCGCTGGAACTTGGGAATGATTCCTGAACAATTCGCCCCGCTGGATGCCGGGCTTTTGGCTTTGTCCTCACCCTGGATCGCACCTGTCCGCGTCCTTGAGCAAACCACATCCACCAATGACGATCTCCTGCGGGAAGGTGAGGCAGGAGCTCCCTCGGGTTCACTTCTTTTTGCCGAGCATCAGACAGCAGGAAGAGGTCAATTCCATCGCCCATGGTCTTCGGCACAGGGGCTCGGCCTCTGGTTTTCTTTATTACTGCGCCTGCCTATCACTGATTCGACCGTCCCATCACTCTCGGCCTTTGCCGCGGTTGCCCTTGTCGAAACGATCAGAAAGCTTGGTGTTCAGGACTGTGGCATCAAGGCGCCGAACGATGTCCTGATCCAGGGGCGCAAGGCAGCGGGGATTTTGGTCGAAACTCGCACAGGCCATAATTCCTTCGCCGTCGTTGGGATCGGATTAAACATCAACCATGTCTCGGAAGACTTTCCGGAGGAATTGCGTTCCTGTGCCTGCTCACTTGCGATGATTCTCGGGGCACCATTGAAACGACATGAAGTTGCCGTTCGACTGATGGAAAATCTGGGCGTGCGGGAAAAGCTGATCATGGCCGATCCTGAATTGCTGCTTTGTTCATGGAATGAAATGCTCCTCAAAGATTTCACAGCATGAAGCAATTTGATCCCCATTCGCCGGTCCTTGCGATCGAGTCCTCCTGTGACGAGACGGCGGTCGCGATCATGAGGGGACCGGGCACCATCCTTTCCAGCCTCATCGCCTCCCAGGCGCAAGAGCATTCCCGCTTCGGCGGGGTTGTGCCCGAGGTGGCCTCTCGCAATCACCTCTTGGCGATCGATCCCCTGGTACACCGTGCGCTAGAACAATCGGGCGTTAAGCCTGACCAACTCGGAGCCCTGGTCGCGACCTCCGGGCCGGGGCTTGCCCCGGCACTGCTCGTGGGAGCGTCGTACGCCAAAGGTTTCTCCCTGGCACTTGGAATTCCCTATCTGGCACTCAATCATCTCGAGGGGCATCTTCTCTCTCCTTTTCTAGGAGCTGAAGAAATCCCCGATCACCTGGCCCTGCTGGTAAGTGGCGGCCATACCCAATTGACCCGGGTTCGGGGAGCCGGAAAATATACAGTGCTCGGAAGAACCCTCGATGACGCCGCGGGGGAAGCATTCGATAAAACCGCCAAACTGATGGGACTCCCCTATCCCGGAGGGATCGAAATCGACCGGTTGGCCGAAAAGGGCAACCCCGATCGCTATGAATTTCCAAAGGCCCTGATGGAAAAAGGAAATTTTGATTTCAGCTTCAGCGGACTGAAGACCTCCGTCCGTTATTTTTTGGAGAAGAACCCCGGTGTCATGATGTCACCGGAGGGCATTTCCGATCTCTGCGCCTCCATCAGGAAAGCAATCGTGGGCGTGCTTTTGGAAAAAACCGGGCGGGCGATGGAAGACTCCAAACTCCAGAGCGTTGCCGTTTCAGGAGGTGTCGCAGCCAATCGTGCCCTGCGCGAGGGGCTAGGCAAGCTATGCTCATCCAATGGGTGGCAACTCCACCTTCCCTCACCTGAGCTTGCCACTGATAATGCGGCAATGATCGCGTTTGCCGCGTTCCACCATCTTCTGGCCGGGGAGCATAGCTCCGTGAGTGTTGAGATCACACCCCAGTGGCAGGTCGGAGTTGTGCGATGACGGGCTGTTTTCATAAATTTGTATTGATCTGATCGGTTTTCGGATCAATAACCACGCCATGTCCTCCCCCCGCCCCCTCCTTCCTCTACTTCTCGCATTCATCCTGCTTGCCACTACTGCCTTTGCTGGTGGATGGGGTGACAACTACAAGGCCGCGCTCGCGACTGCTGCAAAGGAAAACAAAAAAGTTCTGCTGGATTTCACTGGAAGCGACTGGTGCGGATGGTGCATCCGCCTCAAGAAAGAGACCTTTGATCAACCATCCTTCAAGGAGTACGCCGACAAGAATCTGATCCTTGTTGAAGTGGACTTTCCCCAGGGAAAAACCCTCGCACCCGAAGTTAAAAAACAGAATGACATCCTGCAGGAGCAATATCAGGTGCAGGGATTTCCGACACTCGTGCTGCTCTCACCTGAGGGTAAGCTTCTGAAGCAGCAAAGCGGTTACATCCCCGGAGGCCCCAAGGGTTTCATGGATTGGGTGAATTCCGCAAAGTAGGAAGCTTATCTGCTTCCAAGTTTGCTCCTGACGACAGGGGCAACTTCATTACCCAATATCTCTATGGCCGTAAGAGCCTTGGGATGCGGAAGCGTCCCCGGACTCATCTGGATTGTGATCCGGTCGATGCCGCCAAGCACTTCATTATAATGGAGGATTTTTTCCACTCCCTCTTTTGCGTCGCCGATAATAAGCGCCCCCTCCGAACCGCAGAGGGCGTCGAAGTGGGCCCGGCGGATCGCAGGCCAGCCGCGCTCCCTCCCGATCTGGCCAAACATCCGCTCATAGCCGGGAAAGTAATCATCGCGGGCCTCCTTGGTCGTGGCGGCAAAGGCACCGAGAGCGTGGATGCCGACCTTTAGCGTTTCAGGCGCGTGACCCGCCCCGGCGCCGGCTTCGCGGTAAAGATCGACTAGTGGGCGGAAGCGGTCCGGTTGCCCTCCAATAAGGGCGATCATGAGAGGTAGACCGAGTGAACCCGCGCGAATAACCGACTCGGGGGATCCGCCCACCCCGACCCAGATGGGAAGTTGATCCTGCAAAGGTCTGGGATGAATCTCCTGATCCCGTAAAGGCGGCCTGTGTTTTCCCGACCAAGTGATTCGTGAGTGATTCCGGATGGCCAGCAGGAGACGCAGCTTCTCGTCAAAGAGGGAATCATAATCCCTGAGATCGAGACCGAAGAGCGGGTAGGCTTCGGTAAAGGAACCGCGTCCCGTCACGATCTCCGCCCTTCCTTCCGAAATCAAATCAAGGGTCGCGAATTCCTGAAAGACTCTCACTGGATCGGCCGCACTCAGCACGGTGACAGCACTCGATAGGCGAATTCGCTTCGTGCGGGCGGCCGCGGCGGCAAGAAGCACTACTGGAGCGGAATCAAGAAACTCCTCCCTGTGATGCTCTCCGATCCCAAAGACATCAAGTCCGACCCGGTCAGCCAACTCGACCTCTTCTAGCAGATTGCGAAGCCGGACGACGGGGTCGACCTTGGCTCCTGACACTGGATCGGCCGTCGTGGCGACGAAACTATCGATCCCGATCTGCATTACTCTTGTTTCCAGGTAGTAAAATACTCCGCGACCGCCTCTCTCCAATGACGAGGGGTAACGCCGGTCACACTTGTGAATTTTGAGGAATCAAGAGCCGTATTCGGGGGACGCGTGGCAATGAACGCCTTCATATCGGAAAGCTTCAGCGGAGCGACGCTGGTGGTGAGGACCGGGACTCCATTTTCCTTTGCGCACTCCAGCGCAAACTCGCCGTAGTCACGCCAGGAGCAGGCACCGCCGTTACAGAGATGGTAGATGCCGCCTGGAACCGAGGACTTCAGGAACTCTGCAAGCCAAAGAGCCATATCCTCGGTGTAACTGGGGGCGGAGGTCTTGTCATGGACGGCAGCCGCATCAGGAGAGGTAAGGGCCCGCTTCACGATGGCATCAACGAAGCTCGGCTTGTCGGGGCCAAAGACCCAGGAGACCCTCACGACACAATGAGCTGGGGATGCAGCCATCACCTCGCGATCTCCCTCAAGCTTGGTGAGGCCGTAGTGACTGAGGGGCTTCGGCTCGTCCTCCTCGGTGTAGGGACGGTCGAGTGATCCATCAAAGACATAGTCGGTGCCGATGTGAACAAGCCGGGCTCCACGCGCCGCGCAAAGACGTGCAATGCGTCCGGGCGACTCGGCATTGACCCTGGCGGCACCCTCGCGATCCTTCTCGCAGCCATCGACATCCGTGGAGGCTGCACAGTTCACTACCACGTCACCCACCCCGAACTCGTTAGCAGCCAGACCTGCTTCGGCCTTTTCGGGATCGGCAAGATCGACATCGGCCCGGGTCAAAGCCACCACTTCGATATCAGGAAGTGCTTTCCAGCGACGGACAAGCGCGGAGCCCAGGCGTCCATTGGATCCAAGAATCAAAACTTTCATGCGGGAATAATAATAGATTCAGTCCTTCATAATTCATAATTCATAATTCATCCTTTTCTCCCATGCCTCCCACCTACCTCTGTCAACGATGCACAGCCTGCTGCCGCTGGCCGGGTTTCGTGCGTGTTACGGAGGGGGAAATCTCTGCAATCGCTGCTCATCTTGGTCTGGAGGAGGAGTTTTTCATTCAGAAATATGCCAGAATCCGTCCAAACCGAGGGGGGTTGGCCCTTATTGACCGCGAAGATGGAGCGTGTTTCTTTCTCAATGGGAACGACTGCTCGATCCAGTCAGTCAAACCACAGCAGTGCAAGGACTTCCCCAATTCATGGAACTTTCCGGGGTGGCGTGAAATCTGCCAAGCGATCGAAGCGCCTATCCGGGACAAGGCTTGATGATTTTATCTAGTGATGGGGATGAATTCCTTCTTTGACCGCAAGGTCACTCTTCTGTAACCACAATCCGTGAGTAAGCGCGAAGCCAAGAATCATCCAGAGTCGGCGGAGATCTTCCCCGCCGGGGCAGAGCGTGTTTTTCAGGGTAATGCCGTTGCTCCGGGCATCGCGGAAGGGAAGGTTCTGATTCATTTCCAAGAGGAGGAATCCATCCCTTTCCGTGATCTGCAGGATCATGAATTGGATGCGGAAGTAGCTCGCTTTGAAGGAGCTTTGCTTGCAACGCGAGGAGAGCTTCTCGAACTTCAGGATCGGCTTTCCGAATCTGCAACGTCGAGTGACGCCGGGATCTTTGACGCACATCTGATGGTGTTGGAAGATCCCAGCCTGATTGATCAGGTGATCAAGGGTATTCGCAGGGAGAGGCACAACGCCGAATTTGTCTTCCAAGGGGTCATTCACAAATTCATCAAGACCCTCGCGGCCATTGACGACCCCTACCTCAGGGAGAGGGCAATCGATCTGGAGGATGTTGCCCGCAGGGTGATCCGCAATCTGCTGGGAAAATCCGGCCAACGCCTGGCAGGTCACGACCGCAACCATATCATCGTGGCCGATGAGCTGACTCCCTCGGATACCGCCACGCTGAACCGTGACAATGTGGCCGGTTTCATCACCGAGAAAGGAAGCAAAACATCCCACACCGCAATCGTCGCGCGATCACTGGGCATTCCCGCAATTGTCGGACTCGAGGGCATCTGCACCGAACTTGAAAACGGATGCCACATCCTGATCGATGGCTACAGCGGTAAGATTTTTCTCAACCCCTCGCCGGAGACCCATCTCGCCTACCAGGCCATCGCGGAGGAGAAGGAGCATATCGAGGAGGGACTGGAGGTTCTCAGGGAAAGCGATTCCACCACAATGGATGGGCGCCACGTGGTCCTTGCCGCGAATATTGAACTGCCTGAAGAACTCGACGAGGTCGCCGCGTGCGGTGCGGACGGGATCGGCCTCTATCGAACGGAGTTCCTTTATTTCAACCGTACCACGCCTCCCGATGAGGAGGAGCAGTACGCGGTCTATCGTCAGGTGGCAGAAAAGATCAACCCGCACCCGGTGATCATCCGAACACTGGATATCGGTGGCGACAAGCCGACGGAAGCACTCGATCTAGGCCACGAGGAGAATCCGTTTCTGGGGTGCCGCGCCATCCGTTTCTGCCTGAATAATCCCGAGATTTTCAAAACGCAGCTTCGCGCAATCCTTCGTGCCGGCTCCCATGGAAATATTAAAATGATGTTCCCGATGATTTCGGGCATCGAGGAACTGTTTCATGCAAAGGCACTCCTCGCGGAGGCTGCCATGGAACTCGAAAAACGTGGCGTTCCTTACAATGCCGACGTGGAGCTGGGCATCATGATCGAGGTGCCAAGCGCGGCCCTGATGGCCGAGGTGCTGGCGCGGGAGGTGAAGTTCTTCAGCATCGGAACCAATGACCTCCTGCAATATCTCATGGCCGTTGATCGCGGCAATGAACGGATCGCTCACCTTCACGACGCCTCGAACCCGGCCGTCGTCCGAATCATCAAGACCATCGTGGATGGGGCCCACGCTGCCGGAATCTGGGTGGGCGTCTGCGGCGAGCTTGCGGGCGACATCGAATTCACCCCCCTGCTTCTTGGTCTTGGAATCGACGAACTTAGCGCGAGTGCCGCCCTTGTTCCGCGCGTCAAAAAAGCAATCCGCAGCCTTGATCTGGCTTCTTGCCGCGAAATCGTCCAGAAGGCGCTTTCCGGTGAGAGGGCCGCGGAGATTTATGCGAGGACAACAGGACTGGCGCGGACCAGATATCCCGAGCTATTATAGACCAATACCTTCCCTCTTATGAAAACCTCCATCCTCTGTATCCTCCTGCTTGCAGCTACCTCCGTTGTCATGAATGCGGCGCCTGACAGTGCTTACCCCGTAACCCAGCAAGGCACTCAAACGCTGAAATACAAAATGATTTCGGGCTACAAGCAACCGTTCAACGACGACCTCCAATTTCATCTCTCCAAGGGATGGACGCCGGTGGGCGGAGTCGGTGTCACCACCTGGAACAACGATCTTTTCTTTGCGCAGCTTCTGAGTCGTCCGGTATCCCAATAACCGGGAGACCTGCTCAGTGTTTGGATTCGATTGCCTTCAGGATGAAGTCGGCAATGTTGCGGCTCGAAGCAGGTTTGGAAATCGACCGGATATTCTTTTTCCAGCGTTTCCATGTGGCGGCCTGATCGGCAAAAACCTCCTCGACAGAGGCCGTAAGCGCCACCGGATAGGGCGCGGCCAGGCGACCGATATCGTGCCGCTCGATCATCTCGATATTCCCCTCTTCCTGCCCGGGAACCACATGGCTAACCATGATCGGGCAGCAGGCAGCAATGGCCTCCTGGACAATCGCCCCTCCAGCTTTTCCAATATAGAGGTGATGGGAGCACAACAGCTCAGGGACTTTGTCCGTCCACCCAATCAGGTGAACACGAATCCCATCGATCAATCCCGATGAGGCTAGCGCGGCATTCAAGGCAGTAAGTCGTCCCGTCACAATCGTGAGTTCCGTATCAGGAATCGTCAGGAGCTCTCGGATCATGTTCAGGGTATGACCGACCCTGGAGGAGGGAAAATAGAGTAGCTTTTTGGTGCCGTGAATGACGGGATCCATCGGCTTGAGGCCTGCAAGTCTGGGCGTCACGGGAAAGCCGAGCACCTGAACAAGGGAGGCATCAACGCCGCCATGCGTCAGCACCTGGGCCGTTTCTTTGTCGGCCACCATGAACGCATCACTACCGGCGCGGTACCAAGAGGAGTTGATCCCGATCGAATCGGTCACCATCGTGAACAATGGGATGGAGGAAGGCACCTCCCCTCTTTTACGGAGTTCCTGTAGCAAATACGCGTACAAGGGATAGGTGGAGATCACCACGTGTGGACGCCATTCGCCGATTTCCTTGCGGAGTGCATTGCGAAGTTTCGCTGCCAGCGGCAGGGTGGCCTCTAGCTTTCCCGGCTTATCCAACAACGTGAAGATGGCGCTCCAGATGAAGGGGAACCTGTTGATCGAAAGCCCGTATCCGGATTGAAGCACCTTGGTGATCAACGGCATGGTCTCGAGATAGAGATCCACCACTTTGGGTTCCGCATCGGGGTGCTCACGGATCGCCTCGGCGATGCATCGTGAAGCCGTGTTGTGCCCTTCGCCGAATCCGGCCGTGAGTATCAGGATGCGTTTCACTTGCGGAAAAGATAATGGGAGACGATCCACTCCTCGCCGCCCCGATAACCCCATAGCTCCGCGCACGACATGAAAAAGGTTCGCCAGTAGGCTCTCCATTTTGCGGCGTCGTCCCGTCCATAGGTTTTCTCGAGGATCGGCGTGATGACTTTGCTGTTCGCATCCATGGCCTGAAGCCAGGCCTCGGAAGTCCTGGCATAATGCGTGCCGTTCACTTTCCAGTGGTGCTCTATTTTGAGATCATCCTGAAAATAGAGCAGGAGATCATGGGAGGGCATGGTTCCGCCGGAGAAAAAGTAACGGGTTATCCAGTCCGAGGGATCCTTGCCCTCGAAGTGGTAGGCGTATTCACGATGGGTGAAGATGTGCACAAAAAGTTTCCCGTCCGGCTTCAACCATCCCGCAATTCTCTTCATCAGTTCGCGGTAATTCTTCATGTGCTCGAACATTTCGACCGAAACCGCACGGTCATAGGTGCCAGGCTCGGGCGGGGCAAAAGTGTTCATGTCGGCCGTGATCACCCTAACATTGTAGAGTTCGCGCCGGTGAGCTTCCGCCTCGATGTGGAGGCGTTGCGTGTAGGAGTTGGAGACGGCGGTGATGGTGGCTTTAGGGTAGTGTTCCGCCATCCAAAGAGTGAGCGATCCCCAACCACAACCCAACTCCAGGATCTTCTGACCATCCTTGAGCTCCGCCCGATTGCAGGTGAGTTCCAGCATGATTTCCTCCGATTCCGCAAAGGTGGTGTTTTGCGTGGGCCAGTACCCGCTGCTGTACTTGAGTCGCGGGCCGAGAACATTCAGGTAAAACTCAGTGGGAACCTGGTAGTGCTGCTCGTTCGCATCGGACGTTTTGATTGCAATAGGAGAGGCATCCAACCCGGCACGGAACTCCGCAAAACGACGATCTCGTTCCTCAAGGTCACCCAGACCTTCCTCGGTCAGCTTGGCGGCAAGAAGGTGGCGTATACCTCCCCGAACAAGAGGATCTGGAACCAATCCATGCGCCAATAGGGAATCAAGAAAGCTCATTTCAAAAAAGGGCAGCGGGTATTATGACACAATTCTTTTCTTAAACCACGGCACAAAAGCACTCGTGGTCAGCTGATATTGCCGGTAGGCATCCCCTCGGGAACGGATCGACTGCTGTTCCGTGTAAGGAATACCGGTTACCCTCAATAGAAAGAAGAGCATCAGCACGGGTGCAAATATCGTTGTCCATCCCCAGGGTGCCGGCAGGGCAATGATGAAAAAGGCTCCCCAGATCAGCCATTCGAAAAAATAATTCGGATGCCGCGAGTAATTCCAGAGTCCATCTTGGCAAACTTTCCCGCGGTTAGCGGAATCTGCCTTGAAAGCATCGAGCTGCCGGTCGGCAAGAGATTCTCCAACAATGGCGATCAGCCAGACCAAGAACCCGGCTAAATCACTGATTCCCAACTGAACACGTGTGTCGAAATTCACGAGCAGTACCGGAATGCTAAGCAGGGCCAAGAGAAATGCCTGCGCCTGAAAGAACCAGAAGAAGAAAAAGTTCTCGTGCCCCGCAACGGCACGGCGCAATTCACGGTAACGGCCATCCTCTTCGGGATGATGCCCCATGACCCTCTTCCAAAGGTGGATGCCAAGCCGAAGGCTCCAAATCACCACCATCAGGGTAATCAGATTCTGCCGCTTCGGATCACCATCACCGAATATCCGGTAGAGCAGGGCGAGCGGGGCAAACCCCAGAGCCCATGCAATATCGACGATCCCCGCATTCCCGATACGGGCAGCAATGCCCCAGACCACTACCATGAGAAGACTCGCAAGCCCCAGACCCATCAAAAAAAGCTGCAAGCCACTAATCACATTCATGAACCGACAAGGGCGTGGTGAGCCTGCGGAACCGGTCTCTCCCTGTGATGGCCCAGATCATAAGCGGGGGAGTGGATGTCGAGATTGTCAGGCCGCGTATAGACAATCTGAGCCACTGCGATATGCCGGGTACCGAAGCCGGCTTCACAATAGCAGAGATAGTAGAGCCACTTGCGGATGAAGGCCTCGTCGTACCCCTGAGACTTGATCTTTGGCAGCACATTCAAAAATGCCTCCCTCCACTCCTTGAGTGTCCGCGCATAAAAGGGGGTCATATCCTCGTAATCCAGAAGATTCAGGTCGCCCGTGGAATTGAGTGCCTCCGTGATGCGACGCATCGAGAGCAGCAAAGAGCCCGGGAAGATATGCTTCTGGATGAAGTCCACCCCGTCCCGAAGAATCGGGAACTGATTGTCGGGACAAAGAATCGTCTGGATGCCAACCAGGCCTCTGGGGGCAAGCAATTCGGAAACCTTGCCAAAAAAGATCTCCACATACCGGTCACCCACAGCCTCCAGCATCTCGATCGAAACGATCTTGTCGAACCTGCCCTCAAGATCGCGATAGTCGCAGAAGATGATCTCCACCAGATCGGCTACACCCGCCGCCTCGACGCGCGCGGCGGCCTCGCGGAACTGTTCCTCGCTGATTGTGGCTGCCGTCACGCGACAGCCGTAGTTCTTGGCAGCATGGATGGCAAAACCTCCCCATCCGCAGCCGATCTCCAGCACCCTATCGTGTGAGGAGAGTTGAAGCTTTCTGCAGAGTTGGTCCCATTTTTTACGTTGGGCTTCCTCCATGCTGAGTGTTGGCGGATCGAAGTAGGCGGACGAGTAGGTCATCGTCGGGTCGAGCCAGAGTTTGAAAAAGTCGTTCCCGAGATCGTAATGCTCGCTGATGTTGTCACGACTCTTGCTCTTGCTGTTCGGGCGGAGCGCGTGGCCGATCCGGTTGATTGTCCCCAGGAGGTCGAAGGCGCCGGAGGTATGGGATTCACGGGTCTTGATCCCGGCGAGGTAATCGCCATTCAGAACAAACCAAGCCAGCGTTCGGGTCAGATCACCCGTCTCCCACTCGCCGGCAAGATAGGACTCGGCGAAACCGATCGGGCCGAAGAGCACGCAGCGTCGATAGAAGTTATCGTCTAGCACGGTCAACTCCGCCTGCAACTCCTTCCCCAAACCGCCGAACAACCGTCGCGATCCCCCGGGCATCGTGAGTTTGAGTTCCCCGCGACGGGCCCGCGAAAAGGCATCAATCACGAGCTTGCGGAAGAATTTATCGGTAAAAGCCATGGATGCGAAAGACTGCGGGAGGAAGCTTCTATTTATCCTATTTTACAATCCCTTCTTCCAGCATCTCTTTTTCTATCCCCTCAGAAGGAACGGCCAAGCATGTAGTCGGCGATCTGAGTCAAACGCTGCGACTTGGCACCACTCTCATATAGGCATTTGTGAGCTTTTTGCGTTAGCCGATTCGCATCCTTGCGCGAAGCCTCAATGCCGATAACCGCTGGATAGGTCGCCTTGGAGGCTTTCAGATCCTTGCCGGCACTCTTGCCTAACTGATCGCTTGATTGGGTGACATCAAGAATATCGTCGATGATTTGGAAGGCGAGACCCAGTGCCTTGCCGAATTGCGTGACTGCTTTCAGTTGCACCGGCGTTGCATTGGCAATCATGGCTCCCAGCCTGAGGGAGAGCACGATCATGGCTCCGGTCTTCCTCTCATGGATAAAGCGGACATCGGCAATCGAGAGTTTTCTTCCCTCCGCCTCGATATCAGCGACCTGTCCGGCGATCAACTGGAGGCTACCGGCAGCCATCGCGGTCTCCTCGAGAAGAACCGATAGTGGATACCGCTTGGCAGGAGTGATCTCGGCCAACAGCGCAAAAGCCCGCGTCAATAGCGCATCCCCCGCAAGGACGGCGACCCCCTCTCCATAGACCTTGTGAGAGGTGGGGCGTCCGCGGCGCAGGTCATCATCATCCATGCAGGGCAGATCGTCATGGATCAGGGAATAGGTATGGATCAGTTCCACCGCACAGGCGGCGGGGAGTACATTGGCAGAATCTTTAATTCCGCATGCCTCGGCAGCAGCCAGAGTCAGGATGGGACGCAGGCGCTTACCGCCAGCCAGCAGGCTGTAACGCATTGCAGTATGAATCGTGGCAGGGCGAACCGAGGCAGCGGGAACAGCCTTGAAGAGCGCTTTCTCGATCAGGTTGCGCTTCTTCTCCAGATAAGCAGAAAGGCCATCCGCATCTTGGTAGCGGATGGCCTTTCGGGAAGTCATGGTTTTGTCGGGGATTCCCCGTGAAACCAATAATGGAAACTTAGAGCGTCTTGCAGAAGTCCTCGAAGCGGTCGAGGCCCGGCTTGATTACATCAAGGCCGGTGGCATAGCTGAGGCGGACCACGCGGTCATCACCGAAAGCGATTCCTGGGACAACGGCGACACTCGCCTTGCTGAGCAGGCGGTCGGCGAAGTTCGTGGAGGTCATGCCGAGCTTCGAGATATTTGCCAGCATGTAGAAGGCACCCTTAGGCTTAACGGCCGTGACGTTATGGATCGCGGAGAGACGCTCGAACATGTACTCGCGGCGGATATTGAACTCCTCGCGCATGTCGGCGACACACTGCTGGCTGCCCGTGAGGGCGGCGAGACCACCCTTCTGGGCGAAGGAGCAGGGTCCCGAGGTGCTGTGGCTCTGCATCGAGTCGATCGCCTTGGCGATTTTCTCAGGAGCTCCGAGATAGCCGAGGCGCCATCCGGTCATGGCATAAGCCTTGCTGAAACCGTTGACCGTGATGGTGAGATCGCGGGCTTCCGGGGTGAGGGAAGCGACGGAGACGTGCTCGGCGCCGTCATAGGTAAGGCTTTCGTAAATCTCGTCGGAGAGGATGGTGATCTCCTCGTCGGCAGCGACCTCGACCAAGGCGCGGAGCTCTTCCTTCGTGTAGACGGAACCGGTCGGATTGCCCGGGGAATTGATGATGACCATCTTGGTGCGGGGGCTCATCGCCTCCTCGAACTGCTGGGGGGTCATCTTCCAGTCATTCTCCTGGGTGGTCTGGACAATGACGGGCTCGGCTCCGGCGAGGCGGACCATATCGGGGTAGCTGAGCCAGTAGGGTGCGGGAATGATGACCTCATCACCCTCGCCGCAAACGGCCATAATGGCGTTGAAGCAGCTCTGCTTGGCGCCGTTGCTGACGATGATGTCGGAAGGCTTGTAGTCGAGGCCGTTGTCACGCTTGAACTTCTCGCTGATCGCGGCGCGCAGCTCGGGGGTGCCGGAACTCGGGGTATACTTTGTGAATCCGGCATTGAGCGCCTCGATGGCGGCGGCCTTGATGTGATCCGGTGTATCGAAGTCGGGCTCTCCGGCGCCGAAGCTGTAGACATCCACACCCTCGGCGCGCAAGGCCTTGGCCTTGCTGTCGATGGCTAGGGTGAGGGATGGGGTGAGTTCACTGACGCGTGTTGCGAGATCCATGGGAAGCGTGGTGGTGGTTGGTTGGGTTACTAGTGGGGTGTGCTATGACGGAAAAATCAAAGGGCGATGGCGATCTTCGTTTTGAAGTCGTTCTCCTCGAGGCGGATGATTCCGGTCTCGCGGGTTACATTCTCGAGAGAATCGGATGCGTGGGCACCGTTGATCATGATGGTGGTGCCGAACTCCTTGCGGATCGTCCCGTGGTGGGCATTGGCTGGATTCGTGGAGCCGAGGGCCTCACGGATTTTTGCGACGGCATTCGGCCCCTGATAGATCAAGGCGACGCAGGGCTGGCTGCCCGGGATGATCTTCTCCTCGGGAGAGCACTCGGAGGGGCGCTTGCCGGCCATGAAGGCGACGATTGACTCCCATTGGGCGCGGCCGTCGGGAAGCTTCTCGACCAAAAAGTCGAGGACGGGCCCGTAGAACTCTACTCCCTGCGCGACGGACATGTGGAAGGGCTTGAAGCCAACAAGAGCCAGTCCGGTGCGGGCAAACAGATCAATGACTCCGCCCGGACGGGTGTTCGCGAAAGCAAAATTGTCGGGCTTGATCAGCACCAGGGTCTTCTCTGTGGCTTCGGAGAAAGTGGAAGCAGCATCCAGAATGCCTCCCTCGGCATCAGAGACGGCGGCAAGCAACTTGAGACCCAAGGCGGCCTCTGGGGCAGTTGTTGGAGCAATCACACCGGGTTCAAAATAGACTGTCTTGCCATTCTCTTCGACGAGATCGCCGTAGGTGTCGCGAAGCGTCTCGCCACGCCCTCCCATGGAGGAGTCATCGCCAACAATGCCGGCAACTTTAGCGGCCGCATCCTCTCCCTTGAGCACAAGAACCAGGCCTTGCGAGCCCGAGGAAAGGGCCTTCAGATAGGCGCAAGTCTTGGGTTGGCCCGAAAGAGTGTCGGCGAGATCGCCATAGGTCTTTGAAGATGGGGCAAAAACACGTCCCGTATAAAGCTGGAGTCCGCTTCGGGAAATGAGTCGCCCAATAATGCCTCCGGCGCGCCCCTTACGGAGCGCAGTGGGCGTGATAAAAACGTAGGAAAGCTGGTCAGCCATGGAGTGTGGTAAGTGTAGCCGCCCAAGAGGGCGCTGCATAATGGCGTTCCAAGGCGGACGGAAAGGGTAGATGGGCGCTCCCGGAGAGTCAAAGGCTTTCTCCCGATCCTTGACCTTTGGCCTCGCTAGCCTCCCGGGTCTCTTCAAACTGAGCGCGCCAAACTTCTAGCCTGTCGGCGATGCGCGACTCCGCGCCCTGTCGTGACGGAGAGTAATAGCGGCGCCCCTCGGGTAGGTAGGATTGGGGAATAAAACCCCCCTCATAATCGTGGGCATATTTGTAACCCTCTCCATGACCGAGTGACTTCGCGCCTTTGTAGTGAGAATCCCTCAGATGAGCCGGAACCGCCAGCGTCCTTCCCTCGGCCACATCTTTCTCGGCTTTGCCTAGGGCTGCATAGGCGCTGTTGCTTTTGGGCGCTGTGGCCAGGTAGACGACGGCGTGGGCCAGGGTAATCCTCGCCTCCGGAAGACCGACGAACTCCACCGCCTGCTGGGCCGAGATCGCCAGCGGGAGGGCCAGGGGGTCTGCCAATCCCACATCCTCGCTCGCAAAGATCACCAGGCGTCGGGTGATGAAGCGGAGTTCTTCCCCCGCATGGAGCATCTTTGCCAACCAATAGAGGGCGGCATCCGGATCGCTTCCACGCAGGCTCTTGATGAAGGCACTGGCCGTATCGTAGTGATCGTCTCCGGTTCCGTCATAAACGACGGACTTTTTCTGAATGCTTTCCGAAGCAGCTTCCAGGGTGATGCGTATCCGTCCATCCGGACCGAAGGGCGTGGTGCGGGCGGCGATCTCCAGCGCGTTCAGGCATTTGCGGGCATCCCCGTCGCAAACCGTTGCGAGATGCCGTGCCGCATCCTCATCCAAATCAATCGGAAGTCTCCCCAGTCCCCGTTCAGGATCAGCAACGGCACGCTGTTGCAAAGCAACCAAGTCATCGATGGAGAGTGGCTTGAGTTGAAAGACCTGTGAACGCGAGACCAGCGGGCTGTTGATCGAGAAAAAAGGATTCTGGGTGGTGGCCCCGATCAGCCGCACGGTTCCCCTCTCCACATCAGGCAGAAGGGCATCCTGCTGGGCTTTGTTGAACCGGTGAATTTCGTCTATAAAGAGCAGGGTGCGACCTCCATTGCGCGCTTCAATGGCGGCGGCGCCGACAGCTTTTCTGATATCGGCGACGGAGCCCTCGACACCGCTGAGCTCGATAAAACGGCTCTTTGTACGACTGGCAATTACCCGGGCCAGACTGGTTTTCCCGGTCCCAGGGGGGCCATAAAAGATCACGGAAGCGAGCCGGTCCGCCTCAATCGCGCGCCGCAGGAGCTTACCCTCGCCAAGAAGATGACCTTGGCCGACATACTCCTCCAACGTGCGGGGTCTCATCCGTGATGCCAGAGGCGCATCGGCAGGAAGGAAGGCCTCTTCAGCCGATGCGGAGCTGATGAAAAAATCATCCATCAGCCCACTATGCAGTCGGCTTATTTGACTGGCAAGGCAACCACCTCCGTTCCATGCTGAAGAGGTATGAAAACCATCCTGACAGCGATCGATTTCAGCCCCATCTCTCAAAAAGTCGTGAATGGAGCGGGCCAATTGGCGGCCGCCATGGGAGCCCGCCTTGTCATCCTGAACGTTGCAGAACCAATCGCAGCCTATGTCCCGGTCGGTGCGGCCATGGATGTGATCACTGCGCCCATGCCCATGGAGCCAGCTGACTTGAATGCGGTCAAGGAGCGCTTGAATCAATTCGCAGCGCCACTGCTGTCCGAGGGACTGAACGTCGAGACAGTGGCCCTGGTCTCCCTCCCCGTTGATGGGATCTTGGATCAAGCCACTGCCTTGCAGGCCGCCATGATCGTCTTGGGATCACATGGTCATGGTGCGGTGTACCAACTCTTCAGCGGTAGCGTGGTGACCTCGGTGCTGCACCGCTCTCATATCCCGGTAACGGTCATCCCCGTTCACGCTGACTGAACGGTCAGATCGTCACCCAATCAGGGGACCGATTTACAGGCAGGTACAGGTATGCGCATGAGGATTCTCTTCATCAAACTGCTTCATATTGGTGATAACCTGCTGCTAACTCCGACGATCGTCGCGACCAAGGAACGGTTTCCCGATGCCGAGATCTGGGTCGCCGTAAGACGCGGCACGGAGGGAATACTCGCCGGTTGCCCGGAGATCAGCCGGATCGTGACCACGGCTCGCCCGGAAGAGGGTCGCCGTACAGCGCTCGATTTTGGAAAAGATCTCGCGACGCTCGCTGAGATCGCCTCGTCGCGCTTTGATTACGTCTTCGAGTTGGGGGATAATAACCGTGGCAGGATTCTTGCCGCGGCTAGCAGGGCCAAGATCCGTTGCACCAATAGCTACGAGCGTCCCGAAGGTATTCCGCTCAGCCCATTCTGGAAGGGACGCTTCACCCACCTTGTCACCTCGGGCCATGGTCCCGTGCACCAGGTCCTCCGCGACTACAATGCCGTTCGCGAAACGCTCTCCCTTGCCGAGGAGCCACCTTCCATGCGCTTTGTTCAGGAGCGACGGACCGCTCATCCGCTCGAGAATTCGATTGAAGGCGCCTACGCAGTGGTTCATGCGGCAACACGCTGGTCGTCGAAATCGTGGCCCTTGGATCGCTGGAAAAAGGTAACGGCCGAACTGTTGCAGAGGTTTCCTCAGGTCATCATCAGCTGTGGCCCAAATCCGCGGGAGATCGCCGAGGCCGAGACTCTATGCGAGGGCTTTGGGGGCCGAGTTCTCTCGACCAAGGGTGCGTTGACTTGGTCTCAGTTAGCATGCCTGCTGGGCTCGGCCTCTCTGTTCGTGGGTGTGGATACAGCAGCGATGCATCTCGCCGCTGCAGTCCAATGTCCCTCCGTGGTGCTCTTCGGGCATCCGCCATCCTACCAATTCCGCCCATGGAAATGCCCGCATCGCGTTGTCCGCTCCAAGGATTCGATGATTGAGACAGAGCGTTACAAGCTTCCCGGTGATCAACTGATGAGTGAGATCACCGTAGACATGGCCATTGAAGCCATTGAGTCGATCCTTTCGGGGAAAATCTAAGGATCGGGAGAGGATTACGCTTTCGTTGCCAAGCGTTCGTAGAGCGCGGCCAGTTGCAGGCTCAGTTTCGGCAACGACGGGCGGGGCAAGGATTCCTGAAAGTCGAGCAGAGATGCGCGGAATGCCGGGTCCGACGCGGCCTTCTCGAGAAGATCAGCGTACCCGGCATGATCAGCGGGATCAAAGAGTCCGGGATGTTCCTCGGTCAGCAATGCCGTATTCCCTTCAATCCTGCTGGCAAGGATGGGAATCCTACAATCGAGCGCCTGGAGCAGAGCAAGCGGCTGCCCCTCCCAGTGCGATGCAAGCACGAAGAGATCCAGTGCTTGAATCCACGGCGCAACGGGGCGCTTGCGACCGGCAAGGATAAGACGCCCCTCGAGGTGATTCTGCCGGATCCCACGCTCGAGCTCGGGACGTGACTGCCCCTCTCCGAAAATAAAAAATTTAGGAAGAGAGTTCGGCCGTTTGGACAGCAGCGCCATGGCCCCGACAGTGGCTTCATGGTTTTTTGTGGGATGAAGCGATGCCACGGAACCAACAAAGAACTCCCGGGTATCAAGGCCCAAGGCAGCGCGAACGGCTGTCTTGTCCTCGACGGGGCGGAAAACCGCCGGGTCGATGGCGTTCGGCACAACGGATACCTCGTCGGGATCAAGTGCGAAGGCATCGATCAGATCGCGACGCGTCGCCTCAGAGAGAGCGATGACATGATCGGCCCTCCGGTAAATATGACGCATGAATAAGCCCTTCCTCCCTCGGAGCTGAAGAAACGTCTTCTGCTGGTGAACGATCGAGCGGATGCCGGCCAACTTGGCTGCAATAACGCCAAACAGTTGGTCGTGATACGACTGGGCGTGGACCACTTGCATTCCATTTGCGCGAAACCAGCGCGCAAGCCGCAGCATCCCCAAGGGATTCATTCGTTTGGTCGGAAAGACCGGCACCACATCGATCGGAAGGCCCGATGCCTTGGCCTCTTCTCCGAGCACGCCGAGAGTTCGCAGGCAGACAAACCGAGCTTCGATTCCATCGGGAAGGTAGTTGCTGGCGGAAAGGAGAAAATCCTCGGCGCCGCCGACAGGCATCGAAATAAACAAAAAAGCAACCTTAACGGGCTTGGGTCGATTCTTCACTTCTGGATTCACAACCATCCGGCCCGGATCTGTGCGCGCGTCAAAATTACCACTGAAGGCCGAAGATGATGATGCCTTTTGGTTTTTCTGGATTATCAGGATCCCAAGTTACGCTATCCCGCCCATCCCCGTATTTTTTTGGAGCCAGCGGATTCACCATCTGCAGAGGCTTTTTCATATTCATTGCCTGCACCACGACCCCGGTAATGCCAACAGTGGAGGGCTCTTCGATGGATTTGGACTCAACCTTGGTTTTTTTTGGTTTTGCGACAATGAAGGAGGCATCCGACGTCGATTGCTGTGCAAAACCGGAAACGGGAAACAGAAGGGCGACCAAGGGAAGAATAAGGTGGAAGAACTTGCCGTTCATGGCTTCATCATAGTGCCCTGATTCAGTCAGGGGCAAGCACCCATCCCGTGCGGTCCCCTCCTTCAGCGTTGCCCAATGCATGCGGACACGTTCAGAATCTGCCGATGGACTCACTCGAGCGTGCACGACGCGTTCTTTCAATCGAAATCAATGAACTCCAGCGTCTTTCGGAACGCTTGGACGAAAACTTTTTGTCCGCGATCAAATTGTTGAAGGAGGCTGTTGACCTTAAGGGGAAGATCGTCGTTCTCGGTGTCGGAAAATCTGGCCATGTTGGCGAGAAAATCGCCGCCACCCTCACCAGCACCGGTGCTCCGGCCGTGGTTCTGAATTCCCTGAACGCGCTACACGGAGATCTCGGCGTCATCACCGATGGGGATGTGATCCTGACTCTGAGCTACAGCGGGGAAACCGAGGAGTTGATCAGGATTCTTCCATCACTGGCGCGGTTCGATGTCAAAAAAATAGCACTCACGGGGGGGCGTGACTCAACCTTGGCCAAGGCGAGCGATGTTGTCATCGATGTGTCAGTGACTCAGGAAGCATGCCCTCATAACTTGGCGCCCACCTCCAGCACGACCGTCATGTTGGCTTTGGGTGACGCCCTGGCGATGGTCCTCCTGGAAAAAAGAGGCTTCAGCCGTGAGGACTTCGCCCGCTTCCATCCGGCCGGGCAGCTCGGCCGATCCCTTCTGCTGAGGGTGCGGGATATCATGCGCGGCGGAGATGAAACCGTCGTGGTGGGTATCGCGGAACCCGTGGTCTCGGTTCTCAAGGAGCTCACGGCCAAACGTGCCGGCGCGGCTCTGGTGGTAGATGAACAAGGGTCCTTGCTGGGCATCTTCACCCATGGAGATTTTGCGCGTCGGTTTCCCGGAGATCCCCAGATCGGATCGCGTCCGGTCGGCGAGGTCATGACCCGGAATCCCGTCACGATCGGAGCCGACAAACTTGCCGCCGAGGTTCTCATGGTGCTAGAACATAATCGCATAGACGATCTCGTGGTCACGGATGCCGGAGGCAAGCCCCTCGGCGTGGTGGATTCCCAGGATCTCTCAAGACTCAAACTCATTTAATACCCCAACCACCCCACCCACGATTCCCATGGCAAACGCAAACGACCTCCGTAAAGGAATGGCCATCAAATACAACGGCAATGCCGCCATCGTCCTTGAAGTCACCCACCGCACCCCCGGCAACCTGCGTGCCTTTGTGCAACTGATCATCCGCTACATCGGCACGGGCAAATCGGCCGATGTCCGTTTCGCATCAACGGAAAAAGTCGACCTTGTTGATGTCCAGCGCGCAAAACTTGATTTCAGCTACGCCGATCAGGAGGGTTATAACTTCATGGATCCCGAGACCTTTGAAACCATCACCCTGCAAGGTGATCTCATCGGGGATGCAAAGGATTTTCTCGTGGAAAATATGCAGGTGGAAATCCTCTACGTCGAGGGACGCGCGGTTTCGGTGGATCTTCCCGCCTCTGCTAACCTGAAGGTCACCGAGTCACCCGAAGGCGTGAAGGGCGACTCCGCCAGCAATGTGATGAAGACCGCAACGCTAGAGACCGGCAAGGTTATCCAGGTGCCTCTCTTCATCAAGGAAGGGGAGATTGTGAAGGTGGATACACGCACAGGCGCCTATATGGGACGGGCCTGATTTTGGTCTGAACACACCCGAGAATGCCCGCCCCAGACAGAAGCAAGGGGAGCGGCGGCAAAGCACGACAGTCCAGATCAAGGCGCCTCCGTGCATCAGCCGAGACGTTTGATCCGGAACTTTTTGCCACGGATCAAACATCCTCCTTTGCCCCCCGACCAACTCCCCGGCAAGTAGGGTCGGAACCCTATGCAGAAACAGCTCAAAGCGGTGTTTCCAAACAGGCGCTGAAGTTCGTTCTCGGAATTTTTCTCGTGCCGATCGCATTCATCCTGACGGGTGCGTTCCTTGGGACATTGAAGAAATCGGTTCACGATGGACTGCTGGGCCAGCAGTCTTTTGGAAGCTTGGTTGCCGGAATGCTACTCTTCGTTCTTCTGTTCGTGTTGCTCCCCAGAAGGATCCTGATGATCCCTTACGTTTTCGGCCACGAGGTAACCCATGCTGTCTGGGTAAAGATTTTCGGTGGAAATGTGGCCAACCGTTTTCATGTCAGCCTCGAAGGCGGCCATGTGCTCACGGATCGTGTGAATACCTGGATCGTTCTTTCCCCTTACTTTTTCCCAATTTACGCGATCCTTGTCGCGACACTTTACGGAGCGCTGCTTTTCTCGGGGTGGTTTTTAGATCTTATGAATGGAAGCGCCGTCCTCTGGCATGCGATCACATCCTTTCATTGGCTCTTCCTGCTAGTGATCGGATTAACTCTGGCTTTTCATCTCACCTTCACCTTTCTGCTGCTCACAAAGAGTCAACCGGATCTCCATTACGGAGGAACATTCTTCTCCTTGATGGTGATTTATCTCATCAATCTTCTCATTCTTACCGGCCTGTTGCTCCTGACAAGTGGTGATCCGCTATGGGCACCATACAGCGACTCCCTCGAACAATCGATTGAAGTCCTCGTCATCCTCTGTGGGCAGATATGGATGTTCTCCGCGGAAGGCGTGGCTGCCTTACGCAAGGTTCTCGGAAATTGACTGCCGTGATTTATTCGCCAATGGCAGATGCCAAGGCGGATGCAATTTTGTCGGCCGCAACGTTGATCGTTGCCTCATCAGGCCCCTCGATCAGAAGTCGCACTTTCGGCTCGGTTCCGGAATAGCGCAACAAGACCCTCCCTTTGCCCGAGAGAGTCCTTTCGGTTTGTGCAACGAGAGCAGAGACCTCGGTGAGCGAATCGAGAGGCGGTTTCTCCTTCACGCGAAGGTTGCGCTGCGCCTGAGGATACTTCTTCAGGCAGCGACGGAGTTCGCTGAGCGGCTTGCCACTCTCGGTCATGATGCGAAGGACCTGCAGGGCAGCAAGCAATCCGTCACCGGTCGTTCCATGATCACGAAAGATCAGGTGTCCGCTCTGCTCTCCGCCAATCGAGAAATTCCCTTTCCTCATGGCCTCGACCACATAGCGATCACCCACTGCGGTTCGAAGGACGGCTCCACCCGCGGCGGCAACGCATTCATCAAGACCGAAGTTACTCATCACGGTGGCAACCAATGTACTTCCCGCAAGCGTTCCTCGTTGCAGGGCATCCAGAGCCGTCATGGCAAGAATCTCATCGCCATCAACGATCTCACCCAACTCGTCGGACAAGACAAGCCTATCGGCGTCACCATCATGGGAAATGCCAACCTGGGCCCCGGTCTCCCTGACAAGTCGGCTGATCTCCTCAGGATGGGTGCTCCCGCACTCCTTGTTGATGTTCATTCCGTCTGGAGTCGCATGAAACACCGCGAGGTCGGCGCCTAAATCCTTGAGAACCTGTGGCGTGGCACGGAAAGAAGCCCCATTGGCACAATCAAGCGCGATCTTGAGTCCGTGAAGAGACATTCCGGGCACGCTTGCCTTGGCGAGCGTTGCATAGCGCTCCAAGGCATCGCTGATCAACGATGTCTCTCCGGCAATATTGCCATAAGGGCACTGCTCATCGATCTCATCCGTCAGCATAAGATGCTCCAGACTCTCTTCCAGATCGTCATCAAGTTTGTAACCGTCGCCGCCGAAAAGCTTCAGTCCGTTATCCTCGGCGGGATTATGAGAGGCGGAGATCACAACGCCCCCCTCAGCCTTGAACTCCTTCACCAGGCAAGCGACTCCTGGAGTGGGAATCACCCCTGCCAGCAACACATCGGCCCCAATGGAGTTAAAACCGGCAACCAAGGCAGCCTCAAGGAGCTCCCCGGAACGACGCGTATCACGCCCAATCACAAATAGCGGCCGCTCTCCATCCTTGGGTCGAATCAGAAATCCGACCGCCCTACCGAGCCTCATGGCGACCTCGGAAGTAACGGGGTATTTATTGAACGTGCCGCGGATCCCGTCCGTGCCGAATAGTTTGCGGTTGCTCATGAAGAGGAGCTTTTTGGGGAATTCCGTGCCTTGTGTTGCTGATGATCCGAGTGTCTGGAGGAAGGCTGGTCCTCGGAACCCCGGGAGCTATCCCCGGGATGCGGTTTTTGCTCCGGCAGCGGACCCAGGTTTTGATGAATGAGATACCAAAGCGCCGCCCCCAGCAGCAGGCAGACCAGTTTCTCCTTCCAATTGTGCAGCAGAATCCTTCGCATGATTTTCCTCGCGGAGCAGAAGTTGTGACAGGCGCTTCCGGAACCGCTCGACATTCAAGTTGCGCTCGATTGACCCCGAGTGACAAATCGAAACTTGTCCGTTCTCCTCGGAAACCACCAGGGCGATCGTATCGCTCTCCTCGGAAAGTCCCAGACCGGCGCGGTGGCGCAGGCCGATCGTGCGGTCGAGATCGTCCCTCTGGGTCAACGGAAAGATGCATCCCGCAGCAACAATGCGGTCTCCGCTCAGAATCACTCCACCGTCATGCAGGACGGTCTTCGGGTGAAAGATGGTTAGCAAGAGTTCCTTGGAGAACTCCGCATCGATCTCAACGCCGCTTTCCGCAACCGACTTGAGGCTCAGGTCACCCTCTAACGCGATCAAGGCTCCGAACCCCTTGCTCGATAAATCAAAGATCGTGTCGGTGATCTCCTCGATGGCTTCACGTCGTTGGAGAGCCGTGGTAAAGAACCGGTGACTGCCAAGTTCGTTAAGGGCACGACGGAGTTCGGGTTGAAAGAGAACGACCAAGGCGATGGCAAGGAAGATGGAGAAGCTCCGGAGCAACCACCCGAGCACGGCAAGATCAAGAACCTGGGAAATAAAAGTCAGGGTCAGAAAGACCAGCGCCAATCCGATCAGGATCCGCGCTCCGTGTGTTCCGCGGAGGTAGAGGTAGATATAGTAGAGAATCGCGGAAAGAATCAGAACCTCGAGACCCGAGGTCCAATATTTCGCGATCAGTGAAAGTATCTGGTGAAAAAGAACGCTCATGTGGCTAGCACGGCCTCCGCCATGCGCAGGGATTCCAAATGAGGACGAACCTCATGAACCCGGAACAGATGGGCTCCCAGAGAACGAGCAAGAACCGTCACGGCAAGCCCTGCTGAAAGACGATCCTCAGGGGTATTTATTCCATCCTCGGACATAATTTTCCCAAGAAAGGACTTCCTAGAGTGACCGATCATCAGAGGTGACCCGAGACGATTTAGGAGAGGAATGCCGCGGAGCAATGCCAGATTGTGCGCCACGGTTTTCCCAAAACCAAGGCCTGGATCTAAAATGATGGCGTCCGAGTCCACGCCACAGCCTAGGGCTACCGCTCGGCGATCAGAAAGATATTTTGAAACGTCCGTTAGAACATCATCCTGAGGATAACAGGGGTTCTCCTGCATTGTTCTGGGTGTCCCTTGCAGATGCATGAGAATCAACCCCGCACCTGTTCTTGAAACAACTTCTCCCATCAAGGGATCACCAGAAAGTGCCGTCACGTCATTGATGATATCAGCACCCTCATCAAGACAGGCCTGCGCCACGGAAGCCTTTGACGTGTCGATGGAGATCGGGGCGTCCGTGCGCTTCCTGAGCGTCTTGAGAACGGGCAGGAGTCGCAGCAATTCTTCCTCAGGCGCCACGGGAACGGCTCCGGGTCGTGTTGATTCTCCACCGAGATCAAGCAGGGCGGCCCCCTCCTCCAGAAGTTTCAAGGCATGAGCACAGGCAATATCCGGATCCATGGTTTTGCCACCATCGGAGAACGAATCGGGGGTGATGTTAACGATGCCGACAACGGCCGCGTTCGAGGAGAGGTCCAGACCGCGTCCGCGAAACTTCCAGAGCATCGGGACTACTTTTTGACCCGAAGGGAAACGGAGCGTCCGTGAGCGTCAAGCCCCTCTACCTCGCAGAAGGTCTCAATGATTGGCAGGGACTTTTTGAGGGAGGTTGCATCATACCTGACGATACTTGTGCGCCGCTGGAACTGCTCGGCCGTAAGGCCGGCAAACGCCTTTCCTGCACCGCCTGTCGGCAGTTCGTGACTCGGCCCAGCCATGAAATCTCCTGCTGCGACCGGTGATATGTCTCCAAGGAAGATCGCTCCCGCTGAATTCAGCTTGGCCGCCAACGACTCGGGCTTTCGAACCGCCAGGGAAACGTGCTCGGCCGAGAAACCATTGGCGATCTCGACCGCCTGCACCATATCCCGCACGCGCACGAGTACGGCATTGGCCATTGCCTTTGCAAGGTGTTCGGGTCGGGTGGACAGCCTCGACTGACGAGCAATCTCTTTTTGTACCGAAGCGATGAGTTTGTCGGAGTCGCTCAACAACACGACAACGCTCCCCTTTCCATGCTCGGACTGGGCGAGCAGATCCGAAGCCACCCAAACTGGGTTGGCCTTGGCGTCCGCGATCACAAGCACCTCGCTTGGTCCGGGCAGAAGGTCGACGCCAACTCGACCGAAGACCTGGCGCTTGGCCTCCACGACATACGCATTACCCGGGCCGAAAATCTTGGTGACGGGGCGTACCGACTTGGTGCCATAGGCGAGAGCGGCGACCGCCTGCGCTCCGCCCACACGATAAATCTCGGTTGCTCCGCAGAGATCCAGTGCGGCAAGCAACGCTGGAGCCACAGTTCCGTCAAGGGCGGCGGGAGTGACAGCCACGATTTCGGGAACCCCAGCGGCCCTTGCAAAGCCACAGGTCATGATTGCACTGGAAACAAGCGGCGCAGTGCCTCCTGGAATGTAGAGGCCCACCCGGGGGAGAGGGTCAAAGCGCTCGCCGACAAGGGCCCCCTGCACGTTCTTCATCGACCAGTTCTTCCGGAGGCTTTTCTTGGCAAAAGCTGACACATTCTTGATTGATGCGACGAGGGCTTTTCTTACCGTGGGGGAAAGCGATCGTTTGGCTTTTTTGATTTCTTCGGGAGTGACCCGGATCTGGGAGGCCTTGAGTTTCGGACCCCCGAATTTCTGCGAATATTCGAGCAGGGCCTTATCCCCATGCTTCCTGATACTGGAGATAATTTCAGCCACCGTTTCGCGGACTTCAGCACTTGGTTCAGCCTGCCGGTTCAACTCGGCAAGGGCCCGGTCAAAGGCGCGGTCTTTGTAGGAAATCAAACGCATCCCCACAGGCTACAGTGATAGTTCTTCGTGGTCAAAACCCGTGCATTGTCCGGCAAAGGAATCTTCCACTTTTATTTCCACCTATTGCCAGATGGGACGCCCGATCCAGAAGGGGTTGGCCACCCCCTCCCTGTAGGATTTTAGTGCGGCACGCGATGAATTCACCCGGAGGTTGCTGTAAGAACCATCGTCATTCTGCCAGCGCTCATGCCAAAAGACCGCTGCCTTGAGGCGGGGATAGTTGCTGCTCATGGTGGAAAGGGCTTCCCTGATCCACGCTCCCTTCTCCTCGCCGGGTCGATGGGATTCGGCAACACCCCACTCGGCCAGCATGATTGGCTTCTCGGGATCCAGAGCGCACATCTCGACATAAGGCCACTCCAGAAGTTTGGAGAAGCCGCACCACTGATCATCCTCCTGATTGTTGGTTTGCTTGCCGTAAACGCTGAGTCCTAGCCAATCCACATACTTTGCACCGGGGTAGTATGCGGCCGGTTGGTTCCAGGAAATATAACCGGGAGGATCCGAGTAGTTATTGGGTTGGAAGACCCAGAGGATGTTGGTGGCACCTCGGGCACGGGCACGGTCGACGACGTGTCTCCAGGCTTTCTTGAATGTTTCAGGCCCCTCCCAAGTCGCAGGATTCTTGATATCCCCCCTGCCGAACCAGCTCTTTTCAGGCGCATCATCCATTCCGGTAAGCTTTGCCACCGCTTCTGTTGAGGAATCAGATGTTCCTGGTTTTTTTGGAGCAATCGGGTCACGGGGACCTTTCCCGTAGAACCATCCGGACCAAGGGAACCACGTGCCGTTCATTTCGCAGGCAAAGGAAACAAAAAACTGAGCGGGGATTTTTGCGGCAGCATCTGCCCAAGCATCGATATAGCTGTCCCATTTCCCTGCAATGATCTCGGTGAGTGCGAATTTATCAGGCCCTCGTTTCTCCTCGTAAGGAAAGTCCCACGGCGACCAGAAGATCAGCGGAACAGCGCCATAAGCACGCACCAGTTCCACCTGCTCGGCGGGAAAGGATCCCCTTCCCCAGAATGATCCGAAGGCAACGATCGCCATGGGCTTTCCGGTTAATTGCTGGAAATTTTCCAGGGCTTCGTTCGTCACCGCGTCCTCACCCTCGCCAAAATCACAATAAGCGCCTGTGTACGCCCCATGGTCAGGAATCTGAAGGCGCTCAACGGGAGTCGCTGCGTGAAGACTCAGCGGCGCGCTGCCAAGTATCAGGACGAGGAATGCTGCTCTCATGAATGGACGATACTTCATGCCGCAGTTGTGGGAGGCCTCCCTGCCTTTCCCTGTTCTTTTTGGATGATAGCCGAGGCGGTGCGGTCGAGTTTCGACCAGCGCACCCAGCTTCCCGCCAGAGCTTTGATAATGCATTTCCAGACGACATAGCCCAGAAGAGGCCTGTAAAGAAGCCTCATCGGGATACTGCGCCAGGCAATCCTCATGTATCGTCCCGCTAGAGCCAGCGCGATGGCGGACAGAAGAACATCGAGAAGCAGGGATGCCAGAAAATAGGGCCAAATCGCGACGCCGCGCCCCAACCAGAGAGACCAGAGCACGATGAGATCAAGCACCGGAGTCAGTGCAACCACAACGATCTGGAAGACCCAAACCGATGGAAGTGCAAACCAGCCAAGCCATCCGGAGCCCGGATTGCAGGTCATGTCACCATGCTTCCAGAGACACTGAAGCGTTCCAAATGCCCAGCGGAAGCGTTGGGAGATGAGCGCCTTGATGCTCTCGGGAGCTTCCGTATCGGCAAATGCATCGGGGGCAAAGACAACCTTCCACCCCAGGCGATGAAGTTGAAGCGTCAGGTCCGTATCCTCCGCCAGGGTATCGTTGGTGATAGGACCAGTCTCGGCGAGCGCCTTGCGCCGGAAAGCACTAAGCGCCCCGGGTGCCACGGTGATGCATCCCAGATAATCCTGCGCCCTGCGATCAATCTCGAAGGCGGCGGTGTATTCCAGATCCTGAAATCTTCCCAACCAATGCTTGGTATTGCCGACTCGGATGTATCCCGAAACAGCCCCCACCTTCGGGTCTTCCAAATGATTAACCAGTTTCCGGATGCCATCCGGAGCCACCATTGTGTCGGCATCGATCATGACGATTGTTTCGTGACTCGCCGCACGCAACGCCTGCTCAAGTGCGGAGGCTTTGCCTCCATTGGATTGGCGTATCAGGCGAACCCTTGGTTCCACATTGGCAATTCCATCGACCACCTCCGCAGTTCTGTCCTTTGAGCCGTCATCCACCACGATGATCTCGAGCAGCGCAGGATACTCCGAGTCAAGGAGATGGCGGATGGTCGAAGCGATGACGCGTTCCTCGTTATAGGCGGCAAGAAGAACGCTGACAGGCGGGGGAGGGGCATTCGTAACCGATGTCTTAACATGCCCCCTGTCCTTATGCCTCTTGGCACAGATGCAGTAAAAAAAGACCCTCAGCAGGGCGAGCAGGGTAACAAGAACAAGAAGAGTCCAGGCGGCATTCTCCAGGAAGCGCATGACGGTAAAAGCACCATAAACGTATCGGGCCGAGAGTGGCTGGTTTTCCTCGCGCAACGGAGGCATCACGGTATCCCGGGGAAGATTGATAATATCTCCGAGCGGCACGATCACGTCCCCGCGACTGCGAAGCCAATCGATGATTGCAGGCAGCGCTGCCACCGTCTGGGAGCGGTCACCACCGCCGTCATGCATCAGGATGATGGATCCCGTCTCCCGCTGGCTCTTGACCCTCTGGACAATGGCCTCGGCGCCGGGTCTCTCCCAATCGTCCGGATCGATCGACTGTGTCACGGTAAGGTATCCAAGATCGCGCGCGACACGGAGAGCTCTCATTTCACCGGGTTGGGTCGGTGTGCCATCGCTGTTGTAGGGTGGGCGGAAAAAGGCCGTGGAATGACCCGTTACCGCCTCAATCAGGCGGGTTGTTGCATTCAGTTCGAGCGAGATCTGCTCATCGCCGGTCTCTGTAAGATTCTGATGGGAGTATGTGTGATTGCCGACCTCATGACCCTCACGCACGATCCGCTCCAGAAGATCGGGGTAATGTTGCCCCTGCGTCCCGAGGACAAAGAACGCAGCCGGGGCTTTCTTTTCCTTGAGGATCTCAAGGATTTTTGGGGTCCATTTCGGATCGGGTCCGTCATCGAATGTCAGTGCGACTTTATGCGGTCCCGGATCACCCTGTCGGACGATACTTTCGGGCATTGGGAGCTTTGTAAACTTCTCCAAAATCTCTCCATTGGTACGGGCCTGAAGACTCCTTTCCCCCTCATGCGAGTCCTCACCCACCGAAATGAAGTCGCCGGTCCCGCTGGAGGCTATGAGTTCATCAAGATTGAGTCGGGAAAGCCTCGCGATCGAATTTACGTCGAGTGGCTTCTCGGGATTCAATTTCAGCACATCCCAGACGGCGGGATCCTCCTCTCCTAACCTGTAAAGACCAATGCCTCCCGGATGGAAGGGGGCGATCAAGCGCCGTTGGTTAAACAGGGTGATCGCATCGAGGAACCAGAGTTCGTGCTCCTGATTCTGATCCGGTCCGGAGAGGTAATTGAAATCTGGCGTGCCATCCTCGGAATTCAACTCCTTCACCGGATCGATCCCGGCAAGCGAAGCCCGCGCCATCGCATCGGTGAAACCTACCTGCTCAACGGTATGATTGTCCCTCCTCCAGTCGATGGCATAGTTGCCGAGGCCGATCACCCACTGGGACGGGTTTCCGTAAACCATCATTGTCTTAAGCCATCCTTGGAACCAATCACCACTGGCAAGAGGCCCGGGATCATCCGTCTCGGAATTCTCATCGTACAGGGTTGCGACCATTCTGTCGGCCGAATCCGCAACGGCCTCCATGTCAAAAGCATCAAAGTCAGTACCCGTGGGAACGGAAAACCAAAGCTCTTTTCGGGCGGCATGAAGGTGTTCAGACAGTTCCTTGATGAGCAGCGAGTACTCGTCTTTATAGGTGGGATCAAGCTGGCTTAACTCAAGCAGGAGACCCGTGGACCCCGCGGGCATTCTACCCACAAGTTGACTTAGGAAGGCACTTCTCTCTGCTTCCGGTTCATGGGCCAATTCCTCCACCGCTTCGGGTTGCCAGGTGTTTCCATCCAGATTTCTCAGAATAGGAAGGAAGCCGAGCCCCTTCCGCACGCAGAGAAGACGCGCTTTGTCGCTCGGATCCTCCTTGAGCGTTCCTTCAACGCCGGTGAGCGTGAACCAGTCAGCCGCAACGTGGGTCAGTTGATCGGCATGACGTTCCAATGAGAGAAGAGAAGCCGGGTCCCAAGGGGATACATAACCAAGCACCAGTCCCTCTTTCATCTGCTTAGGCGGTGTGAGTGCATGATCCTTGGAGGCAGTCTGGAGACGCTTCCAATCCTTTTTTGGATCTCTCAAGGGATCCTTGGCCGGCGGCAGTGCTTTAAAGCGCGCATGAAAATCCCTGACAACTGCCGGCAACTGGAGTTGCGGGCCGATCAGTAATCCTGAGATGAAGTACCCGACACCAAAAACAAGTGCTAGGCCCCCTCCGACTGCGAGAACTTGAAGCGCCCGACGCCTGATCCCCTTGGGGTCCGCGAAAACACTCTTTTCGGGATCAGAAGGCACGTTCAAACAAGGTTTGTGGAGCTTTGGGATACGTCAAAGTGACTTCAAAGGGTTTAGCTTAGCACGAGCTTTACCTTGAGTATAGAAGAAGCCCCTTTTGATCACGTAAGCTGAAAATCCAGCGCAACCACCAATTTTTCAATAAGCGTCCTGTTTATGTCGGGGCAAAACCGGCTTTACCTGGGGGCTGTTAACCGGAATTATTCAGGGCTCCCTTATGAAGACCATCGGCATCGGATTAGCCGGCTTCGGCACGGTGGGTGCCGGAGTCTACGAAAATCTGGCGCGACACCGCGATCTGATCGCGGAGCGTTCCGGCTACTCCTTTGACGTGCGCAAGATTGTGGTGCGTGATCCGAAGAAAAAGCGCGATGTCACGGCACCCGCCGATCTCTTTTCCAACCGCTGGCAGGATCTTCTAGAAGATCCGGAGATCAAGGTGGTCGTCGAACTGATCGGCGGCACGACGGAAGCCTTTGATCTGACCGTTGCAGCGATCAAATCGGGGCGGATCGTCGTCACGGGGAACAAGGCGCTACTGGCGGAACGGGGCGCTGAAATTTTCGCGTTGGCCTGCAAACACAAGGTGCCCGTTTTCTTTGAGGCGGCGGTGGCGGGTGGAATCCCGATCATCCAGTCTGTACGAGATGCCTTCGTCGGCAATCGGATCGAGTCGCTTCATGGCATCCTGAACGGGACGAGCAACTATATCCTGACTAGGATGCAGGAGGCGGGTCTCGATTACCCAGAGGCTCTGGCTGAAGCGGTCCAACTCGGTTATGCCGAGGCCGACCCGACACTCGATATCAATGGCTGGGACGCAGGTCACAAGGCGATCATCCTGGCTGCGCTTGCCTACGGATTCTGGGTCGATCCCTTGACGATCCGGGTAGAGGGCATCGATCGTGTCAGCGCCGCGGACATTCATTTTGCCAAAAGTCTCGGTTACTGCATCAAACTCCTAGGGTCGGTTCGGGAAAAGGATGGCAAGGTAGAAGTCGGCGTGGCGCCGACGCTCATTCCCCAGGGGAATGTCCTTGCATCGGTGAACGGTGTCTTCAATGCAGTCGCGGTGCGCGGGGATCTGGTGGGCGACAGCCTCTTTTACGGACGGGGAGCAGGACGCGGCCCGACGGCCACATCCGTCATCGGCGATCTGGTGGAGGCGGCCCACATGCTGGATGCTCCGCGGTCCACCTACGGCTTCTCATCGCACAGCCTCTACGGAAGCAGCCGACTGTCTCAAGAGATCGTCGGCTCTTACTACCTGCGCCTCTCGGTTGATGACAAACCGGGCGTCTTGGCTCGGATTGCAGGCGTCCTTGGAGAAGCAGGCATCGGTATTTCCTCGGTTTTCCAACCCGAGTCAATCGCCGGAGTAGAGACTCCGCTTGTTCTGATGATCCACGAAGCTCCGTATGGAGCAGTCTGTGATGCTCTGGTGACAATCACCTCGCTGAATTGCGTGAAGGGACAACCCGTCCTCTTCAACGTGGAGACCCTTACCTGATTTCTGTTCCAATGAAGCAATCTCACAACGACTGCGGCGTGATCGCTCGCTATCGGGAATTTCTTCCCGTCACCGACGCCACGCCCGTGATCTCCCTGAGCGAGGGATCCACTCCGTTGATCCACTCGCCCAAGTTGAGCGCCATCACGGGAGGAGAGGTCTACGTCAAATACGAGGGTTTGAACCCGACCGGTTCGTTCAAGGATCGCGGCATGACCATGGCGATTTCCAAGGCCGCCGAGGAAGGTGCCCACACCGTTCTTTGTGCCTCCACGGGAAACACTTCCGCGGCAGCGGCCGCCTATGCTGCGCGCGCCGGAATGAAGTGTGCGGTGCTGCTGCCCGCTGGTCGGATCGCCGGGGGCAAGATGGTCCAGGCCTACATCTATGGAGCCAGTGTCATCGCAATCCGCGGCAACTTCGATGATGCCCTCCGCCTTGTGCGTGAGCTTGGGGAGACCGGCGACTTCGCGATCGTCAACTCGATCAACCCCTACCGGATCGAGGGTCAGAAGACCGCGGCTTTCGAGGTCATTGAGGAGCTCGGTGATGCGCCCGACATTCACATCCTCCCGGTAGGCAACGCTGGTAACATCACCGCCTACTGGAAAGGGTACAAGGAGTTCAAGGACCTCGGACGCAGCTTCAAGTTACCCAGGATGCTGGGTGTCCAGGCGGCCGGAGCTGCTCCCCTTTACCGCGGCGCACCCATGGATAATCCGGAGACAGTGGCCACGGCTATCCGGATCGGGCGACCCGCCAGCTGGGATGGCGCGACTCAAGCCGTCTCCGAATCGGGTGGCTGCTTCGAGATCGTGGAGGATTCCGAAATCCTGGCCGCCCAGAAGTGGCTCGCTTCCAACGAAGGCATCTTCGTGGAACCGGCCAGCGCCGCCCCGGTTGCCGCGCTTTTCAAATGCTTCAATCAAAGCGGAAAAGCCACGCAGTGCGACTGCTGTCCCTTCCGTCAGATCCGGCCGGGATCCAAAGTCGTTCTTACCGTCACCGGCCACGGCCTCAAGGATCCCGACACCGCCAAACACGCCGTCACCGCCCCGATCGAGACGGATGCAACGGCGGAAGCCGTGCGAGCCGGCCTAGCAACAATTCGCAATTAAATGGCACTGATCGTTCAGAAATACGGCGGCACCTCGGTCGGCAATCCCGAGCGCATCACCAACGTGGCGAAGCGTCTTCTCGAAACCCAGCGCGCAGGAAATTCCGTCGTCGCCGTTGTTTCGGCCATGTCGGGTGTCACCGATTCCCTGATCAAGCTTGCCAGGGAAGTCTCCTCAAATCCGACGGAGCGGGAAATGGATGTCCTGCTCTCCACGGGGGAACAAACCACGATGGCCCTCACCGCCATGGCGATCCAGAGCATGGGCGGAAAGGCTGTCTCCCTGACCGGCGCCCAGGCAGGGATCGTCACGAATGGCGTCCACACCAAAGCCAAGATCAGCAACATCACCCCGGATCAGATCAAGAAGCACCTCGATCGAGGGGAGATCGTGATTGTCGCCGGCTTTCAGGGAGAGACGAGCGAGGGTGCCATCACCACCCTGGGACGCGGCGGCTCCGATCTCACGGCCATCGCCCTTGCCTCCGCCGTGGAGGCCGACGCCTGCCAGATCTTCACCGACGTCGATGGTGTCTACACCTGCGATCCGCGCGTTGTCCCGACGGCAAAAAAAATCGAGGAGATCTCTTACGACGAGATGCTTGAAATGGCGAGCAGCGGCTCCAAGGTGATGCAGTCGCGCTCGGTCGAGTTTGCCAAAAAATTTGGAGTGACCTTCGAGGTCCGCAGCAGCTTCAACAACAACCCAGGAACAACCGTGAAAGAAGAATCCGCAGGAATGGAACAGGTCGTCGTGCGCGGCGTCAGCGTCGAGCGCAATCAGGCCAAAGTAACCGTGTCTCAAGTCCCCGACAAACCGGGATGCGCCGCACGACTCTTCACCGCACTGGCCGACGCCCACGTGATGATCGACGTCATTGTCCAGAACGTCTCGGCAAGCGGCACGACCGACATCTCCTTCACGATGAACCGTGACGAGCTTGAAAAGATCGGCGATCTCCTGGACCGCGTCGCCTCGGAGATCGGTGCCGGCAAGGTCAGTAAGCAGGACGGAATCGCAAAGCTGAGCGTGGTGGGTATCGGCATGCGCACACACTCCGGTGTTGCGGCTAAGCTTTTTGAAGCCCTTGCCAAGGGTGGCATCAACATCCAGATGATCTCCACTTCGGAGATCAAGATCGCCGTGATTCTGGACGAGGAGAAGATCGCCGATGCGGCCAAGCTGGCTCACACGGCCTTCGGTCTCGACGCGGCATAAAAAAAGCCCCGCATTGCTGCGGGGCTTTTCGTTGATTGGTTGAGGCGGGCTTTATTCCTCGCTCTTTTTCTTGGCAGGAGCCTTTTTCTTGGGCTTCTCCTCACCCTCGGCTTTCTCAGCCTTGGGTGCCTTTTCTGCCTTGGCCTTCTTGGCAGGCTTCTCGCCGGCCTCGATCAACTCCTCTTTCTTGATCTCGGGAGCGTAATCAACCCACTCGAGATAAGCCATGGGGGCACTGTCGCTAAGGCGCTCGCCAAGCTTCACAATTCGGGTGTATCCACCCTTGCGATCGGCGGCGGCGGGAGCGATTTCGGTGAAGAGCTTCTTCACGACATCCTTGCTCTTGAGGTAGGAGATCGCGATTCGGCGGGAATGAAGGTCACCCTTCTTGCCCAGCGTGAGCATACGTTCGGCGAGAGGCTTGGTAGCCTTGGCTTTGGCCAGGGTGGTCTTGATGCGGCGATGCTCGATCAGGCTGCAGACCTGATTCGCAAGAAGCGAATCACGGTGTGCCTGGCTGCGGCCGAGCTTGACGGTTTTTTTACGGTGACGCATGGCGTGTCAGTGATTCCAAGGCGCCTTATTCGGCTGCAGGGGCGAGGTTCTCCACAAGACCGGGCTCGAATTTCATTCCGAGGCCCAGGCCCAACTGGACGAGCTTGTCCTTGATCTCGTTCAGCGACTTCTTGCCGAAGTTGCGGTACTTGAGCATCTCGGCCTCGCTCTTGAGGGCGAGTTGTCCGACGCTGGTGATGTTGGCGTTGTTCAGGCAATTTGCGGCACGAACGGAGAGTTCGATCTCGTTCACGCTCATGGCGAGCAACTTCTTGAGGCGGCTGTTCTCCTGGCTGACTTCGACCGGGGTCTCGTCGAACTCGACTTGGTTATCGTCGAAGTTGACGAAGACATCGAGGTGGTGACGCAGGATCGCGGCGGACTGCAGAAGAGCCTCCTCGGGTGTGAGGCGGCCATCGGTCCAGATGTCGAGGATGAGCTTGTCGTAGTCGGTGCGCTGACCGACACGGGTCTGCTCAACGGCGTACTTTACCTTGGTAACGGGCGAGAAGATGGAGTCGATGGCGATCACGCCGATCGGCTTGTCGACACCCTTGTTCTCGTCACCGGTGGCGAATCCACGGCCGACACGGACAGTGAACTCGGCTTCGAACTTCATCTTCTTGTCAAGGGTGCAGATGTGCTGGTCGGGGTTCAGGACCTCGCACTGAGCGGTCGACGTGATGTCGCCGGCGGTGACGGCACCCTGCTTGTTGACCGAGAGGGTCAGGTTGCGGGGTTCGTGATCGTGGGCCTTGAACTTGACCTTCTTCAGGTTGAGGATGATTTCGACCACATCCTCGACGACGCCGGGCATGCTGGTGAACTCATGGGGAGCCCCCTCGATCTTGACCGAGGTGATGGCTGCTCCCTCAAGCGAGGAGAGAAGGGTGCGGCGGAGTGAGTTGCCGATGGTGTGGCCGTAACCAGCTTCAAAAGGTTCGGCGACGAACTGGGCGTAGGTTTCAGTGGCGGTTTTCTCGTTTTTGACGAGGGTCTTCGGCATTTCGAAGCGACCGAGGCGGATAGGCATGGTGTCTGTTATTTCTCGTTGCCGGGTTTCCCTTGTCGCGTTTCGGTGAGCGGCAAATGCAGTTCACCCAAGGACCGACGGCAAATGTTTGATGCGCGGTTGAATAGAATAACCAGTTCCGCCTCCTGCGCAAGCCCCTAAAACAAAAACGCCGCCCCGTTTCCAGGGCGGCGTCTGATGAGTTTGATTCCGTTACTTGGTCGGAACGGTCTTGATGGTCTGAAGAACGCGGCTGGCGATCTTGTACGGATCTCCTTGGGAGTTCGGACGACGATCCTCGAGGTAGCCCTTGTACTCGCTGTTCACGAAGCTATGCGGGACGCGGATCGAAGCACCGCGATCGGCGACGCCGTAGCTGAACTTGTCGATCGACTGCGTCTCGTGCAGACCGGTCAGGCGGAAGTGGTTGTCAGGACCATAGACGGTGATGTGCTCATCCTTGTACTTGTCAAAGGCCGCCATCAGCTTCTCGAAGTATTTCTTGCCGCCCTTCTCACGCATGAACTTGGTGGAGAAGTTGGTGTGCATGCCGGAACCATTCCAGTCCATGTCCTTGCCGAGAGGCTTGCAATGGAACTCGACGTCGACGCCGTACTTCTCGCAGACGCGCATCAGGACATAACGAGCGAGCCAGACCTCATCGGCGGCCTTCTTGGAACCCTTGCCGAAGATCTGGAACTCCCATTGTCCCTTGGCCACCTCGGCGTTGATTCCCTCGTGATTGATACCCATCTCCAAGCAGATATCGAGGTGCTCCTCAACGATCTCGCGCGCCACATCACCGACGGCCGCATGGCCGACTCCGCAATAGAACTTGCCCTGAGGCTCGTTTGGCCAGCCACCCTTCGGAAAACCGAGGGGTGCTCCGTCCTTATAAAGGAAGTACTCCTGCTCGAAGCCGAACCAGGTGTCGGGATCATCCACAATCGTGGCACGGGCATTGGTAGGATGCGGCTTGCCATTGGGAAGAAGGACTTCGCACATGACAAGATAGCCGTTCTCACGTGTCGGATCGACATAGCTGGCGACGGGCTTGAGCAGACAATCGCTGCTCCTTCCTTCGGCCTGACGGGTCGAACTGCCGTCAAAACCCCACATCGGTAGGTCCTTGAGCGTGGGAGCCTTGGAGAACTCCTTGATGGTTGTCTTGCTGCGGAGGTTTGCAACGGGCTCGTAGCCGTCGAGCCAGATGTATTCGAGTTTGTACTTCGCCATGTGATTGGGGTGGTTGTGGTGCGTCCGTTGTCTGTTTTTGATCACCCAGCGCGTTTCGGACAACCGCAACAGAGTGATCTCCCGACTTTAGAATCGGGCATGAAAGGATCAAGCAACTTCAATGCCAAAATAACGAAATCTCCACATCGCGGAGATTTGGAAGATGCTGGCGGTTTAGGCTGTAAGCTGTGTGGCAACGACAAAGAAGTTTCCATATTCCCTTGAAATTGCTTCTCCATCTTATGCGGGACCTCTGACCTAATCGTCTGCAGACTAAATACCTTCCGTCTTTTCATCATGATCACCGTCAAGGATACCCAGCGCGCCACCGTGCAGATCGGTTTCGACGGGAGCGTGCGGAAGCAGTTTCACGGCCCGAAGGCGAAGGAGCGCTTTGACAATGAAGTGCACGTGCTCCGGCATCTCGAAAAGAGAGGATGCACATTTGTCCCGCGTGTCATTTCGGCGGACCCGGAGAAACTTGTCCTGGTGACCACCAATTGTGGTTCGCGGGTGGATCAACTCGATCCCAAGCGTTGCCTGGAACTCTTTGAGGAACTAAAGGAATTCGGCGTGCGTCACGACGATGCCGAAGCGCGTAATGTCACCTACCGCCAGCAAGACGGCCGCTTTTGCTTGATCGACTTCGAGTTCGCCACAGTGCTCGACGAGATCAAACCCGTAGTTGTTCCCACACTGCCCCCGGGCTCGCACCTCCCTCTCTCCTGGTCAGGATGCACTGATAGGGGGACCTGCCGCACCAACAATGAGGATGCTTTCGTGGGGTTGTCGATTGATGCATCCGACGTGCGTCATCTGGGGAAAACAGGCTCATCAACGACGGCGGGCTCCGACTTGATCTTTGCGGTCAGCGACGGCATGGGAGGGGCAAATTCCGGGGAGTTTGCCAGCCGGATCACCATCGATAAGGTCACCAGGATGTTCCCCCCGCTTATCAGACAGCGCTTGGAGGGAACTCCGATCAGCTATGAGGTGGTCTTCGAGACCTTGTTTGCCGAGATTCACAAGGCGCTCCAGTATCTTGGTGACAGTTACGAGGAATGTCGCGGCATGGGATCCACCCTCAGTCTTTGTTGGTTCACTCAGGGAGTGATGCATTTTGCACATATCGGGGACACGCGTATCTATCACCTTCCGAAGGGTGGGCAGATCACCCAACTCACCAACGACGACACCCATGTCGGCTGGCTCCTGAGAACGGGTCAGATCAACGAGCGTGAGGCACGGATGCATCCAGCAAAAAACCGCCTGCAAAAAGCACTTGGGGCGGACAACCAGTTCGTGAACCCGCAGGTGGGGGAAATCACCTGCGCGCCGGGAGACAGGTTTCTGATCTGCTCGGATGGCGTGACCGATGGTCTCTCCGATCAAAGGATTGCGGAGGACCTAGATGCGCGCCACAAGAACCTCACACCCGCCCAGCATCTCGTGGCCGAGGCAGTAAAGTACTCGGGCAAAGACAATGCGACCGCTCTCTTCGTAGCGGTCAGCTAACGCTCAGGACATCGGAAGTCCAGCTTCGTACTTCGCAAGTTCCTCGATTCGCTTGAGATGGCGCCCCCCCTCGAACGGGGTGGAGAGCCAGATATCTACGAGACGCTTTGCAGTCTCAAGGGAGACCATCCGCTCTCCAATCGAAAGGACGTTGGCGTTGTTGTGCTCGCTCCCCAGACGCGCCGTATCGTCGCTCCAAGCGATGGCGCAGCGGACCCCCTTTACCTTGTTTGCGGCAATGGCCTCTCCGTTTCCGGATCCACCAAAGACGATTCCTTTGTCGGCCTCTCCGTTAGCCACCTTCTCGGCGGCGGGGATGCACCAGAGGGGGTAATCGGTCGAGTCCGCGGAATGCGTGCCGCAGTCAATGACCTCGTGGCCCTGCGTACGGAGTATTTCGGCGATGGCCTGCTTGTATTCGAATCCAGCGTGGTCGCTGCCAAGGGAGATTTTCATGGATTAAAATTAGCCCTCGATCGTGTTGATCTCGACGGGTTCCACCTTCACGCCGAGTTCCTCAAGCCAGGCGATAGCCCGCTTGGTCTCTCCGCGCTCTCCGATGAGTTCCAGGCAAACTAGGCCGATCTCGTTGGTGACGCTTGCCTGCCTCACATTCGTCGTGACGGAAAACTTGTGGCCAAGCTCGTAGACGATGGGTCGCGTGATGAGCTTCGCCGGGTACATGAGCCAGAGGCGGGTCGTTTCCATGGAACTAAAGATCGGATTTTAGGGGCGGGAAGGCAAGGGGTACTAGCCGCCGGCAATGGCAGGAACGATGGAGACGACATCGGCCTCCTTGATCGGGGTCTCCTTTTCCTGAAGAAAGCGTACATCCTCGTCGTTGACGAAGATGTTCACGAAACGGCGGATCGCACCGGTCTCATCGACAATGCGCTCGCCGAGACCAGGGAAGGTGGCGTTGAGTTCGTCGAGAACAGCACCAAGGGTGGCGCCGGTCGCAGTGACCTCCTCCTGATTATTGGTCAGCTTGCGGAGCGGGGTGGGGATGCGGATGATGGGCATGATTTTGTGTGTTTAGCGATTTAGACTGTTGGCTTTTGGCTGTTAGGATTTGATGGCGACTTCATCAGCGATGAGGGCCTCGAATTCATGCAGGCTGGCGCCGATGATGCGCGGCTCGCCGACCTTGCCGACGATTGCCTCCTGCGTCTTGAGCCCGTGGCCGGTGATGCAGAGCACGGCACTCTCATCCTTGGGAATCTTGCCGGACTCGATGAGCTTCTTGGCGCAGGCAACGGTGACGCCGCCGGCCGTCTCGGCAAAGATGCCGGCATATTCTGCAAGCAGCTTGATGCCCTCGACGATCTCTTCGTCGGTGGCGTCCTCACAGCTGCCGCCGGTCTCGCGCATGGAACGGATCGCATAGTAGCCGTCCGCCGGCGTCCCGATCGCAAGCGACTTCGCGATGGTGTCGGGATTCTGGACAGGCTTCACGATGTCGGTGCCGGCCTTGAAGGCTGCGCTGATCGGGGAGCATCCGGTGGCTTGGGCACCATGGATCGTGAAGGGGCTCTTCTCGACAATACCGAGGTCAATGAACTCCTTGTAGGCCTTGTGGATCTTTGTCAGGAGCGATCCCGAGGCCATGCAGGCCACGGTATGCTTCGGAAGCTTCCACCCCAGCTGCTCGGCGATCTCGAAGCCCATCGTCTTGGAGCCCTCAGCGTAGTATGGGCGGAGGTTGACGTTCACGAATCCCCAGCCGTACTTGCCGGCGATTTCCGAGCAAAGTCGGTTTACCTGATCGTAAGGCCCGGTGATTCCAATCACATTGGTGCCGTAGACAAGAGAACCGAGCACCTTCCCCTGCTCGAGATTCGAGGGGATGAGCACGTAGCTCTTCAGGCCTGCGTTGGCTGCATTCGCGGCCACGGAGTTCGCGAGGTTGCCGGTGGAGGCACAGGCCACGACTTCGAAGCCGAGTTCGCGGGCGCGGCTTAAGGCAACGGAGACAACGCGGTCCTTGAAGGAAAGGGTGGGATAGTTGACCGAATCGTTCTTGATCCAGAGTTCGCGGATTCCGAGCTTCTTCGCAAGACGGTCGGCCTTCACGAGCGGTGTAAATCCCACCTGCGTGCCGACGGTCGGCTCACCATCGATGGGGAGAAGCTCGCGGTAACGCCACATCGTCTGCGGGCGCGACTCGATGAGCTCGCGGGTCAGGACTCCGCGGATCGCCTCGTAGTCATAGGCGGCCTCCAGCGGACCGAAGTCGAACTCACAGATGTGGATTGCCTCTTTCTCGTAGAGACGTCCGCATTCACGGCATTTCAGATTACTGAACCAGGGTTTCTTGGACATGGGATCTTGGTCGTTGTGTTCCGATCAAGAGTGGCGAGGAGACCTGGGTGCCTGGATCCTTGGGGATCATCAGCTCTGCCAAGTTTCTCATCTTTTCCCCGCTTTCGCGGAGCTGGATTTGGCACCTGGTCCTACGAAGAACTTCGCAGCGGTTGCCGTGACATCACCGGGCCAGTCCCTCCGTCACTCTTGATAAGAATTTCAAAAACTATGCCGCACACCCCTCCTTCCGTCAAGGAATCGATTGACTCCGATGCCAGTTCCCACTGTATCTAGAGAGATCGGCCACGAAAAAGTCGGGCCGCCAACCCCTCCCCCCATGAACCAGATTCGTCTCTTCCGCGCCAGTTGCGTCGCCCTGATTGTTACCGCCATGAGTTTCGCCCTCCGAGGAGGTGCGGCAGGCGACTGGGCAAGCCAGTTTCACCTCTCCAACGAGCAGATCGGCTGGATCAACGGTACGGCCTTCTGGGGCTTCACCTTAGCCATGCTGATAGGAGGCCCTCTCTGTGACGTACTGGGACTTGGGGCCATTATGAGGATCGCCTTTGCGGGACATCTGGCAGGCATCCTCCTCACCATCTTTGCTTGGGATTACTGGAGCCTCTACGCGGGAACCCTGATATTCGGCATTGCCAACGGCTCGGTCGAGGCGGCCTGCAATCCCCTCATTGCCACCCTTTTCCCTGATGACAAGACCACCAAGCTTAACTCCTTTCACGTCTGGTTTCCCGGAGGCATCGTGATCGGCGGACTCCTCGCTTTCGTGCTCGGCAAAGCGGGTCTTGGCTGGAAGGTGCAGTTCGCCTGCATGCTCATCCCGCTTGCGACCTATGGTGCCATGTTCCGGGGACAGAGCTTTCCCAAGACTGAACGCGTCCAGCAGGGCATCTCCACCAAGGCCATGTTTGCGGCCTGTCTCAATCCGCTCTTCATTCTGATGGTGGGCTGCATGCTGCTGACAGCCGCAACGGAACTCGCTCCCAACCAATGGATTCCCAACATCCTCACCACCGCGGGCGTATCCGGTATTCTGGTGCTTGTCTGGATCACCGGCATCCAGGCCGTCGGTCGTATGTTCGCCGGCGTCTTTGTCCACAAGATCGCCCCCGAGGGGATGCTTCTGGCCAGCGCGGCCATCAGCGCCATCGGCCTTTACACTCTCAGTATCAGTAGCGGAGCAATGCTCTTTGCGGCCGCAACCGTCTTTGCCGTCGGCGTCTGCTTCTTCTGGCCCACGATGCTCGGCTACGTGAGTGAACGCTTCCCCAAGACCGGTGCCTTGGGACTGGCCATCATGGGGGGAGCCGGGATGCTGAGCGTCAGTTTCGTCCTTCCCGTCATGGGGCGGATTTACGATCGCGGCATTGCGGCAAGACTTGCACCCGGAGAGAAAGCCAACGCCACCATCGAGGCTGCCGCTGGACTCCAGACATTGGGTCAGGTGGCGATCCTTCCCTGTCTGCTGCTGGTGGTTTTCTGCATTGTCTTCTTCCTGCAAAAGAGATCTCAGGCTACCGCTCACTCGGCCAGCAATGCCTCTCACTAAGTACTTCGAATCCTGTTTAACACGCGGAAAACAGATTGACCGGGGCGGAATTCTTCGCTTTAGTTCCCAACCCCTTAATCAGTTAAGGCGGTTACGCAGCCATAGCTCAATTGGATAGAGCATCTGACTACGGATCAGAAGGTTTGAGGTTCGACTCCTCATGGCTGCACTCTCTTGCTAGCACTCCGTTTATCCTTTGACGGAATGACCCTCTTCACCTGAAGTGACTCTGTGAAGAACCGTTTCTCTCCCCTTCTACTGATGATCACCCTGCTACTCTCACTCCTTCCAGGGTGCTCGAACTCGAAATACGAGACACCCGACTACAAAATCGTGGAGAAGGATGGGGCCTTTGAGATCCGCGATTATCCGGAGCTGACACTTGTCTCCACCCAGATGCAAAAACGCGGGGAGGATGGATCCTTCATGAAGCTCTTCCGCTTTATCTCCGGCAGGAACGAACATTCTCAAAAGATCTCCATGACCACGCCGGTGCTGATGACCGGGACGGAATCGGGCACCATGAGCTTCATTGTGCCGAAAACCGTAGCCGATCAGGGGGTCCCGACTCCCTCGAATCCGGACGTCACCGTGAGCAAGAAGCCGGCCGGCCGTTATGCTGCCTACCAGTTCTCGGGTCCCTCAAAGCCGGCACCTAGCGAAGCCGCCGCGAAAAAACTCCTTGCATGGGCTCTCTCCAAAAACCTTCCGACCACAGGAACCCCCATCTTCGCATACTACAATCCCCCATGGACTCCGGGATTCATGAGACGGAACGAGGTGTTGGTTCGTCTGATGCCCGCCAAACCCTGAATCGCCCCGTGCATCTCTGGCTTTCCCCTCATGATGCGAGAGTCAGGGAGCTGAAAGCTCACGGCGAGTTGGCATGGGGCTTCGCCGAGACACCGTTCGGGGGATGTGCACTGTTGTTGGCGGACCAGCACGTGACGGCTCTCCATTTTGCAGACTCCAGGCAGGAGGGGTTCGACTCGCTGAAAAGCAAGTGGTCCTCCTTCCACCTGCGTTCAAGTGACTCGGCCAACGCGATGATACCGCGGATTTTCCAAAATCCGGAATCGATCCCTCTTCTGGTGATCGGCACGCCCTTCCAACTGACGGTTTGGGAACATCTGCGCAGCATCCCGATGGGAACCACCCTCACCTACGGCGACGTCGCAAGAGCAATCGGACGACCGAAGGCTGCACGTGCCGTGGGAAGAGCCGTCGGAACCAACGAACTGTCGATCGTGATTCCCTGCCATCGCGTTGTTTCCCGTGGAAAGCTCACAGGCTACCGGTGGGGGCTCGACCGAAAAAAAGCCCTGCTCGCTTGGGAGCTCTCCACAAGGGATCCGCTGGAGATGCCCTTCTAAAAATCTCGCGGAGATCCCTTATGTCAGCTCAAGAAACGACTGCAGATCAGGCGTCAGTGGCGATTCCCAGCGGTGCCGTTGCCCCAGAAAGTCTAATTGCAGGGAGCAGGAGTGAAGGGCATGACGTGGGAGCCATAGCTTGGACTCGAGTCGGGACGTCCAACCGGTCTCGATGAACTCCAGATAGCACTCCTCGGAGGGGCCGTAGATTTTGTCTCCCACCACGGGATAACCCGAGTGCGCCAGATGAATACGGATCTGGTGAGTCTTTCCGGTGTAGGGGATGCAGTGAATCAGGGAGATTGGTCCATGCATCGGATGAGTCAACCGCTTCAACACCCGGAATCCCGTACGGGAGGGAGCTCCTGCCGGATGAACTCCTCTCTTCAGCCAGATCCGTGAATCCTGTACCTCTCCAAGCCTAAGAATGGGCTCGTCAACCTCCCAGGCATCCTTATCAGGCCATCCGGCAACAATTGCCTGATATTCCTTCGCCACATCACCCCGAGCCATGGCCATGGTGCAGGCCCGGGCTGCGGAGGCGCTCTTAGCCACAAGGACGATGCCGCTGGTTTCACGATCGAGGCGGTTGATCAGGGAGACCTGTCCCCCTCCCGCGATTTCATAAGCCAGCAACTCCTTGAGCCGGTCCCAAAGGGTCACCGGATCGCCCGGTTTGCTCGGGTGAACAAGAAGAAAGGCCGGCTTCTCGACAGCCAGCAAGTCATGCGTCTCCCCGAGGATACGAAACTCTCCCGGATGGTGGGCGCGTATAGAAGCTTGCTCGAACATGGCTCGCCGTTCATTTGTGAACTGCATGATACGACTCGTCAAAGCCTCACGCTCCTACGGCACCCCCCCCGTTTCGGCTCTCGACTCGGTTTCACTCGAAATCGAACGGGGAGAGTTCGTCGCCATCACGGGTGCCAGCGGCTCTGGTAAAAGCACCTTGCTCAACCTCTTGGGAGGGCTGGACCACCCCACCTCCGGCGAGGTCATCGTCGATGGAATTCATTTGGAGAAGGCTGATGACAAGACCCTGACGGAGTACAGGCGCAGAAAGTTGGGTATCGTTTTCCAATTCTTCAATCTCCTTCCCTCGATGACCGTCGTGGAGAATGTGGAGCTTCCCCTGCTACTCCGCGGGGATGCTGCCGGAGGCGTCCGCAGGGAGGCGATGGTCATGCTGCAGGATGTTGGAATGGATCACCGAGCAGGCCATTTTCCCCACCAACTCAGCGGGGGGGAAATGCAGCGCGCGGCGATCGCCAGGGCACTGGTTCACGGGCCTTCCCTCCTTCTGGCGGACGAGCCAACGGGTAATCTGGACAGCATCAATGCCTCCCAGGTTCTTGAGGTCATTGCAAAGATTGCTTCACTACGCACGTCCACGGTCATTATGGTGACACATAGCGATTCCGTGGCGGCCTTGGCCGACCGGCGCATCAGGATGAAGGATGGGCGCATCTCCCCGGAAGCCCCCTAGCTTGTCCGCCTAATCTCTTCAGAAACAGACCATTCCATGGAACTTCAGCGCACCCTAGCCAAGTCGGCCAGCCTCACCGGAGCGGCCCTCCACAACGGCGGCAACGTTACCCTCACGATCCATCCTGCACCCGCCGGGCATGGTTACAAATTCCGCCGCACGGATCTGCCGGATGAACCGATCGTCGATGCTCTGGCCGATCATGTGAAGACCGTGGAGCGGGCCACAACCCTTGTGCAGGGAAATGCCAAGATCCAGACCGTCGAGCATGTGCTCTCGGCGCTGGCTGGACTGGGGGTCGACAACGCCCTCATCGAAATGGATGCAAACGAGCCGCCGATCGGAGACGGAAGCGCCGCTCCCTACGTGGCGTTGATCCAGGAGGCAGGCATCGTGGATCAGCAGGAGGCGCGCGCCCCATTTGAACCAAGTCAGCCGATCCATCTCGAGACACCGGCCGGCTCCATCATGTCCGTCTTTCCTCATCAGGGACTGCGGATTTCCTGCACCCAGGCCAATCACGATGGACGCTTCACCCAATACCTCTCCCTCGAAATCACTCCTGAGGTTTACGCACGGGAAATCGCACCGGCCCGCACCTTCGTTCACTACGAGGATGTGAAGGATCTTATGGAGAAGGGCCTCATCAAGGGAGGCAGTCTGGAAAACGCCCTCGTCATCCGCGGCGAATCCGTCCTGAGCAAGGAACCGCTTCGGTTCCAGGACGAGTTTGTCCGGCACAAGATCCTCGATATTATCGGTGACCTTGCACTCGCCGGCCGCCCGCTGCGCGGCCACGTCGTCGCGGTAAAACCTGGGCATGGCCCGAATACCGAACTGGCCCGCGCCATTGCCAAGCGCCACAGCGATCTCCTCGCAATGGCCCCCACACCCGTCACCTCCTCCGCCCCTGCGCTGGATATCAACGGAGTCATGGCCGTCCTTCCCCACCGCTATCCGTTCCTGATGGTCGACCGCGTCGTGGAATTCGACGGTGACATCAAGGCCGTGGGGGTGAAGAGCGTCTCCATTAACGAACCCTTTTTCCAAGGCCACTTCCCGGGCCATCCCGTCATGCCGGGTGTTCTGCAAGTGGAGGCGATGGCACAGGTCGCCTCGATCGTCATGATGCGCAAGACCGAGAACAGTGGCAAAATCGGCTATTTCATGAGCGCCGACGAAGTGAAGTTCCGTAAGCCCGTCTTCCCCGGCGACACGCTGTTCATCCACGTTGAGATGCTCAAGGCACGCAAGAATTTGGGAAAGGCCTCCTGCAAATGCGTGGTCAATAATGAGGTGGTCAGCGAAGGGGTACTCCTCTTCGGCATCATCAATAAATAAGTCGGCGCCATGGCGAGAATCCACCCCACGGCGATCATCGACACAACGGCGCATGTCGGTCAGTCGAGCCACATCGGGCCATATTGCATCATCGGCCCGGGAGTAACGCTGGGCGAGGGTTGCCGCCTCCACAATAACGTCACCATCGCCGGCCCGACGACCATCGGGGAAGGGAACGAGTTTTATCCCTACTGCTCGATCGGTCACCGCAGTCAGGACCTCAAGTACGAGGACGAGCCGACATTCCTTGAAATCGGGACCAACAATACCTTCCGGGAGTTCGTTACAATCCATCGCGCTACGGCCCCCCATGCGGTTACCAAGGTTGGAAACCACGGAAACTTCCTCGCCTACGCCCACATCGCCCATGACTGCGTCGTCGGGGACCATGTGATTTTCTCCAATAACGGAACTTTGGCCGGCCATGTCACCGTAGGGGATCACGCCGTGGTCGGTGGACTGAGCGGCGTGCACCAGTTCTGCCGGATCGGTGCCCATGCCATCATCGGGGGCTGCACCAAGATCGTGCAGGATGTTCCTCCCTTCATGATCGCCGATGGAAACCCCGCGGAGATCCGGGGCGTCAATTTCGTGGGGCTCGAACGACGCGGCTTTACTCCCGAAACGATCCGAGAGCTTCGCGAGGCCTACAAACTCATCTTCAGGAGCAATCTGAACACCACACAGGGTCTTGCTGCCCTAAGGGAGCAATTTGCCAACTCGGAGCTGGTGAGTTATCTCGCGGACTTCATCGCCTCCAGCGAGAGAGGGATCGTCCGCTAATCAGGCGCTCGTTTGTTTTTCATCCCAGCCGAAGAACTTCCGGCTCTTGATGATCTCGACAACCTTCGGTGGCACCATCTTTTCCCAATCGGGATCACCGCTCTGTAGCTTGGCCATGGTCTTGGCCGAATCGATGCCTAGGTACTCGAGATTGCATCCTGCCATCGGGACAATGAAGCGGTTCTCGAGGAGATAGGCGTAGAGGGCCCGGAGATCCGGATCAACCTTGAAGGAGGCTGCCTCGATGATGTGCCCCTTTTCATCCTTGGTTGGATAAACATACATCCGAACACCTTTTTTGAAGAGACGCCCCAACCCCTCGAGAATCCCACCGTCGAGGTTGCCGTAGTATTTCTCATCAAAGATCTCATGAAGGCTTGGAATGCCGATGGGTAATCCGATCGGCCTGTCCGAATAACGGCGCAGGTACTGGACCAGCCTGTAAAATTCGCCGTACTTTGAGATCAGCACGTTGCGTCCGAGCGCCCCGAGCATGTCAACACGGTCCAGGAAGTCCTGAAGGTCGAGCTCACCCCCGCTCATGAGATTCATCATGGTGATCTCGTGGAGGATCTCCGGTTGCTCACCGTTCAGTTCATCCTCCATCAGGAACATGGCATGGGCGCACTCGATCATGTTCCGATGGACATTGGTGACGGGGCGGAAACTGCCGCGCTCCACAAGCAACGACTTGTGGTAGAAAAGGTCGGCGGCCTGAATGACCTCTCCGTCGCCACGGAAGAGAACTGCCTGTGCCAACCCTTGGGTGACAAGTTCCAGACACATGATCCGGTTATCCACCATTGCGAAATCGGGGCCGGAGAAACGGATCATGTCGATCTCGATCCTCGTGGAATCCAGATCATCGAGAAGTGAGGCGATGAAGGCCTTAAGATCCTTTCTCTTGAAAAAAGCCCCGTGCATCAGGTTCACGCCGACGATACCGAGCGCCTCCTGCTGCTCTTGATTCGTGTTATCGAGCATCCGTACGTGGATAATGATGTCGTTGGGGGCCGTGCGCGGAGTGCTCTGAAAGCGGACCCCCATCCATCCGTGTGACTCGCTCTTCGTATTATAGGAACGTGCCGCAACCGTATCCGCGAAAGCGAAGAACGTCCGTTCGGCGCCAACCTTTTCATCAAGGCGCTCGATGAGCAGCGAATACTCATGGTCAAGCATCTCCTCGAGGCGCTGACGACTCACAAAGCGGGTGCTTTTTCCGTAGATCGCATCCGAGAAGGTCATGTCGTAGGCGGACATCGTCTTGGCAATTGTTCCGGCAGCACCGCCGACATGGAAAAACCTGCGGGCCACTTCCTGTCCCGCTCCGATTTCTGCAAAAGTCCCGTAAATCGGCTTGGTCATGTTGACCTCGAAGGCCTTCTTATTGGTCTTCTGATCGAAATGGGTAATCATGCCCTTTGTTTTAAAGGATCGCGACACCGACTGCCTAGGCAATCCGTGTGGCGATTTTGCAATAAACGTCGAAGGAGAAAACTGGAAACCTCCCCCGCGATCTGCCAAGAAATGCTCTTGTGAAGCGTTCTCTCCCACTTTTTCCGCTGCTGCTCATCCTCGGTGGATGTGCCCATCCGCTGCCTCCCTACGAACCCCCGATCCAACGGGCCGCCGTTCAGAAAGTACGAACCACCGCCTACACGCAGAGCGAGAGCGACCATATCCGCTATGGGGCCAAAACAGCCTTGGGGACTCCGCTCCGACACGGCGTCGTGAATAGTGCCGCCGCCGACTGGGCCCGCTGGCCCTGCGGCACCATCTTCCGAATCCGGGCAACGGGAGAGATCTACGAGGTGGATGACTACGGATTTGCCCTCTCCGGTCGCAATACCATTGACCTCTACAAACCCTCCAAACGTGAAATGCGGGCATGGGGTGTCCGCCGTGTGACGATCGAGATTCTCCACTGGGGAAATCCCTGGAAGAGCTACCGCAAGATGATCTGCGTCCGCTCCTACCGTCACATCCGACGGATGATGAACGAAATCAAAGCGTGGTTCATTTCTCCTCCACCCGAACCGGTCTTTCCGGCCGGCGGCCTCTGTCCCGTACCGATTCCTGCTTCCCGATAAGAGAGCTGATTTTAGGCCGTGGGCTCAACCCACTTGTTGTGCTCCTTGATCAAATCAACAAGCCGATCCACGGCATCTCCCTCCGGGATATTGAATTTCACGGCCTGTTTGCCGACATAGAGGTTTACTTTACCCGGTGCACCTCCGACGTAGCCGAAGTCGGCGTCCGCCATCTCACCCGGGCCGTTCACGATGCATCCCATCACAGCGATGCGGACTCCCTTGAGGTGTGAGGTGGATGCCTTGATTCGAGCCGTGGTCTCCTGAAGGTTGAAGAGCGTCCGACCGCAGGAGGGACAGGCGACATAGTCCGTCTTGAAGATGCGGACTCCCGCAGCCTGAAGAATGTTGTAAGCAAGCCGCAGCGACTGCCCCGGAGCTTCCTCCGAGCGAAGAAGGATCGCATCCCCGATCCCGTCACTGAGGAGGGATCCCAAGACCATGGCAGAAGAGAGTAGATAATCGAGAAACTCTCCGCCTTCATTCCTGTGGGATGTCAGCGTATCCTTCAGAAGAATGGGGTGGCGGGTATCAACCTGCGCAGCGAGAAGTCGAAAGGCAGCAATCGGTTCGAGCGAAACACCATCCCTCACGGTGATAAGACGCGGCACACTACAGGCATTAACTTCTTTGATCTCGTCAACTGAGCGTGGATCAACCTCGGCGAGGGTCAGATCCTCCAAAATCAATTCCGGTTGATAGTCGCCGAGTGCCGCCCTCTTATGAGCAACCGCTAGATCCACACGCCGGGGCACAACAACCGCAACGGTTTCCGATCCCCCAAGGGCAATCGGTTGCGTGATTCCTTCCAGAAGCAGGCGTTCGGAGCTTCGACGCTGGTAGTCGAACAGCGACCAGGTTGGTTTGATGACCGAAACTGGCAAGGCAGATTCTTTCTGCGGAATGAGTGACACCAAGGCACGTGCCACTGGAATCTCATGCTCGCTATCTTCGGTCAGCGAAACACGGATAGTGTCGCCGATACCATCCGCAAGCAGCGACCCGATCCCGATCGCGCTCTTGATGCGGCCATCCTCACCATCACCCGCCTCGGTCACACCAAGATGGATCGGATAGTTCCAGTCCTCACCCTCGTCATTCAGGCGGGCCACCAAGAGGCGGTAGGCACCGATCATGACCTTGGGGTTGGAGGCCTTCATGGAAAAAACGAACTGATGATATCCGAGATCACGGGCGATCCGGGCAAACTCGAGCGCACTCTCGACCATTCCCAACGGGGAATCACCGAACCGGTTCATGATCCGGTCGCTGAGCGAGCCGTGATTCGTGCCGATCCGCATCGCCACCCCGCGCTCCTGACAAAGCCGGACCAGCGGGCCAAACCGCTCGCGGATTCTACCCAGTTCCTCCGCGTACTGGTCGTCACTGTATTCGCGGACATTGAATTTCTTGGAGTCGGCGAAGTTCCCGGGATTGATCCTTACTTTTTCCACCCATTGGGCTGCCTCCATCGCAGCCTCGGGTTTGAAATGAATATCGGCAACAAGCGGAACCAAACATCCGCGAGCATTCAACTCCGCACGAATGTTTTTGAGATTAGCAGCATCCTTCACGGTCGGAGCCGTGATCCGGACCATCTCGCACCCCACTTCGACCAACCGCAGTATTTCCCTCACACAGGCCTCGGTGTCCATGGTGTCGCTGGTGATCATCGACTGGATACGGATCGGGTTCGTCCCTCCAAAGCCCAACCCTCCCACGATCACTTCGCGGCTTTGGCGTCTTGTGTAGGAGAAAAGATCGGCCGCATACCAAGGCGACCTACCCGTTCTAGCAGCGGTCTCAGCCGCACCACTCATGGTTTTGAAGGAGTCGTGGCCGAAGGAGAAGCCGGAGAGAAGGTCATGGTTTCCACGGCTTTTTCACTTGGGGACGAGGACTTCCTTCCGGAAACCAAATCGCTGACATCGTAGAAGGAGATGTAGAGCATCGTTCCAATCAGCAACATGGCGAAGGTGGTCTGAACTATCTCAAGCGTCTTCTGGTGGATCGGATGCCCGCAGATCCATTCGATGAAAGCCAATAGGATATGGCCACCGTCGAGGACGGGTAACGGGAGCATGTTCATGACCGCCAGATTCACGTTCAGCACCACACTGAACCAGAGCGCAAGCTGCCATCCCATCGGACTCTGGAAGAGGAGATAATAGATCCTCATGATCCCGACCGGTCCACTGAGTTGCTGGACACCGATTTCGGAATGGCGATCCGTCACTGCGGAAATCGTCTCCCACATGGTGAGGAGGCTGGATTTTATCTGCGTCAACGGGTCGGGATGAACCAGCCCAATGACTCCTCGCTGATCCCACTGAATGCCAAGACGTGCCTGCTTTTCTCCCACCGGAATACGGGGAGTGATGGTGATCGGAAAATCAGCGCCTCCACGTTGGATCGTCAGCGTCACCGGAGCCCCCTTGGTGGTGCTGAGCATAACGGCCAAAGTCTCGCCGCTGTAGAGTTTCTTGCCATTGGCCGCCACGACAAGATCACCCGGGCGCAGTCCGGCTTGCTCCGCAGGACTGTTCGGGAAGACCCTGGCTATAAGCGGTGTCATGGCCGGGACAATCTGGATCTGTCGGAGATTCTTTCGTCCCCATCCTTTGGTGGGTTCCACGATCGGCTCCACCTCGATCACCTTCTGCTTTCCATCGCGCTCAAACCTAATCGGAACAACCGGAGCCGAACTGACCGCGAGGTTCCAGGCAACGCTGTCGCTCATCCGGCCCATGCCATTGATCCGACTGACCGGATGGCCATTGACCGCAAGGATCTTGTCCCCGGGCTGCAGGCCTGCCTTGGCGGCAGGTCCTCCCTCAAGCACATAGCCGATCACATTCGTCGTTTCGGCCTCACTGACAGGACGACCCACCTGCCAGACCACGCAGGCGATGACGAACGCCAAGGCGAGGCTCGCGACAGGACCGGCCAAAGCAACGATGGCCTTGTCCCAGGGACGGGCGGGAGGGAGATCCTCTCCCTTTTCATCGGTTTCTCCCTCGAGGGCTTCCATCGGGGCAAGTTGGGGGATTGCGACGAAACCCCCGGCAGGGATGCTACCCAGACGGTATTCCACCCCCCCGATAGTCTTCGACCAGAGCGGCTTGCCGAACCAGATGGCAAACTTCTCGACCTTCAGGCCACGCCATTTGGCGGCAAAGAAATGTCCCAACTCATGGACAACGATGAGCAGGTTAAAGAGGAGCACTACCTCAACCGCGATGCAAAGGACTTTGATGACTTCTGAAAGCATGAAGGGAAAGCCTCGCCCGAGCTTGCCGGAAAATCAATCCTTACCCCAGCGCCAACGCGGTTTCTCCCCTTTCCACCAGCAGATGGCAATGAGGAAACCAGTAAGCACGCCCAGGGTTGTCTCAAAGGATACAGGGTGTTTAGGCATCATTGTAAAAGCCGCACCAACAAGCAGAAGAAGCCAAATCATCATCACCGTCCATCCCTCCCAAGCGCAGGGCAAACCCCAGCCCCAGCCGTATCGCTTGGCCGGAAACCAGATCTTCTTATTGGGTTCAGTCATATCGGTACTGGCGGCGGATTTTTTCGTGCTGCAGGGCACGAGGAGCGAAGCGCCATATGGACATGGCACTGCACGGAAAAAGATGCCCCACGGTGCCGTTAGGTCGCGATCCCGTTCCCAATATAGGTTAGGGTGGAGACCTCCGCGCAGACCGCTGACCTCCAGTGAAGGCCTGTCATTGTTCCGCCCGGTTCAGCCTCCGGTTTGATCACATCGGATCGGGAGCATACAGACCGAATCCCGAACACCGCAGGGCAAATTCCTCGGCTTCCACAGAGCGGAAACCGTTAAAACTTTTAAAGAGAGCAATCAGCCACGGATATCGGCACCAGCCGATTCCCGAAGCCGGGTGACGATGCGGGCGACCGCCTCGTTCACCTCTTCAGTAGTTAAGGTTCGTTCGGCGTGCAGGAAAGTCAAGGCGACGGCGAGCGACTTTTTTCCAAGGGGCACCTTGACCCCTTCAGGATCGCTAAAGATGTCGAAGGGGATAATGCCGGCAAGCAACTCTTCCTTCGCAGCTAGGGCTGTCTCTTCGATCAACGAATATGGAGTCGCGGCATCTAGCAGGAGCGCCAGATCACGACGGACAGCAGGGAATTTCGGGATCACTCCGAAGCGCTTCGGATCCATGGAGAACCCGGTGCCCATGGAAGCTTGCAGTGCAGCAAGATCGAGTTCAGCCACCACGATCTGACCCTGATGACCGCCGACCATCACCTCACGGGTGGCGGCAGGTGACAGAACCCCGAGGAGGCCGGCCGGTTTGCCGCCGATCAGGATCTCGAGAGCCAGGGGAAGCGACGCATGGGTGGTGGAGCGGAAGGTGATCGGATCAAGAGTATTGCCCAGTCGGGCGATCACCCCCTTGAGATCAAAGAGATCGATGGAGCGCTCAGAGCCTCCCTCTTTCCCACGCCAATTTTCCAGCGCGGTGCGTCCCGTAATGACGAGTCCGAGGCGCGTGCTCTCCTCGGGCTGTTCCTGACGGTAGACCTTGCCGATTTCGAAGAGGCGGATCGCCTCGGCCCCATGTCGCAGGTTGCGCGAGACGGCCTCCAGGAGTCCCGGAATAAGGCTCGCACGAAGGGTCGAGTGCTCCTCTCCCATCGGGTTGCGAACGGCGACAACACCACCCGTAGCGTAGGAAGCCTGATCACGGCTCCCCGTCAGAGTGCCACTACGGGCCTCGTGGAATCCACTGCCCGAAAAGCGACGGCGCAGGCCTCGCGCAAAATCGTAGGCCTTATCGGCCTCGCTCGAGGGAGCGGGGATGCCGGAGCAGGTCGCGGCAATCGAGTTGATCCCATGCAGACGGGCAACCTCCTCGATCAGATCGACCTCGCGGATCAGGTCATTCCGCCAGGAGGGAATCTCGAATCCACCGGACACCTGCTTGATCCCTAGTTTCGCAAGCAAGGCGGCGATCGCCGCATCATCGATGGTGATGCCCAGCAGGGATCGGACACGATCCCCTCGGAGGGTAATCGTACGCAGTGAGGGAAGCGATCCCGCGACGACCAACTCGGAGGAGAGCGTTCCGCCGGCAATTTCCACGATCAGGGCGGCGGCACGTGCCGAGGCGGCCAGGGCACCCGGCGCATCCACTCCACGCTCGAAGCGATAGCTCGAATCGGTCGAGATCCCGAGGGCGCGGCTCGAGCGGCGGATCACGGTCGGCGTGAAGACGGCACTTTCCAAAAGAACCGAGGTCGTCGTTTCGGAAACCCCGCTTGAGGCACCACCGGTGATGCCGGCAACGGCCTGTGCACCCCGGGCATCAGCGATCACAGGATCGTTGGCGGAGAGCTTGTGCTCCTTCCCATCAAGCGCGGTGAAGGCTTCCCCCTCCTTGGCGAAGCGGACGGTCAAGGCACCCTCGATCTTCGCAGCGTCAAAAGCATGAAGCGGTTGGGCCGTCTCGAACATCACGAAGTTCGTCACGTCGACGATGTTGTTAATGGAGCGGAGTCCGACCGACTCCAGTCGCTTGCGAAGCCATTCGGGGCTGGGCCCCACCTTCACACCGTCGATACGACGGATGCTGTAAAAGGAGGCCGCTTCGGATGCCGCGATTGCTGCCAAGGAAGTATCTTCCTTCGTAGAGGGAGGCGTGGGCGAGGAGGCGATGAGCTCCCCGCAATCAAAGGCCGCGGCTTCCCGTGCCACGCCGAGATGGCCGAGCCAGTCGGGACGGTTTGGCGTGATCTCGATCTCGAAGACCTCCTCCGCGGGGAAGAGTTCGCTCAGGGGAGTTCCGATTGTGGTTTCCTGCGGCAGTATCAGCAGGCCGTCAGCTCCTTCTCCAAGGCCCAGCTCCTTGGAGCTGCACATCATTCCTTCACTCTCGACGCCGCGCAGCTTGCCGACCTTGATCTTGAAATCGCCGGGCATGACGGCACCAGGTTGGGCGAGCGGAACCTTGTCGCCTACCTTGTAGTTCTTGGCTCCACAGACGATCTGGCGCGGCGTGCCGCTCCCGTCATCGACCTTGCAGACGCTGAGGCGGTCGGCGTTGGGGTGCTGGACGGATTCCAGAATCTGGGCGGCCACGACCTTCGCAATGGCAACACCGGTCGATTCGATCGCGCCGACTTCGAGGCCGGCATCGGTCAGGATACGGGCGATCTCGGAAGCCGGTCTGTCAGTGCGGAGGTAATCCCGCAGCCACGAAAGGGAGATCTTCATAGACGATCAGGCGGTGAAACGGGAAAGGAAGCGCAGGTCGTTCTCCGTGAGCATCCGGATATCGGAGACGCCGGTCAGGTTCATGGCCAGTCGGTCGAGGCCGAAACCGAAGGCAAAGCCGTTCACCTTCTCGGGATCATAGACATTATCGCCACGCTGCTTGTTGACCTCTTCGAAGACGGCGGGGTCAACCATGCCGCAGCCGGCCAACTCCATCCACTTGCCGCCGAGGGCCTCAGTGCGCAGATCGATCTCGTAGCTTGGTTCGGTGAATGGGAAGAAATGGGGGCGGAATCGGATCTCGGTGCCGGGACCGAAGAGTTCGCGGAAGAAGAATTCAATCGTGCCCTTGAGGTCGGCCAGGCTCACGCCCGGGGCGACATAGAGTCCTTCCATCTGGGTGAACTGCGCCAGATGAGTGGCATCGACCTCGTCGCGGCGGTAGGCGGCGCCAGGGGCGATGATGCGGATCGGAGGCGGGTTCGCCACCATAGTTCGGATCTGAATCGAGGAGGTATGCGTGCGAAGCAGACGTCCGTCCGGCAGGTAGAAGGTGTCCTGCTCGTTGCGGGCGGGATGATCAGCCGGTGTGTTGAGGGCATCGAAGCAGTGCCACTCGGTCTCGATATCGGGACCATCGGCGATCGCAAAGCCGAGCCGACGGAAAATCTGCACCGCCCGGTCGACCAGCAAGGTGAGCGGGTGGAGCGATCCTGCTTCGGGGGCGGTACCGGGAAGCGATGTGTCGATCGAAGCCAACGCGGCGGCGTCAGCCTGCGCGGTGAGCACCGCGTCCTTTTCATCAAGCGCTGCAGTGACATCGGCGCGCAGCTCATTGAGGAGTTTCCCCATGACAGGACGCTCTTCCTTGGAAAGAGTGCGCATTCCCTCGCTGAGCAGGGAGACCGAGCCGGTCTTGCCAAGGTAACGGACACGCGCATCCTTAAGGGCCGCGGCATCGGACGCCTCCGCGATTGCGGAAAGCGCCTCGATGCGAAGCTGGTTGATCTGACCGCTAAGCTCTGATGTCTGGGTCTCCACGGAGGGAAATCCCGGTGATCGGGCTTAGGCTGCGACAGCCTTCGGCGCCTTGACTTTGGGCTTTGCCTCGAGGGCAGCCTTGGCCTTGGCGACGATCTGGGCGAAGGCGCCCTCGTCCTGGATCGCGATGTCCGAGAGGACTTTGCGGTCGAGCAGGATGTTGGCGGCCTTGAGGCCCTCGATGAAGCGGTTGTAGCTGAGTCCCTGTGCACGGACGGCGGCATTCAGACGCACGATCCAGAGGGAGCGGACGTTGCGCTTGCGCGTCTTGCGATCACGGTAGGCCCAGTACTTGCCCTTCATACGGGCATCCTTCGCGTAACGGAAGAGTTTGGAACGGCGGCCGCGGTACCCGCTGGCCTCTTCGATGACCCGCTTGCGACGTGCGCGACTGGCGGGTGAATTGGTGGCTCTTGGCATCTGTCAGTTCCCGCCGCTGTGACACGACGGGCCTCTTCGGGCAGGCTGTTTGTGTTGTTCGATCCGGGATCTCACCCGCCCGGGTAGACCGGAAAGACTTCCGGCCAGATCCTCGGATCGTATGGTTTACCTAAGGCTGGTTATCTCAGACCGAAAGGCAGGTTCAGCTTCACGCGGCTCACATCGGAGTCATGGACTACGACTTGTTTGCCGAGCTTACGCTTGCTCTTGGAGCTCTTGCACTCCAGCAAGTGGCGCCGACCGGCCTTCGACCGAACGACCTTGCCCGTGGCGGTCAGCTTGAAACGCTTGGCCACGGACTTCTTGGTTTTGCTACGGGCGATTGCTTTTGGCATGGGGGGTGGAAGATTTCAGAGTGCGGCCCTGATGGCAACTGTAAAGTGAGGGAAACCTGGCCCCTCTGGCGAATCAGCTGACGAACTCGAGCTTATCGAGCCTGGGTACCAGTCCCTGATCGGCGGCCCGTCCCAGGAACTCGCGGATAGCCGCCCGCCCGCTCTCTCCGTAGTCGAGGGTGTAGTCGTTCACGTACATCCCGATGAACTCATCGGCCAGCGGGACCTCCATGCCTCGTGCATGGGTCATGCTGTGGTCAACGGCAGCCCTGCGGTGCTCAAGACCGTACCGGATGCTCTCCTTCATGATGACGTTAAGCTCACGGCGCTGATCGGCATTGAAGTCCTTGCGGATGACATTGCCGCCAAGCGGAAGTGGGAGACCGGTCTCGGCCTTGAACCACTCTCCCATGTCGGCGATTTTTTCGAAGCCCTCGTTGGCATAAGTAAGCTGGCCTTCGTGGATGATCAGGCCGACATCGACGGAACCGGAGCGGATGGCATCGAAGATCTGGTCGAAGGGAACAACGCTATGGTTGAACTCCTTTCCGAGGAAAAGCTGGGCACTCAGGTAGGCGCTGGTCATGAGACCCGGCACGGCGATCCTCTTCGATCGGAGCCATGTCTTTTTTTCCTCCAGCGAGGCGTCGGCAGCGGGGCCTTGGCCCTTCAGCGCGACGAACATCGGCCCGTAGCCGTCACCCATGCTGGCTCCGCAAGGAAGCAGGGCATACTTGTCGAGGAGATGGGAGTAGGCATGGATCGAGACGGCGGAGAGGTGCAGTTCCCCGTGCATCGCCCGCTCGTTGAGCGTCTGGATGTCCTGCAGGATGTGGTCGAACTTGTAGCCCATCAGGTCAATCTTTTCGGCCGCCATGGCGTAAAACATAAAGGCATCATCGGGATCGGGCGAGTGGCCGAGCAGAAGCGTGGTATCGGGTGCGTGGGACATAAGAGAGACTGTAGGCTATGCGGCTGTAGGCCGTTAGGCAATTTCTAGGCGGTGGCGAGCCTCCGGAGCAGCGCCGGCCCTTGGTAGATGAACGCAGTGTAGGCCTGAAGAAGATCGGCGCCCGCATCGAGACGCTCCCTGGCCGATACGGAGTCGCTGATCCCGCCGCAGGCGATCACTGAGAGCTTGGTCTGCCGACGGATCGTACGCAGAGCCGTGAGTGCCCGTGGACGGACTGGAGCCCCACTGAGGCCGCCGGCCTGATCCACGCTCTTGGGAATCGCGTCGTGATCGAGCGTGGTATTGGTCGCGATCAACCCGGCGAGTTGCTCGGCCTCGGCAAGTTGCACGATCGCGGTCAGATCCTCCTCTGCAAGATCCGGAGCAACTTTTACAAAGAGGGGCAAATGGGCGACTCCCTCCCAGTCACGGAGAGTGCGGATGATCCTTCGCAGGGCCTCCGTGGATTGAAGATCCCGCAGTCCAGGAGTATTGGGAGAGCTGACGTTGATCACATAATAGTCCCCGAGGCCGTGAAGCCGTTTGTAGGAGGCCAGATAATCCTCATGTGCCTTCTCGGCAGGTGTCACCTTCGACTTGCCGATATTCAGTCCCACGGGAACCCGCGGCCAGCGCCCCTCGGACTTCATCCCCTCGAGTCGCGTCGCAACGGATTCGACGCCCTCGTTGTTGAACCCCAGACGGTTGATCAGGGCCTGATGCTCGGGATAGCGAAAAAGACGCGGCTTGGGATTGCCGGGCTGAGGAAGAGCCGTGATCGTCCCAACCTCGATGAAGCCGAACCCAAGTGCCTCCCAAGCCGGCAGGGCAAGTCCGTTCTTATCCATTCCGGCAGCTAGTCCCACGGGGTTCGGAAAATCGATTCCCGCAACGACGCGAGGACTTTTGGGAACCGCACGGCCTGCAAGGAAGCTAACAAGGGCAGGATAGTGGGAGCCTGCCTGAAGAAGGCTGATCACGGCGTCATGCGCCTCCTCGGCATCCAAGGCAAAGAAGATCGGGCGGAGAAAGCGGCTGTAGAAATCCATGTTCAAGGTCTAATCCTGAACTCTCCCTGCATCTTCCAAAAAGAATAATCTGGCGTCAGGGGATCCCGACCTGCTTTCCCTACTTCCATGGCAACCGATATCACCCATCTCTGGTCGCGAATCTCCTCCGTGAAATGGGAGGATGCGTGGGTCGAACGGCTTCGCTTCGCAGGAGAGCAGAATCTGGTGATCAAAAAATTTCCCGCATCACGTTCCATTCGCCTCGATCTCTACACCGATGCCTCGACTGCGATGAAGGTGAAGAAGGCTTTCGGTGGAAGTGTCAGGCCTTTTAACCTGGCCACCTGGAAACCCCCGGCGCCGAAAAAAACCTCCCCGCTTCGGATCGGCGGAGTCTTGCGGATCTATGGCGACAAGGATCGCTTCAAGCAGGAGCATGGCACTGGTCGAGGCCTCCCTTTGCTGATTCCAAGCGGCATGGCTTTCGGCACGGGAGACCACGCCACAACCGCTCGCTGCCTGCAACTTCTGGCGGAAGCCTCAATTCCCCTTCGTTCATCAGGAAAGCCTTGGTCGGTTCTCGACCTGGGTTGCGGTTCGGGAATCCTGGCCCTTGCCGGAGAAAAACTCGGAGCACACAAAGTTCTCGGTTGCGATTTCGATGCAGCTTGCGTGCGCATCTCAAAAGAGAATGCCCGCCTCAACAAGCTCACTTGCGCGCGCTTCCTCAAGGCCGATGTCCTGAAATGGAAAGCCCGTGAGTTGGGTGGCTCCTATGACATTGTCACAGCCAACCTTTACTCGACCATCCTGACGGCCGCCGCCCCGATGATCACGAAGGCCATTAAATCGGGTGGCACACTCATTCTCTCGGGCATCCTCGCCGTAGAGGAAAAAGCCATCCTCAAGACGTTCTCAACACTCCGCCACGTGAAGACACTGAAGCGCGGCAAGTGGGCCGCCGTAATGTTGAAGAAAGGCTAGTTACTCTTCGCCGAAACGGGTGCTTATCAGCGACTCCAATTCGGTGAGTACCGACAGAGCATCATCTCCCTCGGCGGTAACGCGGAGCACGGATCCCTTGCCGGCGGCAAGCATCATGAGTCCCATGATGCTCTTGCCGTTCACGCGCTCCCCATCCTTCTCGACCCAGACTTCGGAGCGAAAGCGGCTGGATGTCTTCACAAAGAGAGCCGCGGGACGGGCGTGAAGTCCGTTGCGGTTCTCGATCGTGAGATCCTTGGTGGCTTTGGATCCTTCGGAATTGGTGCTCATGGATGAAAAGTTACCGGTCGCGAGCTGGCTTCATTGCCCGCAGAAGACGTTCGTTGAATTCCCGGGCAGTGTCATGCCCCATGGACTTGAGCTTGTGATCAAGCGCGGCGACTTCGACGAGTCGGGCAAGATCGCGGCCTGATTTGACGGGAATGGTGACATGCGGGATGGGAATGCCGAGGATCTCGTAGGTCTCACGGTCGATTCCCAACCTATCAATCTCCTCGACGTCGTGCCAATCCTTTAGCGTCACGACAAGGTTAAGCTGCTTCTCGGGTCTCACCGAGCCGGCTCCGAAGACGGCGGCCACATTGATGATGCCGATGCCTCGGACCTCCATGTGAAAACGCGTCAGTTCCTTGCTGTTGCCAATGAGCTCTCGCCCCTCGAGATTGCGGAATCGGGTGATGTCGTCGCTCACCAGGCTGTACCCACGCTCGATCAGACCAAGGACGCACTCGCTCTTTCCGATGCCGCTGGAGCCTCGGATCAGGACGCCGATCCCCATGATGTCCACCATGCTGCCGTGCTCGGAAGCCACCGGGGCGAACTCATCCTCGAGCGCGATGGTCGCGGAGTTGATGAACTTCATGGTCACCAGAGGCGTGCGGAACACGGGTGTCTCCGACTTGGAGGCGAATTCCAGGAGACCGTTCGGAAGCGGCAACCCCCTGGCAATCACGAGGCAGGGGATGCGCTGCTCGAACAATGCCTCGATCCTGGAAGCACGCTCCTCGGCCGACAAGCCTCTGAGGTAGCTGAGTTCGGCATGACCGGCAACCTGAACACGCTTGGAGGCGAAGTAGCGAAAAAATCCCGCAAGAGCCAGACCGGGACGGTTGATCGTGGGCTCCGCGATGGGGCGTTCCATCCCGCCGGAGTCCCCCATGAGCTCCATCTCTAGGGACGAACCATGATCGGCAAAGAACTTGCCGACTGACACGGACTTGAAGACTGGATCCTTGCTCTTGGGCATGATGCTACATCGCGAAAGTCTCGCCGAGGTAGAGCTTGCGGCTGATCGGATCATGCAGCAGGAAGTCCTTGTCACCCTGACTCTCGACGCGACCCTCGAAGATCAGGTACGCGCGGTCGGTGATTGCCAACGTTTCGCGGACATTGTGATCGGTGATCAGGATCGCCAAACCCATATCCCGGAGGTCCGAGATGATCTGCTGGACATCGTAAACGGCGATCGGATCGACGCCACTGAACGGTTCGTCAAGCATCAGGAGCTTCGGGTTGGTCACAAGGGAGCGGGCGATCGTCAGGCGGCGCTTTTCACCTCCGGAAAGAGTAAGGGCCTCGTTCTTGGCAATGTGCGCGATGCCGAAGCGCTCCAGAAGTTCGTCGCATCTCTCGTCACGTTCTTTCTTGGAAAGGGACGTGGTTTCCAGAATCGCCATGATGTTCTGGCGGACGGTGAGCTTGCGGAAGATCGATTCCTCCTGCGGAAGATAGCCCATCCCAAGCCTGGCTCGCTTGTACATCGGGTCATGGGTGACATCCTTGCCATGGAAGAAGGTGCGTCCCCCATCGGGTCTCACCAGACCCACGATCATGTAAAAGGTGGTGGTCTTTCCCGCGCCGTTCGGACCCAGCAGGCCGACGATTTCCCCCTTGCGGACATGGATATCGACGCCATTTACCACGGAGCGGCCTCCGTAGACCTTGATCAATCCGTCGGTGCGCAGGATCGGCTCCTCCGCGCTTCCGGCTCCGTTCTCGCTGTTTTCTGGTTCGAGGCTCATACGCTCAGGTTAAGAGTCAGGGGGTGACCGGCTTATCGCCCTGTCCCTGATCGATGATCATGGTTCGGCTGGAGCCGATGGTGCGGGATCGTCCCTTGGCATTGAGAACCATCACCGTGGTGCTCTGCGTGGCGACCTGATTATTGATGCCCTGCTGGATCTGGGGCCACTCCTCAAGGGTCACGTCTCCCGTCGCCGGATCGTATGTGGCCTTGCCGCACTTGCCGACCGATTTCACGAGATCGCCGCGTTCGTTCTTCTTCTGCTGGGTGACGGTGACATTGCCGGTTGCGATCACCTGCTGGAGGCCCTTCCTATCGGGTCTCAGAACCACGTGCAGCCGGTCGCAGGTGAGATCAAACTGGGGGTCGCGCACGATGACATGACCGATGAAATCCGCGGAATTGCTGGAGTTCTCGAAGGTAGCGCCATCATCGCTTTCGATGATCGTGCGGGCATTCTTGGGTCGCTCCTCGGAGCCGGCCATTGCGAAAGGACCGGCTGCGGGGCCTGCAACCGGACCGACTGCTGGACCAAACGGTCCGGGTCCGGATCCCTGACCGGCATACTGGGCCTGCAACCCGGTCGCACCGCACAGGGTAAGGATTCCCATCCCTGCGAGGGCCGATATCCGTAGGAAGTTGTGGGATCGAGAGTTCATGGAAGGTCTGCTGTTTCCCCGTTGCGGAAGGAGGCGTGGACCCGGCCCTTGAAAGTGCCAGATCGTGTGATGGTGTCAAACTCCGCGGTTTGACCCACAATCTCGAAATCCTCTCGATGGATCACGGTCTCGCTGTCGGCGATGAGCTTCTTGGTCTCCATATCGAGGATGCTGTGGGGAATCTCCACGGCGATCGTCTTCTCATCCTTGTCATTGAAATCGATCTTCAGCTTTCCGAATTCGACCTGCTTCTCGTCGAGTTTACGGGCGGTCTCGGCGCTCAGATTCATTGTCAGCGCACCGTTCTCGTCGTACTGGGGAATCTTGATCCCCTTGACCGGTTCGCCGACAGGAATGGGAAGATCGATTTTCCGGTCCTGCTCCTTGGTTGTGGTCGAGGTTGCAGCAACTGCATTGGTTGTGGCGACATTTGTCGAAGCGACCGGCGGATTACTGCGGAGGAATGCAGAATCAGGGGTGGCGCACAAAGCCCCGGCCGTCACCAGCACGGCAATGGTGACAGCAGTCTGAAGAAAGCAACGAAGCCGAAGGTCAGGAAAGCGCATGTCGGATCGCAAGAAGTGACTTTAGTAAGCCGGGAAGGGCCTTATGCGGAATCTGGTTAGGGCCGTCCGAAGGGGCCTTGGCGGGATTCTCATGGGTCTCGAGAAAAATCCCATCGACTCCGGCAGCCATGGCCGCGCGTGCCAGCACGGGGGCCAGATGGCCATCTCCCGTGGTATGACCGCCACCACCACCAGGTCGCTGGACGGAATGGGTGGCGTCGAAAATCGCCGGAAATCCCTGCTCGCGGATCCAGTAGAGGGAGCGCATGTCGGCCACCAGATTGTTATAACCGAAGGTAGTGCCTCGCTCCGTGAAACAGAAGCGCGTGCAACCCGCGGCCTTCAGCTTCCCGGCAATCGGGGCGAGATCCCAAGGGGCAAGGAACTGCCCTTTCTTCACATTCACAGCACGTCCGGCCGACACCGCAGCATGAGCGGCTGCCTCGATCAGATCCGTCTGGCGGCAGAGGAAGGCGGGGATCTGGAGCAGATCGATGAAGTCAGCAGCGATCTCGGCCTCCTCGGGCGTGTGGATGTCCGTCGTCACGGGAACACCAATGGAATCCCCGGCCTCGGCAAGCATGCGGCATCCGTCGAGAACCCCCACCCCTCTGTAAGAAGACCCCGACGTGCGGTTGGCCTTGTCATAGGAAGCCTTGAAAATGAACTGCACCCCGAGGTCGTCGCAGATCGCCTTGATGGTCTTGGCGGCACGCAGGAGCGGCTTCTCTCCCTCAATCACACAGGGCCCAAGAATGAAGAGCGGTTCTTTTCCGCCGAGACTGACGGATCCGATACGGAGTTCTTTTCCGCTTGGAGTGCGGGAGGGATTCTTTTTCCGGGATGACATCGAAAGTTTAGTTTATGCCCTGCAAGGCGGGCTGGTCACGAGGAATGTGCGACAACCCCCAGCTGGTAATTGATGGCTCAGTGGGTCTGCGCCCACTGCATCATGCGCTCCGCATCGTCGAAGATATAGCGGGCATGACTCCCCAGCTGCACCAAGATGTAATCACGACCTCCCTTGCTGTAACTGGTGATAAGGCACTTTCCGGCGGATTCCGTGAAACCGGTTTTCATGCCGTTGCAATAGGGATCCCTCAGCAGGAGCTTATTTGTGGGCTCAAGGTTGCAGAGCCTGCCATTGGCATAGCGAAAGCAGTACGATCTCAAGGCCACGGCATCCCTGAGGTCGGGGTTACGGTAGGCGCGGAAGGCGATGCGCGCCATGTCACGGGCCGTCGAATGCTGGGCAGCCGGCAGGCCGTGGGGATTCACAAAATGCGTGCAGGCCGCGCCGCAACGGGCGGCCAACCGGTTCATCTCTCCGGCGAAATCAGCGAGCGTTCCAGCGTGGCAACGGGCCAGCGCGGAGGCGCAGTCATTGGCGCTGTGAACAAGCATGGCTTTGAGCAGCTGCCTCCTTGGATAGCTCTCGCCGGCGCGGATGCCGACCTTGGTCGGCTCCACGGTCGTGTCCTCCCTGGAAACCCTCACTGGTGTGTCGAGCGGATCCTGCTCCGCCACAATGAGGGCGGTGACGAGCTTCTGGGTGCTGGCGACCTGGCGCGGCTCATCGGCATTCTTCTGGAAGATGGTGCGCCCGGTCCGCGCATCGATCAGGATCGCCGAAGTGGCGTGAATCGGAGGTGCATCGGCGGGCCAGAGGGATCGCGGGGCTTCAGGAGCAACGACCACAGCCTGCTCCGGGGCTTGGCCGTTCGTAATCGCTGCGTGCTGCTGGGAGGACTCGTCGAGGGAACAGCCTGCGAAAAGACAACAAACAAGAAGGGAGAACGAAAAACGGTGTCGGGACATCCCTCTTCCGTAGCTGCAAAACAGGGTTGGGCAAGTTAAACCATCGAATTGTGTTCTTACGGACTTGACCGAAAGACCCCGGCGACACGAACTACTTCCTGCATTCCATGAATTCCGAGGCACAGAATCCTATCCCGAAGATCCTGATTGTTATCCTGATCGCGGTCGCGGTGATTGCCGGGTCTTTCCTGCTGGATGATCCTGTGACGCGGTTGGTTCAACAGACAAACGATGGCCACTGGAACCAACAGCGAGCCGTCGAACTCCTGAGCCAGTATGGTGACTGGCCAGAACTGATGCTCCTTGGAATAGGAGGATTCCTGATCGCCTGGCGCCTTCGCAATGTCCGCTGGCAGAGACTTCTACTCTCCGCGATGATCGCCTCCACGCTGGCGGGCATGACGGTCAATCTCTCACGGCTCACCACTGGAAGGACACGTCCAAGGGCCGAGGCGGAGCAGGGATGGTATGGCCCCAAGCATTGTGACAAGTGGCTGATCGGCCAAGCCGACTTCAACAGCTTCCCCTCGGGTCACACGGCTACCGCTTTCGGCTTTGCCGGCGTCTTCCTTTTTGCGTCCCCTGAATTGGGAGTGCTTGCCATCGCCATTGCCTCGGCGATCGCCGTCTCCCGCATCCTGCTCGGTGCTCACCATCCCTCGGATGTGATCACGGCCGCCACCGTGGCTCTGGCCATCGCCTGGCTGGTCTGGGAATTCCTCGGCCGGCGGGGTCGTGTCGACGGACCCATCCGTCACCCTCATCGACACGTCACGCAGGGAAGTTCATCAGGGAACTGATCTCCGGGGCACCGAGGGCACCGAGCCGCTCCCGACCGCCAAGGCCAATCAACTCGATGACGAAGAGTGTCTTGAGGACGCGTGCGCCCAGCTGCTCCACAAGCCGTATCGCCGCTCCAGCGGTGCCTCCCGTTGCCAGGAGATCATCGACGATGATCACGGATTCACCGCGAGCGATGCTGTCGCTGTGGATCTCGAACTCCGCGGAGCCATACTCCAGTTCGTAGGATTGGGAGATGGTGCCGGAGGGGAGTTTCCCTTTCTTGCGAACAGGCACAAATCCCAGGCCGAGCTTGTAAGCAAGGGCTCCTCCAAAGATGAAGCCCCTCGCATCGAGACCGACGATCTTGACCGGACTTAGGCCGGCGCACTCTGCGGCCAGAAGGTCAACCGTGAGCTGAAAAAGTTCCCCGCTTTCCAAAATCGGCGAAATATCGCGGAAGAGGATGCCCGGCTTCGGAAAGTCGGGGATCGTCCGGAGGGCATTACGGAGGGCTGAAGCCGGCATGATCGGCAGAATCGTTATTCCAGAGAGGTAAAGGGCGACTAATCTCCGAAGCTCACTCCCACAGCACGGGCGGTGCCGACAAGCTGACAGTTCGGAGGAACTTTTTTCAAACGGTGAACGGCTTCGGCTATCGGCACATCGAGCACCTCGTAGTTCTGGTAGCTCACCATGGTTCCGAACCGTTCTTCCTGCGCAAGTTGGACGGCCTTCACTCCGAAACGCATTCCGAGAATGCGGTCCAGCGTCGTCGGATCGCCGCCACGCTGCAGATGGCCAAGCACGCAGACACGGGTCTCCTTGCCGCTGCGAACCTCGATTTCCTGTGCCAACATCTCCCCGATGCCTCCCAGACGCCATTCGCCGCTAGCCGACTGCTTGCGGAACTGCTGGCCATGGTGAGTGCGCGCACCTTCGGCAACCACGATCATCGTGCTCTTGTATCCAGCCTCATCGCGCCGATGGACCACCTCGGCAACCTTTTCGAGCGAGAAGGGGATCTCAGGAATCAGGATGATGTCGGCCGCTCCAGCGATCCCTCCACAGAGGGCGATCCATCCGGCATGACGTCCCATCACCTGGACAATGATCGCGCGCTTGTGGCTGGCGGCGGTGGTGTGGAGGCGGTCGAGGGCGTCGGTGACGCACGCCACGGCGGAATCAAATCCGAAGGTCATGGCGGTCGCCTCGAGATCGTTGTCGATCGTCTTCGGCACGCCGATCATCGGAAAGCCCGCACGGTAGAGTTGGAGAGCGGTGCTCATCGAACCATCTCCGCCGATCGCGATGATGGCCGAGAGATCAAGGTCACGGCATGTCTTGGAGGCCTTGGCGATGACCTCCTCGGGGATCATCTGGCGCTCCCCGCCGGCTACCTTGGCGGTGAAATGCCCCTTGTTTGTCGTGCCGAGGATCGTCCCGCCGACCTGCATGATGCCGGCGGTGTTTTCGCGGGTGAGTTCCATCGTGTCTCCACCGGGCACCAGCATCCCCTCGAAGCCATCGCGGAAGCCAAGCACCTCCCAACCCAGTTCCCGTGCCGAGCAATAAACCCCGCGAAGGACCGCGTTGAGTCCCGGGCAATCGCCTCCGCTGGTGAGGACGCCGATGCGTTTTGTTGCCATGGTTGGCTGGGTTAAAGCGAATTGGAGGCCTTGGCAGGACGCCCTTTTGCCGCCCAGTCATTGTAGAGGGACCACCCGCGGTTAATCAGAGCCATTCCTTGCTGTTCCCTGTCGGTACCCCCGAGCAGCACCACGATGATGCGGCGCGGAGTCGTCAGGACGGTGTCCCCCTGATGGACTACTTCGGGTGTGTGTTCGGAGGTCAGGATGATGCAGTCGCCCGCCTTGGCGGTGCGCCCGGTTTTGACACCGTCGATGTGGTCGGTGCCGAGGAGCTTGTTGGTATTAGTGAGTTGGAGGGAGAGATTTCCCGAGCCGCGCTGGATATGGATCTCCCGGGAGGTCTGGGAAACATAGAACTGAAGACCGGACTTGGAGTATCCGTAGCGTGCGAGGCGCGCCAGATCAGCGGCGCTCGAGTAGGGATGCGCCTCGCCCTCGGGAGTGTCGAGCCCGTGGGGATTCAGGAAAAGGGTGTGACGCATGCCGAGGTTGCGGGCGAGGGCGTTCATGTTGGCAACGGTGTTTCCCACGGGATCAAGGCCCGTTGGGTTCGGAAGCACTCGCCCGAGGTGATCGGCGAGAGTCACTGCGGCGACATTGTCCGAGGCAAGCAGGCAGGAGAAAAGCAGGTCACGCAGGGTGAGGACGTCACCGGCCTGAAGTCCCAGCGGATTGATTCCTCCGGTCGAGGTGATTGCGACCTGCGGCACGGTGGCCGGTTCATCAAGGTTACCACCTTTGACCTGTGACCAGTCGATCGCCACCATGGCCAGAGCCACCTTGGTGAGGCTGGCGATCGGAAGCTTCCTGTTCTGGGCCTCTCCGCCGAGAATCCTGCCGGTCTGATTGTCCACGATGATGGTGCTCTCGGCGCGAAGACTACCGCCCAAAATCGCAAAGAGGGCGGTGAAAAGGATCAGGCGGGAAGGTTGCATGAGGAACGAACGTAACAGGTCGACGGGATTTTTAAACCCCGATGTCATTCCCATGCCATCCGTCACAACGCCACTCATGGGGATTTCTTTAAGGGAGGCCTCCGGATGGTTTCGGCGTTGCCCCGGCACCCACCTTCAGGTTTAGTGACCCTCCGCCCCAACCAAAAAACAGGGCCTAATTTCATGTTCAACTGGATCTTAAAGAAAATCATCGGATCGAAGAACCAGCGCGAAGTGCGCCGGATGCTCCCACTCGTTGCCAAAATCAACGAGCTCGAAAAATCCCTCCAGTCCCTTCCCGACCAAGCGCTGAAAGATAAGACCGCCGCCTGGAAGGCTGAGCTTTCCCAAATCCAAGACACCGCGCTTCTTCAGAAACGTCTGAACGAGATTCTTCCCGAGGCCTTCGCCGTGGTGAAGAACGCAGCCCGCAGGATGTGCGGCATGCAGTTCATGGTCTGTGACCACGAATACACCTGGAACATGGTTCATTTCGACGTTCAGCTCATCGGCGGCATGGTCCTGCACAAGGGCCGCATCTCCGAAATGGCCACCGGCGAAGGAAAGACCCTCGTCGCCACGCTCCCCGTCTACCTCAATGCCCTCACGGCACGCGGCGTGCACGTCGTCACGGTGAACGACTACCTCGCCCGACGCGATGCCGAGTGCATGGGTCAGCTCTACGCCTATCTGGGACTCACCACCGGCATCATCCAGCATGACCAGTCCCCCGAGGAGCGCCGCGCCCAGTACGAGTGCGACATCGCCTACGGAACCAACAGCGAGTTCGGATTCGACTACCTCCGGGACAACGGCATGGCGACCAGCCGCGAGCAGCAGGTCCAGCGCGGCCACTATTACGCAATTGTCGATGAAGTCGACTCGATCCTGATCGACGAGGCCCGTACGCCCCTCATCATCAGCGGACCGGCCACCGTCTCCACGCACCAGTACGACCGCTTCAAGCCGCTCGTGGAACAGCTTGTCCGCAAGCAGACGGCGCTGGTGAACAAGCTTGTCGCCGATGCACGCGACCTCTTCACCAAGGGAGAGAAGGATGCCGCCGGCCTCGCCCTCTTCAAGGTCAAGCTCGGCCAGCCCCGCAACAAGGGCTTCCTGCGCGCCATGGAGGATCCGGAACTTCGCCGCCTCACCGACAAGGCCGAGCTGTCCTTCTACCAGGACACCTCGAAGGAGCCGCTCGTCGCCCTTAAGGAGGAGCTCTACTTCACCATCGAGGAGAAACAGCAGGAGGCCGACCTTACCGAGATGGGGCGTCTGTTCCTCAATCCCGACGACCCGAACGCCTTCGTCCTCCCCGACCTCCTCACCGAGTTTGCCGACATCGAGAACGATCCCGATCTCGACGCCTCCGGGAAGGCGGAGATGAAAGCCGAGCGTCAGCGCCACTGCGACCACTCGGCGGAGCGGATGCACAACATCGCCCAGTTGCTGAAGGCTTACTGCCTCTACGAAAAGGATGTCGAGTATGTGGTCGAGGAGAACAAGGTCGTCATCGTCGACACCTTCACCGGCCGCAAGATGGCCGGCCGCCGCTGGAGCGACGGTCTGCATCAGGCCGTCGAGGCAAAGGAAGGGGTCCAGATCGATCGCGAGACCCAGACGATGGCCACGATCACCATCCAGAATTATTTCCGTCTCTACGAGAAGCTCGCCGGCATGACTGGAACGGCCGAAACCGAGGCGAACGAATTCCACGACATCTACGGGCTCGATGTCACCGTCATCCCGACGAACCGTGCCGTCGCCCGACTCGACGAGAACGACCGGATCTACAAGACGCGCCGCGAGAAGATGTCCGCCGCCATCGAGGAGATCAAGGCCTCCCATGGACGCGGCCAGCCGATCCTTGTGGGCACCGCCAGCGTCGAGGCCTCCGAAGTGCTGAGCCGCATGCTCAAGCGCGAACACATTCCCCACACCGTGCTCAATGCCAAGTTCCACATGCAGGAGGCCGAGATTATCTCGCGTGCTGGCATGCGCGGAGCCGTCACCATTTCGACTAACATGGCCGGCCGCGGAACGGACATTAAGCTCGGCGAAGGAGTCTCCGAACTCGGCGGTCTTTTCGTGCTCGGCACCGAGCGTCATGAGTCGCGCCGCATCGACCGCCAGCTGCGCGGCCGCTGCGCGCGTCAGGGAGATCCGGGCCGTTCCCGCTTCTACATCAGCTTCGAGGATGACCTCATGCGTAACTTCGGCGCCGCCGACCGTATGACCAAGATCATGGAGACCTTCGGGATGAAGGAGGGTGAGGAACTTGAGCACCCCTGGCTCAACAAGAGTGTTGAGACCGCCCAGAAGCGCGTCGAGCAGAGGAACTACCTCATGCGCCGCCGCACCCTTGAGTTCGATGACGTGATGAACCAACAGCGCGAAGTCATCTACGGCTACCGCAACGAGGTCATGGATGCCGAGAACCCCCGCGTTCTCATCCACGAGGTCATCAACGAAGTCGTTCCCAAAAAGGTCACCGACTTCCTCACCAGCGAGAACGACTCAGAGCCAGATGTTGCCGGCCTTCTCCAGTGGGTCAACTCCACCTTCCCCGTGGGACTCACCAAGGAAAAGTGCGCCTTCGAGACCCGCGATATCGAGGAGAATGGCGAGTGGCTGGCGAAGACACTCGTCGAGGCCTACGACCGCAAGGCCGAGATCGAGGATGCAGCAGCCCGCTCGGGTCTTGAGAAGTATGTCATTCTGAATGCCGTCGATCGCCTCTGGCAAGAGCACCTCTACGCCATGGATGGACTCCGCGAGGCCGTCTACCTGCGCGCCTACGGTCAGAAGGACCCGCTCACCGAGTACAAGACCGAGGCCTATGCCATGTTCGTGGAGCTCATGGAGAGCATCAAGAACGAGGTCCTGAACAACCTCTTCCGCTCCACGACCAACCTCCAGGCCTTCGAGCAACTCCTCGCCTCTCTCCCACGGCACCTCATGCAGAAAGATCTGCTCGGTTCCGAGGGACACCTCGGGGCGAATGAGGGAACGGCTGACACGACCCAGGCACCCGCACCGACCGCCGCCCAGTCAGCATTTGATCAGGCGATGCAGAAAGCCCCTGTTAGAAAAGCTCCGGTGACTGCTGGGAGGAATGATCCTTGTCCTTGTGGGAGCGGCAAAAAATTCAAGTCCTGTTGTGGGCGGACTGCTTAATTAAGCAGTCCTGGCTGGTGCGCTTGGCCGCCTAGCTCTCCATCCAAAATCCCTCCGCCCTGGAACTCGCACCAAAAAACAAAAATATTACCTTTCTGCATGCAGAGTCGATTTCATGTAGGCAGAAATAGATTCTAACAGTTCAGCTGCATTGCTTTTGGGAGGTTTACACTTTGTAGCCCAAGCTCTTCCTGGGTGTATTTCATCCCAAAGTGGACGCATGCCACCATATCTACCAGAGCCAGGGTCGTGGTTGCCAAAACCGTCTAAGACTTGATTCCATAGTGGTTGATACTTTTGGATAACCAAAGACTCTCCCAAAGATATCCAAATATCGTCGAGAATAAGACACCGGAAAGAAAAGTCCTCAATCTTAAGTGATTGGGTTGATTCTATAGATTTTCGATGATCTTGGAGTCGCTTGAAAAGCGCATCTGAATCCAATGAAGCTCCAGTATCGACGCCTTTACGTCCACCCTTAGGAATAGCCTTTCCAACATAAATTGGGTAACAACCAGCTTTCTTATTAAGAGTTGCAAGCTCTTTGTAGAGCTTGAAATCACCCCGATAGTAAACAGCGTATATACCCGCACCTTCAAAAATATTAACAGAGGAGAGTGGTTGCTCTACACTTTCAATAAGAGCCTCAACAATACTCTTACCAAGATTCTTTTTATCGAGAGGATTGAACACGCTGGCGCCCTCCATTAAGGGATTTTAGGTGTTTATGAACGGAAGCAGCAACAGCCTGTGCTAGTATTACTGGCACAGCATTCCCAAGTTGACGCATACATTCAGACCAAGAGCCTGAAAAAATATAATTATCCGGGAATGTTTGTATTCTAGCGGATTCACGGATGGAAAAATAACGAACCTCACCATTCCGCTGAACCAGCATATTTTCTCCCCCAGGAACGCCATGGTCTCCAGCCTTAAGAGCTTTAGAAGGTTCATCTATAGGGCTACCCGTGTGCCCGGGATAGCTTTTTGCCCCTGATTGGAAATAGTGGTTCGAAAATGAAGATGGTTTTTTTGGTGAACCTAAATCCGTAATGGCATCACGAACCGTTCTCCAGCGAGCAACTTGACTAAAAAGATCTGGAGTGGAGAGCCTATCAACCTGATTTTGCCACCTCGCAGGAACGCTTCTAGGGGCAGGAATACCATGCAACGCCCAATATTCTTTCGTAATGAATTGAGACCTCAGCAGTTGTTCACATGAAGCAACTGGAGCAGGAAAACTCCAGTTAGTATCTAAATCTGATCTGAAACCTACAAAAAATACGCGGTGGCGTCTTTGTGGAACCCCATAATCAGCTGCATCTGCTAGATTGATAGTAACACGGTATGAAAGCCCAGCTCGAGAGCTCGGGGAATTATGATGACGTTGCAGTCGAGCGAGATTTTTATCCCAATCAACATTTTCTGAAGTTGGGAAATCCGGATACATAAGTTGAAGGCGTATGTATTCGACGTAATTTTGAAATGCAGGGCGTAATAGACCCCTGACATTTTCAAAAATGAATGCTTGAGGCTGAAGTGCGCGAATAGCTCGGACAGCTTGAGGAAACATGTCGCGCAGGTCTTCATAACCCCGTGCTTTTCCCCCCATTGAAAATGGCTGGCAGGGAGGTCCCCCAGCGACGAGATCAACTTTTCCGAAAGAGGAGAAGTCGATCGATCGGATATCGTTTTGTACAATATTCCAACTTGGTCGGTTTAAACGAATAGTGCTGCACGCATCGTTGTTGCGTTCAACTAAACCCACATGTTCAAAACCTGCAGCTTCTAAACCCAAGGCGAGCCCCCCTGCACCGGAAAAAAGTTCTAATGATTTTAAGGTCATTTTTGAAGGCTCATCAAAGCTTGAGGAGTGGGTTAAAACTACTCAAAAGAAAATATTTTGCAAAACCCACGAAGAGAACAGTCCTAATAATAGATGCTACTCATCGCTCCCCAGCAACAGAATCCTCACCTCTGTGAGAGCTAAGAATTCAAACAAGTTGCTTCTTCAAATGCAGCGCCAACGCGGCACCAAGGGCTTTCACCTTGGCCTCCTGCTTGGGATCGACGAGGTGGCCATCCGGGCCGAAGGCCTGAAAGGCCGATGGGATCGCGATCTGGTCAGGGAGCAGGGTAATGCCGAGATTGCCGAGAAGCATACGAAGCTTAACGAGTCCACGCAGACCGCCGAGCCCTCCGGGTGAGGTCGCCATGATCACGGCGCTCTTCCCGGCCAACGCGGAGATCGGCGGTTCGTCGGGGCTGTCACCTCGGGAAACCCAGTCGATGGCATTCTTCAAAGCAGCAGAATAGGAGCTGTTGTATTCCGGAGAGGCGATCAGGAGTCCCTGATGCGAGAGGAAGAGTTCCTTCAGGCGCTTGGCTTCGGGATGCATCCCGTGTGACGCCTCGAGATCCTGATCGAAGAGCGGCATCGGGAAATCGCTCAGCTTGATTAGCGTGACCTCGGCACCCGCCTCACGCGCTCCTTCGGCGGCAATGGCAGCGAGCTTCTGGTTATAGGAATCACGGCGAAGACTTCCACCAAAGGCCAGGATGCGAGGGGCGCTCATGTGCCGGATACTAAAGTCGGTGACAGCCAAATAAGGAAGGGTGAATCAGTACGTGGCAATATCCCAAGCCTCAAACAGCACCAAAGACGCCGTGGTGCATCTCCGCCTCTTTGCATAACGAAGCATAGAGGCCGTTGCGCTCGAGGAGGGATTCATGATCGCCCCGCTCCACGATGCGTCCACGCTCCATGACGAGGATCTGGTCGGCATGACGCACGGTCGAGAGGCGGTGGGCGATCACGAAGCTGGTGCGTCCCGCCAGAAGGTGCTGCAACGCTTCCTGGATGAGCCGTTCGGTGGTGTTGTCCACACTGGCGGTCGCCTCATCGAGGACAAGGATCGGCGGATTCTTGAGCAGGGCCCGGGCGATCGAGAGGCGTTGCTTTTCACCGACGCTCAGCTTCACGCCACGCTCTCCGAGCTGGGTATGGAGTCCCTTGGGGAGTCGCTTGATGAAGCCGTCGGCATTCGCGGCCGCGAGTGCCCCCCACATCTCCCCTTCGGTGGCGTCAGGTTTGGCGATCAGGAGGTTATCGGCGGTGGTTCCGTTGAAGAGAAAGCTCTCCTGCGTCACCATGGCGACGGAACTCCGTAGGTCGGTCAACGAAATGGATCGGATCGGGCGTCCATCAAGGAGGATCTCCCCGGAGGTGAGTTCGTAAAAGCGGCTGAGGAGATGGATCAGGGTGGTCTTCCCGGCGCCGGTGGGCCCCACCAGCGCAATCATCTCGCCTGGCTTGGCATGGAGGTTGATCTCATGGAGGACGGGTGATCCCGTGAGATACTGGAAGCCGACGTTCTCGTAGCGGACGTCGCCGAGGATTTTCACCGGGGTTTCCGAGGCGGGCGGTGGATTCTTCCAACCCTCTTCCAAGGGAGCATCGAGAATGGAGAAGACCCGCTCGCTGGCCGCGCGTCCCGACTGAAGAAGCTGATTGAGGGAGTGCAGTCGGCCGACCGGCTCATAGAGGTAGCGCGCAAGGAGAAGGAAGGCGACCAGCACGCTCAGTGCCGTGGATCACCTGAAGGCCACCGACAGCGAGGATCACGACCATTCCGAGATTGCCGAGAAAATTCATCGTCGGGCTGTAGATCGCCCAGTAGCGCATGACGATCAGCGAGGCCTTCCGAAGGGCGTCGCTTGCCGCATTGAATCGGGCATGCTCCCGCTCCTCGGTGGCGTAGGTCTTGATCTGGCGGATGCCGTCGAGGTTGTCGTGGAGGAGGGAGTTGAGTGCTGAGGTCGCCTTGCGTGTGGCCCGGTAACGCTTTCCGGCGGTCAGGGTGTAGGCAAGAGCGCCGATGGCCAGAAAAGGCACAGGCGTCAGGGCAGCCAACGTGAGGCTGCTGCTGTAATGCACCATCAGGGCCAGAACGATCGCGATCTGCAGGAGGGCAACCGTACCCTGCTCGATGCCGTCGATCAGGACGCGCTCGACATTCGTCACATCCTCCACGAGGCGGGTCATGATGTCGCCCGTCGCCCGGTTATCGAACCAAGGAAGCGGCAACATCTGGATCCGGGCATAAAGATCGCTGCGAAGATCGAAGATGACGCGTTGCTCGAAGTGATTGTTGAGCAGGATGCGGAGGCAGTTGAGCAGATCCTGGGCGAAGAAGGCCGCGAGCCCCGTGGCGATCAGGGGGATGAGTTGTTCCGGATGATGCTGCTTGAGAACCACCTCGATGACCCGCTGTGTCACGGCCGGGAAGACCGCCACCATGAGCGTGCCGACGATGGCACAGAACATGGTGGCAACAGCCATCCAGGGATAACGGGCCGTGTAACCGAAGACGCGGAACAAAATGCGCATGCGGTTTTATAGCAGAGTCTGCAAACCGCAAAAGACTCCACACCCAGGATCGTCAGCCTGGGCTATCAGCTAACCGGTGGATTGGGTCGGCTATTCCTCGACCACTACCAGATCAGGCTGGTGGTCCAGCTCATGGGCGTGGGCTTTTGACCATGCCACTATCTCTTCCGACCAGCACTGCTCGTTCCGGAATCCACTGAGCGGCACTTCGGGATCGTGATGAGCCTCGATCGGTCCGGAAATGGGCCCGGGAGGAACCACGTTGTAGTTTGTCTTGGCGTATAACCAGTCGCGGTTGGGTGTCTTGCGTTTCATGGGGAGGGGTGTTTGTTGGAAGCGGGTGCTTCCGAAACATTGGACAGCACTCCCCGTGCCCCCGTTGAAAAAAGTTTTCTGCCGCTGCTGTTTTTACGATCTGGACCCGATGGTTGCCGGGTCGATCAGCAACAGAATCCGGATGCCGTCCTGCTCTTACTGCGGAACCATCGAGCCGAGCACCGAGCCCCAACCTTGATCCCAAATGCTCGCAAGCCCTTTGGTAAACTTGTCTGCCTTTTTCCCAGGCTCGACTTCGCGCGCGTAAAGAATCTCCTGATATTGGGCATACTCTGCCTCCCCGCCGACAAGCAGTAGTTTCTTTGAGGGATCGGCAAGCATGTAGAGGGTCTTTCCATTTCGCTCCTCGTGGCGGATATGTCCCGGCGGCAATGATTGGAAGTGGGCGATCTGGGCAGGAGTCGTGGGGTTGACCGCACGGAAGCCCGCCTGAGTGAGGAAGTTTTCCTTCTTTTGCAGGTGGCTGGTGCAGGAGGAGAGAGGAAGCATGAGCAGAAGGGCAAGCAGCGGCAGGTGGCGTTTCATGGTGTTCAGATGATGGGTTTCCCGAGTGATGGAGTCGATGACGAAGAGCAGGTGGGGGTTGAGGGATCCGGAAGGGCTAAAACCAATGCGGTCCGTAGAAATTATCGAACATGCCTCCCCACCCTCCGTATTCGTCATCAAAGAGTTTCATCTCCTTGTCCGCCCCGGCGTCAGGAACAATCACCTTGGAATAGTAGCGATACTGATAGCGCTCCAGTTGGGGATTACCACCAACAAGGAGAAGGTTTTTGCGCGGATCGGAGAGTACAAAGAGTGTGTGCCCCTTGTAGGGGATCTGGGTGATCTTACCAGGCGTCAGGGATTTCACCTTGGCTATTTGGGCGGGAGTCGTCGGCCTCACGGCTTGGAAGCCGGCCTGCATCAGGAAGTTCTCTTTTTGCTGCAGATGAGAGGTGCAGGCAGGCAGCAGGAGAAGGACGAGCAGTAGAGGACGATGATGCTTCATGGTGACGATGGCTCTCTTTTAGATGGTGACTCTTCGAAGTCCAACCAGAAGAGCATGGTGGCGATGAAGTTTAACACTCGGTTCTTGGCGGCAAGCAGGCATGATACTGCGATGAAGTCGGATCAGGATCTGTACAAGCGACTGCGTGATCTTCCCAAGGAAGAGCTGTGGTCGTGCGTGGTGCCTGGCTTCAACGTGGCGACGCCCAAGGAGCGGATGGAGAATGTGGCCGTGATCCGCGCGGTGGGAATGATCTTTTCGCGCTTCGGCACCGAGGAGGAAAAGTCCACCGTCCGCGACTGGTTGATCGGACTGCTGAAAGATCCTCAGGAAAAAATCCGCCGCTATGCCCTCGCTGCACTCCCCAAGATCGGCGCTGGTGTGGAGGGAGAACGCACCATGCTGGCGCTTCTCAAATCTGGAGAAGGCGGGGCGCGTGAGACGCGTCATCTCGGGCGAGCCCTGGAGAAAGTCGGTGGTGAGGCGACGCTCGCCGTGCTCGAGGAGGGCATCGATCTCCCAGCGATCACGGTGCAGAAAGTGAAGGCGGGTGTCTCGCGCAAGGCGGAGGCCGGGGGAGTCTTGCTTGACGCAATGCTGCCGATCGACTCGGAAATGAAGGTACTCCTGCGATGCCGTCGCGGATTGGAAGAGTTCGTCAAGGATGAGGCCGTAGAGCTCCTGTCGCCACTGGACTGGAGGATCGAGCAGACCATGCCCGGGTGCGTCACCCTCAAGCCGCTTCATTCGAGTGGAGAATTTAGCCTGGCCGCACTCTATCGACTTCGTTGCTTTGCGACGGTGGCTTTCCCCCTCGGCTCGATTCGCGGAACCGAAGGTCCCAAGTGGGTGGAATCACTGGCCCGCTGTATTGCTTCTGATCGAAGCCGCGATCTGATGGTAGGAGGCACCGAAGGCTCCCCCCGTTACCGTCTGGAATTCGCAGGACGGGGCCACCAGCGTGGGGCAATCAGACAGGTGATCGATCGTGCCTACGCGCTCTGCCCGGAGATTCTCAATGACTCCCGTCAAGCGCCCTGGTCGGTCGACGTGATTCCGATGGGTCCCATGGGATCGGGAAATTCAGGGGAAGCAATCGTCGAGCTCCGACCCCGGCTCTATCCCGACCCGCGTCTCGGCTATCGACAGGATGATATCGCGGCCGCATCGCACCCGCCGCTTGCAGCCTGCATGGCCCGGCTGGCCGGAAGCGGAGGAAGCCAGTCGAATGAGGAGATCTGGGATCCGTTTTGCGGCTCCGGTCTTGAGTTGATCGAACGCTCCTTGCTTGGCGGGGTGGCAGTCGCTCACGGCACGGATCTGGATGAGCGTGCCATCGAGGTGGCACGAGCGAATTTCAAGGCCGCTCACTTGGAGGGTACTACAGCCGAATTCACGGAGTGTGATTTCCGTCATGCCGAAAGAGAGGCCTCCATAGCCCCCGACAGCATCTCCCTGATCATCACCAATCCCCCGCTCGGTCGGAGAGTTCGTATCAAGGATATGCAGGGTCTCTTTGCCGATCTTTATACAGCCTCTGCACGGGCACTCCGCGAAGGCGGCAGGCTCATTTTTGTGAATCCGTTACGCACCGAACCTCAGGATCCCTCGCTCAAGCTGGAGTATCGCAAGACCGTGGATCTTGGGGGATTCAACTGCCGCCTGGAGATGTATCGGAAAGTTGCCTCACAGACATTCAGGGCAACGAAAACATCCACGAAATCCGGGGCACCAACTCAAACCGCTCCCCGAAAAGCCAAAACACCCTCGAAAAAAGAGCCGCCCACCCCAACCTCTCCTTGGTGGAGCGGCGCGGCCGGCAAGAAACGCTAACCGTGTTGCGTCTTATGCTGGAGCATCGCAAAGGCCTCTAACACTTCCTCTACGGTGATGTCAGCGACAACCCGGGAAGGCTTTTGAAGAGCTACATAGGGAACTCCCCAAGGATGCCATTCGGGCACAAAGCTGGTGCCAAAAAAGCAGACGATCGGTTTGCCGAGGGCCGCGGCGACGTGCATCGCACCGCCATCACTGCAGATTAATTGATCGGTGAGAGAAATAGCGGCGACCAACTCCGGGATCCGTTGGGTAGGGCAGGCATAAACCCGACGCCCTTGTCCTTGAAGCCGTACCAGTAGGCGCGCGGCTTTTTCGTCATCCCCGGGATGCATCGGATCGTTCTCGGCGCCGGGAGACCAGAACAGCAGGAGTTGACGGTTGCCGGAGACGGTCAATGACTCGGCCAGTGCCGCGAAGGATTCTTCAGGCCATCTCTGGTCGGGTTTGCGCGAGCTGAGGTGCAAGGCCACGGAGGGTCTGTCGGGACTCCACCCGAGCGAGACAAGGCGGTCGCGTTCTTTTGCGACAAGAGTTGCGTCGGGATAAAGTTTCGTGGATCCCATCGTCTCCTCGGCACCCAAAACCGCTCCCAACCGGGCCATCTTGGAAACCTCGTGCTCGTCAAACCCACCATGAGGAGGCGGCATCACGTCGGGTTGCCGGTCATCGGGCTCTCCCGGCTCCCGGAATCCGATCAGTTGTTTGCCTCCGAGCGTGCGTGCATAGCGCCAGCCGCCGTTCGCCAGAATGATGTGATCGAAACGGCGTTTCCTCAACATGCGGACAAGCTTCCAGCGGTTCCAGAGCATGCCGATGCGTCCATGGCCGTGGCTTTGTTGCTGCTTCTTGAGAAACACAAAGACCTCATCCACATCCGGGTTCCCATCCAGCACATCGACGTTGTAGCTGCTCGCAAGCACGGCGATCACGGCATCGGGAAATTTCCTTCGCAACCCGTGCAGGAGAGGAGTCGTGCAGATCAGGTCGCCGATATTGTCTCGTCGGACAACCAGGATCTGTAGGGGAGCAGTCATGCGGGTGAGGTCAGCTGACGGGTTGCTCCGCAGTGAAATCCCTGCCAAGTCGATCGGTCAGCTCCTTCATTGCCGACCTGAGCAGGTCGTGATCCTCACCGAACTCGACACCCGGAATCGGCGTGAGGGCATTCGCCACTCGATGTGCAAGACCACGGTTGGGATTGGTCTCGGCGACGCGGTCGATCAGTTCATTTACCCTGGCAACTTGTGCACGGGTGGAGCTGATGGTCTCCAAGGCTTTCTCCCTCGTGATCTCGCCGGCAAGCACGCCGCGTAGCTGGTTGCATTGGAAGGCTCGGCACCGGATCGGTCGATCGGAGTAGATGGTGCAGGAACAGCCGGATTGCTCTTGCTGCGGGATGTGCGCGCCACAGGGCTGCAGAAAGAATTCGACCCCCTTCTTCTTGCGAAGTTTCAAACCAAGCGCTGAAAGCTGCCTTGGGTTGTCTCCCTGCTGAAGCTCGACGGCATGGAAGAGGACCCCGTCGCAGCACATGCCGCAGGTACTGCAGAGTCCTTCGGCACTATCGGCCTCGGTCGTCTGACTCATCCCTGAAATCCCATGTTCCCCGATGGCCCTTGTGTGACGGCGACGGTTTGGCTTTAGGACGAGGCTTCTGTCTGCGAAGCAAGCACCTCGCTGATCGCCTTTGCAAAATCACCGAACCCGGAGTCGGGGACGATCACTGTGTTGCGGCGTCCTTGGTTCTCCTCGGTGATACGAAGGAAACGACCGCGGTCGTTCTCACGAACCTCAAGACGGAAGAACTTACGCTCCACCTGCAACTCCCGGCTTTCGAGGACATTGTCTCTGGAATACTGGCGGTAGGCGTTCGAGTAGGCGGAGTTGTTTTCTTCGTACATGGGTTGAGGGTTTTAAAATCGTGATGCGGGAAAATCAACCGGATTGTCAGATGAATAATTTATCCCGCAGAGGCGCAGAGGGACTGAGTACGATTGAACCATGGCTATCAGCAAATACGGAGAAGATTCATCTGGAGCCCGGTCTCTATCGATCCTCAATGAGTCTTACACATCTCTGCGTCTCTGCGCCTCTGCGCGAGTCATTCGGTTATTTCTGAAAGCTGCGCAATAGCGCCATCGCTTCCACATCCTCAGCGAGGTCTTTGCCCTTGGGAGTCTCCAGGATCTTGGGGATTGTGGCCAGCTCGGGCGTGTTCATGATCCAGCGGAAGGTGTCGAGTCCGATCAGCCCCTTGCCGAGATTGTCATGACGGTCGACACGCGATCCCAGCTTGGCTTTGGAGTCGTTGATGTGAAGGCAGGAGAGTCGGTTAATCCCGATCACCCGATCGAACTCGGCAAACGTTTGCTCCGCTCCCTTCGGAGCTGAGAGGTCATATCCGGCGGCAAAGGCATGGGCGGTATCGAGACACACTTCCAATCGCGATTCATCCTTTACCCCGGCGAGGATCGCCGCGATTTCCTCAAAGCGCGCCCCCAGGCAAGCTCCCTGCCCAGCCGTCGTCTCGAGCGTAATGCGTACCTTTAGCTTTGGATGCTCCGCATGCAGGAGGTCGAGATTGCGGATCACGCAGGCGGTGCCGGCCTCGATGCCTGCGCCAAGATGGGAGCCTGGATGTAGAACCAGTGAGCGAATGCCAAGCTGTTCGCAACGAAGCATCTCGTCGGAGAGGGATCGAAGCGATTTCTCGTGGTTCTCCGTACCCTCCACTCCGAGATTGATGAGGTAACCGGCATGCGCGATCACCGAGGCCAGCTTGGAGCGCAGGGGATGATCGGTGAAGGCCTTTGCCTCGGCTTCGGGAAGGGGCTTTGCAAACCACTGCATGTTGTTCTTCACGAAGATCTGCATTGCCGTGCATCCGATGCCAACCCCTCGATCGATCGCGGCGGCCGCGCCTCCTATCGTCGGCACATGCGACCCGAGCAGGGGAAACAGATCGCTCGGGACAGAGGTCTTCTTACGGGTCATGTGCTGTCATTCTATGCGCCAAGTATTCCCAACTTCCATCTTCGAGTATCGGCTGATAGCCAAAGATGATGACAACAGCCCGCAGGGAACTTCTTGCCTATGTGCTTCCGTTCGCCCTTTTCATGGCGGGACTGGCGGCCGTGTCAGCGATGAGGAAACTGGGGCTCTCCTCGTTTTTGGGAGTCACCGTGGATCCCATGTACTGGATCTATCCCATCCAGAGCATCGTTTGCACAGCGGCGTTGCTCTGGTTCTGGAAGTGCTACGATTTCACCGGGACAACGGGCGGCAAACTACTTGCAGGAGTGGCCGTGGGCATTCTCGTGCTGGCACTCTGGGTGGCGCCGCAGGAGCTGTTCCATCAGCCGCGCCGGGTGGATGGCTTTGATCCCGGCATCCTTCCCGGGCTGACCCCCTGGATGCTTCTCGCACGGTTCACACGCTTGGTTCTGGTGGTGCCGCTGGTAGAGGAAATTTTTTGGCGGGGGTTTCTTCTTCGTTACCTGGTGCGGGATGACTTTACCAAGCTCCCGTTCGGTAGCAGTACGCCCTTCAGCTTTTGGAGCGTGGTGGTCGCCTTCACCTTGGTCCATTCCCCAGCAGATTGGCCCGCGGCCTTTCTGACCGGCATTCTCTTTAATCTGGTGGCCATCCGCACAAAAAGCCTGACGGCCTGCGTCGCGGCCCACGCCGCGGCGAATCTCGGTCTGGGAGTGTATATTTGTGCCACACGGCAGTGGGGGTTCTGGTAACATGCCGGCCATGAAAGTCGGCCTCGCGCAAATCAACACAACCGTCGGTGACTTCGCGGGTAACTCCGCCAAGATCCTTGCCGCGTATCATGAGTTGGTTAATGGGGGTGCGGACCTCGTCGTGACGCCGGAGCTCTCGATCCCGGGATATCCTCCGCTCGACCTGATATTCGCGGGTGAATTCGTGGAGAGAAACCTCGAGGCGCTTTCCGGGATCCAGGCAGGGATCGGGGAGGTCCCCCTGCTGGTCGGCTTCATCGATCGAAACCGCTCTGGATACGGTAAGCCGTTTCACAATGCCGCCGCCCTGTTAAGAAAAGGCTCCGCTCCCGTCATCATCCACAAGAGGCTACTTCCCACATACGATGTCTTTGATGAGGCCCGCTACTTTGAGCCGGGCCAGCAGTCGACACCAATCGATATAGGAGGCAAAAAAATCGGTGTCACCATTTGCGAGGATCTCTGGACACCGGAGTTCCTGCCTGGCCCGCTTTATCGCGTCGACCCCCCGGAGGATTTGGTCAACGCCGGCGCGGACATCCTGATCAATCTGAGCGCCTCCCCATTCCAGTTTGGAAAATCAAGTCGCAGGCTGCAGATGCTGCACGCCCAGGCCAAGCGCTTTGATCGACCCATCTACTACTGCAACTCGGTCGGTGGCAATGACCAGCTGGTCTTTGACGGCCACTCCCTCGTCTTCTCTTCTCATGGAGAGCAGCTGCATGAGATGGCGGGATTCATGGAGCAACTCCTTGTTATTGAAGAACCTACTGATGCGTATCATCCCGAAAGCCGTGATCAACTGGGGGAACTTTACCGCGCGCTGGTGCTCGGCTTGCGTGATTACTTCAGAAAGTGCGGATTCAAGAGCGCGGTTCTGGGCCTGAGCGGAGGGATTGACTCCGCATTGACCGCGGTTCTGGCGGTGGAGGCCCTTGGAAAAGAGAATGTCATCGGTGCCGCCATGCCTGGTCCATACTCCTCCGAGGGGAGCGTAAAAGACGCTGTTTCACTTGCACAAAACCTTGGAATAAAATGCTTTAGCCTTCCAATTGTGGAATCGTACAAAACAATGCTTTCAGGCCTCGCCGAAGCATTCCATGGACGATCCGAGGATGCCACTGAGGAGAATCTCCAGGCACGCCTGCGCGGCGTCACGATGATGGCCCTCTCCAATAAATACGGAAGCCTCTTGCTGACAACGGGCAACAAGAGCGAGTTGGCTGTCGGCTATTGCACCCTATATGGGGACATGTGCGGTGGACTCGCCGTCATTTCCGATCTGCCAAAAACATTGGTCTATGAGTTATCCAGCTGGATCAATAGGTCGAAGGAGATCATCCCCGCAGCGACCATCGAGAAGCCCCCCAGCGCCGAACTTCGCCCTAACCAGACCGATCAGGATTCCCTCCCGCCTTACGACCTGCTTGATGCCGTGCTGGCCCTCTACGTGGAGGAGAATCTGCCGATCCGTGAGATCGTGGCCCGCGGCTACGAGGAGGCACTGGTCCGCCGCATCACCGGCTTGGTCGATCGCAATGAGTACAAGCGGGAACAAGCTGCGCCGGGACTGAAAGTTACCGGGCGCGCTTTCGGCATGGGACGCCGGTTGCCGATAGCTCAGCGGTACATCCCCTGAAGCCGCCATCCATGGATCCGCAATCCCTTCAAGCCATTCTCGGTCAAGCCCAGGCGTTTTTTGCCGCCAAAGGCCTGCGCTTCACAAAGCAGCGGGAGGCGTTGGTCACGCTGATCTTCCGCAACGACGACCATTTCCGCCCGGAGGATCTCCTGCCAAAGATCGGCAAGGGTCACAACGTCTCCAGGGCCACTATTTACCGGACGATCTCCCTGCTGGTGCAGAGCGGGATGCTGCGCGAGATTTCCCTTGGAGGCGGGGAGCGACTTTACGATCCGAATTTTCTACGCAGCCCTCATCACAACCACCTGATCTGTGTCGATTGCCGCAGGATCGTGGAGTTTGAGGATCCGAATATCGACATCATGCAGAACTGCATCACCCGTCGGCTCGGTTTCTCCCCGACACAGAAAGCGATCCGGATCGAAGGTAGCTGTGACATGCTGCGTCTGCTCGGCACCTGCAAGAACTTCAAGGGAACAAAAGGAACCAAGGGAATGAGGGGCTCGAAAGTGGTGAAGGATTCCCGGAAGAAAGCCACGGCCGGCAAATCGAGTCGCGGCCGATAAAGCCCCCGATGGTTCAAAAACAGCTCGCCTTACCCGGGGCTTCTAATTGATACTGCGTCTCAATCTCGCCTAATACTCTCTTTTGGGGTGGTTTCCGGAGATCCACTTATGCTCCCACTTTCCTCTCTCAAACCCGGCCAACAGGCCATCATCACCCGCCTTCCTGCCGATGAGCAGTTGGCGATGCGCTTGCGGGAGATGGGTCTTCTGCTGGGAACGACGGTCACCTTCATCAGAAGCGCCCCCCTCGGAGACCCGATGGAATTCCGGTTGCGTGGATTCGAGCTCAGTATCCGCAACGCCGATGCGGCCCAAGTGCTCGGAGAACTGGTGGAGACAGTCAAGGAAAGCGGAGGCAGCGCCCTCCCGTTCGTGCCTCCCTCTCACGTGGTCAACAGAAGCTCCACGAAAACCGTGCTCTCGATCTCGCATGCATCGACGGAGCCCGACGCACCGGTTCATCCTGCCGCCAACCAACCGAAGTCGTATGCCGTTGTCGGCAATCCCAACAGCGGAAAGACCACGCTCTTCAATGCCCTGACAGGCCTCCGTCAAAAAGTAGGCAACTATCCCGGTGTCACCGTTGAAAAAAAATCGGGTCAGTTCATCGGCCAGCACGGTGAGAAGATTGAACTGCTGGACCTTCCCGGGAGCTACAGCCTCGGCGCCCATGCTCCCGACGAGCGCATCACACGCGATGTGCTGATGGATCTCCGTCAGGATACTCCGCGCCCGAGTCGTATTCTCTGCGTGGTTGATGCCTCCCACTTGGAGCGCAATCTCTACTTCATCACCCAGGTGCTGGAGCTCGGCCTGCCGACCATCGTCGCCCTGAACATGATCGATGTCGCGATGGCCCAGGGCATGCCTCTCGATCCCGAGCAGCTGTCAACAGAGCTCGGGGTGCCGGTCATCCCCGTACAGGCGACACGCAAGGAGACGCTGTTGCCACTACGGCTGGCCCTGAGTCGAGCCGAGGTGCCCCGCAGCAACTGGAAACCGGAACTTCCCTCCCAGCTCACCAAGGCGTCGGATGCCGTTGCCTCTCACTGGCCCGGCAAATCTCCATCCGATCACCGCAAGCCGCGCGATCCCATGGTGAGGATGAAGGCATCCATTCTGCTCGCGGCAGCCGAGGCGGAAACATCCGCCCTTGCAAAGGAGATGGGTGCAGGTGAATCGCTCGGCTTTGTTCTTTCCGAGAGGGCGCTGCTTGAGCGGGAGTTGCCGGGATGGAGGGAAAAGATGGTGGCTGCACGGTATCAGGGTATCGAGGAGCTCTGTCACGCGGCCCAAGGCGGAACCCATGATGCGAGCGACCGACTGACACAACGTCTGGATGACCTGCTGACGCATCGCCTTTGGGGATGGATCTTCTTCCTTGGGGCGATGACGCTGATGTTCGTCTCGATCTTCACCATAGCCCAATACCCGATGGGCTGGATCGATGCGGGGTTCGATAAGCTATCCGATTGGGTGCAGGGCATCATGCCTCCGGGAGATCTACGCGATCTGCTCACAGACGGTGTGTTGGCGGGCGTGGGTGGCGTCGTCATTTTTCTCCCGCAGATCCTGATCCTCTTTTTCTTCATCGGGTTGCTCGAAGATACCGGCTACATGGCGCGCGCCGCATTCCTCATGGATCGAGTGATGAGCAAAGTCGGGCTTCATGGAAAATCCTTCATTCCTCTCCTTAGCTCCTATGCCTGTGCGATTCCCGGCATCATGTCGACCCGCACGATCGAGAACCCAAAAGATCGTCTGGTCACGATTCTCGTGGCGCCACTGATGAGCTGCTCGGCAAGGCTGCCGGTCTATGCACTGATGATCGCCGCGCTCTGGCCCACCGGCTCAGGTTCCGTATGGACCAAGGGAGCCCTCATGATGGGTCTCTATCTTCTCGGAACAGTCGCCGCGCTTTTCTTTGCATGGCTTTTCAAAAAAACCATCCTCAAGGGAGAGACGCCGCTCTTCCTGATGGAGCTCCCCCCGTATCGTCTCCCCTCGCTTCACCAGATCGTCTCCCAAATGCTTCAGCGGGCGGGAATCTTCCTCAAGCGTGCCGGCACCGTGATCCTTGGCATCTCAATCATCCTTTGGTTCCTGGCAAGCTTCCCGAAGATTCATGTCCGGGAAGGGGCAACCGAATTGCATGAACCCTCCAAAACCGAACAACTCCAGCAGAGCTTTGCGGGACATATCGGACGGACGCTCGAGCCTGTCTTGGCACCACTCGGCATGGATTGGAAGATCGGCATCGGCCTTGTTGCGGCCCAAGCGGCACGCGAGGTCTTTGTCGGGACGATGTCGGTCGTTTACAACGTCGAGCGCAAGAAGGGTGAAGCCCCTGACATGCTGGGAGAGACTCTGCGAAAGCAGAAGCGGCCCGATGGCACCCCTGTCTTTTCCCCGCTGACCTGCCTTTCGATTCTTATCTTCTTTGTCTTTTCCATGCAGTGCGTCAGCACCCTCGCCGTTGTGCGCAGGGAAACAAACAGTATCCGATGGCCGCTCTTCCAGTTCTGCTACATGACGGGCACGGCCTATGTGCTCGCTTTCCTGGTGTATCAAGGGGGCCACTTGATCGGCTTCCACTAAGGATTACAGTAACCCCATGAACCCAGAGATCCAAACAGCCGTCGCCCTTGGCATTGTTGTGGCGGCCGTGGCTTTCTTCGTTGCCCGCTGGCTTCGTGCCCGAAAGAGACCAGGATGCGGGGGAAGTTGCGGTTGCAGCAAAAAGTTCTAGCGTGTTGCTTTAGAAACCTTCTTTTGTCTGCCGATCCTCCCGGATCAGGCCTGCACCTTCTGGTACCCGCACTTCTCGACTACCTATTCGAAGGATTAAGCTGCCTTTCTGGGCGCCTTTTTGACGGGAGCTTTCTTAGGTTTCGTAACTTTAGCAGCTTTGGCGGACTTCTTCTCCACAGCCTCGGCGACCGCATCGGTGGTGAGGTTCGGCTTGAGAGGTTTGCCAAATCGCCCGCGCTTCACGGTTGATCCTTCGCCTTCTCCTTTGGATGCCTTGGGTTCGCGTGGTTCGAACTCGAAGCCGACTTTCTTTCCATCCAGCTTGAGGTAGGCGGCGAATTTGCGCCCCTTCTTTGAAACGAACCCGGCGATGAGATTCGTCCGGCCGGTTTCGGAAAGTTTGACAATCTCTTCACGCGGAATCGATCGCTGCAGGATGGTTTTGCCTGTCCGGAATTCGCATGTTTTCTCGGCGCCGATCGACTGATCGCAGACATAGCTGGTGACACCTTCGCGGATCGTTCCCTTTTTACAGACAGGACACGGGGCAATGGCTTCCGAGTTGCGGAGTGCTTCCTCGGCGGCGGGATCACCCTCACGCTCACCAAAGACGAACTTGAGTTTAAACTCCGGATCAAACTCCAACTCCGCTGAGAAAGGTTTCCCAAAACGGCTGCGGAAGCCATCCAGGGGACCGACGGTTTTTTTTGTGAGCAGCGCTGTGATCTCGGGGCGCTCCAGCGGTCGACCGGCCAACGATTTCCAAAGGCTTAGGTCGCAGCTGCGACATTTGAACTGGCGGACGTTTTCCTTAAAGGGACCTTTGCCGCATTTCGGGCAGGTGACGTCGAGATCGGGAAAAGCTCCCTCGGCATCATCGGTGAAACCCTGCGCCTTTGTGATGATGTCACGGGTGAAGCTGCGAATCTCCTCCATGAATTTGGGTCGCTGAAATTCTCCCGCCTCCATCCGCTTGAGCTTGCTCTCCCACTCGCCGGTGAGCTCCGGCGAGGTCAAGGCGGCGACACCCATATGGCGGAGCAGGTGAATGAGCGCCAATCCTTTGCTGGTGACCGTGAGGTCTCGTCCCTCGCGCAGGACGTAGCCGTCTCCCAGTAGACCTTCGATGATGGCGGCACGCGTGGCGGGAGTACCCAGTCCGCGCTCCTTCATTGCATCGCGCAGCTCCTCATCCTCGACGAACTTGCCGGCTCCCTCCATGGCACTCAGCAGGGTCGCCTCGTTGTAGCGGGCGGGGGGGCGTGTCTGTGATTCCTGGACCTGAACACTCTCCGTGCGGGCGTTTTCCAGTGCTCCATTCGATGCGGAGACGGGCACCAGCATCTTGGCATCCTCCTCGCCCTCGGCAACGGCATGCTTGCCGTAGACCGTCTGCCAACCCGGATCGGTCATCACCTTCCCCTCGCTCTTGAAGGGTTCCCCTTCGACACGGGTAATGCGGGTCGTGACATCGAAACGGGCCGGTGGATAAAAAACCGCCACGAAGCGCTGGGCAACCATCAGAAACAGCTTCATCTCGACTTCATCAAGCCCAGCCGTCGACGCGCCCGTCGGGATGATGGCATGGTGATCGGATACCTTGGCATTGTTGAAGACTTTGCCGGTCTTGATCACCAGATTCTCCGCCAGGGCATGTTCTGCATGCTTGCGCAGATCCTTGTCCTCGAAGGACTTAAATGCTGCTTTTACGGCGGGAAGATTATCCTCGGGCAGGTACCGTGAATCGGTACGGGGATAGGTGAGCACCTTGTGATGCTCATAGAGACGCTGTGCCAACTGAAGGGTGCGCTTGGCACTGAAGCCGAAGCGTCCGTTCGCCTCACGCTGGAGAGTGGTCAGATCGTAAAGAAGCGGGGATGCTTGGGAGGTCGACTTCTTGGTCTCTTCGATCACGCCCGGTTTGCCCTCGCACTTGGCGCGGATGCTTTCGGCGCGGCCCTGATCCCAAAGGCGCTCGGCTTTGTTATCCGGCGCGGAATCATCTTTGACAAACTCCTCGTCAAACCAGCGGCCGGGATAGCTTCCTGCGGCGACGGAGAATTCACCATAAACCTCGAAATAGGTCTTTGGAACGAAATCCCGGATCTTCTCCTCACGCTCGACAAGGATCGCGAGGGTCGGGGTCTGGACACGGCCGACGGGCGTGAGTTGGAAACCTCCCTGACCGGAGTTCACGGCGGTCAACGCCCGGGTGCTGTTGATTCCGACGAGCCAGTCACTCTCGGAGCGGCAGACAGCGGCCGCGGCGAGCGGTTGCATCTCCGCGTCATCGCGCAGTTTTGCAAAGCCCTCATTGATCGCCTCCTTGGTCATCGACTGCAGCCAGAGGCGCTTCACGGGCTTTTTGCAGCCGGTCAACTGGATGATATTGTGGAAGATCAATTCTCCTTCACGGCCGGCGTCGCAGGCATTGATCACCGTGGTGACTTCGGGCTTCTTGAGCAGTTTCTTGACCACCGAGAGGCGGTCCGCGGAACGCGCAATCGGTTGAAGCTCAAACTCCTCAGGAATGATCGGCAAGGCCTCCAGCTTCCAAGAGAGCCCCTTGCCGCCCGTCATCTTATTCGGCAGGCAAAGCTCGACCAGGTGACCCACCGCCGAGGTGATGATGAAGTCATCGACCTCGAAGAACTCAGTCCTGCCCGGCTTCCCGCCAAGGGCCCGCGTCAGATCGGAGGCGACGCTTGGCTTCTCGGCGATGACTAGGGTCTTGGACATGGATAAGAGGGATCAGATCAGTTTGAGGAACCGGTTGCCTGGTTGGGACCGAACATGGCGACCTAGTTCAAGGGCGAGCAACCTAGAAGAGACTGTCGCCGCTGGCAAACCGGATTTCTGGATGATTGTGTCCACCGGGGTCGGATCATCTCCTATTGCCTCATAAACAAGGAGTTCCTCCCCCATGAGTTCCACCTTCGGACGACTGCTTGCAAGCTCCGGCGGTGCGGCGAAAAGCATCGGGAGATCGGAAAGGATATCGCCGGCATCAATCACGAGCTTGGCTCCCTGCTGGATCAGGCGGTTTGAACCCAGGGTGCCGGGTTGGTCGATCCGCCCCGGCACCGCGTAGAGGGAGCGCCCCTGCTCTCCGGCCTCCCGGGCGCTGATCAGGGCCCCGCTGTTCAGGCCTGCCTCGACGACCAAGAGTCCGAAGGAACAACCGCTGATGATGCGGTTGCGCTTTGGAAAAGTCTGCTTCGTCGGGGTAGTCCCCATGGGGAACTCGCTGATGACGGCTCCATGACCAGCCGCAATTTTCTCGGCCAAGGGCACGTTCTCCTCGGGGTAGATGTGGGAGAGGCCGCTACCCAAAACGGCTACCGTTCTGCCATTTGCCGCCAATGCGGCTTGATGTGCAGCCGTGTCAATGCCACGAGCCAGACCGCTGTAGACGGTGAGGCCGGCGTAGGCGAGCTGGTAACCGAGTTTCTTGGCCGCTTCGGTGGCGTAGTGACTCGCTTTCCTGGTGCCGACGATTCCGATGCCATTGCGTTGATCGCGATCCTCAAGCTTTCCCAGAACATAAAGGACGATCGGCGGATCATGGATCTCCTTCAGAAGTTCGGGATACTCGGAGTCGGCGTGAGTCAGCACGCGCGCGCCGCACGACTCAACAAGAGCCAGCTCAGCATCGAGATCTATATGATCCTTCCATGAGGTGATCACCGAGGAGACCTCCTGCCCGATTCCCTCGACGCCACGGAGTGCCGAGCCGGTGGCTCCAAGGATCTCCTGGTAGGAGCCAAAGCGCTCGAGCAGCCGGCGCACCCGGACGGGGCCCACTTGGGGAAGCATGTTGAGGATGATCGCTGCCTCGGTGTCGGTCATTCGGGGAACGGGGAAGAAAGGCTAATGACGGTTGGGGCTTTAGGTTGTTGGGGGAGAGTTGTGTGAGAAACTCGACTCAAGCACGGAAAACTCAAGGGTCTTTCAGAGAGAGGGTCAACCAACCTCCTAAAATGCTAAAGACTGGAGGCCAAACCGATTTCCCCTAATTCAGCTCCTTCAGTACCGTCGTCAGGTAGACCGGCTCGGGATGGGTCTTGCGATACTTGGTGATTTCACTGCGGTTGAGCACCTGAAACCCGTAGCGCTCGAAGACGCGTGCCCCGCGGCGCCCCTCAAAAGTGACGACCTGTCCATAGACCTGCCTCACGCCATGGCCACGGAGATGGTCCAGATAGCTGTTCATGAGTCTGGTGCTATGGGCAAGCCCCTGCGCCTCGGGCAGGATATTGAAATGAAAATGGGCGCTGCGCCGGGGGGCCTGCGGCACCTCCTTCCAAGAGGTACGCAGGATCCAGCCGATGAAGTCCCGCGTTGCCTTGTTGTAGAAGGGGTACTTCGCCATCCCGCGCGTGAAGAGGTGGATGTTGTTGAAAAAGTTGAAGAGTTGCTGGCGGAAGGGGCGGTACGATCCCAGGAGGTAACCCTTCACCATTCCGTTCTGCTCGAGCACGAAAGAGGACTCGGGCTCGATGTCAGTGTAATAGCGGGTCAGGTAGTCGGCGAAGATCTCACGATCCTCAAAAACGGGATCGATCGGCTTGCCCAGGAATCCCGTGTCGCAGCAGAGATGTCTTACTGCCTTCCGGTCTCGCGCCTCAAACCGACGGATGACGACACCTGATGCAAGATTGGAAGAGGAACTGGCCGGCGAGGCTGCTGTGGTTACCGAAGACACCCTATGGGTTGTACGAGGCGATGACTTCGCGGTAAATCGCAAAGAGACGGCCGAACACCTCGTTCCATCCATAACGGCTTCCCACGAATGCAGCTGCCTTGAGTCCCGATGACGCCAGGTCCTGCCCGGCCACAGTCTCGATGGCTGCGGCAAGGGCCATAGGATCATCATCCGCGGACCAGTTGTGAAGTTCGCAGAAAATGATCGCGTCCATGTAACTTCCACGGATGCCCACAACAGGTGTCCCGCAGGCCTGGCTCTCCAGCGTCACGAGACCGAATGTCTCCTTGACCCCGGGATGAACAAAGAGATCGGCGGCACGGTAGATATCGGCAAGATCGGAAGCGCTGTTACAGTAACGCATCCAACTCACCGCACCCGTCTCTTCCTCCAGGCGCTGGAGCGTGCCGCGCAGCATCCCGTCACCCACCACGGCCAGGTGGTAGCGACCAGGCGCATTTTTATGGAGGAGAGCGAAGGCGTTGAGCAGTTGGCGCACATTCTTCTCAGGACTTAACCGCCCGACATAAAGCAAGACCTGGCGGTCCTTCGGCCATCCAAGGCGTGTGCGGGCAGTCCTTCCACGATCCGCGTCAGGATAAAAGACTGCCGTGTCGACACCGAGTTCCAGCGTCTCAATGTTCTCAAGCCCCCACTCTTGCAGGAGCTCCGACAGACCCTTGCTGGGAACAAGGGTGCGCTCGAATTTATTGTAGAGGGAGACCGCGTATTTCCGGCCGATCTCCTCGGCCATCATGACGGAGATGGAGCCGAAATACTTGGCCACGGATCGGAGCACCGCATCGGGAAAATGGGAGTGGTAGAAACCGACGGTCGGAATGCCAAGCGCGCGCCCCGAGGCGAGTGCCTTCCACGCAACTTGGTAAGGATCCCCGGACTCGATCAGATCGGGTTGCTCCCTCTCCAGCGCCTCCTCGATGAGATTCAGATTGATGAGCGCCCGGTAGCGTGAGGTTCGTGATACAAGGGGTGACTCGATGGTGTAAACCGTCTGGAGACCCTCGATGCGACGTTCGTTTTTTTCTCCCGGAATAATGAGCACATGCCTGTCACCCGCGACCTCAAGATGCTTCGCCTTTTCCGCGACATAACGCCTGACCCCTCCCGAAAAAGGGCTGTAAAATTGCGTGAGATCGCAGATGACCATGATTCAAACCGGCCGGGCAAACCGACCTGGCCGATCTTTAGATGCCGGCGAGCCAGCGTTCCGCGTCAATTGCAGCGGCACATCCCATGCCGGCGGCCGTGATGGCTTGACGATAAACCGAGTCGGCGCAATCTCCGGCCGCGAAAACCCCGGGAATGTTGGTGCGGCTGCCCTGCGCCAGCGTCAGGTAACCGGCCTCATCCATGGCAAGCTGACCCTTGAAGATCTGTGTGTTAGGGGTGTGTCCGATCGCGACGAACACGCCGGAACAGGCGAGCGTGCTGGCCTCACCCGAAACAAGGTTCTTCAGACGAACGCCGGTCACGCGTTTTTCGGAAACATCGAGCACCTCCTCGACGACAGAGTTCCAGACGGGAGTGATCTTCGGATTGGCAAGTGTTCGCTCCGCCATGATGCGGGAGGCGCGTAGGGAGTCGCGGCGGTGGATGAGATAGACCTGGGAGGCGAACCGGGTCAGGTAGCTGGCCTCTTCGCATGCCGAATCGCCCCCCCCGACCACGACAAGCGGCTGATTGCGGAAGATAGGAAGAGCGCCGTCGCAGGTCGCGCAGTAGGTGACCCCTCTGTTCTCGAGCTCATGCTCTCCGGGGACGCCAAGGTGGCGGTGCCCGGCGCCGACCGCAACGATCACACTCCGAGCCTCGATCACCTTGCCGTCGACGGTGATTTTGAATGGTGTTGAGGACAAATCGACCTCCTCGACGCGGCTCAGATACTGGATACGGGTGCCGAAGCGCGTTGCCTGCTCCTGCATCTCGGTCATCAGCTCGGTTCCCTCGATTCCGTTGCGGAAACCGGGGAAGTTCTCGACGCTCGACGTCGTGGTGAGGAGACCTCCCGGTTGTTGCCCGGTGATGAGTAGCGGACTGAGATTGGCTCTCGCGGTGTAGATTGCTGCGGTCCATCCGGCGCATCCGGATCCGATGATGACGACTTGTTCCATCACGTGATGTTAAAACCTGAACACCGAAACCTGAAACCTGAAAATCGGATTTCTCCGTTAAAGTTCCGGTGCAAAAGGTTCGGGCCAGCCTTTGGGGAGGCGGAGCGGCTTTCCTTCCGGCATCTTCACGAACGCAAGTGCCTGTTGGCAGGTGATCAGGAGCGCACCGTCACGGGGGCGCTTGATCTCAAAATGACACCGGAACCGCGCGGGCGTCGCTTCGCCGAGGCGACCATGAACCTCGAGTTCATCTCCCAGGATGGCGGGCCGCCTGTAGTCGATCTCCGTACGCACCACCACGGGATAGACCGACGTTCGGGCCATCCGCTCCCAATCCATTCCCAGCTTTACGGCGAGCAGGGTGCGGGCTGTCTCGATGAAACGAAGGTAAGCGATGTTGTGAACGACACCGCCTGCATCGGTGTCGAAAAACATGACCTGGACGGGCGTGATGATCATCGAGGGTGTCATCGTGTTCAAATCGACTCCAGATGACCCTCTCTTAGGTAAAGCTGACGATCGCCCAGGGTGGCGAGCGCCGGATCATGAGTGACGGCAACGAACGTCCGACCATCCTGTTTGGCAAGCCCGAGGAGGAGTTCGATGATTCCGGCTCCGGTTGCCGCATCGAGGTTGCCTGTCGGTTCGTCGGCAAAGAGGATGCCGGGATCGTTGACCAGCGCACGGGCGATCGCCACGCGCTGTTGCTCCCCGCCGCTGAGTTGCGATGGAAGATGGTCCAGGCGTCCGACTAGGCCGACCCGATCAAGCAGACTGCGGGCATGCGCTTCGTTTTTCCTGCCACCGAGCATGGAGGGCAGGAGCACATTCTCGAGCGCCGTCAGCTCCGGCAGCAGGAAGTAGGATTGAAAGACAAATCCCATGCGGCGGTTACGCAGCAGGGCCTCACGATCCCCCTTGAGCGCAAAAAGCTGTTCCCCCTCGAACTCGACGCTTCCCTCCCGGGGATGCTCAAGGCCGGCAAGGATGTAGAGAAGCGTCGATTTGCCCGCCCCGGAAGCACCCCTCAAGAAGACCACCTCTCCCCTGGCCACATCCAGGTCGACACCCTTGAGAACCTGCAGCTTTGTTTCTCCAAGATCGTAGGTCTGGCAAAGGCCTCGGGCACGGAGATGGGGAGTGGCGGCGGATGCATTCATGACTCAATCCCCGAAGACTATCGCGCGCGATCCGTGCACCACGACACGGTCATCGACATGGAGACGGACGCCGCGTGCAAGGGCTAGGCGCTCGCAATCGCGGCCGAGACGCCGCATCTCGCCGGGCGTGTGGAAGTGTTCGATCGGGATCATCTCCTGATGGATGATCGGTCCGGCATCCAGCTCGGAGGTGGCGTAGTGGCAGGTTGCTCCGATCAGCTTCACGCCGCGGTCATAGGCCCTGCGGTAGGGGTCGGCCCCGGCAAAAGCCGGCAGGAGCGAGTGATGGATGTTGATGACGCGATTGTGATGCTCCTCGCAAAACCATGAAGGCAGGATCTGCATGTAGCGGCAGAGGACGGTGAGTTCTCCCGAAACATCGCAAATGGCATCGCTCAGGCGGCGGAAGGCCGCGTCCTTGCCGGCATCATCCGCCGGAATGGGGATATGAAGGAATGGCAACCCCTCCTTCTCCACGGATCCCCGCAGGTCTTCATGATTCGAAATGACGAGGGGCACCTCGATGTTCATTTCCTTGGAACGCCACCGCCAGATGAGATCGGCAAGGCAGTGGTCCTCCTTGCTGACAAGGAGGACGGTCCTTAACGGCTTGGAGCTGTCACGGATCGACCAGCTGGCATTGATGCTGACCGCAATCGGAGCGAAGGCGGTTCGCACCGACTCCAGGGTCACACCCTCCGGAATCTCGAAGGCAAAGCGGGCAAGAAACCAGCTGTTAATGGTATCGGTGAACTGGTTCACCTCGATGAAGTTGCCACGTTGCTCGGCGACAAAACCGGTGATCGTTGCGAGAAGCCCAACCCGGTCCGGACAATCCAGAGTCATGAGCAGTGTCGTCGAGAATGGCATGAAGGGGAAAATATGAAGGATGAGGGAGGCATTGTGAAAGAGCAAAGGACAACCTCGATCCCCCCGCGAACGCCCGCAGGCAGTTTCAGCTTTCAGCTTTCAGCTTTTCAGCTTTTTCTCTCCCTATGGCCAACATCCATATTGCGCGCAACCATCAATCCCTCGGCTCCTTCAGCGAGGACGCCGTCCGCGAGGGCATTCACTCGGGGCGTTTCAACGCCGGTGATCTTGCCTGGCGGGAGGGTATGTCCGAATGGAAGCCTCTCGGTGAGATGGCCCCCCAATGGGGCATGGAACTTCCCGCTCCAACCTTGGATTCGATCGTGAGGCTAGAGGTAACTCCTGAAGTCATCGAGGGATCCGGCCCGGCTTGGGAGGATCGCGAGTCTCTCGGTTTTTTCGCGGCGCTCTCCCAGACCATCGGGGATGTGCTTTTACGCCCGACCCAGACATTCGCTTCCATGAAACACACGGGCGGCCTCACCAACCCCCTGCTCTATCATGTGATCCTCGGCAGCGCGATGTACGCAGTCACCGCATTCTACCAGATTGCGATGTCCTCGCTGAACCCGGCGGTCTTTGCCCCCAAGCTCTCCCACGCCTCGGGCTCCTCCTTTTCCGTGGCGTTGATCGGCTCTGTTCTTCTCTCCCCGGCGCTCTACGTGATCAGCGCTTTTATCTCAGCGGGCATCACCCATCTTTGTCTAAAATTATTGGGTGGCGCCCATAGACCGTTTGAAACAACGTTCCGGGTGACCTGCTACGGGTACGCCAGCGCCATGGTGCTCAATCTCATCCCGCTTTGCGGAGGGTTGATCGGCGTCGTCTGGGGTGCTTATGCGGTCATCATCGGACTCAAGGAAGCTCAGCACACGGAGGGCTGGAGGGCGACGCTAGCCATCACGCTTCCAGGACTTCTCTGCTGCGGTCTCCTGCTCCTTGTGGGGGCCGTGGCCGGGGTTGGAATCGCGGAGTTGAGCCATCAGATGGGTGGCGGCATGCCCTCACTCCCCAAGCTTCCATAATTCCTTGCGGTTCCCTCGGTTCATTTGGCGACCACTCTTTCCCGGTGAACATGATCCGGAACTGACTTGGGGACTGGTTGTCGTCCTCGGAGGCATTCTGGCCGCGGGCTGGCTCCTCAGCGGGTTTCCAACACCACTCTGTCCACTTCATACATTAACCGGCCTTCCCTGCCCCACATGCGGGATGACCCGCGGTCTTCGCTGCCTGCTTCATGGAAACGTTGCTGCGGCCTTTCTTTTTAACCCGCTGCTCATTCTGGCTATTTTTGGAATGGCACTTTATCTTGTTTACAGTGTGGTTGTTACCATTGCGGGGCTTCCGCGTTTAAGGGTAGAACCAATCCCTGAAAAAACGGCTTTTCTGATACGAATCGGAGTGGTCGTCCTCATCGCGGCCAACTGGACCTACTTGATCGTGCGGGAACGGATTTTTAACTAAAACGCACGGCGGGAGATTTCTCCTCCTGCAGGGCGCACAGGAGATTGATGGCACTGTCGCCGAGTATTCTCCGCATCGCTCCGAGCGCCAACTCCTCGCTGTTACAGTCCCTGCTGAGGTGGCCCAGCAGAAGATGGCCAAGGCCGTCGTGGCGGATCCGGGAGACGGTTTCAGCCGCCGCAGTGTTAGAGAGATGGCCGTGGCGGGACTGGATGCGTTGCTTGATCGACCATGGCCGCTTTGTGTCTTTCTCGAGAAGTTGCTCGTCGTAATTTGCCTCGATCAGGAGACCGTCGACATCGCGTATTGATTCGGTGACCAAGGTAGTGGCGTGACCCAGATCGGTTAGGAATCCAAAGGAATGAGTCCGCTCGCGGATCACGAAGCCTACCGGTTCAACCGCGTCGTGCGGCACCAGGAAGGAGCGCACGGTTGTTCCCTCCAGGGCGAACTCGGCCCCGCTTTCAAAGATCTTCCAGCCGCCGAAGTCAGTCACTTTGTCCCGGAGAACCGCTGCCGTCTGACGATTGCAGTAGATCGGGGTACCATGCTTCTTGGACCACTGGGGGAGCCCCTTCGTGTGATCCCCGTGCTCATGAGTCACCAGAATGGCGCAAAGGTCACGGGGTTCCACGCCGCAACTTGCCAGCCTGAGCGTCAACTCCTTGGTGCTGAGCCCCGCGTCCACAAGGAATGATGCCGTGTCGGTTCTTACCAGCGCGGCATTGCCGCCACTGCCACTGGCAAGGATGGTGATCTCGAGCATGGAGGGAAGAATGAGTCCTGCCGTCGTACCCTGCTAGGCCTTTTGCAAAAGGTTCCCAAGCGAGGTGGAGACCTCCTCCACGGAAATATCGGTCACCTCGCGACTTGCAGGATGAAGAACCACGGAAGGCACCTTCCATGGACCCCAATGCTCGGGATCGGAATCCCCGAAGAGGCAGACCATCGGCTTGCCCAGTGCAGCCGCCAGATGCATGGCACCTCCATCGCTGCAGACCATGGCATCACAGAGTGAGAGTGCCGCGATCAGGTCCTCCAGTCGCTCCGTTACCACGGGATGCACCGGCAACCCCGCCGTAGCGGCAAGAACTTCCCGGGCTTTTTCATCATCCCCGGGATGGGTGGCATTGTCAGCGGATCCGGGTGACCAGAATAACAGAATCCTTGCGCCCAGCCTCTCATCAAGGGAGCGGGCCAATTCGGCAAACCGCCCCGCAGGCCAGCGCTGGGATGGTTTGCGGGCACTGAGATGGAGGGCGATCACCGGACCGGCATGCCCGCTCCAGTCATGAGGCATCGCACTCCTGATCTTTTCCACACGAGCCTCCTCGGTCATCAGTCGAGCCAAGGGAGTCTCAAACCTTAATCCCATCCTGACAAGCTGATGGCAGCACTGCTCGACATGATGAGGACCACCGACCGCATCCCCCTCATCGCGCACGAGAATTTTCCCAGCTCCGATCCACTTGGCGAAACGAAGCGAGCTTCTCTGCGGTCCTCCGGGGAGGAGGATCCAGTCGAAGCGTTGTTTGCGGAGCGTCCAGATGGTCTTCACCCGGCTCCAGAGGATGCCGACACGGCTTTCCCCCCGCTCCAGATGCTTCGCCTTGGTATAGGAGAAGAGTGCGTCGATGTCGGGATTGCCCGCCATCACGGCCTGATTGTAGCGGGTCACCAGTGCCGCAATGTAGGCCGTGGGGAGCTGTTCCCTGAGGGCACGGATGAGGGGGGTGGTGCAGACCAAGTCCCCGATATTGTCCCGACGGATGACAAGAATGCGGGGTGCTTTTTGGGGAGAGTCCATGGTGAAAAAAACGTGGTGCGCCCGGCAGGAATCGAACCTGCTACCAAGGGTTTAGAAAACCCCTGCTCTATCCGATGAGCTACGAGCGCGAAATGTCAGACCGCGGCGGGCACTCCCTGCTCCATGGGTGCAAGGTCGATGGCGCGCAGCAGATCGAGATCTTCATTGGTGCCTGGATTGGCGGCCGTCAAGAGTTTGTCTCCGTAGAAAATGGAGTTGGCCCCCGCAAAGAAACAGAGCGCCTGCCCCTCGCGGGTGAGGCGGGTGCGTCCTGCGGACAGTCGGATGCGAGCCTTCGGCAACATGATCCGGGTGGTGGCGATGAGGCGAACCAGTTCGAAGACATCGACAACGGGTTGCTGTTCCAGCGGGGTGCCGGGCATCGACATGAGGCAGTTGATCGGGACGCTCTCGGGCGGGGGATTGAATCCGCAGAGGACTTCCAGCATCCGCAGACGATCGCGCTCGGTCTCACCCATTCCGATAATACCGCCGCAGCAGACGGCCATGCCGGCCTTCTGCACGGAGGAGATGGTGTTGAGGCGGTCGTCGAAGGTGTGGCTGGAGACGATCTGGGGATAGAACTCCGGGGAGGTGTCGATGTTGTGGTTGTAGGCGGTGACGCCGGCCTCCTTTAGCTGGCGGGCCTCCTCATCTCCAAGCTGACCGAGGGTCACGCAGACCTCCATGCCCAGCTTGCTGACTTCACGGACGGTCTGGAGCATCGAGTTGAAGCGGCTGTCGCCGGATTTGACTCCTTTCCAGGCGGCTCCCATGCAGAAGCGCGTCGTGCCGCTCTCCCGGGCTTGTTTGGCCAGGGGAAGGATTTCATCGCAACCCATGAGCTTTCCGGCCTTCACCCCGGTGTTGTATCGTGAGCTCTGCGCACAGTAGGAACAGTCCTCGCTGCAGCCGCCGGTCTTCACGCTGAGCAGGGTGCAGAGCTGCACATTGTCCTCGTCCCAGTTCTGGAGATGGATGGAGCGCGAACGCTGGATGAGGTCGAAAAACGGGGAACGGTAGATTTCCTCCAGCTGGGCGATGGAAACGGGGTGGGATTGGGTGCTCACAATCGGGTCAGCTTAAGACAGGGAGGCCGGTCAGTAGAAGTGTTTTGCGTTCCGAAAATATCACCAGGTCAACCCGTCCATGAAGTCGGCTTTGCCTCCGTGCGCCCCCTGCGGTTTTCCTGCTTTCGTGGAGTGCGATTCCCTGGCGATCTTGAAATCGATCTGCTGCTTGAAGGGATCGACACGGGCGACCTGAACCCGCAGTTCATCGCCCGCCTTGAGGATCTTCCGGGAGTGTTTGCCGATGAGCCGGGAGCGGGTGGCATCGAAGATGTAGAAATCGTCATCCATCGAGGAGACCGGCACCAGCCCGGTCATCATCGCCTCGGGAAGTTCCACCAGCAGGCCGTAGTTGCGGGCCTCGATTACCTTGGCATCAAAGGAGGGGGCGACTCCGCCGTGGGTCGCGGCCTCGGCAAGCTTGCCGAAATATTCCAGTTTCTTGAGCCGTACCGATTCCTTCTCCGCATCGGCTGCGGTGCGCTCGGTCGTGGAGAGATGTTCGCTGACCGTGGCAAGGTCACCCGACGAGGGACCCTGCTGCTTCGGGTCCAGGTCGCGGCCCAGCGCACGGTGGGTGAGCAGGTCTGCATAGCGGCGGATGGGGCTGGTGAAGTGACTGTAATCGGCCTTGGAGAGCCCGAAATGCCCGATGGGATCGGGGGAATAGCGCGCGCGCTTAAGGCTCTTGAGCAGGCCGATCTTGAGGGCGCCGGCGTATGGCTTACCCTTCAGCCCGTCGAGCAGCTTCTGAAGTTCGGCGCGGTTGCTCAGATCCCCGGCCTTCACACCGTAGGATGCGGCAAGCTCCCGGTACTCGTCCAACTTGTCCGGTTCCGGATTCTCGTGAATGCGGTAGATGTTGGGCTGCCTCTTGCGCTTGAGGTGACGGGCGACCTGTTCGTTGGCCAGCAGCATGAGTTCCTCAATCAGCTGGTGGGAAATGTCATTCTCGACCAACTCGAGCTTCACGGGATGCCCCTCGTCATCGAGCCACACCTTGACCTCGGGCATCTCCAGATCGAGTGCCCCGGCAGCGAATCGCCTCTTCCGAAGCACCGAGGAACAGTCCCACGCGGCATGGACGCGCCTGCTCACTTCGTCGGTCGGTTTTGATTCAAGCAGTGCCAGGGCCTGACGGTAGGTGAGACGCGCACTGCTGCGGATGACCGAGCGGCCGAATCGCACCTTGCGCACACTGCCGTCGCGGTTGATCTCGGCAAAGACACTGAAAGCCAGGCGGTCCTCGTCGGGCCTTAGGCTGCAGAGGCCGTTTGAGAGATTTTCAGGAAGCATCGGAATCACGCGATCGGCCAGATAGACGCTGTTGCCCCTCTTGCGGGCCTCCTTGTCGAGGTCCGTGCCGGGCTTCACATAGTGGGAGACATCGGCGATATGAACGGCAACGTCCCATCCGTAGCCCGTGGGCTGCACCTCGATGGCGTCATCGAAGTCGCGGGCCGTGTCCGGGTCGATCGTGATGATGCTGTGGTCTCGCAGATCCTCACGCCCCTCGAGATCACGGGGCGTGATGGCGCCGCCGAATTTTTCGGCCTCGATGCTCACGGGGGCGGGAAACTCGCGCGGCAGCCCGTGCTTGTGGATGACCGAGAGCATGTCGACCCCGGGCGCATTGGCATCCCCGAGCACCTCGACAATGCACCCCTCTGGGTTCTCCTGACTGTTCTCCCAGCGGTCGAGACGGGCCACTACTTTCTCACCCAACTTGGCTCCCTCGGGAGAGGGGACATAGAGGGTCCGGGGAAAGCGCGGATCGTCGGCGACGACGTGGTAGAAGTTATTCGTCTTGCGGAGCGTTCCCACAACGGGTGTGCCAGCCCGCTCCACCACCCTGATGATACGCCCTTCTTGGCGGCCATCCCGACGCGGGCGGCCATGGAATCTGGGTTGATGAATGAGCCGGGCGACGACACGGTCGCCATTGAGCGCGGTGCCGAGATTATCCGCGGAAACAAATAGGTCCTTTCCCCCCTCCTGATCCGCCAGCACATGACCTGATCCGCCGGCATGGATCTGAAGCTTTCCGGTGAAGAGATCGGCGCTCTCGGGAAGGATGTAGTGATCGCGCCGAACCCGGACGATGCGCCCCTCCCGCTCCAAGGCGGACAAGGTTTGGTCAAGCAGCGGAAGATCGTCGCGGTTCATCCGCAGCGCGCGGGCAATTCCCGCGGCTTGGAGCGGCTCCCCCTCAAGCAGGGGGAGCAGGTCGGCGACCAACCGCTCATTCAGGGGCCCGGCTTCCCGGAAAGGTTGCCGCATTGTCTTTTGGATACCCCTCTTTCCAGGGCGAGCCCCGCTTTTGGGGGCAACCCGATGATCACTTAGAGGTCCTTTTTCAATATTTGTACCATTTGATCTCTTCGATCTGTTCGGTTTGGATGAAAACTTCTGCCCGGTATGTTTCGAGCGTTTTGCATTCTTCTGTCCGCTGGAGCTGTTCTTGGGCACGCATCACCATCGGATGCTTTCTCCCCCCAGCAAACAAGAAAATGCTTGTCCCGGATTGCAGTCAGCGGAAAGTAGCACCATGCGTCTCCTTCATAACTATTTACCCAGCAGCAGAAAAGCCTCCACGGGATTCACCCTGATCGAACTCCTGGTTGTCATCGCCATCATAGCCATCCTGATGGCCCTGCTTTTCCCAGCCGCCGGCAACGCACTCAATTCCGCCAAAAAGACCACGGCAAAAAATCAGGCCGTCCAAGTTGTCACGGCAATCACTGCCTATGAAACCGAGTATGGCCGTCTGCCCAACTTCTCGGGAACGAACATGGCCCTCACCAACATCTCCATGCTTTGCTCCACAAACGACAGTGCCAACAACCCGCGCGCCGTCATCTTCATGGAAGTAACGGCTTACAAGCCCGGAAAGGGTGGAACCAATTCCACCGGATTCTGCGATCCTTGGGGAAATGTCTACTCGGTGGCACTTGATACGAACTACGCGAACACACTCCAGAATATGCCGTATCAGACAACGGTTGGAGGCGCGGTAACCTTAGGCACTAATCTGACCAAGCATGTCGGCGTCTGGACGGTCTTCACCAATTCCGGAAAGAACTACTTGATCAATTCCTGGGACTAAGTTTTTGCGGGTGTGGTTCAATGGTAGAATGTGGGCTTCCCAAGCCTGAGACGAGGGTTCGATTCCCTTCACCCGCTCTCTTTTAATTAACGCATTGGCGTGTTGCGTATCGCTCGCCCCGCAAGTTTTTCTTCCGGTCAGTTTTTAAGCGGCACCTCGGCCGCCTTGTGCTTTGCATCCAATAGCTTCATCCCCTGATGGATATACATGGCTGTGTACATCTTTCGGAGATCGGCGTTGCTGGTTCGGACGATTTCCTGCGCCGTCAGATGAGGGTGCAATGGCTGTAGGTCACTGAGGATCCGCTGGACGATCGGATCCTTGGTCGGATCGGGGGCAGCTTTTATTGTCGAAGTGGAGGTTTTGGATTTCGACCATGCTGGCGCGGAGGTTGCAACAATGCATGCCGCAGTCACGAGTGGCAGGAGTCGACGCATGGCTAGGGAAAGGCGCTATTTCTTCAGTGCGTCTCGGATCTCGGTTAGGAGCTCCTCGGTTTTTGTAGGCTTCGCGGCGGCCTCTTCTTTCCTCTTCAGTGTATTGATGACCTTGACCAAGGCGAAGACACAGGCACTGATGATCAGGAACTCGATCACCGTGTTAATGAAGCTTCCATAAGCCAGAATCGCGGCCCCATCCCTCTGGGCATCAGCCAGCGTGGCGTAATGCTTTCCATTGAGTGGCAGGTAGAGATCCGAAAAGTTGATGCCCTTCAGAACCAATCCGATCGGCGGCATGATGATGTCACCGACCAAGGCGGTGACGATCTTGCCAAAAGCGGCTCCCATGATCACGCCGATGGCGAGATCAACGACGTTGCCTCGGCTGATAAACTCCTTGAATTCGGAGAAAAACTTGGAGGAGGTTTCGACGACTTTTTTGGGCTCTGGTACGGGAATCATAGTATCAAAAAGGCTCTTTCTACTTGGCGGGCGCGTGCTGAATCAGCTCCACCTCGTATCCCTCGGGTGCATCGATGAAGGCGATGACCGAACCGGATGAGGTACGATGGGGACCGTCGCTGAGAGGATAGCCCTTCCCTGCGGCCTCCTTCGCGAAGGATTCGAGATCCACCACTTCAAACGCGAGATGGGTCAGGTCAGGTCCGACCTGCACCGGACCGCTGGCGTTATATTCGCAGATTTCGATTTCCTCGTCGCTGCCGGGGGCCTTCAAAAAAACAAGTTTGGAACCCCTGCCGCTCTCACTGCGCCGCACTTCCTGCAGACCAAGAACGTCGCGGTAAAAGGAGACGGTTTTTTCCAAGTCTGAGACTCTGTAGCGGGTGTGGAGGAGTTTGGTGATCATTGGTTGAGACTCTAAAGGTTCAGACTTCAGGCTGTCAGGAGAAAATCACGACGCGAGGACTTGGGAACATCCTTGTCTCGAGGGCCGATCTTTTCCAACCTTGTGGGCAGATGTCGTTTCTTCAATCTGTTTACGCAAAACTCCGCCGTCATCCCAAGAGGATCGTTTTCCCCGATGGCAATGATCCGCGCGTGATCCGTGCGGCGCGGATGTTCAACGATCGGGGTCTGGGCGTGGCGATCCTCATCGGCAAGCGCGATGAGATCGAAGCGGTGGCTGCCGCCAATTCCGTCTCGCTGGAGAAAGTGGCTGTCGTGGATCCGGAGACATCCTCGGAAATGCCACGCTTCCTCAAGATGGCGGCGATGCTCGAGCGTTACAAGGGCATGGAAGCCGGCGATCTTCGCAACCTTCTGGAGACTCCCAACTACTTTGCCTGCATGATGCTTCAGCATGGTCTTGTGGACGGTCTTGTCGGGGGCGTGGGCTCCTATTCCTCCTCGCTCTTTCGCCCGCTCCTTCAGCTGATCAAGCCCCTGCCGCATGCTCCCGTGGTCTCCGGGGCAATGGTTGTCGAGGTTCCCCGCCACGAGTATGGGGATGAAGGTGTGCTCTTCTTCGCGGACTGCGGAGTGGTGCCAGAACCGACGGTCGACCAACTTGCGTCCATTGGCGTTCAGACCGGACTTCTGGCACGCCAGGTCTTTGGCAAGACCCCCCGCATTGCTTTCCTGAGTTTTTCCACGCATGGGAGCGCATCTCATCCCTCCGCCACGAAAATGGCCGCCGCTGCAGCCCAAGCCAGGGAGCTGGCAATCCGTATCGGAGGCGCCGATAGCCTGGATCATCCGATGGAGATCGACGGGGAGCTCCAGGGGGACACGGCTATCGTGCCGGCCGTCGCCCAGATCAAACTTCCCGATAGCCTGGTGGCGGGAAAAGCCAATGTCCTTGTCTTCCCGGATCTGAACTCGGGCAACATCGCCGCAAAGTTGGTCCAGTACCTTTCAGGAGCCAGGGTTTACGGCCAGATCGTTACCGGACTCTCCCGCCCTGCCGCGGAGCTCTCCCGCGGCACACTCAGCGAGGACATTGCCGCCGTCGCAGCAATCATCGGCTTGCAGGCGATCGAATACCGCAAACTCTATCCCCTGGAGGGTAACGGGATTTGAGCACGAAGCCCCGAAGAGTCCATTTCCTGGGAATCTGCGGCACGGCCATGGGAGCCGTGGCCGTCGGCATGAAGGAGCAGGGATGGATGGTGAGCGGTTCGGATAACCAGGCCTATCCGCCGATGAGTGACTTTCTGGCGGCGCGCGGGATCGAGGTGTGCTCGGGGTTCAGCCCTGAAAACCTTCCGAAGGAGGAGGCTCTGATTGTGATCGGCAACGCCATTTCACGCGGTAATCCCGAGGTGGAAGCCGTCCTGAACCGCAAACTCAACTATGCGTCGCTACCCGAAGTCCTGAGGGCTTACTTCCTGAAAGGTCGGCATAATGTCGTTGTTACCGGGACCCACGGAAAGACGACCACGACCTCTATGACCACATGGATCATGGAGTATGCGGGAAAAAATCCCTCCTATCTGATCGGAGGCCTCCCCGCGAATCTGGGACAGGGAGCCTGCCTGCGGGATCCCTCCTCCTCACGACACTTCGTGATCGAGGGGGACGAATATGACACCGCGTTCTTCGACAAACGTTCGAAATTCCTGCACTACCTCCCCGAGTTGGTGATCGTGAACAACGTGGAATTCGATCACGCCGATATTTTCGAAAACCTCGATGCCATCAAACTGAGTTTCCGCAGGCTTCTCAATGTGGTGCCCTCGGAGGGCATGGTGCTGATCAATGGCGATGATCCAAATTGCATCGATATTTCGCAGAACTGCCAGGCGCCGATCGTGGAGGTCGGCTTCTCAGAAAACTCGGGCAACCGTATTCTTCATCCCTGGCAGCGGGATGGCCGGAGCGGCTTCGAGCTCTTCGGGGAGAAATTCGAGCTGGCGATGTCCGGGGAGTTCAATATCCGCAACGCCGCCATGGCGGTCTCGGCAGCCCACTTCTACGGGATTCCAACCCGGACTATCCGTGAGGCCCTGTTGGAGTTTCGTGGCATCAAGCGTCGTCAGGAAGTGCGCGGCGTGGTCGGCGGCATCACCATCATCGACGATTTCGGCCATCACCCCACGGCGATTCGCCAGACACTGGAAGGACTCTCCCTGCAGTATTCGGGATCCCGGCTTTGGGCTCTCTTCGAACCGCGATCCAACACGACGAGACGCGCGGTCTTTCAGCAGGAGTTCCCGAAAGCTTTTGCCGCCGCCCATGGCGTTGTCATCGGTGAGGTGAACCGGGCCGCCGATCTGAAGCCCGAGGAGCGCCTCGACGCCGATCTTCTGGTCTCCGACCTCGTGAAGGCCGGCAAGCCTTCCTTTCACGAACCCTCTGCCGACAGGATCATCGAAAAACTCCGCCCTCAGTTGCAGAAGGGCGATGTTCTCGTTGTCCTGAGCAACGGCGCTTTCGACGGTCTGCACGCGAAGCTTCTTGCGGCCTTGGCCTGAGAAGCGCATGCGCCCATCCCTCCGTGCCCGGCTGCCGTATTGAGATCAAGGCTGTTCCGAGTGCTCCCCGAAGCGAGATTGTTGGTTGGCTGGGGGAGACGTTGAAGGTGAAGGTTCAGGCTCCACCCGAGGAAGGAAAAGCAAACGCGGCACTCTGCTCCTTGATGGCTGCAACTCTGGGCGTGCCCAGGCGTTCTGTCCGCATCGATCTTGGTGTCACATCCCGTAAAAAGCTGCTGCTGATAGATGGTCTCTTGTTGGAGGAAGTCTATGCAAAGCTGCCTCCAAGGCGCTCCCCGTAGACCGCAAGCATGCCTGTGGCTACAGGACAGGGCCAAGTTATTCACAGAGCTTCTTCCTTGGCTTTAAAGGAAAGATAGCTTGTAGAAGCTGATTTGATGGGAAGTTACGGAATCGCCATCGAAAAATCTCTGATGCGGAGATGATCAGAAGGTGTTCCACGAGATCGAGGGAGATTTGATGCCTAGAAAGCAGCCTTCTCATGTGAAAAGAAGCCCCCTGTTCCACACATGCGATCAGGAGGCCGAACGTCGATGCACACAACTTATTCACAAAACATCCCCATGGGATAAGACTTATGACTTGGCGGATGATGGCTGCTGGGAAAACATCACCACATGGCCAAGCAACGAACCAAACCGCAGTCTGACACCAGGAGCCTTACCCTGCTGGGAGGAGGTCCGCTTCGCCAACTCTCCTCTCCGGAGGAGGCGGTCTTGGAGACCTTTGAAAGCCCTTCCAAGCGCGATTACGAAGTGACGTTTTCCACCAAGGAGTTCACCTCCCACTGCCCCGTGACAGGCCAGCCTGATTTTGCAGAGATCATCATCCGCTATACTCCTGATCGTCGCTGCATCGAGAGCAAATCCCTCAAGCAGTACCTCGGGGCCTACCGTAATCAGGCGGTCTTTGCCGAAGGAATCACCAACAGGATTCTCGACGACGTTGTCCGCGCGATCTCGCCCCGTCGGGCCGTGGTGATCGGCGACTTCTCGCCTCGTGGCGGTATCGGTATCCGTGTTGAGGCTGCCTATGAGAGCCGGAAGATGAAGTCCGCGCGCCGGTGAAGGTCATCGTCCTGCTGAGCGGGGGGATGGATTCCGTCACCGCCCTGCACGATGCCCTTCAATCCCACACTGTGGTCGGGGCACTTAGCTTTGACTATGGGGCCAAACATCATGCCAAGGAACTGCCCATGGCCGCTTGGCACTGTTCATCGATAGGAATTCCTCACCGGATCGTTCCACTTGCTTTCATTGCCGAGGAGTTTTCCTCCGACCTCCTTCAACGCGGCGGAGCAATTCCGGACGGTCACTACGAGGAGGAGACCATGAAAAGCACCGTGGTGCCGTTCCGCAACGGGATCATGCTTTCCATCGCAGCAGGGTTTGCCGAAAGCAACGACGCGGGAGGGGTTGTCATCGCCGCCCATTCCGGTGATCACGCCATTTACCCGGACTGCCGCGAGATATTTATGGATCCCATGGCCCGTGCCATCCGCGAGGGTACGTACGCCCGCATCGAACTGCTTAGACCCTTCATTGCCACGGACAAAGCCGGCATTGTGCGCCGTGGGGCGGAGCTGGGTGTTGATTTTTCCAAGACCTGGTCGTGTTACAAAGGGGGAGACCTTCATTGCGGTACCTGCGGTACCTGCGTTGAGCGGCGCGAGGCCTTTGAGCTGGGCAGGATACCGGATCCGACGCCGTATGCCTCCACTGCTCCTCTTCCGCCGAAACCCCTTCAGAAAAACGCCTGATGCGTATTTCGGAGATTTTCCATTCCATTCAGGGCGAAGGGCTCCTGCTCGGCGTGCCTTCCGTTTTCGTCAGGACATCCGGTTGTAATCTCCGCTGCCGATGGTGCGATACCCCTTACGCCTCCTGGCATGCAGAAGGAGAGGAACTATCGATCGAAGAAATCGTGAAGCGCGTTCTCTCCTATGACTGTCGTCATGTCGTACTCACGGGCGGTGAGCCGATGGTGGCCTCTGGAATCCGGGAACTAGCCTCCGCCCTTCGTGCAAAGGGGAAGCATATCACGATTGAAACCGCGGCGACCATTGCTCCGGAGGGCATTCCCTTCGACCTTGGCTCGCTCAGTCCCAAGCTTGCAAACTCAACACCCGATGCGGATGCCGCAGGCCCCTGGCGGGAGCGTCACGAACAGAGCCGCCTGAAACCCGAGGTGATCCGTCAGTGGCTCGAAGCAGGTGACTGCCAGATCAAGTTCGTTGTCTCGACCGTTGAGGAGCTTCCGGAAATCGAAGAGCTGATGAATGAGGTCGGGGTGGTGCAGGGCTTTGGCCGTGACAAGGTGCTGCTGATGCCCGAAGGGACTGATGCTGAAGTGCTCTGGAATCGGGCGCCGCTGATTGCGGAGATGTGCCTTGAGCATGGGTTCCGGTTTGCTCCCAGAATTCAGATCGACCTTTTCGGCAATACCCGCGGCACTTAGGAAACTTCTCCTGCTCGCATTCTTCGAGCTCAAATAAAGGAGTTGGGTTCTCGGTTACTGATCGTTCTCGGCACGCCTTTCTGAGAAAAATGTTTTCAGGAGTTGCCCGGACTGCTCGCCCAGCACTCCACCGGTGATTTCGCACCGATGGTTAAGTCCGGGCATCTGAAGGATATTGATCAGTCCACCGGCCGCACCCCCGCGCGTGTCATGGCATCCGAAGATGACGCGGCGCAACCGTGCATGCACAAGGGCTCCGGCACACATCGGGCACGGCTCTTTGGTCACATAAAGATCACAATCAGAAAGGCGCCAGTCACCGAGGGCATTCTCCGCCTGGGTGATCGCCAGCATCTCGGCGTGCGCGGTGGCATCCTTGAGCGTCTCCACTTGATTGGCGGCTCGTGCGATGATCCGGCCTTCCCTGACAACGACCGCCCCGATAGGGACCTCTTCTGCCTCATAGGCTTTGACAGCCTGCCGCAGGGCCTGACCCATGAAGTAATCATCGCTCTGAAGATCGATGATCAGCGGCTCCTCCGACGGTTCGTTGATTGAAATGCCCATGCCGTGTTCCCGGTTGACCCTGTTTTCCAATACCTGCTTCTGATGCACTCTACTTTCGAAGTGCCAGGATCTCCGCGGTACGATCCGTTGCTTTAAAGACGGAAGTGCCGGCGACCATCACGTCGGCTCCGGCCTCGCGCGAAAGGGCTGCAGTCTCCGGATCAATGCCACCATCCACCTCGATCAGGAAACCAAGTCCCAAATCCTGCCGAAGCCGATCGGCTTCCCGGACTTTGTCCAGCATGTCTTTCATAAAAGGCTGCCCCCCGAAACCCGGTTCAACCGTCATGATGAGCAGGATATCAAAGCGGCCGAAGAGTTCGCGCGCCTGGTCCAGCGGTGTTCCCGGCTTGATGGAGAGCCCGGCCTTCTTCCCGGCTGCGCGCACCGTATCAAGCGTGACTCCTGCATCATGATTGGCTTCGAGGTGCGAGGTGACGGACGCAACACCCGGAATGGCCATGAACTGTTGGATGTAGCGGTCGGGCCGCTGGATCATGAGGTGAACGTCGAGCGGGAGATTCGTATGGCGGCAGGCTGCCCTGATGATGGGCTCCCCGAAGGAAATGTTCGGGACAAAGTCCCCATCCATCACATCGCAGTGAATCCAATCCGCTCCCGCCTTGGTGACACTGGCCACCTCGTCTCCAAGGCAGCTGAAGTCACAGGCAAGGATGGAGGGAGCGATGATGGAAGCCATGCCGTGATGCGGAACTGAGGTTAACTCTAAATGTGGATCGCGTGACCCAGCGCTGCCTCGGTCGCTTCGAACACCGCTTCACTGAGTGTCGGGTGTGCATGAATCGTGGAGGCGATGTCGTCGTAGGTGGCCTCAAGCGTGATGGCGAGCCCCATCTCTGCGATCATCTCGGTGGCATCGGCCCCGATGATGTGTGCTCCAACCAGCTCTCCGTGAGGCTCGTTGAAAAGCAACTTCACGAACCCGTCGGTCTCGCCGACGGCAAGCGCCTTGCCGCTGGCCTGGAACGGGAACTTGCCGATCTTGACCTTGAGACCCTTTTCCTTGGCCGCGCGCTCCGTTAGTCCCACGCTCGCCACCTGAGGCTGGCAGTAGGTGCAACCGGGGAAGGTGCGCTTGCGGGCGGGAGTCCGCTTGCCGAACATTCCCTCCACGGCCTGAACGGCCTCCCAGCTCGCCACGTGAGCAAGCCATGGCGGTCCGATGATGTCTCCTGCGGCATAAACTCCGGGGATGCTGGTTTCGTAGCGTTCGTTGACCGCGAGGTATCCTTTCTCGTCGAGCTTGAGCGGAGCAGCGCCTCCGGGAAGGAGGGGCGAAACGCCGATCGCCACGAGGGCTACATCGGCCGAAAGTGTTTCATTGGCCCCTCCGGAGACGGTGATTTTCACGCCCTCCTTGGTCACTTCGGCCTTCTCCACCTTGGTGCCTGTCAGGATGCGGATACCCTGTTTGATGAGCGACTTTTCAAGCGCCACGGAGACTTCCGTGTCCTCGACTGGAAGGATATTCGGCATCATCTCGACGATGGTTACCTTGGTTCCAAAGGCGTTGAAGAAGTAGGCGAACTCAACCCCGATCGCACCCGCGCCGATGACGATGATTTCCTTGGGCTGTTTGGCGAGCGCCAGGGCATGGCGGCTGCCTATCACACTGGTTCCATTGAACGGGAAGCCCGGCATCTCTCGGGTCACCACACCCGTTGCAACGAGGATCTTTGCAGCGGAGAGAGACTGCTCCTTTCCATCTGCTCCACGGACTTCGACAACACCGGCCTTGGGGACGCTTGCATCTCCCTTGATGTAGTCGACCTTGTTCTTCTTGAAGAGAAACTCAATTCCTCCGGCGAGTTTGTCGGCCACCTTGCGTGATCTCCCGATCACCTTATCCCAATCGTACTTGAGGCCGGAGACCTCGAGCCCGAAATCGGCAGCGTGGTGTCCGATTAGGGAATAGAGCTCGGCATTCTTCAGCAAGGCCTTGGTCGGAATGCACCCCCAGTTCAGGCAGGTGCCGCCAGCACGCTCTTTTTCGACAACGGCGACGCGTTTGCCGAGTTGGGCGGCGCGGATGGCGCCGACATAGCCGGCGGGGCCGCCGCCGATAACGATGAGGTCGTAGGGTGTCGTGGACATAAGTAGGAAAGAGATTCTTTGCCGCGGGGCAATGCGTCAAAAAGATTCTCTCCCGAGATACCCTCACTCGGGGCGTTGCATGATTTCCAGAAAGACTTTTTGCCTTTCTACGCTATCTTGACGTTGATGGAAGTAACACTAGCCCTATCCGGTGACATTCCGGTCTTTCGACTTTCCGGACGGTTGGATGCGACTACCAGCCCTGTCTTGGAAGAGAGAATCAAACCTCTCTTGGAGGCGCAGGGTAAAAAACTCGTGTTTGATTGCGGCGGTCTCACTTATGTGAGCAGTGCAGGACTCCGCGTTTTCCTTTCCTGCCAGCGTCATCTTAGCGCCCAAGGAGGAGGCGTGGCGTTCTCTTCGCTCTCGGCACCTGTCCGGGACCTCTTCCAGCTCGCTGGACTAGTGGATCTTTTCGTTATCGAGTCGACAGCGGAAGAGGCTGCGGCACGCTTGGGGTAAAGTTTTCCGCAAGCTACGTCCGGGCTAACTCCTCCAAAAGGATCCTGTTCATCCGAATCCCTCCGAGGAAATTCTCGATCAGCATATTCTCGTCGGGTGAGTGGATACGGGAATCCGGGTTGGCGAGGCCCAGCAGGTAGGAATCAACGCCCAGAATTTCCTTTAAGGTAGCCAGAATCGGAATGCTTCCCCCGTCACGGAGAAGAAGGGGTTCGTCACCGAAAGCCTCGGCGAGAGCCTTGCGTGCAGCAAGGCCGTCGCGGGAATTAGGATCGGACTGATAGGCGGCTCCGGAGTGACCGGTCATCACTTCCAGCAACACGCCAGGAGGTGTTTGGGCGCGCAAGTATTCCTCCGCTGCTGCCAGGATAACGTCGGGATCCTGATCGGCAACCAGACGGAACGTAAGTTTTGCAAAGGCTTCTTTGGGCAGGACGGTTTTGGTTCCGGCACCCTGATAACCGCCTCCGATGCCATTGACCTCGGCTGTAGGCCGGGCGCCGATTCTCTCGATTGTCGTGAAACCCTTTTCCCCGAAGAGTTCAACGACACCGGCCAGTTTTTTAATAGCGTTTTCTCCCCCAGTGGCCTTTTCCAAGTCGGCGGCGGCTTCGCGTTCCCAAGGCTCCAGCGGTCGTACGGCATCGTAGAAACCGGGGATCAGCACGCGACCCTCGGCATCATGTAGCGCGGCAATCAGGCGAGCCACCGCGGTTGCGGGATTGGCCACCGCACCCCCGAAAAGTCCGCTGTGCAGATCGCAAGATGGACCACGGACGATCAGCTCCAACGCCGCAATTCCCCGCAGCGCATAGGTCAGCGCCGGTTTATTGCCTGGTGCCATCGCGGTGTCGGAGATGGCAACCAGATCGCAGGCGAGCTCTTCCCGGTGCTCACGGAGGAAGTCCGCTAGGTTCGGGCTACCGATCTCCTCCTCACCCTCGATCAGGAAGATCACGTTGACGGGAAGCGATCCGTTTTTGCGGATCGTCTCCGCCACACCAAGAATATGAGCCAGTATCTGTCCTTTGTTGTCGGCGGCACCGCGGGCGTAGATCCGCCCTTCCTCAATCCGGGGCTCGAATGGTGGCGTAGTCCACCCTTCCAGAGGGTCGGGCGGTTGCACATCGTAGTGGCCATAAATCAGCACTGTCCTTTTGGCAGAATCGCGCTGCGTCGAAGCAATGACTACCGGCGACCCCAGGGTTGGATAGACTGCGGCGTTCAATCCGATTGCTGTCAGCTTTTCACGCAACCACTCGGCACAAGAAACAAGGTCAGGGGCATGCTCTGGCTGCGTGGAAATGCTCGGAAACCTTAGGAAGGATTTGAGTTCCTCCAAGGGATCGACAGGGTTTTGTAAGGACATGGCCCGATCTTAGCATGCGGGGATGTTCTGACGATCCTTCTCGCAGGTGGGTTGCTCCTGCGGTAAGCCTTCTGTCTAGAACACTCAAATATCCCGTGAACCGCACGCTGCTCGTCATTCCCTCTTACAGGGATTCCCGTCGATTGGGACCCTTTTTGAGAGAATTGGTGTTCACCTTACCGGAGCACTTCTCAATTTTGATTTCAGAGGATGGATCCGGCCCAGAGGAGGTCATTAGGATCAAGTCTCTTGTCTCGGAATCGCGTCGCGAATTGACGCACCGTGCGTTACGCGGGCCTGAAATTCTTGAGCCCTTGATTCATCACCCAAACAGCGGCAAAGGAGGTGCGGTTTTTAGAGGTTGGAGAGCTGGCGCCGGGTATGGACTCCTCGCCTTCGCAGATGCTGATGGCGCGGTTTCCGCCCGCGAGATTCTCCGTGCCGAGCAGCATATGCGATCCTCCATCCCCAATATCGACGCCCTCTTCGGCTGTAGGGTCAAGATGCTCGGACGAATCATTCATCGGAGCATGATTCGTCACTATACGGGACGCGTCTTTGCCACACTTGTCTCAATAGTCGGTAATCTGCCGCCCTATGACACCCAGTGCGGGCTCAAGATTCTGACTGCAGAGGCCTTCGAAAAGATAAAACCGTATGCGACGAGCTTAGGGTTCGCATTTGATGTGGAGCTTCTCATGCTCCTTCAAAAAACAGGTAATCGCGTCGTGGAGTTTCCGATCGACTGGGAGGATGTTCCGGGCAGCAAGGTTCACCTTATTGCAGACTCCCTACGCATGGCTCTGGAGGTTTTCCGTATCAGGCGTCGCGTGGACTCCTTGAAGCTGGAGGTAGATCCAAAAACCTGAAGCCTCCAAGAACAAGCATGGTAAATAGGCAGGCGGTAACGAGAGGCTTAAGCCAGATTTTGGTAAGGGGTAAAATCGGACTGAAGTTTTCCTCCGCTATAAGAATACAGAACGCCGCGAGCACCAAACCCCGCGCCGTGGCTCCGCCCAGAAAATCCCTGGCAGCAAGAATCGCTGTAAAACCTGCCAGAATGACGTAGGAATTTTCCTCTGTCCGCGGGTTAAATAGCATCAGGTAGAGTGCGGAGAGGAAGAGAACTCCAAACGCCTGCAGGGTTTGCCTTCCGCGAAAGGCTTTCATCACAAACAAGGAGCATCCTAGCGTGAAGATAGCTGCCAGCCCCCGCACAATGATGCTGAAATCGAGTGACGGTTGAATTCCCCAATGTAACAGCATGCCGAACAAGTCACTGAAATCCGTGAGGGTTGGCTGCCCCGCAAGCATCAGCGTCGTGTAAAAATACCCGTATTGAGCCGTTACGTACGAAGGATCAGGGTGCAAATAGGCTGCCGCAAGAAATACGATGAATCCACCAACCAGCCGCAGGCGCAGCGGAACGTAACATGCCGCGGCCAGAAGCACCGGCACGATGCCGACCGGTTTGAGCATGAGGCCCAGAAGTAGCCAGAGTGTGGCCGCGTTCCAATGAGCCTTTGCGAGATCGGCTACGGCCAGCAACATTAGTGCGGCCAAAGGGAGATTGATCTGCCCGTTCCGCGCACTGGAGAGCGATGCTGGAATAACAAGTAGGGTGGACAGCAGGAAAAGCGCACCTTGATGCTCCTCGTCAAAAAGGCGGGTAACCCTCCAAATGCCGCAAGCCAGAAGTGTTAGGCAAGCAATACGCCAGAGGGGTTCGCCAAGGGGTTTTGGCAGCACCTGAAACGGCGTGTAGATGATGGCCTCCTGGGGAAGGTACAGGTATCCGCTTTGGGTCAAGTTGTAGGGGCTCTCTTTGCCATGCCACCATTTAACAGAGGCCTGCCGATACTCTGGGGTGACGGTCCTGCTATCAGGATGGATCGCAACCAGTGTTCCAACAATCAGCCCGAAGATCACCCAGAGACCAATTCCGAAACTCCAAGCCCTGCGTGAGGGGATGGACCGGAGGGTCTGAATGAAGCGCAACGGCGTAGGATTAGGCCTTCAGCGTGACTCCGAGATCACCGATTTTTCCCAGATTTAATCCGGAAAGAGCGGGCGTTGCGGAGGCCATTTGCTTGAAGAGATCCTCAAGTGAAGAAGCGCCTTCCGCACCAAGACCCTTCAATAGATCATTCAGGATTTCCCAGTCATCACGGGCATGGCCCGGAGCATTAAGAGCGCGGTTGAGTCGTTGGATGCGGCCGTTGACATTGACCATGGAGCCGCGCTTTTCGGCCGAAGCGCTGCCAGGCAACACAATCTTGGAGAATTTGAGGGATTCATTCGGAAGAATATCGAGGGTCACCAGCGAAGCGAGCTTGCTGAGATCGACTTCGCTAAGGCCGCAATGGAGGGGATTTTCACCCATCACCACGAGGGAGGTGATTTTGCCGGCGGCTATTCCCGAAGCGATTTCGGAAAGGCGGGAACCGGGGGTCGCGGAGGTGACTCCGAGGAGTTGAGCCCCGCGGGTGTTGGGATTGCCATCGTCGGAGACAAGGAAGCCATCGCCCTTCTGGGCGCGGGGACGGATATCGATCAGCTCCGTTCCAAGAGTCTTGGCAAGGCGACTTGCCAGGAAAAGCTCCTCGTTGGTCATGCGGCCGGAGGCAATGATCGCCGTGGAGGTGCCTGCGTTGGCCTTGAGCGACGCCACGGCCGCAACGATTGCATCCTTCCAACGAACTGAGCCGCCTTCCACGAGGGGTTCCTTCAGGCGATCCTCGCGATGGATGTAGGTGTAATTCAGGCGGTGCGAGTCGGGCAGCCAGTAGGCGTTCACCGCCTCGTTCTCACGCGGCGTGATGCGGTGGATCTTGTTCTCACGGCTACCGATGAGGATGTTGCTGCCGGTGCCGCAGTTCGTATCGATGGTCTTGGTCTCCTTGAGGAACCAGACGCGCATCTTGAAGCGGAAATCCTTGGAAGTCAGCGCTCCGACGGGACAGATGTCGACGGTGTTGAGGGAATAGTTGCTGTCGAGCCTCTTGCCCGGATGAACCGTGAGATGCGTGTGACCGCCGCGATCGACGAATCCCAGGCAATCATCCTTCGCGACCTCGTCCATGAAACGAATGCAGCGCGAGCAGAGAATGCAGCGCTCGTCATCGAGGACGATCCGCTCACCGATGTCGACATGCTTCGGCTTCTTAACCTTGGGATCCTCGAAGCGGGAGTGATCGTTTCCGTATTCGACCGAGAACTCCTGCAGGCGGCACTCACCCGCCTTGTCACAGATGGGGCAGTCCAGCGGATGGTTGATAAGGAGAAACTCCATGACGCCCTTGCGGCAATCCTCGACCAGCGGGGAATTTGTTCGGACAGCGAGTCCCTCTGAGACCTCGATGGCGCAGCAGATGGCGGGTTTTGGACTCCAGTTGATCAGGGGACGGCCATCCTCCCCAAGCTCCGGCTTGCGGTCGGGACCCATCTTCGGGGTTCCCATCTCGATCAAGCACATGCGGCAGTTTCCCGGGGAGCTTAGTGCGGGATGATAACAGTAATGCGGAACATAGCTTCCTGCCTTCATGCAGGCCTCGATGAGGCGCGTTCCCTTGGGGAACTGTTTCCATTCTCCGTCGACCTGGACATTGATCATGGGAACAGCTGTCTCAGACTTGGGCTCTGCAGTGGTGGCGGTGGCGCTCATCGTTTCAAAAAGGTTTTCTCTGTGGGAAAAGAGAGATCTTTTATGAACACAGGGCCCTTGATGGGCAAGGAAGAAGCCCTGTTATCGCGAGAACCAGGTCAAAAAAACACTCTTCGGCTGCACCTAGCGGCTTGCACGATGCGATCTTCACTCTTAGGCTCCCTGATTCAGATTACCTCAGGATGGGTGGCAGAGTGGTCGATCGCGCACGCTTGGAAAGCGTGTTTACCTTTATCGGTAACGAGGGTTCGAATCCCTCCCCATCCGGGTTTTCCATCCCAAAGAATGCAGATCCGATAGGACCGAGCCACGTCTCGCTTGAAAACACCATGGATCCCTTTGAATCCTATCTGAGCGAACAACTTTCGGAACTTGGGGCAAAAGGCCTTCGCCGTGACCTGAAGGTTATCGAGAGAGCTGCCGGCACAAGCATTACAATTGGAGGCCAGGAACTGATCAACTTTTCCTCCAACGATTATCTGGGACTCGCCTCGCATCCTGCCATCGCCGAGTCAATGGCGACTGCGGCCCAACATTGGGGAAACGGCTCCACTGCCTCCCGACTGATCTGCGGCACGACGGGGGAGCATGCGGCACTCGAGAAAGAGTTGGCAGTGGCTAAGGAGACAGAGGCCGCCTTGGTCTTCTCGACAGGTGTCGCCGCTGCCACCGGAACGATTCCGGCACTCGTAGGCAGGGGGGATGTCATTATCATGGATAAACTGGCTCACGCCTGCCTGATTGACGGAGCACATGCAAGCGGGGCAAAGCTACGTGTCTTTCCTCACAACAATCTAGAAAAGTTTGCGTCCCATCTCCGTTGGGCCCGCGAGACTCATCCCAAGGGAAGAATACTCGCCATCACCGAATCAGTCTTCAGCATGGACGGAGACATCGCCCCGCTTCGGCAACTCATTGAACTGAAAGATCGATACGGTGCCATTCTCCTGCTGGACGAGGCTCATGCAATTGGCGTCCGGGGTGTCGGAGCACGGGGTCTTGCCGGGGAGCTTGGTCTTGGCAACCGCATCGAGATCCAGATGGGAACGCTCGGCAAGGCTCTCGGCGTCTCCGGCGGCTACATTGCGGGTTCACGGGTTCTTGTCGACTTCCTCATCAATCGTGCCCGGAGTTTTATTTTCTCCACGGCGCCCTCTCCAGCCATTGCGGCAGCGTGTCGGGAGTCCCTGCGGATCGTTCAGTCGCCCGAGGGTGATAAACGACGTGCATCACTTCAGGAAAATCTTCGTCTCTTGGGCGCTGAAATGAACATGGATGTGCCCCCGAGCGCCATCGTTCCGTTACTCCTCGGAAGCGAGGAGAGAGCACTTCACGAGGCGGCCCGGCTTCAGGAGGTAGGATTTTTCGTTCCGGCAATCCGCTATCCCACCGTCCCTCGCAATAGTGCCAGGCTACGCGTCACCCTGAGTGCCTCACATACCCCGGAGCAGATCCGGCAACTTGCCCGTGCGCTGAGCAAACCAGGCGTGCAGGCCTAGTATTTAAGCTTATGCCTGGAGCTTCTTTGCGAGGATCTCGCCGGCGAGGGCCGGGTTGGCCTTCCCCTTGGAGAGTTTCATGACCTGGCCCTTGAGGAAGTTGAGGGCGGCTTCCTTGCCGGACTTGTAGTCGGCAACGGAGGCGGGATTGGCGGCGATGACCTCGTCGCAGAAGGCCTCGATGGCCCCGGTGTCGCTGACCTGCTTGAGTCCCTTCTCCTCGACGATGACGGCGGGCTGCTTGCCGCTGACCATCATCTCGGCAAAGACCTCCTTACCCTGGCGACCGCTGATAGAACCGCTCTCGATGAGGGCGGTGAGCTCACCGATATAGGCTGCCTGGATCGGGCACTCGGCGAGGTCGAGCGAGGCGGTGGAGAGAGCGCTGAGGAGATCGTTGATGATCCAGTTGGCAACGCTCTTCGGCTTGGGCGACCCCTTCGCGGCTTTTTCAAAGTAATCGGCAAGCGCGGCATCATCGGCGAGCACCGAAGCGTCGTACTCGCTGATGCCGAAGTCGGCGACAAACCGGTCACGCTTCGCTTGCGGCAGTTCGGGCATGCCGACCTTGGCCGACTCGACGAGTTTGGCAGTACGGACGGGGAGGAGGTCGGGATCGGGAAAGTAGCGGTAGTCGTGCGCCGATTCCTTGATGCGCATGAGGGTGGTCTCGCCGCGGTCGTCATCCCAGCGGCGGGTTTCCTGATCGAGCTTCACACCCTTGCTGACCAGTTCGATCTGGCGCTGGATTTCAAAGGCGAGGGCGCGACGGACGCCGCTGATGGTGTTGAGATTCTTCAGCTCGATCTTGGTGCCGTATTCCTTCTGTCCCACGGGACGGACGGAAACGTTCACGTCGCACCGCATCTGGCCTTTTTCCATGTCAGCGTCGCTGATGTCGCCGTAGACGAGGATCTGGCGGAGGGCGGTGAGGTAGGCGAAGGCCTCCTCAGGGGAGGCGATGTCGGCCTCGGAGACGATCTCCATGAGCGGGGTGCCGGCGCGGTTGAAGTCGATGCCGCTGGCGCTCTCGAGGTGAAAGCTCTTGGCCACATCCTCCTCCAGATGGATGCGGGTGAGGCGGATCGTCTTGCCGGGTGTGGCGATCGTTTTCTGAGCATCCTTCGGGTAGGCCGTCTCGTGTAGCGGGACGCCGCCGCCGAGGCAGAGCGGCTGGTCGTACTGCGAGATCTGGTAGTTCTTCGGCATGTCCGGATAGTAGTAGTTCTTGCGGTCGAACTTGCAGACTTCGGGAATGTTGCAACCGAGCATGAGGCCGGCGCGCGCGGTGAGGCGGAGCGCCTCTCCGTTCATCACGGGGAGCGCCCCGGGAAGCCCGAGACAGGTGGGGCAGGTGTGGGTGTTCGGCTCGGCGCCGTACTCGACCTTGCACCCGCAGAACATCTTGCTCTTGGTCTTCAGCTGGGCGTGGACCTCAAGGCCGATCGTTGCAACGTATTCAGTGCTCATTTCGCAAAATTATTGGGATCATTTGGAGGTGCCGTCCAATGTCGGTTTTGACACCGTGGCGTTTGTAGCGTGATGCGGCTTGGTAGGCGAGCGTGGAGAAGGATTCATACGCACCGGCGTGATCGGTTGAGCGCGCCGGAGCGGTTCCTCGGGTGCCAATGCATAATCAAGGGCTCCCGTCAGATCGAACGCCTTGAGCTGTTCGAGTAGCCGGGGGTCATGGGAGGCGTCGACGACATGCTTGTTCTGGAGGAGGGGGAGGATGTTCTTTTTCTCGGCGGCCTTCTCCAGCTCCGGGTCTTGGATCAAGGCGGCGACATTCGGATTCGTCAGGATTTTCATGGTTCCCGGATATTGCACAAATCTCTCGATGGCCTGTTGGTTGCCCGCAACCATGGAAATCTTCACGATGTCATCATAGAAGGCCGTGGGGAGAGGGTCGGCCTTCTTGAGTGTCTTGCCGGTGACTCCCAGCTCCAAGGACTCTTTCAACTTGATGAGGAACAGAACGGCCTTTTCGCTTGCGAGCGAGCGACCCTCGTTCCGTGCTTGGACCACACGGAGTTCACCGAGGGCTCCCATGCCGCGGATCAGGGTGATGCCAGCCCAGAGGAAGAGCAGTCCGAAAACAGCTCCGCACAAAGCACCCCCAAGACCGAAGCCAAGCCTGATGACGCCTGTATGATCATCCGTTTTCTTGAAGAGCAATCCGGCAACAAACGAAATGCCGAGATAAATGCCGATCCCGACGGTCAGTCCCGCTACACCGGGAGCAATAAGCGGGGGGACCTTTGAGAAAAAGGCAACCACTGTTCCCGTAGCTCCCGCGGCGGTCGAACCGCCGATCCATGCACAAAAAAGAGCCGAAAGCCTTAGCAGTCCGCGCACCGCGCCAAGCCTCCAGCCACGCCAGACCTCCCACACAAAGAAAGCAGCAGCAGCATAGAAAATATAGCGCTGCCACTCTGGGGAGCCGTCAAGGATCATGACAGATTACATTGAAGGAGCGGCGCAGAGGTTGCAACCTCCAGCGCCGCTCCTTGTAACGGGGGAATTCTTAAAGGAAGTTACTCAGCGGCTGCTGCTGCTTCTACGATAGCCTCCTTGGTCTCGTCGCGCAGGGTGCTGTTTGATGCGGCGGCAGGCGGAAGTTGCTCGTCGCGGCCGGTGAACTTGACGCTCAGGAGCTTGCTGATGCCGCGCTCCTCCATGGTGACGCCGTAGAGGGAGTCGGCGCGCGACATGGTGCGCTTGTTGTGGGTGATGACCATGAACTGGCTCTGGCCGATGAAACGATCCAGCAGCTTGATGAAGCGTCCGATGTTCGACTCGTCCAGCGGTGCATCCATTTCGTCGAGAACGCAGAACGGGGAAGGCTTCACCATGTAGATGGCGAAAAGAAGCGCCACCGCGGTCATCGTGCGCTCTCCACCCGAAAGGAGCGAGATGCTCTGCAGCTTCTTGCCGGGAGGTTGTGCGATGATCTCGATGCCGCTCTCTAGCGGATCACTTTCATCCATGAGGAGGAGGTTAGCTTTGCCGCCCCCGAAGAGCTGGTGGAACATCTCCTGGAAGTTCACGCGAACCTTTTCGAACGTCTCCGAGAAGAGCTCCTTGGTCGTCTTATTGATACGGGCGATTGCCTCCAGCAGTTCGGCCTTGCCGTTGATAAGGTCCGTATTCTGCTGTTCGAGAAATTTGTACCGCTCTTCCAACTCGTCGTACTCCTGGATGGCGTCGAGGTTCACCGGCCCCATGGAGTCCACACGCTCCGTCAGCTCGGCAACCACAAACTCGATGCGATCCCAAGGAATTTCGGCGGGAACAGGGCCGCTGATGGCTTGGACAGCCTCGGCCGTGATTTCCTCGATGTTTTCATGGGAGCTTATCACTCCTGACTCCGACGAATCGGTTGCAGATTCAGTCGCCTCTGGAAGGGCTGCACGGCGTTCTTTCTCCTTCTGCTGGGCAACGGCTTTCAGCAGGGCGTAGCGATCTGGTTCAAATCCTGCCAGATCAAGTTGGTAGCGGCGGGAGACATGATCACGGATCGACTCGGACCGGAGTTTCCGTTCGGCCAGTCGGACCTCGTTCTTCGATCGGTTATCCTGAAGGTCTGAGAGGTTTTTACGAGCACCGCGCAGGGCGATCTCGAGAGCCTCGACGCCGGCTTGAAGTTCGGAACGGCGAACGCCTAGTTCCAGCACCTTGGCCTCGGACTCGGCGCTTTCGATCCTCCAGGTCTCCACGCTCTCCGCCAGACCTGTCGATTCCGCTTCCAGTGACTTGATTTTCTCCTCGTGGGTGACGATGTCGCGCTCGCGTGCCGCGATGGTTTCCGCCAGTTCGCGGATACGGGCTTCCATCGGGGCTCGCTGGCTGGCAAGTGATTGCTGGCGCTGACGCTCGGTGGCGACACGCAGGCGCGCTTCGGCGAGTTCCGCGGCCGCGGCCGTTTCGGCATCCCGCAGCAGCGCAATCCTGGAAGCTGAGGCCGAGCGCTCTTCCCGAGCCGTCGTGAGTTCCGAATTTGCTGCCTCCAGTTGCTGATGACTTACGGTGATCTGCTCTTCCAGAAGCGCGATATGCCCCTGTAGGGCCGAAATCTCTCCATCAAGGGATTCATGGCGGTGGCGCACATTCTCTAACTCGCGGGTGGCGAGCAGGTGATCAGCCTGCGCCGCGGCAAGCAGACCCTGCGTGTTGCCAAGATGCTCCCTTGCATCGCGGAGCCTCATCACCGCTGCTTCAAGGCCGGCAAGGGCACCCTCCCGCACCAGGGAAAGGTGGGCTACGCTCTCTCGCTGTCCCGAGACCTCACGCTCGAGAGCGGCGATCTGCGAGCGACGCAGCAATGCTGATCCAGTCGCATCCCCGGTGGCACCGCCGTGTGCAACGCCATCGCGCCCGAGGAATTCACCCGTCCGAGTGGTAAAGGCGAGTCCCGGGTAGGCCCTCTTGAGACGGAAAGCCGTCTGCAGGTCGGGCACGATCGCGATTCCCTCGAGGAGTCGGGCGATCAGTCCGTGTGCGGAGCCCGAAACGCGAACAACATCAGTCGCCCATGAAAGCGCCCCCTCGGGAAGGGTTCCTGCCTGCGCAGCCGTGGCCAAGGGCAACAAATCGCTCGCCATGACAGCGGCGCGTCCTTGGACGGCTTCACGGAGCGTCTGCAGGGCACTCTCCGCCATTCCGGCGTCGGCAAAGACGATCGCACGGCTCGCTGCGCCAAGGGCGGCCTCGATCGCCGGAATTTCGGCGGGTGGAACTTCCACCAGGGAAGCCAGCGTTCCAAGAATCCCGGCCTGATAAAACTCGGGGCGGTCGAGTCCCCTGAGGATTGCCTGCGCACCCTCGCCGAGACCTTCACCCTCGCGTTCGAGTTGGAGCAGGATCTCCAAGCGGTGCTCCCGTTCGGAAAGTTGCTTCACCGCGTTGTTCCACTCCGTCTCGGCGATCTGGCGTGCGGCCTGCGCCTCGTCATGACCCTGTTGAGACGCGATCAGTTCCTGCTCTGCCTCATCAAGCGAGGCGCGCGTGGAGGCCTGTGCTGCTGCAGTCTGATCGGCGCGTGTCGCCGCCGTTGAGACGGCAAGCCCCGCGATGGAGACCTGTTCCTGAAGCTGGATCGATCGCGCACGTTCGGCATCGCGTCGGGCGCCGGCGGTGGAGAGTTCGCCGCGAACATCGGTAAGGCGATTCTCGAGCTCGTGGAGCCGTCCGGTCAGTGCTTCGCTTGCCTGCTCCGAGGACTGACGTTCCTGCTGGGCCTGCTGAAGCCTTGCGGTTCCGGCCTGGAGAAGCTCCTCTTCGCCCCGGAGAACCTCAAGCAATGAGGTGATCTGCGCATCCGTCTGCTCGATCTCGTTCTCCTGCTCGCGGATACGGAGGTGGGTGGCCTCCATGTCCGCGCGTGCGCGGAGTATCATTTCACGGAACTCGCCGCAACGCTCGGCATTCGTCTCGATGCGGCTCTCTCCCGAGAAGATGCGATTGCGCAGTGTCTGCAGGCTGTCGCGAGCCCCTTCGCTTTCCGCATCGAGCGCGGTGACTTGCTCTCTTGCAGCAGACACCTCCTGCTCCTGCTGGGCAATCTCGTGCTCGTAGAGAGCCCGGGCGTCCGCGCTTTTCTCGACCTGCTCGGCAACCTCCGTGATGGAGCGCTCCAAGTCGAGGTAGGTGCGATGTGAAAGATGGGTGTCGAGAACACGCAGGTCCTCGATGAGGGATTGGTAGCGGCGGGCCTTTCCTGCCTGGCGCTGTAGCGATCCGATCTGGCGCTTCACCTCCTTGATGATGTCGGAAACGCGCAGGAGATTCGACTCCGTGTACTCGAGCTTGCGGAGCGCCTCCTTTTTCTGCGCCTTGTACTTCGTAATGCCGGCCGCCTCCTCGAAGATCGAGCGGCGGTCCTCGGGACGGCTGTTGAGGAGAAGCGCTGTTCTGCCCTGCTCCATGATCGAGTAGGCACTCCGGCCGATGCCGGTGTCCATGAAGAGATTGTGAATGTCCTTGAGGCGGCAGGGCGTGCCGTTGATCAGATACTCGGACTTGCCGTCGCGGAATACCCGGCGGGTGATGCGGACCTCGTTCCATTCGACGCCCAGCTCCTGCTCGCACTCCGAGAAGGTCAGTGAGACCTCAGCCATGTTGTGGGGTTGGCGGGTGTCGGTGCCGTTGAAGATGACATCCGCCATTTCGCCGCCGCGGAGCGCTTTGGCGGACTGCTCGCCCAATACCCAGCGGATGGCATCCAGCACGTTGGATTTGCCGCATCCGTTCGGACCGACAATGGCCGTTACTCCCCGGTGAAATCGAAGGGTCGTCTTGGGTGCAAAAGATTTGAATCCGATCAGTTCGAGTGATTGAAGATACATGGGAAAAGGAGGTGGAGTGGGGTGCATGAGCCTACCCTTTGGGAATGTCCTGTCACCATTAAAAACACAATCTGTAGGGTCTTTTATCATGCCATACCACAACATCTTGTGGTTTCTGGACATCTTTCGGCCTGACTCCCTGTGTGAGCCGGACATCCTGCCCCAATTGCTTGCTTGGATAAGCGGATGGTATTCCTTACAAGATCCCCATGTCTTCTTTTGATTTCACTCCGGTCCTTGCCAATCGCATCGTTTCCGTGATCACCATCGATCGTGCCGAGGATGCGGAACCACTGACTCAAGCCCTTCTCGATGGGGGGCTGAACGCCCTGGAGGTCACGTTCCGCACACCCGCGGCCCCGGAAGCCGTGAAACGCATCAAGGATGCCTTTGGTGACAAGGTCCACCTTGGTGTCGGCACCCTGCTCACGGGTGAGCAAGTCGTTCAGGCAGCCAAAGCCGGAGCCACCTTCGGGTTGGCACCAGGGCTCAATGAGAATGTCGTCCGGGCCGCTCACGAGCATGGTCTTGGATTCATTCCCGGCGTGATGACCCCTTCCGAAATCGAACGTGCATTGGAGCTGGGATGCAAGGTTCAGAAGTTCTTTCCCGCAGATGTCGCCGGCGGCATCAAGATGCTCAAGACCCTTTCCGGCCCTTACGGCCACACCGGAGTAAAGTTCATCCCGCTCGGGGGAGTCAGCGCCTCCACGCTAAAGGAATACCTGGCCGCCCCGGGCGTTGCCGCAGTAGGCGGCTCCTGGATCGCGGATCGTTCCCTGATCAAGGCGGGAGACTGGGCGGGCATCACCTCTCTGGCGAAAAAAGCCGTTGCGATTGCCACGGGACGCGAGGAAGAAGAGGCCTTGGGATGATCGGCACACGGCGACTCCTAAAACCCGGAGTCCTGATTCCTATCGGTTTGATCCTCTTAGGCTCGGTATCCGTCGAAATACTTTTCCTGAGATCGAAGGGCCATCGGGCCGCGGTCAACAGCCGTGCCTCGGAACAGTTCGGTGAGGCCTTGGAAAGGGCTGGGGTCCTGACCCAACAGGAGGCTTCAAAATAGAGGCCCCTTAAAGGACATAAAGTAAAGTGGAGCGGGTAGAGGGAATCGAACCCTCATATTGGCTTTTTTGAGACTTCGCACGATTGCGTGATTTTGGACACAAAGCCCATAGAATAAGCATATAAAAGGTTATTTGAGCGATAGACCCCCTATGAAGTCCTGCGCAGTCAAATACAGCAACCTGTGTCCCAAAGTGTCCCAGAACCTGAAGACCCTGAAACGCCATTGAAAAGCCATGCCCCACCGAAGACTCGGTCTGATCAAAAGCGATTTCGAGCCTCTTCTATCGCTTCTGGATTGACGGTCAGCATCGCAATCAGCGGCGTCCGAAGGGTTGCTTGGGGAACTGGGCTATCCAAAGAGTGATGGAATCGCCACCTCAATGTCAGCATCGTCACACTTTGAGATTGGATGTTTCCGTAGGTCGATGCGATAACAAGCCAGCATCAAAACCACTTTCATGAAAAAACTCATTCTCTCCACCATCGTTGTCGTTGGACTAATGGGCAGTATTGATGCGCAGTATTACCAGCCTGTCTATGTTACTACGCAACGCCCTGGTGTAGGATACGCTGATTTTTCAACGATTGCTCAAGGTGGGCAAAACATTGCCAATAATTTTGCAGCTCTTGGTCAGCAGATTGGGCAAAATATCCAACAGGCTGCTATGTTAAAACGTCTTCAGGAGCAGCAAATGCAGCTTCAGGCAATGCAAGCCCAGTCGAGTAGTCAGGGCGGTGGCAAACAGCAGCTCTACGTGCGCACGTCCGAAGGGAGCTTCTCCCCAGCCAAAATCAGTTACGTCCACCAGTCCGATGGAAGCTACGTTCCCTCTTATCCCAAAGGCAAGAAGCTCTTCCGCCAACTACCCAGCGGGGCTTTTGTACCCGTCAACTGACCCTGCTATCAGTTTGGATGGGCGGTATTGCTCCCCCTCCTATAGCCCCAAGATGAGCATTCCCAACATGAGAAAATCCTTATTCCTGCTCATGGCTTTATTACCGGGCTTATTGCCTCTGCTAGCCCAACCAGAGCTGCAGGAAATTCACCCCTACTTCAGCCCTAATGGAGGTTGCACAGCCGCAGTTCTCAACGCTCTAGGAGCCGCAAAACAGTCGGTTTTGGTGGAGTCTTATACTCTGTCCACCAACCCTTTTGCCCAAGCATTGGTAGATGCCAAAAAGAGAGGTGTAGATGTGCAGGTCATCTTGGACAAAAGCCAAAAGACCAATCAATTATCACCCGCTCCTTACCTTGCCAACGAAGGTGTACCCACCTACATCGATACTGCCCATAGGCTGTCAGCAAACAAGATCATGGTGATCGATGGGAACGAGGTAATTAGTGGAAGTTTCAGTTTTACAAAGAGCGCAGAGAGCAATGCGGAGAGCCTCATGATTATCAATCATGCCCCACAACTTGCTCAGAACTTTACGGCGAATTGGAAAGCACACCTATCTCACTCTGAAATCTTCTCAAGTGGGCAATCAGCTATACCCAGTGCCCAGACCCCTTCAACAAACTCAACAAATGGTAATCTTTTCGCTGATCTATTAGGAGATAACACGGCGACAAACTCCCAAGGGAAGACAAACTCTACCAACAATGTGTTTGCGAAAATTGTTGAGGAGGAAGCAAAAAAAGGAGACCCAGCGGCACAGTTTAATTTGGGGTTAGATTTCCTAAATGGAACTTTTCAGAAAAAAGACCCCCAAGAAGCCTTCAAATGGTTTTTAAAGTCAGCAGAGCAAGGGAATGTTTCGGCGGAACACAATCTAGGTTGGATGTTCGATAATGGAGTAGGGGTAGAAAAAAACTCTGCTGAAGCCGCTAAATGGTATGAAAAGGCTGCCAATCAGGGGGATGCCCAGGCTCAAAATATTATCGGGCAGATGTATTCCGAAGGAGATGGGGTAGAGAAAAGTGATGCGCGCGCCGCCAAATGGTACAAAAAAGCCGTCGATCAGGGAGACGCACAAGGTGCAGTCAATCTAGGGTTCCTATATTTCAATGGGACAGGGGTTCCCCAAAGTCACAAGGAAGCTTTCCAACTTTTCCAAAAAGCCTCAGATGGCGGCAACGTATTGGCGACTCAATTAGTTGGAACAATGTATGTGAACGGCCAAGGTGTAAAAAAGAATTACACACTTGCTAACAAGTACTTAAAAAAAGCTGCAGATCAGGGTGACTGCAATTCCATGATAATGCTGGGAGACGATTTTAGGATGGGTTTAGGTGTGCCAGTAAACTACAAAACAGCTTATAATTGGTACATGAAGGCCGCCATGCAGGGAGATTCTGCAGGTCAGGGAAAAGTCGGCATGATGTACGATATGGGATATGGCGTAATCAAAGATCAAATCGAAGCTTTGGCATGGTACTATTTGGCTTGCAGGAATAACGACCAACGCCTCGATGGGATGTTAAATTATCGTGACACCCAAGAGGCAAAACTTGGGTCTGCAGCCGCTCTTGCTGCACAACAAAGAAGCAAAGAAATTGAAGCTTCTCTTCAGGCAAAACCTGTTGCCCCCAATCAGAGGTCACAATCTGCAGGGATTGTCGGGTGTAGTGGTAGTGGTGTGGTGATATTACCTGATGGATTAATCCTCACAGCAAACCATGTTGTTGCCGGAGCTAATCAGATCATGGTTCAGACTCCATCAGGCAAGTTTCCAGCAAAGGTAGTTCATGTTGATGCTTCTAACGATCTAGCCCTGATCAAATGCGAAGGAAATTTCAAGGCGTCTCCAATTGCTCCATCCAAAGATGTACAATTGGGGCAATCTGTTTTCACCATTGGATTCCCCAATATCGACCTTCAAGGATATAGCCCGAAACTCACCAAGGGTGAGATTAGCAGTATGAATGGGGTTCAGGATGACCCAAGGGAGTGGCAGATAAGCGCACCTGTTCAGCCAGGGAACTCAGGAGGACCACTTTTTGATGACAAGGGGAATGTGATCGGAATAGTTCTCGCTAAGCTGAATGCCGTTAAGACCGTAAAGTATACTGGTGATGTGCCTGAAAATGTCGGCTACGCGATCAAGAGTTCTTATATTTTTCCATTGCTTGATCAGTTCGCTTCCAGCCTGCCAGCTCAAAACAATAAATCTGCGCAAACTGTAGACCTCGTCCACAAGGTTGCAGATTCAGTTGTGCTAATCTTGTGTTCAGGTTCCCAACCTACTGGTCGATGACCTCGCCCTCTATGGTTTTCTGAACGGATGGCATATTTGAGAGGTTGATGAGGAATAAAAAGGGGTTCTTTTGGTAGCCATCCTCTTTCAGATCGGCATGGGTGTGCCCCGCCATCTTGTTATCGATTTCGATCAGACGGGCTTTGTCTGGAAGAACCACTTTCTTTTTGGTCGTCCCATCGGGAGAAACTTCCTCGGTGTAGCTTTGGGCCAGAGGTGAATCAGCAGACACTTCAGCAGGGGCGGAACGAACCATCTTTCCGATGATGCTTCTTTTCTCAGCCAGCGAGAGAGCGTCCTCGGTAAAGGACTGCTCTCGGAGGCGGGCTAGATGCGCCTTAACATGGGGCAGTTGCTCTAGGGCAAAGGAGTTCTTCCTAGCGGCATCAGGTGTCCCAGATTTGTATCCCGCCTTCAGATAGGCTGCTGATTGAGAGAAGTTGCTAACACGAGCTTGGCAGTAGGCTCTCTGCTTTCCAGTAAGCGGTTTGGATGAGTGGGGTGGAGATTTCATTAGGACTGATTGTGCCGTGCTGAAAATTCTTTTTGCGTCTCTGTGGGCCAATCCTTGAAAGGAAGCGTTTTCCAAGTTGGGTGGCGAGAAGGGTTAATAGAGTCAGGGTAATGTTCCGATCTCCACTTGAAGGCCTCCTCTTCAAATGCCACATCAATTTTGGTTTTCTTAGATTTGATAGGCGGGATTTCTTCAAGCGGTGTCTTTTCACGCTTCACCCATGCTTCAGCGTACTCACGTGTAAGCTTCTTACGATTCTCTCGGCAGTAGGTCTCTAGCTTTTCCTTAACCTTTTCCATGCAAAGATCTGGTCGTAGTGACTTCTGCCTCTCCCAGAAGGCATCGTCAGAGAGGTCGGGGCTCGCACCTTCCAAGGAGGCAGTAAGTCTCTTTGCCAGATCACCAGCCAAAACAGCAGGAGCAGTACCTAGAACTTCTTCTTCTGCTCTATTCTGGTCTTTGTCTTTTCTTTCTACATCTCCTCTCTCTGGGTCACAAATCGTGATAGGCTCGTGACCAGAGCGTGACAGGGGATTATTCGCACGCTGTCTGGCCTTTCGTGCTTTAGCGGAATCAGGTTCTCCCTCCTCGACAATGTTGGGATAAATCCAGTTTTTCCCATCGAAATCTAAAATTCCACGCTCTCGCAATTCCTCTAACTCCTTTAACAAAATCGTTATGTCGGTAGGCGCAGTTGTTCGAGTTGCCCATAGAATATCCTCAAGCGGTGGAAGAATGGGGTCTTCGGGCTTCATGCCTTTCATCAATCGAAGTTGACCTGCTAGCTGCCAGAGCCTTGGAGGGAGAAGCCCATAGTGACGGTTTATTAAAACGTCTGTGGGAAACTTGACCCAATTCCCTAGCATGGGGGCGATGGATGGCCTCATCGGGCGTGGATGCTGTTGACCTCGAAACGGGCGAGGGCATCGATTAGTTGGCTCCGTCGAAATCGCACAGAGCCTGTGGGCAGTTTGCAGAAAGGAACGATGCCTTTCTTCATCCACTCATCCAGCGTTCTGGAGGAAACTCGGATAAGATTTGCCGCTTCTGGCTTTGTCAGGAGTTCTAATAGTTCTGCGTTTGTATTGTTATTATCTGTGTTGATATGGGTCATTTTAGCGAGAACATGGGGGGGTTAGATCCCTTGTCCTGCGCAGACTCCATCACATTTCTAACCTACTTTCCTTATATAAATTGTTTTTAGAACATTTTAGAAAATGCTAATTATTATATATTAATAACTTGTGGAAACTTAGGCTTAGAAAAAAGTTTCCAGACCCGATTTTTTTGCTCGCTGATAGATGCGTGAAGGGGAGCGGCTCGTTTGGAGGGCTTGGGGGGGGCACGAGGCGTTCCGAGGATTCTCCAGATTTCTTCGCACTCATGCGGCTTTGAATTGATGGATCTTCCTCCCCTTGGGCAGGATCGAAAACCACTCCTTGCCTTCCTTGGGCGTGACGAGTTCACGGTAGTGGGCTACGATCTTCTTCACGCTAGTTCCCGCTTCTAGAGCCACTTGATTCATGTTCTGCGTCTCGGCAACACGGTAGGAAATAAAGCTGTGTCGGAGGGCATTGTGCTTCCATTTGATGGTCTTTACCTCCTTGGGAGTCTTCTCATTCCGCTTGTTCTCGACCAATTGTGCTGCGGCAACGGTGGCTTCCTGCTGCTCGTAAAAGCTCTGCTGTCTGTGCGGCCAGACCAGTTTCCCGCTACGAGGTGCATTCGCCAGCCATGCCGCCAGATTCTTGCTGATCGGAGTTATTCGACGAGAAGCTGTCTTGGCTTTGGAAGCTGCCACTTCAATGTATCCATCTCGCTTCTCCAAATCTTCCCAAGTCAAACGCTGCAACTCTTCGGAACGAACCCCTGCGAAGGCCTGAAGGGCAATGCAGGTTGCATACTCTGGGTCAGCGGCTTCAAGCAACAATCGCAGTTCAGAAGAGGTGTAGATCTCAATATCGCCATGCTGCTCTTTCCGTGACTCGAAATGCTCCAAGAGGTTGATCTCCTTGGAGAGCCATTGTCGGGATTGGCAGAACTTGAAGAATGTCCCCAAGGCATCGGCGTGTTTGTTCACCGTCTGTCCTTTGAGTTCCTTCAAATCGTTCAGGTACGCATCGACATCCCTGGCCGTGAGTTGGCGAACCTCCATCTTGAATGCCTTGGCAAACGCCCCGCACCTGCTCCCGATGTCTACTCGGAGGTAATGGGAATTGCGCCCTGCATCCTCCTTGGCCTTTTTAAAGGCCTCAAATGCCTCTTCAACGGACTTTCCTGTGATCCCTGCAGCATTGTGCTTCATGTAGAACCGAGCCGCCTCCATAAGCGAATGCTTGCCTAGAACCTTTCTCACCTCTGCGTAATCAATAGCAGCGGCATCCAAAGGGATATTGAACTGCCTCACGGCTTCTAAGGCTCGTCCGTAGGCGAGACGATCCTTCCCGTTCAGCTGCATGGCATCGATGTCACCACGGGAAAGCTGGGCTGCTTTTGCGGCAGCCTCTTTCTTAGCCTCCTCCAGATCTGCGAAGGAAGGCCTGTGTCGCTTGCCTCCAAGGTGGTAGGAGAGCTTGTAGTAGACCGAACCATCGGGGCGGATTTCCCGATAAATTTTAACTGACGATGAACCTGCTTTGATAGTCAGAGGGAACTTTTCACCCTTGGCTTTCTTTGACGATTGGATGCGTGAAACCATGCATCCAATGTCCCAAAAGTGTCCCAGAATTCAAACTAAACTTTTTAAGGAAGCTCCAAGGTCTTGCTGTGCAAAGAGTTGGAGTGGAGCGGGTAGAGGGAATCGAACCCTCATGGCCTGCTTGGAAGGCAGGAACTTTACCACTAAGCTATACCCGCGTAACTTCTAGACTTTATCTAGCACCGACCCAAGGGCTGGTCAACTCTTGGAATGGCCTATGCCCGATTACTGCACGGTTGGGGGCTTTGCTTTGCGGCGGCGCTGAGAGTCAGCAACAAATTCCTCCTGGGCGTTGAAACGTTCTCCCTCAACGGTTCGCAGATGGTAGTGCCCGTCGGTGTCCATGACCCGAGCCTTCACATTATCCCTCCAGAACGTGTCGATGATTTCCTGGATGTGCTCGTGCACGCGCGGGTTACGGATCGGGAAGCCGGTCTCGACGCGGCGGAAGAGATTGCGCGGCATCCAGTCAGCACTGCCAAGATAGATCTCGGGGGTGCCGCCGTTCTCAAAGCGAATGATCCGGCTGTGCTCCAGGAATCGGCCCACGATGCTGCGGACCTCGATGTTGTCACTCACTCCGGGAATACCCGGGCGCAGGCAGCAGATTCCGCGGATGAGCAGCCTCACCTTGATGCCCGCCTGCGAAGCGTGATAGAGCGCTTCGATCATGCTCTCCTCCACGAGGGCGTTCATTTTCACGAAGATCCCTGCGGGGCGTCCCGCCTTGGCATGATCGATCTCGCGCTTGATCAGCTCCAGCATCCCCTCACGCAGGTCATACGGCGCCACCATCAATTCCCTCATGCCGGGGAACTTGGAGACCCCTGTCAGGATATTGAACATGGAAGCCACATCGGCGGTGAGTTCCTCGCGGGCGGTGAGGAAGCCCAGATCCGTGTATAGACGGGCCGTGGAGGGATGGTAATTACCTGTGCCGAGGTGGGCGTAACGGCGGATGATTTCCCCCTCCTGACGTACTACGAGCATCGCCTTGGCATGGGTCTTCAGTCCCGCGATTCCATAAATGACATTCACGCCAGCTTCGCGCATGAGGCGGGCCCACTTGATGTTGGCCGCCTCGTCGAAACGGGCCTTCAGTTCGATGATGACCGTGACCTGCTTGCCATTCTGTGCCGCATGGATCAGCGACGCCACGAGCGGGGAATCGGAGCTTGTGCGGTAGAGCGTCTGCTTGATTGCCAGGACGTGGGGATCCTCCGCGGCCTGCCCCAGAAAATCCAACACGGTCTGGAAACTATCGTAGGGATGCTGCATCAGGATATCCCCCTTGCGGATATGCCAGAAGATATCGGCCTCCTCGTTCAGCGAGACCACGGTCGCCGGAGTGAAGCGCTTGTCTCGGAGCTCCGGCCGATCGATCGAAAGCGCCAGGGGCATGAGGCGCGTGAGGTTGATCGGTCCCACGTGACGGAAAAGATCCCCGTGATCGAGATTGAAGATCTCGAGCAGGCGATTGGCCACCTCGTCCGGACAATCATCCTGCACTTCTAGTCGGACTGCGGCGCCCCGGTTCACATGACGCAGCTCCTCCTCGATCGCATGCAGGAGATTCTCGGCCTCCTCCTCATCGATATACAGATTACTGTTGCGGGTGACGCGGAAGAGATGGGCACCGAGCACCTTGACTCCGTGGAAGAGGGTTCCCACGTAGTGCTTGATAATGCTTCCAAGGAAGACGAAATCGTGGCCCTGCTCTTCGGTCTGATGGGAGAAGGGGACGACGCGCGGCAGAATGCGGGGTACCTGCACGACGGCAAGGTCGGTATTCAGCCCCTCTCCCTCGAGATGGACGATGATATTGAGGCTTTTGTTAAGCAGCTGGGGAAAAGGATGGGAGGGATCGATCGCGAGCGGCGTTAGCACCGGAAAGATCCGCTCGTGAAAAAACTTCTCAAAGTGAACCTGCTCCGACTTGGGGACATCCGGAAAGTTATGAAACTTGATGTTCTCGGCAGCCAGGCCCGGCTCGATCTCCTCGTTCCAGCACCGGTACTGATCCTCGACCTGCTGGCGGGCTCGCTTTGCAATTGCAGCCAATTCGGACTTTGGCGACATGCCGTCCGGAGCCAGGGCGATGCTATTCATCTGCACCTGCTGCTTCAGACCAGCCACACGGACTTCGAAGAATTCGTCGAGGTTGGAGCTGACAATGCAGAGAAATTTCAGGCGCTCCAGCAAAGGGTTCTCCTTGTCGAGTGCCTGCTCGAGCACCCGCTGGTTGAACTCCAGCCAGCTCAGGCCGCGATTAATAAAGTGGGAGGCGTGCCCTTTTTCCATGGACTCATCATGTTGCGATGTCTCCCTTCTGTGTTCAAGGGAGCTTTTGTGACATTGCTGCAATGGAAGGATGCGATTGGTGAGGACGAAAGTACGAATCCCAGTATAAATCTACCGCATGAATCCTCATGACCGAGACTTCTGGAAGAGCTGGCAGCCCTCCATGAGAGCTTCACTCTGTTTTATCCGGCGAGAGGGACAGATTCTGATGATCCGCAAGAAAAGGGGTCTCGGTGCTGGAAAAATCAATGCGCCGGGCGGACGCCTGGAGCCAGGGGAGTCACCTCTGGATGCCGCGATCCGGGAGACTCAGGAGGAGCTTTGCGTCACCCCCCTGAATCTTTCCGAGCGGGGAGAACTCCATTTTCAGTTCGCAGACGGACTGGCTCTTCACTGTGTCGTTTTTACCGCCCAGGGGTGCACCGGAGAACCCATGGAGACCGAAGAAGCCATCCCTCACTGGATGGCAACTTCATCCATCCCTTACCACGACATGTGGCAGGATGATCAGTACTGGCTACCGGGGATGCTGGAGGGTAAGACCTTCAAGGGGTATTTCCATTTTGACCAAGACAAGATGCTGTCCCACCACCTGGATTGGGATTGAGAGGCTACTTAACCGCTTCTGCACCCATCTTCTTTACTTCGGCTTCGTCCTTAAAGGTGAGGGCGGCAGAATTGAGGCAGTAGCGGAGGCCTGTCGGAGCAGGGCCGTCATCGAAGACATGCCCGAGATGCCCTCCGCACCGCGTACAGAGGATCTCTGTACGAACCATGCCGAGCGAGACGTCTCGCAGTTCGGTGATGTTTTCCTTGGCAAAGGGCCGGTAGAAACTCGGCCAACCGGTGCCGGAATTGAACTTGGAACTGGAGGCGAAGAGCGGCAGGCCGCATCCGGCGCAGAAGTAGACTCCATCCTTGTGGTTATCGAGGAGGTTGCCGCAGAAGGGAGCCTCGGTTCCCTTAGCCCGAAGGACCCGGTAGACAGTGGGTCCAAGCTGCTTCTCCCATTCGGCGTCGGTTTTCACGACACGGGGGCTCTGAACAACAGGTCCGGGCTCTCCATTGGGACCGATGAGTTGAACCGCAACGGTATTTGTATCGGTTGGAGACGGCTGTGCGGACATAAACGGAACAATAGAAAGCAGCAGGGCCACGGGCAAGAGATGAAGGACGTTCATGGCAATCATTATAGCACAGGATAGGGAAAGATGTCCCGCAGAGGCGCAGAGACGTAGGGTTATGATGATTGTGCGATAAGTGTCATTCCGCTGGGTTCCAAACCCTCCCTACATTTTTTTATCTTTTTATTCTCCGCGCCTCTGTGCGAGTTACTCCCTTTTTACTTGTCCCTGCGATTACGGCTGATGAGATCCAAGGGTGCTTTCCACGCTTGCTCCTTGGCTGCTAATAGCAGTTGCCTCGTACCTTCTCGGCTCTATCCCGTTCGGATTCCTTGCCGGCCGGATCTGCGGTGTCGATCTCCGCAAGCAGGGCAGCGGCAACATCGGGGCGACGAATGCCCTTCGCGTTCTGGGCAAAGGCTGGGGTTACGCGGTGTTCAGCTGTGATTTTCTCAAGGGGCTGATTCCCGTTATTCTAGCCGGACTTTGGGGAACATATGCAGGCATCCTGCCTGCCTCGGCACCGGGAGCCATGGCGGGTCTCTGCGTGCTTCTGGGCCACAGTTTTCCTGTCTGGCTCGGATTCAAGGGAGGAAAAGGAATCGCCAGCTCCGCGGGCGTGATGGTGGCTCTTTTCCCCGCGGCCTTCCTTCTCTGTCTCGGGGTGTGGCTCATGCTCTTCACCGCAAGCCGCTATGTTTCCGTTGCCTCGATCGGTGGTGCCGTCACGCTGCCGCTGGCCGTGACGGTACTTTTTCTGATGCACCGCGCAGACTGGCTGGCGCTCGTGGTTTCGATCGTGATGTGCTTGCTGGCCGTCTGGCGTCATCGATCAAACATCCTGAGGTTAAGAGCGGGAACGGAGCCGCGATTTGAACGGAAAAGGAAAGGGGGGAGACCATGACCGCTCCGGACGTTGGAGTGATCGGGGCCGGCGGTTGGGGCACCGCGCTGGCGATCCTCACGGCTCAGAGTGGCAGGGAGGTTCCGCTCTGGGGTCATGATCCGGAACATATCGGGTTGATGGAATCAACCCGAGTGAATGAAAAGTATCTCCCGGGCGTGAAGCTGCCGCGCGGGATTCTAGGCACCAAGAATCTCGTCGACGTTGTTCGCGCAGAGGTTCTTTTCATCGCCGTTCCCTCGAAATATCTCTCCGAGGTATGCAGTCGGATTGCGGAAGCTACCTCGGATCGCTGTCCGATCCTTGTCTCCTGCACCAAGGGGGTCGAACAGGAGCGCGGATTCCTGATGAGCGAGGTAATCGCCGAGCGGATTCCTTCCGCCACCCTGGCCGTGCTCTCCGGACCAAATCTGGCCGCGGAGATTGCTCATGGCATCCCCGCAGCCGGGGTTATCGGCTGTGAGGATCAGCAGGCATCGGAAGCCGTTCAGCGACTGTTCGCAGGGACAACCTTCCGGGCTTACACAAGCCAAGATGTGCGCGGCATCCAACTTGGCGGGGCGCTCAAGAATATTTTTGCAATCGCAGCCGGCGTCTCCGACGGACTCGGTCTCGGGGAGAATGCCCGCGCGGCTCTGGTGACGCGTGCGCTCGTCGAGATGACCCGACTCGGCATCGCGATGGGAGGCAAACACGCGACTTTCGGCGGCCTCAGCGGGATCGGCGACCTGATGGTCACCTGTTTCAGCCCGCGCAGTCGCAACCATCAGGTTGGCTTCAAACTTGGGAGGGGAGAATCTCTCTCCTCGATCATCTCGTCCATGGGCAGCATGGTGGCGGAGGGTATTCCGACGGCATCCAGCGCCCAGCAAGCAGCACGGCGCCTGTCGGTGGAGACGCCGATCATCGACGAAGTGACCGCCGTTCTGGGAGGTCAGAAAACTCCCGCCGATGCGATGAAAGCTCTGATGAGCCGCGATCTGCGCGCCGAGGAATAAGCCCAGGAAATTAGGGCTTCGTCTCGACGTGTCCGTCAGCCCGGAGAACGTTCAACTTGCCGAGGTGGGGCATCCCTTTGTCCGTACAAACGGTCAGTGTGCTCAGCTTTGTGATCGTGAACATACCGCCTCGCGTGTAGACATGCACATCCTGGGGCTGTTCCCCTTGAATCACAGGCGACCAAAGATAGCTCCCATATGTCGGATCGGGGGCTGTGTCACATGGACAGGTGAGTAGTGCCATCGTGGCTCCGTAAGGGGAGAGGCAAGCTAGAGGCTGAAGCGCGGAGGATGAAGAAATGCTAGTGTTAGCCGTCGCATTCGAATTGTACGTGGCATTCACATTGTAGATGGGTGGAAACTGGTGGCCATTCTCGGGATCGGCCATGTATTGCTGCACGGTGATTCCAATCTGTCGCAGATTGCTGAGGCATTGGGCTCCCTTTGCTTTCTGCAGACCCGTTTGGATGGATGGGCTGAGGAGTGCCGCCAGCATGGCGATGATGGAGATGACGACAAGCAGTTCGACCAAAGAGAACCCCTTTTTGGAAGCGACGCAGCGAAAGGTTGGCATTAATGAGGATCCTATTTTGCAGGAGCCATCGCGGCTGCCTTGCGGTTGAGATAATTCACGGCGCGCGTTATTCTGCGTGCAGCCGATTGCTTGGCATCCTGTATCAGTCTCGAGTCCTGCATCTTTTGTCCCAACTCGGAATTGGCCATCATGTCCTGGAATTTGGCAGCTCTCTCTGCGGGGGATAGTCCCTTGAGCGAGTCGAAGAAGGCCTTCCGTTCCTCCATGTCCTTTTTAGCCTGCTCCTGCTGCGCTGTGGGAAGCTTCTTGATCTTAGCAAGTTGGCGCTGCTGGATCCACTCCGGGTTGGGACTAGACCCTCGAAGGTCACCGGCTGGCAGAACTCCTGAAGATGGCGGTCCGCCGTAAGGACCACCCGCAATGGTTGGTCTCGGTGCGTCAGGACCTCCATCACCTTCCCCGGCTCCTCCCCACCCGCGGCGTGGGCGCTCCGTTAGGAAGAAAAATTCCGTTAGCTTGCCATGAACCGAGCCCACCATGGTGGAGATGGCATTCCGGACGCTGGTCGGCTTTGGAAGCTTGGCCGACGCGATCCAGTCTTTAGGCAGGGCCGTCATCACTCCGCTTTTCTGCGCGGCTTCATCGAGAAGTTTCCGAAGGTCAGGATCGCCTCCCTCCAACGTGATGGAGAGCGTCCCCGGGTCGATCACTTGCCCATAGTCGCTCCCTGAAGCCCACCCGGGGCCCGGGTAATAATTTACCACCCAATTTTCGATCTTGCCCGTTCCATTGAGCGAGAGGACGGCTTCGTTGATGGCGGTTTTGGTGGGAGCAGCCAGATAAACTATGCGCCATCCTGCCTCAACGATGCCGGCCAGTGTCTCCAGCGCCTCGACGGGGGGTACCTTGACCACATCCAGCGTCACCAATTTAGTGGGATCGAGGGAACTCTCGATACGGACGCCCCCTTGGCGGGCGATCGACGAGATCACTTTGGAGATCGGCTGATCCTTGGCATGGATCGTCACCAGGCCCCAATCGGCAATCCATCGTGCAATCAGAAGGATAAAAAGCATCAGGGCAACGACACCCAAGGCGAGCTGCCGTCTGGATAATGCGGAAAGAAAGGCGACCATGAGCTCTTACGAACACCACACCGGCGGGGAAGTTGCAGTAAAATTCATCAGCTCATCATTCGACCTCCCTTTCAACGCTCAGCGAATTACCTTGTCTAGGGATCTTGAAGGTGCGAGAGAGAGATCTGCCCGTAATCGGCAACCGTCGCAAGGTGGTTCGGTTTTCCGCAACCTCCCCCGGCATTGAAAGGCCGGAACAGCCTCCTCCACGCCCCTCTTCGCAAGAGTCGGGGGACGGGACACACTGGAGGCCACGATAGACGCGTCGCCCGGGTACCAACACACAACGCAACGATACATTACAGTTCTGATCCCCGTCAGCCCCGGCCACGTGTCCCGGGCCGCGAATCGCAGGGATCCCTCAACACAACACATCACATGTCCTCAAATTACTCACCTAACCGCGGTCGCTCCCGCAACGGAGGTGGCGGTCGCCGCCGTTCCCCAGGTTCCTCCAGCCGCTCCCAAGGCGGTCCTCGCGGCGAGCGCCGTGAACAGCAACCCCCGAAGAAAAAGAGCCTCCTTGGCAAGCTGCTCTCCATCATCGGTCTTGGTGACAAGAAATCCAGAGCCTCCGGCAAGCCTCAGCGCGCACCCCGCGCCGAACGCTCCGAACGCCGCGAGGGTTCGGCTCCGCGCCAGTCGCGAAAGCCCGAACGCATCGAGGTGACCACTCCACGCGTCTATGTGGGCAACCTCTCCTTCGACGCGACCGAGAGCGATCTGCTCGAACTCTTCAGCGGCGTCGGCTCCGTCCAGAATGTCGAGATCGTCTGCAACCGTGAGACCCATCGTTCCAAAGGATTCGGTTTCGTCCAGCTGACCTCCGTCGATGAGGCCAAGCGTGCCGTCGACGAACTTCACGACAAGGAATACATGGGCCGCAAGCTGGTGGTCAGCGGTGCCAAGGCCGTTGCTGAAAGCCGCGGAGAACGTTCCGAGCGCCGCGATTCCGCGGAGCATGCGGAACCCACCGGCGATTCCGAGGCTGCGGCGGCCTAGTCGGCTTCCTTTCACGTTTCCGTGCTTCCAGCGGAAACACTCCTTATTGCCGGCCCCACGGGGGCCGGCAAAACGGATCTCTCGCTTCGCCTTGCCGGGGTGCTTGGAGGCGAGATTGTCGGGGCGGATGCATTCCAGATCTATCGGGGCCTGCCCATCCTGACCGCCCAACCCTCTCCATTTTCTAGAGCGGAGATTCCCCACCACCTCATCGGCTCGGTTGATCCATCGGAATCTTACGATGCCGGTCGTTATCTGCGGGAGGCACTCCCCATCATCCGTAATATCGTTGCCCGGGGAAAAAGACCCATTGTGGTCGGTGGCACAGGCCTCTACTTCAAAGCGCTTCTGGGTGGTCTGAACGAACTTCCCAAGGGAGACTCCACCCTGAGATCGGAACTTCTTGCTCTTTCCTTGCCGGATCTCATCTCCCGTCTGCAGTCGCTTGATCCTGATGCCGTCACGACCATTGATCTGGCAAATCGCCGCCGTGTGGAGCGTGCGCTCGAGATCGTGCTGTTGACCGGCAATCCCCTGGCGGCAGCACGCACCGGATCAACTGCGCCTGTCAACACCGTCTCTTCGCTACTCATCACCCGTGATCGGGAGGAGCTCAATGAGAGGATTGCAGGGAATGTAAGGACGATGTTCCGCCTGGGCGTTGAAACTGAAGTTGCGACATTGAAGGAAGAAGCCCTTGGCTCCACAGCAGCGATGACGCTGGGCCTCCGCGAGATCCGATCGCTGCTTCGCAGTGAGACATCCCGAGAGGAGGCGATCGCCACGATTATCGCGGCGACTAGGAAATATGCGAAGCGCCAGATGACCTGGTTCCGCAACCAACATTCCTTTCCGGAACTCAACCTCTCGTCGGTTCGCGATACTGAAGAGGCATTAGCTCAGGCTCTCCGTCTACTTAAGATATCTGCCTCACCTGCTTCTGACGAAGACCTAGAACTCCTTGCGCCCTAGCTATTTGAGAAACCCTCCAAGGGAGTCGAGTACCTTTCCCGCATCCTGTTCGATGGTTTTGACAGCATTCGTCACCGCTCCATTGGTCGCTCCCGAGCCTTTGAGGCCAAGCAAATTGAGACCCTCCTGAATCCCATCCTTCACGAGACCCTCCGCACGCGCGGCCAAGACCGCTGCGAGGCGCGGTGTGAGATCTTCTTTCGGATGGGAAAGGCTTCCCTCGACCGCCATGGGTGTCCAGATGTAGCCATCATGTTCGTTCAGCCCAAGCACCTCGCGGGCATAAGGAATGATGCTGACGATTCCTTTGGTGATGCCGACCTGGAACGTTCCCCTTAAAGAACCATCGCGGGCTACCTCCGCTTCGCCCGTGAGTTTCAGGAGTCCTTTGGATTCCAGAATGATGTCACGCCAAATTGTTTTTTCAGCATCTCCGTAGAAGGTAGCATGTACTTCCTGAACAGGAAGATGACGAAATTGATCCACCCCGGTCAGCATGGCCATCTTCTCCAATCCAGGAACTCCAGAGAGGGTGACATCGTGCGCACTAATGTCGCCGGAGAGTTTGTGAATGCCATCGCGGCCCCAGGTTGTTTCACCGTGTCCCTGCAAACTGCCAAGCACTTTCCCTTCCAGAGCTGGGAGTAGGGAAGTCACCTTCACGGCCTCCCAGTGACCCTTAAGGCGAGCCTCGCTTCCATCACTGGGAAAATTTCCATCAAGGCGAATGGTTCCGGTATTTTGGAAGGAAAGGTCCGCCCCCGTGAGATCGAGCCCCATATCGGAGAGTCGGCATCGAATCGCGTCGATCGTCATGTATAGGTCGGGGAAACGCTCGAACACTAACCGTCCTCCATGAGCTTCAAAACGGATCTCATTCCCCTCAGGAATCGATTCCAGTTTGGTTCCCAAGATATCAAATGACCCGCCTTGGGGTTGTTCGATTATCACGTCGGCGGAGGCGCTTCGTATCCGCTCGACCACAAACTGCGCGGGAATCCATTTTGGAAGGGAGCTGGATTGCTCCGCAACTGCAGGTAGAGGCTCGGGCTGGACCGCCGTGATAGCCCCGAGATGGACCTCCATCCGATCCAGATCAATCTCCGTTGCGAGGCCCTTTCCCTCAATCAGGGAGGCAGGACGCATCCGGGCATGGATACCGCCTGACGCCACTCGCTTGATCGTACTTTCGGCGGACCCAATGGCACGAAGGCTACCTGAGGTAAGTTCCGTCCAAGCCCATCGAAACGGTGCCAACTCCGTCTTCGCGTGAAGCCGATCCGTTGTCAGGCGCTCGACCAAGGTGCGGAACTCCGCTCCCTCCAGCCAATTCACAAGCATCACCAATACCGTAACGCTTGTCGCCACGATCAGCATCAGCGGGACAATCCAGTACCAGTGTCGGAATTTTTTTCTTGGTCGAACCATTTCAATCTCAGGTGCAGAAACGTTGCTTGCTTTTAGAAGCCACCGGTAGAGGAACGTTCATTGAGGCTGTCGCAGACCGGGCATCGCATCAGATCGCCGGATGTTCCGTCCGTGTAGCGGGATCCACAGATCCTGCAGAAAACACGGACCCGGGAAATGCTGTTTGCGTGGCGCTTCCTGAGGATTTCGTACCCTATCCAGAGGATCAAAACCGCGGCAAGAAAAAGGGCTAGATAGAAGCAGACAAACCAGGAAAGAGTGATCGAAATCATGGCTGGGAGGAGTGCTGCGGGGTTAACGACGGCGATACAGAAACGGGAGCAGCTCCCCAGAGCACACGGACCCTTCCCCACGACATCGCCTCCGCAGGCTCGAACCTACGGGCCATGATCCAGATCTTCGCGGCCTCATCACTGACCGGGTCCCCCGAGGATTCTATCAGGACGACATGACGTGTCATTCCTTCGGGACCGACACCCACCTCAAAGAGTGCAGGCTGGGCAGTGACGGAAGCCGCAGATGGAGACAAATCACCACCATCGACCTTTTTCGGCAGTCTCCCCGAAAGTCCATCTTCCCACCGGATGATAGTGGGACTGTGCGAAGCGACTTGGTTACCAGACGATGATTTATCAGCCATCCGGGTATGCGCGGCGCCGCTGCTCCGGGGTGCGTCGGAATTCTGTAGAAACGATCCCGCCGGAAGCGGAGCAGGCTCCATAGGCATAACAGGATCGGTCCGAAGCGGTAACAAAGCAGGCGGGGGCTCCTCATAGCTCGGTCGGTATTTTAACGGCGGAAGTACCGGCGAGGCCGCCCTGGCTGCGTGGAGTGGAGAAAAGACCGCGGGATCATTCGCCTCCAGCCAAGGCGCCAACTGGCGCGCGGCCGCACTGTCGGGAGGCAGGAAATAAAACTGCGGCACATCCGGTTTTTTGTCGGAGGGCGTGCGATAGCTAATGGAAAAGAGCACCATCATCGCCGTCTGAATGACAGCGGCGGCGAGAATGCAAAGCGGTAGCGTCAGCCGAGGTGCCTGTCGGATTGGCCATTCGAACGCCAGTTGGGCGAGATGTACCAGCTCGCCCATCTCCCGTGCCGGAATGGGAAAGCGCTTGGTCATGAGGGGCCAGAGCCGGTTGCGAGCACCACACTGAAGCCGCAGCGCGCACCGATCGTCATGATCTGCAGAAGCAGGTCATAGGGTGCCAGCCGGTCAGCCCGAATGATCAGGCTACCTGTTCTTGGAGCCTTGCGGAGCGATGTCTCGAGCTCGGCAGGAGTGACCACCTGCCGGTCGAAATAGATTTGAGGAAGGGGGGCTCCGGTCACGCTAACCACCTGAGGATCCTGCTGCGGAAGCAGCAGAAACGGTGAGTCGGGAACCTTCAGCGAGATGCCGGGCTGAAGCATGAAATAGCCGCCCAGCAGCAGGAAAAAGACGAGGCTCAACAGGGTGCCGAGCGCCGGTGCCATGAGGAGCAGGGGATTTCCCGCTCCCTTGCTGCGGGGAAGCCTCATCCGTTGGGGGCGTCCTTCTTCATGTCAGAGGCATCCACCAGAAGGTTCACGATCTCGATGCCTGCGCGCTCCATGTCATGGATGATGTCGTTCACCTGTGCGGTAAGATAGCTGTGCCCGATGAACGCGGGAATGGCGACGCCAAGTCCTGCCGCTGCATCGAGCATGCTTTCGTAAACACCGCGGGAAAGTTCCGCCGCCGTGGCGTAGCCTCCATGAGCCGAGAGGATCAGAAAGGCATCCAGAAGGCCGAGGATCGTTCCAAGAAGGCCTATCAGCGGGGTGACGTAGGCAAGCGTGGCGAGAATCGGAAGGTTCCGCTCGAGCTTGGGCATCTCCAGCAGCGCGGCATCCGAAGTAAGGGACTGCAGGACGGCCCGCTCGGCACGTGGTCTCAGGAGTGCCGCCTGAAGCACGCGCGCAACAGGGCCGGGACTTGCGGACGATTCGCTCAACGCCTCGTCAAGGCGACCATTGCGGATCAGTAGGGAGAGCCCTCCGAGCAGTTCACCCACGCGGATCGAGGCTTTGTGAAGGAAGAGCAGGCGTTCGAAAAACACCCCCAGTGCCACCACGCTACAGAGCAGGATGATCCACATGAGAGGGCCTCCTTTTTGCAAAAGTTCAAGCATGGGGAAATACTAGTTGGCGTGGGAAAGCATTAAAAAGATTAAAGGTACAGGGGTGCTGGGTTCAGATGGGGAGGCTCGGTTGTGCAGTGGGACCGTCGGGTAGTGCCTTGGCCTGCGCGATATGCCCGAGCATTTCCTGAAGCCGTTCGCGGACACCTGGAAGAAATCCGCGGTCGGCATGCAACACCAGAAGGCACAGTTCGCCGTTGTGGAGAAAACTGAGCGCACCCTGCTCGGCATGGAGTGTCACGGCGGGAACCGCACCGATCCCCATGTTGGTTGAGGACTCTTTGATCTGAGCGAGCATCGTCATCGCCTGCCCGCTCAGCGTCTGCAGATCGACACCCGGGGGAGTATTGGAGGCGCAAACTACCTGATCTCCATGAGCCAGCACGCAGGCTCGCAGTCCAGGCAGCTGTCCAGCCAAAGAAATCACGCGGTCAAGCGTAAGCTTCTCTTCCGTCATGAAGAGCGCCTGCAAGGCTGCTGGTTCGGCAATCTGATCGAGGGGATCGAGTTTCCAGAGCGTCTCGAGGACAAGCTTCTTGGCGCTCCCGGAAGTCTCGGAAGCCGCTGGGATAGCTACTGTAAGAGGGCGCTCCACGGAAGCCGGTTTGGTCGATAAGTTCCGCCGGAAGATCGGCAGGGAGGCAAAAAAGCCGCGTTTCGGTACGGCTGCAGCTGCCATAGGGGCCACCGGCGTCACAGGGGAAGGGTCTGAATTTACCTCTTCCTGTAAGCTTTTGGGTCCATGGGCTTCTTGAGTTGATAGGCTCCCTGTCGCCATAGAGGGGATCTCTTCCGCTTCAATCACGGGGCCTGGGAAAGGTTTTTCCAACGTCACCTCGGTCAGCGAGGTCATGGAAACTTCAAGCTCGTCGGGAATGCTAATTCTCCGTTCTTCCTGAACCTCCTCCACCCTCGTCACCAGTTTGTAGTGAAGCGCCACCCATCCAGCGGGAAGACTCACCCTCTCGGAACGATCACGCCCTTCGGGCACGATCACCAAGTCTGGCAGAAGATCGTGGAGTTGACCCAAGGATAGCCGGGGCGTATTGCCCGCAAGCAGTTCACTGCATGGCACCTCCGCGTTTCGTTCGTTCAGACCATCAATGGAAGAATCCTTAAGAACTTCCGTGGGGAGCTTTGCCAACAACTCGGCGAGGGGTACGGAGATGACTTTGGGAGCCTCCTCAAAGAAACGCTGCCGAGATGTCGTGCTGAAGCTGGTTGCGTTGGCCACCTGACGATCCTCCCGAAACTACGGTCCCTCGGCAACCGAGAATCTTCTTGCGCAGAGCAGAATTCACCTCCGAAATGAACCCATGAACTTGAATCTGAAATTCGATGATCGCGGTCTGATTCCAGCGATCGTGCAGGAAAGCGCCGAGAAAGGCGGTCGTGTGATCATGATGGCCTGGATGAACGAGGATTCCCTGAAGCACTCCGTTGAGACCGGCTATATGCACTACTGGAGCCGCTCCCGTCAAAAACTCTGGAAGAAGGGGGAATCGAGCGGCCACACTCAGAAGATCCTGCGCTGGTTCGTCGACTGCGACCGGGACACCCTCCTCTTCGAGGTGGAGCAGATCGGCGGTGCCTGCCACACCGGATATGCGAGCTGCTTTTACACCGAGCTCGACAAGCAAGGGAACGACCTCCCTCCGCAGGAAGAGCCGCTCTTCAATCCCGACAGTGTCTATAAGGGCTAAGGTCTTTTATCGGATGTTGCGTCCCTGAATCTCCCTTCGTCCTTTCTTTCCCCGATGACCCCCTACCTGCGGCTTCTACGTCTCGTTCTCGAACATGGAACGCGAAAGGAAGACCGCACCGGCACAGGGACCCTCTCGGTATTCGGTGCGCAGGAACGCTTTGACCTGACTCACAGCTTCCCCCTGCTCACCACTAAGAAGCTCCATCTCCGTTCCATCATCCACGAGCTGCTCTGGTTTCTCCAAGGGGATACCAATATCGGCTACCTCAATGAGAACGGCGTCACCATCTGGGACGAGTGGGCCGATACAAACGGCGACCTCGGTCCCGTCTACGGCGCCCAATGGCGCCGGTGGCGTACCCCCGAAGGGGCGGAGATCGACCAGATCGCACGCGTCGTCGAGGATCTAAAAAAGAATCCTGACAGCCGCCGCCACATCATCAGTGCCTGGAATCCCGGGGAGATCGACAAGATGGCGTTGGCTCCCTGTCACGCACTTGTCCAGTTCTACGTGGCGAATGGCGAACTCAGCTGCCAGCTCTACCAGCGCAGCGCAGATCTCTTCCTCGGTGTCCCTTTCAACATTGCCTCCTACGCCCTGCTTACCTTGATGATCGCACAGGTGTGCGGTCTGAAGCCGAAGGAATTTATCCATACCTTCGGTGACCTCCACCTCTATGTGAATCATCTGGATCAGGCCCGCGAACAGCTCTCGCGCGAACCGCGTCCACTCCCTCGGATGCTCCTCAATCCTGCGGTGACCAAGCTGGAAGATTTCCGCTTCGAGGACTTCACGCTCGAGGGTTACGACCCGCATCCCGCGATCAAGGCTCCCATCGCCGTTTAAGAGATGAAATGTTTCCCCGCTGAGACGCTGAGACGCGGAGTTTTTAGACAAAACAACTTCAGGATTTCTTTTTCTTCATCTCTGCGCCTCTGCGTTTGCTTGCCCGGCCGTTGCTACGCATCCGTTACGGCTGCGCGAGAATCTGCAGTCTTTCTTTTTTCCAGATGATCAAGGCCATCGTGGCTATGGCGGAGAACCGGGTCATAGGAAATGCCGGCACCATCCCCTGGCATCTGCCCGAGGATTTCAAATTCTTCAAGGCCACCACCATGGGTCATGCGATCCTCATGGGACGGAAAACCTACGAATCGATCGGCAAACCCCTACCCGGACGTGAGAATATCGTCCTCTCCCGCACCATGCCGGAGACCTCCGGCGTCATCGTCATCCGCTCCCTCGACGATCTGAAAGAACCCACTGATGGGAAGGACCTCTTCGTGATCGGAGGAGAGGAGATCTACCGCCTCCTCCTCCCCAAGGTGCAGGAACTCTACGTCACCAAAGTCCCCAGAACGATCGAAGGCGACACCCGCTTCCCCAACTTCGAATCACAATTCGATACAGGAGCTAAAGTCCTAGAAAACAACGACTTCACTGTGTGGAGATACAATCGTCGTTTATGAAACCTCGATTTTATCATTACATCATAGCTCATTTCCCAGCCATCATCGCGCAGGCAGGAGGTGTATTCCTTGTCTCTACTATTTCCGTGATATGCGCTCCTGTCCTCTCAGATAATAAGACCGAATTCTTTTTATCAGTTTTAGTCTCTTATCCTTTAGGAGCATTGCTAGCAACCGTCTTTATCTCACCAATCGTATCTCTTTTAATAGTTAATCCAATACTTGGATCTTCTCTTAAAGTAGGAGATGAAGTTTTTATTTTAAGGGGTAAACGAAAAGGGAAGATCACCAGCATTCATGCAATTAGTACCGAACGAGGACAAATTCAGCTCAATCTTTCAGAAGATGAGCGCCAAACAGGTGCTGATATATATTCTTCTATAGAAGTATGTGGAAAGTCCGCATGCCGAAACCTAAGTAATAAGACAGCATGAGGCTTGGAAGTTTGGATGGAGAGCAAGGCGGCCTAGGGAAGCCGTAGTAGTCCTACAGCGACCGCAGGCCAACACAGCTATCCGCCAAAATCCCAAGCCTAATCCCTTTGTTGGCGGGGGAGGATACGCAAAGTCTGCGGCTCCGTCTTGGCGATGGAATTGGAGGGAAGCACTCCCCTCCACGATGTTCCGGGATAGATAATCGTGTCGCGGCCGATAATGGAACCCGGACTCAGGACCGAGTTGCACCCGATCTCGGCACGATCACCGACAATAGCTCCGAATTTTTTCAGCCCGGTGTTGATCGGACCCTCAGTTGCGTGGACAGAGATATGTTGGTGATCCAAGCGCACATTGGAAAGAATGGCTCCGGCACCGAGATGCGCCTTGTGTCCAAGGATGGAGTCGCCGACATAGTTGAAGTGCGGAATCTGCGCCTCGTCGAAGATGAGGCAGTTCTTGAACTCACAGGAGTTCCCCAACACGACGCCGTTACCCACGACAACATTCTCGCGGATGTAGGCGCCGTTGCGAATCTCGCATCCCTCGCCGATCCAAGCGGGTCCCTTGATCATGGCTCCGTGCTCGATGATCGTGCCTGCTCCGATATAAACCGCTCCGCTGATGAAGGGCTTGCCGATCAGTCTGCCATGAATGCCCGGCTTGAGACGGAACTGGAGGTAGGTCGAGATCTTCGCAAGGGCCTCCCAAGCATGGGTGACATTCTCGAAGATGACACTGTGTTCGGTGCGGTCGAGATCGAGTAGGGCGTCAGGAGAGAACATTGCGTCAGGGGAGTCTTGTTACTTTTTGCCCGTCTTTTGTGTCTTTGACCAGCCATCCTAGCGCAGCGAGTTGATCGCGGATCTCGTCGCTCTTTTTCCACTCCTTTGAGGTGCGTGCGGCAGCGCGTGCGGCCACTAGCTCCTCGACCTCGGGTGGAATCGATTGGGTGGCCTCCGGCTCTAAGGCCAGAACTCCGTGGACACGGACAAGCCAATTAAGAAGTCCTCGAGCCTGGGCGGGCGACAGTGTTCCTTCATCCATGCGACGATTACTCTCGCGCAGGGTCTCAAATAGGACGGCGAGGGCGCTGGAAATATTCAGGTCATCATCGAGTGCGGCAAAGAATCCTTCCGTAACGGGATCGGGTACCTCAGCGATGGTTTCTGATCCCGCGGTCTCTGCTAGCCGTTCATGCCAGGCATCGAGACGTCCCAGGGCGGTGCGGGCTGCCGCGAGGCCGTCCATGGTGAAATTCAGTGCTCCGCGGTAGTGTACGGAAATCAGGGCGTAGCGGATTTCACGACCTGTCCAGCCCTTCTCCAATAGATCTCGGAGGGTGAAAAAATTTCCCGCCGACTTAGCCATCTTGGAACCCTCGACCATCAGGTGGGCGCAATGCATCCAGTAACGGACAAATGGTTTTGCTCCCACACATTCGCACTGCGCGATCTCGGCCTCATGGTGAGGAAAGATGTTGTCGATACCTCCGCAGTGAATGTCGATGGTCTCGCCAAGCAGTCCCGTCGCCATGGCGCTGCACTCGATGTGCCATCCGGGACGACCTTTGCCCCATGGGCTTTCCCAACCGACAGCTCCATCCTCCGGGACCCAGGCTTTCCAAAGGGCAAAATCAGCTACGGCCTCCTTGTCGTATTCGTCGCTCGCCACACGCTGACCACTACGCTGGTTCTCGAGATCGACGCGGGCCAGCTTCCCGTATCCGGGGAAGGAGGCGATACGAAAGTAGACCGATCCGTCCTCGGCCTGGTAGGCGTGACCTTTTTCCATAAGCTTCCCTATCATCACGATCATCCGCTCGATCTGTTCGGAGTCCGTAGCCGCAGGGTAAGATTCGGCAGGAAGAAGCCGAAGTGCCGTGGAATCCTCGAAGAAGGCTTTCTTGAAAGGGCGTGTGTACTCCGAGAGTGCGATCCCGGCTGCATGAGCGCCACGGATCGTCTTGTCATCAACGTCCGTGAGATTCATCACGCGCCTTACGGTGAAGCCACGTTCCTGCAGGTGACGCTGGAGTAAATCCTCGAAAACATAGGCCCGGAAGTTTCCGATGTGTGCGTAGGCATAGACCGTCGGGCCGCAGGTATAGAGTGAGAGTGTTTTCCCCTCGCCTTGCTTTGGCTGAACGGGTTCAAGCTCCTTGGTGAGCGTGTTGAGGATCTGGATGACAGCCATCTGTGCGGGTGGTTTTCTGGCTATTCCGAGGATGTCTCCACGGATGCAGTGGCCAGCGCGGCAATTCCCTCGCCACGCCCAAGAAATCCAAGGCACTCATTGGTCGTTGCCTTCACTCCCACGCGTGAGGAATCGAGTCCAAGCGATCCTGCGATACGTTCCCTCATCTGCTGGACATAGGGTCCTATGCGCGGCACCTCGGCCACAAGGGTGGAGTCGACATTGATGATCGAACCTCCATGATCAGCAATGATGGCGGCAACGCGCCGCAGGATTTCCAAGCTGGAGATTCCCCGGATAGAAGAGTCGGTGTTGGGAAAATAGTGACCTATGTCCTGCAGGCCCGCTGCACCAAGCAGGGCATCGGCGATCGCATGGCAGAGAACATCGGCATCTGAATGGCCAGTGAGGGTTAGGCCCTGGGGATGATAGAAGTCGACTCCGCCCAGCATCAGAACCCGCCCTGGCTCCCCCTGCTCTAGCCGATGCACATCATAACCGATGCCACTGCGTGTGATCCTGGACATGCGGCGGATTACAGGTGCTTGAAGGGAATTCCACCGCCCGAAGCAACGACGGAAAATTTGTCAGGAACCGTGTCATGCGGCCTGAGATCGACCTTGCCACCCGCAAGCTCCACCATGAGCATGCCGGCCGCGATGTCCCAGAGGCTGATCTGGCTCTCGATGTAGGCATCCAGACGCCCGCTTGCGACAAAGGCGATGTCGAGCGCCGCGCTTCCCATCATGCGCGTCTTGCGTGCGGAACGCATCATCTCACCAAGAACGGGCAGCCCTTTCTCGATGGAGGCCTCAGTTTTGGAAACGCCCACCGCCACGATGGCATCGGAGAGTTTGGTGCGACCACTGACGCGGATCGGGCGTCCGTTGAGCGTGACCTGTCGGGTGGAGCGCGAGGCGATCCACAGCTCGTCGGTCATCGGTTGGTAGATGACCCCCGTGGTGATGGCCCCGTTGCGGCGATGGGCTATGGAAACAGCGAAGTGGGGTATTCCGTAGAAGAAATTCACCGTGCCGTCGATCGGATCGATGATCCACTGATCCGAGGCGCTCTGATCTCCGCGGATTCCCTCCTCTCCGTAGATCGCGTGGTCGGGAAAAACTCCCAGGATGAGGGACTCGATCAGTCCCTGTGATCGGCGGTCGAGCTCCAGTTTGATGTCATGGGCCTCCGCGGAGTCCACATTCAGCTCGCGTTCGAAGTGGCCGCGGATCATCCCGCCCGCGGCGAGCGCCGCGTCACGTGCGGTGGTAAGAATCAGTTCATCCATGCAAAGTAGTTAACGGAAGGGCGGGATCGCGGTCGAGTAAGGAACCGCGTCTTTATCGGTTGCTTGTGTCCTTGAGTCGCATGCAAAAAATTGGGGGAAGCGTTTGTGGCGCTTCCCCCAAGTTCTAGCTCGTCGCCGAAAGTTTGTTCCGGCGGGAGGGATTTTTACTTCTTCTTCGCGACGGCCTTCTTCTTAGCAGGAGCCTTCTTGGCAACCTTCTTAACGGCCTTCTTCACGACCTTCTTGACGGCTTTCTTTGCAGGAGCCTTCTTGACGGCCTTCTTCGCGACTACCTTCTTCTTAGCGGGTGCTTTTTTCTTAACGGGCATTTCAATCCACCTCCTTTGTTCCGCATGGGCGGTTTGTGTGAAAAGATTGTGAATAAGTCACTGCCGAATGTGAATAAGTAGTTCGTTGATGTGCGTCAACGGATTTTCTTGAAATTTTTCACTTCTTTTTTCCACCGCTGCGTGGAAAAAAATTTCCTTCTTAAATCCCCGCGAGAATTTTCTCCGCGTGCTCGATGATCTGCGAGACCTCGGCAAGTCTTCCAAGCCCCTCGTATCCGCATGCAAGCATGCCCGGCGCAGGCCCTACAAATGCAGCTCCACGGGCGCGCAGTGTTTCCGAGTTTTCCCTCGTAGCGGGATGTTCCCACATCTTTCCGTTCATAGCGGGAGCAATCACCAGCGGCGCACGCGTCGCAAGTGCGACGGATCCAAGTGCATCATCGGCGAATCCGTGCGCTAGTCGCGCGATCGTGTTCGCGCTAGCGGGGGCGATGAGCAATAGGTCCGCACGATCCGCCAGCTCGATGTGTCCCGGTTTCCATGCTCCCTCATTTTCCTCCGCGAGATCGCACAGTACGGGATTGCGCGAAAGGGTCGCAAGCGTGAGGGGCGTGATGAACTCGGTGGCACGGCGCGTCATCACAACAAAAACGTCATGTCCCGATTTGCAAAGCTGGCTGGCGATCTCCGCCGCCTTGTACGCGGCGATTGATCCGGTCACGCCAAGGACAACCGTTTTTCCGGAAGGCTTCGCTGCCGTGGATGGTACGCCGTCGGTCATACGCCTCCCTCGTTCACCACGCTCATCCGTCGGCTGAGATATCGCTCCGCGCGCATGACAGCCCGGAACTTCTCGATGTTCTCTTCCATGGAGCCGCTGATGATCGTGTAGCGATAATCGCGCCAGCACTCCATCTCGCGCGCGGCATTGCTCATACGGATCTCAACCTGTTCGGCTGTTTCGGTTCCGCGACGCAGAAGCCTGCGGCGCAGCTCGTCCAGATCAGGTGGCATGATGAAGACATCGGCAAGTGCCTGGAGGATGATCGGATCGCCGCAGGCTCGGATGTTGTCCACGCCGTGCGTGTCGATATCGAGCAGGACATCAATGCCGTTCTTGAGGTTCTCGAGAACGGGCCCCTTGAGCGTGCCGTAATGATTGCCATGCACTTCGGCATGCTCCAGAAACTCTCCTGCCTGCAGACGTCTTGAAAATTCGTCGCGTGCCAGAAAATGGTAATCCTCGCCGTCGATCTCTCCCGTCCTCGGGGACCGGGTTGTGCACGAGACGGACCAGACGAAGTCGGGCTTCTGTCGGAGTGCCGTGCACAGTGTCGTCTTTCCCGCTCCGGAAGGAGCGGAAATAACAAAGAGGATGCCGGTGCGGCGGAATTGGTGGGCAGGTTTATTCAAGGTTGGCGACTTGTTCGCGGATCCTATCGAGTTCCGCTTTGGATTGCACGACCCGTTGGGAGACGGCCGAGTCTCCCGCCTTGTTACCTAGGGTATTGAACTCGCGGAACATTTCCTGGGCGAGATAGTCGAGTGTCCGGCCGGCGGGGTCGCTTCCCCCGAGTGCTTCCCGGCATTGGGCAAAATGACTCTCCAGGCGGGTCAGCTCTTCGGTGATGTCGCTCCGCTCGGCCATGAATGCAAGCTCCCGCGCCAGCGCGGGATCATTGGCAGGGAGAGGGAGGCCCAGTTCTTCCAGACGGGATTTCAGGTGGTCGCGCCTCTGGCGAAGGACGGCCGGTACGCGGCTACGGATTGCCTTGGCGGCGGACTCGAGCAGCTTGATTCTCTTCAGTAAGTCTGAGACGAGGTGGGTGCCCTCCTTTTTCCTCATCGCAATCATCCGATCCAGCGCTTCGGTAAGCGCTCTCTGCAAAACGGGCCAGAGCATCTCGGCATCAGGGGTCTCCTCACCCATAGTTCTGAGGACTCCGGGGGATCGGAGCAACAGTTCCAGGGAGATCTGTCCGGGAAGAGATAGCTCCGTTTGCAAAGCCTGGAGCTCCTTGAGGGCGCGGCGGGCAGCTTGCGCGTCGATCACACCCGGGGAGATGTCCGGACTGGTGGCATTCTCGAGCGAGACCGTGATATTGATTCGCCCGCGGCTAATTTTTTTCTGAATCATCTCCCGAAGCTTTGGCTCGTACATCGAAAGCGACTTCGGCAGAGAGATAGCGATCTCGACCCCTTTACGGTTTACCGAACCACACTCCACACTGAGGTGCCACCCATCAGCAAGAGCAGTCGCGCGGCCATGTCCTGTCATGCTTTCCATAAGTTTTATTGTTGAGGTTTTCCTCCCCACGAAAAGTTCCAGATCCAAGGCGCACCATAGAAGCCGAGGGCGCCCGGTTCATTGTCTCCCATTCGTGAAGTCATCCAATTTTTTGCTGGAAGAGGAAACAGCATGTTCTGACGGCACCATGCTGCCCCTTGGGTTAGGAGCCGCTTCGACTGCTCGGCTCGTCCGGAGGTCATCGCCAGCAGCAGATCCGGCGCCGTAACACCGGGCGCCCCTTCAAAAGCCACCTTCGGATTGGTGAGACCTCCACTCAACTCAAGGCCACAGAATCCATTCTTGGTAAGTCCATACGCGTCATCACCCGAGAGCGTGTACCGCGTGGCCTCGAGGTGCATTCTGGCATGGGGCACGACGAAGGGGCCACACGGGAGCGTAAGTTCCACATTCTTCCCCTCAATCGTTCCGGAAAGTGACGGGTCGTGCGCCGGCCCTCCTGCTTTCACTTCCAGGGCGACGGAGGTATTTGTTTGAGGATGCAGAGGCACCATTCCATCGCTCCTGAGTGACAGATCCAGATGAAGATTTTTTAATCCAGCTTCCAGTGCTGGATCTTCGGAGCTATCTCGCCCCGGGAGGTTGAGCAAGCACGCAGGTGGTGCAAAGCCAGGCGTGAGATCGGGCTTCAGGGCTCCCATGAAGCGATGAAGAGCCATGGATCCCCTCAACACCGGCGTTTGTTCCTCGGCGCCAAGTACCAGATCCGCATCGGCCATAGCTTCCAGTCCCCCGCCTAGCGTCATCGGCAGATCCTTCCCCATCAGACGAAGCCCTCCCTTCCAGGAGGGGTTTTCCCAGGCGATATCTCCTGAGAGTGTCACCGGCTTGTCGCGGTAGAGCGCGCTTCCCGGGCCGAATACTGCCTTCTTCGTGGAAAGCGTTATCGGTAAAGAAAGGTGCTCCAACGTATGGTTCCCAAAGAGATGTCCTTTCTCGGCTACAAGAACCAATCCTCCTTCTAGGATCGGCTGTTTCCATGATCCGGAGAGGTTTATTTTTCCTCCTACCCGGGCTTTCTCAAGTGGCCAAGCATCCAGTCTTGCCAAGCTAGCCCATCCATCCAACGGGACTTGCTGAAAGGTCGCGGTTCCCCTGATCGGTTGATCCACATCCCCAAGCTGCAATGTTCCCCGATCGTTGATTAACCGCAGGGGCATCTCCAGCTCAACCGAAAGCGGCGATGTGCTGGCGGGCTGCTGCAGAAGCTTGGCCTTGGCCTTTCCATCGGTGGCATCCAGCGAGACGGAAAGATCCGCGGTCTCTCCCCCTTTTTTGGGGGAAAAGTTTCGTATCCCCACCGCAACCTGCAAGTCCGGCTTGGCGATGGTTCCCTTGGCCGAGACGGATCCTTCCAGTGTGCCTACAAAAGGAATTTCCTGCCCAAAAAGGCTGGCGATTTCCTCCGCCTTGATGCCTTGGAGGGCAAGGTTAACGGCAAGCGTCCCATCCATCGCGATGTTTGTGAGCACCTCGCCGCTTTGCCAGAACCGCGGTGCATTGAAGGGAAGCGCCACGTCTCCCTTGACCAGCGGAAAAGGTTTTCCCTCCTTGGTCGCGATGATATCGCTCGCTTGGAAATTATTTGTCGTCGCAGAAAGTTTCAGCGCCAGTGACAGATCCTCTTGCTTGAATTCCGCCTTGGAAAACTCAACCTTCCCGGGCGCATAGACGCCCTCAAATTTCCCCGACATGCCTGTCGTGGTCCACTTGCTCACCCATCCTTCAACCTGGGTCTGAAAAGCACCATGATGAGCGGCTGTATTGCCGGCTCCCTGCCAATGGAATTTCACTCCGCCTCCCCCGATGGTGGCTGCAGTGACAACGCCCAGTTGCGCAAGCCGCTTTGTGAGATCCCGAACATCCGCCTCGGCCTCGGCCTTGTAATCGTGCGGCATGCTGTTTGCCACAATCCCGCTGAGCACCACATGATCATGGCCGCTCCATGCCTCCAGTGATGTCAGTCGCGTCTGGTCACCGGCAAAGATCAGGCATCCCTTCACCCAGTCGAGAGGGAGCTTGCGAATGATCAAGCCGGTGCCGGTGAGATTGCAGTACCCAGCGGCCTTGTTCTCGGAGCCCTGAACCTCTCCTTCAAACTGCAACCCGCCGGCTAGTTGTGTAAAGCCCGGTCCCGCAAGTCCCGAGAGCGCCCCGGCATCCTCCAGTTCGGCATGGAATCTTGCGGTGAAGGGGGCCCGAACCACCTCATGCCAATCCGAGGGTAGATGGCTTTGCCCCGATGCAGTCACTTCGTTTTCCTGTTGCCTGAGGCTGAGTTCGGAAAGCGTGAGATTCCTGCCGGTCAGCGCCGCTGCCAATCGGAGCGAATCCCATCCCCGACCATCCCATCTAAAGTCACGGGCGACCAAGCGAAGGGAACAGTCTGCATTGAGCGGATCGGCAGGATTGCCGCGGAACGTTAATCGCGCCTGACTGATGGATCCCGTCGCTTTTTTTTCATCCCTCATCCATTCGCGGAACGAACCTAGCTCCAACCCCTCGCCGACGAGCGTAAGTTCCAAGTTCCTGACGTTCTTCATCGTCCCGAAGGAGCCGTCACCCCGGAGGATTCCATGCCCGACATGTCCTTGAACGCCAAAATCGAACCCATTGTCTGTTGGGTGGATCGATATTTCCCTGAAAAGAAATTCGTGACCGAGATCGAGATCGCCAAGTCGCAGAACTCCTCCCTCCCAAAAAGCGGGAGCCGAAGCCTTTGGTATCAACTGGTGCCAGGAACCGATATCCACACTTCCCTCCGAGTACGATATCCTGCCAGTCCAACGATCGGGCAACCGAAGGATCAGGTCCTTGATCTCCAGGCGTTGCTGATCCCCGATCAACACCACGTCCGTCGAGCCGATGGACACAGAGGATGAGGGAAGAAAGATCGTGGGATGAAGGAAGCCGTCGTTCGCACGCACCGAGTTGGATGTTGAAGAGGGCCCGGTTCCAGATCCCGCCCTGCTATCCAGCAGGGCTTTTGTTTTACCTGTCCGCACCTCCCAAAGCAGCCGTCTCGGCTCACCCTCGGCCGTATGCAGTAGATCCATCAGCGAACAGCGCCGAACTTCCGCCCAGTCTGTCTTGATGTAACTCCTGTGCTCAGGCGGTCCGAAAAACCAAGTGATGCCCCTGGCCTGTATCCATCCATTATCCGCAAGCGCCAGTTGATAGATGTGGAGTTCTCCGCCCCGACACCAAGCGGCAGCGGAAAGGCCCAGCCTAATCGCTTCGCCACATACCGGTTTGAAAAAAACCCATCCCGCTATCAACAACGCCAGTAATACAAGGGTTCGCCAAGCCGTCGGGGTCCCGGACATAGCGGGGGGGTGTTCGGACTCCTCGGATAATTTGAAGCGGGGCGGCATGGGCTTACGAAACAAGAGCACTGACTATGCCTTTTTTATGGGTGCTTGACCCGCGAAAAGAAGATTCCCGGCATCAAACCCCGGAAAAGATACAGGCCGCCGCACCAATTGGTACGACGGCCTGTTGTTCCCCCCAGAACAATCTTTCGATAAGTTGAACTTATAGGTTTCTCAAGTTCATGCAAGAGGTTTTTTGCCTTTTTGAGGTTTTTCTCTGTAGGAAGCTAAAATTATTCCATCCGGAGGGCTGTAGCAGGGTAAATTTTTGCGGCTCTCATGGCTGGTATAAAACCGGCGGCAAGTGCGGAAGCAATCATCCACAGTGGTAGGATCGCCATTTCCATCCAGGGGTATGCCAAATCGATGCTCCAGCCAAAGAACGCCTTATTGATCACCCACGTCAGCACGAGCGCCAAACCCGCTCCACTTACAATACCAATCAGGCTCGAAATCAACCCGATCAGAGCGGCCTCCACCAGAACAACACGAGCAATCTGCGTACGCGATGCCCCCATGGCCTTGAGCACGCCAAGATCCCGCGTCCGCTCCAACACAAGTATTCCCAGCGTCAACATGACCCCCCCCACCGCGACGACGATGGAAATGGTTTTAAGTACCGCGGTAACTGCAAATGTCTGGTTGAAGATCTCCAGAATACGCTCCTTCAACTCTCGGTTCCTGTAACAAATAAACGCCTCCTTGCCACCGAAGGACGAAAGGAAAGAGTCCGTGCAGGCCTCTTGTTCCCGCACAGTCGTTCCTGGTTGGAATTCTATCGCGAGGGAATGAACGCCGTGCGCACCCCAGACCGCGGCGAACTTGTCCGCTCCGATCATCGCAATGCCTCGATCCCGAGTGTAGTCCCTGTACAGGTCGATCACGGGGAAAGAAAGAATCCCGCGGGGCCCAGCGAGTCGAAGCGACTCTCCGGGACCAAGCTTTAAGCGGCGCGCGAGACTTTCCGATAGAGCGATCCCTTCCCCGTGCTCCAAGGCAGCGGTTTTTTTGGAGATGTCTCCGTGCAGAAAATCAATCGCTCCGCGCGCTGGTCCCGAGACAACTCCGAGCGTGACTTGCTCACCTGCGGGTGTCAGGGCTTCCACTTCACGGAATGTCCCGACCGCCGAGACAACGGGTTGTTTTTTCCACCAGCTGATCGTCTCCTCTGAAAGCGTGTGTTGCAGTCCCAAGAGTTCATTCGCTGCCGGCGCAATGAAGAGGTCCGCGGTTAGCGTCCTCCCCGTCCAGGCAACAACGCTTCCCCGGAAAGAATGGATCATGACACTGATCCCAACCGTCATGGCCGCCGCCGCCGCCAAGGCGGCTATCGTGGGTGCGGTCCGGTGCATCGACCTTACGGTCTGCTCGAGGGAAATCCTCACGAGCGGTAGCCCGGCGTGGTTCTTTCCATGCAGGGCCTTCTGGATTCCGCGGATGATGACCGAGGTCACCAGTGGCACCATCAGCGACGCACCGGCCAGCACCAGGAAGGCCGCTCCGAATCCAAGGACGGAAGGCCCGCCATGCAATGCTGCGAGCGAGCAGATCAATGCCAGTAGCAGGGAAACAACCCCCAGCATCGCGAGTCTGCGGTTCGGCATGGGAAAAATTTCTGGTGCGGCTCCCGGATGGAGTACCCGGGTCGGGTCAACCCACGCCGCCTGTCGCGCCGGAATCCACGCCGCGACCAGCGCCGCCATCACGCCGGCAGCCACTCCTGCCACGACTTCGGGGAACGTGGGCCATCCACCATGCGCATCCACAGGAAGATACAATGCCGTCACCGTCCGGGCGACCGGCGCGGCCAGGATACCGGCAAGGAGAGGAGAGGCAACAACCCCGAGTAATGATCCCACGATGCCGCAAAGCGCGGCTTCCGCCAGAACCATCCCGAGAATGAATTTCTTCGAGGTCCCAACAGCCCTTAGAATTCCGAGCATCACCCTTCTGCGGACAACAGCGGCGGCGGCGGAGTTGCCGACAAAAAACATGCCGACCATCAGGGAGACCAAACTTAACGCCGTCAGATTAAGCGTGAATGCGGAGAGCATGATGTCGACCTGCCGGGTTCTTCGTGCCGGCGGCTCGATGGTCGCATCAGTGGGCAAAAGTGGGCGAAGTCGCTCCGTGACGCGCACCTTGTCTTCCGGGGAGCGCAACTTGATCAGGATCGCCGTCAAGCGCCCTGGGGTTCCCAGCCATTCCTGTGCTTCGGCCAGATCCAATGCCGCTACCCTTCCCTCACTTCCGACGGCCGCATCATCGGTCCCTATCAAGTACGCAGCAGTCAGCGTCTTGGGAGCACCTGGTCCTTGGAGCCGGATGTGCCCACCTTGGCTCAGGCGGTGTCGTTCAAGAAATCGGGGCGTGACCGCCAGCTGTCCCTTCCCGCCAAGCCAATCGCCCAATCCGCCGGTGCCGTTCGAAAAAGCCGGCCGGATGGTTAAGAGCCCTTGCGCCGTGAAGGGATCGATTCCCACAAGATGCAGGGATTCACCCGGCCAATCTGGCAGCGTGACCATCGCTTCGACCATCGGCGTCGCGGCCGCAACACCCGAGCAGGACGAAACCACGGGAAAGATTTTTTCATCGATGTTTCCGCGGATTTCCAGATCTGCATTTCCCGTGATGATCGCAAAAGCCCGGTGAAAGCTGGCCACCGCGCTGCGGTTCGCAATGGTAATTGCTAGAAAAACCGTGACCCCCAACGCGACGCTTACGATACCGAGCAGTGCGTGCCGGGGATTTAGAAAGAGCGGGCGTATACCGCCCTTCCAGCCGAGGATTGCATGCGCTAGGAACCTCATGATTTCTCAGGCGGTCCCGGCTCGCGCCGAGGCAGCCCTCAGTCGCCGCTCGAGTCGAAGCAAGAGCTGGTGATCCACGAGCTTCGATCCCTCCTTGTTACGAAGATAAAAGACGTCGAGCGCCGCCCGCTGCTCCGTTGCGATGCGGGCCGCCTCGATCGTGATTCCTCCGGGAGAAATTGCGCGCAACAATTGATAAAGTAGCCCCATCCGGTCCGGTGCCTGAACCTCGAGGATCGTGCAGGACGGGTGGGCATTATTGTTGAAGACCACCCAAACGGGCAACTCATCCTCCTCTTCGGAACTTCTCTTGCGACGCAGGAGGGATCGGTTCGTAGGTTCGGGAACAAGCCTGTTACCGGGTGCGAGCAAGAGCTCCCGTAGCTTTTGTTCGAAAATCTGGCGATCTTTCTCCCTGGGAAGGGGTTCGTTGCGGTGGTTGCTCACCTTGAAGATATCCAGCGCTAGGTTGTCGTTGCGGGTGAAGATGTCTGCTCCCAGCACATTGATACCCGCCTCGAGAAATGAGGCGGCGATACGCTCCAGAAACCTTTCCCGGTCCCATCCGCAAACCAACACCTCGGCATATCCGGCCTCCGGATGGTCGATCCATTCCACCACGGGAAAAAGATTGGGCCCGTCCGTGTTCACGCTTTCTTCAAAAAATCGCCTGAACAACCGCAGATGTTGGTAAATCTCTGCCACATCCTTGGTGAGAAAATACCGCTCCGGCATCCCCTCCATATGGGCGTCCGTCTCCTCCTTGAATTTTTCCGGCAATGCGGCGGAGACTTTCTGGAGGAGATCCGCCCTGCGCTGCCGCCGTTCCTCGTTGAAACCTTGGCTGTTGGTCAACAGGGCGCGGGTCTGATGATACAGCGTCCAGACCATCTGTTCTTTCCAGTCGCTCCACCCTTCGTCGCTCGTTCCCATCCCATCGGCAAGCGTGATCACCATGAGGGCGTCGAGGGTGGCCGGGTCGCGAATGATTTCCGCAAGCTCCTCCACCGTGGCAGGATCCTCGACGTTTCTAGAGCGGGCCATTCCACTCAGCTCCCCGTGCGAATCGACCAGCGCGATCAGCATTTTTTTTCTGGCCGGTGAAAGCTGCAGGCGTCGCGCAACCCTCAGGGCTGCCGCGGCGCTTGCCTCCTCGTGATGGCGTGTGTTGTCGGCTTTACCGGTGTCGTGAAGGAGCATGGCCAGGTAAAGCACTGCAGGATCCTCAAAGTTGCGGAATAACTCCCCGTACCTTTTTAGTTTAGGAAGCGTGGTTAACAGCAGGGCGTCGATTTTATCGATGCAAAGAAGCGTGTGCTCATCTGCCGTGTACCGGTGAAAAAACTCGTGCTGAACAAGACAGGTCAGCGGTTCAAACTCGGGAAGATACTTTCCCAGAAATCCAAGATTATGCATGAGGCGGAGGATGCGCCCCACGTCCCCCTTTCTGGAGAGGATCGAGAGAAAAACCGTTCTGTTTTCCTTGTTGTATTGGAAAGTGCGGTCCACCAAGTGAAGCCTGCGTTTCACGAGATCCTCCAATTCCGCGGAAAATGTCAGTCCGCGCGTCTGTGCTAGCTGGAACGCCCTCATCATCCTCGAAGGATCCTTGTTGAAGATATCCCTCGCGCTGGGAAAAATTTCCCTGTTGCGGATTACCATATCATCCACCTTCTCCTGACGTGACAGCAGTTTGCTGAGCATCCCGGCACCCCCTCCGTGCTGCTCGCGGATTCTCCCTAAGGCCAGGGTCGTAATGAGATGGATCGCGCGCGTGTGACGATAGTAATCCCTCATGAAGGCTTCGCATCGCCTTAGGATGTTCTTTTCCGGATAGCCCAAAGCTGTTGCCACTTTCCCCTGTAGTTGGAGGGTGAGTTGTTCCGAAGGACGGCCGGTCTGGTAATGCATCTCCGTGCGCACTTTGAGAAGGAAGTCCTGGGCCTCCTCCAGGGAACGTCTTTCCCGCTCACGAAGGATGCCTTCCTCGACGAGTTTCTTTGTGGTGTAGGCCCCCGAATGGAACATCCCTGTCCAAAGTAGGTTCTGATAATCGCGCAGCCCGCCGCAGCCCGACTTGATATTCGGTTCCTGCATGAAGACGATCGCCCCATAGCGGGACCGAAGGTCTTTGAGGTTCTCCATCCTGAAGGCGATGTAATCTTTCTCCTTTCCGGAGACACAGACCTTTTCGAATTGGCTTCGAAACGCCGAAAATATTTTTTTGTCTCCCGCAAGCAACCTGCTTTCCAGCATGGCAGTCTTCGTCATCATGTCTGAGTTGGCATGTTCCAGGGCCCCCTGAATCGACCGCGTGGCGTGGCCGACTTTGAACCCGAGATCCCAAAGTGCCATGAGGCAAATGGAGATGATGCGCTCCATCATGTCCGTGGGTTTGCTTCCATTATGAAGGAACGTGATGTCAACGTCGCTGAAGGGGTTGAGTTCCCGACGGCCATAGCCGCCGAAGGCACTGATCACAAACCCGGGGATTTCTCTCCCCCCATTTTCTTTGCGACATGCAAACAAAAACAGTTCTCTCACCAAGAGATCGACGATTTCCGTTCTGAGCCCCGCAATCTCTTTTCCACCTCCGCCTGCCCTATGCCAAATCTTAAGACGATGCTCCTCCTTTTTCCTGAAGGTTTGGAGTTTTGAAATCGGCAGCTCTTTCTCCCCTTCAAATATCTCCGCCAGGTTATGAGCCACCTCCGTGAGTATTCGGGCTCGCTGTTCAGCTATGGGGATGATGCCTTCCATGGTCTTCCCTTTATTGTGTCGAGATGACGATCTCCACTCGGCGATTGAGTTGCTGCTGAGAAACACTTCCCGTTGGGGGAACAAGTAGATGCCTTTTGCCAAGACCGGCTGTCGGCATGTTTTTGGCATCAAGGCCAGCGTGTTGATGAAGCCATTCCTTCACCGCCTCGGCACGTTTCAGGCTCAGCAGATCATTGTATTCATCACTGCCGAAGGAATCCGTATGTCCCTCAATTCTGAAGATAGCCTGACTGTTTTTTTTGATGAGATCTCCGAGCTTTGCAAGCGATTGCTCTGCATCGTTTCTTAGAATCGATGAGTTGTATTCAAAAAGCAGGTCCGTAGGCATCAGGATCGGGGCAGTTTGAGAGGTGACTTTCGCTGTTCCTGCAAGCAGATCATCGAGATTGCTAAACTTCTCCCCGCTTCCGGCGGTCGCTTCACCTATCTTGGGGCCACTATCTTGCTGCACCTTGGAATCCCTGGGCTCTGGCAGAGAAAAAGGTGCATCTGTTTTTTCCGCAATATCTATCGCCGGGGTGTTGGGCGGAGCTATCCCCATGTTCTGCAGGTGATCGTCAGTGATCAATGACGATGCGGATACCATCGGTTTTTCCTGTGGAACCATGGCATTGGGTGGAAGCATTTTCGGCATGGAAACCGTCGCTGATTCCACGTCATCTGTCTTGGGCTTCTCCACAGCTACGCTGACTTCGGGACGCACCACATCCTTTTTTTCTTCCACCCTGGTTTCTTCGATCGTTTTGGGATCGATTTCCACACGCTTCATCCTGAATGTTCTTGGCACTATCGTATCGTAATGGGCGGCGGAAAAACCCGGTACCACCCAAGAACGAGATTTATCCAGAATGAGGAGATGAACCACAAGGGAGCATAAAAATCCGGCTACCAAGATCCACAGAAAGTTCGTGCCGGATAGGGAACGGGTTCTTTTGTAGGATACACTTCCCATGCCGGATCCTTTTCTATTTGCTCCAAGCACACACTGAAAGAATTCTTACCAAACCACGAGATAAAAACAACCGCGACAAGGATTGTTCACATACTGGATTGATAAAAACCTTTTTATGCCAATTTTTTAATAACAGTAATTGTGTGAACAAGATCACCTTCAGACCTCTAACCCTTTAAGGAACCAAGCGATCTTCATGCTCTCGCCCATGTGAATATACCCCTTTTCATGGAGGGAAAATGGAGAACGTGATGTTTCATGGAACATACAGGCATCAGGAAACAACATTTCTCCACAATGAATCCCCAAATGAATCCCCAAATGAATCGATTCGTAATAATTATTACAAAATATTAATATAAAAATACTTACGCAAAGTTCTACGTGGAACAATAGAGATGTTTGATTATCCAAAACAATTCGATGTCATCGTAATCGGTGCCGGGCATGCGGGAATCGAGGCCGCTCATGCGGCTGCGCGCATCGGTGCCCATACCTTACTTCTAACCCAGAATGCTGACACGATAGGACAAATGTCCTGCAATCCGGCTATAGGTGGTTTAGCCAAGGGACATATGGTTAGGGAAATAGATGCTCTCGGCGGATTGATGGGACTGAACACGGATGCCACAGGTATACAATTTAGAATGCTTAATGCATCAAAAGGACCGAGCGTTCGAGCGCCGCGGGCACAATGCGATAAGAAAGCGTATCAGTTTCGCATGAAGGCGATCCTGGAGAACCAGCCAAATCTTTCTCTTAAGCAGGCCAATATTACGCGACTCATTATTGAGGGCGATCACGTTTCAGGGGTTGAGACAAACATGGGTCTGAGGTTCCGAGGAAAAACCGTGGTCGTGACAACCGGAACATTCATGAGGGGTCTTCTCCATGTGGGTATGCAAACTCAGGCGGGCGGGCGGATGGGGGACTCCATGTCTACCTTAAGCGACCACCTTAAGGAATTGGGCTTTGAGGTTGGTCGATTCAAAACAGGAACACCGTGCCGCTTGCTGGCCAAATCAATCGATTTCGCAAAGTGTGAACGTCAAGATGGGGATAGGCCGGAGCCCCGATTCTCCTATATTCCCGAGAGCATCCAGCGGACAAATGACGACCTTCATACGCTGAATCACTTTAAAGATGGAATGTTCCATGTGGAACAAATTCCATGTTGGATTACCTACACCACGGAACGCACCCATGAGATTATTCGCTCGAATCTTCACCAGTCCCCTCTTTATGCAGGGGCAATAGAAGGTGTAGGACCCCGATACTGCCCATCCATCGAGGACAAGGTGGTCAAGTTCGCGGAGAAGTCGAGGCATCAGATCTTCTTGGAACCCGAGGGACGCCACACAGGAGAGATCTATGTCAATGGTGTTTCAACGAGCCTGCCCTATGAGGTGCAGTACGAATTCATCAGATCAATTCCCTCGCTCGAAAACGCCGAAATCCTCCGCCCAGGATATGCGGTGGAGTACGATTATTGCCCACCCCATCAGTTGCATGGGACCATGGAAACAAAGAAAATCGAGGGCCTCTATTTTGCGGGCCAGATCAACGGTACCTCTGGATACGAGGAGGCTGCTGCTCAGGGACTGATCGCTGGAATAAACGCAGCGCTTAAAATACAGAGGAAGCAGCCTTTTCGTCTGGAACGCCATGAGGCCTATATAGGAGTCATGATTGATGATCTTGTAACGCGTGGGACTCCGGAGCCATATCGGATGTTCACCAGTCGCGCCGAATACCGCCTCCGCCTTCGCCAAGATAATTGTGATATAAGGCTGACTGATAGGGCTTTAGATATAGGTATAGCCTGTGATATAAGGCGTGATGCCTTCCTTAGGAAAAGCGAAACGATAGCCGCTATCAGCAGGGATATTTCGAGCATCAACCACGAGGGGATCCCCCTCTCCCAATGGCTAAAGAGATCGGAGAATACGCCCGAGAAGCTTCCCACGGAGCTCTACGTCAAATACGCTCCCGAAATCTGGAGCCTCATGGAGATCGACCTCAAATATGAAGGATATTTGCGACGCGAGGAGGAACAAATAGAAAGGCAACGCGGACAGGAGGAACAAAGAATTCCTGGGGACCTAGCGTATGAAGCCATCCCAAGCCTTCGCCTGGAGGCCAGACAAAAACTAGCCATGTTTGCGCCGGAAACATTGGGTCAGGCTTCTCGCATCAGCGGAATCACCCCCGCCGATATTTCCGTGCTTGCGGTCTGGATCAGGAAACAAAACGCCGAATCCCGCCAACTCGATAACCCTCCACATCCTGTCACGGACGACGTCCCTTAAAAATAGGCGCGGTAATTGCTACGCTGAGGACTTGATAGCACCGCTAAACCTTTTATTCTTCACTGATGTCTGCTGATCCAAACGCCCTTTATTCCAGAAAGAATCCATTCCATGCAAAGCTCAAGAAGAACCGCAAGTTGACCGGTGAGGGCTCTGCCAAAGACACCCGGCACTTCGAGATCGACCTGGCAGATTCCGGCATCGCTTACGAGGTTGGTGATTCTCTGGGGGTGTTCCCGACGAATAATCCCGCCCTTGTGGAGGAGATTCTCGGCGTCCTGGGTTTCAGCGGAGAGGAGCCGGTGACCGACCCAAATGGAAACACGGTCTCGATCCGTGAAGCCTTGACCCGAAGCTATGTGATCACGGAGAAGGACAAGAAGCTCCTCGCCGCCATAGCGGAGAAGGATCCCACAGCCGCACACTTCATTCCAATGACGACCCCTGAGGGACGCGCCGAACTCGAAGCTTACGTCTGGGGTCGCGAGGTGATCGATCCCCTGCTCGCTCATCCCTCCGCAAAGTTCACACCCGAGGAGTTCGTGAAATGCCTGCGCAAGCTCCAGCCCCGCCTCTACTCGATCGCCTCATCGCAGAAGGCGAATCCGACCGAGGTCCATCTCACGGTGGCCGCCGTTCGCTATGAGACTCATGGTCGCAAGCGCGAGGGTGTCTGCTCAACGTTCCTCTCCGACCGCGCCGATAACGCTCCTGTTCCCGTCTTCGTACATACCGCCAAGCATTTCCGCGTGCCCGAGGATCCGGCGACCCATGCCATCATGGTCGGTCCGGGAACCGGCATTGCACCCTTCATGGCGTTCCTCCAGGAACGCAAGGCCTCTGGTGCCACGGGTAAGAATTGGCTCTTCTTCGGCGATCAGAAATCCTCCACCGACTTCCTCTACCGCGAAGAATTGGAGACATGGCAAAAGGAGGGGGTTCTTCACAAGCTTTCCACGGCTTTTTCCCGCGATCAGGCTGAGAAGGTTTATGTCCAGCACCGCATGCTGGAGGAGGCAGAGGAACTCTACGGATGGCTCGAGCAGGGTGGATATTTTTATATCTGCGGCGATGCCTCGCGCATGGCGAAGGATGTCGATGCAGCATTGCATCAGGTCGTCGAGAAAGCCGGTGGCAAGTCCACGGAGGAGGCAGCCGCCTATGTCGAGGAGCTAAAAAAGTCGAAGCGCTACAGGAAGGACGTCTACTAGAACGGTCGCTAAAAACTGCGGCTCTTGGCGGGGTCAGGCATTTTCGCCGTGAGATCCTGCTTGTGCCCAATTAACCCGCGTGGTCATGCTCTAGGTCTATGTCCTACACATTGCCACCGCTTCCCTACGCTTTTGACGCCCTTGAGCCGCATATCGATGCCCGCACGATGGAGATCCATCACGACAAGCATCATGCAGCCTACGTCAACAACCTCAACAATGCCCTCAAGGATCATCCCGAGCTTGCCGCCAAGCCTGTGAATGAACTGATCGCTGATCTCTCCGCAGTTCCCGAAGCAATACGCACAGCCGTTCGCAATAACGGGGGAGGACACTCCAACCACACCTTCTTCTGGGAGATCATGGGTTCGGGTAAAGGCGGAGCTCCGGTTGGAAAGCTTGCAGAGGCAATCACCAAAACCTTCGGAAGCTATGAGGATTTCAAGACCAAGTTCGAGGATGCAGGCGTCAAGCGCTTCGGAAGCGGCTTTGTCTGGCTCATCGTCAACAAGCAGGGCCAGTTGGAGATCATCTCCCTGCCCAACCAGGACAGCCCGTTCATGGATGGCAACAAGCCCGTGATCGCTAACGACGTCTGGGAGCATGCTTATTATCTCCACTACCAGAACCGCCGTCCGGATTATCTCAAGGCCTGGTGGAACGTGGTCAACTGGGATCACGCCGAGCAGAACTATCAGAACGCACTCAAGGCCTAGTTCTCGCTAATTAGGTTTTATCCACTAAAAAGCCCCGTGACCTGTATAAGGCGCGGGGCTTTTTCGTATCCTAATGGAAGACGATCTCGCGTGCCGCCCGATCTGCGAGAATCAGTTGATCAAGCGTGGGATGTTCCACAAAAGGAACCTCATCCATTGCGCGGGCCACATGTTGCCAAATGCCGGGGAAAGAAAGACGTCCTGCAAGAAAGGCCTCCACGGCAGCTTCGTTTGCAGCATTCAGCACGGCGGGTAGGGTTCCACCCTCTGTTCCTGCGCGGCGTGCGAGATCAAGAGCGGGGAAGAGATCGGCTCGTGGCGACTCGAAATCAAGCCTCCCCACCATGGTAAGATCGAGCGGCGCGCAGGGCCCTGCGAAACGCTCCGGATAGGTGAGTGCATACTGGATCGGCAGCGCCATGTCGGTGGAGCTCATCTGGGCCAGGATCGATCCATCGACGAACTCGACCATCGAATGAACAATGCTTTGGGGATGGATCACCACGTCGATTTTTTCCATCGGGATGTCGAAGAGCCAACGGGCCTCGATCATCTCGAGACCCTTGTTGAAGAGGGTTGCCGAATCGATCGAGATTTTTTTCCCCATTGACCATGTCGGATGACGGAGTGCCTGCTCGGGAGAGACGGCGGCAAGGTCGGCAGCTGATTTGGCATTCCGAAAGGGCCCGCCCGAGCAGGTCAGGATCAGGCGCTTCACCGCCGAGGGGTCCTGTCCCTCCAGACATTGGAAGATCGCATTGTGTTCACTGTCGACGGGAAGAACCCTCCTGCCGGAGCGCCGGGCCGTCTCCATCACGAGCTCTCCCGCCATGACGAGGATCTCCTTGCTAGCGACGGCCAGGTCCTTGTCACCACCGAGTGCCCGGAGTGCCGGCTTTAGCCCGGCCGTGCCGACGATGGCCACCATCACCAGATCGGCGTCCGGCAACTCAGCGAGGGACTCGAGCCCCTCGGCACCGTGAAGAACCGGCCGACCTAGCTTGCGGCTGAGATCTTCAGCACTCGAGACCTCACCCGCGCAGAGTTGTGCTTCCGGGAATTCGCGGGCCAGCTGCAAAAGCCGATCGACGTTATTCTTTCCCGAGAGACCCAACACCTCCATCTTGTCCGAGAGTTCCCGGGCAACGCGCATCGCGCTTTCACCGATCGAACCGGTGGCGCCCAGTACGACGATCCGTTTCTTCATGGATGCGGCGCGAAGAGCAGGATGAAATAGAACAAAGGCAACGTGAAAAGCAGGCTGTCGATCAGGTCGAGACCGCCGCCGATACCCGGAAGAGCGTGACCCGAATCCTTCGAATGCACGGAACGTTTCAGCAACGACTCCGCAAGGTCGCCGGCCACCCCGGCGATCGCCAGCAGCAGGGCGAGACCGCACACCATGATAACGGGGAAAGGAGGAAGGAATTTTCCAAAAAAGAAAAAGACTCCCCACCCCACAGCCACGCCCAGCAAAATGCCGCCCAGGATTCCCTCGCAGGTCTTCTTTGGACTGATGTTTGGAAAGAATGGGGTGCGACCGAAAAGACTTCCGCAAAGAAAGGCGCCCACATCGGTAAATTTGGTGACTGCGACCACAAAGAGCACCAGATACTGCCCGGTGAGATGACCCTCCGGAGAGCGGGGAGTCAGATAGAGAAGCTTCGCCATGAAGAGGAAAAGCCACGGGATATAAATCACCCCGAGCAGGGTGAACGTGATGCCCTCGGCCGTGGCCCGGCCCGGGTTATGACGTCCATACTCCCTGAGGAAGAGTGCCATCACGAAGAAGGCCATGACCGCGGCTTCCCCGGGAAAAATCGCAAATCGGAGGATCGGATCAGCGGAACCAAGCAGCGAAAAATTCAGCATGATCAGCAGCAGGGCGGCCACCATGCCCATTCCCCGATGGTGGGAAATACCCCCTGCCTTCAGGAGGGCGAAGTATTCCCAGAGAGCACCCAGCGCGGGAATACTGATCAGGATGGCAAAAGCCATCTCGGAACTGAGTCGGTAGGCGAGGATGATCGCCCCCCACAGGATGACCGTGCTGGCGAGGCGTGGGAGAAAGGAGGGGGGAAGTGAACGCATTCCGAGCCGCCCAAGGTAGAAAGTCGTCTCATAAAGGCAAGCCGCCGTTTTCCGGTTGCTCCCCACGCACGGAGGTCTAACGTGATGGTTCACCGAATCATCACCCTTATTTCCCGAACCATGGCCAAAGAAGACGCAGAGAAATCCACCGACAAAGCAACCGACAAAGCCGCCACAGCGCGCGCGAAGAACCTCGACCTAGCCATTCAGGCGATCGCCAAGGATTACGGTGACGGGGCCATCATGCGTCTCGGCGAGGCTGCCGCGGTCAACATCGCCTCCATCCCGACCGGCAATCTGCTCATCGATCGCGCGCTCGGCGTCGGCGGATTCCCGAAGGGCCGCATCGTCGAGATCTTCGGCCCCGAGTCCTCGGGAAAAACCACCCTTACCCTCACCGTCGTTGCCCAAGCACAGAAGCGCGGCGGCGTTGCGGCGTTCATCGACGTGGAGCATGCCCTGGATCCCGCCTATGCCCGCAAGCTCGGCGTGAATCTCGAGGAACTCCTCGTTTCCCAGCCCAGCTCGGGTGAAGAGGCCCTGCGTATCTGCGAGACCCTTGTCCGCTCGAATGCCGTCGACGTTGTCGTGCTTGATTCCGTCGCCGCCCTTGTCACCAAGTCCGAGCTCGAGGGTGAGATCGGCGACTCCGTCGTCGGCGCACAGGCCCGACTCATGAGCGCCGCCATGAGGAAGCTCACCGCCTTCATTTCCAAGGCCGATTGCTGCTGCATCTTCACCAACCAGATCCGCGAGAAGATCGGTGTGATGTTCGGCAACCCCGAGACCACGCCGGGCGGCAAAGCCCTCAAGTTCTACGCGAGCGTTCGCTGCGACATCCGCCGCATCGGCGCCATCAAGCAGACCGACGGCACCGTCACCGGCAACCGTACCCGCGTGAAGGTCGTGAAGAACAAGGTCGCCCCTCCCTTCACCGAGGCCGAGTTCGACATCATGTACAACGAGGGAATCTCTTCCACCGGCTCCCTGCTCGATCTTGCCCTTGAGAAGAACATCATCGAGAAGCGCGGATCCTGGATGGGTTACAAGGGCAACAACATTGCCCAAGGTCGCGACGCCGCCAAGGATCTGCTCAAGGCGGATCCCGCGCTCTATGCCGAGATCGAGGAGGCCGTGAAGGCCGCGCTTGAGGCGGACGCCGCCGGCAAGAAGTAACCGCCAAGCAATTGTTAATCCGGAGAGGGAGTCGGGAAACCGGCTCCTTTTTCTTTTCGGCCAGACTGCACTTTGGCCTTCACTCTGGGAGCTGATTTCGGGATAGTTTCCGCTTCCCAACCGGCATTCCGCGGATGGTACCCAGGCCTATGGCACGCACGCTTTCACTACCTTCGAAATCCAAAAAGACCGCCCCGAAAAAGGTGGTCCGTCCCGCAGCCCCCAAAGCGGCCGCCAAGAAGATCGCTAAAACGGTTAAAAAGTCTCCGGCCAAGGTCGTTACGAAAAAGCCCATCGCCGCAAAATCTTCGAAGACCAAGGCTGCCCCGCCAGCCAAGTCGGCAGCAACAACCGCTTCCAATGCGGACTTTTCCAAATCCCCCTTCAACTCCTCCCTCAAGCCCGCCCAGAAGGTAGGCTTCCTCCGCGAGATGCTCCGCATCCGCCGTTTTGAGCAGCAGGCGTTGAAATATTACAATCAGGGGATCATGGGGGGCTTCCTCCACCTCTATAATGGCCAGGAGTCTGTTGCCGTCGGCACTGCCTCGCTGATGAACGGTCACGACGAAATCATCACCGCCTACCGCGACCACGGCCACGCCCTGGCAGTCGGCATGGGGATGAACGAGTGCATGGCCGAGCTTTTCGGCAAAGGCACCGGCTGTTCCAAGGGCAAGGGTGGCTCGATGCACTTCTTCGCACCCGACAAGCACTACTGGGGTGGCCACGGAATCGTTGCCGGCCAGACCCCGCTCGGCCTCGGCCTCGCCTTTGCGATCAAGTATAAGAAGATCAATGGCTGCGCAGTCGCCTTCCTTGGTGACGGAGCCGTGAACCAAGGCGTCTTCAGCGAGTGCCTCAACATGGCTGCTCTTTGGGATCTCCCTATTGTCTATGTGATCGAGAATAACGGCTACTCCATGGGGACCAGCCTCGAGCGCTCCTCCGCCGTGAATGGCTCCCTGGCCAAGCGTGCCGAGGGCTTTTGCGTCGAGTGGGCGACCTGCGGCGGCTTCGATCTCTACGAACTGCGTGCCAACCTCGGCGCCGCCATGGAGCGTGCCCGCAAGGAGTCCAAGCCGATGGTTCTCGAGGTCTCCACCTACCGCTACTACGGCCACTCCGTTGCCGATGCGAATGCCAAGAAGTACCGCTCCCCCGAGGAGATTGAGCGCTACAAGACGGAGTACGATCCGATCACGATTTGGCAGAATCAGCTCCTCAAGGAAAAGGTCGTGACTCAGGCACAGATCGAGAAGATCGATGCCGAGGCCAAGGCCGAAGCCGCCGCCGCCGCCGAGTTTGGGATCTCGAGCCCCTGGCCAACCGAGGAGAGCATCTTTGAGGACATCTACCACGAGGTGGATCACAAGACCGAGGCCGGCCAGACCGGTCGCTTCTTCTTCAGCGAATAACGCCCATGCCGATCATCACTTACCGCCAGGCCCTGAACGACGCGTTCGCCGAGGAGCTCACCCGCGACGAGAATGTCTTCCTCATGGGAGAAGAGGTCGCCCAGTACAACGGCGCCTACAAGGTTACCGAGGGACTCTGGGAGCGTTTCGGATCGAAGCGCGTCATCGACACCCCGATCAGTGAGGCGGCCTTCTTAGGGCTCGGCGTTGGAGCGGCCATGATGGGGCTGCGCCCGGTCGTCGAACTCATGTTCTGGAGCTTCGCCTACGTCGGCTTTGACCAGATCATCAACAACGCCGGCTGCATTCGTTACATGTCCGGCGGTCTCATCAATGTCCCGATGGTCGTCCGTGGTCCCGCGAATGGCGGTACCAATGTCGGCGCCACCCACTCCCACACCCCGGAAAATTTTCTGGCAAACACCCCGGGCCTGAAGGTCGTCTGCCCCGCGACTCCCTACGATGCCAAGGGACTCATGATTGCCTCCATCCGCGATAACGACACCGTCTGCTTCATGGAGAACACCCTCCTCTACGGTGACCTCGGTGAGGTTCCCGATGGTGCTTACACCATTCCTCTGGGAGTCGCCGAGGTGAAGCGCGAAGGTATCGACGTCTCCCTCATCGCCCATGGCCGAGCAGTCCTTACCTGCCTCGCCGCTGCCGAAATCCTCGCAGCAGAGCATGGCATCGAGGCCGAGGTCGTCGATCTTCGGTCCATCCGTCCGCTCGATGAGGAGACCATCCTCAACTCCGTAGCCAAGACTCACCGCGCGGTCCTTGTCGACGAGAACAAGCCCTTCTGCGGCGTCAGCTCCCAGATCGCGGCCCTCCTTGCCGAGCACGCCTTCGACGATCTCGACGCCCCCGTGCTCCGTGTCACCGCCCTCGACGCCCCGGCCATCTACAGCATGCCGCTCGAGAAGCTTCAGCTTCCTGATGCCCAGGCCGTAGTCGCCAAGGTCCTTTCCTCTTTCTGATTCCCTTACTTCTTTTCCTAACCGCCTACAGCCTAACCCGCTAACAGCCCACCCTTCACGACCATGCCAGAGATCACGATGCCCAAGTTGAGCGACACCATGACGGAGGGAACCCTCCTGCGCTGGCGCAAGAAGAAGGGGGACAAGGTCGAGGTGGGTGACATTCTGGCCGAGGTCGAGACCGACAAGGCAACCATGGAGATGGAGTCCTTCGAGGAGGGGACGCTCGCCGAGATCTTTGTGCCTGAAGGCGGCAAGGTCGTCGTTGGTGCTCCTTTGGCACTGGTTCTTAAAGAGGGTGAAAAAGCCGGCGAAAGATCCACAGGACCCAAGTCCGCACCAGCTGCGCCTCCCGCTGAAGCTCCTGCCTCCCGTCCGTCCGTTTCGAGCGGTCGTCCGCTCACTCCTAGGGCACGCGCCGCAGCTCTCCGAGCTGGGAATGGTGGAGCCGGAGGAAATGTGAATGAGGGTGTGCGCGTCAAGGCAACTCCCCTGGCCCGCAAGATCGCCGACGCCCGCGGCGTCCGCCTCGCCGGACTCCAGGGCACCGGCCCTGGCGGCCGCATCATTGCCTTTGACGTCGAGAACGCTCCCGTGGGTGGCTCCGCTCCCGCAGCAGCCGGTGCTTCCCCAGTGGCAGCCATCCTCCCGACTCCGATCGCCGGGATGTCCGAGACCCGCGTGCCGCTCAGCGGCATGCGCCGCGTCATCGCCGAGCGTCTGCTCGCGAGCAAGACCCAGATCCCACATTTCTACCTGACGATCGAAATCGATGCCGCTCCGATGATGGCTTTCCGTAAGGAATACATCGAGGCCAGCGGTGGCAAGATCACCTTCAACGACATTGCCCTCTCTGCTGTCGCCCGCGCCGCCATGCAGAAGCCAAAGGTCAACGCCGCCTTCGCAGGCGACGCCATCATCGAGTATGGCAGCGTGAATCTCTCTGTCGCGATCGCTGTCGAGGATGGCCTCGTCACCCCGGTCATCCGCGATGCCCAGAAACTCTCACTCAAGGAGATCAGCGCCATCGTCAAGGACCTCGCACTCCGCGCGCGTGACAAGAAGCTCAAGCCCGAGGAATACGCGGGCGGCACCATCACCGTCTCCAACCTCGGCTCCTACGGCATCGAGCAGTTCTGTGCGATCGTGAATCCTCCCCAGGCCGCGATCCTCGCAGTCGGCGCGATCGTCAAGAAGCCCGTGGTGAATAGCCGCGACGAGATCGAGATCGGTCACCGCATGAGCATTACTCTCAGCGGCGACCATCGTGTCGTCGATGGGGCGGTTGCGGCGGAGTATATGGGGGCACTCCGAAAGCTGCTAGAGTCCCCCGCCCTCCTACTCCTGTAAGGGGGAGTTTGAGATTTTTGCGCCGTGCGTTGTTCGCCTGCGCTCGCAGTATAATTTATACAGCTTCGCTTGGCGGCCTAGCGCGGCATCAAAACTTTCAAACTCTCAAAAGCTTATTCGATCCAGAGATCTTCATGATTTTTGGGATCTGATTATGATCCAGAATTTCTTTGAGATGAGATCGCGCGCAGGGTCAAACTTGTCTTTTTTCCGATTGTTGTCCGCCTTTAGGAGCAATTGCAGATTTGAGAGCGCATTGATTACGCATAAAGGGGTATCGGGATCTTCCTTTACGAATGAAGAAACCGGACGAATGTGATCAACCTCTAGGTGATACTTGTGTCCTCTTTTTCCCCAATAGCGGATATGTGCTTTAGGATGTCGCTTTTTAAGTTCTTCTGAAAGGTGCAAGATAAGTTGACTAGGCGTCCATCCATTTAGCCTAAAGCAAGCCTCATCGGAGATTCGCCCCTTCATTGCAAGTTGTATGTATTGGCGGCTATCTCTCGCCATCGCTCTGCGTTTCTGAAATGCGGTCAAGTCTTGCCTGTTTTTTTCGTAAATTGCCCCACTTGCACATCCAGAACTGCAATGGCGTACAGCACCCAGACGCCACCGTGCGCTATCGGGTCGGTAAGGTTTTTTGCAGAAGTCGCAGGGCCGGATCGGCTCATAGTAAACCAAACCCCCACGCTTGGACTTGATGCAGATCCTCAAATATGGATCTCCAACCACATCTGGGTTTGTTCCGTATGAAAACAACTCATACTGAGAGGTGTGAGAGTTGTGGCAGTTGCTTGAGCAGTATCTAGCCTCCCCTTTATTCCATCGGATGGTAAGAGGTCTATACGCTCTCTTGCATCCGTCACATTTACGGACAGGCTCGTAATAACCAACGCCGCGGCCGTTTTTTGTCCTGATTCCGATCTTTTGCGTGTGGTCACCCGAAAGTAGTGGATCACTTCGATAGGCGAATATCCGAATGGTGGCGGTCGCAGTTTGAAAACAACCTGCTTTGCAATAAAGCCCTCCACCTTTTCTCCAGAGAGTTGAATCTGGTCGGTATAGCTTCCCACAACCGTTGCATGGTCGGAACGGCTCATAGTATGCGCGGCCAGTTCCCGGTTTATTGTAGATACCAATCTTCTCGGATGGATTGCCCACCTTGTCAGGATCAGAGCCATACGCGAACAACTCGTACCTTGGAGCAGGTCCTTTGCGTTTGGGGTCTATTATTGACTTGGTGGCTTTGAACTTTTCGTATGATTTTCTCCCGATCGTTTTGTGTTTTGCCTTCATTTCGGCAAAACGATCCGGGGTCATCCAGTACTCATAGATACCGGAAGGTTTTTTTGGTAGCACCAGAAGATTTTCCCATCTGAACGGATGTCTCCTAACTTGCGCTTTCTTGAGGCCATAAAAGAACTGAGCATTTAGAGAAATACCAACCTATCAAAAAAGTATCCAACGCTTCTTCTTAGAGTGCAGATATCAATTTCCGATTCCCATGGGGAGAAAAGGGGTCTGTACGTCTATTGCTGGAAAACATTCCTGAGAGGATGAAAGCTAGCCGTGCGGCAACAGTTTTCCCGATTGCCACTGACCTAAAAGCCTTCCACCGCATCGCTCAAAAACTCCACCGCCCGTGTTTCGGACCAGTATTCTTTCTCGAAGGTGAGGAAGCCGAGGTGGCCGCCGCTTTCGGGAAGTTCGATGAAAAGATGAGGGTTAGCCTCTGCTTCGTCCCTTGGAAAACATTCGGGACCGAGGAAGGGATCGTTTAGTGCATTGATGAGGAGGGTCGGCACGGTGATCCCTCGCAGTGAGGGCTTGCTGCTGGCCTTTGCCCAATAATCCTCGGCGCTGAGAAAGCCATTCAGCGGGGCGGTGTAGGTTCCGTCAAATTCACGGAAGGTGCGAATGTGATCGAGTCCCTCCGTGGAGATCCCGCCGGGGAATGCCGTGGCCTTCTCACGGATTTTTCGCCGGAGATCCCGCATAAAATGGTTCATGTAGATGCTGTTGATACGGCTCTCAAGAACTCGGGCACTCGATGCGAGATCGCACGGCACGGAGAACGTCACCGCTCCCTTGATAGCTGGATTGATCGATGAGCCATGATCTCCCAGGTATTTAAGGGTGAGGTTTCCTCCGATGCTGAAGCCGACCAAGACGATGTTTTGGTAAGTACCAGCGGCATGGTTGATCACGCACTGGAGATCTTCCCAGGCACCACTGTGGTAGGTGCGTAGGAGACGATTCATCTCCCCGCTGCAGCCTCGGAGATTCCAGGCCAGGGTATCCCATCCGGCACGATGGAAGGCGGCAGCCATTCCCTGTACGGAGGCATTCGCGGAGTTCCCCTCAAGCCCATGGGTGATCATGACAAGGGACTGCGAGAGCTGATCGCGGTTCCAATCAAGATCGAGAAAATCCCCGTCAGGGGTCTCGATGCGTTCCCTCTCGCAGTTGATCGGTGCAACCCGCCGGAAAAGTACGGGCAGGATCGTCTGAAGATGCCCATTCGCCAGTCCCCATGGCGGTCGGTAAGTGGAGGATGCAATCAGGGGCATGGAGAAATCGTTGCTGTAGCTCTACATGCTGTCCCTCGATTCTCCAGCCGGAAAGAAAGGTTTCGGATTCCGCTCGCCTTCGTAATGGCTCTCACTAGTGTCCCCGAGCAACATACACACTTTCCCAACCATCCATGACCATCACCACCGACTCCGTTGTTCTATTCGACTACACGCTTACCGATGATGACCATGAGATCATCGACTCCTCCAAGGATGGAGGACCGCTCGCCTACCTCCATGGGAATGGTCAGATCGTGAAGGGGCTGGAGAAGGCGATGGAAGGGAGGAAGTCCGGCGATTCCTTCAAGATCAGCGTCAGCCCCGAAGAAGGCTATGGACTCACCGATCCCGAAAAGATCGCCGTGGTCTCCGCAGATCAGATCGAGGGAGGGGATGAACTGGAGGAGGGAATGCAGTTGGAGGCCTCCAGCGACCAGGGTGAGCAGATTGTCGTCGTGACCAAGATTGAGGGCAACAAGGTCACCCTTGACGGGAATCATCCGCTTGCCGGAATGAATCTCCACTTCGACATCACCATCCGCGAGGTACGCACTGCGACTGCCGAGGAGCTCGCGCACGGTCATGTGCACGGCCCCGGCGGCCATCATCACTGAAACGGGAAAATTTCGGATCTCCCGTAGAGGCGGTGAGATGAAGAGCCGCAGGGAGTTACTTCAATTCGAAGCGGTCGAGATTCATCACCTTGTTCCAAGCCGCGACGAACTCCTTCACGAAGAGTTCCTGCGCATCGGATGAGGCATAGACCTCGGCAAGCGCCCGGAGCTGGGAGTTGGATCCGAAAACGAGATCGGCAACGGTACCGGTCCACTTGAGTTCGCCGGTCTTGCGATCGCGGCCTTCCAGAACACCGGTGGTGGTTGCGGACTTCTGCCACTTTGTCCCCATGTCGAGGAGATGCACGAAGAAGTCGTTGGTCAGGGTCTCGGGACGCTTGGTGAAGACACCGTGTTCGGAGTTGTCGAAGTTGGCGTTCAGGGCACGGAGGCCACCGACAAGCACGGTCATTTCCGGAGCAGTCAGGGTAAGCAGGTTCGCCCGATCGATCAGGAGATCGGCCGTGAAGCCCTCCGCACCTTTCCGGACATAGTTGCGAAATCCATCGGCGGCAGGTTCCAACACCGAGAAGGAGTGAACATCAGTCTGCTCCTGGGAGGCATCCATACGACCAGGCGTGAAGGGGACCTGCACGCTGAGGCCCGCCTTTTTGGCCGCTTCCTCGACGGCCGCACAGCCACCGAGAACGATCAGGTCGGCAAGCGAGACCTTCTTGCCACCGGTCTGGGCACCGTTGAATTCCTGCTGAATCTTGGTCAGCGTCTGCAGCACCTTGGCGAGTTCGACCGGCTGGTTGACTTCCCAATCCTTCTGGGGTGAGAGGCGGATTCGGGCACCGTTGGCACCGCCGCGCTTGTCACTGCCGCGGAAGGATGCGGCCGAAGCCCAGGCCGTCTTGACCAGTTGGGAGATCTTGAGCCCGGAGCCGAGGATGCGGCCCTTGAGGTTGGTGATTTCAGCCTCGCCGATCAGCGGATGATCAACAGAGGGGATCGGATCCTGCCAGATCAGCACTTCGGCAGGCACGTCTGAGCCCAGGTAGCGGGAGCGGGGACCCATGTCGCGGTGGGTCAGCTTGAACCAGGCGCGGGCGAAAGCGTCGGCGAACTGGCCGGGATTCTCAAGGAAGTGGCGGGAGATTTTCTCGTACGCCGGATCGAACCGAAGCGAGAGATCGGTCGTGAGCATCGTGGGGAGGTGACGCTTTCCGGAGTCGAATGCATCGGGGATGGAAGCTTCGGCATTCTTGGCAACCCACTGATGGGCGCCGGCGGGGCTCTTGGTCAGCTCCCAGTCGTACTTGAAGAGATTCTCGAAGTAATAATTGGTCCACTGGGTGGGGGCCTGTGTCCAGGTCACCTCCAGGCCGCTGGTGATCGCATCGGGACCCTTGCCGCTGCGGAAATCGCTGATCCATCCGAGGCCTTGCTCCTCGATGGGAGCACCCTCGGGGGCGGGTCCCACATGACTGGCAGGTCCTGCTCCATGGGTCTTTCCGAAGGTGTGACCACCTGCGATCAGCGCCACGGTCTCCTCGTCATTCATCGCCATGCGGGCGAAGGTCTCGCGGATATCTCGTGCCGCGGCAACCGGGTCGGGGTTGCCATTCGGTCCCTCGGGATTCACATAGATGAGCCCCATCTGCACGGCGGCCAGGGGATTCTCCAGTTCACGGTCTCCGCTGTAACGCTCGTCGGCGAGCCACTCCTTCTCGGCACCCCAGTAGATCTCTTCCGGCTCCCAGATATCCTCGCGTCCCCCGGCGAAGCCGAAGGTCTTGAAGCCCATCGACTCCAAGGCGACATTCCCGGCTAGGATCATCAGATCGGCCCAGGAGATTTTTTTGCCGTACTTCTGCTTGATCGGCCAGAGGAGGCGGCGCGCCTTGTCGAGGTTGCCGTTGTCAGGCCAGCTGTTGAGGGGCGCGAAGCGCTGGCTTCCGTTGCCGCCGCCGCCGCGTCCGTCTCCGGTGCGGTACGTGCCGGCGCTGTGCCAGGCCATGCGGATGAAGAGCGGACCATAGTGTCCGAAATCAGCCGGCCACCAATCCTGCGAATCCGTCATCAAGGCGGTGAGATCCTTTTTCACGGCCTCCAGATCGAGGCTCTCGAATTCCTTGGCGTAATCGAATCCCTCCTCCATCGGATCGAAGAGAGGGGAGTTCTGGTTGAGAAGCTTCAGGTTGAGCTGATTGGGCCACCAGACGTTATTCATCGAGGCGCCGGTGATGGCTTGCTTGCGGACGTTGCCCGAGAAGGGGCACATGGAATCGGTGGTCATAATGGGTTCTTGGTTGGAAATGAGCTGGGGTGAACATGTTCATCATAGAGGCCGCGACCTATTGTTGAAATACTTGTTACCTGTGATAACCATAGGAACAACCTATGGAAATGCACCAGCTCCGCTACGCCGTGGCGATCGCACGGACGGGGAATTTTTCCCGTGCGGCCGAGCAGTGCCATGTTTCCCAGCCCTCGCTCAGCCAGCAGATCCTGAAGTTGGAGGAGGAGCTTGGGGAGCGGCTCTTCGATCGGACCAAGAGGGAGGCGAAGGCGACCCCTCATGGGGAGGTGTTTCTTCGCCGCGCGCTGCGTATCCTGGAGGAAGTGGATGCCGCGCGCCGTGAGGCCGATGATGCGAAGCATCTTCTCACCGGGACGGTGACGATCGGTGTCATTCCCACGATAGCCCCGTATCTCATCCCCAAGGTCACCGCCTCCTTCCTGAAGCGTTTCCCCGGCGTGGAGGTCGTGGTGCATGAAGAGCCGACAGCCCGCCTGTTGAAACGTCTCCATGGCTACGAAGTGGATCTGGCCATTCTAAGCACCCCGTTCGAAAGGGATCGCCTGGAAATCCACCCGCTCCTGACGGAGGAACTGATCATCGCGCTTCCCCGGGAACATCCCCTGGCGCGCAGGAAGAAACTTCAACCCCAGGACCTGGAAAAGGAACGCCTGATCGTGATGCAGGAGGGCCACTGCCTCGGGGATCAGGTCCTCGGTTTCTGCACGCGCGGCGATGTGAAGCCGCGCATCAGTTTCCGGAGCGCCCAACTGGAGACACTCCAATCCTTGGTTCATGCAGGAATGGGTATTTCGCTCGTTCCCGCGATGGCTGTCCGGCACGAGCATGCCGAGCGGCCGATCTACCGCTCGCTCGCTGGTAAAAGCCCCTCGCGCACCATCGTGGTGGCGTGGCCCGGACAGCGGCCCCCCGGGCGCGCGGCGGCGGAGTTCTTTGCCCAGTTACGGAAATCCGTGAAGCCCGAGCGAACTGCCAGACCATGAATCACGCGGCTAAACTTGGGACACTCGACCAGGTGGTGGAATCACCCGCGCCGGTGCTGGCCCTGGCACCGATGCAGGATGTGACCGATCTTCCATTCTGGCGACTGATGACCCGCTTCGGGGGTGCGGATCTTTACTACACGGAATATTTCCGAGTCACGCCGACCTCATGCCTGGACAAACCGATCCTGGCCTCGATCACCGCGAATCCCACGGGCCGTCCAGTCATTGCGCAGATGATCGGCAATGACATTACCGCGTTGGTCCGCACGGCAAAGGAGTTGCAGCAGTATCCGATCGCCGCGATCGATCTGAACCTCGGCTGTCCCGCCCCGGTCGTTTACCGGAAGTGTGCAGGCGGCGGACTGCTCCGCGACCTGCCGCGGATCGACGGCATCCTTGGCGCTCTCCGGGGGGCGATCCCCGGAAAGTTGACGGTGAAGACGCGCCTGGGATTCGACGATGAGAAGACAATCGAACGGCTCCTCCCGCTCTTCACCAAGCACTCGATCGATCTGGTGACCGTTCATGGCAGGACGGTGCTCCAGATGTATCGGGGGGGAATCCGCGAGGATCTCATCCGCCTCGCGGCGGATGTTTTAACCTCCCCTGTCCTGGCCAATGGAAATGTCTCTACGCCCGGCGTTGCGGCAACTGTTCTCTCCAAGACGGGAGCCAGGGGCGTCATGATCGGACGCGGAGCCGTCCGCAATCCCTGGATTTTTTCCCAGATCAGGGAGCATCTCGCCGGGGCGCCGGTCACTTATCCGACGGGGCGGGAGGTGCTGGCCTATATCCGGGCGCTCTATGAGGCGGTCTGCGACCCCGAGATTCCGGAGCCCAAGGGAGTGCAGAAGATCAAGAAGTATGCGAACTTCATCGGGGAGGGCATCGGTCCGGAGTTCCTGCATGCGGTTCGACGCGTCGGCAACAAAAACGACTTTTTCGCGCTTTGCTGTGAGCATCTGGAGCATGATCGGCCGATGCCTTTGGAACCGTTGAAAGGGGAGCAGACTCCAGACCTTTAGGCTCTGGGGAAAAATCATGCTACCTTACCGAAGCTTCTGCTCCTAAAAACCTAGAGACTAAACCGCAAAACGCTTCCCTGCTCCCCGCATGTTTGAAATCAAACCCCGAGACAAGATAGTCGAGCGGGCCCTTCTTGTGGGGGCACATACCGTCGCCGAACCGCGCGAGGACGCCGAGGATCTGCTGAACGAACTCGGGGAGCTCGTCCGTACGCTCGGAGTGCCGGTCGTGGGAAAACTTCTGGTGCAGATCAGGGAGCCGCAGGCACGCTTCTTTCTCGGCTCCGGGAAAGCGGAGGAAATCTGCGAGCATGCACGCTCGCTGGACTGCGATGTCATCATTTTTGACAACGAACTCACGCCGGCGCAGCAACGCAATTGGGAAACCCTTGCAAAGATCACCGTGATCGACCGCCAGGAGATCATCCTCGATATCTTCGGCACACGGGCCCAGACCCGCGAGGCGAAGATCCAGGTCGACCTTGCGCGCATGTCCTACTCGCTTCCCAGATTGACCCGCGCCTGGAGCCATCTGGGCAAGCAGGGTGGCGGTATCGGCTCGAAGGGAGAGGGTGAGAGCCAGCTGGAACAGGACAAACGAAAGATCCGCGGTCAGATGGACCGGTTGAAGCGGGATCTTGTCGAGGTGCGTCGCAACCGTGCCAACCAGCGCAAGGATCGCAAGCGGGCTCCCGTTCCTAATGTCGCCATCGTCGGGTACACCAATGCCGGAAAGTCCTCTTTGCTGCGGCGGCTTACCGGGGCTCAAGTCCTGGTCGAGGATGCCCTCTTTGCGACGCTCGACACGACAACCCGCAAAATCGATCTTCCGAACAAGCAGCCACTCCTCCTAACCGATACGGTGGGATTCATTCGTAAGCTTCCCCACCAATTGGTGGAATCCTTCAACGCGACGCTGGAGGAAGCGGTCATGGCAGATTTTCTCATCCATCTGCTGGATGCCTCCCATCCCCGCGTGCTCGAGTTCTACGGGACGACCATGAAGGTGCTGACCGATCTCGGCGCCGATCACAAGAAGACGATCACCGTCTTTAACAAGATCGACCAGGTTGAGGATCCGATCACCCGGGCCATGCTACGCAATGCCTACCCCGAGGCCCTCTTTGTCTCCGTGCACTCGGGCGAAGGGCTTGATGTGCTCGTGGAGCACCTTGGGAATCTTGTCGGCGAGAGTAATCAGGAGTTGGAATTGCTGCTTCCGCACAGCCGCCCGGAGCTCCTCGCAAGGCTTCATCGCGAGGGAGTGGTGCACGAGACGGCGTATGAAGAGGAGTGTAGTCGTGTCCGAGCGACGCTGCCCGAACGGCTTCGAGTATCGCTTTCGGAATTCATCGTGGCCTGACACGGGTTGATATTCGGCACGATTGGCACGCTTTCGAGCTTCCCCACAGCCATGCCTCTCATGCTAGCGTGACCCTTTCCATGAGCCACGACTCCAACGCACCTGCAGATCTCTCCTCCCCGGGGATCGATCTTTCCGACATATTCCGTCCTGCATGGACCACCGAGACAGCCGACAGTTCGGCACGTCTCGCCGCGAAGTATGACGATGGAGACCGCCCCGAACGCTTCGGCGATCGTCGTGACGGAGGGCGTGGCCGAGAAGGCCGCGGCCCCAGACCGGATAGGGGCCCGCGCCCTGATCGCTCAAACCGCACGGAGGGACGCCGCAGTGAAGGAGCTGGAAGAGATAACCGCGGTGGAGGCCCCCGGGAGAATCGCGGCCCCGCCGGTTCCCGCAATGAGGGAGGAAGAAATCGCAACGATCGTGGAGAGCGCAGGGGACCTCGCGAGGAGCGCGACCGGCGCCCGGAGCCCGCACCCAAGCCCCTTCTTGAAGGATGGAAATTGCAGCTCCTTCCCGAAGCCGGTGCCATCGAGGGAATCGCCAAGCAGGTCCGCTCGCGCGCCAAAGCCTACCCGCTCTTCGAGCTTGCACGTCTGATCGTCCAGCTTTCCGATCGCTACAGCGTCCGTCTTCAGGCGGAGAATGACGAAACGGCAGACCTGTATCGCGCCAAAGCAGACGGATCCGTATGGCAGACCCGCAAGGAGGCGGTCACGCACCTTCTCTCCAAACACCTCGAGAAGTTCTACCGGAAATCCTCCGTCACGACCGAACCGCCGAAGGGAAACTTCTCGGTGGTCGCCCAGTGCGGCATGAGCGGCGTTCTCTTCGGGCCTCCGAATCATCACGAGTACACCTCGCGGGTGATCGCCTTCCACGCCGAACGTTTCCGAAACATGCCGTTCGAGGTCTACAAGTCCCGTATCAAGATGATGCGTGATGAGGCGCTCATCGAGCAATGGAAGACAGAGCAGTCCACCAAGACCGTTTACATTCCCGGTGCGGAAGTAGCTCCCACGGAAACTCCTGGCGAACAACCCGGTGAAGCGGTTGTGGAAAATACCGAAGAAGCACGTGCCCAGCAATCTGTCGAAACGACGGAACCCACCGGAGAGACGCCCGCTGAGGTTTCCTCCGAACCCGTCGAGGAAACCACGCCCGAGCCGGCGGCTGAAGTTCCCGCGGAGGCGGCGGCCGAAACAACTTCGGAGGAGCCCGCAGGAGATGAGGCGCCGGCTATTGAGGAGACCTCGGAAACCAAGATGGAGGAGGGGCTTACTTGGGAACAGGTGGTCGTTCATTTCACGGAGCACCACGCGGAGAACGAAGTCGAATCCGCCGGACGCGACATCACCCTTGAAGGTCGTGTCGCCTTGCACGGATCAACTCCGCTCCTGCGTGAACTTCTTCTCAAGAACCTTCAGGAGATGGATCGCTTCCCGTTGCCGCTTGCCCAGGTCTTGGGCAAGGAGCTGACCAATCGCGGACTGCAGCTCTTCAAGTCACACAAGAAAATCATCAATGTCTCCATGGCACGTCCCCGCTATCTCGACCGGGAGACTACCCCCATCGGCGAGAACTTCCGTGCCATTCTTGAGTATCTCGAGGCTCATCCAAAGCAAAACCGCGACAAGCAGTGGGTTGCCCTGCTTGCGCTCCGCACGGAGGGTGCCGATCAAACGGCGCCAGCCGAACTTCCAACCGAGGGCGTGCAAGCTACACAAGATGCCGAGGGCGCGGAGGCACCCCAGCCCGCAGCAGGCACTTCCACCGCCACGGCCGTGGATACAGAGACCTTGAAGCGTCGCGAGCAGGCTCTGGGAGCCGATCTGCTTTGGCTCCTGCATCAGGGTCATGTGATCGACTTCGCCATGGGAAATCTTCAGGCAGCGACAAAACCCGTGCCTAAAACGCCTGCTTCCCCGGGCACCTTATCGGGAGGAAAGACTCCTGAGTCAGCCGAGATAACAGAGACAGCGGAGGGCCAACCCATGGATGAGACCCTCACGGGTGATGCTGGAGAGGTTCAGCAAAGCGGCTCTGCCAGCGCCTCCGCCGAGAGCGCTGCCGATGTGATCCACGAACCGGCCATTCATCAGGAACCTCTTGAGATTCCGACCGGAACCACGCTCCATATTCCTCCTCCCTCCGATGCGGTGGGAGACCCCGGCCAGATTTTGCCCAGCTGACCGTGGCCTCGCTTTACGAGTCGCCCAAGCTCTTGGGGGAATATCTCCTTCTCCATTACGGCGGGGAGAGGGAGTTGAGGCATGAAGCACTCCCCGTCGATCGTGCCATAACGGACGCACCCTTCCCCGTGCGTTGTGTCCGCGAGCTACTGGACCCCTCCCTCCTAACGCCTGATGCCACGGCCTTTGAAGCCGGTTGCTCTGTTGGCGCATCGGCCTTTGAACTTGCACGCACCTGCTTGCGCGTGGAGGCCAGTGACTACTCCGACTCGTTCATCAGGGCGGCAAAGAGGCTTCAGCTGGAAGGTTCGCATCATGGAGAGCGCCTGCTCGAGGGGGGCATTACCGAAGCTTTTCAGGCCAACGTCCCCGCTGAAATCGATCGGAGTAGAATTTCGTTTTCCGTGCAGGACGCCACGGCTCTGCCTGCCGCCATGGGGCCGTACGATGTCGTCTTGGCGGCGAACCTGATCTGCCGCCTTCCCGACCCGGAGGCATTTCTTTCGCGATTGCCCGGCCTCGTCAAACAGGGAGGGCAACTCCTGCTCACCACCCCGTTCACATGGTTGGAGGAATATACGCCGAAAGCCAATTGGATCGGTGGAGTGGACTCCGATCGTCGCAGCGAAGCCGAGCTCACGCGCCGCTTGGACGGAATGTTCCGCCTGCATCGGCGTGTCGAACTCCCCTTCCTTATCAGGGAGCATGCGCGTAAATATCAACTCGGTATCGCCCTCGGAACCACATGGGTTCGACTTTAATAAGGAACGAGCGGAGGAGATGAAGCCGGTAGAGGATCCGGTCGATTGGGAAGCCCGCTACCTATCGGGTGACACCCCGTGGGACGAGGGGTACGCCGCTCCGGCCCTTAAGGAATTCCTCACCAGACATCCCATCCTGGGCGAAGTACTCGTTCCTGGATCGGGCCCTGGCCATGATGTTAGAGCCTTGGCAACGGGCGGAGCCAACGTCATCGGGCTTGATCTATCACCTACCGCGATTGCGCTCGCCCGCTCTTATCCGCGTGTCCGTGAGGAACACTACGAACAAGGCAATCTCTTTACCCTTCCTGCTTCATGGATTGGCCGCTTCGACTGGGTCGTAGAGCACACCTGCTTCTGCGCCATTCCTCCCGCATCGCGCAGAGACTACGTGCAGGCCATCTCCCGATCTCTAAAACCGGGCGGTCAGTATTTCGCCATCTTTTACCTCAATCCCGCCGCGCCTTCCGGTCCTCCTCATGGAGTCTCGCGCGAAGAAATAGCCACGCTCTTCAATTCCAATTTTGAACTTCTCGATGAATGGCTCCCTACGAATGCTTTTGAAGGGCGCGAAGGGCGCGAGCTTTGCCAGCTTCGCCAAAAATCATGAGCGGGTGCTGCATTGATCATCAATCGCACGGCAAAACCCCGACGGCCGCAAAGACCGAAGGGACGCTTTTTACCTGTCCGATGCATCCGGAGATTCTCTCTGACAAAGCCGGTGATTGTCCTAAGTGCGGGATGCCGTTGGAACCGTTGATCCCCGATAGCACGGAGGACCATGAGGTGATTCTTGTCGGTAGGCGGACGCTTATGGCGGCGGTGCCGGGCGTGCCTTTATTCCTGATAGCCATGTCCCCGATGGTGGGTGTGAGCCTTCTCCCCGAGCAGCTTATCGGATGGGTGGAGCTGTTACTCTCCTTACCCGTCATCTTTTGGTGCGGGGCTCCCATTTGGATAAAGGGCTGGCGCTCCTTTGCAGGAGGTCAGCTCAATATGTTTTCCCTTATCATCATTGGGACCGGAGCCGCTTTTTTACAGAGCATAACGGCGTTGGTGCTGGGTAACGCCCATCATGGCCTCTATTTCGAGGCAGCCGCGATGATCATGGTATTGGTCCTCTTGGGTCAGTGGCTGGAGGCTCGGGGACGCGCGCGCGCAGGATCCTCCCTGCGGGAACTGCTCGACCTTACTCCACCGAAAGCTCTCCTTGTGACTTCCGGAGGCGACCGAGAGGTTTCAGTTTCAGAACTCCACACGGGTGATCTGATCCGTATCCTCCCTGGAGGAAAAATCCCTGCTGACGGCACAATCACCGAGGGATGGAGTTCGATTGATGAGTCGATGCTCACAGGCGAACCACTTCCTGTCGAGAAGCAGGCCGGATCGCGAGTCTCCGCGGGTACGCTTAACCGCCAGGGGAGCTTCCTCCTCCGAGTTGACTTGGCTGGTGCCGGCACGCTTCTTTCCGGAATTATCGCCACGGTGGCTCAAGCCCAACGAAGCCGCGCTCCTGTCCAGCAACTCGCTGACCGGGTGGCCGCTCTCTTTGTGCCCATTGTTCTGGGCCTTTCGGCAACGACTTTTTTCGCGTGGATAGCTCTGGGGGGCGGATGGTCCATGGGACTACAGTCCGCTGTTGCCGTCCTCTTGATTGCATGTCCCTGCGCGCTTGGACTCGCCACACCGATGGCGCTCATGGTCGGCATGGGTGTGGCTGCACGACACGGGATTCTCGTGCGCGACGCAGCATCACTGCAGAATCTTTCCTCGGCGACGCTTCTCGCCCTCGACAAAACCGGAACGTTAACGGAGGGAAAGCCTGAACTCTCGGGCATCCACGCTCTCTCACCCTTTACGGAAACGAATCTCCTCACCTTTGCCGCTTCTGCCGAGGTGGGAAGCGAGCACCCCCTGGCCCGTGCAATCATGCGTGCGGCGGCGGAGCGGACTATCACACCCGATACGGTCACGGATTTTACGGCCTGGCCCGGAGGCGGGATCTCCGCATACCTCGGCGATCGAGAGCTGCTCGTTGGGAGCATCGCTTTTCTGCGTGAACGAAACGTTCCTGTCACGGATTTGGAGAACCTGGCTTCCGATGCATCTTCTGGCCTCATCGCCATTGCAATCGAGGGAAAGCCGGCCGGACTGCTTGCCGTTCAGGACGCGATCCGTCCTTCGGCCAGGTCGGTGATTACAGAACTCGGATTGCTGGGCGTAACGCCCGCCATGATCACTGGTGATCGCGAGGAGACGGCCCGCGTTATTGCAGGTCAACTCGGCATTACCCTCTGGAAAGCTGGATGTTCACCCCAAGGGAAGGCGGAGCAACTCCGTGCCTGGGCATCCGAGGGATACCGCACCGCCATGGCAGGCGATGGCATTAACGACTCTCCAGCCCTCGCTGTAGCATCGGCCTCGATTGCCATGGGAGCTGGTTCCGACATCGCCAAGGAAACCGCAGGGATTATCCTGCTGCGTCCCTCACTGGAGGGCATTGTCGGTTCGATCCGCTTGAGCCGCGCCATCCTGAAAGTCATCCGGCAGAATCTCCTCTTCGCCTTTGCCTACAACATCCTTGGTATCCCGATCGCCGCCGGCATTCTCTACCCATGGACGGGAATGCTCCTCAGCCCGATGATTGCAGCAGCGGCGATGAGCCTCAGCTCCGCTTCCGTGATCGCGAATTCACTGCGCCTCAGACAACGCCGCTTCTAAGCTCCCAGACCCCGAAGATACTGATAGGAATAAATTCCAGTGGCATGGCCGTCCGCCCACTTGAGTGAGAGTCCGTATCCGCCCACAAAGTCGTAGCTCTTGAGTTCAAAGCTACCTGCTCTGTAGTTGCTGGCAGGCGTATCGCCACGGCCGATGACATCGGGTTCACCGCAGCAGACGGCGCAGGGACACGCCCGACGGAGCTGTTCAAGCGACAGGAACTGCTCCAACCCATCGGACCAAGAGAGGGCGAGTTCGTTTCCGAACGGCGCAACAGCAGTCAGCTTCAGGCTCTCTGTCATGGTGCTCCCATCTCTGCCTAACAGCCTAATAGCCCAGAGCCTAAACCCCCGCCTTCAGCAGCGTCATCACCGCCTTCTGGGCGTGGAGGCGGTTCTCAGCCTGCTGGAAAATGGCGGCGGCATGACGCTCAAAAACCTCTGCGGTGATTTCCTTGCCACGATAGGCGGGGAGGCAGTGCAGGACATGGGCATCGGGAGCTGCTGCGGCAAGGACGCTGTCGTTGATCTGGTAAGGACCGAACTGGGCGGCACGATACTCGGCCTCCTCCTCCTTGCCCATACTGACCCAGACATCGGTGTAGAGGATATCGGCGCCGCCGGCGGCCTCCTCTGGGTTCTCGGTGATCGTCACCGCGCCGCCGGCAAGTTTGGCGCGGGCGATCAGATCGGCCGGGGGTTGGTAGTGCTCCGGGCAGGCAAGCCTCAGGTCGAAGCCAAGCCGGGCGGCGGCCCAGATCCAGGACCTGCCCATGTTGCAGTCGGCATCACCGATGAAAGCGATTTTCAGCCCTTCAAGTGATCCGCGAAGTTCGCGGATCGTCTGAAGATCGGCCAGAATCTGGCAGGGATGCTCCTCGTCGGTGAGGGCATTGATCGTGGGGATCCCCGAGAGAGCCGCAAAGGTCTCGATATCGGACTGCTTGAAGGTACGGATCACCGCTCCATGAATCATCCGTCCGAGTACGCGTGCGGTGTCCTCGATAGGCTCACCGCGTCCGAGTTGGATTTCGCTGGAGGAAAGGAAGAGCGCCTCGCCCCCGAGTTCACGGATGCCAACCTCAAAGCTGACGCGGGTCCTTGTCGAGGACTTGGCGAAGAGCAGTCCCCAGCATTCGCCGGTAAGTGGTTTGTGCGTCTCTTTTCCTCTTGTGATCTTGAGTTTTGCGGCGAGATCGAGAGTTTCGAGAATCTCTGGTGCAGTCAGCGACTCGATGGAGAGGAGATGCTTCATGAAAAAGAAAAGGGAAGGGGTGATCTATGGATGAAGACGGGAGGAATGCCAAGAGGGATTAGAAGAAGGATCAATGCAGGATTTCCCGCTGAGACGCAGAGGCGCGGAGTTTTCTAGAATTGAAATGGCAGATTTTGAGGAAGAGAGCGGAATCAACTCGAGTAAGTGATGCTCACTTTGCGGATCAATACTCATTCCGGTGCCGATGTATTTTATCCCTGCGTCTCTACGCCTCTGCGCGAGAACATATAGCGATCAATCTCTTTTTTGAGAACGGCGGCGTGCTGTCAAAAATGCTAACAGTGCTGCAGCGATGGTGAGGGCGAGGCAGGTTTGGGCAAAGAGATCACCGTGCTTGGTATAAAACGTCGTCTCAGGGTGCAGGGGAACCGACACCTCGGCCTGGAGAATACCCTCGATGAACGTGTTGCCATCGGGGCCACGCAACACCTGACGAATACGCCCGAAGCGGTCGATGACACAGCTGATCCCGGTATCGGCCACGCGTACCATCGGCAGACCCGTCTCCACGGTCCGAAGCTGGGCATTGGCGAGATGCTGGCGTGTCCCGACGGAATGTTCGAACCAACCGTCATTGGTCAGCGTCATCAGAAGCTGTGCTCCGAGCTTCGCCGAACGGCGGGTCAGATCTCCCAGCGTGTCCTCGAAGCAGATCAGGGGCCCCAGATTGATCGGTTTCACTGAGAGTTCCAGCAAGGCCGGTCCTTTGCCCGGATCAAAATCATAGGGGACCTTGTTACCCACGATCCAACTGAAGAGAGGAAAGCCGTGACGGAAGGGGATGTATTCCCCGAAAGGAACCAGATGAACCTTGTTATAGATCTGTGCGGAGGAGGCCTGCTTGGTTAACAGGATAGCCGAATTGTAATCTCCGCGCGGTTCCTGCTGGTAATGGACGCTCCCGATCAGGAAATCGGCGCGTGTGCCCGAGGCGAGATCCTTCACCTGGTTGAAGATGATCTCGTCCAGCAGGAGTGGCCGCGGGGTGGCGGCCTCGGGCCAGACCACAAGGTCTGGATCCGCAGCGAGGGCCATCCGACTTTGCCGGAGGTAACCCTCCATGATCCGACCCTCGCATTTCGTATCCCAGTAGTCGTACACCGGGACATTTCCCTGAATGCCAGAGATCTTGAGATTCATACTCTCGAACTGCGGGGCGGTGATCTTCTTCACCCCATAGCCGAAGAGAAGCACCACGAGAAACATCACGGCGAAGAAATCGAGATGAGGGCGCGTTTTGCTCGATCGGATCTCTCGGCGCAGACGCTCCACGGTGATGGCGGCGATGGCCGAGCCCAGCACACAGAGGAATGTCAGTCCTGCCGTTCCGGTAATCGAGGTGATCTGGATGAGGGGAATGCTGTTGCGCAGGGCAACACCGAGTGCATTCCATCCGAATCCCGAAAAGAGCGTCCCCCGAAGCCACTCGACAGCAACCCAGGCTGCCGCTGCAAGCAGTGCCACGACAAGATTTCGGAGGGAGCCGAGCCACGCTTTTGCGGGATCGTTTGTTTCACCGAACTCACGCAGCACAAGGCCGGCAAAGAGTCCCCAGAGACCATGGTAGAGACCGACCACCAGCGAGAGCAGGATCCAGCCAAGACCCGTCACCGTCGTGATCCAGAAAAGGGAGATCAGGAAAGAGACGCTCCCGCAGAGCCAGCCAAGTAGGAAGCAGTGGCGGGCACGCCTACCCGGAGCACCGGGACACGGAAGGATCCAGAGCGCCCAACAGAGCGGTGCAAGCGCGACCCAGGGAAGCCAGGAGAGGTGTGGAAATTCAAACGGAGGGAAGCAGATGCCGACCAAGAGCCCGGAGACTGTAGCCAACACCCAGGGGAGCACCCTGCTTGGCAATCCGGGACATTGCCCCTGGCTTTTCTCGGTTGGAGTCATTGAGTTCCGGAGCGATTGGGATCGAGCGCGTCGTGAGGAATCGTCGTATCGATCGTGACGCTGCATGCAGCACCCACGGGCAGGTAGTCATCGCTCCTGCGCGTGGAGGCGGGCTCCACACGAGCCACCACCGGCACTCCCCGGGATTCCACCGCAGATTGCTTAATCACCCGCACGATTACGGTGGAATGCTCCCTCCCGGGTGTCACGGAAACAACGTCTCCTTTGAGCAAACGAGTATCGTTGCCGACGCTGATTGTGGCGATTTGCCCGGGACGCAGGTTGCGGGCCTCGCTTTCCGAAAAAAGAACGGAAACCCTGCTCTCCGGCCACTGGTTTTCCAGAACCATTCCGCGCGCGCTCGAGAAGACGCGCTGCCTGTAATTGTGAGCTGTCAGCCAAGTGCCGACAATGCAGAGGATCAGGAGTCCCGAGACGAGGATCCATCCCGAGGCGAGCGGGGATTTCTTACCCTGAATACTTTCCGTCATGGGGCTGGAGCCGATGCGCCGCTCAGGTCCGATGCCTTGGGAGGGAGCATGATGTTGGCGGGGGAGAAAGGCTGCGCCTTCTTTTTCTGGGTCTTGTTACCCTCCTGACCCATCAGTGGGAAAGCATTCACCAGGCGCGCCTCCTCGGTCATGGTCATTCCCGAGGGAATCACAAAAATGCCGTCACGCACCGGAGCATCGACCACGAGATCGGCAACCTGACGACCATTCAGCATAACGGCCAGAACATTACCCCGTCCCATCTTCTCCACGGAATACTCGGTAAGCAGATTGGATCCGTGACCGTCGAGTCGCAGGTAAGCACCGCCGGTACCATCCGGTGCCTTGAAGGGGTAGACCGATTTGATGTCATGCTCGTTGAGCAGGGGCATGATCGAGAGAGTGGTTTTTTTCCCGTTGAGCAGGGTGACCGGTACAGAGAACTTATCCCCGTCCTCGGGACTCGCCTCTCCATGAACCCGGATGGTGACGAGCTCCTTCTTCTTGTTCGAGCCGCCGGCGTGGACCGATGGCATTCCGGCCAGCAGGAGACCGAGGATTCCGGAGACAAAAAGGAGCGGGCGTTTCATGAATCGGCATCCTATGCCGCAGGGATAACATTTGCAACCGATGGCCCTGTCAGGTTACGCCTCATGGGCATGTCTTTGAACGCCACGGCCCGTTATCTCCTCCCAGCCCTGATCATGGGCGTTTTCTGCTCCCATCTTGCGGCCCAGAACAGCAACAACGACGCCAGTTTTTTGACCAACGGCACGACCGAAGCCGTAAATGATCCTACCGCTCCCAAGGCCCCGAGCGACCAGACGATCAGCAAGACCGAGATCAAGGATATCTCCGTGAAAGGTCCCCAAGAAGACAGTCCCTTCTTCACCGAACGACAGGAGGCCAAGGCGGCCATGGCCGAGGCGGGACGCCAGGGATTCGGCATGCATGTCCCGAAGCCACCCCATCCCCCGGTCCGACAGCAGATCAAAAATTTCTTCCACGGAATGTTCGGATCATTCCGAGCGGGAAAGCGGGAGCCGACGCAAATGACGTTGACGCTCTCTCCTTCCACCTTCTCTCTCTCCCAGACCAGCGAGCTGGAGGTGACGCTCAAACTCACGAACGCCCAGAAAAAGGAATTGGAGATCCTCTATCCCAATGACCAGCGCCTCGAGATTCTTACCAAGGATGCCTCGGGAAATGTCGTCAGTCGCTGGTCGCAGGATCGTTCCTTCGATACCAGGGAGGGATTTGTCGCGGTGAATCCGGACGAGTTCATCACCTACACGGAACGTGTCGCGACCACCGGCATGAAGTCGGGCGAGACCTTCACGATAGAAGTTTCCTTGGCGAACCAGCAGGGATTTGTGGCCACCGCCACCGTCACGCCCGCGCCCTGAGAAAGTTTTAAACCTTTTTGGCGAAGTAAGCTTTCGTCGCCCGGTGGCGCCCCAGAAACATCGCCGCGAAGACCAGTTTCATAACGGTCAGATCAAGCAGCAGTCCGATCACGCCGTATGGCAGCGCATACTCCACGCGGTCGGTCATGAACGTCCCGTCGCCATCGGCTTGGAAAAGATGATGATGGCGCCAATGGCGGAAGGGGCTCTTCCTTGCCCCGTCGACCAGTCGCTCATTCGGCACAGCCTCCTCCCAGATACCGATCCAATGAAGCGGCAGTCCGAACTGCCGGATACGGAGGCTGAACTCTTCGCCGGCTTGGGCTGGAACCTTGCACTCCACCCGCTCCACCTTGAGTGAAGGCGGGGAGATCCTGGTGATATTCCGGGGATCCTCGTGAAAGGCGTAGACCTCCGATGGTGCGGCATCCAACCGGACGCTCCGTTCGAACAGTGAGAAATCGCTCATGATCACCGCAGGGGATCAGAACTCCGTTGTTTTTGGGAGAGATAAAAATTATTGCAAAGAGCCTCTCTGCTCTTTACTCGTGCTCGGGTATCCGATAACCACTTCAACCATGTCTGAAAAAACCATCGAAGAAAAAGTCCGCGACATCATCGTCGAGCAACTCGGCGTGACCGCTGATCAAGTCACCACCAATGCCTCCTTCATCGAGGACCTCGGAGCTGATTCGCTCGACACCGTCGAGCTCGTCATGGCTTTCGAAGAGGAATTCGGAGTCGAGGTTCCCGACGAGGATGCCGAAAAGCTCCAGAAGGTCGGCGATGTGGTTAAGTACATCGAGGAGAAGCAGGGCAAATAATCCGCTTCCGGAAACTTTAGAAAACGCCGCACTTAGGTGCGGCGTTTTTGTTTTCCAACCACTCCCTTATAAAGAGACTTGCCCATCAGGCAGGAATAAGGGATTTTCACTTTCCCGCTGGAAACGGGACTTTGGAACTAATGGCTAAGTAGCTCAGTTGGTAGAGCAGAGGACTGAAAATCCTCGTGTCGGGGGTTCGATTCCCTCCTTAGCCACATCCCTTGATCGGTTTGAAAAAGGGATTCCGCCGTGACTTCCTGAAGTCGTGTGGCTCAACTAGTTTTATCCCCCTCACCATGAACCGTTGCTTCGTGAAGAATCTCCTTCTTGTGGCGTTGGCAATGTCTCCCTGCATGAGCGCAGAGGTGATCAGCCAGGGAACCCTGGTGAAGGAGACCAAAATGGATCTCATGGCGGATGGGCACGTGATTGGCTTCGCCAAGATACCACCGGGCACGCGGGTCATGATCATCACGACCAATTCCATGGGAGACCTCCTGGTGAAGCGCACCAGGAGCGAGAGTCCGTTTGCCGTTACCAGTGACTCCGTTGTTCTTGATCCGAGCGCCGCACCTTCACCGCCCTCATCGGTTGCTCAGCCTGCCTCAACAGCCACACCCGCCCCCGCGGCTGCTTCACCCGCTGCAAGCCCCGCACCAACTTCAGCGACGCCCAATGCCGCGCCATTGAATTCAGGAATCAAATCACCGACTGCCGAGGAGGTGAACAAGGAGCTGGGTATTCCCTTGTTCGATGGTCAACCCCTCTGGGAGGAGAATGATGCGATGGTGGCGGGGCGCCTTGACTGGCCGCGCGAGTCGAGTACCTCCTACGAGACCGGCTACAGATGGTACCCCTATACCGATAACTCCGCGACCACGGTTCTCGGAGCCCGCGCGCTGAGCCTTTTTCTTCAGGGCCTTCACAACAAGGTGGCCAAAGTCTCCGTGCTTTTTGCCAACAAGGGGGATGTCGCCTTCTACAGTTCAGCCCAGGAGGCGAAGCAGCAGGCTGCCCATCCCGATCAGGCTCTGAATGTGACGGACGGGATGCTTAAGGGGTGTCAGGACGCAATGAGGCACGACAAGGCCACGATGGAAGCCGCATTAAAAAGCCTCTTCGGCGAATCAAAACCGGTCCGGATGGGCCGCTTCGCCTCGACGGCGGAGTCGGGCCAGCGTTGGGATTGGAACGGCCATACATTTCTACTGGTGGCGCCCCCGAACGAGTATGTCACCCTGCGGATCCTGCCCACCGCTTCGTTCGATGATGCCGATGCTGATCGCAAAGCCTTTGCCTCCGCCAAGGCCACCCTTGCCCAACGGGTGAACCGCAAGGAGAACGGCGATGTGATCATCGCCGACCTTCCGATGGTCAATCAGGGGCGCAAGGGATATTGTGTGCCGGCGACCTTCGAGAGGGTGCTCCGCTACTACGGACTCTCCGAGGATATGAACATCCTGGCCATGGCCGGGCAGACCGGGGCCGGCGGCGGCACAAGTGTTCAGGCCATCCAGTCGGCAACCTATGCCATGCTTCGCGATGCCGGAGCCACCATTAATCAGAAAAATTTTTCGGGGAGCATTCAGGAGATCAAGCCCCTCATCGATGCCGGGAAACCGATCCTCTTCACCCACTTCAGCACCCCCGAGTTCAACCTCAGGGTGGATGAGCGGATGAAACATCGGATTGCCGTTACAAACTGGGATGATTGGGCCACCCGGTTCCTGCCTTCGCTGAAAAAGACCGCACCACTCAAGCCCGACCCCGAATGGGGCCACATCTGCCTCATCATCGGCTACAACGAAAAGACCCGCGAAATCGCGATCTCCGACTCCTGGGGGCGCGCAGCGAAAGAACGATGGATGACCGAGGAGGAAGCCAAACAGATCAAGGCCTCAGGTGCGCTCTCGGTCATCGAATAAACCGATCACTGCACCTGATCCAAGGCCTGAACCTTGCCCCAGCGCAGGGTATCCCGGATTGCCCGTGTGATGAATTTCTTCGCCTCCGCAACCGCACGCGGCAGAGGCAACCCTTTCGCTAGCCCTGCCGCAATAGCCGCCGAGTAGGTGCAGCCCGTACCATGCGTCTCCACACCTTTTAAGAAGGGGGTGCTGTATGCCCGCTCTTCCCAATCAGGGGTAAGCAGGATGTCTGTTGCCGTACGCCCCTTGAGATGGCCTCCCTTGAGCAGGATCGCGGCACCTGTCGCCGAGGTGAGGCGTTTTCCTGCCGTCCTCATCTCGGGAAGAGTCGCGGGATGCAGGCCGGTCAGGATGCCAAGCTCGTCGAGATTCGGGGTGATGAGCGTGGCCAGTGGGAAGAGAAGCTTTTCATAGGCCGCGATCGCCCCACCTCTGAGCAATGGGTCGCCGCTGGAGGCGACCATCACCGGGTCGATCACAATCGGCGGACGGTTTTTCAACTTTGCAAGCACGGAGGCCACGGCACGGATGATCGGTGTCGACAGGAGCATTCCGGTCTTGATCGCGGCAACCGGATAAGCCGCGAGCAAGACCTCGAGCTGGTCCCGGATAATCCCTGGCTTAACGGCTTGGATGGATCGCACATTACCAGGAATCTCGGCCACGACGCAGGTGATGGCAGTGAGGCCGTGGCATCCGAGCGAGGAAAAAGTCTTCAGATCGGCTTGAGCTCCGGCACCGCAGGAGGAATCGGATCCGGCAATGGTGAGAACAACTGGTTTTTTCATGAGGAATGCGGGCGTTGAATCTGTGAGAATCAGAGTTCGAAAGGTTTGGGACAGCGGCTCAGCAGTCTGTGACCGCTTTTCGTGATGAGGGCCACATCCTCATGGCGCACTCCCCCAAGACCCGGAATATAGAGACCAGGCTCGATCGTGAAGACCTGCCCCGATTTGAGTTTGGTCGCGCCAAACCGTGGCGACTCATGGAGATCAAGCCCGAGGCCGTGTCCAGTCCCGTGGAAAAAGCCGCTCCAGCGCCCACCCTGGCCATCTTTTTTAACGCCGACGCGCTCGGTTGGATAGCCGTTCTCGGTGAAAAATTGAGTCACCTCCCGATGGATCGCGCCACCATCGGCGCCTGGGCGCAGAGAGCCCAGAGCCAGCTTCTGACCCAACAGGCAAACCTCCCAGAGACGTGTCTGTGCTTCCGTGGCTTTTCCCCTCACCACGGTTCGGGTGAGATCCCCGTAATAGCCGCTTCCGGCCGCACGGGGAAAGAGATCGAGAATGATCAGCTGATGGGCCTTTAGGGGACCGTGACCCCGCTCGTGGGGATCACACCCCTGCTCTCCGCAAGCCACAATCGAGTTGCCGGCAGGGATCCCCCCAGCCCTTAGGATCGCCGACTCGATTTCGATCCGTAAACGCTCGGAGGTGAGGGGGGCTCCGCCCCATCGGAGAAACTTTCGGGTGCTGATGTTGGACGCCTTGAGAATCTCGAATGCGCGCTCCATTCCCGATTCGGTGATCCGCGTGGCGGCAGTCATCAAAGCCACTTCCCCGGCATTCTTAATCTGTCGCTCCGGCCGGAACATGCCCTCTATCGGCGTCACCACGATACCTTGGCCCTCGAGTTCCCTGGCAAGGCCCAGGGGAAATTCAGCGGGGACCAAGGGACGGCTGCCACCCCGCGCCTTGAGGAAGTGTGCAGTCACCTCGATGGGGGAGGGCTTACGCCCCAGCGATTTCTCAAGGCTTGCTCCAAGTTCGCTTTGGGAGACGACTTCATCGACCGATGCCTCGCGGATTCCACGGTCATATTCGAGATCGCTGAGAAGGATCGCCGTCCGTCCCCTGTTTTCCAGATAGACAAAGGGATCGGGAGCCCGGAAGCCGGTCGCATGCAGCATGTCGGCCCCCGACTCGCTTTCTGAGATGATCAGTCGGGCCCGACTCCGGGAAGGGCCCTTATCGGGGAACGGTTTGCTCATCACCTATCGATGTCGTGAAAGACCCTGGGTAAGCAACCCGAAAGGAGCAGGATGCATCCTGGGAAAAACAGACTGAAAAAATAGCTTGCAGGAAAACGAGTTTTCTATAACCTCTCACCTCCCTATGGCAAAGACTTCATGGCTTGAAAGAGACAAACGCAAGCGCGAGACCGTCGCGAAGTGGGCGGAACTCCGTGCCGAGCTCAAGGCTAAGAAGGACTATATCGGCCTCAGCCAGCTCCCTCGCGATGCCAGCCCCGTTCGTCTGGTCAACCGCTGCCAGGTTTCCGGTCGCCGCCGCGCATTCCTCCGCCGCTTCAAAATCTCCCGTATCACCTTCCGCGAATTGGCGACCAACGGACTTATCCCCGGCGTCACCAAGTCCAGCTGGTAGAACCGATTCTCCGCATCCTGCCATTGGCAGAAGCTCGGACCCCAGCATACGAACGGCAGAGTATGGAAAACGGCACAATCTCACCGGTTATCTGTTTCGCCGTTTTGATGTCCCTCGAGACTGTAACTTTCCGTTCCCCCGACTGCGCCGGTAGCTGCTGCTTCGCTAACTGAGTTCTCCCATGCCGATCGTTACTGCCATTCTGGCGGTGGCGGCAGGGGACCCCTCCCAACTGCCGGCCGCGCTACTTCCCTCCTCCCACTGGGAATCGGGTGAAGTCATCCTTCTCAGGCTGTTTGTCCTGTTTGTCCTGGTGCTGCTGAACGGATTTTTCGTCGCCGCCGAGCTGGCCATTGTCAAGATCCGGGGCAGTCAGCTCGACACGCTTATTGAGCAGGGTGACAAAAGGGCCGCCATTACCAAGCATATCACGGACCATTTGGAGGCCTACATCTCTGCCACCCAGCTCGGCATCACGTTGGCCAGTCTCGGGCTTGGCTGGCTCGGTGAGCCATTCCTTGCGCACATGATCGAGCCGGCTTTTCTGCTGGTGGGCATGAATTCGCCGACCTTGATCACCACGGTTTCCTTCATCCTCGCCTTTTCACTGATCACCTTCCTGCACATCGTGCTTGGCGAGCTGGCACCCAAGTCCCTCGCCATCCGAAAGCCTGTCGAGCTGGCCCTCTGGCTGAGCCCCCCGCTGAATCTTTTTTACACCGTGTTCCGGCCCGTGATCGGATTCCTGAACCGATCCGCCAATTTCCTTCTCAGGCATGTTTTACGGGTTGAGCCTCCTGAGGATTCCGAGCGAGCCCTGACCAACGAGGAACTCCGCGTCATTCTCACCGAAAGCCGTGAGGCGGAGGAGGTGTCGCCGCTTGGGGAGCAACTAGCAGTGAATGCGCTCGATCTGCGCCACCGCGTCGTTCGGGACATCATGACCCCCCGTAGCGACGTGATCATGCTGGATCTTGAGGAGCCCTTCGAATCAGAGCTCAACAAAGCAATCTCCTCACGCCACACACGCTTTCCGCTCTGCACCGGCGCACTCGATGAATCGGTCGGTCTGGTTCATATCAAGGACCTCCTGGGAGTTGTTCATTCCGGAAGAAAAGATCTGAAGGGAATCCAGAGACCGATCCACCACGTCTCCGAAATGATGCCGCTCGAGAAGCTCCTCAATTATTTCCTAAGCAAGCATGCCCACCTTGCGATCGCCGTCGATGAATACGGCGGAGCGGTCGGGATCGTGACCCTGGACAATGTGCTCGAAGAGCTTGTGGGTTCCATCCACGACGAATTCGATACCAAGGAGGAGGAAATCACGAACATCCGTGACGGCGAGTTCAACGCCGAGGGGACGCTTGCCCTGCATGACCTGGCCGAGGAGACGGGATTGAAATTCGATGAGACGGAGGTTAGCACGATCGGCGGCTACGTGACGCAGCAGCTCGGACATCTCCCGGTTCGAGGAGAGAGCGTTAAGCTTGGCGACTACGTGGTAACTGTCACTGAAACCGACGGACGCCGCATTCTGATGCTGAACTTCAAGATGCCGGTCGTTTCCCACGGGAAGGACTGACGTTCCCTACGGGATCTTACCGGGACTTTGATCCCGGTGCTGCAGAGGGCGAAGCCTGCGGCTTCGGAGTCCGGTGCTTCGGTTTGGGAGTCGGGCTGGGAAGCGGTACCGGCTCATTGTCGCCGGCTTTTGAAAGTTCGATCAGCTCTTCGGCGGCGGTGCAGGTTCGAGCGGAGACGATGCCATTCACCGATCGGCCATCCTTGGAGGTGAAGCCGTCGTAGTTGTTAATGCTTGCCACCTGAGCCACCACATTGCCCTGGGCATCGGTCACGGCACCGCCGCTCGATCCCGGACAATATTCGGCGGTCACCTCGACATGGAGTGCGGGTTGATGATTCTCATCGTAGCGGTCGCGGCTAATCCTGGCCACCTGACCACCCGTGAACATGTAGGCAAATCCATCCGGGTGACTCATGCACCAGATGGATTCTCCCGGGCGGACACCACCCCTGAGCGGCAGGGCCGGCAGGGTCAGTCCCGGAACCTTGATCAGGCACGTGTCGGCGCGGTCGCTGGAGGCGAGGATTTCGGTGACGGGATAAACTTTTCCGTCTTCAGTAACCGCCACGGCCTGAGCGTCACGCATCATGGTCGGATCGATGGTCATCACGTGGAGCGAGGTCGAGAGGGTCTCCGGCGCAACCGCGAAGGCCGTGGCCCCCACCATGAAGCGCCACTTCTTGGAATGATGCTCCTGATAGCGCAACCCCATGGCGACCGTGCTGTGACGGAGGGTGTCGGCCAGTTCCGTCGGCTGAAGAGCATGATCGGAGGTGGCCTTCAGCAAGGTTGCCTCGTGATGTTTGGGAGCTTTTTTTGCCAGCTCGGTATAGGAGACAAGCTTTCCCTCGCTGGCCAGCTGATCAGCGACCTTGCCGGCATTACTTTCGAAATGCTCGTCCTCGACGATGTAGCGGGGATCCTTGGCGGGTATCGGGCCGTTTGTTCTGGTCTGATCCTGAGCAAGCAATCCCGCGCTGAGCAGGAGAAAAAGTGGAAGAGACTTCACGGGTGGCTGATCAGTCGACCAGCTGGTACCAATTGTTTCTTCGGCGAGGCGTGTAACCGGCCTCACGGATGAGCGTCTCAATCTCCTGCGCCTGTAGTCGAAAGCTTGTGCCGGCTTTGCTCACCACATTCTCCTCCATCATGACGCTGCCGAAGTCGTTGGCGCCGTAACGAAGCGCCACCTGGCCGATCTTCGGACCCTGGGTGACCCACGAGCTCTGCACGTTGGTGATATTGTCGAGGAAGATGCGGGACAGGGCCTGCATGCGCAGGTACTCGGCGGAGCCGACCGGCTCCGCGCGCAACTTGGTGTTCTCGGCTTGGAAAGTCCAGCAGATGAAGGCGGTGAATCCTTTCGTCTCATCCTGCTGTCGGCGAAGGCGCGCAAGATGTTCGATACGATCATCAAGTGTTTCGACGTGCCCGAACATCATGGTGGCGCTCGAACTCAACCCCATGCCGTGGGCGATCTCCATTACCTTGAGCCACTGGTCGCTGTTTGCTTTCAGTGGTGCGATCCGATTGCGGACACTATCCACCAGAATTTCACCACCGCCACCGGGAATCGATCCGAGGCCCGCTTCCTTGAAGCGACGGATCACTTCCTCCAGCGGCATCTTGAAAACCTCCGCAAAGTGATTGAACTCCGGCGGGCTGAAGCCATGGATGTTCACATGGGGATATTTCTCGCGTATGTGAGAAAGCAGATCCGTGTACCAGTCGATGGTGAGCGAAGGGTGATGTCCCCCCTGCATCAGGATTTGGATGCCCCCCTCGGCCGTCAGTTCATCGAGTTTCTGGTCGATTTCGTCAAAGGTGATGACATAGCTGTCGGCATCCTTCTCCGTGCGGTAAAAAGCACAGAACTTGCAGTAAACATTGCAGATGTTCGTGTAGTTGATGTTCCGGTCGATGATGTAGGTGACTACATCGTTTCCGGCCCCATCGTAGGCCTCTGTCAGTGCCAGCTTCCTGCGGTGATCAGCCAAAGCACCCAGTTCTTCAAGTGGCAGACGATACAACTCCAATGCCTCCTCGGGAGTGATGCGCTCCCCCTCGATGACTCGGTCGATCAGGGCTTCGGATGCAACGGCTGTGATCATGATGATATGCTAAAGAGTGAAGGCAGAAGGCTGAAGGGAAATTTTGGCGATTGGCTTACGCTCTTGGGGAGCAACAAGAAAGGTTATGCGGTTGGTTTTCATGAGGATAATGCCTTTGATCTGTTAGGCACCGCCACCAAGCCACCTGGCCAAATTATTTCCCGATTACTTGAAGAGCTAAAGACCCCACCGCGAAGTTGTTATCGTATAGCCACCGGTATTTCCCACTAAACCGCTGCCCGGCCAAGTTCGCAGACACTAAGATTGCGCATATGGTGGAGGGCTTTTTTGAGAGAATTCCACCAGGTGTCCGTACGGTATGGAACGCCGTACTGATTGCACAAAGCCCGGACTTCGGGTGCGATTTTCCGCAGTCTTTCCGGCGGAAGTTTTGGGAAAAGATGGTGCTCAATCTGACGGTCCAGCCCCCCGCAAAGAATCGAGACCGGCCGACTTACCTCAAAGTTATTGGTTGCCGCCACCTGCATCGCATACCACTCACCTTTTCCCCTGGCCTTGGTACCATGAGGGAAATCCGCAACATCCTCGCCGGTGTGCCCGCAGTAAATCGTCGCAGCGCTGTAAATGTCGCGCAGGGTTTCGGCCATCCAGTTCCCGAGCAGAACCTTCCAGAACATCCAGATATTCCAGAACATCACTCCCGCCAGCATCGGGAAGAAGAGGTAGTTCTTGAAATAATAAGGCGCAAATTTCCGAAGAGCGGTGAGATGCGCTTTTCGGATCACTTTCCAGGAACGATCCGTTTTCCCACGGTGCTCATCGGCCAGACCATTTCCAAAATAAATGTCATTGAGCCCGGTGAAGTGGAGATTGATGAAAAACGTGAAATTCGGTGCCAGAATCGCAATCAGGAAGGGAAACTGCAGATGGTGAAACCACTTGTGGGGAGTTCGCTCCGTAAGGCGCGCCGGACCAAAGTTCATGTCAGGATCCTTGCCGGCCACATTGGTGAAATGATGGTGTTCGATGTTGTGCCCCTGCCGCCAAGACTCCTCATGGATGGGCGCATCCCAGGAAAATGTCTTTGATCTCAAATGCTCCGGACCCTCGAGATGGTCATAGACGCCGTGCAGCACCGTGTGACCGATCTCGGTTGCTTGAAGTTGCTTATGAATCCACAGCGCGCCAACGCCTGCCAGAAAAGTGATCGGCTCGAAGCTGAAATGGAGCAACACACGACCCACCACTTCCATGCTTCGTGAAAACCGATTCAACCGGCAAAGACGAGCCACATCCTGTTCACCGATCTCTGCCTGGATCTTGTTGCCGATCTCATCGATCGCTTCGCCAAAGCACCGCATCCGCTCCGTGTAAGAGAGTCGGGAGTAATCGGGCAAAGACTCCTTTACGGAGTACTCTTCTAGGGGTGATGTGGAGTCAACGAGGCAAGTCATGTGCTTGGCAAAAATATCACACTACTCCAATTCGAAATTGATATTGATCGTATAGCCACCTGAATTACCCATTCCTTCCGGTACCGGGGCGATCTTGATGACCTTGCGGGCGGCTTCAAGCACGGACTGATCCATCACGGGGTTGCCGCTCGGTTTTGACAACGAGAAGTCGCTGATCGTGCCGTCGCGCTGGATGGTGATTTTCAGAACGGTTGCGAAGTCATGGCGATGCTCCGACGGAATCGAGGTCGGTTGTTCCCACTGGCTGTAGAAGCGGTCATGGATGAGGTTGTGGTAGGCATCGATGGCACCGGGATCCGCCCCATTGCCCCCCGCCCCGCCTGCTCCGGTTCCTCCTCCCTTGGATGAAAGGAAAGCGGCCTTGGCATCGGAGTTACCCTTTCCCTCTCCCTTGGCACTGGAGGCTTTCTTGGTATCGCTGGACGGTTTTTTGTCCCCCTCAGATGACTTATCCGTGGAGGCGGTTTTGTGAGGGTGCTCTTCATCCCCGTTGGTTTGACTCTCCGTTTTTGAAGATTCCTTCGCTTTGGGATGCGGAGTGGGAGAGTGTTTGGGCTTGGCAGGCGTGTGGTGGGGAGAGGGCTTCGGAGTGGATTTTGGGGAGGGTTTTGGAGTCGGTTTTTCCTCCGGCTCAGGAGTAGGTTCGGGAGTCGGCTTCGGCGTTTGCTCAGGAGTCGGTGTGGGGGTCGGCTTCGGGGTGGTTTTGGGCGTTGGCTTAGGAGTCGGCTTGGGTGTTGGTTTCGGAGTCGGTTTTGGCGTGGAACTCGGCGTTGGCGTCGCCGAAGGGGTCGGCGTAGGCGTCGGGGATGGAGTGGGTCGAGCTAAAGAAATCTCGGAGGGAGGCTCGGGAGTGGGGTTTTCCCGGGGCTTGTTTTCCAGAAGGGGAATTGGGGTCGGATGTGACTTGACCTGGCGTGCTTCCTCATCCTCCACGGGTGGCTTGATCACGGGGGCGGACGTCGTTTCCTGGGGTGAGGAGAACGAACCCGTTTCCATCCAGGTCAGTTGACCGGAAGGTTTTTTGATCGGCCTGTTGAAGAACCAGAGGAGTCCCCCGATCACGGCGACATGGATCAGGGCAACGACGATGAGGGCCCTGCGGAAGCGGGGTTCTTGCCTGCTCATGGTTGGACTACTTGCCCGATGACCCGGGGGTATCGGGTCGGGTCATCACTCCGACTTTCGAGATGCCAGCCTGATGAAGAAGGTCCATCACCCGGACAAAATTCTGGACGGGTAGATCCCGGTCGGGGCGAAGAACAACCGCCAGATTGGGTTGATCCCGCTTCAGCGAGGCCAGGCGGGTTTCCAGTTCCGCCGGTGCAATGGGCTGCTCGTTGAGCTTGATGACGTCGTTTCGGTCGACGGAGAGGGTCTGCACCTGCGACGGGTTCACCTCGGTCTTCGCAGTCGAACTGCTCGGGACAATCAGATCCATGCTGTTCTCCATGAGCGGCGTCGTGATCATGAAGATGATCAGCAACACGAACGCCAGATCGAGAAGCGGCGTGACGTTCAGCTCGCTGAGGGTGTGCAGTGCGGCGCGGTCGGAGAATCGGCGCATGGATGTTAGCCGTTGCGGCTGCCGTGGGTGACGTAGCGGTGTTCGATCTCGCTCGAAAGCTCGGCGGCAAAATTGTCGCAGGAAACGATCATTCCGCGGACGCTTGTCACCAGGAAATTGTAACCGAACATCGCGGGGATCGCGACAAGCAGGCCCGTCACCGTGGTGATGAGGGCGCCCGAGACACCCGGAGCCATGGCGGCAAGGCTGGCACTTCCGGAGGCGGCGATCCCGCCGAAGGCATCCATAACACCCCAGACGGTGCCCAGAAGACCGACAAAGGGAGCTCCACTGACGGCTGTGGAGAGAATGATCATCTGTGATTCGAGCTTGAGGGAGGATTCCCCGACAGCCCGTTCCATTGCGGCCTGAACGGAGCGCATCTGCGCAGGGGTGATACGGTCTGCGAATTTCAGACGCGACTTGAAGGTCTCGTCGACCTCCGTCGAGCCGAGCACCTGGAAACAGAGCTCCTCGCAACCCGCCTGATAGATCTCGAAGAGAGGAGATCCCTCGAACTCCAGTCCCGTCTCGAAGATGTTCAACGGCTCGCGGTCGCGGTGAAAGAGAGCCATGAATCTCTCCGACTGACTCTTGGCAAAGCTCAGCACGCGGATTTTGGTGATCATGACCGACCAGCTGAAGATCGATCCCACGAAAAGAGTGAGCAGGACGATCTTTCCCTCGGGTGTCGATTCGAGGAAGGCGTAAACGATTCCGCTGCCGAGCAATGGGAACATGGATTACAGAATCACGGTTTCCGGGGGATAGGTAAACTCAAGAATCACGGGCCTGTGCTGTGGAAAAATCTCCAGAAGAAAGGCCCGGGAAGGCATTTCGAAATCCTGAAAGTCAAAACCCGGCGACACCGTGCAGCCGACTAGAGTGAAACGGGTTCCCTCGTTACCCGCTGGCAGTGGCCGCGCTCCTTGCCAGTGACCCGCGGGGACCACATGCTGGGGTCGTTCGCCCGCTGCGAAATTGTTCCCCAGGAGGATCCGCTGAACCACCCCCTCGGGAGAGATCGTTACTAGCTCCAGGGGTGCGCCCGAGTAGTGGTGCCAGGCCTCGTCTGCAGCCACGCGGTGGAGAGCCGAGAAGGACCCCTCCGGGAGCAGAAAATAGATGACAGTACCTGCGGAACGGACGCGTCCGTTGGCGAGCGTGACCGTTTCCTTGGAACGGAATGTCTCGGCGTAATAGCCCCCTTCGGGATGCGGGGCCAGTCCCAGTCGGCGGATGATCTGCTCGGCGCTCTCCTCGGTCGTCATCTGCGCATGATGCGGGGTCGCCTCATCGGAACAAGCGGAAATGGGGAATTCCGACGGAGATCGTGCCTTCCCGTATTGCGGCTTTGCCATGAGATCGGTAGCCCGATATCAAGGTGGGATGCTTCGTCCCGCCTTCCTAGCCACATTGCTGGTCATCACAGTGCTTGCCGGTTCGCTTCAGGCCGTTGATCAGCAAGTCGTCCCCGTTGGCACGATGTCACCGTCCCAAACGAATGCATTTGTGCCATCGGCTCCCGCTCCCATGGAGAACCGGTACGATGTCCTTTCCAAGATGATCACTCCCATGGCGGGCGTCCTTCTGGGAGGGACTCAAACCGGTGATCGGGCCCTCACGCTGAAAGCCACGGTGGATCAGGTGGCCGGACGTCTTCCACAGGTCATCAAGGGAGCAACCTTCACCGCCAAGATCCAGTATCCCGGCCGGATCCGTGTCGAGGCTCCCGTCATGGGGGAGACGTTGACCGTCTGTCGCGACGGAGATCAGGTCTGGGCGGTTCCCGGCGCGAAAATCCAGTTCCTGTTGGGACAGTTCAAGCAGAAGCCGCATCTTCAGCCGAAGAACGCGGCGCCACTCCAGTTGCCCTTTTCCGCACAGCAGGCGGTGCTGCTCCCAGCGCTCTTCCAGCTGCAACACTCGCAGGAAGTAGCCGACATCGGCGGTTCTTCCTGCCGCATCATCTCGGGTGGCCTGATCCCCGAAGTCGCAAAGGCTGCGAATGCCGAGGATTTCTCCGCCAAACTCTGGATCTGCTCCGAGTATGTTCCCAAGAGAATCGATATCAGGCGAAGTGATTTTGCCATGTCATTCCTCATTGGAGAGCTCACCTATTGCCCTGAATTTCCCGCATCCACCTGGCAGCCGCCTGTCGGAGCTAAAGACATCTACCGCTGCGACGCGGCTCAGCTGCAACAACTCCTCTACGTGCTGATGAATTCCCTTCAGATGGGTTCGCAGGACAAACCCTGGATGAGCGAGCCAGGAGCCGCGACCAATGGCATGCCCCTGCTTCCGTCAGCAGGCCCTCGGTTTACCAGCCCGCTCGTGCCGGCCAACTGATCGATGCCTCTTCTCCAACTCCAGCAGGTCACCCTGCGTTACACGGACCTTCCGCTTCTCGACAAGGTCGACCTGCAGATCGACCCCGGCGAGAGGGTCTGTCTGGTTGGCCGCAACGGAACCGGCAAGACCAGCATCATGCGAGTCATCTCCGGAGAGGAAAAACCTCAGGAGGGAGACATCACAAAACCGAACGGAGTCGTCTTGACCCGTCTGCCTCAGGAGGTTCCTGAAGGGATCGGCGGCACGGTGTACGAGGTCATCCATGGAGGCCTTCGGGTCGGCGGTACGGAGGAGGATTGGGAAGCCGACGTGCGTGTCGAGGATCTGATGCAGGAGATGAACCTCCCTGCGGAGAAAGAATTCCAGAGTCTCTCCGGTGGTCTGAAACGACGTGTCCTTCTGGCCCGGGCGCTGGTTGGTCAACCCGATGTCCTCCTTCTCGACGAGCCGACCAATCATCTCGATCTCGAGTCGATTCTCTGGCTCGAGAATTTCCTGCTGAAGGTCAAGCCGACGCTTTTCTTCGTGACCCACGACCGTGCTTTCCTCCGGAAGCTTTCCACGCGCATCGTGGAGCTCGACCGGGGTCGCCTCACCAGCTGGGCCTGCGACTACGACACCTACCTTGAGCGCAAGGCAGCCTTTCTGGATGCGGAGGAGAAGCAGTGGGCCGCCTTTGATAAGAAGCTCGCCCAGGAAGAGGCATGGCTCCGTCAGGGAGTGAAGGCCAGGCGAACCCGCAATGAGGGTCGTGTACGCGCCCTCAAGGCACTGAGGACAGAGCGAGGGAAACGCCGTGAGAGAATGGGAGAAGCCAGGATCGAGATTCAAGAGGCGGGGTCTTCCGGTCAAAAGGTCATCGAGGCCAAAAACATTAGCTTTCATTACGGAGATCACGCGATTGTACGCGACTTCACTGCGACCCTCTGGAAGGGCGACAAAGTTGGAATCATCGGCCCAAACGGAGCGGGGAAGACAACGCTCCTGAAGATGCTCCTTGGCAAACTCGAGCCCTCGGAGGGATCGGTGAAGCTCGGCACCCAACTCCAGATCGTTTACCTGGACCAGCTTCGTGATCAGATCGATGGAGAGAAGAGCCTTGGGCAAAATGTGGCGGGTGATGCCGAGACCGTTACCTTCCAGGGGCGCCCCGTCCATATCCATACCTACCTGAAGGACTTCCTGTTCCCATCGGATAGGATTAGGATGCCCGCTAAGATGCTCTCGGGCGGCGAGAGGAACCGCCTGCTTTTGGCGCGTCTCTTCCTCCAACCGGCAAATGTCCTCGTCCTTGATGAGCCCACGAATGACCTCGATGCAGAGACCCTCGAGCTACTGGAAGAACTATTGGTCGGCTACGAGGGGACACTCCTGCTCGTCTCGCATGACCGCGCTTTCCTCGACAATGTGGTGACCAGCACCTTCGTCTTTGAGGGAGAGGGTCAGATCAAGGAATACACCGGGGGATATGAGGATTGGGTTCGTCAGCGTAAGGAGCTAGCCCGCATGGCCGCCATGCCCGTGAGTCCCGCGCCAGCAATCGAATCATCCAAGCCCGGCAAGACGGAGAAAGGTCGCAAGTTCCTCAATCGCGAACAGAAGGAACTGGAAGAGCTTCCTGCCAAAATCGAGGAACTCGAAACCAAGCAGGCGGAACTCTCCGAGCGACTGGCTGATCCCGCCCTCTACCAGAGCAAGGATGGAGAATTCCAGAAAGTGGAGCGGGAACTGAACCAACTCCACCAGACCATCGAAAAGACGATGGCCAGATGGGAGGAGCTGGAGGCCTTGAAAGCCGAGCTGTCAGCTTAGCAAGATCTAGATCTTGCGGAGTTGGATGGAATCAAACTTCTCGTCACCCTCGATGATGTCACTCATCACGATGAGTTGATCGCCCTTTTTGAGCAGTCCGCGTGAGAGGAGTAGTTCCTCCGCCTTGGTTACCGACTCTTCCGGGGTCTTGCCGAAAGGCATCACGAACGGAATGGTTCCCCAGTTGAGGGTGAGGTGACGCGCGGTCACCTCGGAGGGAGTGATTGCGTAGATGGGTGCATGCTCGGGACGGATGTGACTCGTATTATCGGCCATATGTCCTTGTCGGGTGAGCACCGCCAAGTGGGCGTTAGCAAACGAATTGGCAAGAATGACGCCGGAGTAGGCCGTCTTCTGACGTGAATCAAGCAGTGCTGTCTGGTCGGCGAAATGGGCACTCCCGCTACGCTCGATCCGGCGGGCGATACGATCGAGAACATTAACGCATTGGACGGGATACTTACCGACAGTCGTCTCTCCACTGAGCATGATCGCGTCTGCTTGCTCGAACACGGCGTTCGCCACATCCGTCACCTCGGCACGGGTCGGAACGGGATTCTCGATCATTGACTCCAGCATGTGGGTGGCAACGATGACCTGACGGCCGATCTTGAGGGCCGACTTCAGGATCCGGCGCTGGATGATCGGAAGCTCTTCCATGGGACACTCGATCCCGAGATCTCCTCGGGCGATCATCACGGCATCCGTCTCGCGGATGATGTCATCGATGATTTTCACCGCGCTCTGATCCTCGATCTTGGCGATCACGCGTGCCTGGCTTCCATGTTTGGCCAGCACACCGCGAAGCTCGACGATATCGGAAGGCTCGCGGCAAAAGCTGAGTGCCACGAAATCGACACCGACTTCGGCACCTACGGCGATGTCTGCCATATCCTTTTCGGTAAGGGGGGGGAGATTGACCTTCACGCCGGGCAGATTGATGTGGCGACGGGATCCGAGTTCGCCCGGGGTAAGTACCTCGCAGCGGATGCGGTTATTCACCTTGGAAAGAACCTTGAGGTGGATGACGCCGTTGTCGACAAGCACGACATCACCTTCGTTGATATCGTCGATCAGGCCGTCGTAGTTGACGTTCACCGAGTATAGCTCCTCGCTGCGGGCGCCACGCACGGTGAATTCCATAATGTCGCCGACCTTGAGGTTGAGTTTCACGGAGAGATCTCCGGTGCGAACGGCGGGCCCCTGAGTATCCAGGAGGATGCCGACTGGCAAATCGAGCTCCGTGGCAATCCCGCGGATAGTCGGAACAATCTTGCGCACCCAATCATGCTGGGCGTGGCTCATGTTGAGTCGGAAGATATTTGCTCCAGCCAGGATCATCTCGCGAAGGCGCTCGGGAGATTCGGTGGCGGGACCCAGGGTGCAGATGATTTTGGTTTTGCGAGGCGCGTTGGTCATAGAAAAACGATTATTGGAATGTGGACTGCAGGAAATTCAGGGAACCAAGAGCCAATCAGAGCAATCCCCTGTTGAAAAGCATCTGTTGGGCAAAGAGAGGAAGACGCTTACAGGCCGCTTTTCGGGATGATGAAATCCGGTCGCTGCAGCGCTGGGAGTTCCCCGAGCTTTTTGGGCCGCCGAAGGCGTCGTTTTTGGATCAAACCATGCTGGAAGCAGTATTCCGAGATCGTTGCCGCGATTTCTCTGGCTGTGCGTTTCCGATCCATGGAGAGGCCTCCCAAGGAAGCTCCGCCGGCATTGGCGATGGCGCCCGGCCAAGAAAATACGAATGCGGGGGTAAAGGAGGCCCAAGCCCCGGGGGCAATGCCAGAACCACCCGTCGTTAGGAAGGAGAGCAGGTCGACCGGGTCGGATCCCGTGAGGGAGGAGACCTTGACCCTGGTCTGTAGCTTCGTGCCCCCCACACCGAATCCGACCAGCGCCCTTAGTGCACGACTCCCCTGGATCTCCTCGTCGTAGACTCCCGACACCAGCCAGTAGTTGCCGCGTGGAATCGCTTTTCCTTGCTGAAGCATTTCCGCAGGAGCCACGTATTTGTTCAACTGAGTCACGATCAGTTGGGCCAGCGTCAATTGTTCGGAAGCAACAAATGCCGTCAGGTCGTTTCCCTCGCGATCAACGTGGAAGCTGTCATAGGGTGCCACGAACTTGGTGACATAGATCTTCGCGGGAAGCTTTTTCGGACCGGTTCCCTTGGGGAAAACATTCGCGACGCTGACCGAAGCGCAACCACCAAGGGTTACCAAAGCTAAGCAGAGGGGGATCCTCAGAACACAATTCAAGAGAGAGAGAAATTTCAAAGGGACTGAATTTGCTCGCGATTCCCCCGATGTCCATGAAAAAAGCGGGTTGCCATGACAGCCCAAGTTATATCCGAACTCCCCGGACCGCTGCTCATGCTGCCGTTTGTTGCACAGTTGCTGGCCATCGCCTTGATGCCTTTTCTAGCCCCCCATTGGTGGGAGAGGAATTATCCAAAGGTCTCGGTGGCACTCGGTGGCATCGTGGCTCTTTACTACCTGATCGTTCTCCACCGCGGGATGCGTCTCCTTGTGACGCTGCACGAGTACGGAAGCTTCATCATCCTGCTCGCCTCCCTCTTCGTGGTATCGGGGGGAATCCATATCTCGATCGAAGGCCCGTCAACGCCGCGAAGAAACACCCTCTTTCTATTATTTGGGGCAATCCTATCCAACCTGATCGGCACCACCGGTGCCTCGATGATCCTCATCCGTCCATGGATCCGCATGAACAAGCATCGCTTTGCGGAGTTTCATGCCGTCTTCTTCATCTTTATCATCTCGAACGTGGGCGGGGCACTCACGCCCATCGGGGACCCTCCCCTATTCCTGGGCTTTCTCAAGGGAGTGCCGTTTTTTTGGACGATTGCCCATCTGTGGCAACCTTGGCTGCTGGTGAATTTACTGCTGGCAGGGATTTTTTGCCTCATGGATCAGAGGAGTTTTTTGAGGATGTCTGGTGCGCCGGACAAGGCGTGCTTGTTGAAGCAAGGGTGGTCTGTGGAAGGCTGGGCGAATCTTCTCCCTCTGGGCGCCATTATCTGCGCGGTCTTTCTTGCGACTCCCTGGAGGGAGTCCGTGATGGTTATCGCCGCCCTGCTATCCTGGCACCTTACACCTGCGCCGGTCCATCAACGGAACGACTTCTCCTTCGCACCGATCAGGGAGGTAACATGGCTTTTTCTCGGCATCTTCGCCACGATGATTCCGGCGCTCGATTACCTTGAGCATCACGCGACTTCACTCGCCACCTCGATCGGCATGGGGCCCATGCATTTCTATATGTTTACCGGACTTCTCTCGTCGGTACTCGATAATGCGCCAACCTATCTTGCCTTTCTCTCCGTGGAACTTGGTCTCAAGGGTGGATCCCTGGTCAATCCGGAGGATGTTCTTCGGGTCGCAAACACAGACCCCTTGCATCTGATTGCGATTTCGTTGGGGTCGGTTTTCTTCGGAGCAATGACCTACATTGGAAACGGACCCAACTTCATGGTGAAAAGCATCATCTCCGGTTCGGGTGCGAAAGCTCCCGGATTTTTTGCGTATATCCTCCGCTATGCCATTCCGATCCTTCTGCCGGTCATCGGACTGGCGGGGTGGTTGTTTCTTAGATAAGCTGCCTGCATGTTCACAGGACTTGTCGAGGCGGTCGGAACCATGCGCTCCTTGGAGCATCGCGGGGATGCAGCCCGGCTGACCGTGGAGACTCGTCTGGCTTCGGAGCTGCATCTTGGCGAAAGCCTCGCCGTGAATGGATGCTGCCTCACCGTCACAGGCAAGGAGGACTACGTCGCGTTCGACCTGCTCGCCGAAACACTGAATCGTACCAACCTTGGCGCTCTACAACCCGGATCACGGGTGAATCTGGAGCGGGCCCTGCGGGCCGACGGCCGCTTCGGCGGGCATTTCGTCCAGGGACATATCGACACGACGGCCAACGTCATCGACGCGGATTCCAAGGGGACGGATCTTCATCTGCTGATCGAGATCCCCGCATCAGGAGCCGGCTATTTCATCGAAAAAGGCTCGATCGCGGTGAATGGCGTCTCTCTCACCGTTGCATCGCTCGCCGAGGAACACTTCTGTCTCTGGATCATCCCCCACACACTTCAGGAAACCAATCTGGGCGATCTCAAGGCTGGTGATCGTGTGAATTTGGAATACGACATGCTCGCGAAATACGCCGAACGTCAACTCACGAATAGGTTCCAGTGATTCGGTGCTCGGGATGCACGAGACCTTACCGCCCTTAGTCTAAACCGTTAACAGCCTTCTTATTTATGCTCCGTATCGCCCTCCTGATGCTCTTCCGGGATCGGGCAAAGTACATGATGCTGATCGTCGGGCTGACCTTCTGCTCTCTTCTCATGACCCAGCAGGCTTCGGTTTTCTGCGGTCTCATGCTCTGGACCTCGGCCACGGTCCGTAACATTGGAGCCAAGGTCTGGGTCTTCGACGCAAAAGTGGAGCAGGTGAACGAGGTGATCCCCCTGCGCGAAATCGAGGTGACAAGGGTTCGAGGGGTGCCCGGTGTCGAGTGGGCAGTCCCTCTCTATGTCGGCATCGAGCAGGCCCGACTGAGCGACGGGTCCTTTCAGAATGTTCAGCTCGTGGGTCTCGACACGGCGACTTTTGTCGGTCGCCCCATGCAGATCACCAAGGGGAGGATCGAGGACCTGCGCCTACCGGATGCGGTTATCATCGACCAAGTCGGTATCGATAAATTCCGCCAAAAGGGGATCACAATCGATATCGGAACCACCTTTGAGATCAATGATAAGACCGCCCGGGTGGTGGCTCTGTGCCATGCCAACCGAAGCTTCCTGGGACAACCCTACGTCTACACCACCTATGACCGGGCGCTACAGTTTGCAAAGCCTCAGCGAAAGATGATGAGCTGCGTGCTGGCCCAACCGAAAGCTGGCGTTACCTCGTCGGAGCTGGCGGATCGCATCAGCAAGTTACCGGGCCTGCGGGCGTATGAAAGGGACGATCTCTTCTGGAACACGATCTGGTGGTACATCAAGAACACCGGCATCCCGATTTCCTTCGGCACCGTTGTTCTGATGGGGGTAATTGTCGGCATCGCGATCGCCGGGCAGACCTTTTACCTCTTTATCCTCGATAATCTGCGCTACCTTGCAGCACTCAAGGCCATGGGTGCCCGTATGCCGATCTTGGCGGCGATGGTCTTCCTTCAATCTTTTTCCGTTGGCTTTGTCGGCTTCGGTCTCGGTGTCGGGTTGACCACTATCTTCGGATACAAGGTCCTCCAAATCGAACAACCCCCTTTCTTCATGCCGTGGCAGGTGCCAGCCTTTGTGGCCGTGATCATCATTCTGATCTGCTGCTTTTCGGCAGCCATCGGCCTGCGCCAGATTGCAAAGCTAGAGCCAGCCGTCGTTTTCAAATGAACCCTCACGAAGCATCGCGCGCAGGGTCAGGTTCCGTTGCAGTGGCAGTCCGCAACGTGACGAAAATCTTTCCGAATGGCGACACTCCCACCTATGCCCTGCGTGACGTTTCCTTCGAGGCACGCTGCGGGGAGCTCACGATGATCGTCGGTCCATCGGGTTGCGGAAAAACCACCCTGCTTAGTGTTATCTGCGGAACGTTGGCCATCGACTCCGGCGGCATCGATGTCTTTGGGAGGAACCTAGGCTCGATGAGTGCCTCGGAGGTGACCGGGTTTCGCAGCCGGAATGTCGGGTTCATCTTTCAGCAGTTCAACCTGATCCCCACCCTCACCGTGGTGGAAAATGTCTCCATCCCGCTCATCCTGCAGGGCTGGAACTACCGCAAGGCGGAGGAAAAGGCGGCGGCGATCCTTGAAGATGTCGGCCTGGGTGCGCGTCTTCGCTCCTTTCCCAAACAGCTCTCCGGAGGACAGCAGCAGCGGGTCGCCATCTCCCGCGCCTTGGTCCATGACCCGAAGCTCATCATCTGCGATGAGCCGACCGCCTCGCTTGATGCCAAGACCGGCCACCACGCGCTGGAGCTTCTTAAGAGGAGTGCCTGTGCACCGGGCCGTTGTGTGATCGTGGTCACCCATGACAGCCGTATTTTTTCCTTCGCAGATTGGATTGCGGAGATGGAAGATGGTCGCGTGGTGAAGAGTTGTCCCGCAGCCGAATATCAACATGCCTAAACGTTTCAGTATCTTTTTGGCCCTTGCGGGAATCATCGCCGTCACGCTCCTAGTGCATAGGCTGAAAAAACCGGAGCCGGCACCGACTCCACTGGTTGAACCCTCCCGGGCTCCCTTCGCCGACTCCATCGGTGCACGCGGAATGGTCGAGGGTATCGATGAGAACGTGCGTATTGCTCCATTGCTTCCCGGTCTGATCGATCAAGTCTTCGTGAAGGTCGGCGACCGGGTCAAAACCGGCGACCCGCTTTTCCGCCAGGACACGCGCGATGCCGTCGCTAGAATTGCCAATCAAAAAGCTCAAGTCGGATTGCTTGAAGCCAAGGTCAGCGAAGCGCAGGTCACCCTGGCCGACCGGCAGGATAGCTACAGGAGAACGGATCAACTTCGCAGCAAGGATGTTTCGAGCGAGGACGACCTCCAAAGAAAATATTATGCCGTTCGTTCGGCAGAAACTGCTCTTGCCACAACCAAGGCTGATCTTGAGCTGGCCAAGGCCCAGCTGACCCAAGCGAATGTGAACCTGGATCTCCTCACCGTGCGCGCACCGCGCGACGGGGATGTCCTCAAGGTTGACCTGCGGGCTGGTGAGTATGCCTCCGTGCCCCCTTCCGATCTCAACAATCCTTCCCTTCTGCTCGGTGAGACAAGACAGCTTCAGCTTCGCGCAGATGTCGATGAAGACAGCGCTTCACGCGTGACAGCCGGAGCGCCCGCCGTCGCATTCATCAAAGGGATGCGTTCCGATCCAATCCCGCTCCGATTCGTCAGGATCGAACCTTATGTGACCACCAAGAAGTCCCTTACGGGAGATAGCACCGAGCGCGTCGACACCCGCGTTCTGCAGGTCATCTACCAGTTTGATCATTCCAATACCCCTGTGTACGTGGGTCAGCAGATGGATGTGTTTATCGAAGGAAAAGCGCCGCAACGCCCTCAACCCGAGAACGACAAAAAAATCCTTCTGACGCCCAAATCATCCTGACCAGGCGCTTTTGCCCAGCACAAAAAGCGAAGTCAGATTCAGGAGCGACTCCCTTGATGAGGACTCACGGAGTCTAAAAAGCTCTTTGCCTCGGCGACGATGTTGAGCCGCTCCTTGGCGTCGCGTTTTTGCCATGACCGGACAGGCATTGCGGTTCTGGGATTCCGGATCAAGAGATCCTGATGCGTCTCGAAGAAGTTCCAATAGAGTAAGTTGAGCGGGCAGGCTCCCTTGCCACTCTTGATGCTCGGACTGAAAGAACACGAGCTGCAGTAGTTGCTCATTTTGCTGACGTAGGCACCGCTGGCGGCATACGGCTTGGTTGCCATGTATCCGCCATCGGCGTGCAGCGCCATTCCTAGAACATTCGCGGCCATTACCCAATCATGCGCATCGACATACATCTCGTTGAACCACCGGAGTGCCTCCTGAGGATTAACCCCTGCCATCAGTAAAAAGTTTCCGAGAATCATGAGCCGCTGGATGTGGTGATTGAACCCTCGATCGAGAGTTTCCCTCAGTGCCGTTGACAAGCAGTTCATCGAGGTCTCACCGGAGTAGAAGAACTCGGGTAGTGATCGTGTTGCGTTCAGCCCGTTGACCGAGGCGTACTCGGGCATTTTCAGCCAGTAGACGCCGTTCACAAACTCACGCCAGCCGATTACTTGCCTGATAAATCCCTCCACGGCATGGAGGGGTGCCTTGCCTGCCTTGCAGGATTTTTCAGCGGCCAGCGCACACTCCATGGGATCCAGCAGGCCGATGTTGAGCATGGGTGAAAGGATGGAATGAAACAGATCGCCATCTTCCGACACCATTAGGTCCTGCCAGGTTCCGAATTCCGGCAAGCGTGAGTTGATGAACTCACGGAGAGAATCGAGGGCCTCCTTTCTTGTGACAGGCAATCCAAAATCCGCTGCTTTTCCCGGTGCATCAGGATAGATCACCTCCAGCTCGCGAGCGACGTCCCGGGTGATCTCATCCTGTTCTAGCCGAAGTGACTGTTTCGGTCGTGGCATGCCTGCTTTCTTCCAGTCGGCAAAGGTGGCACGATTTTCCTGATCATAGTTCCACTGCCCGCCGAGTGGCTTGGAGGGATCCTCAGCCTCCATGAGGAGGCCCGTGCGGCGACGCATCTCCCGGTAAAAGGTCTCCATCAAAAGCCGCTTCTTGCCACCCGCCATCTCCACAAAATCCTCCCTGGTGCATAAAAATTGAGTGGTCGGGACAATTGTCAGCGGGACGGGCAGCTTGCCCTCCAGCATCTTGATCGCCAGCTGCTCGTCGTAATTATTCGGCTGGGCAACAAGCAGGGATGCTGGTTTGTGATGCCTGCAATGCGCTTCCAAAACGGATCGCATGTCAGCCGCGTTTTCCATCCGATGGTACTCCACGTCCCATCCGTCGGCTTCGCGTTCCGCTGCGTAGTGCCGCATGGCGGAGAGCAAAAGCATCAAACGATGCCGATGGTAAGGTAATTTGCCGAACGTCTGCCTCGATTCAACAAAGAGGAGTCGATCCCTGCCTTTTTTGGCCGACAGAAGGGCGGCATGACGCTCCGAAAGCTGATCCGGCAGGATCAGGATGGAATGTTTTTGAGAAGAAATGGGCATAGAGGATTAGGAGTAGCTTATGCCGGCCCCTAAGGGATTGGAGATGCAAATTTGGGACGCTTCGGAGGGGTTTGAGATTTTTGGAATCAGAATCCAAGAAGAGTTCCAAAGCCGATGCCAAATTGACGCCCCTGTTAATCTTAATCCATGAACAAGAATCTGACGGCGGCAGAGGAATATCTTTCAGAAACCCTCAAGCCAAACCTTCAGACTATTGAGTCACACCCGGTTTTTGGATCTGTTCAATCTGAAGATCAGCTTCGCCTCTTCATGGAAAACCATGTTTTCCCGGTCTGGGACTTCATGTCGTTGCTCAAGTTCCTGCAGGCCACCCTGGCTCCCGCCACCTGGCCTTGGATGCCTCGACCGCACGCTGAGCTGGTGCGTTTGATTAACGACATCGTGGTCGCTGAGGAAAGCGATAAACTCCCGAAATCCCATCGTGGAGATTCCTCGCATGCCAGCCACTTCGATCTTTATCTGATGGCTATGCGCGAGGTTGGTGCTGATACGAAGCCGATTAGCGGGTTTTTGGAAGTCGTGAAGAATCAAGGTTTGGAAGCAGCTCTGGAGGCGCCGATGGTCTCGGATGCATCGCGGGCTTTCATGAAGGATACGTTCGCAATCCTTCGCGAAGGCAAACCGCATCAAGTAGCCGCCGCCTTCTCCTTCGGTCGGGAGAATGTCATTCCCGGAATGTTCAACTCTCTGCTTGAACAGCTTGGCATTGGCGAAGACAAAGCACCGATCTTTCACTACTACCTGAAGCGACATGCCGAACTCGATGGCGACGAACATGGCCCTGCCGCACTTCGTCTTGTAGCCACTCTCTGTGATCATGATCCAGAGAAGCTGGATGAGGCGGTCAATGCCGCCAAAGCCGCGCTTGCAAGCCGAGGGCGCCTCTGGGACAGCCTTCTTGAGAGACTGCTCTCCGATCGCCGGAGATGAGGATCAACGGGAAGGCGGTGCAGAAATCCGACTTGCCGGAGAAGATCTGCCCGCAGTGCGGCCGTCCCTTTGCCTGGCGTAAGAAATGGGAGCGTGATTGGGAACAGGTCATGCATTGCAGTCAGGCCTGCAAAGGGGCAGCCAAGCGAAGCGGTGGGCGACGATGAGTGATTCCCTTCCAGGTCGTGAACAGGTCACCCTCGTCTGGCTCAAGCGGGATCTGCGTGTTCGTGATCATGCACCACTCTCCACAGCCTCGAAGCGGTGCGAGAGAGGAGGCAAGGCCCTGGCTTTCTATGTGCTGGAGCAGGATTACTGGACAAGCGATAAAGCCAGTCCTGGGCAACGGGCCTTCGTCCTGGAGAGCCTAAGGGATCTGAAGCTCCAGCTTGATAAGCTCGGATGCCAGCTCCATCTCTTCGAGGCCCCCTCAGTCGTACCAGTGCTGGCATCCCTTCTGGATACCTACGATGTGGACGCGATCCTCTGTCATCAGGAAACAGGCAATCTCTGGACCTTCGAGAGAGACCGGGCCGTCCTGGCACTGGCGAAATCTCGGGGGATCCCCGTCAGGGAATTTCATCAGAACGGGGTGATCCGCGGAAAAGGGATGCCTAAATTAGAGGGGGGTGCGTGGCTCAACTGGATCGGCGCTGATGTTCCGGAAACTCCAGGCTTCTGGCGAAATCCCACGCGCCTTCCAGATCTTCCGGAACTCATATTGGAAGAAATTATTTCAGCGGCGGATCATTCCTCCGGACAACAGTCCGGAGGAGAGATCAAAGCCCTGGGCATGTTGGAGAGTTTTCTCTCGGGGCGTTGTCTCGAAGCTGAGGGCTATAGGAAGGAGATGGGCAGCCCTTTGAGATCGTCGGAGATTTGCTCTCGCATCTCTCCACACCTGACCTGGGGGAGTCTCTCCTCGAGGCTTGCCTTCCAGGAGTCCCGGAAGGCTCTTGCTCAAGGGGTCCCACGTGGTTCTGCCATGGAGATCCGTAGCTTCATCACACGGCTTCGCTGGCGGGATCACTTTCTGCAGAAATTCGAGCGGCTGCATTGGATGGAGTGGCGGTGCATCAACCCGGCTACCGAAACACTGCATGGGTGGGATGAGGATTCTTACACGCGATGGTCGGAGGGGATAACGGGCTATCCCTTCGTCGATGCCTGCATGCGGTCGCTCAATGCCACGAAATGGATCAACTTCCGCGCCCGCGCGATGCTAGTTTCCTTCGCTTCCTATGCGCTGAATCTTGATTGGCGACGCTTTGCACCACATCTCGCCCGCACCTTCCTCGACTACGAGCCGGGCATCCATTACAGCCAGATCCAGATGCAGGCAGGAACAACCCTGGGTTCACCCCCACGCATCTATAATCCGGTCAAACAGTCTCTGGAGAAGGATCCCCAAGGCGAGTTCATCCGCCGCTGGGTTCCGGAACTCCGGGATCTCTCCGGTACGGCGCTGCATTCACCTGCGCACGCTCCGAGAAACGGATACCCGGCCGCCATCATCGACCCGGCCAATCTTTGGAGCATCATGCGGGCAAACGGGCCAAAATCAGGACGACCCCGGCCAGCGGCCACACCGCGGAAATCTGCCGCAAAGACGCGATCCCTCTTCCGAAGAAAGATCGACGAAGCCCAACCGGAACTCTTCCTTCCCGATTGCTGATCAACCCAAGCGGGATAACCTCTTGATCAGATGATTTCTGTTTCGACCTGGATCCAAGCCTACCACGGGTCGCTTGCCGCTGATGCCTTGGCGATGCCTGTTCACTGGTACTACGACACGGCGGCGCTCCGTAGGGACTACGGGACGGTGGATCGCTTCATGGAGCCGAAGAATCCGCATTCAGGAAGTATTCTCTGGCGTTCCGAATATCATGCTCTCAACGAGAAAGGTGATATCCTCCGCGATCAGGCTCAATACTGGGGGAAGCGCGGGATCCATTATCACCAGTTCCTCAAGGCTGGAGAGAACACCCTCAATTACCGGCTTGCCCGGGAGCTTTTTGCCTTCGTGAAGGAGTGTGGAGGGTACGACCCCGATGCATGGCTAGAGCGCTATATTGCCCGGATGCTCGAACCGGGATGGCATCGTGACACCTATGTGGAGGAGTATCACCGGGCTTTTTTCACCAGATATGCTAAGGGGAAAAAACCAAGAAAGTGCGGAATCAGCGACGAGCACATCGGGGGCCTTGCCACCGTTCCCGCACTTTGTGCGGCTCTGGAAGGAATGCAGCTTTCGGAGTTACGAATCACCGTGAAGGAGCATGTCGGCCTGACCCATGCCCATGCGAATGTCCTCCGTGCCGCCGACACGTTGGTCCGTCTTCTCTGGAGAATGGGGGAAGGGATGGAGGTCCATGAAGCGATCCGTTTGGAAGCAGGCGATTGGATCTCGGGAAAGAAATCCGACTCCTGGCTCCACCAACCTGACGAGCATGTCATCGGCTCCCGTTTCAGTCCCGCCTGCTACATTGCCGATGCGATGCCCGCATCACTCTACCTAGTCTGGAAATACTATCGCGACTTCTCGGCAGGAATCATCGCCAACGCCATGGTCGGCGGTGACAGCTGCCATCGCGGTGCCGTTGTTGGCAGCATCCTCGGAGCGGCTTGCGGGGTGCCGGAGCGGTTTCAGGTCACGGTATAATTCGGAACGCTTGATTCAATGAATGCAACGCGTGTCGAGGGACTGCAGAGGCTAGAGCGGTTTTTACCCCATGCCGGCACGGGCTATGCACAGGGTCGCAATTTTGTTCCCGGTGTCGTTTCAGGACTTTCCCCCTTCCTGCGTCACCGGTTAATCACCGAAGACGAGGTCGTTGCTGCGGTTCTTCGAGAGCACACTGAGAAAGAAGCCGATAAGTTCATCCAGGAAATCTGCTGGCGTACCTATTGGAAAGGATGGCTGGAGATGAGGCCCCAAGTCTGGGTCGAGTATCTGGACGAGCTGCAGATCCTTTGCGATCGGATGGGAAATGAACCCGATTTGCATGACCGAGTGCAGCAAGCCGAACGTGGTGTGACAGGGATCGATTGCTTGGATGCGTGGGTGAACGAACTCCGTCAGACAGGATACCTTCACAACCATGTCCGGATGTGGTTTGCCAGCATCTGGGTTCATACACTGCGGCTGCCATGGGAACTGGGTGCGGACTTTTTCATGCGCCACCTTTTGGATGGAGATCCGGCTTCCAATACCCTCTCGTGGCGCTGGGTCTGCGGTTTACAGACTCAGGGAAAGGTCTATCTGGCGACTGCTGAGAATATCGAGCGCTTCACGGACGGGCGTTATGCCCCATACGAACTTCTGGCCCGGGAGGCTGCGCCGATGGGCGGGTCGTTCACCATTTACCCTCCGTACTCACTGGCTCGTCCGGATCACCATCTTGCAGGCGAAAAAACTGTTCTCCTCATCACTGAGGAGGATCTGCTCCCCGAGGATTGGGGTATCCCGAAACGCGATGTTACTGCCATCGTTCTTCTGAACATGCCTGAGGCTTATCCCGGAATTGGAAGCCTTCCCATGGCATGGAAGCGCAAAGTACTCGAGGGAACTGCCTCGCGATTGGCCGCCGAATTTCAATGTTCGGTCTTAAATCTCGAGGGTGGAGCAGAATCCCTAGCATCACGATTGCATGTTCTTCTGCGTGAGCACGGTGCTCACTCCCTCAGCATGATGACTCCTCCGATGGGTATGACTCGTAGCAATGTCGAGCCGTTGATGATCAAACTGGAAAAGGAGGGCGTAGCCGTGCGAAGACTACGGCGCCCTTGGGATGCGGCATTCTGGCCACATGCGACCCATGGATTTTTTAAGTTGAAGGAGCGGATACCCTCCGTGCTGAAGCAACTCTTATTAAGTTCGTGAATGATACCTTATCCGGGAAACCGACGTGGTGTCCCATCAGTCAAAACCCTCGGAATCGGAGGGCTTAAGACGGCGCTCCAGAAGCTTGCGGTGTTTCGTTACCCGACCGCCGACTCGCTTTCTCCACATGGTGAAACTGGAGGGCTTGAGCTCCCGACGCATGATATCGATGACTTCGCGTTCCACGAGGCCGGTGCGTTCCCTGATCTCCTCAAAGCTGGTCCGATCCTCCCAGGCAAGCCGGATCACCAAAGAGATCTGATCGGCATGGATTTTCGCTTTCATGGGATTCGATCAGTGGACTCCTAGCCCTGAAAAGTGCGAAAAGTCAGGTTGATCCGAGGCCGCGAGATTTTCTTCGTCTTGGGCATGGTGTGAAGCCAGTGATGCTGGGTCTCCCCTTTCATCACCAGAAGGCTGCCATTTTCAAGAAGCACGGAAACGACCTCCTTCGATTCCCGGTGCTTGAGTTTGAAAATACGTTCTGCACCAAAGCTAACGGAGGCAATCACTGGATTACGCCCAAGGGTCTTTTCATCATCGCTATGCCATCCCATCCCTTCGGAGCCATCGTGATAGAGATTCAGGAGACACGAATTGAATACATGGGAGCACTGATGCTCGACCCGCTCCTTGATAAGTAAAAGCGCTGGACTCCAAGGAGACGCCGTCTTGCTTGTCCCGGAGTAGGAGTAAGAGAAGTTACCATCCCCGTGCCAGGCAACCTTGCGGGAAAGAACCCTTTTTTGACCAAAGAGAATCACCTCGTCATGCTGCCATGGGGTTGTTGTCAGTAATGCACCGAAAAGCTCATCCGACTCATCACAACCGAAGAGAGAGGGCCTGTACTCGACTACCCCGTCTCGGGGCAGAAGATGGCCCACGCCGTCGTTGAAGAGGGATGTCTGGTTCCCCATCAAGACCAGTTTGGAGGATGATTCCAGAATCGGGGCTTCCCGACATGACAATGAAGCGAAGTTCCGATCACATTTCCAAACCATCGGGTGATGTAAAATAAGAGTCTCGGAATCTGGTTCATGGGAGACGCTCCAGGTTGGAAAGACGATCTTGCAGGGGTGGAATGGGATGAAAAACAGCTGTCTTGGCTGGAGAAAGAGAGATGTCGGTGGCGTTAAGACGTTCGACTTTTGATATCAAATCCCGCACTTCGCCCGGATTTGCCAGTGACGCTAGAAACACGTCGGCGTTGCGCATCCAGATCCTGTTAACCGTAGGCCAGACAAAGAGTGCAAGAAAGCTCCACGAACTCATGATTGCTATTCCCCCCAGTCCAGCCTGCACGATGTTGCAACTGTGGAGCAACTTGGCAACTGCAACACCGACCAGCGTCCAGCAGGTAACAATCATGAGAATCAGAATCCAAGTTCCCGAACCCCGGTAACATTCCTCGCGCGCAGCCATGAGTGCTGCCTCTCGAGGAGTTAGGAATTGGGCAACGGTTGTGGAAAGAGAGAGTGTGCCGTTGGGGGTGATATAGCCATTCACGGTTTCACAATCACCATGATCAAACCAGCGAACCGGCCTGGGCTTGATCCCCAAGGTCTTTAACTCGGAAGAGAGATGGTGCTCAAAATTCCTTTCTGAAGATCCCTCAGGAGAAACGTGCCCTGCAGGGACGAGGATAAAAAGAATCGCTATGGCGACCGCTGCTATGACCAAGGCGCCAGCCATCGATGGACCGAAATAGCAGGTCGAAAAGGAAAAAAACATCATTCCGGTCCAAAGGCCTGATGCAGTCCAAATCCGGCTTCCAAACCAATCAGCCAACCAGCTGGAAGTTGGTTTTTTGATGCGATGAGCAGCACGTTCGACAGCATCCCCAGACAGAATATCGAACGGCAAATTGGCAAAGGTGATGATTGCTGCGATCGCCAGAAAAACTAATGAAATAATGAGTGGATCAACGAGGCTGGCCCCCCACCAGGAAGCACTGATTGCCAGAAACCAAATCAGGGCAAGGTTAGTGCCGATGGAGGAGATGCCTGCCCAGAGGCGGGCACGCTGATAGAGACTTGGATCCACAGGGCTAGTTTGTGAAAAAGAAAAAGCCGGGTCAATGACCCGGCCAATCCTTGAAAGTTCGCCCTGGAGGGAGCGAGTGTGAGGACTACTTCTTCTCTTCGACGTACCGTGCGATACGGTTGGAGAGAATCAGGAAAGTCGGGGCCCAGAGGCCGACGAAAATCCCGAAGAGTTCGCCATGGGTACGAACCTCAAAGCTCACATCCTTGCCGCCGGCATAATACCAGATGGCGATGTATCCGAGGACCGAGGCGAGACCAAGAACGAAGCAGAGGTTACTTAGTTGTTTCATAGATCCCCTTCATGATCGTCATGGAGGAAAGAAGCGAGGAGAATCGACTAAGCAAAAAGATTAGTTTTCAGAGGGGGGGGGGGATAAAATTCCTTTCCAGAAAGAACACCTCCGTTAGATTCACAATCTAGTTAATCACCTTAACTAAAATCCAAAATAACACATACCATGGCTCTTCCCATTGCCCAGCAAATCGCCGCCCGTTCCTTCCCTCCCTTCAGCTTGGAGCGCCTTCTAAAAACTACTTTCGCTCCCAAGGCAGGCCAGCGCCTCTGCATCCTCATCGATTTGGAGAACCCGGCGGAGATCAAGGATTTCGCGTTCCTCAAGAACCCCGCGCTAACCATCCAGAGGCATGCCGTGGAATCCTTTCACAAGCCGCTCAATACCGAGATTCTTGCCAAGATGGGGCTCAAGGGTGGTGAAATCTTCGCTTACAAGCTGACCGGTGGCAGCAATTTGGATCTGCCCGATGAGGCTTTTGACCCCTCTGGCAAGCAGGTCAGCCTCTCCAAGGATATTTACCCCAACTACGACATCATCCTCTGCATCTCGACCTACTCTGCCACTGCGCCGCTGACGGCTTTTGCCAAGCAGTATGGTTTCCGCGGGGCGACCTTGCACGGGGTGAACGAGATTATCCTCTCCTCCGGTCTGGCCGTTGATTATGACGACGTCAGCGTGGAGGCCGAGAAACTCCGTCTTGGTGTCACAAAAGCCGACTGGGTCGAGATTGATTTCGCCTGCGAGGGCAAGGATCACACGCTCCGTCTGATCCTGAACGGTCAGGAAGCCCAGAAGAGCCATGGCCTCTGCCGGGGAGATGAGCCCGATGTTGCGAATCTCCCTGCCGGCGAAGTCTATTTCGTCCCAGAAGGTGCGGAAGGATCCTTCCCCCACAAGTATGAGGATGGAACGCTCGGTCTGATGACCGTCACCGGTGGACGCATTGTGAAGGCCGAACTCATCAAGGGAAACGTCGCGACCGTGGAAGCACACAATGCAAAGCTCGCTTCCGATCCCGTCACCGGAGAGCTTGGAGAACTCGGACTCGGCACACAGCTTCTTCCGGTCAGCGGTCGGGATATTCAGGATGAGAAGGTGCGGGGGACCATCCATGTGGCCACCGGGCGAAGTGATCATCTCGGAGGGCACCTCGTCCCCTCCATGTTCACCGAGAAGAGCCATGCCACGCACGATGACATCCTCTTCGCTCCCCATAAGACTCCCGAAATCGTTGTAAAGCAGGTCCGCATGAAGCGTGGTGAGCAAAACGAGATTCTGATCGAGAATTACGAGCCCTCCGAATACACGAACAGTCTTGTTGCCTAGCGCAACTTGACTGGGTGATCGCCTTGGTGGAAGGATCCTAGAAGCTTCCACCGGCATGAGCTATTTTCACACCATACGAGCACTATCAATCGCGCTTGTAGTTTGGTTCTGCAGGATTCACTCCCTTTTTGCCGTTGAGGTGAATTCCGGCAGTGGAGCGACCTTCAATACTAACGACAATATCGCTTCAACCGTCTCACGCTGGACGAGTGGATGGCCTGCATCGGGTATCGATGGCTGGAGTTACGTGGGCTCGAAGAACGCCGGGCTGAGCGAAATACCTGCTACGATTTACAGACCGGGATCAGCGCCCACTACGACGACACTCCGGTTAGATCAGTTGTTGTCGCCAAAACCGACGGTGCCTTTGGACAGCCGCTATCTGCGGATTCAGCCACCAATTGTTACCCCGATTCAGGTCCAGCCCCTTGGCTTGCCTGGGCAAATGCCATCGGTGCCTTTGAGAAACGTGATCCTCGAATGACTATGAACAACCTCGACAACAATCTACTGCTACGACTCTTGTATATCCTCCACCGAGGATGGGTGGAAGCTCGCCTGCTTGCGCAAGGTCACCGTTGGCAGCAACTTTACGACCTGACCGACACTCTTGAACTTCTTCCTTCAGCGATTACAAGATGGACGCCGAAAGAACTTCAAGCAACCCGAGAAAACCTAGTCGCCTATGAAACAAGGTATCCTGAATCCTTCCAATACTCTCAACACCTCGACTTGGACTCACCACCACCACCGCCTTTTTGAAATGAACCCGCGAGCCAACCAATAGAATTGGCCGAGCCAACCCATTTCAGAACTAAAGTGCAATCGAAGCTTCTCGGCATTGAGGAGGCGCTTCGTTTCTGACACCCTTTCTCTCAAGTGAAAGCCCTCCTCACCCAGCAAAAGCAGACACGGCGTTCACGGCCACCGAAAATTCAGACGACCGCAGAATGACTCCGTCAACAGAGCAGGGATACCCAAGCAGGGTAATCAGCGGCGCAGATGCGGATGCCGTCACCATGAGCACGAAATAAAGCAGTCGATCCACGGCCGGGATCGCCAGCAGTGCATAGGAAAGCAGGACAAAAATGGAAAATCTGATGAGAAATCCCCAGGCCTTCGTGGAGTTGGCTTGGGTCTTCACATCACCAAGTCATCGCCTTTATACGTGCGGCAGCCTCAAGCACCTTTTCGCGGCTGTTGAAGGCGGAGATCCTGAAGTATCCCTCGCCGGCACGGCCGAAGCCGCTACCCGGTGTGACGACGATGTTGGCCTTGTTCAGCATCCGGTCAAAGATCTCCCAGCTCGTTTGTCCAACCGGACCGTGAACCCAGATGTATGGGGCGTTCTCTCCTCCATAGACTTTCAATCCGCAGGATGAGACGGCCTCTCGGAGAATCTTGGCATTTCCCATGTAGTGCTCCACAAGCGCGGCTACTTCTGCGCGACCCTTTTCACTGTAGAGCGCGGCGGCACCACGCTGCGTAACATAACTCACCCCGTTGAACTTCGTAGTGAAGCGGCGGTGCCAGAGCGGGTGAAGCGGACGGCTTTCACCGTCCGTCGAGACTGCAGTCAGTGTTTTCGGTACGACCGTGAAGGCGCAACGCGTGCCGGTGAATCCACCGTTCTTGGAAAAGCTACGGAACTCGATCGCACACTCACGTGCGCCGGGGATCTCATAGATCGAGCGCGGAATGGAAGCATCCTTAATGAAGGCTTCGTATGCCGCATCGAAGAGAAGGATCGAACCATATTTTCTTGCATACGCCACCCAGGCCTCGAGTTGGGAACGGGAGGCGACAGCACCGGTCGGATTGTTCGGAAAGCAGAGATAAATGACGTCAACCTTCTCGGCAGGGATCTCCGGCACGAATCCGTTCTCCGCGGTGCACTCCAAGTAGGTGATCCCTTCGTATGAGCCATCTTCACGGCCGGCACCCGTGTGTCCGGCCATTACATTCGTATCCACGTAGACGGGATAGACAGGGTCCATGACGGCGATGCAATTTTCGTGCCCCAGAATGTCGAGAATTGCTCCACCGTCACATTTGGAGCCATCCGACACAAAGATCTCGTCGTCGGCCACTTCCAAACCCCGGTCACGGTAGTCGTGCTTGGCAATCGCACCACGAAGGAATTCGTAGCCCTGCTCGGGACCGTAGCCGTGGAATCCCTCACGGGTTCCCATCTCGTCTACCGCGGCATGCATGGCCTCGCGCACAGCGGAGGGCAACGGCTCCGTCACGTCCCCTATCCCGCATCGAATCATCCTGGAGGCCGCATCAGGATTTGCTTCCGTAAAGGTCTTCACGCGTCGTGCAATTTCCGGAAAGAGGTAACCGGCCTTGAGCTTGAGGTAGTTGGAATTGAGCGTCGCCATAAGCACTCTAGAGAAACAAAAAACCCCGTGCCGTTGCCAGCACGGGGTTGGATTTTTTTGTGAAAGGATCAGCGATCAACGCGGGCACCACCGCCGCCTGCCAATTTCATGACCTCACTCAGCGATGCCATCGAGGTGTCGCCGGGAGTCGTCATCGCGAGTGCGCCATGGGCGGCGCCGAGATTCACAGCAACCTGCGGGTCATCCGTGGTGAGGAAGCCGTAGATCAGTCCGGAAGCAAAGCTGTCACCACCCCCAACACGGTCCATGATTTCCAGATTGGGATAGTGGGTCGACTCGTAAAACTTGCCGCCAGCCCAGCAAATTGCTCCCCAGTCATTGATCGTGGCTGTTTTGACGCCCCGCATCGTGGTGGCCACTACCTTGAAGTTCGGATACGCCTTCACGGCCTCACCGATCATCGCCTTGAAACTATCCATCTCAAGGTTGGTAAGGTTGTGATCGGCTCCTTTCACCTCGAGCCCAAGACAGGCGGTGAAGTCCTCCTCATTGCCGATCATCACGTCGACATTCTTGGCAATGTGCTTGTTGACAGCCTGTGCTTTCTCCTTACCGCCGATTGCTTTCCAGAGTGAGGGACGGTAGTTCAGGTCGTAGGAAACGATAACGCCGTGGCGATGTGCCGCCTCGGTGGCGGCAATGACCGTTTCGGCAGTGCTCTCGCTCAACGCAGCAAAGATTCCGCCGGTGTGGAACCAACGTGCGCCTAGAGTTCCGAAAATGTGGTCCCAGTCGAAGTCGCCCGGCTTGATCTGCGAGGCGGCCGTGATGCCACGGTCGGAGACACCCACGGCTCCCCGCACTCCGAATCCCCGCTCTGTGAAGTTCAGTCCGTTGCGGACGGTGCGGCCGATACCATCATAGGGCACCCACTTGACGAACCTGTCATCAACTCCACCCTGCAGGATGAGATCTTCGATCAGTCTGCCGATTTCATTGTCTGCAAAGGCACTGAGGAGCGCTGTGTTTAGACCAAAACAACGCCGGAGACCACGGGCCACATTGTACTCGCCGCCTCCCTCGGATGCGCTAAAGAAACGGGTTGTCTTGATGCGTCCCTCGCCGGGGCAGAGGCGGAGCATCACCTCCCCGAGGGAGATTTCATCATAGCGGCATTGGTCTGCGGGACGAAGCGTCAGGATGGACATGGCGTGAGGGATGAATCTAGGAATCAGAATTTAGCCCAGCTTGGGAACGTCGAGCCAGCGGCGCTCTTCCCAGGATTTGAGGCCCAGCTCCGCAAGCTGAACACCTTTGGCGCCCTGCAGGAGGTTCCACGGGAACGGATCGTTCTTCACGACATGCTTGAGGAAGAGCTCCCATTGCACCTTGAAGGCGTTGTCGTAGGTGTCGTTGGAGGGGACTCGGGTCCAGCCATCCTTGTAATCAATCGGGCTGTCGATGTCGGGATTCCAGACGCAGCGCGGTGTGGCGGCATGCGCCTGTGCCTTGCAATCACGTAGTCCGGCAACAGCGCTTCCCTTGGTTCCATCAACCTGAAGGGTCAGCAGATCCTCACGGTTGACGCGCACTGTCCACGAAGAGTTGAAGTGACAGATGACGCCATTCTCCAGCTCGAAGGTGGCGTAGGCGGAATCATCGGCCGTGCACTTGTAGGTTTTACCCTTCTCGTCCCAACGCGTGGGGATGTGTGTGGCGCCCAGGCAGGTGAGAGACTTGATTTCGCCGAAGAGATTCTGAATGACGTACTGCCAGTGGCAGAGCATGTCGACGATGATGCCGCCGTCATCCTCCTTGCGGTAGTTCCAGGAAGGACGCTGGAGCTTCTCATGCTCGCCGGTGAAGACCCAGTATCCGAACTCTCCGCGGACCGAGAGGATCTCCCCGAAGAAGCCGGTGTCGATTAGGTACTTCAGCTTCAGAAGGCCTGGGAGCCAGAGCTTGTCCTGAACGACACCGTTCTTAAGGCCGGCGGCGGTGACTTCCTGATAAAGCGCTAGGGCTTCGGCCGAAGTTGTTGCCGTCGGCTTCTCGCAATAGATGTGCTTGCCTGCCTTGATCGCCTTGCGGACTCCAGATGGACGCTGTCCGGTTAGGGTCGAGTCGAAATAAATCAGGTTCTCCGGATCCTTCAGTACTGCGTCGAGATCGGTGGAAATGCGATCCTCGGGAAGACCGGCCCGCTTGGCCAATTCGACAAGCTTGGAAGCGCTGCGACCCACAAGAATCGGGTTAGGGATAATGACCTCGTCGTCGCCGATGCGTATTCCACCTTGGTCGATGATCGCCTTGATGGAGCGGAGGAGGTGTTGGTTGGTGCCCATGCGTCCGGTGACGCCGTTCATGATGATGCCGATGCGGTGTACTTTCATAATTTAGGTTTTTTGGTTGTGAGATTTAAGGAGGTGTTGGTTATTCGGGCTTCTTGGTGCACTGGGGTTGTGCACCAGCAGGAAGGGGAGGAGTGGCTCCGACGCCCGCAGGCGGAAGGGTGCCCTCCAACTCCTGCTTCCAGTGAGCGACATCACCGGCCGGTCCATAAACATAGATCATGCGCATCGGGGTGGAGCCGGTATTGGTGAGCTGATGGAAGACACCGGAAGGGATGTAGGCTGCCTGGCCCGCCTTGACCGCGACTCTCTCTTCACCGAGACACATCTCACCCTCGCCCTCGACGATGAAGTAGACTTCCTCCTGTTCCTGGTTGTGCCACGGGACTTGTCCGCCATTTGGCTCCAGGGTTACGTTCCCCATGGCAAAGTTGGTTGCCTGGATCGGCGAAACGCCCCCGACGATATTCTGGGTGCGGCGGCGGGCCGGATAAGTGCGTCCGGCTGTTTGGGCGAGGTCTGCGATGATCATTGGGTAGGCTGTTAGGGGTTAGGCTGATGACTGCTAGGTCAAATCTTGCCAAAGAACGTGAGGTAGGGGGCGCCGGTGGCAAGACGCTGGATCTGGAGAGCCAACTCGCGAAGGTGGTAGTCACCCCACATAGCCGATTCACCACAGGGCACCTTGCGTCCGGCAGGGATGTGATCCCATCCGTTGGGACGATGATAGACAGTATGGAGAAGGAGTCCCTCGTGGTTGGGATCAAGGCTGAGGTAAGGCTCTGAGAAGAGGGTTTTGGCAGCAGTGAGGCCGGCGGCCGTGTAGCGGGCACCCTCCTCTTTCTTGCCGTGGCGATCGAGGTAGCGTCCGAGACGAAGCAGTCCCTGTGCGCCGATTGCGGCGGCCGAGCTGTCGACGGGCTCGTGATCGTTATAGGGATCGGCCGGCCGGTCATTGTAGGCGCCGAGGTGAACGAGACCAGGAGCGCCCGTGTCCCAATAAGGAATGCCGTCGGTCGGGGTCTCGCGGATGTAGAATTCAGCAACGGCCTTCGAGACCTCGAGGTAGCGGTCGAGCAGGGCCTGCTTGCCTCCGAAGGGTGCCAGCTCGGCATCGGAGAGCTGCTCAAGGTATTCCATCTGCTCGGGATAACCGCAGAGGATCCAGGCAAGTCCGCGGGTCCAGGTTGAGAATGGGGTGTATCCTTGCTGGGTCGAGGGGCAGCGGTAATTGCCGTCATTAGTATTGAAGATCGACTCGTGGACGACGCGACCCGGCAGGTCATAGATGTCACGTCCCTTGCCGTAGTAGACATTGTAGCGTGCGGTTGTTTCGGCGTGCTGGATAATGCGCCCCAGCAACGAGGCAGCCTTGTCGTTTTCCCCCATGAGGCGATGACCCAATGAATGGGCCACGGCAAGCGCACGAAGCGAACGAACGGTGTCGGAGAAGAGCGAGTGAGGACCGTTAAAGGAATATATATACCCGAGTTCAGGGGAGAGCTGTGTCCAGCGGGAGGCCTGGACGGCACCGCTGGCCTTCAGCGCGAGGTCGTAGAAATGCGCTTCCCATTCGTTGGCTGGGAGGCGTCCTTCCTGGAGAAGGCGGCGAAGATTTCCATAGGTGCTGACGTTGTTGAACCCATGGTCATGGACGCCGATATGAGTGATATGCGGCGCCATGAGGCGAAGGGTTCCGTCACGACCAATGCGGAGCATTTCCTTGTCATCCGTTGCGTCGAACTGGAGGATTGCCGCGCCGTATTGGAATCCCTGCGTCCACTCGGTCCAACCGCGGGAGGTGTATTTGCCCTCAATGGTGAAGACCGGGGTGCCGTCGGCATCCTTCCAGCGCTTCTGAAGGTTGGCGATCTTTGGGGCGGAGGCTTCGAAGACGCGGTCGGCGGAAGCCTTCAGGGATGCTGGCGTGAGGGTTGTGTCGATCGTGATCATGGTTGAGGAAAAGCTGGCTGATAAAGTTGGGGTTACAGACGGCTGATGTGAAATCCTCCATCGAGATAGATCACATCACCAGTGCTGAATGGAAAATCACCGCGGCAGATCGCTTTAACTGCCAGTCCCACGTCGTCGGGATTTCCCCAGCGTCTCTGCGGAACAAGGCCGTCGGCGATCAGGGCATCGTACTTTCCTTTGACTCCGGAGGTCATGTCCGTGGCCATGATGCCGGGACGAAGCTCGAGAACTTGAACCCCCTCTGCGGCAAGGCGGGTTGCCCAGAGCTGGGAGGCCATTCCGAGTCCGGCCTTCGAGATGCAGTAGTCTCCGCGGTTCACCGAAGCGGTCGCGGCGGAAATGGAGGTGACAAAGAGCAGCTTGTAGCCACCAGCAAGTCGGGAGGCTCCGGGATGCTTGATCCAGTAGTTTGCCGCCAATTGGCTCAGAAAGTAGGGGCCCTTGAGATTGACCGAAATCAATTCGTCAAAGCTAGCCTCGCTAGCTTCCGTGATATCGGCGCGTTCGCGCGGAGCCATGCCCGCGTTGTTCACCAAGGCATCTAGGTGACCGAGTTCACTGATCACCTTCTCCATCATGGCTGCCCGCTGCTCGGAGGAGGCAAGCTGCGCGGAGACGGGAAGAAAACGCTGCGCAGGATCCTTGGCAGCAGCCTTGCAGGCAGCGACCGTCTCCTCTGCGGCTGAGGCGTTTGAGGCGTAGTGGATCGCAAGGTCATAACCCTCGGCGGCCAGCGTGAGGGCAATGCCTCGGCCAAGTCCGCGACTGGCTCCGGTAACAAGAACAACAGGTCTACTCATGGGGAAATCATCATTGCAGGAAAGGTTTCCAATAACATCGGCAGAAAACGCTTTTTATAGCATAATAACGACTTTATTCTTCGTCCTAATCATTCTCCTGATGCCTGTTTCAAAAAAGAGCCCCAGAAAGCAGGGAGGCACCCCGTTCCGTCCTATCCTACTAAAGCGCCTTCACCTCCGCTGTGGTGACTGGGTCGTGCACGGACTCAGGCTAAACAGGCATCTGCAGCCATTTGATACCGAGAGTCCGCACCGCCATTCCCACGGCCAGCTTCTGGTTTATTTGCGGGGCAGGGGCAGGCAGCGCATTGGGGAGACGCTGCACCCGGTAGCTCCCGGAGCCGTCTTTTTCATTCCGTCGGGGGTAGAGCATGCCTTTCTGGAGGAGGCACCAAGGCTTGCGATCTGCCTGGTGGCTGATTTAGGGGGTGCTGGTCCCCAAAGCTTCGGGACTGGAACCGGCTGGCTACCCGCCGAAGAACTTGCGCAGGTTCGAGAACGCCTGAACCAACTTGCCCACGAACGCCCCGAACGTTCAGAGCGTTCCGGTTCACTGGAGCTTGGTGCTGGAGGAACCGCACTGCTCCTGTTGGATTCGTGCCGCAGAGCCTGCGTGAATCATCCGGCATCACCGCGGCAGGGATCCGCTGTCACGAGACGATTACGGCGATCCATGGAGCCGGGCTTATTGCCGCCAGCTCCAGCTGAAATGGCCCGCCGTGTCGGGTTACAGAAGGATTATCTGAACCGTCTTGTCAGGCGGTCAACAGGTCTGACGCTTGGCCAATGGCGCGCTCGCGAGATGCTCGTAAGCTGCGAGAGGGAGCTTGCGAAGGGCGGCCCGATAGGAGAAACCGCTTTGGCATTAGGGTTCTCCGACGCCAACTATTTTTCCCGATGGTTCCGCAAACAAACGGGCATGACACCCAGGACGTGGCAGTCCCGCACCTGAAGCGCGTTTGGATCCCTGAGTCAGATCCGCGAAAGTATTTCTTGAACGACCAGATCAAGGGGTTGCTCGATTGAAACCGTCAGCGCATCCGTTGGCTCTTCCAAGGTCGAAAACTGGCTTTCCAGAAGCGTTGCAGGCATGAAGTGATCGGTCCGCGTTTCCAGACGGCTTCGGATCGCTTCAGGGGAGCCTTTCAGATAGATAAAACCCAAGTTCGGCAGGCCAGCGGAGAGACGGTCGCGGTAGAGCTGACGAAGCGCGGAACAGGCAAGAAAGGTGTCCCGGCCATTGGCTGCGCGACTCATTAATTCTTCATTCAAGGTATCCAGCCAACCCGCCCTGTCTTCATCCTGAAGGGGAATACCCGCCGCCATTTTTGCTTTGTTAGCCCGTGGATGAAAATCATCAGCATCCAGAAAGTCCCCATCCTTTGCAGCCGCCAGTCGTGAGGCAACGCTGCTTTTGCCGCAACCCGAGACACCCATCACGACGAAGAGACTCATGTGGCTTTCAGGCAGTCACGCCTGCTGCCCACGGCGCCGGGCTCTCTAGTTGAAAAAGCATTTCCCCGGCCTTTGGAACGAGCAGGATTCCCTCATCCTCACGGTTGGCAAACTCCTCGATCCGGATCGATGAGGGATCACGGTAACCCATGTTGATCCGCTCGCAGACGTCCTTGGGAATCCCAGTAGCCAGCGTCACCCTTGCACGGCAATGCTCGACTCCGTTTTCGTAGGTTCCGACCCCGCGGACATGCGTGCTGTGAGCGATGACTCCCCAGGGGTAATCCTTGAATCGGTCCCACTGGCCAAGGAAGTAATCGCGGCAGTGGTACCCGATCTCCTCGATCAGCTTACCATGAACCACGGAGACCTCATGGATGTGAGGTGCGTAGATGATAAGTTCCCCGCCATCGGCAAGCACGGGCTCCAGCTTGTACATGCACTTGCCGCCCACCCAGAGCTCATCATACATGGTCGGGGCACACGAGAGGATCGTGTGAAAAGGGCGCGGTTTGGTCGTGATGTGCAGCGAACGCGAGAGTTCTGAAGCCTCGTCCCATGCCTGCTCGGGTGTGCCAGCAAAAAGGCCCGCCAGACCACCTTTGTCAGCGACCATGCAGAGGCATCGTTTCGGGATCGACACGAGTGCGGCAGCCCGGTCGACCACCTTGCGAACGGGGGTCCATTTGTGCCCGATGATCATCGGGTTTGTGACGACCGCCCCGAGCCAATGAAAGAAGTTCAGGATTTCCGGCCCCGCAACTCCGGGAAAGAGGTACTTGTTGCCTCCCGAGAAGCCGACAACCTCATGGGGGAAAACCGGGCCTATGATCAGCAACTCATCGTAATCGAAGAGACGGGAATTGATGGTGACCGGGACTTCCATGGAGAAGAGGCCGCCTGAAAGTTCGCTGATCTCATCGGGGCGGAGGACGCCTATCTGGCGGAGCGCCGAGGGATTGTCCCATTCGTGGTTCAGGAATCCGACGTTGGCATAGTGTGTCTCCCGCTCCTCGGCGGTGATGTCGAGTCGCTGGCAGATCGCCTCCTCGCTCATCGGGGGGTGCGTTCCAAGGGCGATCATCACGTCCAAGGAGGCGACTTCGTGCGAAAGGTGGCGGTGAACCTCCTTGAAAACCATTCCGAGGGGACAACTCCGTGTCGCGTCGGGAACGATCAGAAGAACCCGCTTGCCACGCATTTCCTCCGCGGGAATGCCCTTGGCGACGATCGTGCCAACCTGTTCTGAGTCGAGGTGACCGCTCATGGGTGGGTCATCAGATCGTCTGGCTCAGGAAGCCACCGTCGACACGCAGATCGATTCCCGTGACAAAGCCGCTGGCGGCTTTGCTGGCGAGGAACACTGCTGCTCCGATCAATTCGGAAGAGGTGCCAAAACGACCCATGGGAGTGTGGCCCAAGATGCTGGCGGCCCGAGGCGTCGGAGATCCGTCATCGTTGAAGAGAAGCTTCTTGTTCTGCTCGGCCGGGAAGAAGCCGGGAGTGATTGTGTTGACCCTGACTCCCTTTGGAGCCCATTCCCGGGAGAGGAATTGACTCAGGTTCAGAACGGCTGCCTTGGCCGAAGAGTACGCAACAACACGGGAGAGCGGAAGATGAGCGGAGACGCTGGCGATGTTGATGATGCTGCCGCTACCCTTGTTCGCCATCGCGCTTCCGAAGACCTGGCATGGCAGCAACGCTCCGCCGACAAGGTTCATGTCGAAGCTTTTTGCCCAATCCGCTTCGCTGATGTTCTCGAAAGGATTGTCAGGCGTGACAGTCACCGAGGGATCGTTGCCACCGGCGGCATTGACGAGAATGGTCGGATCCCCGAGGGCTTCGCTGATTTCCCGTCGGGCCTTTTCCAGGCTCTCGCGTGAAGCGGCATCGGCGCTGAAAAAACGGGCGGAGCCCCCAGCCGAGGAGATACGGGAAACACATGCCTCGCCACGATCGGCATTCCTGCCAAGCACGGCCACCTTGGCTCCGGCCGCCCCAAGGCCCTCGGCCAATGCACCGCCGAGAACACCCGTTGCCCCGATCACCACCGCGATCTCCCCGGACAGATCGAATAGATTACGGGAATCAGATGAGGAACTCATGATTGATATCCTGCGCGTTTCAGGAAACGGAGGCAACCGCCTTGATCACGCCTGCCTTGGGGTCGCTCCAAGCAGCGAGTTTGCCAGGAATTTCATGCAAGGTGCAGCGGTGAGTGATCCAGGCAAGAGGATCGATCTTGCCCTCTTCCATCGCACGGATGATTTCAGGGAAGTCTTTGGATAAGGCATTGCGGCTGGCGAAGAGGGTCATTTCCCGACGGTGAAAGAGAGGATCATGAAAACTCACCTCTCCCTGTGCCAGGCCGACGTAGACGAGACGCCCCGCGTGGCCCACGTATTCCAACGATGCCCCCATGGAAGCGAGGTTGCCGGTGGCGTCGACCACGGTATCGGCAAGATCCCCGTTTGTGATGGAGACCAGTTGCTCCAGGAAAGGTTTCTCCGGATCCAACGTCATCACCGCGGGATAAAGCCCCTTACAGGCATCCAGACGGGGCGCAGCCCGATCGATCACGATCACTCGGGCGCCACGCAGAAGGGCGAACTGGATTGCCGCCAACCCGATCGGACCCGCTCCGATCACCACGACAGTCTCGCCTTTTTCGACGGCCGCGCGGTCGATGGCATGCGCCCCAATGGCCAGGGTCTCGACCAAGGCGAGGGCATCGTAGGAGAGAGTTTTGGAAGCGTGAAGCTTGGCTGCAGGAACAACCAGACGCTCCCTCATCCCTCCATCGACATGGACACCGAGTACCTTCATGCTGCTGCAGCAGTTCGTCCGGCCTTTGCGGCAAGCGTGACAGGAACCGCAGTTCAGGTACGGCTCGATGCTGCATTTGTCGCCGACCGCGACATTCGAGACACCGGCGCCCACACCAAGAACCTCGACCCCGAGTTCATGGCCGAGAATACGCGGGTAGTTGAAGAAGGGTTGGCGGCCATGAAATGCGTGGTAATCGGTTCCGCAGAATCCGATACGATGGACACGGATCAGTGCCTCTCCCTCACCCGGAGCAATTGGCTCGGAGGCGTCGTGATGGGCGAGTTTTCCCGGTTCGTGGAGGATGACGGCGTTCATTGAAGAAACATCATGGGATTAGAGGAAGAGGGGTTTGAGGTGGCGCTCCCAGAGATTGGCCGTCACAGCAAGGCCGACAGCCTCCTCATGCTGCTTGAGCAGATCGGTAAACTTCGGACCGGCTTCGGCGGCGAGCTTGAAGGCGACATGAAAAAGCTGGCGGACATGCGGATTAAAGTCGGGGCTAGACTGCTCATGGATGATCGAACGGGAAAGATGTGCGCCGTCCCAAGAGGCCACCTCGGCGGCAGGAGGAAGATGCTCTTTGTCGATATGCAGGACCGTGGCGTAGGGTGCGGTGACCTCGTCGTAACGTGCAAGGGCGTCGGCATAAATGCCGGCGGCCAGGGCCCTTCCCGCCTCACCCGATCCGGCGATCGCGGCGATCTCCTCGAGCCAAGTCGTGCCAGCAGTCTTGAGATGAAGACCGGCGCCATGCTTTCTCACAAGACGGTTGATCACCGGATAGATGCTGAACTTATCGCTGCCGGAGTGGACGCTGAGTTTGAGACCCTCTGGGAGTCCCAGGGCAGGACCGGCATGTTTGAGCACGATGAGATCATCTTCGAACTCACGGGTGAAGTCAGCAAGATTACCCTCGTAATCAACACCCTTATTGAATTGGCCCGTGAATTTCGGGGCGATCGTGGCGACGGGCACCCCCTCGTCCGCCAACATGGCAAGAATGAGATAGAGTTCGGCGGGAGTTTGGGGCGAGGAGGCTTCGTCGGTTGAGACCTCGACGGCAAACGATCCCGAAGGCTTGCAGGAAGCGATATGACGGTAGACCTCCCCAGCCTCCTGCATTGCGGCCAGGAATTTTGCGGCTGCGGCACCGATCTGCTCACTGCCTCTGAGAATCGGCGCGGAGAGGCCTGGGTAATCAATCGGATCGCCGGCATGCTTTTCCACCAATCGCGCGACCGCGGCAGGATCGGGTTGCTTGCCGATCGAGTCAGCCACATCGATCGTGAAAAAGTCGGAAGCCTCCAGGAAACGGTCAACGGTCTTCAGGTTGATATGATCCGCATCCACGAAGTAGGGGGCTTTCCAGCCAAGGGAGGCGACCGCCTCATCCGCTTCGGCTCGTAAGGAGGAGGGTTCCGTGCCGATCAGATTGTGTTCGCGGTTGGACTTGTTCCAGACGGGCGATACCTGAACTCCGTGTTCAACCGCTTTTTGGAGGGCGCGGAGTTGGGCTTTTCCCTGGTGACCAAATCGGTCGCCGATGCCGAGGGTGAATGGTGGCAGCTTCATGATGGTTGGGTTTGGTGAGGAGCAGGGGCAGTTTATTCAATCACGGCTACCGGGCGGCAGAAGGCGCCGGAGTGTCCCGGGAAGTTGACGGGAAGGGCCATGAATCGAAAGCGGGACCCGACAGCAAAGATCTCGACAGGGAACCGCAGGTCTTCAACAACCCAGAGGTCGTTGCCAAGAAGGATTTCGTGGGTGCGAGTGTTGTCGGGATCACGGCTTCCTCCTATCGAATAATGGTCGATTCCGACGGCGCGAATCCCCTGGTCGACAAGCCACTGTGCCCCTGAGGGAGCGAGGTAAGGCGAGTGAAAATGCCACTCGTCGGTAGCTGCCCGGCGCTCTCCCCAACCGGTTGCCAGAAGAACGATGGAGTCCTTGAGTGATCCCAGTTGAGATCCCATGAGTTTGCTGGAGAGGATTTCGTCGGTGATCGAACGGTCGGACAGGGAGTCGCGAAGATCGACCAGCACCGCCTCTCCAGTGAAGGAATCCAGGGGAATCTGATCGATCGATTTACCGCCATCAATCTTGTGGAGCGGAGCATCCAGATGGCTGCCGGTGTGGGTCGCCAGCGTGATGACCTCCATGTGCCAGTTGTCCTTGGCATGCGTCGCCACGACTTTTGCCGAGATCGGCGGGTGGACCGGGCAGTTGGGGCCGCCGTCGGTGACGGGCTGGGAGAGGTCGATCAGACGCATCGTGATGCGGGCTAAGGAAGGACTGGACTAGGCCGAGACGAGTATGATGTTGGAATAGTGAGTGGTGTCGCCCGTCCTGATCAGTCCGATCGCTCCGGGGATACGCTTCTTGAACGAAGCCTCGTGGTCTTCAAAGGAGAGGGGAATCTTGCCAAGGATCTTTTTACGAGCCGCCACCACGGTTTTTGGATTCACGGCGGTGAACTGCTTCGCCATGTAGGCATGACCCATGTCGACGGAGGGAAGCAGGGCCTCGAGAACCTGATTCACGGTCGGCAGTCCGTCGATCAGCGAGATGTCGATCGTTTCGATCTGAGGCCAGAACGGGAATCCCCGGTCTGCGATCACGATCGTGTTGGTGTGACGGACCCGGGCTATCAGGGAGAGGATGTCAGGATTGAGAATGCCGGATTTGATCATGGGTATGGGTGTTGGGAGCTAGGGAAGGGTGATCGGGTTTGGGAACAAAGATCAGTTGTTCTCGGAACGGCCGCTTGGCCAGGTGACATTGTGGATTGGCTTGAGGATCTCCTGCACCTTCGCCAGCAGGGATGAGTCGAGCGGTTCCTCGATCTGGCGGATGTTCTCCAGAATACGATCCGGATTCGCCGTGCCGACGATCGTCGTGTGGATGTCGGGATGGGAGACTGAAAACTGGAGTGCCAGTTTGGCGAGATCAGCCCCTTGTGAGGCGCAGTAGGCGGCGGCCTCGGCGCACTTCGCCGCAACTGCGGCGGGTGCCGGGTGCCATGCGGGCGGCCCCTCCTGGGTGAGAAGGCGCATGGAGAGCGGGGCGGAGTTGAAGATGCCGACCTGCTTTTCCCTGAGATAGGGAAGGATGTCAGCGAGTGCCGTGTCATTGAGTCCGTAGTGACAGTAGGACTGGATCTGGTCGACATCCACCTGATCCATCACCTCCTTGAACAGGCGTACCGGAAGGCAGGTGATGCCGACGAACCGGGCCTTGCCCGCCTTTTGTGCCTCGCGTAGCGCTGGAATGGTCTCACTGATGATCTGGTCGATGTTTCCGAACTCCATGTCATGCACTTGGATGAAGTCGAAGTGATCGACGCCGAGCCGTTCCAGACTCTCCTCGATGCTGGTCGCCACCCGAGCGGCGGAGAAATCAAAGTCCCCGATCTCGGGGCCGAAGCGAGCCACTTTGGTTGCCAGCAAGTAACGGTCTCGGGCAATACCCTTGAGAGCCTTGCCCAGAACGGTCTCGGCTTTCGTGGCCCCGTAGTAGGGCGCGGTGTCGATAAGGTTGATGCCGTGATCGAACGCCGTGTGGACAGCGCGGATGCCATCCTCTTCCGCAACGGAGCGAAAGACGGAGCCCAGCGAGGAACCGCCGAATGCGAGTTTGGAGACCTTAAGTCCTGTTTTTCCGAGGGTGCGGTATTCCATGATTATTCCTTGAAAGTAATTTTGAAGCCGACAGGCATGCCTGGAAGAGGATATGTGGCAGACTTTGTGATCACCAATGCATCGGCGGTTTGCTTCCATTTCAGATCGCCGCTGCCCCCAAGTAGGGTCACGGAGGAGATTGGCTTCTCCAGATTTCCCGAAGAGGTGCCGAGTGCCTTGATCGTGATGTCACCCTGCGGTTCACCGAGGCAGAAGGCATAAAGCGTCTTGTTATCCTTACTCGTGGTGAAGCGGATATTTTTCTCGGAAAACTTTATGAGCCTTTCGTTGAAGCCAATTTTTTCAAGGGATGCTGCCGGCGTTTTCACAGCCGGGTTTTCGCCGGAGATTTTCCAAGGGCGTGAGGCATAGATGCCCTCCCCGTTGATTGCGGTCCATTTGCCGATTCCGTCGACAATGGCCAGCACGTCGGGTTCCAGGTCTCCCTCCGGGGTCTGGACAATGTTGAGGAGCAGGTTGCCGTTCTTACTGACGATGTCGCAGAGCATTGCGGTCACCTCGGCGGCACTCTTGTACTTCTGGCCAGTGCTGTAAAACCAATCGCCGATTGAGGTATCGGTCTGCCAGGGATAGGGACTGATATCATCCTTCACGCCCCGTTCGATATCCTGAACGAATCGGCCCTCGGAGGGTTCCTTGCAGTTGTAGACGGCCGTGAGCTTGCCGTTGTTGAAGCTTTCGTTGCCATTGTAGAAATTGGCGATCAGGTTGCGACCCACGTCACCGAAAGGCAATTTGCTGTCGGAATAGAGAAGGTCGGGGTGATAGGTGTCCACCAGTTCACGGATCATCGCATTCCATTCCTTCTGGTTTTCGGGATCTTTTGTCAGCCAATCGTGATCATCAGGGGGAAGTTTCTTGTGATAGAGATCCTGATACTTGGGGTCGTTCCCGTCGTACGGCACACCTTTCTTCGGACCGTCCGGATCAGCACTGTGGGCAGGTTGGTACCATGTGTAGCTCGCGCCGAGATGCTCGGAGACACCAAAGGGTAGTCCGTTTGCCTTCGCAGCCTTCTGCCAGGTGGCGACCACATCCCTGTGGGGCCCCATCTGCACGGCATTCCAGTTGTGTAGCTTTGAGTCCCACATGAAGAAGTTGTCATGATGGGTTCCCATGCTGACGAAGTACTTTGCCCCAGCTTTCTTGTAGAGAGCCATTAGGGCGTCGGGATTCCATTTTGATGCCGTCCAGAGAGGAATGATATCCTTGTATCCTTTCTCGGAGGGATGGCCGTAACGGGCGACGTGATCCTTGTAGTCACCGGTAGGCCCCTTGTGTTGGCCGGTCTTCTTGTCGATGTCGTCAGCGATATACATTTTCCTCGCATACCAGTCTCCATGGCGAGGAACGGCCTGCGGCCCCCAGTGGGACCAGAATCCGAACTTTGCGTCGCGGAACCACTCCGGGTACTGGTACTGCTTGAGGGACTCGTCAGTGGGTTGGAAGCGACCCGGGGCGATTGGTGGCAACTCTTTTGCGGCAACAGCACCCAGAGTGTTGGTTTCTTCAACAGCATGCAGGGCCGTGAGCGTTAGGACTGCCAGCACAAGGAATGGAAAGATTTTGGAGGGGGTAGAATAGGTCATGGGGAGGTAATTGATCAGGGATTCAAGAATGACTCAGTCCCCCTGAGCACGCATCACTTTTTACATATCGATTCTTGATAAAACCTATCGATTCTTGATCTTCCGTATCTTACCGGCCTTGCCGGAATCATCTGCCCGACGGGAGGTCAGCACGCTGCCACGCTTCCTGCGTTGAAGAGTTCTGGGCGAGTATCCGAAGTGCCTTTTAAAGACCGCTGAAAAATGGAACGGATTGGCATATCCGAGCTCGGATGCAACAGCCTTCACTTTGCTTCCGCCGGAAATCAGCATATCCGAGGCAAGCTTGAGTTTGCGGACCGTGATCCGCTTCAGTGGGGAATCATCCCCCATGGCCTGGAACGTGCGGGTGAGATGCTCCGGAGTAACCTCCAATCTCCGTGCTAGATCGGAGACGGACCGGATCGAGGAATAATCCGACTCAATCATCGCAACAGCCCTGCGGTAGCAATCCGCGGGATTCCGGCTGCGCACCCGTAGTGGAACGGTTTCTGCGCTCAGCCTGAGCAGGGCGTGGAGATAATCGGCGCAGAGAGCCGCTGACGACTCCGTCACCGAGCCACTGCGGGTAAGCATCAACTCGATGAGTCGGAGCATCGAGTCAGGATCCCTAGCCATACCGACCTTGCCCGGAAGGAGTCCCGCCGCCCCAAGCAGCTTTTTCCCCTCATCGCCGCTGAAATCGACAAAGGACTTAACCAGACGAGATCCCGGCTTCGCTTTGATCGTATGAGTGATGCCGGGACCGTAGGTGAACAACATGCCGGGTCGTAGCGGTATTGTTTTTCCACGCAGCCTAAGCGTCCCCTCTCCCTCCTCCACAATCTCGAGTGCCAAGGTCGGATAGCCATTGCGACGCATCACGTAGTCGTCGCTGCAGACTTCGCGACCCGCCATCAGCAAGCGGAGTCGCTTTCCGGAACGTGTCGAGTCCGAGAGGAAGCAATAGCGCGACTCGCTGACCTGCGAGGAGGTAGGGGGCAGAAACGCTTTCTTACGCATCACATGACACTGCCTTCTTGCCGGAGGATTGCAAAATGGGTTTTGCGCCCTGCTTATCTCCTTGCCGTGAGGCTTGCCGAGATTTGTAATCAACATCCGTCATTAGGAATTGCGCGGTTAGCTCAGCGGTAGAGCGCTTGCTTCACACGCAAGAAGTCACAGGTTCGAACCCTGTACCGCGCACCATCTTTTCAGGCGGCATCGGAAGGTCCCGAATCCTCCATTTCCACTTTCCACGCCGCGCCGTAGCGGCGATACTTCCCAGATGGACTCCTTGATCCGCATTCTGAAGCAGAACTCCGCGATTCCCCGCGCCGACCTGGCTCGCCAACTCGGCGTGAGCGAGACGGAGCTGGCCGCCAAGATTGCGAAGCTTGAGGCCAACGGAACGATCCTGGGCTATCATGCCGTCATCAACCGAGAGAAGTGGGACACCGACACGGTGACAGCCGTGATCGAGGTGCGCGTGACTCCGGAGCGCGAGGGTGGATTCGACCGCATTGCCAACCGCATTGCAGGATTCGAAGAAGTCCAGAGCGTCTATCTGATGAGCGGCGGACACGACCTGATGGTTGTCGTCGAGGGGGGCAATCTCCGTGAAGTCGCCTCCTTCGTGGCAGACAAACTGAGCACCATCGATGCCGTCCAGTCCTGCGCGACCCATTTCCGACTGAAGACTTACAAGGAAAACGGCATGCTCCATGCTGTCGAGGAGGCTCCCGAGAGACTCTCGGTAAGCCCTTAATCCGGCATTACCCCCGCCATGAGCAGTTCCCGCATAGCGGAGCACGTCCGCAACATCCCCCGATCCGGCATCCGCGATTTCTTCGAGATTGTCCAGTCGATGAAGGAGGTCATCTCTCTCGGAATCGGTGAACCCGATTTCGTCACCCCCTGGCATATCAGGGAGGCCGCCATCTACTCACTTGAGAAGGGCAAGACCGGCTATACCTCGAACCTCGGCTCGCCGCGCCTTCGCCGAGCGATCGCAAAATATGTCGAGCAGCATTTTGACGTGGAATACAACCCGCACGACGAAATCATCGTCACAGTCGGCGTCTCCGAAGCAATAGACCTTGCGCTCCGGGCCCTGCTCAATCCCGGCGACGAGGTGATCTATCACGAACCATGTTATGTCTCCTACAGTCCGAGCATCCAGCTTGCCAGTGGCGTGCCGGTGGCCGTGGCGACACGTGCCGAAGATGAATTTTCGCTCAAAGCCTCCGATCTTGAGAAGGTGGTGACGTCAAGGACCCGCGTCCTGATGCTGAACTTCCCGACCAACCCAACTGGCGCGGTCATGCCTCTGGAGGAGCTGAAGAAAATCGCCGCCTTCGCAATCAAGCATGATCTCGTCGTCCTGACAGACGAGATCTACAGCGAGCTCACCTACGACGATGTGCCGCATCACTCGATCGCCGCCCTCCCTGGGATGAAGGAGAGGACTCTTTTTCTGCATGGATTCTCCAAGGCCTTTGCCATGACCGGATGGCGCATCGGTTATGCCTGCGGTCCCGCGGACATCATCGAGGCGATGATGAAGATCCACCAGTACTCCATGCTCTGCGCCTCGATCATGAGTCAGGAAGCCGCCTGCGAGGCGCTCGAGCGTGGACAGCGTGCCATGGAGAGGATGAAGGAGGAATACCGCCTCCGCAGGAACTATATCGTCTCCTCGCTAAACGAGGCCGGCATCCCTTGCCATTTGCCCAAGGGGGCTTTCTATGTCTTTCCCGACATCAGCGGCACCGGCCTCTCCAGCAAGGATTTCTCCCTCAAACTCCTGGAGTCGAAGAAAGTCGCCGTCGTTCCCGGAACGGCCTTCGGCCCGTGTGGTGAGGGGTATGTGCGCTGCAGTTACGCCACCGGAATGGATCAGATCAAGAGTGCCTGCGAACGGATCACGGAATTTGTCCGAGACATTCCCAAGCAGGTCTCTTAACTTTTGTTTTCCGTGAGCTACCGCGTCTTTGCACGAAAATACCGACCTCAGAAATTCGAGGAGGTCGTCGGGCAGGAACACATCACCAGGACGCTTCAAAATGCGATCACCGGCCAGCGTCTTGCCCAAGCGTATCTTTTTGTAGGCCCCCGCGGCGTCGGGAAGACCTCCTCCGCGCGCATTCTTGCAAAGGCCCTGAACTGTCAGGCGAGCAAGGATGGCCCCACCGACAACCCGTGCGGCACCTGTGATGCCTGCGTTGAGATCGCCGAGGGGCGTAGCCTCGATGTGATGGAGATTGACGGCGCCAGCAACAACAGCGTCGAAAGCATCCGCACCCTCCGAGAGAACGCGGCTTATGCCCCGGCGCGCGGTCCTTACAAGGTCTACCTGATCGACGAGGTTCACATGCTCACCACGGCGGCCTTCAATGCCCTGCTCAAGACGCTTGAGGAACCCCCCGATCACGTGAAATTCCTCTTTGCCACGACCGAGGCCCAGAAAGTTCCGGCCACGATCCTGAGCCGCTGCCAACGCTTCGATCTCCGAAGGCTCACGGCCGAACAGATCGCGGGGCACCTTCTCTACATCGCCAAAAACGAGGGGATCTCCCTCGATCCCGCGGCCGCCCAATCGATCGCCCGTGGTGCGGATGGAGCGATGCGGGACGCCGAGTCGATGCTCGACCAGGTCGTCGCCTTCTGCGGAAACACGATCGGCGCGGCGGATGTCCACAGCGTCTTCGGATTCACCCCGCGCGAGACCGTTCTGGACCTCGCTCAGGCCTTGGTTGATCGCGATACACCCGCAGGGCTTGCCGTCGTGAAGGCCCAGGCAGAAGCAGGGAAAGACCTCTCCAGATTGCTGGGGGATCTGGTTGCTTTGTTGCGCGATGTGCTGATCTCGAAGGTCCATCCGCCTGATAGCGCGACCGATGAATCCAAACTGGGAGAGACGATCGCCCAGGAAAAACTCCTCCTCCTTCTTGATCATTTCGGCGAGGCCGAGGGGCGTCTGCGCTGGGCCACCGATAAGAAACTGCAACTCGATGTTGCCTTAATCAAAGCGGTTCATCTGCTCGAAGAGGCCAGTCTCTCGGAGGTGCTGGATGTCCTGAGTGCCCTGCGCGGTGGAACACCATTGCCCGAGCGTGCCCCACCCCGTGGCCCCGCCGTCCTTCGTCCTGCGCCGGCAGCTAAACCAAAGCCGTCGGTTGTCACCCCGACGGCAGCATCCGTGATTCCTGCGGCTCCCAAGGTCGAGGCGCCCAAGCCCGCTCCGGTTCCAGAATCACCGGTCGTGCAGGCTTCAGTGATGGGTGAAAAACCGACCGAGATCCTCGCTGACGAATCCACCTCTGCCGTGCCGACTTCTAGCGAAAGCGTCAGCGATGATCCCTGGCATGTGGTTTCCATGAAGCTGGCCGCAAGTTCCCCGCTCAAGTTCGGCTGGGTGGAGGATGGTCGTTTTATTGGCTGTGCCGGCAACACGGTAAGCGTCGAGTTTCCGCCTTCACTTGAGTCCCACACTCAGACGCTTTTCTGGCCTCAGGCCGTCAAGAAGATCGAGGAGCAACTCGCGGAACTTCTCGGGGCCCGGATTACTTTTGAGCCTCGCTTTACCGGTGAGGAACCCCCTCCCATTCCCGAGCCCGAACCAGTTCAACAACACGTCGCAACCTCCGCGCCCAAGCCAGCCGCCAAAACATCGGCACCGGTTGTCTCGCAGGAGAAGAAAGAGGAGCCTGCGCCAGCGATGAGCCCCGAGGAAATGGAGGCCTTCAAGGCGGACCCCCTCATCAAGAAAGCGCTGGAATTGTTCAAAGCCGAAATCCTGACGTCACCCATCCATCCAAAAACCACCTGAACCAACAACCACGATGAATATTGCCAAGATGATGAGCGCCGCCGCGAACGCGCAGAAGAAGATGGCACAGATCCAGGAGGATCTTGCAAAGCGTGAGGTCGAGGCCTCGTCGGGCGGTGGTAAGGTTACGGTGAAAGCCTCCGGTGCTGGCGATATCCTTTCCATCAAGATCGCCCCTGAAGTCGTCAGTGCCGATGATGTGGAACTACTCGAAGACCTTGTGCTGAGCGCTGTCCGTCAGGCCTCGAATGATGCCAAGAAACTGGCCGCGGATGAGATGGGCAAGCTCACGGCCGGACTCGGCATTCCCGGACTTCCTTTTTGAAGAAACTCGCGCAGAGACGCAAAAATCTAACCAACTCTTAATGATGAGCACACCGGACCTTTTTTCATCCCTTCAGCTCGGGCCTCTCGAGCTCCCCAACCGTATCTTCATGGCGCCGCTTACCCGATGCCGCGCCTCTCAAGGGCATGTGCCCAATGATCTCAATGCAGAGTACTACGAGCAGCGAGCCTCTGCGGGTCTGATCATCTCTGAGGCAACCTCGGTGTCACCGCGAGGCTACGGTTATCCCAACACTCCAGGAATTCACACCGAGGCCCAGGTGGCCGGTTGGAAAAAGATCACAAATGCGGTCCATGCAAAGGGGGGTCATATGTACCTGCAGCTCTGGCATGTCGGTCGCATCTCTCATCCCGCCTATCAAGAGGATGGAACCCTGCCGGTCGCTCCCTCCGCAGTAAAGCCGAAGGGGCAGGTCTTCACTGGAACCGCAATGGAAGATTATGTGACTCCGCGCGCTCTCGAGAAAGGCGAGATTCCCGGAATTATCGAGGAGTACATTCACGGCGCAAAGCTCGCCAAGGAGGCAGGCTTTGACGGCGTGGAGATCCACAATGCCAATGGCTACCTGCTCGATCAATTTCTTCGCGACGGAACGAATCAGCGCGGTGATAGCTACGGAGGTTCGGTTCAGAACCGTGCCCGTCTCACGCTCGAGATCACCGAGGCGGTCTGCAGCGTATGGGGTGCCGATCGAGTCGGCATCCGGTTCTCTCCCGCCGGGGTTTTCAACGACATGCGCGACAGCAACCCGCTGGAAACCTTCGGTCATGTTCTGGAAGAGCTCAATCGGTTCGGTCTCGCCTACGCTCATATTACCCAAGTAACCGCTCAGGATATTGCCCATGGTGCCGTTGAGGGAGTCGGCCCGAAGGAATTGAAGCCTTTTTGGAAGAGCAAGGTGGTCTCGGCCGGCGGATTTACCTTTGAATCCGGAAACAAGGCCTTGGCCGAAGGATGGGCTGATGCGATTGCCTTCGGGGTTCCCTTCATCGCGAATCCTGATCTGCCGGAGCGGTTCCGAAAAAATGCGCCTCTTAACAAACCTGACGAGGCCTCCTTCTACGGAGGGACCGAGAAGGGCTATACGGACTATCCTTTTCTTGGGTAAGGAGTTGCAAAGAACAGTACCTTCAATCATCTAAATGATTGACTTCGCTCATATACGAGCGGATGATGTTTTTCCCATGCGCGTCCCCCGACAAGTCGTCGAAGCCAGGCGTTCCCGCCTGACCGAACTCCTTTTGGAGCGTGGGTATCTCCCAATCAGTGATCTCTGCGAGGAACTCGGAGTCTCCGAGGCGACCGCGCGCCGGGATCTTTCTGCCTTGGAGAGTGAAGAAAGGATCACCCGCACTTATGGCGGTGCGCTTGGCGAATTCAACGCCACCTTCACCTCGTTCCGCGAGCGTCTGCGTGAAGGAACTGACGCCAAGGGATCGATTGCCCGCACGGCGGTTTCACTCGTGAAGCGCGGGATGTGCATCTACCTTGATGCCGGCACCACGGCTTTCGCCATTGCCCAGGAACTGAGGCGCTTCCGACCAGAGAACCTGACTGTCGTCACCAACAACCTCGCCCTGCTTGAAACGCTTGGCTCCCTCTCCGGAGCCAAGACGATCCTGCTCGGAGGCCAGCTCCTGGAGCGCCAGTCGGTCCTGCTGGGTGAGGAGGCCGTCAAGGCCGTAGCCTCCCAGAAAATCGATCTGGCCTTCCTGAGCGCCCAGGGAATGAACGACGAGGGTCTTTGGAACTCGCAGCGCGACATCATCCGCCTGCAGCAAGCCGTCATGAAACGCGCGGTCCGTTCCTGCTTTTGCCTCGATCGTTCCAAGCTCGGTCGCACCGCTCCCGAGCGTCTCGTCACCTGGGCGAAAGTCGGGACGCTTATCAGTAATCTTTCACTTCCCGAGTTTCGTCAGCATGGCATCACGCTCAAACAGGGCGTCCTGCTTCACAATCAGTCATCCATCTAACAGACAACCCAACACCACATGAGCAACCAAGAGATCATCCTGATCGCCAACGGCGATCTCCGCACCTCCGCCAACCAGAAATGCGAAGAGGCCCAGCAGGCAATGGAAGCCCTGCTGATCAAGGCCATCGAGAAGGAGGGCCGGAAGGTTCGCCGCGGCCACGGCTTTGATGCCAAAAAAGGGCACAGCTTCATCGACAGCCAGAAGTACGGCATGGAGGTCTTCCGCAACATTCCCAAGGATGCCCCGATCATCGTTGCCGAGGCGGTCTGGCAGTACAGCCACCACCTCCTGCAGGGCCTGCTCACCCACCAGGGCCCGATCCTGACGGTCGCCAACTGGAGCGGCACCTGGCCGGGTCTGGTCGGCATGCTCAACCTCAACGGTTCCCTCACCAAGGCGGGCGTGAAGTACAGCACCCTTTGGAGCGACGACTTCAGCGACGAAGCCTTCCTCAAGGGGCTCCGCTCCTGGCTCACGACCGGATCCGTCACCCACGCCACCCCTCACGTGAAGGCCTACGAAGCGGCCGGCGTCCCCGCCGATGCCGAGAAGCTCGGCACCGAGTTCGCTAAGAAGTTCCGCGACCACAAGGAGATCATGGGCGTCTTCGACGAGGGATGCATGGGCATGTACAACGCGATCATCCCCGACGAACTGATCCACAAGACCGGCGTCTTCAAGGAGCGCCTCAGCCAGTCGGCCCTCTACGCGAAGATGCTCACCGTGAAGGACGAGGAGGCCCGCAAAGTCTACCAGTGGCTCCTCGACCGCGGCATGACCTTCAAGTTCGGTCCCAGCGAGGAGGAGGATCTCACCGAGAACCAGGTCCTTCAGCAGTGCAAGATGTACATCGCGGCCGTCCGCATCGCCGCCGAGTTCGGCTGCGCCACGATCGGAATCCAGTACCAGCAGGGCCTCAAGGACCTCGCCCCCGCCTCCGACCTCGTCGAGGGACTCCTCAACAACGTCGAACGTCCCCCAGTTTATGACGAGGAAACCGGAGCCGAGCTCTTCGCCGGTGAGGCCCTCCCTCACTTCAACGAGGTGGACGAGTGCTCCGGTCTCGACGGGCTCATCACCTACAAGCTCTGGCGCCAACTCGGCTTTGCTCCCGATAACACGCTCCACGATCTGCGCTGGGGCCGTCATTACACCGGCCCGGGTGGCAAGAATCTCTCCGAGACCCTCGACGCCTACGTCTGGGTGTTCCTCATCTCCGGCGCCGCGCCTCCGGCCCACTTCATCGGCGGTTTCAAGGGAACCTCGAGCGAGCGCCAGCCCTCGATGTACTTCCGTCTCGGAGGAGGTACCGTCAAGGGTGTCAGCAAGCCCGGCTGGATCGTCTGGAGCCGTATCTTTATCGACGGCGGCGAGCTTTGCTACGACACCGGACTCGGCGAGATCGTCGAGCTGCCGCAGGCCGAGACCGAGGACCGCTGGAAGCTCTCCACTCCCCAGTGGCCGATCATGCACACCATCCTCCCCGGCATCAGCCGCGACGAGATGATGGCCCGTCACAAGGCCAACCACATCCAGGTCGTCTACGCCCCCGACAAGGAGGGTGCGAAGAAGGGTCTCTATGCCAAGGCCGCCGCGATGCGCGAGCTCGGCATGAAGGTCGCCATCTGCGGGGAGATCTAAGATGGCTTCCGAACTGACCCAGAAACTCATCGGGCTCTGCCACGACCTCGGCCGCGAGGAGCGCGGCATGGCGATCCTCGGCGAGGGGAATGCCTCCACCCGCGTCGACGAGGAGACCTTCCTCGTCAAGGCGAGCGGACACTGCCTCGGCACGCTCGGCGAGCCGGGCCTGACCCTCTGCCGCTTTGCGACACTCCTTCCACTCCTGGAGGGAACCTGGGCCGACGAGGATGTGGAGCGCCTCCTGCTCGAGAGCCGCGTCGACAAAAATGCAGCGAAGCCCTCGGTTGAGGGACTCTTCCATGCATATCTGCTCTCGCTTCCGGGGGTCTCCTTCGTGGGTCACGTCCACGCGATCGCGGTGAACCAGATTCTTTGTTCGCCGCGTGCTGAAGATTACGCCACCAAGCGCACGTTCCCCGACGAGATCGTCTGCTGCGGCACCGAGTCGGTGCTCGTTCCCTACACCGATCCGGGTGTCCATCTCGCCCGAGCCATCGCCGCCGGTGTGAAGGAGTACATGGAGCGTCACGGCGAGGCCCCTCGTATCATCCTGCTTCAGAATCACGGGATCATCGGACTTGGTGGCAGCCCTGCCGGAGTGATGGCCTCGCTCATGATGGCGGAGAAGGCAGCGAAGATTTTCGTAGGAGCCGCCGCACTCGGCGGACCCGTTTTCCTGACGCCCGAAAATGTCGCCCGCATTTCAGGCCGCTCCGATGAGCACTATCGCCGGAAAGTCCTGAAACTCTGATCTCGAATCAATTGCATTAGTTATCCATGGCCTCCCATTCCCATTACCTAGCCATTGATCTCGGGGCCGAGAGTGGCCGAGTCATGCTCGGTACGCTTTGGGAAGGGCGCCTGACACTTGAGGAGATCCATCGCTTCTCCAACGGCGCTATCGTGATCAGGGGTTCCCGGCGCTGGGACTTGCTTCATCTCTACTCCGAGATCGTGGAGGGACTGAGGAAGGCGGGGGCGCGTGATCTGCCTATCCGCTCGCTGAGTTCCGACTCGTGGGGAGTCGACTACGCCCTGATGAAGGGCTCCGAGCCTTTCCTGACGACGCCTTACCAATACCGCGACGAGCGGACCGACGGATCCTACGAGCGTCTCGGCGATGTCACCCGAGAGGAGATTTATGCCTCGACCGGGATCCAGTTCATGACGATCAACACGCTCTGCCAGCTCCACACGGACCTGCTGCAGCGCCCTGAAATCCTGAAGTTCGCGGACCGCTTTCTACTGATTGGCGATACTGTGAACCACCTCCTCGGCGGCGAGGCCGTGGCCGAAGCATCCCTGGCCAGCACAACCCAACTCTTCGATCCCGCAACCATGGATTGGTCGCGGTCGCTGATTTCCAAACTAGGTCTTCCAGAGTCGATCTTCCCCAAAGTGGTTCCCTCGGGAACGGTTATCGGCACCCTGACGGCTGAACTTCAATCCGAAACCCGTCTTGGCAAAGTGAAGGTGGTGGCCACCTGTTCCCATGACACAGGTGCTGCGGTGGCCGCAGTCCCTGCGGGCGACGAACCCGGTTGGGCTTACCTCAGTTCCGGTACGTGGTCCCTCCTCGGAGTGGAGTCACCTGTGCCCGTCCTGACCGAAGAGGCCAGGAATCTCAATTTCACGAACGAAGTCGGCTATGGAGGCTCTGTACGATTGCTCAAGAATATCGCCGGTCTCTGGATTCTTCAGGAGTGCATGCGTTGCTGGAGAGAGAGCGGCCAGCATTACAGTTACACAGACCTCGTGAACCTTGCGCTAGAGGTATCTCCGCTTATTTCGCTAATCAATCCAGGCGACACCCGCTTCCTTCGTTCCGGCGGCACAACAGCCTCGGGCGGAATGCCTGCAAGGATCGCGGAGTATTGTCGTGAAACTAACCAACCGGTTCCTGGAAGTGTCGGCGCGATAGCGCGATGCATTCTGGAAAGCCTCTCCCTCCTCTATCGAAAGAGTCTCGGAGAGTTGGAACAACTCACCGGACAAAAGATCAACCGCCTCCATATTGTCGGCGGTGGCACCCGCAATGATCTGCTCAACCAGTGTGCTGCAAGTGCCACCGGTCGAAAGGTCATCACCGGACCGGTGGAGGCGACAGCTGCGGGCAACATCCTCATTCAGGCCATCGCCGGCGGTGCCGTTTCCTCCCTTACCGAGGCCCGTCAGATCGTCGCCCGTTCCTTCCCTCAGAATACCTACGAACCTCAGGATGCTCTCGTCTGGGAGTCCGCCTACCGACGGTTCGTGACCCTACCCTGATCAGATCCATCAACAATTCACGATAACCTACAACCAACCAAAACCATGCCCTACCAACCACTGCCCAACCTCTGGGATGACGCCAAGGCCTCCAAGCTCGATGCCGTCGACCAGCTCGTCTACCGCTCCAACCTCCTCGGCTCCGACCAGCGCATCACCAACACCGGCGGCGGCAACACCTCCTCCAAGATCATGGAGAAGGATCCCCTCACCGGCGAATTGGTCGAGGTCCTCTGGGTCAAAGGTTCCGGCGGCGATCTCCGCACCTCCAAGCGCGAAAACTTCTCCTCCCTCTACCAGGAAAAGCTGATCGGCCTCCAGAAGAGCTACGGCGCCCGCGCCGACAAGGGACTCAAGTCCCAGGCCGAGGACGATATGGTCGGCGCCTACGCCCACACCACCTTCAACCTCAATCCCCGCCCCTCCTCGATTGACACGCCGCTCCACAGCTTCCTGACCGGCAAGTGCGTCGATCATATGCACCCGAATGCTGTCATCGCCGTTGCAGCCAGCAAGCGTTGCCAGGAGCTCACCAAGGAGATCTTCGGTGGCGAGATGGAATATGTCGGATGGATGCGCCCCGGCTTCGAGCTCGGCCTCGCCATGCAGGAGATCGAGCGCAAGAACCCCACGATCAAGGCCATCATGATGGGCCAGCACGGCTTCATCTCCTGGGATGACGATGCCAAGACCTGCTACACCAAGACACTCGCCTTCATCGACAAGGCAGCCGCCTACATCGAGGCAAAGTACGATGCCAAGGGTGGTGACGCCGCTGCCTTCGGCGGTGCGAAGTACCAGTCCCTCGACGAGGCAGCCCGCAACAGCACCCTCGCCGCCATCCTTCCTTGGCTCCGTGGTGAGGTGAGCCAGCAGAAGCGCTTTGTCGGTACCGTCCAGTCCGACGAGAAGATCCTCCGCTTCGTGAACTCGAAGGACGCCGCCCGCCTCGCGGAGCTCGGCACCTCCTGCCCCGACCATTTCCTCCGCACCAAGATCAAGCCGCTCTTCGTCGACTGGAACCCCCAGACCGAGGATGTCGCCGCGCTCAAGGCCAAGCTCTCCAGGGGACTAGAGGCCTATCGTGCTGACTACGCCGCCTACTACGATCGCTGCAAGCACGCGAACTCCCCCGCGATGCGCGACCCGAACCCCACCGTCATCCTGATCCCCGGACTCGGAATGATCGCCTGGGGTAAGGACAAGAGCGAAAGCCGCGTCACCGCCGAGTTCTACAACTGCGCCGTCGAGGTGATGCGCGGCGCCGAGGCGATCGACGAGTATGTCTCCCTCCCTCAGCAGGAGGCTTTTGACATCGAGTATTGGCTCCTCGAGGAGGCCAAGCTCCAGCGCATGCCCGCAGAGAAGGAACTCGCCCGTCAGATCCACATCGTGATCGGCGCCGGATCCGGTATCGGCAAGGAGACGGCCCACCGCCTCGTGAAGGAAGGTGCCCACATCGTCTGCGTCGATCTCAATGAGGCCGCCGCTCAGTCGACCGCCAAGGAGATCACGGACAAATACGGTCTCGGCATCGGTGTTGCCGGCAGCGGCATCAGCGGCTGTGGACCGGCCCTTGGACTCGGTGGAAACATCACCGACCGTGCCAGCATCCGCGCGATGCTCGATCAGGTCGCTCTCGCTTACGGTGGATTCGATGCGATCGAGATCACTGCGGGTATCTTCGTCCCGAGCGACACGACCGGACACATCCCCGACGACAAGTGGGCGCTCACCTTCAATATCAACGTCACCGGCAGCTACCTCGTCGCCGATGAGGCGGCCAAGACCTTCCGCGAGCAAGGGCTCCGCGGAGCCATGGTACTCACGACCAGCGCCAACGCCGCCGTTGCCAAGAAGGGAAGCCTCGCTTACGACACCTCCAAGGCCGCCGCGAACCACCTCGTCCGCGAACTCGCCATGGAACTCGCCCCGCTCGTCCGTGTGAACGGAGTCGCTCCTGCGACCGTCGTGCAGGGCAGCGCGATGTTCCCACGCGACCGAGTGATCGGCTCGCTGGCCAAGTACAACATCCCCTACACGGAGCACGAGGCGACCGAGTCGCTCGTGAGCAAGCTGGCTCAGTTCTATGCCGATCGTACCCTTACCAAGGCCCCGATCACCCCGGCCGATCAGGCGGAAGCCTACTTCCTCCTCGTCAGCCAGCGCCTCAGCAAGACCACCGGCCAGATCATCACGGTCGACGGCGGCCTGCACGAGGCCTTCCTGCGCTAACAGATTTACGGGTGATCCGGATGAAATGTCATCCGGGTCTACCCGATCTGTGCTAATATTCAACCGAGCATCAGTCTCAACCCCTAGCAAGCGTGCGCATCTCCCTCTTTGTTCCCTGCTTCGTCGACCAGCTCTACCCGAATGTGGCCTGGTCCGTGGTGCGCGTCCTGGAGGGACTGGGACACGAGGTTGTGTTTCCGGAAGGACAGAGTTGCTGCGGGCAACCGCCGTTTAATTCCGGCTATTGGGACGAGGCCCGATCGTCCGCACGTGTCACCATGAAGGCGTTCCGTGACGCCGACGTTGTTGTTGGCCCCTCTGGGTCGTGCGTCACGATGATCAAGGTTTTCTATCCCGATCTCTTTAAGGGTGAGGATGATGAACTGGAGGCGCGTGAACTCGCTGCAAAGACCCATGAGTTTTCGAGCTTTCTGGTTAATGTCCTCGGCGTCACCGATGTCGGTGCTAAGTTCGATGGGAAAGTGACCTTCCACGACGGCTGTCATGGACTCCGCGAACTCGGCATCAAGAGCGAGCCCCGGGCTCTTCTTGCGAACGTGCAGGGGTTGGAACTAGTCGAGATGAGTGAGGCCGAGACCTGCTGTGGATTTGGAGGCACCTTCGCTGTAAAATACGCCCCGATCTCGACCGCCATGGACGAGGTGAAGTGCGCTTCCATTCTTTCCACGGGAGCGGACACCGTTGTCTCCAACGATTCCAGTTGCCTGATGCAGATCCGGGGAATGCTCGAGAAGGAGAAGAGCACCGTCCGCAGCCTCCATCTTGCCGAGATTCTCGCCTCCAAATAACCGATGGCCACGCAAGCCGCAGATTTCCAGACGCTCTCCCGACGCTACACGGCGGACAAACCATTCCGCGCATTTATCCAAAAAGCGCTGGGTGGGTATTACAATAAGCGCGATGAGAACAAAGCCAACTTCCAGGATTGGCAGGGTGCTCGCGATCTTGCCGCCGAGACCAAGTATGAGGCGGTCAACAACCTCGACACATACCTCCTTGAATTCGAGGAGAAGATCGTCGCGCGAGGGGCCAAAGTCTTCTGGGCGCCGAACGCGGATGCCGCCCGTGACTACATCCTGAAGGTCGCCAAGGAGAACAATGTCCGATCGATCATCAAGTCGAAGACAATGACCAGCGAGGAGATCCACCTCAATGATGCCTTGGAGAAAGAGGGTTTCGGCGTCTTCGAATCCGACCTCGGCGAGTATATCGTCCAGCTTCGCAAGGAAGCCCCCTTCCATCTTGTCTTCCCGGCGATGCATCTCACGCGGGGACAGATCAGCGATCTTTTTCAAAAAGAGCTAGGCTCTCCCGCGACGGACGAACCCGAGGAACTGACCATGATCGCCCGGGAGGTGATGCGTCGTAAATATTGCGAGGCCGATATGGGAATCAGCGGCACAAACTTCGCCGTGGCCGAGACCGGGATGATCTCGATCACCGAGAACGAGGGGAATGCGCGACTCACCACCTCTCTCCCGAAGATCCATGTGGCGCTTCTCGGTATCGAAAAAATCCTTCCGAAACTCGAGGATCTCTCCCTCTTCCTGCCGATGCTGGCCACCGCCGGCGCGGGGCAAACCATGACCTGCTACAACACCATGTATGCGGGTCCCCGCCAACCCGGCGAGCCCGACGGACCGGAGCAGATGCACGTCGTCCTGCTGGACAATCGTCGCACCGAACTTCTTGCCGATGCAGAGCAGCGCGACGCCCTCGGCTGCATCCGCTGCGGTGCCTGTCTGAATGTCTGCCCGATCTTCAAGAATGTCGGTGGCTACAGCTACGGCACCACGTATGGAGGGCCGATCGGATCTGTCATCACGCCCCACCTTCGCGGCCTGAAGGATTGGAAGCATCTTTCCGCCGCCTCCTCGCTCTGCGGTGCTTGCACCGAGGCCTGTCCCGTTAAGATCGACCTCCATCACCACCTGCTGCAGAACCGCCGCAACGGCGCACAGTCCTCCCCGAATCCCTTCGAGAAAATCAGCTTCGGAGGCTTTTCCCTCATGATGGGTCGGCCCACCCTCTACCGATTTGCCGCTGGACTCGGCCGGATCTTCCAACCGCTTCAGGGATTGGTGAACGGCACGATCCTGGATCCGCTCCGCGCCTGGACCGGCTCCAGGAAATTTCCGACACTTTCATCGACATCCTTCCACGACCAGTGGAAAAAGGAACGCGGGGGTAGGCGATGAACGGTGGACGCGCCATTATCCTCGGTCGCATCCGCGAGGCGTTGCGGAACAATCCGGCTCCGCGTCCGCATACCTCGCATTCCCAGGTCGATGCTGCCGCATCGCAAAACGGCCATGCTCAGCGCCAATGGCTTCCGAAAGTCGGCGCTACCCTTCCGGAGCAAATCGCCCTTTTTGCCAAAATCTCCGAGGGGTTGAAGACCGAGTTTCACCATGTTTCCACGATCGCCGCCGCACGCGAGGTGTTTGCAAAATTGGCTGCTCAGGGCGAATGGAAGAAAATCGCAAGCCATGCCCATCATGATACCGATGCCTTGCTCGAGGGTACGGGGATTTCCAGCATCAGGACGGAGAACGGTTATGTGATCGATGATCTTGAGTCGTGCGATGTCGGGGTCACCGGGTGCGAAGTGCTCGTCGCCCAGACAGGAGGCATCATGGTTTCCGTCGAAAGCGCCGGCGGTCGCGCGCTCTCCGTTCTTCCTCCCCATCATGTTGTGATTGCCCGTGCTTCTCAGATGGTTCCCGACCTCACCGCAGCCTTCGAGCACGTCAAGAAACGTTATGGGAAACGTTTTCCCTCCTTCATGGGATTCATTACCGGCCCCTCTAGGACCGGTGATATCGAGCGGATCCTGGTGTTAGGGGCACACGGTCCGAAGAGGCTCACGGTTCTGTTAGTAGACTGATTCTCGCATCTCTTTGCAGGGTGGGTGCATTGGAGGGGAACTTGGTGGGTATGGCTAAAAAAAGCCAAAATCTCTTTATTGACCCCCGAAAGGCTAAAAATCGTCAGAAAAGAGCCTGAATCATTACACTGTATCGATGATTCCAAAAGTTGGCACGGAGGTTGCTTTACTTCCATTACCGCCCCGAAAGGGACGTTACAACACAACACCAACCCAATGATTAAAAAAACAACCTCCATGGTACGGATGCTAGCGGCTGTCGCCTCCCTGGCGCTCCTCGGTGCCGTCACCTCCACCCTCCACGCGGATACGAACGCACCGGCTGCAGCGGCCGCTGCGCCAACGCCTTATCCGGCGAATACCAATGCATTCACCGCGGCGACCCTGACGAATCAGGTGGCCTTCCTGGAGGCGGCCCATAGCAATAGCGATCCCACTCCGACCGGCATCACCTACGAGTCTGATCCCGGTCACAACGCCTGGATGATGGTTTCAGCAGCATTCGTGCTCATGATGACCCTTCCCGGTCTGGCACTTTTCTACGGAGGTCTGGTCCGCTCGAAAAACATCCTCTCCATCATTGCGATGTGTTTCGGCATCACCTGTCTGGTTTCCTTACTCTGGTGGGCATTTGGGTACAGTCTGGTCTTCGGAACGAATTTCACACCATCCACAGGGCCGACCACCTTGGGATATATTTTCGGCGGGACGGAATTCTTCTTCTTCAAGGGCATCACGTCTGTCCCCAACAACAACTATGCTTTCTGGGTATCACAGAACGTCTATGCGATCTTCCAACTGACCTTCGCGATCATTACTCCGGCCCTGATCTTCGGAGCCACGGCTGAGCGAATGAAATTCTCCGCCATCATGGCCTTCGTCCTCGGATGGATGCTCATCGTTTACTTCCCCCTCGCCCACATGGTCTGGGGCGCCACCGGCCTCATGAACGGCGTCTGGAATGCCGCTGCCAAGATCCCAGCGATCGATTTTGCAGGCGGTACCGTGGTGCACATGTCCTCGGGATGGACGGCCCTCATTCTCTGCCTGATCCTCGGCAAGCGTATCGGACACGGAAAGGAGCCGATGCCACCGCACAGCCTAGTTCTCACTTTCATCGGCACTGCCCTGCTCTGGGTCGGCTGGTATGGGTTCAATGCCGGTAGCGCCGTCGCTGCCGACGTGGTTGCTGCCAATGCCTTCACCACCACCACGCTTGCCACCGCCATCGGTGCGCTTACCTGGCCCCTGCTTGAGTGGATCTTCAAGGGGAAGCCCAGCGTGCTTGGGTTCTGCTCGGGCGCCGTAGCCGGCCTCGTGGTCATCACTCCTGCCTGCGGTTTTGTGAACACCACAGGAGCTGTCATCATCGGTGTGGTTGCCGGTGTAATTCCGTTCATCATGTGCACGGTCGTGAAGAATATCTTCAAGTACGACGACGCACTCGACACCTTCGGCGTCCATGGTATCGGCGGAACCTGCGGAGCTCTGCTCACGGGCATCCTCGTCGATCCTTCCGTAAACAGCAACCTGCAGGCTGTCTCGGCCGGCACACCAGCCAATGCCGCCATGCAGAACGGTCTCATCACCGCAATTACCAATCATTCACTCGTTATCGCGCAGGCGAAAGCAGCCGGCATCACGATTGCCATGGCAGTAGTGGGAACATTGATCCTTGGCTTCATCGTGAAGCTGGTCATCGGACTCCGTCCTTCGGTCGAGGCGGAACATCAGGGTCTCGACATCACCGATCACGGCGAGGAGGGCTACAACCACTAATTCACGACGGTTCAACCCAACATCACCAACACCTATGAAAAAAATCGAAGCAATCATCAAGCCCTTCAAGCTCGAGGAAGTCAAAGATGCCCTCCACGAGCTGGGGATCGAGGGAATGACGGTGTCCGAGGTCAAGGGCTTCGGCCGCCAGAAGGGACACACCGAGATCTACCGCGGAAGCGAGTACACGGTGGACTTCCTTCCCAAGATCAAGATCGAGCTTGTCGTCGCCGACGGCGCCCTGGAAGGGGCGGTCGGGGCCATCGTCAAGACGGCCAAGACCGGCAAGATCGGAGACGGCAAGGTCTTCATCCTGCCCGTTGAGAATGCAATCCGCATTCGTACCGACGAGACCGGAGACAAAGCTGTTTAAGCGCTTTAATCAGACTGTCTGATCAGCAGATCACGACACTAAACACGAAAAGGCGGAGACCGAAGTCTCCGCCTTTTTTGTCTTTGGGGAGAGCAGTTATTGACGCTGGTGTTAAGGAAAGATAAAGCCATCAGCGACCAATAAGAACTATCCCTCCATTTTTACCCATCCCGACCCATGAAAAAAATCGAAGCAATCATCAAGCCGTTCAAAATCGAGGAAGTCAAAGACGCCCTCAGCGAACTTGGGATTGAAGGAATGACGGTGACTGAGGTCAAGGGTTTTGGCCGTCAGAAGGGGCACACCGAGATCTATCGCGGCAGCGAGTACACGGTGGACTTCCTCCCCAAGATCAAGCTGGAGCTGGTATTGGCTGATAATGTTGTCGAGTCGGCAATCAAGGCGATTGTGGAAGCAGCCAAGACCGGCAAGATCGGTGATGGAAAGGTCTTTGTCCTTCCCGTTGAGAATGCGATCCGCATTCGCACCGGCGAGACGGGCGATCAGGCGATCTAAATCACGAGAGGCTTTTTAAGAGCCTCTTCTCACGCCGAATTCAGGCGCTTGCCAGAAGATCGAGAGTCAATCCCTCGGGGGAGCGAGTTGTCGTCTCGCCAGCATGGTCGCGGACACCTGCATAGTGGATCTTGTTCACTACCGTTAGCCTCTGGAGCTTCTGCCCCTGTTTCACTGGGAAGGCTTGGTAGTGCCAGGTGCCGTGGGAATCCCTCTCCTGATCCTGGAAATGAATCTCCAAGGGGAGATGCGGTGCAATTTGCGGATGAAGGCATGTGGGAAGGGCCAAAGTCCGGAAGCGGACCGCCCCCACAACACCTCCTTCTGGGTGTGGCACCAGCGGCAGGGGGAATCCATTGATGGAGACGCAAAATCTTTTGATTTCTCCCGAGAGATGGATTTCAAGTCGTTCCGTGGAGGAGTCGACACAGCGCACGAGGCCTCCGGAGGGAGCAGGCTGTTCTCCAAGAAGCGGCCACGGTTCTGCGGCTCTTCTGACACTCCAGCTCGTTTCGTGGAAAATCTCCTCGGCAAGGATCGGGAAGCGGAAATCCAAATGAGGGCGGAACATGGCCATCTCGAAGCCGAATCCATGGCGCTTCAGGTGCTGGAGTACCTCTTTGAGGTTCTCCTCCAGCATCGAGGGGAGAAGGAAGTGATCATGCAATTTTCCCCGCCAGTCGATCAATGGCTCGGTGTAGGGAACTGCTGCAAACGTGGCCGCGAGAGCACGCCAGAGAGCATGAATGGCGAGGAAGGAAGGAGCATCAGGACTCATCTCGATGGATCGAAACTCGACGAGGCCCAGCTGACCGTTCGGCATGAAGGGATTGAAAAACTTGTCGATGCTGACCTCCGCCTTGTGAGTATTGCCATGAAGATCGAGCAGAAGATTTCGGAGGGTGGCATCGATCAGCGCCGGGTTGGCGGGAGCATCCATCTGCTCGATCGATCGGAGAGCTCGTTCCAGCTCTCGGGGAATTTCAAAGAAACTCTCATCGATCCGCGGAGCCTGGGAGGATGGTCCCATGAAGCTGCCGCTGAAGAGATAGGAGAGCGAGGGGTGACGCTGGATGAATCGCAGAAAACTGGAAAGCATTGCCGGCTTCAGGAGGAATGGGTTGCTCTCCAAAGATTCACCGCCAAGAACCAAATGGCCTCCCCCACCGGTGGGAACGACTTCGCCCGAGGGAAGGAGACGCGTTCCCTTGAGTCCTACTTTTTCAGCGGCGGCAGAAAGGGCCGTGATCGTGGACTCCAAGGAATCCCAATCCGCGGCGGGTGGCAGATTGACCTCGATGACACCCGGATCGGGAATAACGGAGAGACTTTCCCATCCCTCCTTATGGGGTGGAGGGTACCCCTCCAGCGTCAAGGCGGGTGATTTCAGGGCGACGGCTGTTGCCTCGATTGCTGCCAGTAGTTGGGCAAATGATGCGGCATCCGGGAGTGGCGGCAGGAAGAGGGAGAGCGCGCCATCCCGCACTTCCGCGGTGAGGGCACATGAGAGAGTGCTCGGCGCGAGTCGATGTAGCGGCAGGCGTAGGCCGATGCTGCTGGTGCCTGGAAGGAGGAGTAGTTCCTCGCCGTTTGGTAAACTCCAGTCAGCAGTTACCCAGGCTCCTTCATCGTTCTCCTCCTCCTGATCTTTGCTCAGGGGGAGCACCCATCCCGTGGCCTTGTGGAGGGATTGCCATTTCCGGCGTTCGCTGACGGTCCATCGAGGCTGGACGAAACCTTTCTTGGTTCGTGAGTAACGTGGGAGCGGCGTGGCTTCACCGAGCGTCTGGGCGTTCCGCATGGCCGTCTCGATATCCTCATAGACTGGACGCAGACTTCCTGAAATCCCGAGCCGGGCAGCCAGCGCCGAGAGGAATTTGCGAGGGGCGATCGGCTTTCCTTTCCCAGGCTTCCCATGGGTGAGGAGGGAATGGTTTTTCCAGAGCGAGGCAGCCTGCGGTTGGCGTAGGAGCGTGAGTTTCCAGCGTGGAATCGGCTCGCCGGGATAATGCTTTCCATTGCAGCGAAGGATCACGGCACCCGGCATGTGGACACGCCCCAGTTCACGGCAGAGTTTCCAGGCAAGCGAGAGCTTCTCCTCCCCCAGAGCCGCCAGATTCCATTCCGGCAAGGAAGTCTCCTCAGGTACAAAGGTTGGCTCTCCTCCCTGAGTCAGGGTGATCCCTTGGGTAGAGAGCATGGCATCGGCCAATCTGCCCTGGATGCGGATGGAGTTTAGAATCTCTTCGCGAGAAGAGGAGGGAGGATTTACCGGGTTTCCCATGGGTGAAGTTCGGTGGCCGTGATGCTGACATCATGACGAAGACACTCTCCTGCAGCTCCCAGATAGGCTCCCTCCACGGGCGGGATCTCTCCGGCCATCGTGGCCGTGGCCACCGGAACATGATGGGCTCCCGTCAGGATGCCATTGGTGGGATCGAATCCCAACCAACCCGCCCCCGGAAGATAGAGCTCACACCAGCCATGGGTATGTGATTCCACCGCCGCTGAGCCGGCAGAGGCACAGAGATAGCCGCTCACGTAGCGAGCAGCGATTCCCAGAGAGCGGGCCGCTTCCATCAGGAGGCACGCAAAATCACGGCAGGTACCTTCGCCGCTACGGAGTGTTTCGGAGGGGGATTGCACACCGTATTCATGCCTCTGGCTGTATCGAAACTGGGTGGGGATCGACCTATTGATCTCCAAGAGCAAGCCGAGTGTCGTCGGTGCCCCCACGGAGACCTCCTGCGAGGTTCGGATGAAGGGATCAAGCCACTCCTTGAGCCTGAAAAGGCGAGTTTCTGCAACTCCAAGGTATGGTGCTAAAAGAGCGATCTCACGGGCTGAGTAGGCTATCGGAAGCTGCAGGGAGCGTTCCTCAAGCACGAAGTCAAAGGGATTGGTGAACCGTTGTTCGAGCACGATGATGCTCTCGATGAGCAGGTGATCGGATGTGCCGGTGATCGAGGCGGTCCCGATGATGTTTTCCTCCGCATTAAGTCTCCAGCGGATCGTGGATTGGGGACTCACGGTAATCGAAGATTTTACCAAGTGCAGGCCGGGAGAGCCTTTGGGCATCAGCCTGAGTGTGTGAGGAGTGAACTCCACCGGCTTGCTGTACTGATACGAGGTGGAGTGTTCGATTCGAAGGAACATGAGGAATAGGGTGCGGTAAGGGAGAGTCTGCTCCCCGTGAGAAAACTTACGAGACTATCGGAAAAGAAAGCTCAACAGGACATACAGGCGCGGTCGTGAGGGAAGGGAGAGCATGACGGACTGCGCCCTGACCAGCTTATGACTCCAACCGGAATGCTTCGGATATTTATACATCTCAGTTAATCAAAGCAAACGGCGTACCAAACTTGCCGGGAGACTTGCCGTTTATGATTTTCAGCGTTTGCCGCACAATCTAGCGTGTTCGTATGAAAACCATCCTTGTCACCGGCGGAGCCGGATACATCGGCAGCATTTGCGTTGAGGAACTCCTGAATGCCGGTTATGCGGTGGCCGTCTTCGACAACCTGAGCGAGGGGCACCGGCTTGCGGTTGATCCGAGGGCGACCTTTTTTCAGGGGGATCTCTCAGATATCGAGGCGATCAAGCTAGCTTTGCGTGAATCAAAAGCCGAAGCGGTCATGCATTTTGCCGCGAATGCTTTGGTGGGTGAGTCGATGACCAATCCCGGGAAGTACTTCCGCAACAATGTGGCGAACGGCGTGAATCTTCTCGAGGCCATGGTCGCCGAGGGGGTGAAGCGCTTCGTCTTCTCCTCGACCTGCGCCACCTTCGGCATTCCTGAGTCGATGCCGATCGACGAGACACTTCCGCAGAAACCGATCAATCCCTACGGCGAGTCGAAGCTGATGTTCGAGAAAGTGCTTCGCTGGTATGGCGAACTCCACGGCATCACCTTCGTGGCCCTGAGGTATTTCAATGCAGCCGGCGCGAGCGAGACCTTCGGAGAGGATCACCGGATCGAGACGCATCTCATCCCGAATGTGCTCAAGGTCGCCCTGGGTCAGAAGGAATCCGTCGAGATTTACGGCACTGATTATCCCACGCCCGACGGCAGCTGCATCCGCGACTACATCCATATCGTTGATCTGGCCCAGGCACACCTTCTGGCGTTAAACGCCAAGGAGAGCGCGTTCTATAACCTCGGAACCGGGGGTGGAACTTCCGTCAAAGAGGTGATCGATTGCTGCCGTGCCGTGACCGGGAGGGAGATCAAAGCCGTTGAAAACCCCCGCCGTCCCGGAGATCCTCCACGCCTCATTGCTGGTTCGGACAAGGTCCGCCGCGAGCTTGGCTGGGCTCCCAAGTACCAGGATATCAAGACCATCATCGAAAGCGCCTGGGCCTGGCATGTGAAGCATCCGAATGGGTACGGGGACTAGCCTTCCATAGACCCTAACGATTGGAATCTATGAATCTGATCGATACGCACGCCCATCTCGATTATCCGGATTTTGAACCGGATCTGGAGGGAGTGATCGCTCGTGCTTCCGAGGCGGGGGTAAAGCGTATCATCACGATCGGAACCGGACTGGAGAGCAGTCGTCGCGCGGTGGCTCTGAGCGATCGTTTTCCGAATGTCTATGCCGTGGTCGGCATTCATCCGACGAATGTTACCGAGGAGGGGTTGGAGTTTCTGCCCGCGCTGCGTGAACTGGCGCTCCATCCCAAGGTGGTGGCTATCGGCGAGACCGGCATCGACTACCACCATGTGCCCGAGCAATTGACCGGACCTCCTGTACCGGTCGCCGCGCTTCGCGTTGCCTATCAGGGCGGTGGTTCTGACGAGCAGGAGCGCCTCATTGCCGAGGGGTCTTGGAAGAACGCCCAGGCCGATGCCTTCCGCATGCAGCTCGATCTGGCGGTGGAGTTGGGTCTTAACGTGGTGATCCATCAACGGTCCTCCTGGGACGATACCCTCGGGGTTCTACGGGATTACACCGGAAAACTACGCGGCGTCTTTCACTGCTTCGGTGGCTCACCCGAAGAGGCCGCTGAGGTCGCGGCACTTGGACATCTTGTCTCCTTCACCGGGATCATCACGTTCAAGAATGCCGAGCAAGTACGTCTCACGGCAGCCTCGGTTTCCGCGGACGGTTACATGGTCGAGACCGATTGTCCCTACTTGGCTCCCGTTCCCCATCGCGGGAAGCGCGCCGAACCGGCACACACCCTTTTGGTTGCGGAGACGGTTGCCAAAACGCGGGGTATTTCTTTAGAGGAAGTGGCTGCCGCCACGACCGCCACGGCGGAGGGGTTCTTCCGGTTCCAACGCTTTCCTCTCCAGGACTGATGAATCTCAAGCCGCTCCTCATTGATCAACCGGGGAGCAAGTCATCGGCATGGATCCGTAGTGCATGGATGTTTCTACTGGCAAGCCTCCTCTGCTGTGGCGTGATGAGTTGGGCCGCCGGTTTTTCGTCCGGTGCTTGGGATTCAGTCTGGAAATACCGGGATGTATTTTGGAAGGGATGGGGACTCACGATCGTGATCTCCGTCCTCTCGCTGCTGCTGAGCACGCTGATCGGTATTGTCGCGGCATTGGCCCGACGTTCATGCATCCTGCCGCTTCGGTCGGCGGCACTCCTGTACATCGATGTGGTGAGGGGGACGCCGCTTCTGGTTCTCATCCTTTTTCTCTATTACGTCGTGGCCGATGGAATCGGCCTTCAGGACCGTTTTGTTGCCGGGATCCTGATTCTATCGCTCTTCGGGGGGGCATATCTCGCCGAGATCATTCGTTCCGGGATCGAGGCGATCCCCGCCTCGCAGTTGGAATCAGCTCGTGCCATCGGATTCACTCCGTGGCAGACCTATCGCCACGTGATCATTCCGCAGGCGCTCCGTCAGATCCTCCCTCCGCTTGCGGGGCAGTTCGCCTCACTGATCAAGGATTCCTCCCTCCTCTCGATCATTGCGATCGGTGAATTCACGCTCGCCGCCCAGCAAGTCAACTCGGCCACCTACCGGACCTTGGAGAGCTACCTGCCGCTGGCGCTCGGGTATCTGGTTCTGACACTTCCGATTTCGCTTTTTTCCAAGTCCCTTGAGCAGAGGCTTCGCTTCGAGACCTAATCCATGAAACTCAAGGTTCACTCCGTCACCAAGTCGTTCGTTTCGGGAGGGGAGCAGCGACGCGTGCTTGATCAGCTCTCACTCGAGGTAGATTTCCCTCACGTCCTTGCGCTGTTGGGTCCGAGCGGCGGGGGCAAGTCGACGCTATTGCGCATCATCGCCGGATTGGAACGTCCCGATTCGGGATCTGTGACCCTGGATGGGGAGGTCGCACCTCTTGGTAAGGGTGAGATAACCCTCCGCGATTATCGCCGGAGTCTTGGTGTTGTCTTTCAGGCCTTCAACCTCTTTCCCCACATGACAGCGTTGAGGAACGTGATGTTGCCGTTGATCGTTGTCCATGGGCTGACCGAGGAGGATGCGTTGAGTCGCGGCCTCGAAGTCATGGAGCGCCTCGGCATGGCGGATCATGGGCTGAAATTTCCTTCCCAGCTTTCCGGGGGACAGCGTCAGCGCGTGGCCATCGCCCGTGCTCTGGCCTCAAAGCCCCGATTCCTGTTGTTCGACGAGCCGACGTCGGCCTTGGATCCTGAGATGACCGCCGAGGTGCTTGCGCTGATTGCCGAACTGAAAGAGACGGGGACGCCGATGTTGCTGGTCACCCACGAGATGGGGTTTGCCCGTAAGGTCGCTGATCAGGTGGCCTTTCTCGCCAAGGGACGTGTGTTGGAGCAGGGATCTTCAGCAGAGTTCTTCAGCAATCCCACGTCCGTGGAGGCTCAGCGCTTTCTGGCCAAGGTATTAGCTTACTAATTTTTGTTTTCCCGCAGAGGGAAAACAACGACGGAGAGATTCTGCAAAGGACTCCTAGTAGATCAGAGTATTCATAAAATCTCAGCGCCTCTGCGGGAGAAAATCAGCCGGCGCGATTTTAGGGTACAAAAAAGCCCCGGAGTTACCTCCGGGGCTTTCATTGTCAGTTAACTACTAAATCTTAGAAGGAGGCACCGATGCTGCAACCAGCCCAGCCCAAGGACTTACCAGTGGAGACGCTGCCTGAAGCAAGACCTGTGTCCTGGTAGCTATAGGCCCAGTATCCGGTCGCGGACCAGACTTTGGTAATCTGCCAAGTGACAGGGAGCTGGAACTGCCAGTTGTTAAGTCCGGTTTGGGCCTGACCATTGGCGTTGTTGTTGTAACGAAAGCCGAAGTTCAACTGGGTGTTTGGATTGAAGGTGACGGATCCATCCTTCTTGATGAAATTTAGGGGGATCGCTGCAGCGAATGCAGGGCTTAAGAAACTTGAACCCGGATTGACGGAACCGTAAGGGTTGCCGTATGCGGTGCCGAGTTCCTGGTAGTAGGTGACCGAAGGAGTGAAGGTTCCGATGCTGTTAGTATAAGCATAAGAGATATTCTCGTTCACTTCGTTCTGGATACCCTGGTTAGCAGGGCTGCCGCCGTTGATGGATGGAGCGTTAAAGTAGCTATAGAGCTGATAGCCGGCACCTACCGTCCACTGACCGATGGCGTGGGTGTAGCTGACGGGCACATCCAGTTCACGATAAGCCGATTGAGCGGCATTCGCTTTCACGGCAGTGGCAAACCAAAGGGGCACGGTGATGGCATCATTGGCTGTGATGTGCCAAGTCGGTGCGAAGGTGGTGGAAAGAATTCCTGTTCCTGCAAGCACGTCAACGCCGCGGAACATGTAGCGACTGTCGTAGTTTTCACTGACATTCAGGGTGAACATCGGTGAGGCAGGTGCATTGGTGGCAATTACATTCTTCACGTCCTTACCGTTGCCAGCCGTTGGCTTGTTTGTGGAAGAATAGTCCTTGGTAGCAGCAGCAGCTTGATTTGCATCATCCTGCTGGGCGGCATTATTTTCAGCCTTGAGGCTGTAGGTGGCTGCGACCGCCGTGAGGGCGAACGCTGCAACGCGGGATACGAGTTTCATGATAGGTTTTGTAGTTTTTTGGAACTGGTTGAAGTTCCGTGTATGCACTAAAGCATCATGCATGCCAACTTATTTTTATAATTTTATAGGAGATTTTCTCCATCAGTTATAATGGTTTTGCTTAGACAAGCCGTATTCCTGATCAAAAACAGCCAAGAGAGCTGCCTAAAGTTGAGCAAAGTTACTCCAAAAGCAACTCAAACGCCCTATCTCCCCGCCTTAACCTTGAATCTTTGGCTTCCAGAGTGCGGCATCAAGGCAGGCCCAGAGATGGATGATCCATCCCAGCAGGAAGACCCAGAGGATACCCGTGAAAACGAAGAAGAGAATGGCGGCTAACAGGCGTCCCTGCAGCAGTTGACCCAGACCCGGAATAAAGAAGCTAGCAAGTGAGGCGATGACATTGCCGGCCGAACCTTGTCCGTTGCTCATCAAAGGATCTCACAACATCTTTGGATTTCTGTCGAGCGCAGCCTTGGAGAGATTATTGCTTCCCTCTTGCTTGTCACTGCTCGCCGGATAAGCCTCTAAAAACAACCATGGACACCCTCTTCTCTCCGGCCCATCTCCACGTTGCCCTGAATCACGTTCCGATCATCGGACTTTCCGTTGCCTGCCTTCCGATTCTGATCGGCATCCTCTTTCATAGCCGCGGGGCCTTGGCCTCGGGACTGCTGGCGGTGATCCTCTGCGCCTGCACGATGCCCGCCGTCATGCAGACGGGTGGCGCCGCCTATGATGCCTTCATGGATGGTTCTATCCAACCCGGCTTGGATGAGGCTGGGAGGACAGCCCTGCGGCAGCATGCCCACCGTGCCGATATCACGGCTCCACTCGTTTATGCAGCCGGAATCCTGGCGCTCCTGGCGCTCCTGACGCTGATCAAGTTTCCCCGTCAGGCGGCGTGGATCGGCTGGGCCGTCCTTCTGGGTTGCACGATTTCCATCGGTCTGAGCATCTGGACTGCAGAGGCCGGAGGATGGATCCGGCACCCTGAATTCCGTCCCGCTCCGAAATCAGCTCCAACTCCTATCCCATCTGCCCCAATGGCCTCTCCTGCCGTAACCCCCTTGCCCATTCCAACGGCTTCAGTTGCCCCAAGCGTCTTCCAGGTTCCCATGGGGACTGGAGCGGGTGTGGGCTCGGGATCGGTTGCGTCTCCCGCAACGAACTGAGTTTTTTTCGGGAACCAAAGAAATTTTCGAGGGGATTCCGCGGTGTGCGGCGAATTACCTATGGATCGGGAATGATTCCCGCTCTTAAAAAACCCAAGTCGTCTGGATCTCCTTCACCGAAGGCGCCTCATGGAATGATGGGGCAAGTTACATCCAGAAATTGAAGTGATTGAAATGCGGAGCTTAAGAAACTTTTGTGGCCCCTTAAGCTCCGTTATCAATCCGATCGTCAGACCCTTACAGGGAGTACAAAGAAGGGGAGACCTCTGTTGAAGAAGAGACGCTGCAAACTGAAGACGGTGAAGTTGTGGAGCAGGCGTGTGAAGTAGGTCTCTTTCTGGAAGACCAACTGTCCACCGAAGAACATGATGTCGGGGTGCCTTTCCGCAAGTTTGATGCCGAGAGTTTGCGCGGCAGTCACGATTTCCGTGCCGATCTCATAGACGGCCTCGGCATGAAGTCCATGTGCGTTCATATAATCGGCATAGCGCTGTGTCTCGCGGGCCACCGCTGACTGGAGGTGGCCGACCTCCTCTGTACCCTTGAAGTTGCCCGCGTCGATCACGCCGACCTCCGCAAAGACGAAATTTTTGAAGACTCCGGGAAACATCCCCTGCACTCCCAGGAGAGTGTGGACACCGAGTCCGTTGAAGCCATTGACGAAGATAACAGCGGTCTTGGCCCGTGAATCCATCGGCGCCACAGGAATAGGGTTGGTCGATTCCGGCAGGGTGAAGGCTTCCACTAAGGTATCGAGACGCTTCAGGTCAACGTTCACGTCGCGGTAGTGCTTCTTAATAGCAAAGGTCAGGGCGATCAGGGCACCCGTCACCACGAGGGTGATCCATCCACCTTGGTTGAACTTAATCACGCTGAGCGCCACCAGAATGGTTGCTGTGAGAGCGAATCCCAGTGCATTGATTGCCAGCTTGCTTCTCCACTTGGGTTCGTCATCGTGCTCGTTCTTCCAATGCATCACCATGCCAAGCTGGCTCATGGAGAAGGTGATAAAGACGTTGATCGAGTAGAGAACGACTAACCAGTCGACCGACCCATTGGAGGCCCAGATCAGGATAAGCGAGCTGGCTCCCATGATGATTATGCCATTCTGGGAAACAAAACGGTCGCTGAGTGTAGCAAATCGGGCGGGAAGCCAGCGGTCGATGGCCATGTTCGCCATCACACGGGGGCCGTCGAGGAAGCCGGTCTGCGCCGCAATAAAAAGTAGTGAGGCCGCGGAGAACATCGCGACCCAGACAAACGACTGCGAAAGCTGATGTGGCCACGCGGCTGTGATCTGCCCGAAGAGAATCGCATTGAGCGTCACTCCCTCCTTAGGCATCGAGTGATAGAGCAGATACATGAGGAGTAGGCCGCCAACCATGAATGCGAGCGAGACACCCATATAGAGCATGGTTTTCTTTCCCGTCGCCACGCGTGGTTCACGAAGGATTGGCAGGCCGTTGCTCACGGCTTCGATGCCGGTGTAGCTTCCAGCCCCGAGGCTGTAGGCAGTAAGGAGCAGGGCTGCAACCTTCCACCATCCGAGCTCCAAGTGCGCTGCATGGACATCATGCATTGTGGCCGTGGCAATGGCTGGCAGGCTCCCCGCATGGGCGAAGAATCCATAAACAATCATGAATCCATGGGTGGCCAGAAAGACAAAGAAGATTGGCGCCCAGATGACTACAGACTCCTTCACTCCACGTAGGTTCAGCAGAGTCAGAACGAGTGTGGCCGTCAGGGCCGTCGTGAGTTTCCAATGAAGCCAAGACTCTGGGAGCACGCTGAAAAGCGCATCCGCTCCCGCCGCGATCGACAGGGCAATCGTGAGCACATAGTCAACGAGCAGCGCGCAGCCGCTGACCACACCGGCCGAAGGTGAGAGCAGTTTGCTGGCCACCAGATAGCCTCCGCCGCCGCTGGGAAAGAATTCGATGATCTGCGAGTAGCTCACGCAGATGACGCCGATCGTGATGACTGTGGCAATGGCTACAAAGAGGGCCATTGCCGGATGAGTCACCAGTGCTTTCATTGTCTCCTCGGGACCGTAGCAGGATGAGGAGAGGCCGTCTGATCCAAGACCTACCCAGGCGAGGACGGCAACCAGTGAGATTTTGTGAAAGAGACCCTCGTCTTTGAGATCGCGGGCCTTACCGATGAATACGTTCTTGAACCAGTTGCCTGGCGTTTCACTTTTCATTTTTTGCGTGTTGTTTGGTTGGGTTGATGCAACCAAGACATCGCAAAAGATAACTTTCGCACCCGCTCCCCGTGTGGTGAAGCGGACGCAAAGGTGCCCTTCCAGATGCCGACGAGGTTAGCTGACGGGCTGAGTCCTGTAAGTGACCCCTGCGAGCGGTTACCCGCTCCGTACGCCCCGTCCTCAGGTTTCCCCAAGGAGTTCGGTTCCCCCGCAACCGTCATCTCTCAATGACGGAATTAGGCTGCATTTGATTTCCTTATGCTTCCGAGCTTGCGGAAAGTCAAGTCTCTCCCTCTCCCTTTTCTTTTCTAATACAGGAGTTCGACTTGAGGGGTTGGAAGTTTGGATGGAGATCAAGGCGGACGGGCGTAGCTGTACTAAGGCTACAGCACGTGGAGACCAACGATGCTCTCCGTCAAAATAGCCTTTCTTACGGATCAGAACATGTAGGAGACGTTCAGCTTCACCATGCATTGGGAGATTAACTGCTGGCCGACGATGCTCTGGATGACGGGAAGCTCCGCGTCGGCGTAGATGCGGATCGGATGAATGTCGACCTGAAAGCCGGGCGAGAGAAGCACCCGCTGGTAGCCGGAGTTCTGCGGGTTGGCATTGGGGCCCTGATCCGAGGCCCTGTTGGAGACCAGCATCTGGCCGAGGGGCTGGATCTGGACTTTCCCCAAGTGGATTCCATCAACGTAGACGCCGAGTGCTGAGTCGAGTTCCACTCCGGGGCGGTAGCCCGCTTGGGTAACCATCGGCAGATCGAACATGGACTGGGCGAACCAGTTCAACTTGCTGCCGGGAACGAAGTGATGATGGGTGTAAAAACCCAGCAGGAGATCAGTGCTCCCTGTGCCGATCTGCGTATCACGATCAATACCAGACTGGTTCCACGTTCCCGTCGGGAGCTTGAGACCAAACTGGAGGCCCGTATTCATGTTCTTCAGGAGTCCGGTATAGTATCCGATCAGTCGCATGTCGCCGAGGGTGTACCAGTTGTTGTTCACGACGGATCCTCCGTCATCGGAATTGTGGGCAAAGATGCGACTGGCCGTCGGGACTTGGAGCTCCATGCCCCAGTCGGAATTCCAGAAGTACTGAAATCCCCCGATCATCCAGGAGGTCTGGATCAGCTTGTCATCGTTATTGGCAGCGGCTGAGGGGCCCAGATTGCTCCAGTTATGACTCTGGCTGGAGAAAGCGTATTCGGTGTAGACCATGCCACCAGGACCGGTTGGGAAATTCCAGAGAGTGCCGGTGTCGAAGACGCCACAACCGCAGGCGCAGGCGTGGAGGTTTGAGGGAGTGAGGCATAGCGTAAGCGCGAGAAGGCCAGTGATCAGTCCTCTCATCAGAGTTGAGTAAAGTTTTTTCATATTGATTGATTAAGGTTGGGAGTGGGAATGGGAATGGAATTAGGAGTTGGTGTGAGTGCAACTGCGGAACAAGACGACGCACATTGGTCGCCCAAGAAGGGAAGCAAAGAGCCGGACTGGCAACAGGCTCGCCGGATCAAATAATCCGGAGAGGGTGAATAAGGCCTTGGCTTAAGAAAGCCGGCCTATGGGCACCGGAACAGGCGGAGCAACAAAACGCTCCGGCATCGAAACAAAGGGCGCGGGCCCATAGATGAACTGTCGGGAATCAGGCTGGGGGAGTTCGGATCCGTTGGAGGCAATGAATACCTCGGCTTTCTTGTCGACCTTCATCGTGATGGGTGTCTTTTCCTCGATGGCACGGGCCCTTACAATTTTCTTACAGAGAGGGCAGAGATGGTGCCCGTCAAAGGTCTTGGCAATCGCCTGACTCAATGTGCCGGTCTTGGAAAAATCATGCGCCATCTTGACCCAAGCGACACCTTGAAGCAGGGCCAAGGGACCTCCTATCACACTGAAAAGTGCTACTGCCATCATGATGGTCATGACATGGCGTGGAGATTTCATCGGATCATTTGGTGCTGAATTCCCAAATTTTACCAATAAAAGTCGACGAATCGAGGGGAAAAGGCGACGAAACGCAACATGGTGACCAAATAATTCTTTTCCAAATTAGGATGCAGTTGGAAGGGGGGCTTGGAATCACTCGTCACCATCAAGAAGCGGCATTATAATTTACCAGTGAAGAATTTTCCCATTATTCCCGTTGCTCTCGCCCTTGTAGGCGCTGGCTTCATCGTGGCTGCATTCAGCGGTTTTTCCCAACGCCCGGTCATAGGAAAACCTGCCGCTATCATGGTCGATGCAACAACTGCTTCCTATCCCCTGACCACCTGCGTGGTTTCCGGAGAGAAGCTGGGGGAAATGGGAAAGCCCGTTGTGATGAACTATCAGGGAACTGAAGTCCGCTTCTGCTGCGCCATGTGCGTGGATCAATTCAAAAAAGATCCCACCAAGTACCTTGCCAAGTTGCCTGCGACTCCCAAGTCGTGATTTTGGAGTTTTTCGGACTCTCCCTACTTTATTGCCCAATAGCATAGATCCTAAAGTCCTATTCACCTAATCCCATGTCTGATCCACGCTTCGATTCCCTCGCACGAGTCCTCACGTCTCATTCCACGAAACTGAAGGCCGGAGAGCGCGTCATGATCGACGTCTCCGACACACCCGAGGAGTTTGTGATCGCGCTGATTCGTGCCGTGCGAGCCGCGAAAGCCGAACCCTATGTCGTGATGCATTCCGGTCGCATCAGTCGTGAATTGGCCCTTGGCGTGACCGGAGCGCAGGCCGAGACGATGGCGGCGATCGATCTGGCCCGCCTCAAGAAGATGCATGCCTACATCGCCGTTCGCGGTTCACAGAACATCTCCGAAATGGCCGACGTGCCTCAGTCCCAGATGGCGCTCCTCTCCGCCAAGCTGCGTCCCGCTCTCGACTACAGAATCAACAAGACCCGCTGGGTGGTCCTTCGTTGGCCGACCCCTTCGATGGCTCAGCAGGCCCAGATGAGCACGGAGGCCTTCGCCGAATTTTTCTTCCAAGTCTGCACGCTCGACCATGCCGCGATGATTCCGGGCATGAAGGCGCTCAAGGCACTCATGGACAAGACCGACCGCGTTGAGATCACGGGACCCGGCACGGACCTGCGCTTCAGTATCAAGGGAATCGGATCGGTGATCTGCGGCGGGGAACACAACATTCCCGACGGAGAGGTATTCTCCTGCCCGGTGAAGGATTCAGTGGAGGGATATGTCACCTTCAATGCGCCGACGCTCAACCGCGGCATCGCCTTTGACCAAGTCCGTCTTGAGTTTTCCAAGGGAAAGATCGTCAAGGCGACCGCCAACCACGCCAAGGCCCTCAATCAGATCCTCGACACGGATGCCGGTGCGCGCTTCATCGGCGAGTTCTCTCTCGGATTCAACCCCCACATCCTGCACCCGATGCGCGATATCCTCTTCGACGAGAAAATCGCCGGCTCGTTTCACTTTACGCCCGGTCAGGCTTATGAGGTCGCCGGCAACGGCAATAGGAGCGCCATCCACTGGGACATGGTCTGCATCCAGCGCAAGGATTACGGTGGTGGAGAGGTCTGGTTCGACGGGAAGCTGATACGCAAGGATGGCCTCTTTGTTCCCACGGCCCTTCAGGCCCTTAATCCCGACCGCTTGCTCGGTAAAAAAGCGGGGGCACGCAAGCGTTAGGCTTGCCGCTCAACCTTTTCCGTCCCACCGATGATTGGCCGCTATATACGAGAGACTCTCCGGAAGTTCCATGAACTGCTGGATGCCAAGGATGCGCCTCATTCGGTTGCAGGCGGAACGGCCATCGGCGTTTTCTTTGGGTTCCTCCCGATCTTCGGGCTCAAGACCCTCAGTGCCATGGGCGTTTCTCTTCTTACCCGCTGCAGTGTGGTTGCATCCGTGATCGGAGTTTCCGTTCACGATGTCCTGCTCCCGGTATGGCCCCTGATTCTTCGCTGGCAATTCCAGATCGGATTCTGGCTCCTGAGTCACCCCCATCATTTTGCGCCTAAACTTTCGCGTGGTGATTTCAAACTTTCGGAGATTTTTCAGTGGGACAGCTTTATCGACATCGGACTTCCCACCGCTCTTGGTGGAGTCGTCATCGCCATCCCGATGTCGGCCGTCACTTACGTGATCATTCTCTGGATCATGCGCGCCAGGGCCACACGTCGGACGAAGTTTCCTGACACGGAGCAGCCTAATCCTTGACGGGTCCGGGTGCGCGGTAATCGCGGTGCCAGAGGCTCTCCTGGAAGATGGTGACCGTGTCATCCTCCTCCCGGTCATCATCGCCGATGTAGCTTGAGACCTGCTGACCGCACTGCAGCCAGTAGAAGATGAGCAGGACGACAAGCCAGCGTCGATGACGCCAGAGGGCAAGCGTGAGTCCAGGGATCAGGATCACGTACCAGTTCATGACCCAGGCCATGCTCTTGATCATGATCCAGAACGCGATGCTCGGCAGTGCCTGCGGAACTCTCCGCAGAAAAGATCCCCTGAGAAGAAAGAGTCCGAGAATGAGCAGCGGCGCTGTGGTGACCACTTCGTTCCAGAAAATACGCAACCTGGAGACATCCTCGAAATGGTCGAGAGCCGCCTGCTTCCAGAACAGGGGCCAGAAGAACGGATTGAGCAGGTTCTGCTGATTTTGAAGCGGCAGGAGCCAGAGATCGTGTCTCCAGAGATAGAACGGCAGGAACGGAAGAAAGGCAGCAAGGAATCCTGCAAGGAAACGCACCACGGTCCTGCGGGGATGTAGGTGTCGACGGACAAAAATCTCATAGAGGAGATAGGGGGCGATCAGTAGCGCGAGCTGTTTGGTCTGAAGGGCCAGCATGAAGAGTGCTCCCGCGCGAAACCATGCACCGCTTCGGGCGCCGAGCACCGCAAGGATGACCAAAAAGGTCACCATGCTCTCGTACTGACCCTCGTGGGAGGTGTACCAGACGGTCACCGGAGCGGAGAACACCAGCAGACCGGCCCACCAGGAAGTGGCACGCGCGATCAGCAGGGCTGATCCCAGATCAAAGAGGGTAAGAACGAGTTTCACCCAGAAAAGGCCCGCTCCGAGTCCCCCGAAAATCGCGAAGAAGAGCAACGCCAGCGGCGGATAAATGTATCCGACCTCGGTCCAGAAGGAGGACCAGAACTCGCCCGGAAACTGCCACGGCATCAGCCAATAGAAGGCCCGTGGATTCTCCCAGAAATGAGAGGTGAACCCGAGGTGTCGATAGAGATCAGAGGAGTCGTCCGGGGCCTGTGTGCAGTAGCAGAGGCGTAGGAGCATCGTGACGACAAAGCCGGCAATCAGGAACACGCGGGCCTGACCTGAGAGGCGTCTGCGGACCAGTAGGGCCGTACTGTTTGTCAGAAAGTCGGGGAGTGCCATGGAGGTATGGGAGGGAGGAGCGCTGGATCTGCAGGCTCCAAGTAGTTTCAGCTAGCCCTCGGTAGGATCATAAAACACGCTTCCCTCTTCCCAAGTCGATCGTTAATGGCCTATAGTTCGCACCCTTTCTACTCATATGGCGGATCCCATCCTTACTTTTGGCCTCCCTTCAGGCAGTCTCATGGAGGCGACCCTCGCGCTTTTCAAGCGTGCGGGGTTCTCGATTTCCGGCACCAGTCGCTCCTATCGCCCCTTGGTGGATGATCCCGAACTCCGCCTTCGTCTGCTGCGCGCCCAAGAGATCAGCCGCTATGTCGAGGGTGGATTCCTCGATTGTGGTATCACCGGTCGCGACTGGGTCGAGGAGAATGGTTCCGAAGTCGAGGTGCTTGCCGAGCTTCCCTACAGCAAGGCCACCGCGAACCCCACCCGCTGGGTGATCGCCGTTCCCGAGGATTCCCCGTACAAATCGGTCAAGGATCTGGAGGGAAAGCGCGTCGCCACCGAGGCGGTAGGACTCACCCGCCGCTACTTCGAGAGCCACGGGGTGAAAGCGGAATTCGAGTTTTCATGGGGGGCCACCGAAGTGAAGGTGCCCGATCTGGTGGACGCGATCGTCGACATCACGGAGACCGGTTCCTCGTTGCGAGCCAACAAACTCCGCATCCTGGAGACCATCATCGAGTCCTATCCCGTCTTCGTGGCGGGCAAGGGAGCCGTCGCGGACTCCTGGAAGAGGGAGAAGATGGAGAAGATCGCCCTTCTGCTCGTCGGAGCCCTCACGGCACGCGATAAGGTCGGTCTCAAAATGAACCTTCCCCGGATAAAGTTGCAGAATCTACTCGACGCACTGCCTGCTCTTCGCAATCCTACAGTTTCGCCTCTGGCCCAAAACGACTGGGTGGCTGTGGAGACCGTCATCGACGAAAAAATCGTCCGGGAGATCATACCGCAACTGAAGTCACTCGGTGCCGAAGGCATCATCGAATACCCCCTGAACAAAGTCGTCTACTAAGACACCGAACACTCTACGCAAGTAGTCCAGAACCGAACACAGCCCGATGGGATCAATCAAAAAGAAACGTAAGGCCAAGATCGCTAAGCACAAGCGCCGCAAGCGCATGAAGCTGAACCGACACAAGAAGCGCCTGCGTTACAAGTCCTAGTAGAACTAGGCCCCCGTTTAGGGCGACAGGCCGGAAAGGTCCGGCATTCTTTCACGCAAAGCTCCCGAGGATATCTCCCGGGAGCTTTGTTCGTACTTGCTCAAGAACGCTATGCGTCTCCAGTTACCTAGGCCCCGATATCCCGACGAAGTTGCATTCCCTCGAAGGAGATCTTGTCGGCTGCCGCGTACGCTTTTTTGCGGGCTTCTTCCAATGTGGCGCCGAGTGCTGTGACGCCCAGGACGCGCCCCCCATTGGTGACCACCTGTCCATCCTTCAGGGTTGTGCCGGCATGGAATATCATGACATCGGGATCGGATAAGGCCTGTTCCAAGCCAGAGATCACCTTGCCCTTTTCTATCGGCCCCGGGTAGCCACCCGATGCAAGCACGATACAGACGGCCGGTCGGTCGTCCCAAGACGGCTTAACCTCGGAAAGTTTTCCGTCGATGGTAGCCTCGATCAGATCAAGGAAATCGCTCTTGAGGCGGCGCATGAGCGACTGGGTCTCGGGATCGCCGAAGCGGCAATTGAACTCAAGCACCTTGGGGCCGGCCGGAGTCATCATCAGACCGGGGAAAAGCATGCCCTGGAAGTGTAACCCGTCGGCCGCCAAACCCTTCACAAAACGCTCCAGAACCTCCCGCTGAAGCTTATCCTTCGTTTCAGAATCAACGACACGCGATGGGCTGATCGTTCCCATGCCGCCGGTATTGAGTCCCTGATCATTCTCAAGGGCGCGCTTGTGATCCTTGGCATCGGGGAAGAGGAGATAGTTTGATCCATCGATCAACGCGTGGAGCGAGCACTCCGGACCGGTCAGAAATTCCTCGATGACCACGGTGTTGCCGGCATCACCAAAAATTTTATCAACCATGATTTCATGGATCGCCGCCTCGGCTTCTGCGAGAGACTGCGCAATCACCACCCCTTTGCCCAGCGCCAGGCCGTCTGCTTTGATGACCAAGGGGTAGCTGGCCGCTCGGCAATGGGCCAAGGCAGCCTCGGAATTTGTGTAGGTCACCGACCCCGCCGTGGGAATCCCATGTCGAATCATGAATTCCTTGGCAAACGACTTCGAGGACTCGAGCCGGGCTGCAGCCGCGACGGGGCCGAAGACGCGCAATCCCTCTTTCTGGAAGAGATCGACGATGCCTGCAGCAAGGGGATCATCGGGACCGACAATGGTCAGGTCGACATGCTCCGACTTGGCCAAGGCGGCAAGTCCTGCGAGATCTGAAGAGGCGACCGGATGATTGATGGCGATTTGGGCGGTGCCGGCATTGCCCGGGGCGCAGAGCAGTTGGGTCACACGCGGGCTCTGTGCAAGCTTCCAGAGAAGGGCGTGCTCACGGCCGCCCGATCCGATCACGAGAATTTTCATCGGGAGAAGATGAGCGGAGCGGGCGCTGTCTGTCGAGAGCGTCCGATGGCTTATCTCTGCTCCAGGGGGTGGCGGAGGTCGGGGAGAACCGCCGTTGTAGCAACCTCAATCTCCCGTTCCTGACCCAGCATGTTGAGTAAAATGGCAACCCGCTCCCGAGATGGGAGTACGCGGGTGACTAGTGCGCGCACTCCCTGGAGAGGGCCCTCGATGACTTTGATTTCCTCACCCTCCTTGATGTCGGATTCAATCTCTACGGTCTCCTCATCGGCGACGTGGCGACGGAGATCGCTGATGATTGTTTCATCAAGCATCGCGGGCTTTCCCCCGAAGGAGAGTGTGTTCGCCACACCACTGGTCGCGGCAATCCTGCGGTAGAGTTCAGGATAAACAAAGCGGACGAACAGGTAGCCAGGGAACATCGCCTCGGTCACCCAGGCGACCCCGGAGGAGCGGGCACGCTTGAAGCGGATCTTCGGGCAGAAAACCTCCAGGCCAAGTTCGCCACGGAGAAGCCGCGTGGCGACACCTTCCTGCTTCGGTCTGGTTTTGACACAATACCAGAGTAATTGATCGGAAAAAGGAGTGGCCGAATCTTCCCGGGCTGACATCCCAAAACCCTGCCATGAAGGGATGGGTCAGGCAATCCCACGGCGATTGTGTCGAAATCGTGACATCGTGCCGCTTGGAGATTCCGAAATCAGGTTTTACACAACATCTTGTGCCCGAAGAAGAACTCATCCACTACAGAAGCGTTTGGATCTCCGATGTACACTTGGGTACCCGTGGCTCGCAAGCGACGGCGCTCCTTGGTTTCCTGCGCACGTTCGAGTGCGACACACTCTATCTCGTCGGCGATCTGATCGATATCTGGGCGATGAAGCGCGGTGTCTATTGGACGCAGGAACACAGCGATGTCATCCAAAAAATTCTCCGTAAGGGACGCAAAGGGTCGAAGATCATCTATATTCCAGGCAATCACGACGAACGCATCGCAGACTTCACCGGTGATTATGCAAACGTCCACATCCAACCGCGTGCGTATCACACCACGGTCGACGGCAGAAAGCTCCTCGTGGCGCACGGCCACGAACTCGATACCGTGGTTCAGAACATGGGATGGCTCGCCCATGTTGGTGACGTCGGCTATACCCTCCTTCTGCAATTGAACGGCCCGGTCAATTTCTTCCGCCGTCTTTTCGGACATGGTCATTGGTCCCTCAGCGCATATGTGAAAAGCAGCGTGAAGAATGTCGTGAATTTCATCGGTTGCTTTGAGGAATCGATGGTGCACTTCGCCTCCGATGCCGATGCCCGGGGGATCATCTGCGGGCATATCCACACGGCTGCGATCCGTAAGGTCAAGGGACTCGACTATTACAATACCGGTGATTGGGTGGAGAGCCTTACAGCCCTGGTGGAAGAAGAGAATGGAACGTTGAAACTTCTCCAGTTCAGTCCGAACGGGGAACTCCTCCGCACTTTGGCGGTCTGCGGGGCGCTGGGGTCGGTCACGAATGAGAAGAAGATGGACGATTCGGTGACCGAAGCGTTCCCCGCCGAGGCGGTGGCTGTCTAAAAAGACTGGCGGGACGCCCTTTCCGGGCTTAGTTAGGAAGGCTGTCCGATGACCATCTGCCTGCTCAAATCGAAGATTCACCGCGCGGCCGTCACAGGCGCCTCCGTCGACTATGAAGGAAGCCTTACCATAGCTTCTGACCTTGCCGAAAGGGTCGGCTTGAGACCCTACGAGAAGATTCTTGTGGGAAATATGGGGAACGGGGAACGCTTTGAAACTTATGTGATCTACGGGCCTCGCGGTTCGGGTGCGATCGAACTCAACGGAGCCACTGCGCATCTGGGAAAGATCGGGGACAGGCTCACCATCATGTCCTATGCATGGCTCTCCGAGGAAGAGGCTCTTCGGCACAAGCCCTCGGTGATCCTTCTCGACGAGAACAACGCCGTAATCAGGGCTTAGTTTCCCAAAACTTTTGGGGGGGGCTTGGTCAGGGGGAACCAAGGAATTAGAAGTGTGCCGCAGGCGCAGAGAATGCCGCTAAGCGTAATCGCAAAACTGACCCCCGCCCGATCAGCGACCCAGCCTGCGATCCAGCTGCCAAAGGCAAGCGAACCCTGGAATGTCAGCAAGTAGAAGGAGATGGTTCGTCCGCGCACCCAATCGGGAGAGGCAAGCTGGACGGAAACATTGTGATTCACCGCGACCATGATCCAGGTCAGACCACCAACAAACATTGCTGCGGCAACCAGGTATGGGCTTCTTCCCAGACCAACGGTTGCCACGCAGGCGGAAAAAATAAGCAGACAGATGGCGACCATCGGGTCAATCGGCAAACGGCGACGCATGGCCGGAATAAAGACAGCTCCGATCACTGATCCCACACCGAAGGCACTGAGAAGAAATCCATAACCGGTCGCACCCGTGCCCAAGTGATCACGCGCCACGATCGGAAGTAGTGCGAGAACACCCGACCCCGTGAGCATGAAGAGACACGTGCGAAGCAGGATGCCACAGATGATGGGTGTCGCAGTGAGGAATTTCCATCCCTCGCCCAAGGAGCGTAGAACCGCCTTGGGGGTGGCGCGTCCCTTCGAGGCGGGAACCAGATGAGTCGGCACGCGCGAGAGTCCGGCTAGAACGGCCACGAAGGAAAAGGCATTCAGGGCAAAGACCCATGCCGCGCCCAAAGCCCCGACAAGAAATCCTCCCAGAGCGGGCCCGATCGCCCTGGCGAGGTTGAAGCTGATGCTGTTCAGAGAGACTGCGGCGGCGACTTTGTCTCGGGTCACCAGATCTTGAAGCAGCGTCTGCCAGCCCGGGAGATGAATGGCCGAACCCATCCCGAGAAGAAGCAGCAGGAGGAGAAGCTGGGCCGGACGGAGGTGTCCGTTCCATGCCATCACCGCCATCAACCCAGCCATGGCCATCATCCATAGTTGCGCCCCGACCAGCATCCTGCGTCTGTCGACGAGATCGGTGAGAGCGCCACCGGCGACTCCGAAGAGCAGCGCGGGAAGGCTGGCCGCCGTCTGCACCAAGCTGATGAGCAGCGGGGACGTGGTGAGCGTGGTCATCAGCCATGCGGCCGCCGCCGCATGCATGATCGTACCAAGGTTGGAGACAAGGTTTGCGATCCAGAGGTCGCGGAACTCAGGTTGGCGCAGGGGGGCTATGCCGGGTCCGAAAAGCTTTTCGCTCATCGGGAGGTGAAAAATCTCGGCACGCTCATCTTATAAATCTTCGCATGGAAGGACATCTCGGGCGAGAGGGATCATCTCGCCTGAAGTGGCTTGCTTAGGATATTTCAATCAAATGCAACCTTCGCTCAAGGATCCGTCACATTTTAAAAACCAGGCACTCCTTGCGGGGCGTTGGAGTGATGCGAAAAGCGGTCAGGTTGTGGAAGTGAGGGATCCGGCTGATGGCCAGCTTTTGGGAAATGTCCCCTCGCTTGATGAGGAAGAGGTGGAGGGGGCAATCGCCGCGGCGCAGAACGCAATGGAGTTGTGGAAGAAAGAGCCAGCAAGTGTCCGCTCCAAGATCCTCCGGCGATGGTTTGAACTGATGGTCGAACACACCGAAGATCTCGCGGCGATCCTGACAGCCGAGCAGGGTAAGCCACTGGCGGAGGCACGCGGGGAGATCGCTTACTCGGCCTCCTTTGTCGAATGGTTTGCCTCGGAAGCAATGCGGATCTGTGGGGAAATCGTTCCGGGACCCTCGGCTGATCGGCGGATTTTGGTTCTCAAGGAGCCTGTCGGGGTGTGCGCCGCAATCACCCCGTGGAATTTTCCCTCCGCCATGGTTACTCGCAAGGTCGCTCCGGCACTCGCGGCGGGATGTGCTATTCTGGTCAAGCCGGCTTCTCAAACACCCTTTTCGGCGCTGGCCTTGGCGTCGCTAGCCCTCCGGGCCGGGCTTCCGCAGGGGCTTTTTTCCGTAGTCACGGGAAAGTCTTCGATCGTTGGATCCGTCTTCACCTCAAGTCCTGTCGTTCGGAAACTCAGTTTCACCGGATCGACCGAGGTGGGTAAAGCGCTCATCCGGGACTGCTCGTCTACGGTCAAGCGGGTCACCATGGAGCTTGGAGGAAACGCCCCCTTTATTGTTTTCGATGATGCCGATCTGGAAGCTGCCGTGGAGGGATTAATGATTTCAAAATTTCGTGGAAGCGGCCAGACCTGCGTCTGCGCAAACCGGATCCTTGTTGATCAACGGGTAGCCGACCGCTTCACGGAACTTCTCACCGAAGCGGTTGGAAAGCTACGGGTCGGTCATGGCACTGATGAGGGAGTATCCCAAGGACCCATGATCGACATCGCAGCGGTTGAAAAGGTAGAGCGTCTTATCGGTGATGCCCTCTCACACGGAGCCATTGTGCACTGCGGTGGAAAGCGTCATGCCTTGGGAGGAAGTTTTTTCGAGCCAACCATCCTTGGGGCATGCACCGCCGCCATGGCCGTTGCACGCGAAGAGATCTTCGGGCCGGTGGCGCCGATCTTTACGTTTGCAACCGAGAAGGAGGCCGTTGCCCTTGCAAATGCCTCCGACGTCGGCCTCGCTGCCTATTTTTATAGTCGTGATCTCGCCAGGGTCTGGCGCGTCGCCGAGGAACTGGAATGTGGAATGGTAGGTGTGAATACCGGCGTGATCTCCAACGCCGCCGCACCCTTCGGCGGGATCAAGGAATCAGGGTATGGCCGCGAGGGCTCACGACACGGGATCAATGACTATTTGTCGCTGAAATACGTCTGCATGGCCGGTCTCGGCTCCTGAAGTCCCCGAAAATCGGGATCGAATAAGACCCTCGAGGAAATTAAGGAGTGCAGGAGTTTGGGAGCTTAGGAGCCGTGCTGCTTTGCATCCAAGGCACCCTCGGAAACCTTCGCGGTTTCCGCAACGGTCCGTGCTTTCATGGTGGTGGCTTCATTGTGATGCTTGCTTACTCCGTCGCCGGTCTGGTCGCGTTCCTGACGGGAGGTGTGGACCCGGCTTTTCATGGCTTCTTCGGAGAGGGTTCTGGTGCGTGATTTGTGGGATGTAGTACTCATATGTTCTAAATCAAGCATCACTCGAATCAGCTTCGGATCAAGGATATGGGGCTAATGAAAATGCTTATCTGACAGATTCACCTATCAGTACGAACATGAATCCCTTCTGAAAGAATTCCAAAGAATGCCAAAGGATTTTGACATGAGGACTGCTTCACGCACGATAGGTGAGAAATCAAATCAATCGATGAGGATTCTTTTTTATACCCTGACAATACTGGCAGCACTCGAATGCCACACCATGCTGGCGCAGGCTCCAGCGGCGACAGTCTCTACTGCTACGGGCATGACCCAAGACACTTCAAGACTCGACTCACTGAAGGAAATTTCCATCGAGATCAGGAAGATTCCGGAATTTTACAATTATCCATTGTTGGTTGAGACGCTCTTCGATGTCACCACGGTGATCAACAAAACTACGAACCCTAACTTTCCCGTGGCCACCATCCCCACCATCGATAAGCAGGTGAATTATGGACAACTCTCCAAGGAGAGCGTGGCCAGCATGCAGGGTATTCTAGGAAAGATTCAGACAATCCCGCGCTATCAGGAGTCTCGTTTACTCCTCGATGCTTTCAGGTGCATGTCCTCTGCCATCATCAAGGCACAGGCTCGTTAGGCGGCGCCAATCCATCAACTAAAGTTAATGGAGCCGGCAGTCGGATTCGAACCGACGACCGCCTGATTACAAATCAGGTGCTCTACCAGCTGAGCTATACCGGCGACTCTCAGGAAAGGCTGGCATGAACGAAGGGCTTGGGCAAGGAGAGTTGGTAGATAAGCCGGATGACGGATATCGACCGTTTCCTATACCCTATAGATTTTCCTCAAGATCATGCGAACCATCGGCCCTGTGATCTCCCGCGAGGATTACCTCTTACCGCCCGGGGCGCTTGTTGGAGATTTGTTTCATCGTGATTGGTTTATTCGGGAAGTCAGCCAACGGACTTTCCGGGTTCCTTCAATGTGCTGGCTGATATTCAAAAAGCAAATGGCATTCCAATTTTTGGAGTCTACTCAATCCATCGGCTGTGGAATCTACGATCCAGAAGTCCGAGTGCTTCAGAGAGAAAAACCGAGTCAGATTTTCGACTGGATCCAGCGGATAACGTTTCCAAGAACCGGAACATGATCCCAAACGCCCTGCGCCGAGTCCCAGAAATCCTGATGGATCAGGACACGACCCTGGGGATCAAAGCGAACAAGGGTCACGCCGATCGTTCTGACGTTCTTTCCTCTGGCAAGATGCTTCATCCGGGTGTCCATGGTCCAACGGAAGTAGTAGTTATGGCCCGAAACAGAAACATCGTCAAAGACCACGGTCATACTGTCCAGGCCTTGTGCGGTTTTGATGAAGTAGTCCCGGATTGAGGGAGAGCCGTGGATTGTTTTCAGGGTATCGTTCAGATAAGCGCCGGGAGCGTAAACCTTTGTGGACTCCTCGCGGGCTGTTGTTTCATCAAGATGTCCAAGGAAGTTCTCAAATCGTGAAATGGCTTCCTGTTCAGCGGCGCTACCGCGAACCGGTCCCTGAACCGCCGAGGTGGATGCCATGACCTCTTGAAACGAGGAGACGGGATCCGCGGATGCATTGAACCATGGGATCAGGCAGGGCAGGAGGCTGAGGAAAATGAGTCTCATGCTTTAACCCTCGTTCGCCGGAAAGAAGGCGTCAACCTTACCGGTCTTGTCTTCTCAGTCGGATGTCGCGATAAAGGGGGGCGATGGGACGCAATGAACAGAGCTTTTTGATGGAAATCGCCGGACCGAAGATCGAGGTGCCGGATCTCCTTAAGTTTGAGACAGCCCGCAATCACAGTCTCTCCAACAAAATCATGAGCCGCCTGAAGGACCTGGAGCGTGAATACAACGAGCTCAGGGAACTCCACCGTTGGAATGAATTCGTCGAGGGGTTTCAGATCAGTTTTCAGACCCGCCTGAATCAGGATTATTACCTGTATGAGTCGGGTGAAGAGCCCAACAAGCGGCGTTTTCTGTCCCTGATCAGTCCGCATGAGATGGGATCTTCCTATACCTATCACGGGAAGACCCGTCTTCACAGTGAGGGGTACTTCGTAAAGGTGGAGGAAGAGAGCTCCCTAGCCACGATACGCTAGCCGGGTCCGCGGGCATGACATCACTACTCCGCTGGGTACTGATAGTAATGGCATGGCTGTTTGCGGCATTGCTCTACAGACCGAGTCAATTCAGCCGGGCAAGATTCGGGGCTGACGAGCTTGCTATCAATGCCGGAGCAGCATCGCCGGTTTTTAAAAAAACTGCTGTGAATGCGGGTCAGGCGCTTCCGATGGTTCATGTTGCCTCCTTGGCGACCTTACCCGCCGGGATCGAGGCGGTAGTGTGGTACGGGGGAAGCAAAGAGTGTGCCCCGGACGTGAAGATCTATTTTTCCGAAAGCGAGCATGGAGGCGGATGGTCGTCCCCCCGTGTCATCATGTCGCGCGAGCTTGCCGAGCATGATCTGCAACGACCGCTCCAGGGACTTGGAAATGCAGTTCTGCTTTCAGGTTCTGATGGTTCCTTAAGGCTTCTTTTTACAACAATAGCCATGGGTCGGTGGTCAGGAAGCCAGCTTAATACGTGCCTCTCCAAGGATGGAGGCATCACCTGGTCACCCGCACGGCGGTTGACCCTGAGTCCATTTTTTAACTTAAGTGATCTTGTCAGGAATCGTGCCATTTCGCTTGCGGGGGGAGGTTGGTGCGTGCCGATCTACCAGGAATTCCTCGGCAAGTTTCCCGAGCTTCTTTGGCTTAAGGAATCCAAGGGGCAGCTTGAGTATTGCAAATCGCGTATAGCCGGAGGGTGTTCCACCTTCCAGCCCTCGCTCGTTCCGCTTGATGACGCTCGTGCGCTTGCTTTTCTGCGGGACTACACTGACAACCGCAAAGTTTTCCTCAGCCGTTCGGATGACGGGGGATGCAGTTGGTCCAAGCCTGTTGCATCCCAACTGCCTAATCCCGATGCAGGAATTTCAGGACTGAAACTCTCCGATGGTAAACTGCTGCTTTCATACAATGATTCATCGGAGTGCAGGGATAATCTCGCGCTGGCCTTGAGTCGGGATGAAGGAAAAACCTGGGAAAAGCTTACGATGTTGGAGCAGGAGTCGGGCAGTTCGTTCTCTTACCCTTTCCTGATTCGTACAGAAGATGGTCTGATCAACTTGGCCTACACGTACAAAGGAACAGGCATCGCCCTGACCGAATTCAACGAAGCGTGGGTAGCGGATACTTTATCCTCCTTATCCCGTTCTAAAGTAATGGTGCCACAGCCATGACTATGAGTGCCGAGACTCTCCATCAGCTCTATGCCGCGATGGCTCCTTGGCTTGCCGTCTCGCTACTTTTGCTAGGACGAAACCCGTTTCTCTCAAGGGTGCGCATGGTTGGATCCCTGACGCTTTCTTTCTTTCTGCTGTGTTTTCCTGTGGAAGAGTGGTCGATGTTTTCCTGGATCCGCATGGTGGAACCAAACCCAAGCTTTACCCTCACAGGCCTCTTGGGTGTTCTACTTTATGAACGTCTTTCAGGAAAAAAGATCTTCCGTCCCGAGGATTGGAACGCCGCATGGTTGGTCGGAACCTTGGCGGCGCTAATTCTCTACCCGATGGGACTCGGATTGACCCACATCGACCCCTACGCCTGGGGTTGGAATTCGATTCTGCCGCTAGCAATCGCCGCAGCTGCGACGAGTCTCCTGCTCAAAGCAAATCGATTTGGCATTATCCTGATCCTATCTTTGGTCGGCTCGCTGCTTCATCTGCAGGAATCAACCAACTTTTGGGATACGCTAATCGATCCTATCTATGGAGCGGTCTCTCTTGTAGCCGTGATGATACTCGTTGTCGCTCGATTACGCCGCCGAGCTTAGTTCTGCTGAACTAGCCAGTCCCAGTGGAAGAGATGATGCGTGACGTTTCCGAGTAGAATATCGCGAGTCTCTGCGCCACTGAAGCGATCGATCATGTTTAGGCGCTTTCCAAGAATCACACCTTCCGGTGGAGGTTGATCCAATGGAAGACTGATGACCACGAATGGAACTTTGGGAGGTGTCGCATCATGGTCGTAAGGTTTTACCGTGGCTCCGGGTAGAAGGAATCCGTAACTCTCCTCCCGGGCGTTGAAATTCGAAGGTACGAGCACTTCGCAACCGATTACCGATTCAATTCCCTCTCCTTTGAAAAGCCCTCGTCCGTGATCCAGGGGGATGAGGAAAAGATAATAGCCAAGATAGACAAGAAGGACTGAGGCCGGGAGAAGGGGGCGCGTCAGCTCCTTGCGAAAAAGAGCCATGAGCACCACGCAGAGGGATCCCCCCAAGGGGATCAGCAGCCAGATCGGATACAGTGTTAATCCGGAAGCGTGCTGCAGAAGGAAGGCAAGCCCCGGAAGTCCCAGCAGGATAATTCCCGATGCTGCCACGGTAACACTTGCCACCCACCTCGGTAGGTGACCAAGACGTATGGCCAAGAGAAGTGCGAGCGCGGGCATGGCCGGCAGGAGATAGCGTTCATCGCGTTGGTTCGGAATGCAGAAGAAGGCGGCAAGCACCAGCATCCAGATCCAGAGGAACACCTCCATTTGCCCGAGATGGCGCCTACGTTGCCAGGTCTCCCAGAAAAGAGCGACTGTAAGAAGGGCTAGAAGACCCGCATTTAAGGGATAGGAAACAATAATCCTCCAGATGCTGGATTGCCCCCAGATGAAGTTCAGGAGGTAGTTTTCACCTCCGGTATTGAACTTCCCGGCATTTTCGCGCACCACGAAATCCTTCAGGACGAGCATCGGGTTTGGATCGAGCCAGAACCAGAGGCTGAAAACGAGTAACGCGGCAACCACCATCATGGCGATTCGCCAGAAATCTTCGATCAGGAAAGACCTCATGTTCCAATCCCTCGCCCGCAATTGCCAGAGAGCTATGGTAAGGCTTATGGGAATCACCAGAGCGAATGACTTGTAGAGAAGGGCAGCACCGATCATCCCGCCCCAGATCCATGGCCAGAGGGTTCCGTTTGGGAGACGTGGTTTGCGGTGCAACAACAGAAGGGCAAGCGGTGCAAACAGCCAGAAGGTTTCCGGAGCGCTTGTAAGGAAGACGCGTCCGTAGCGGTAGGTGCTGAAGAAGCAGAGGAAGAGCAATGCGGCGCTGATTCCGAGTTGGATGCTGCGCGCTCGTTTCCAGCTGATCAGAATGAGAAGTCCTGCTGTCAGCAGTGTGTATAGGACGTTCGGCAGCCTGAGTAGGGCAAGCGACCAATGATCGCCCCAATCGGTGGAGAAAATTCCCTGCCAGAAAAGGAAGGGAGGTTTGGTATTACGAACGGATTCATCGATGGATTGGAGGGGTAGCAATTGTCCGGATGCGGCGGTCAATTTGGAAATCTGTGCATAGAGCAGTTCGTCGCCGTTGGTCGCCAGATGATCGCTTCCCAAGCCCGCGCAATAAACGAACGCCGCCAAGATAAGAGTGGCGCAAGCAATGAGCAGGGAGCGGCCGTGAACTTCAGCGTGGGTGGACATGGGGCAAGTGAAATACGGAAAAGGCTCTGCGTGAATGTTAAAAAAGAACGCGGCTAGGAACTCGCGCTCGAATAGTTACGAAGTGCGGAATTCCAGAGCAGGCGCGTAGCGCCGACCATGAAGAGCGTGGCCGCGATCAGTTGGAGCATGATGGGCCAGGGATTCTCCGCCGCGTGGATGAGCAGACGGGAAGGGATGTTGGCAACGATGATCACAGGGATCAGCCAGCTGAAGACCAGCTTGAAAGCCCCCCGGTAAATCGTGTCGGGATAACGCCCGATATTGAAAAGACTATAATAGCCGTAGATCAGGCCCTGTGAGCGCACCATCCAGAAACTCGAGGCCGCAAAGACAAGCATGATGGAATAGTGGATCAGGATTCCGCAGCAAACGGCCACGGCATAGAGCAAAAGTTGCGCCGCCGAGGGCATAACAGTCATCTTCCAAAGCGCAAAGGAAACGAATCCGGCTCCAACACAGGCATTGATGGCATTATCCATGCCGAATTGCTTCAGCGAGACCATGAACTGCGTGTCGATCGGCAGAAGGAGCATGAAATCCATTTTTCCAGTGCGTACAAGTTCCGGAAGGTTGGCCAGGTTCATGTAGAAGAAGGCTTGGAACAATTGTCCGATCAATTGGTGGGTGCCGATCAGCAACACGACCTCCCATTTGGTCCATCCCCCGATCGCTCCCACATAGGAAAAAACTACCTCGATGAAGACAATCTGCCCCATGAACCAAAGAATCTCGACGAGGATCCAAAGAAGGAAATTCAGCTGAAAATTCATCTCCCGAATCAGGGAGTTACGAAACATCACGCCATATACTTCCCACAAAAGGGAAAGGCCACGATTGGTGGATCGCGGCCTTGTCATTATTTTGGTCGGGAGCCTAGTCCCATTCTCGGATCCCACCCTCTTACCCGGTCCTTAAAGAGGGGGTTGGTGGGAGGCTGCATGGGAAACAACCTCGGCAACAGTGGTCGCTGCGGCAGCCATGGCCGTTCCATGCTCCATCACGACGCCGGGCAGGTGAACGCCGGGGAGCACATCGCGTTCCTCGGAGACATCGGCTTTGATCCGGCGGATTGCAAGACGCTCAGGAGCGATGCGCACAACGTTCTTGAGGAAGCCGGCCTTCTCCAGGGCGCCAATGATATAGGCCGATGGATCAATCTGCCACCAGTGCATTCCATGGTTGGCGGAGCGGGGGAAGGCATGGTGGTTGTTATGCCAGCCCTCACCCATTGCGAGCAGACCAATCAGGAAATTATTCCGACTCTGATCCGTCGTCACAAACTCCCGGTTGCCATAGGTGTGGCAGACCGAGTTAACAGCCCAGGTCACGTGATGGTTCAGGAACATGCGGACCAGTCCTCCCCAAAGGAAACCATAGAACCCACCCCTGAGACCTCCCAAAGCGTATCCAACGGCGAAAGGTATCGCGAGGCTGAGCAGTGCCCAGAAAACAAATGTGTTGCTGATGAAAACTACCAGCTTGTCCTTGAGCAGCGGCCCTGCGTAGCGCTGCACATCCGGACGGAAGTCATCGAGGATCCATCCGACATGGGCGTGGAAGAAACTTTTCACGGGACTGTGGGGATCCTCCTCGTCGTCGGAGTTGGCGTGATGCTGGATATGCGTGGCAGCCCAATTCAGAGCGGGTCCCTGAAAGGCCATGGAGCCGCAAATCAGGAAGAAGCCCCTGATCCAGTTCGGAGCCTCGAAACCCTTGTGGGTCAGCATCCTATGATAGCCGATCGTGATTCCCAGAGCGCAGAAAACATAGCCGATGACAAGAAGGGCCAGATCGGCGGCTGTGATGAAACGGCCCCAGAGGCTGAAAATGGCATAGGCCGTGCCGATCAGGGGAATCCAGACAAGAAGCTGGAGGATAATCTTGGCGGTCAGGGAAACTGGCTTGGTCGACATAATATATTTAGAGTCTTCAAGGGTACTCCACGAGCCGGTCGATGCAAGAAGAGTTACCGAAAGACTTCCTTCATGGCATCTCCGACAGTTTCATATCTGTAGGGAAACTGAATCTGTTGAAAGCGTTTGGGAATGACTCTCTGGCTGTCGAGCAGCAGATGGGAGAGATCCCCCAGTCCGAGCCGGATGGCAAAAGACGGTGCCGGAAAGAGGGTCAGGCGGCGGGCCGCTTTTCCCGCGGCCTTGGTGAATTCCTCATTGGTCACTGGATGGGGCATCACCGCGTTCACCGGACCGCTGATGGAGTCGTTGTGAAGGCATTCCATGACCATGGAAGCCAGGTCTTCAACCTCGATGCACGACATCCATTGATGACCGGATCCGAGTCGGCCGCCGAGACCTGCCCTAATGACCGGCTTGATCAACTGCATTGCGCCGCCATCACGGCCAAGCACGAAACCGATCCGAAGCCTGACAACCCGTACTCCACAGGCCTCAGCTTTCATAGCCTCCTCCTCCCAGGCTTTTGCAACGTCGGCTAAAAATCCTTTTCCAGCTGGAGAGTCCTCGTCGGCAACACACTCCCCGGTATCGCCATAGAAACCAATGGCCGAGGCGCTCACCAGCACGCTCGGTTTCACCGCTGCCGCCGCAATCCCCTCAACCAGTCGGCGCGTCCCCTCGACGCGACTCTCCAGAATCCTGCGCCGCTTTTCCTTGGTCCAGAGTCCGAGGATCGATTCGCCTGCCAGATGGACGAGGCCGTCGCAATCGGAGATATCAAGTTGCTGAGTAAGGGAGAAGAGCCGTCGTCCCGAACCGGAGCGCCGACTAAAGAGAATAACATCGTCGCCGCGGGTTGCGGCCGCCGATTGCACTGCGTGCCCGATAAAGCCGGTTCCGCCGGTAATGCCTAGGATCATGGGTTAAGTGGCGAGTTTGGAGGAGAGGCTGATAGGTCTAGAAATGGGTCGGGGAATCAATGCGCCGCGACCTTGGAGAACAGGTTGAGGATGATGGTGCCGGTGATGATGAGAGCGATGCCAGCGACGGCAGGAAGATCGAGTTGTTGCTTGTAGACAAGCCATCCGACCACGGCCACGAGCGCCGTGCCTACCCCCGACCAGATTGCGTAGGCCACTCCCAGGGGAAGGGTCTTGAGAGTCATTGAGAGGCAGGTGAAGGCGATGGCGTATCCCGCCACCACCATCGCCGAGGGGACCAAACGGGTGAAGTTTTCACAGGCTTTCAATGCAGAGGTGGCAACCACTTCTGCGGCAATCGCCAGCAAGAGAATAAGGTATGTGGTCATGGGGTTTTCACATTCTGGTTAATGGGGGTTTCCGAACGTGGCATGGAGCCAGCTATATGGGAAGCGCTCTCCCGGGCAATCGGTGGGACGTGGGTTGATCTCCTTGTGGGCGTAGACGATGGCACGGTGACCCTGGGATTTGCCAACCCGGTCGCGCAGATAGGAAACTAGTTCCTGGAGGGCCCCGATCTGGGCTTTGGTGGGTTGATCACGATTGAAGTCGCCGACGAGACAAATGCCGAGGGCGATGTCATTGAGGTAGTCGCTGGCGACATGGCCACCGTTGAGTTGTGCTGTCCAGCGGTGACCGATCTCCACCTGACCGTCTCCGGAGCCATGTCCGTCGCCGATAACGAAATGGTAGGCGAGGCCGTTTTTCATGTGGCGGACGCGGAAATGATAAATATCGAAAACACGGGCATTTCCCTCACGGGTGCCGCTGTTGTGGACAACGATGTATTTCCAACGACCGCGGTGCACCGGGGCACGATCGATGGCCGCCCGAACCGATGGGCTTAGGTAGTTGTAGCTACGGTGAGAACCGAAGAGCCGGCTGAAGAAACCCTCCTGGACTTGGGAAGTCGGGGCAGGTTCCAATCCCTCCGCTGACTCGATGCCAGATTTTTCAATCGTGATGGGAGCCGAGGGAGTCGCGCCGTGGGGTAGAGGTAGTGAGGGAACAGGTGAAGCAATGACCGGATGCTCCGGTACTACAGTGGATTGAGGATCCGATTTATGAAGAGGAGGATTACCCGCAGTGGCAACCGAATCAGGATGAGGTGTTGGGGAGACGGAAGGATGATTGTGGAGGGACTTCTTCTTGCCGTGCAAAGACCCATGAGATGAGCCATGGGAAGATTTATGAGAAACATGATGTGGGGAAGGAGTCGGAGTGGGATGCTTCGCGTGAGAGTTCGCGTTCTGTTTGAGAAAAAGGGCTTTTTTCTGCTCCTCGGAGAGCTCCCCTCTCAGCAGTGAGGAGGAGAGCAGCGCCGCCGTTGCGACAAGCGCGCACGCGAGCAGGCGAGACCTGGTGGATGGAATGATGAGGAGCACCGTGTTTAAGGTAGCAGCCGCTGAATCGTGCGATCAAGTCGCCCGCGTCGCCCCTCTCGCTCTCTTGTTGCGACTCCGGCTGCAGCCATAGAGTGCCCGTACCAAATAGAGCCCGTGAGCGGGAGCCATCGCGGGTGTTGGCCATGGTTTAGGCTCCTTAAGCCGCTTGAGAAAGATCGAGGGATCCTCTTTTCCTTGGGCCGCGCGAACCATCGCGCCGACAATCATCCGTACCATGCGATAGAGGAATCCATCGCCTTCCAGGGTGATCGAGATCGCGCGACCCCGATCCCTAACGGTGGCGCGTCGGATTGTCCTCACCGTGCTATCGGGAAGGGAGCCGGAGTCGGCACAGAATCCCCGGAAGTCATGCGTTCCCTCCACCTGCGCCGCCAGCTCCCTGATGATTCCGCGGTCGAGGGGTCCGAAGAGATGCCAGGCCCTGTTGACCAAATGAGGAGGGAGGACGTGGTCATGCCAGAGGTCATAGCGGTAGATCTTGCCAGAGGTGGAGAAGCGGGCATGGAATTCCTTAGAGGCCTGCGTGACCTTCATGACACGCAGTTCGGGAGGGAGCGAGGCATTCAATGCTGCCAACCACCGGTCCGGCTTTCCCATCCTGCCAATCCGGGAGATCTGATCCGGGGTCAGTTCGAAATGAATGGTCTGCCCCAGCGCATGAACGCCTGCATCAGTGCGTCCGGAAGCATGAAGCACCACCCTCTCCCCAACGATGACTGCGATCGTCTCTTCCAAGGTATCCTGCACAGTTCCCCTGTGCTTCTGGCTCTGAAAGCCGCGAAAAGCGGTTCCGTCGTAGGCGACCAGCAAGCGCAGCTTCATCAGGTTGATGACTGCGAATCGAGCCAATCCTGCAGGATCTGAACGGCTGCCGCCTGATCGATCACCTGACGCTGGGCGCGACTGTCCATTCCGGTTTCCTGGAGGCGGCGGGTTGCTGCGGCTGTGGTGAGCCGTTCATCCCACAGAATGACGCGCGCCTCGGTAAGGGGTTTTAGAGCCTCCGCCAAGGAGCGGCTTTTTTCCGCGGCCGGGCCGTAGGTGCCGTTCATGTTCCTTGGCAGGCCGATGATGATGACGCCGGCTCCCTTCTCCTTTGCAACGGCCGCGATCTCCGGTGCGCTTCCAAGGCAGTCGCCTCCCTTTGCCTTGAGTGTTTGATAAGGGTGGGCCATGAAGCCCATTTCGTCACTCAGCGCCAGGCCGATGCGTACCGATCCGGGATCCACGCCAAGGACGCGAGCTGAGGGAGTCATCCCCCCATGACAACGGAGCGGTTGCCCCGAGGCAAGTCATGGAAACGCTTTTTCCTCTCCGTCATCCCACTGATTCCGGATTGCGTACGGGTCGGGAGAGGAGTAGTGATTCAAGGTATGTCACAGCTTTCCCTAAACAAATTTTCCGAGAATCTTCCCGTCAGCGGAACAATCGGCCTGACCCAGGCTGCCGCCGGGTTGGGATTGGGTCTCCTCATCGCTGACAAAATGTCGGGTGAATCCCGCCGTCGGGCCGGCAGCGTTCTTCTTGTCGCCGGAGCCTTGGCGCTTGCCCCTGTCATTGCCAGTGTCGTGTCCCGTGTGAGGAACCGTCCTCACTCCACAAGGCGCGCCCAACGCCATCTGGATTCGATCCGCGAGGATGTCGGATTCCACGACTCCGAGCACCTGATCTAGCCGGTTCCGGCTGTTTGGCAGCCATCGTGAAGACCGGTCCCGTTCCGCGCAGGGTGGTGCTGGCTTCGGCTTCGCCACGCAGGCGTTACCTTCTGGAGTCCGCGGGATTCGAGGTGCTCGTCCGACCCTCGTCCGTTGAGGAGTTTTCGGGGGGACTTGCTCCGCGCTCACTTGTCCTGGCAAATGCCGAGATGAAGGCGATGGAAGTGGCCGCCTCCACATCGGGTGATCTCGTGCTGGGAGCCGACACGATCGTCGTGCTTGACGGGGAAATTCTCGGAAAGCCCCGTGATCTTGCCCATGCCGCTGAAATGCTAAGGCGGTTGAGCGGAAGAACCCACGAGGTTCTCACTGGAGTTTGCATGCTTCGTGGGGGGACTGTTGCGCGCTGCAGCTTCGTGGAATCGACATGCGTCGCCTTCCGCTCCCTTGAGGAGGGGATGATCGGCGCCTATCTGCAGGAGATCAATCCTCTCGACAAGGCCGGCTCCTATGCTGCCCAAGAGGATCGGGGGCGTCTCATCGAGCGTATCGAGGGTTCGATGGAGAATGTCATCGGCTTGCCGGTGGCCCGGGTGATCGAGGCGATGGAAAACCATTTTGCGGAACCAGAGGCGGGGTAGAGTTTTTTTAGCCCGTGTCGGAAAGTTGTATGTAGTGCTTCCAAGATAGAGGCAACATCTGCCATGCAAAACCTGCCAACTTATGTCTGAAACACCTGCCCCTGTCGGAGAGATCCTTGAGCATATCGCCCAATTGCTGGAGCTGAAGGGCGAGAATCCGTTCAAAATCCGCGCCTACACGAATGCGGCCCGGGCTTTGGAGTCGTTGAGCGAGCCGATCGAGGAAATCGTCTCGGAAGGCCGTCTCGGAGAAATCGAGGGGATCGGCAAGGCCATCACCGAGAAGGTCACGGAACTCGTGAGCACCGGCCGGCTTCAATACTACGAGGAACTGAAGGGTTCCTTTCCCGAGGGGATCTTCGAGCTACTCGAGTTACAAGGCTTGGGGGCCAAGAAGATCAAGGCGCTCCATGATCAGCTCGGGGTCTCCTCCGTGGAGGATCTGGAACGAGTCTGTAAGGAGGGTAAGGCTGCCGAGTTGTCCGGATTCGGCGAAAAGACCCAGACCAAGCTGCTAAAGGCCATTGAGGATCATCGCAAGCATGCCGGGCGATTCCGCATCAACGTGGTGGCCGTCCTGGCCGAACAGCTGCTATCAGATCTCCGTGCCCATGAGGCGGTTGGGCAGATCAGCGAGGGAGGGAGCTTCCGCCGCCGCAAGGAGACGATCGGCGATCTCGATATCCTGGTCTCCTCCAAGCACCCAGAGGAGGTCTCGGAGTTTTTCATCCATCATCCACTTGTTGAGGAAGTCATCGTTCATGGCCCCACCAAATCGAGTGTGCGTCTCCAAGATGGTGTGCAGTGCGATCTGCGCGTGGTGAAGCCGGAGGAGTTTCCCTTTGCCCTCGTCTATTTCACTGGAAGCAAGGAGCACAATATTCGCCTCCGCAGCCGGGCGCTGGAGCGCGGGTGGTCGCTAAATGAATATCGCTTCACCGTCGCAGAGGGCGCGAAACAGCCGCCCACGATCCAAGACGAGAAGGAGCTCTACAAGTCGTTAGGACTCGATTTCATCCCTCCCGAGTTGCGTGAGGATAAGGGGGAAATCGCCGCAGCCGAGGCCGGGAAACTTCCCGACCTGATCGAGTGGAGTAATTTGCGCGGCACCTTCCATTGCCACACCACGGCAAGCGACGGAAAGAATTCCCTGATCGAGATGGCCCGTGCCGCAATCGAACTGGGCTTGGAATACCTGGGCATCGCCGATCACAGTAAAAGCTCTTTTCAGGCTCACGGCCTTGATGCATCCCGCCTTGCCGAGCAGGTGGCCGAGATTAAGGAACTCAATGCCTCCAAAGAATTCCAAGAGGCAGGCTTCCGGCTCTTTGCCGGCACGGAATGCGACATTCTCAAGGAAGGTGATCTCGACTTCCCCGACGAGGTCCTTTCATCACTCGACTACGTGGTTGCCTCTGTCCACTCGGGTTTTACGGCCGATGAGAAGACGATGACCGAGCGGATCATCCGCGCAATCCGCAATCCCCATGTCACGATGATGGGGCACCTGACCGGCCGGCTCCTTCTCTCCCGTGATGCCTATCCGGTGAATATCCCTGCCGTGATCGAGGCTGCCGCAGAGACCGGGACAATTATCGAGATCAATGCCAGTCCGTGGCGCCTCGACATGGACTGGCGCTGGTGGCCGCTCGCCAAGGAGAAAGGGGTGAAGTGCTCGATTAACCCCGATGCCCACACGACATACGGCCTGCAGGATCTGATCTACGGTGTCGGGATCGCCCGTAAGGGGTGGCTCACCAAGGCCGACGTCGTGAACTGCCTTCCACTGGGCAAAGTTGAGGAAGTGCTGGCGGCAAAAAGATCCCGATGAAAGCGGTTGCCGAATACTCTACGGTTCGCCCGGGCCTATTTCACTGGCAAGGATATGAGCCCGAAGTGAAGTGTGACTGCTCCTCGACGGCAATCGTTACCCCGGCGGGCCTCATTTTCATCGATCCGATTCCTTTGGCTGATGCAGCCCTTCAAGATCTGGTGGCGGAGTCGTTTTCAGCTCCTGCCGCCGTGGTGCTGACCAGTGGCAATCACCAGCGGGAGAGCATCGCTCTCGGCAAGCGCTTCGGGATTCCGGTCTTTGCTCCTGAGGATGCCGGCGATGACATCAGTGCAGATCAGCGGTTTCGATCGGGCGATCCAGTGGCCTGGATGGGGTCGGTCGCCCTTCCCGGATTCGGTCCCGGAGAGACAGCCTTCCTTCATGATGGAGCACTGGTCTTTGGCGACGCACTGATTAACCTGGAACCTGAGGGATTGAGGTTGCTCCCGGAAAAATATCGTGAGGATTCCAAGCAGGCCCTTCGATCCTTGGAAGCACTCAGGCTGTTAAATCCGGAACTACTCCTCTTCGCGCATGGGAACCCGATCACGTCCAACTCCGCTGCGCGCCTGGTTGCCAGCATTTCTTAGATTCTTGGCAGAAGGAAGCCGAGCAGTAGCATCATGGGATGATATCGTCGCAGGATCTTCACTTTATGAACGAGGCCAAGGCCGAGGCCCTGAAAGGCCTTGCCGAGGGGGGGATTCCCATCGGTTCGATCCTTGTGCGAAACGGGGAGATCATCGGCAGGGGGCATAATCAGCGGGTACAGAAAGGAAGTGCCATTCTACATGGGGAGATGGATTGTTTGATGAATGCAGGGAGACAGAGGAGCTACCGCGACACCGTCATCTACTCCACGCTTTCCCCCTGCATGATGTGCTCCGGAACGATCGTTCAGTTCAAAATCCCTCGTGTCGTTGTGGGTGAGGCCTTGAGCTTTCCGGGGGCTCCGGATTTCATGCGCTCTAACGGGGTGGAGGTGCTGGTGCTCAACGACCCCTATCTGGTCGAGATGATGAACAATTTTATCAGCGAAAAGCCCGCGCTTTGGAACGAGGATATCGCCGAGGAATAAGGTCAGGAGAGAGTTGGCGGCCCCGCAGGTGTTGTCCTGTTGCCAGCCCTGTGTCAGGATCTTCAGAAGTCATTACCTCATGAGCGGCTCCACTTCCTTCCAACGTCCCGTTCTCTCTCCTCCGGGTGGAGAGAAGCGCGTGATGTTGCATTCCTGCTGCGCCCCCTGCTCGGGCGAGGTGATCGAGGCAATGGTGGCTTCGGGGTTGGAGTTGGAGATCTTTTTCTACAATCCGAACATCCATCCTTGCGAGGAATACGAACTGCGGAAGGTGGAGAACATCCGCTTCGCAGAGGAGCACGGAATCCCCTTTACCGATGCCGATTACGACACCGACAACTGGTTCGCACGCGTCAAGGGACTCGAATGGGCACCGGAGCGTGGGGAGCGATGCACGGCCTGCTTCGACATGAGATTCGAGAGGACTGCGCTGCATGCCTTTGAAAAAGGGTTCAAGGTGATCACGAGTTGTCTCGGGATCTCCCGGTGGAAAGACATGAACCAGATCAACGGAGCCGGTGAGCGTGCGGCCGCGCGGTGGCCCGGCATGAGTTACTGGATGCACAATTGGCGCAAGGGCGGCGGTGCCGAGCGGATGATTGAGATCTCAAAGCGCGAGGAGTTCTACGCCCAGCAGTACTGCGGTTGCGTCTACTCGCTGCGCGACACGAACAAGTGGCGCCTGGCGCATGGGCGCCCCAAGGTTGTCATCGGACAGGACTATTACCGGAAGGAGCAGCCGGCACCGGAGGTTTGTCGGGAGGATCCGGCGTGAGGGTACCCCTCCTTCTCGGGCTTGTTCTCCTCCCTCGATGCTTGGCCTGGGGGGAGTTGCCTCCCCCTCGTGCTGATACCTCGACCAACAAGTCGGTCGTTTGGTTCGCGCTTGATGCCCAGGCAATGGGGGCGGGAATGACGCCTAAACCCGAGGTGGTTTCGCGAATGGTCGAGAGTCTTGTCTGCGCGGTAACCGGAACAAGCTCCGCGAGCGACGCATGGCGCTCTCTCATCAAGCCGGGTGAAAAGGTCGGAATCAAAGTCTCTTCCCAACCTGGGCCTGTGGGCGGAACCCACCCCGCGGTCGCACAGGCGGTTGTGGAGGGATTGATCGCCGCCGGAATCAAGTCGGGCGACATCATTGTCTGGGATCGGAGGCGCGAGGATCTTGTTGCTGCCGGCTACGACCGAATTCCTGGGTTGAATCTTCGATGGATTGAAAAAGGCGCGGGCTACGACCCTCGGGTCATGGTGACGGCATCGGCCACCGGACGGCTTGTATTCGGAGACCTGGGATTCAAGGAATCGCAAAATTCCCTAAGCGATATTCTGGGGCCCACCGCGCAGTTGAGCCAGGATAGCCATGTGCCGATCATCCTCTCCCGTGATGTGGACAAAGTAATCAACATCCCCTCCCTCTGCGACAGCTACTTCACGGGGATCAACGGGGCGCTTGCGGGAATGACGCTGGGAACCCTTGATAACTGGAGGCGATTCGGTAGGGGTGAGGGATACGGGGATTCCGCGCTAGCTGATGTCTATGGCAGCGAGTGGATCGGCAAGAAAGTGGCGCTCACCATCATGGATGCCATGGTGCTGCAGTATGCCGGGGGGCCGTATCCCAGCCCCGTGAATTGCGTGACCTATTCTGCCTTGTTCGCCTCGAAGGATCCGGTGGCGATCGATGCCACGGGATTAAGGTTATTGGATGAACAGCGGAGCGTTTCTCGAATGCCAATGGCTTCGTTGGACGGGGGTCATGTGGCGGAGGCTGAGTCGAGGGGGTTGGGAAACGCCGACGAAAAAATGATACAGCTCAAGAGAACGGCAATCCGCACGGCGCGAGCTTCCGGTGTGGGGAGCGCCTCCGAAGCAACCCCCTACCCGACTTCACAGCCTGCCCCGCAGTTTCGGCCCTGACCATGTCCATACCCAGTGTTGATCAGGGTGAGGAGATGATACGTCATCTTTTGCGCACGCACGCGCGGACATTTGCACTGACGCTGAGCCTGCTGCCTCACCAACTCCGCGGGAGCCTTGGAGTAGCCTATCTGCTGGCAAGGACCTCGGATACGCTTGCGGATGCCGGAGAGATCCCCAAGGGACGCAGGCTGGCCCTTTTGGATGACTTGGCCGGGGCATTGGCTAAGGATCGCCCTAGTGCATGGAACCCAAAAATTCAGAGGGGCGAGCTTGGCGCCGGTAACGATGAGCTTATCAGGGCGTTGCCTCAGCTCCTTGCGATATTGGATGAAAATCCTGATCGCCGTGAAGTAATTGGTCTTTGGAGATCAATCGTGGAAGGGCAGAATTTTGACCTTACCAGATTTCCCTCCGAAGATCCGCTTGGAGTCGAGGAACTCGACCGCTATTGCGGCCTTGTCGCGGGAAGCGTCGGAGAGACTTGGACCACCCTGATTGCCAAGCATGCGTTCCAGACGCTGCGTCATCCACTTGCGGAGATGCGGCACCTGGGGTTCGAGTATGGCAAAGGACTCCAGTTGCTGAATATCTTGCGAGATCGAACTGCTGATCGCGCTATGGGGCGCAGCTATGTAGCAGAGTGGGAGCTTTCGGCCATGGCTGACCTTTCGGAACAATGGTTGCGCTCCGGGGAAAAGTATTTTCAGGGTCTTCGTCCCGGAAGGATCCTCATGGCCACGGCTCTACCATTCGACCTCGCCATGCACACTCTTGGAAAGATCCGTCAATCCCCCGAAGAGCCCCGGATCAGACTGCCGCGAAGCATGGTCAGGTGGATTGTCATCAGGGGGACGGCATCCCTTTGCTTGCCGAGGCGCATGAATCCTGCTTCATAGGCGCCATGGATTTCATTCACTGGTTTCAGGCAAACTTCATCCACCTCGACAAAAGTCTAGAAAACATCGTCCACGCCTATGGTGTCTGGGTCTATGCGATCCTCTTCGCCATTGTCTTCTGCGAGACGGGGCTCGTCATCACCCCTTTCCTTCCGGGTGATGCGCTGCTCTTTGCCGTGGGAGCTTACGCCGCTTCCCATCCTGGGGCCGGACTGCAATGGCCCGTGGCCATGGGCTGTCTCATTTTGGCCGCAATCCTTGGCAATCTGGTGAACTTCGCGATCGGAGGAACCGTGGGGGGGGCGATCTTCAAGGAGAATGCCGTGATCTTGAAAAAGGAGTACCTTGACCGCACGCACCTCTTCTTCGAGAAGCATGGGGCGAAGGCCGTCATCATGGCCCGGTTCCTTCCGATTTTCCGCACAGTCGCCCCATTCGTCGCCGGCATGGCCTCGATGGAGCGCCGCAAGTTCGCACTCTACACGGGTGCCGGAAGCTTTCTATGGGTTGTGCTCATGATGGCCGCCGGCCTTTTCTTCGGCCAGATGCCCTGGGTGCAGAAACATTTCGAGGCCGTGGTGATCGGCATCATTTTTATTTCCATGATACCCGTGGCCTTCGAGGTGGCAGTTCAGTTTTTGGAATCGCGCAAATCAGCCCGATAAAGGATTACCCCTTTTCAACGCCCGCCGATGCCCATAAAAACTGGGCCGGCGGGCGGACGGTTTTTTAGCGGAATGACCTTGTGAATCATCCGGGAACTCGGGGCAAAATTTTTTCAAAAAAAGTGAAAGAAGGTGTTGACTCTTTCAGGAGTTTGTATACCTTTTCCAATCCCAGCAGCGACTTCGGTCACTCGCTCGGGAATGTTCTTCGCCAGTCTGCCTCGAGTACACGAACAAGTACGAGGTGGTGCTGACGACCCAATGTCGGCTTCCGCGACAAACCGGAAGCAACAAGGGTCGACTCACCCCTTTCGCAGCCACTGGCATCGATCTTTGAAAGCGCAGGTCCGGTTTCGCACAAGCAATGGAAACCGGATGGATCATATACAAAAACAGCAAGAACTGAATTGTGCGTTTTTCGTCGATTTTCTTAATCGAAGTTTAATACAGATCGTCCCTTGGTCACCACGGTGGCTAAGGAAAAGATGATGCTGGAAATTTGCCTCCCGTTTAGCACGGAGAGGCGCAAACTTTCTACGGAGAGTTTGATTCTGGCTCAGAACGAACGCTGGCGGCGTGGATAAGACATGCAAGTCGAACGGGATTTCATTTGTAGCAATACCGATGAAATCTAGTGGCGAACGGGTGCGTAACACGTGAGCAATCTGCCGGGAAGTGGGGGATAACTCGCCGAAAGGCGAATTAATACCGCATATGGCCAGGGAGGACATCCTCCCGAAGCCAAAGTCGCAAGACGCTTCCTGATGAGCTCGCGGCCTATCAGCTAGTTGGTGAGGTAACGGCTCACCAAGGCTATGACGGGTAGCTGGTCTGAGAGGACGACCAGCCACACTGGAACTGAGACACGGTCCAGACACCTACGGGTGGCAGCAGTCGAGAATTTTTCACAATGGGGGAAACCCTGATGGAGCGACGCCGCGTGGAGGATGAAGGTTTTCGGATTGTAAACTCCTGTCAAATGGGAACAAGAAAGTGATAGTACCATTAGAGGAAGAGACGGCTAACTCTGTGCCAGCAGCCGCGGTAATACAGAGGTCTCAAGCGTTGTTCGGATTCATTGGGCGTAAAGGGTGCGCAGGCTGTGGGGTAAGTCGGATGTGAAATTTAGGGGCTCAACCTCTAAACTGCATTCGATACTGCTCCGCTAGAGGTATGTAGAGGAGATTGGAATTCACGGTGTAGCAGTGAAATGCGTAGATATCGTGAGGAAGACCAGTGGCGAAGGCGAATCTCTGGGCATTACCTGACGCTCATGCACGAAGGCCAGGGGAGCAAACGGGATTAGATACCCCGGTAGTCCTGGCAGTAAACGGTGCACGTTTGGTGTGGGAGGATTCGACCCCTTCCGTGCCGGAGCTAACGCGTTAAACGTGCCGCCTGGGAAGTACGGTCGCAAGATTAAAACTCAAAGAAATTGACGGGGGCCCGCACAAGCGGTGGAGTATGTGGCTTAATTCGATGCAACGCGAAGAACCTTACCTGGCCTTGACATGCATCTCTAAACCGGTGAAAGCCGGGGAGTGTAGCAATACACAATTTGCACAGGTGCTGCATGGCTGTCGTCAGCTCGTGTCGTGAGATGTTGGGTTAAGTCCCGCAACGAGCGCAACCCCTGTGATCTGTTGCCACCGGCGCAAGCCGAGCACTCTGATCAGACTGCCCTGTGAAACGGGGAGGAAGGTGGGGACGACGTCAAGTCAGTATGGCCCTTACGGCCAGGGCTGCACACGTACTACAATGCCCAGGACAGAAAGAACCGAAACCGCGAGGTGGAGGAAATCATTAAACCTGGGCCCAGTTCGGATTGAAGGCTGCAACTCGCCTTCATGAAGTTGGAATCGCTAGTAATGCCGTATCAGCTACGACGGCGTGAATACGTTCCCGGGCCTTGTACACACCGCCCGTCACATCATGGAAGTCGTTTGTACCCGAAGTCGCTGCGCCAACCCGCAAGGGAGGCAGGTGCCTAAGGTATGGATGGTAACTGGGATGAAGTCGTAACAAGGTAGCCGTAGGGGAACCTGCGGCTGGATCACCTCCTTTCTAAGGAGATATCCGGAAAATCTTAGAATATTCCGGAAGGTCGACCGCTAAACCCTCTCTTAGGAGATGTGGCATGTGGTTAAATCCCGAAGATCGAAAGGTCGGAGGGTTCGATGAGGAGCGCACAATTCAGTTTTTGCTGTGAGAGACACCCTAAGAAGGTTCTCATGACTAGTTTTAATATTTCTAGCGGCTCTGCCGCCGCAACGCGGGGGTATAGCTCAGTTGGTAGAGCGTCTGCTTTGCAAGCAGAATGTCTGGGGTTCGAATCCCCATGCCTCCACCATTTTCTCTAATAGGGCCTGTAGCTCAGCTGGTTAGAGCATGCGCTTGATAAGCGCAGGGTCACTGGTTCGAATCCAGTCAGGCCCACCACTTTCTACAGTGACTTATAAAAACAAAAACTACTCACCACTAAATTTCAATACCCTCGCGATAAAACCGCGGGAAGGCTGATCCATCCGAAACATTTTTGGCTGTGCGGGATCCCAGGATCCGGCGCTCCCCGCGGGCATAGTCCCGTCGGAAGTTCTTTGACATCTGCAGATAGGGTAAAAAATTACAACTTTAGAGCTGAGTCCGTGAACACACGGCGTCTTGAGACGACCGGTGTTCACCGAAATTTCAGAATGAACGATATCAAAAGCTACTAAGAGCACATGATGAATGCCTTGGTGCCTGTAGGCGAAGAAGGACGCGATAAGCTGCGATAAGCTTCGGGGAGCGGCAAGTACGCTACGATCCGGAGATTTCCGAATGGGGTAACCCGGCCAGAGTCATATCTGGCCACCGCTGTTTGAATACATAGGACAGTGGGAGCGACACCTGGTGAAGTGAAACATCTCAGTAACCAGAGGAAAAGAAAGTGAAACGATTCCGTCAGTAGTGGCGAGCGAAAGCGGAAGAGCCCAAACCGGAGGACTTGTCCTCCGGGGTTGTAGGACCCCGACGTGGGAGTCAGAGGATTAGCTGAAGCGTGTGGAAAAGCGCTCCATAGAAGGTGACAGACCTGTAAGCGAAAATCCAAAAACCCCTAGGGAGTTCCTGAGTAATGCCATCCACGTGAAACTTGGCATGAATCCACGGAGACCACTCCGTAAGGCTAAATACTAACAGGCGACCGATAGTGAACAAGTACCGCGAGGGAAAGGTGAAAAGAACCGCTGCGAGCGGAGTGAAATAGTACCTGAAATCATGTGCTTACAAGGTGTCAGAGCCCGCAAGGGTGATGGCGTGCCTTTTGCTTAATGAGTCTGCGAGTTAGCATCAGTGGCAAGTCTAAGTCCTTCTGGGACGGAGGCGAAGCGAAAGCGAGTCCGAAATGGACGCCAAGCTGCTGGTGCTAGACCCGAAGCGGAGGTGATCTACCCATGGTCAGGTTGAAGTCCCGGTAACACGGGATGAAGGACCGAACCGGTGAACGTTGAAAAGTTCTCGGATGAACTGTGGGTAGGAGCGAAAGACTAATCAAACCCCGTCATAGCTGGTTCTCTCCGAAATCTATTGAGGTAGAGCCTTGGACGCTGACCTATGGAGGTAGAGCACTGGATGAACTAGGGCCCATACCCGGGTACCGAATTCAATCAAACTCCGAATGCCATAGGGTGAAGTCCAGGAGGCAGAATGCGAGGGATAAGCTTCGTATTCGAGAGGGAAACAACCCAGATCAGCAGCTAAGGTGCCTAAATACCGCTCAGTGGAAAGGATGTGAGATTGCTTAGACAGTGAGGATGTTGGCTTAGAGGCAGCCACCATTTAAACAGTGCGTAATAGCTGACTCATCGAGCGATCTTGCGCCGAAAATGATTGGCGATAAGCGGTATACCGAAGCTCTGGATGCATGACCGGTTCGCCGGACATGTGTGGTAGGAGAGCATTGTTGGCGCATTGAAGCCATGTGGAAACGCTAGGTGGAGTGCCAACAAGTGAGGATGCAGACATGAGTAGCGATAAGCCGGGTTGAATTCCCGGCCGCCGTAAACCCAAGGTTTCCTGGGGAAGGTTCGTCCTCCCAGGGTTAGTCGGAACCTAAGGCGAGGCCGATAGGCGTAGTCGATGGATAGCAGGTTTATATTCCTGCACCTGCAATGGTTAAGCTTACAGGGGACATATGGTAAGAGAAGGGCCGCCGATTGAAAGTGGCGGTTTCGCAAGATGACGTGGAGGCTTCGGCCGAAGCGGATTCTTCAAATACTGTATCGAGAAAAGCCTGTAAGTGTTCCCATGGCAGTCCGTACCGTAAACCGACACAGGTGGGTGAGTCGAATAGACTAAGGCGCGTGAGTGAAACCTCGTTAAGGAACTCGGCAATCTAGCCCCGTAACTTCGGAAGAAGGGGTCCCTACAGCAATGTAGGGCGCAGTGAGTAGGGTCAACCGACTGTTTAACAAAAACACAGCACTCTGCTAAGACGCAAGTCGACGTATAGGGTGTGACACGTGACCAATGCGGAAAGATTACGGTAAGATGTTAGCAGCAATGCGAAGCTTCGAACTCAAGTCCCCGTGAATGTCGGCCGTAACTATAACGGTCCTAAGGTAGCGAAATTCCTTGTCGGGTAAGTTCCGACCTGCACGAATCGTGTAACGAGTTGACCGCTGTCTCAACGAGGAGCTCAGCGAAGTTGTAATGGCGGTGAAGATGCCGCCTGCCCGCAGTAGGACGGAAAGACCCTATGCACCTTTACTGTACGCTGTCACTGGTTTTTCGGTTTTCATGCTTAGCGTAAGTGGGAGACTTTGATTCGAATCTTTCGGGGTTCGATGAGTCGTCAATGAAACACCACCCTTGCAAATTGGAGAATCTAACCTCGGCCCATTATCTGGGCGAGGGACCATGGCAGCCGGTCAGTTTGACTGGGGCGGTCTCCTCCCAAAGAGTAACGGAGGAGTGCGAAGGTTGGCTCAGCCCGGTTGATAATCGGGTGACGAGTACATGGATATAAGCCAGCTTAACTGCGAGACACACATGTCGAGCAGGGACGAAAGTCGGCCCAAGTGATCCGGTGGTTGAATGTGGAATTGCCATCGCTCAACGGACAAAAGGTACGCTAGGGATAACAGGCTGATCATGCCCAAGAGCTCATATCGACGGCATGGTTTGGCACCTCGATGTCGGCTCATCACATCCTGGGGCTGGAGAAGGTCCCAAGGGTCCGGCTGTTCGCCGGTTAAAGTGGTACGCGAGCTGGGTTCAGAACGTCGCGAGACAGTTCGGTCCTTATCCACTGTGGGCGCAGGAGAATTGAGGGGTTCACTTTCTAGTACGAGAGGACCGAGAGCGACGAACCTCTGGTGTTCCGGTTGTCGTGTCAACGGCATTGCCGGGCAGCTATGTTCGGAAAGGATAAGCGCTGAAAGCATCTAAGCGCCAAGCCTCTCCCAAGATGAGTTCTCCCTGAAGATCCGTGGAAGACCACCACGTTGATAGGTTGCAGGTACAAGCACGGTAACGTGTTCAGCTTAGCAATACTAATGATCGTTCGGCTTAATATGTTCATTTTGGATTCACCTTAAGCAGTGAATCCGCCTAATGGATTCAAGCTCGAAAGTTTAAGGCATTTTTTACTACTATCTGCAGATGTCAGTGAATACCGATGGGTTGGATCGAGAGATCCGGCGAGCGGTTGTTCTTTGAAAACCTGATAAAACGACAAGGCAAGCTACGAGTCGCTAGAGACCCGAAGCCCGCTAGGAGAAGGACTCCTATAGGTTTCGTCCTCTGGTGATCATAGCGCGGTGGACCCACCCGTTCCCATCCCGAACACGGAAGTGAAACGCTGCAGCCCCGATGGTAGTGCATCTATAGGTTGTGCGAGAGTAGGACGTCGCCAGGTTTAACGGCCCCGAAAGGAGAAATCCTTCCGGGGCCGTCCTTTTTTTTACACCATATCTATATTTTCCGTCCCGGTTGACAGATCAAACCGTCAGCCTTATCTATCAACGCATGTCTAATCCACTTCTCGAACGTGCCGATTTTAATGTTGCTGCAGGAACTTCCGGAGTCATGACCCTCCAGGGTACGGTCAATAAATCTGCTATTCTCCTCATCCTGACGATCGTCGGAGCCGCGTACACCTGGTCGGCCACCCGTGGCGGATACGCTTCCGCGGGAATGGGCTACGCCATGGTCGGCGGCATCGCGGGATTCATTCTGGCGCTGGTGACCTGCTTCAAGCAGGACTGGTCACCCATTACCGCCCCGATCTACGCCCTCTGCGAGGGACTCTTTGTCGGCGGCATCTCGGCCATGTACGAGGCCCGCACTCACGGAATCACCATTCAGGCTGTCATGCTGACTTTCGGCACCTTTGCCGGCATGCTCTTCCTCTTCCAGGGGAATATCCTCCGCGCCACCCCGATGTTCATGAAAATCGTGATCGCCGCAACGGTAGGCATCATGCTGACCTACCTGCTGGGGATGATCCTTTCGTTTTTTCACATCAACCTCTCCATCTTTGGCAACGGCCAACTCGGACTGATCTTCAGCCTTGTGATCGTTGTCGTCGCCGCGCTCAATCTCATCATCGATTTCGAATTTATCACCCAGATGAGCTCCAGTCAGTCTGCTCCCAAGTACATGGAGTGGTACGGGGCCTTCGGTCTTCTTGTGACCGTTGTCTGGCTCTATGTTTCGCTCCTGAGACTGCTCTCCATCCTTAACGGCGGGGATAATAGGTAAGTTGAGATTTAACGCCACTTCGCGATTTCGTTTAGCCGCTTTAACTTTTATTGCGCTAATTGCTGAAAGTTGGGCGCAGACCAACGCTATTACCCTGGTTCCGGTGACGATCTCTGGCGGTCACCAGACCGATCCCAGGGATCATGGCCGACCGGTGGTGCTTGTAGCCGGAGGGTTGGGAGTATCGCCCGAAGTTTTTCATGACGCCTTCAGCAAGGTGCATCCCGTTGCTCCGGGAAGTTATCCCGACGATCAAAGGGCCCGCCAGAATAAGGAGGTGTTACTCGGCGCCCTCTCTCGGTACGGAATCACGAATCAACAACTCGATGCCGTTTCCGACCACTACCGCTATCAACCAGGACCCGGTCAGCTCTGGCCCACCAAGTCTGCCGAGATTCAAGCCATGGTCCAAAATGGCATCGTTAAGTCATTCGAGATCACCGATGGCGGCTCGGGATACACCTCACAGCCAACCCTAACTGTGCCCGGATATCGTATTGCCCCAGTGCAGGTGAATCTCTCCTTCGGGAAAGACTTTTCCAAGAATGGATCGATTGCCTCGGTAATTTTACTCAGGTAAGAGGCAAGGAGCGTTTCTTATTGCATCGCCCCATTTTAATAAAATACTCACCTAACCATGAAATCTCTCCGCGCCCTCTCCCTGCTCCTTCTCTCGGCCTTCATACTGACCCCCTCAGTACATGCCGCCAGCGCTGCTCAACTGCAGGCTGATTCCCAAGCCGCCCTTCAGAGCCTCTATATAGCAAATCCCAAGGCTCAGGCACTTGGGGAAAAAGCCTACGCGATTTTGGTTTTTCCGACTGTGGTGAAGGCCGGCTTCCTCATGGCCGGCATGCAGCGTGGAGACGGTGTTCTCTTTCAGAAGGGAAAGGTTGCAGGGTACTACAACACCACCTCGATCAATGGTGGGCCTCAGATCGGGGCACAGACCTTCTCCTACGCGCTCTTCTTCATGACAAAAGAAGATCTGCAGAATCTCAACAGCTCTGCTGGGTTCAATCTCGGTGCTGCTCCGAGCCTTACCGTTGCGGACGCCGGAGTGGCCGCCACTTCCTCCCTCTACTCCCTCCATGGGATCAAGGCCTTTATCTTCGGGCAGAAAGGCCTAATGGCGAGCGTCGGACTCTCCGGCACCAAGATCTCCCAGTACACACCTAGCAACTGATCGGCTCTACCTCCCTCGCCGTCCGAGCATTACTTGCGCGTCGCCGTATAAATCGAGACGGTACCGAGCGTCAGCGGGTATGATTTGGCCCCGATGAATCCGCACGACTCGATAAGGGATATCATTTTTCCCCCTGACGGGAACTGCTCAATGGAGACGCCAAGGTATTCGTAGGCATCCTTGCGACCCGTCGCCAGCCCAGCGATGTGGGGAAGGATGTGATGCAGATAGAAGCGATAGAGCGGACGAATGACCGGAAGCTCGGGAAGTGAAAAATCGAGAATCAGAAGGTGCCCGCCCGGTTTGAGCACGCGGGCCATTTCGGAGAGCCCCTTCTCCCAGGAGGCCATGTTACGGAGACCGAAAGCAGCGGTGACGGCATCGAAGTTTTTATCCGCAAAGGGGAGGCTCATTCCATCCGCCACAACGAGTTCGGGAAGCCCGTTCTTGCGTGCAACATCCAGCATGGGGGCGCAGAAGTCGGCTCCCACCACGCGTGCCTTGGGAAAAGCCTTACGGATCGCCATCGCCAGATCACCACTGCCGGTGGCGACGTCCAGCACGGTGGAAGGATTCCAGGAGCGGATCAATCTGACGGCGACGGCTCGCCAATAAAAATCAAGTCCGCCGCTGAGCAGGTGGTTGACCACCTGATAACGACCGGCAATATCGGAGAAGAGGCCCCGCACCATCTCCGGATTCTCTTTGTGGATCTCCATGGGTGGTCGGAAAGAAGAAAAAGTGCTCACGAGAGGAATCGAACCTCCATGGGTTTCCCCATACGCTTCTGAGACGTACGCGTCTGCCAGTTTCGCCACGTGAGCAGGAGTGCTGAATTTAACTGTCCCCCTGCGAATGTAAATCCCCAACGTGGCCGAAACAGGGGGCGGGAAAGCCCCTAAGATGAATTTCGACTGGCACCACCGCCCTTCCCGTGCCATGAAAGAGGTTCACCATATTCCCATGACCAAACGATTCCTCACCCTTCTTTCTATCCTGCTCTCCGCCGGACTTCTCCATGCGCAGAACTCCCCCGCTCCTTCCGGCACGCCCGACATCAACAAGGTGATTTCAGCTGCGATCGCCAAGGGTGGTTCCAGCTCCTCCACGGTTTCGTTGAAGGATCCCGTTGCCGTCGTGAACGGCGAGAAGATCTCGAAGGCAGACCTTGAGAAGGGCTTCAACGAGGCCTTGGCCGCCAGCGGCCAAGCCAACGCCCCACTTACCGCCGACCAGAAGATGCAGGGTTACCGCCAGATCCTTGACGGCATGATCATGGAGAAGCTCGTCGACAAGCAGGCCGCCGCCGTCAAGGTCGACAAGACGGAGATCGATGCCCAGCTTGCCAAGATCAAGAGCCAGTTTCCCTCCCAGGATGTCTTCGAAGGGGAGATGAAGAAGGCCGGCCTAACCATGGACCAGTTCGTCGCCAACCTTACCAAGTCGATCCGCCAGACCAAGTGGATGCAGGCGCAGGTCGCCGGCAAGGACAACGTAACCGAGGACGATGCCAAGAAATTCTACGACGCCAATACAAAGGAATTCGCCAACCCGGATCTCGTTCGTGCCAGCCACATCCTCTTCCGTGTCGCTCCCGATGCGAGCCCTGCTCAGCAGAAGATTGCGGAAAACAAGGCCAAGGCCGCCATCGTCCGTGCCAACAAGGGTGAGGATTTCAACAAGCTCGCAGCCGAGCTTTCCGAGGAGCCGGGTGCCGCGCAGCGCGGTGGTGATCTCGGGTACTTCCCGAAGGACAAGATGGTCCCCGCCTTCGCAGATGCAGCCTTCTCCCAGAAAGTCGGCACCGTCAGTTCCACTCCCGTGAAGACCAACTTCGGCTACCATGTCATCAAGGTCAGCGACAAGAAGCCTGCCGGCACCGCGACCTTTGAGGAGGCCAAGGCCCAGATCATGCAGTTCCTTCAGGCTCAGAAGCGCCGGCAGGTTTTTCAGGGTGTCATGCAGGAACTGCGGCAGGGGGCCAAAATCGAGAACAATCTCCCTCCCGCTCCCTCTGCACCGACGGCTGCGCCCTTAAAGTAACGGGACGAATAGTTCCTGAGCTTTCCCAAGGTTCTCTAACGCTCCGCAGGTTTCCTGATCCCGATGGATACGTCTCGGAAGACATCCGTCGGGATTATCGGACTCGGTATCATTGGAAGCCGCGTTGCCTCGCTACACCGGCGGGCAGGCCATGCCGTTTTTGTCTGGAACAGATCGCCCCGGGCTGAACCAAACTTTCTCTCCTCAGCACGTGAGGTTGCTGAGTCGTGCGATAACATCCAGCTTTTCGTTCGTGATGGACAGGCCCTGTTGGAGGTGATCCGTTCCATGGGAACAGCCCTGGGTGAATCCCATATTGTCATCAATCATGCCACTGTCGGGCCCGGTGAGACTCTTGAGGCCGCGCGGCTTGTGAATGAGAGAGGTGCCTCATTTCTGGATGCTCCCTTCACCGGAAGCCGCGACGCCGCTGCTGAGGGAATGCTTGTGTACTATATCGGCGGTGATGAGTCCGTGCTCGAGCGAGCCTTGCCCGTCCTGAAAGTTTCGGCCAAGGCCATCCTGCAAATGGGCCCCGTGGGTGCCGCTACCTACGTCAAGATAGCGACCAACATGATCAGCGCGGCCGAGGTTGGAGTCCTCTCCGAGGCACTGGCTCTGCTGGCCAGAGGCGGGATTCCGCTTACCCGCCTTCAGGAGGCCTTGCAGCATAATGTCGCAAATTCCGGAGTCATTTCTGCCAAGCTCCCGCTGATGCTAACCGGTGACTTTGCGCCCCGTTTCTCCGTGAAAAACATGCTCAAGGATCTTCAGATTTCTCTCCGTTCCGTCGAGGGCAAGGGGATCGACATGCCCGTCACCGCTTCCATTGCCGGTGTCTTGATGGGGGCTGTGCAGGCCGGATGGGGTGACGATGACTTCGCGTCGCTGGCACGCCATTACGCTTATGCGGGAAGCGTTAAGGATCTTCACGAGCCGGTTGAAACGGTTCCCGTGATTTCACCAAAGCATGCCCGAGGAGAGGCGAAGCCCGGCGGCAATGAAAAAGAAAACCCCGTGGAGGATTTCAAAAAAAAGTTTTTTGGACTCTTTGAGCGAGAAAAAAACTCCTGAGTCATTCCGGGAGGCCTCTCGAACCTTTTGCCTTGGATCCCTTGACCGGAAAGAAGAGAGCACTCAGCATCACAGAACCACACGGCACATGAACTTCCGCTCCCTGATTCCCCTGATTCTGCTCTCCGTGATGAGCCTGGCCGGATGCGCCACGCCTGCACGGACACCGGGAGTCCCTCCCGGATCGGTCGTCATGCTGATCAAGGTACGCAACGAGAAGAAACCACAGCGGATCGTCATCGAGCTGAATGAGTCCGCCGCGCCGCAGACCGTCGCCAACTTCAAGGCCCTCATTGCGAGGCGCTATTACGACGGCATGCGATTCCATCGCCTCTTTCCTCATCAACTGGTCCAGACCGGAGACCCGAAGGCCCGCAGATGGATCGTCGATACCTACCTCCAGAAGCTGGGACTCGATCTCGGGGACGCAGACCGCTCCGGCACCGGAGGACCGGGCTACACCATTCCCGCCGAAATTCGTCTTAAGCTTGAGAAGGGAACCGTCGCCACCGCCCGTCTACCCGACACAATCAATCCCACACGAGCCTCCAATGGCAGCCAGTTCTTTGTCTGCCTCGACGCGATGCCTCAACTCAACGGACAGTACACTGCCTTCGGCAAGGTGACACAGGGACTCGAGGTGCTCGATGCCATCAGTGGAATTCCCACCAACAGCAATGACTTCCCAACCGAGAACGTGGTGATCGAATCGATCCGGTTGGAGTAGGTTAGCTCCGCACTTATTCCGATGAGAGAGGGGGTCCTGCCGCTATAGCAGTTCTCCACTATTGATGCCCTCATGCAAGGCATCTACGACGGGCCCGCCACCTTTGACGAGGTTGCCAAGCACGGTGACTTCGGCATCGGTACTGTCAACCATCTTGATGGCGAAATGATCGGACTCAAAGGAAAGTTTTATCAAATCACCTCGGACGGATCGGTACATCGACTTCCGCCGACGGCCAAGACTTCCTTCGCCACCGTTTGTTTTTTCAAGGGGACGCAGGCTTGTGGGGTTCCTGAACTCAGGTCTTTTTCAGCGCTCCAGCGGTGGCTCGATTCCCGCATGGGTTCGGTGAATGACTTTTGGGCGGTCAGGATCGATGGCTATTTTTCCATGGTCAGGGCACGGAGCATCTCCCGGCAGAGACCTCCTTACCGTCCCCTTGCCGAGGTCGCGCGGACGGAAAGTATCTTTCAAGCCAGGAACGTCAAGGGCACCCTGGTCGGATTCCGCTGTCCGCCATACGTGCGCGGACTCAATGTCGTCAGATACCATTTTCACTTCCTGAGCGAGGATGAATCCTTTGGGGGACACGTATTGGGATGCAGGATCCGCGAGGGTAAGGCTGGCTGGCAAGTCCACCGCACGTTTCATATGGTCCTGCCGGACGATCCCAAATTCCGGCACGCCGACCTCTCCGTTCATGATGAAGAGGCGTTGGGCAGTGTTGAGCGATAGTCCAAACTTTTCGCTGGAAACTCTCCCGAGAGCAAAGAAATGGGCAGGAGTGGATTATCCCCGGATCAAAGCTCGAGGCTCTGCGGAGTTGGCTCGCTACGCTCGGTCTGAACATTGAGCTATCGCGCAGGGCAGTCGAACCATGGTTCTCATCCACTTGTGTGATAAGAGCTTTGCAATGCAAAGAAATGGGCAGGAGTGGATTCGAACCACTGAAGGCGTAAGCCAGCGGATTTACAGTCCGCCCCGTTTGGCCACTTCGGTACCTACCCGGTTTCTCTTCATCGGTAGATGAAGGGTTGAAAAGGATGCAATCTCCCACCCTGATCGTCCACCAGAAAGTGAGGCCAATCGGCTAGTAATTATCGATCTTGGGAAGGCTAAAGAGGTGAAATCCCTTCTTTTTAGGGGTAGGGCTGGGTGTTGGTTGAAGCTTCTCCTTGAGGCCTTTGGCATGCTTGCCCAGCTCACTCTCTCCTCCCTCTTCGATGCTCGCCTTTTCCATGTCGCCATTGGATTCGACGACAATCGGTTGAATCATGATGACCAGTTCGCTGCGGTTGCGTGTTTTATTGCTGTCGCCTCCGAGTAGGGGGCCGATGACAGGAATCTTGTAGAGACCCGGTATTCCTGACAGGGACGTCGTTTTTTCATCCGTGATGAGTCCGCCCAGCACGATGGTGGAGCCATTCGGAACACGCACGGTCGTGGTCAACTCCTGAGTGTTAATCGTGGGTACCATGTTACCACCAATGTTGTTGGAGGAGCCGATGGTGTCGTTGTGCTGCGCGATTGTCAGGTTCACCTCCTTGTCGGAATTGATGAGAGGGATGACTTCCAGTTTTAAAACCACGGGTTGGTACTGAATCGTTGAGGTCTGTGATGCGATTGGATTAACAGTACCTCCAGAAAGATTACTATTGTAGGTCGTGGAACCCGGAATGGGTACATTCTGACCCGAGAAGATGACGGCTTTTTTGTTATTCACCGTATAAACGACCGGTCGAGAGATCGTCCTGAACTTGCCCGTGCTTTCCAAGGCATGGGAGTAAGTGGAAATGCCTTGAGCGATCGTTCCGTAGACCGTTAGTCCGGTAAGATTGGATGGGAAGGAGCTTATCGCATTTGTAATGCCAGAGGTGACAAGGCTTTGAAGGCCGTTGCCGGTAATATTATTCACCGCGGCTCCGACCAATCCGTTGCTGCTGCCGTTATTGAATTTGTAGAACCAGGAGGCGCCGTAATCCTGTCCCTCCGTGAGCGAAAGTTGTCCGATAACTGCGGCCAGATAAACCTGTTTGGGCCTGCGATCAAGAAGGTCTATGATCTGGCCGGCCTTCACCTTGCTCTCGGGAGGGCCATAAACAATGATGCTATTGCCGCCGGCATCCGCGATGATGCTGGTGGAGCCGATGGTGGCAGACTGGGGAGGATTTTGAGCGGCGGCTTCACCCAACTTATCCGGAGTATTGGCCACCGCTCCACTGCTTTGCCCTCCTCCCGAACTCCCTTGGGCCGTGCTTTGCGTGGGGGTAGGTTGCTGACGGGCAACGCTGTTTGTTGAACCCCCGGATGAGGCTTCCGATTCATCCTTTCCTTTGAGCATGTCGATAAGAACGGGAAAGAGATCGTTCACGGAGAGATAGTTCAGGGGACGCACCAGCGGTTGATCTGATTCCATCGGCTGATCCAGTTTGGAGATGAGTTCCCGCAGGTATTTGTAATTCTCGGCACGTACAATCATCAGCACCCTGTTGGTCCGCTTGTCCGCTATAAACTGTGCCTTGCCGCTCAAGAGATGGGCGTCCCCGCTTCCCGGCGAAATGACGGCAGCTCCAGCCGCATTGGGGGGTGGTGAAGAGCCGCCACCAGAGCCGCCGCTAAAGATTTGGTTTAACGTGGAAACAATCTTTTCAGCATTGGCACGCTCGAGAGGCACGAATTCCGTGATGATTTGACTGGGCTCATGGTCCACGACATCCAGCAGGGCGATTGCCTTGCGGATAATGGGGGTTTTGTCAGTGATGACGATGGCGTTGCTGTTCGGGATGGGGACGATTGAGCCGTAGGCATTGAGTTGAACGACCTGCTGAAGCATGGAAGTCGCTTCAGAAGGGGAGAGGAATTTCAGCGGCTTGTAAAAGCTGACGACCTTGTCTCCATCCTGGGGCAGTTGGGACTCTTCCAAATAAAGAGGCAGTCCCTCGGTTCGCGGGGGTCTGTTCGGGCCAAGAATCTTCACCGTTTTTTGGTCTACGGGAACGATGGTGTAGCCGTTGAGCAGCAGGGAGCTTTCAATGAGTGAAATAGCCTCCTTCTGTGGGATCGGATCCGCGACAAGAATGGAGAGTTCCGGCCCCTGAAGATTGGAGTCACGTATCAGGTGCTTGCCGGTCAGTTTCTCATAGATCGTCAGCACCTCGGAGACGGAAGTGTGGGGAAACTGGATGGAAATCTTCTCCTCGGAGGGGGGGGCAGTTACGGTCACCGGTTGGGCAATACCTCCCGGCATGGGAGGAAGTTGGGTGTTGGTCTGATCAGCAACTAGGTGGCATTTTGCTCCGATCATCAACATGCAGAGCAGCAGCAACCTGGAGGAAATAGTCATGCTAAAGATGAGTCTGATCATGGGGTCGAGGATGGTGGCTGTGGAGCCTGGATCATGGGCCTGCGAATAATGCGCCGACCGGGTTGGGATGGTTGCTGTGTCTGCTGCGCCTGAGGAAGTTGGGGGAGGGGTGGAAGCTGAGGAAGTTGAGCTCCCTGTTGAGGTTGCTGGGATCCGGCCAGGCCGGCAGCAACAGACCCCGGGACAGGTGCGGCAGGATTTCCTCCCTGGGGTTGTTTGGCTTCAAGGAAGCCGATCGTGCCTGACTCGCTACCGATTATGATGCTGGCTTTCTGTGGTGCGGAGTTCCCCTCGCGAATCAGCGACACCAGGGACATGTTCTTTGCATTCGGTGTCTTCCCGACCAGTTCCCTGCTCTGATCGGTACGGTCAAACACAAAGACCTGATCCTCCCCATTAATGGTGACGATGCCAGTCAGCGCATAGCGGTCAGCAAGCGGGGAACTCTCCTCTGCAGTGGGAAGGGAGAAGGGGGAGTGTTTTAGCAGTGTTTGGAAAGATTTCAAGTCACGTGACTTTTCCCATGGATGGTCATTGGGTCCTGTAATGGTGACGCTCGTCTCGGAAGCGAACAGTGAAGACAGGCAGATGATGCAGGCAAGACTCAACAGGCAGACTCTCAGGCTCAAATTTCCTAAACGCCCGGGTCTGTTGTAACGGATGATGGTTAAGATCATTTGCGCAGGTGTTCCGGGGTGCTGACCGGTTGAAAATACTGATTGAGTTCCAAGCTTGCGACGACATTCGGAGGCTGTGCATCGCTCTTCAATGCCAATTTAGCAACGGTTCGCCATGCCGTGGGGGTTTGCAGGGCAAGCAGCATCTTGACTACGCCCTCGAAGGGGCCGGTCAGCTTGACCGAAACTGCGACGATTGAGCCGTAAGGAGTTTCGGAGGATGGGAGCAGGTTCTCTTCGGTGATTTTCAGGCCGGCTTGCTCGGCTGCATCCCGTTCTAATTTTAGCAACTGGGCGCTTGCCTCATCGGGGGCAAATCGCGGCATCGGATGGGTGTTGATCCAGGCATCGGCAGGCGAGAGGGCGCTGCCCATGTCGATCCAGCTTTTGTCGGACGTCACATCCGAGGTCGCTGCGATCATGGCTTTCCGCAGTCCCTCCTTGGCTTTGAGAAAAGACCGCAAGCCCACTAGGTTCACGGCTATGAGCAGGGCGCCGCAGAGCAGCAGGAGAAGATGTTTTTCGTTGGTGGCCAGGGTTCTCATTGGGTGGCATGGGAGGCTCCGGCACGAGTACCTTCCATCTCGAATTTAACACTATTCTTTCCTGCCAACTGGGGTTGCCCCGCGCTCCAATCATACTCATGAAGCAGCGGGCTTTTCTTAAGTTGTTCGATAAAGGCATAGGCTTGAGTCACATCGGTCGCCTCTCCTGAAATCTGGAGACGCCCCAGCTCCAGGTTGAAATTTGTGAGGCGGACTTTTCCTCCCTCCGTCGGTGCGGCGACGGCCGCCAAAAGATCCAGCGGGTAGGTGGTGGGGTCGATGGCGGGGCGCAGGGCGGTCCATCGCTCCGATTTGGCCCTGGCCTGTCGCGCGGGTGCTTCCAGACGCGATGTTTCTCTGCGGATCTTTTTCAACGCAGCCTGCCTGATCAGGAGATCACCCGACCCCCACGCGAGGAGAAGAAGATAGAGGATTGCTGCCACGGATCCGACGGAGAGAAGTCGATCTGCCCGCTGCTTGCTTAGCCGTGCCTGCCGTGCTGCTGCGGGAGGAAGATCGATGAGATTTTTCGGAACAGATGGCGGAGGGACCTCGCTAAGAGAGGAAATGCTTGCTCCAGGAAACCTTGTTTCAAGTTCTGATGCCAAGGCATCTCTTTCTCCAGTAGCTATTCCCTCCAGGAGAATTCTTGAAGGGAGGTGTCCCAGAATTCCCTCTGAGATGAGGCGCAGTGACGCACGATAAAGGGTAGTGCCGGAGAGTCCCCTTCGGACCGGGCAAAACCAGACGATTTGTCCCTCCCGATAAAATGCGGCATGAATGACTCCCTGCTCCTGCCAGAGCAGCAGGTCTGGATTCCCCTGGAGACTCCGAAGTCGGGCAGGAATCTCGAAATGAGAGGCACTTTTCCATCCGTCCGGCATAGCATCCTCTGGAAACGGTTCGTCTGTTGTGATTGCAAGGACGAGACGACGCTCACCCAGTTGGGTGATGGGGAGTGCTGTCAATCCCTCCTCCATACCCCTTTTGAGAAGGTGTCTGCCGGCCAACTCCATCTTGACCAGTTCGCGACTATCACCCTCTAGGGCGATCCAAAGCGGCCAGGAAAAAAGGAAGGCCGAGGGAAGGACAACGATGCGGGAGGTTTTTTGAGGAAGTGGGTCGTCGGTTTCCAGAAGCTCGGCATTTCCCGCCTCACGAACATACCAGCGCTCCCAGACCCCCAGTTCGGATCCGGGTCTCTCAATAACAACCCCACCGCTACGATTTTTGACAACCGAAGGCATGGATTTTCTATCCTTCGCTTTGTCCGGCAAAGGAGTCTCCAAAGCACTGCTTGCGGAGGCTTGTTCCATGGGAGGGGTTTATTGTTCGAACCACCCTAGCACAGAGCCGCCGCCTTGGGGATTTTGTGTTGATACCCCGGGCACAATGACGGTGATCCGGTATTTTACCCCGTTGCAGTAACCGGTGCTCTCAATGTGGCGGAGGCTTCCCCAAGGTGCGGTCGTCAGAACTGAGGTGATATTCTGGGGCGGGTTTGGAAGACCCAGGAGTTGCAAGGCCGTTTTCAGATCAGGGGTCTTGCCGTTGAAATCATCATCCGTTCCCGCGATGCCGTCCTTCCCATTGCGAAGGGCAATCCAGGAATCCGCTTGTGCGGAGGTGAGGCCAAGAAACTCGGTCAGAATTCCCTTTGGAGCATAGAGGATGTTAATCCCGTTTGAAGAATAGGTCGTGAAATATGATTTCCAGTTGGCCTTCGCCCTCATCACGGGGTCAAAGCCGATCACCAGTGCCATTTCCTCAGGCGATACGAAAGGAGCTCCAGGAGGTAGGCCCGACATGCCGAGCGCTTCATAATCCTCTTTTTTGGCTCCATGCAGAGATCGGAACGGACTGGGGCTTTGCCAGTCGTAGAGTCCATCCGTGACGGTATCGCAAGAGTTCTTGTCGAGACCCCATGCCGTGAAAAGACGCTCAAGGAGATCCCTGTGATCAGGATTGAGAAAGGTATTGGGGTTGATGAGGCCCGATTCATCAGTGATCACCACGTCATATCCTTCGCCTCCATCCTTTGAGCGATCATGAAGAAGCGGGTCTCCGGGCTGCACTCCTGGATTCATCGCCAAAGCAATGCCAGACAGGGCTTGAGTTCTGGCCCTGAACAACTTGCCGGAGCGCGTCTCCTCGTTGACCCACCCCTCGATGATTCCTGCCAACAGAAGGACAACACCCGTGAGCAGGGCAATACTCCAAAGCACCATTGGAAGGGCCATGCCGGAATTGCGTCTTGAGAATACTTTCATCATGGCGTCGGTTGCGGTGTCGGTCCGGTGACTGAGTTCGCCTGAGGCGTCGTCACGGGAGGGATGTAGAAAATTGCTTCGACCGGGTCGGGTATCTCATTGAGTTCGAATTGGAGACGAACCGCCTTGGGTCGGGGACTGCCTGCAGGCAACTCCTCCTTCCAGAGCGGCGTACCGTCACCGTTGTTTCCCGCCAGAAACGACCAGCGTGGAGAGCGTGCTTTCGGGAGTAGTGGAATGCCAGGGGCACTCTTTGCAACCTCCAGATCATGATCGCTCAAGCCTGGTGGAATTCTCACCATGCAGATGGTTCTCGTGCCATCGGCTCGGGCTTTGGAGGACAGCATCAGCGAGCCTCCCCCCAAGCTTGGTATTCCGAAAATTCCCTGAACTTTACCCAAGATCAAACGGGGTTCGGCTTCACCACCTTTGCCTTTGCCGATTTCGAGCGTGACGCTTCCCTGACCGGGAAGGTTCAGGAACGCATTGCGAGTAACCCTGAGGAACGCATCGAGACGCCGGAGGGCAAGCTGTTGATCCATCGTTGTTCGTGCCGCGGCAATGGAAGAACTGGTGATTGCGTAGACCGAGGCCGCGAGTAGTGCCAGGATCGCCATGGAAAGGATCACCTCCAGCAGAGTGAAAGCCTCGCACTTAGTTGCAGAGCGTTTTTTGATTGCAGTGATCACGGGAGATTAAGAAGGATCACGGCAGTGTCCACCTGCGTTCCGGATGTGGTTTTGATCGTCAGTTTTTTTAATCCCTCCACGGCGAGACCCTTTCCATTCTTGGCAGCGTAGGGAACAAGGGTTTCCTCCACCTTCACCCCGTGATTTTTTGATGCTTCCAGCACCCGCGTGCTGCCCACGGCGGGAGGGATAGCCTGACAATAGGCGAGACGCGATTCCAGTTCAGCTCGGCATGCGGAACGCTGCCGCACCTCCAAGGCTACTCCAAGAGCTGTGTTGAGCGCGATTGCCAGTCCCGTAACAGCCATCATGAAGACTGCCAGAGCGATCAGCACCTCGAAGAGGGTAAAGGCACTGCTGTCATTTCTGAGCGTGAACTTACTCATCATCGTGGGTTGGTTGCCCCGTCAATGCATCAAAGGAGAGAAGGATTTCGTGGTCTCCCGAGCTGATCCTGAGCGAGAGCGGTTCACAGATACCAGCCGAACTGAAATCCCAGGACTGATTCCGTGTGGGAGGGTGAAACTTTGAGTCATTAAGACCTTTGACCTGGAGCGTCCACCCGGAGGGAAGTTCCAGTCCCGTGATCCCATGAGCGGTTAGAACGAGTTGCTGTCTTTCTCCGGATTCGATTGCCTTGGAGCGTGTCTCCTGAACTTTTTTTGTGATGGCGTCGGCTGCACGCTCTCCAGTAGAAGAGGCAAAGGAGTCGAAAAGATATGGAAGTGAAGCGGAGACAAGGATCGCCACTAGTGACAGGGCGATGATGATCTCCAGAAGCGTGAATCCACCCTTGGAGAGGATCCCGACTCCAGAGAGGGGCTCTCGCCTATTTGCCGATATTTCCGTCACCCTCCACTCCCTTCGGTCCGAGTGAGTAGAGGTCAAACCCGTCCGTCTTGAATTTTCCAGGGTTGTTGTAGATGTACTCATTGCCCCACGGATCGAGAGGAACATTCTCCATCAGCTTTTTCCAGTGCTGGGGCCGGGGATCAGAGGAGGGCATCTGAACAAGAGCTTTGAGGCCTTGTTCGGTGGAGGGCTTGCGGTAATTCAGCATCTCATAGGTGCGAAGTTGCATGGAGATCGCCTGAATATCGCTTTGTACCCTTTGCTCCTTGGCGACATCAATGTTGCCCGAAAGCATGTAAATTGCCGAACCGACCAGGACGGCGATGATGCCCAGCACGAGCATTATCTCAAAGAGCGTGTAACCGGCCTCCGATCTCAGTGTGGAACGAAGGCTGCGCGGTGTTGAAGTATTCATGGATTACAAGGACTGATGGTTTAAGGGTGCTCGTTCTAGATCTCACTCAAGGAATGGAGCGGGTCAAGATCCTCTCTCATCAATTCTGGGTTGTTGGTGATGGTGTTGCCGGAATTGGCGTTGGAGCGGCCGCATGAAAAAGGTTGGGCGAGGGGTTTCCATACAGCGATCCGTTGGAGAGGGTGCCCGTGGGGGCATTTGTTGCCTGAGAGTTCTGGGGAATGTTCGCAGCGCTGATTGAGTTGCTTAAGGTGGTTGATGCAGGGAACAGAAGGTCCCCGCTCACTTTCCTAAGGTAGACGGGAGCCCCTGCATCGGTCCCGGAACGATGCAGGGTCAGGACGACGGAATTGTCACCGGTTGTCCAGAGTCGTGCCGGAATGTAGACGGAGGCACCTCTCCAGCCCGCAACTCTCAGGTGCCCCTCCGCGGAGATCACAACGGAGGGATCGTTCAGAGAAAAAGCAACAGGGGCAAGCGTTCCACGCGATTCCCCGTTGACTGAAACCTCGATCCAAGACTCCGGATCCAATCCTCCCACTTCTGCTTGGATCAAGCTACCAACTGGTTTTTCAGCAAGGGGGATGACGAATTCCATCACGCCTTCCGATCCTGGAAAATCGAGCCTCACCGGAAGTGATGCGAGATCCGCATGGATGATGTGACCATCGGTCCGGTCGCCGGTATTCGGGCGTATATCTGATCCGGAAACCTCCTCCTCCGAGAGCACATGTCCGGAATCCGCAATCAACGCCGCATTGAAGTTCTCGCCAAGCGCCGCAACGCCGAGTTCCCTGGCGGGTCTTAGCGAAGTCGAGATCAGGCGTGAGAACCTGCTTGCGAACGAGACCCTGACCGCGCCTCCATCAAGGGCAATGGCTTGCGGAATGAGAAGTGTGCGGGCATTCAATCCAAGCGCGACACCATTGTCTCCCAGTCCGGCGCTCAAGAGTGTGTGATCCCCCTGTTTGGAAATCCACTCCACGACTGGCCCTTCATCACCATTGTCATCAAAGACCACCGTTAGCGCGAAGCAACCGATTTCCTCCTGCGAGTTAAGAGAGGGAACCGGAAGATCAAGGGAATCCGAGTCCGGGTGAATCGCAGGAGCGTTGCTTGTGCCGGCCATCCAGGTTGGGGTGATGCCCAAGGAAATCTTGGGCTGTAGGGTGACGACCATGGGGTCAAAACTAGTCGCGCGAAGCGCCGGGACCATGGCCATCCCGAGAAGAAGAATCATCATCACGAACAAGCGGCTTGCCGCCAAAAACTTGGGATGACTTTCTGGATCCTTCATCAGGAATTACACTACCCCTTGGGAGTGCTTGGTGAAGGCTTAAAAAGTGACATTTTCGCCCTGTAAGGCCTGATAACTGAAAACAAAGGGCAACTTTGGTTCAACTCTGAGTTTTTGTGGTTTATGAAGTGGTTTCCGAGGGCGTAGCCTTCTCTGATGAACGGGGAATCAAACGAGGAACTGCCGGCCACTCTTCCCGTCATGGTGCTGCCCGGAGTGACTCTCTTTCCCAACGCCCTGTTGCCGCTCTATATCTTCGAACCGCGCTACCGCGAGATGCTCGAGGAAGCTCTTGGAACGGGCCGCATGCTTGCCATGGCCATGCCAAGGGATGATGAGGAGACCGAGGTTGAAATGGTTGCCGGCGCGGGCCTTGTCAGGGCCTGTATTCGCAACGACGACGGCACCTCCAATCTTATCCTGCAGGGGGTGAGTCGCGTGAGGTTTACGGGTTGGGAACAGGAACACCCCTACCGGATTGCGCGGGTGGAGCGTCTTCCTAGCCGCGAGGGGGCGAGTGACGATCTGACGTCCAAGGTCACGCAACTTCATGCTCTCTGCGCCCGTTTCAAGGAGCAGGGAATTGAGCTTCCATCGCAATTCGAGGCCTATCTGAATCAGATCACCAACATCGGGGTCATTGCCGATCTGGTGGCTTCCACGCTTGTTGCCGATGCGCGGGTGAGGCAGATGCTTCTTGAGGAAGCCGATATTTCACTGCGGCTTGAGAAACTTCTGGCGGGGCTCCGGGCTCAGCTTTCCTAGGTATGGCTCGACGCCCCGGAAAGGCAGGAAGGGAGGAATTGCTGCTCGGATTCGATATGGCGCCAGTGCTTCCAAAGCGCCGAGCCGAGGTCGCTCCAAAAACAGTTACTGACGCCGAAGTTGATGTTCCGGCCGGACGACCAACATCGGAGTCCAACCTGCCATCGGTGCTGAGCGTAGCTCAGCTGACACGACGGATCACTGCGCTCCTCGAGGAGGGGATCGGCACGGTCTGGGTAGAAGGAGAGATTTCCAATCTGCGCAAACAATCCTCCGGCCATAGTTATTTCACTCTCAAGGACGAGCATGCACAACTTTCCTGCGTGCTATTTTCACGCACGGCATCGGGGCAGAGGGTGGAACTTCAGGACGGGCTTCAGGTGCAGCTTTATGGTCAGGTAAGCGTCTATCAGGCGAGGGGTCAGTACCAACTCATCGTCAGCCTCATTCAGCCGAAAGGTGAGGGGGTGCTTCAGGCTCGCTTCGAAGAACTCAAGCGACGATTGGCTGCGGAGGGCCTGTTTGATCAGGAAAGAAAAAGAATGATCCCGCGCTTTCCGCGGCGAATCGGCTTGGTCACCTCCCCCACTGGGGCTGCCATCAGGGATTTTCTTCAGGTGTTGCATCGCCGTCATCCCGGGCTACGGGTGGTGATCAGCCCCGTGAGGGTTCAAGGCAAGGGAGCGGCCGGCGAGATTGCCGCCGCCATTTCTGAATTTTCACGGGATACGCCCGAGATCGGTCCGGTCGATGTCATCGTCGTCACCCGTGGAGGTGGAAGCCTGGAGGATCTCTGGGAATTTAACGAAGAGGTGGTGGCCAGGGCGATCGGTGCCTCCTCCATCCCCGTCGTCAGCGCCGTGGGGCATGAAGTCGATTTCTCGATCGCCGATTTTGTCGCAGACCTTCGAGCCCCGACACCGAGTGCGGCTGCGGAATTGCTGGCGGCCGACGGGGCGGAATTGATCACCCGCTGCCGGTCACTTCTCTGGAGGATTGGACGCGAGACCTCTGGGCTGCTCGAGAACCTTCGGGCAAGCCAGCGGTTTCTCGCATCTTCGGTGCTCTTCAGAGAACCTCAACGCCGTCTCGATGAGGCGCGCCAGACAAGCGACCGACTGGCCGATCTCCTTCAGGACTGCATGGAAAGACGATGCGACAAACTAGGGTCTGCAATCGATACGGCCGCCGCCCTTCTCAGCGCGGCGCAACCCGCCCGGCGAATCACCCATGCCCGCCAGATCATGGTCTCATTGGCTGATCAGCTCGACGCCCATGTTTCAAGGCGCATCGAGCGTGACACGGGGCGGTTGGAGCGGGTCCGTGCCGCTCTATCCGCCCTGAACCCCCAAGCGACACTCGCGCGTGGATTCAGCATCACCAGGAACGCCGCGGGCAAGGTGATCACCGCGGCCTCGGAGGTGAAGGTGGGGGAAGCGCTCGTTACACAACTTGCCGAGGGTAAGCTCGAGTCAACTGTCGAGGGCTGAGAAAGATCAGAGAATTTTTCCAAGCAGGAAAGGCAGCAGCTCCGAGATCGGGATGCGGCGTTGCTGCATCGAGTCGCGCTCGCGCAGGGTCACCGTGTCCTTGAGTTCCGGATTTTCCTCTCCGAGGGTTTCGAAGTCTATGGTCACCCCGAAAGGCGTTCCAGCCTCGTCCTGACGACGGTAGCGTCGGCCGATGGCGGCCGTCTCGTCGTAGAAGACGCTCATGTGGGGACGGAGCATGGCGACGATCTCCCTGGCCTTCGCCACTAGCTCCGGCTTGTTTTTGAGCAATGGGAAAACGCCGACCTTGATCGGGGCGATCCGGGGATGAAAGTGAAGCACCGTCCGGATCTCGGTCTTGC